>Ga0137307_100012_pt1 | contig 276920 bp, 246 predicted proteins | sample NAcewD2O_March_2_FD_97180 | JGI IMG/M metagenome (GOLD analysis project Ga0137307, IMG submission 97180) | Mouse cecal microbial communities from Vienna, Austria - N-Acetylglucosamine amended D2O_March | ecosystem: Host-associated > Mammals > Digestive system > Large intestine > Cecum | place... | reverse complement strand
ACACAGTTATCAAACTGATAACTGTGTGGCAAAAAGATGACATAACAATCCGGAAAAGTCCACTCAAAATTTTACAATAAAATATTATAAGGAATTTTTTTGCTTGTCAATAGTTTTTTAGAAATGTGAAGTTTTCATAGACTAATCCTCCATTGCCAGGAGTTCGTCCATAGTTTTTGTTTCCACCTGTCCATTTTTAATCTGTTCACTCTGCAAACCTTCTCTATCTTATCGTCAATAAAAATATGAAAGGAACTTTCAGGCTTTCTTACCCGCCAAAAATCCCGTCGCAGTACCGCTCCTCAATATCCTTGATCAGCGCCGCCATCTCCTCAAGCGTCTCATTCAGATTTTCCATCGTTAGACGATATTCTCCCGCCCGCATCCTGCGCACGATCTCATGATTGATCTCCTCAGCAAAATGAATCGGATCCATATAATTGTCAAGATCGGTAATGGTTTCCGCATCATTCTGAAAATAGAAAATCTCCACATTATCAAAGTGCAGCAGCACCTCCGCCGCCCGCTTCACGGCATACAAATATCCGTCGCTCTCCCCGTTCCGGTATGCCTCGTCCCACCAAAGCATCGAGTAAGGTGAAAAAATAAAGCGGAACGTCGTTTCAGGGTGCGCACGCACCACCTCGCTGATCAGCGCTAAGTTGGCATCAATTTCCGCCGCATTCGCCTCCGCCGCGTCCATAATTGATACGGTTTTAGGGCGGTCGTAATGAGAAAGCGTTCCCTCTGCGGAAAATGTCTTATACTGCGCCCAGTTATAGGAAGCGCCCTCGTCAAACCCGGCGTCAAGCCCCGCCGCCAGTTCGTAGGGAATATGCTCAAAGATCACAGTCTTATTCCACAAATACTTCACATCGTCAAACGGATTATGATTATACAGATACAGCGGCAGGGAAGCATCGGGAAAAGCTTTCTCCGCATCCGCGAAAAGCGCGGCAATGTCAAGACAATAATAGACATTGGCCAGTTCCCGCGATGCAAACGCCTCGTTCATATAGTAAACCAGATCGACCGTCGCGGCGCCACTCTTGATCCCCTTGATCGTCCTGCCGCCGAATGCCTCATCAAACCAGCGGTTGTTATAATTCTCCGCCACCGATGAACCGAGCACAATGCTGTCATACTCAAAATTACGCACGGTTCCGATGCATTGATATTCGGCTTTGGAAACGACCGCTTTCATGCCTCCGATCGGTGCGTGATAATGGTAAAACGGATCCATGACAGCCACGGCTGCCGCGGCCGCCAAAAGCAGTCCACCCGCCCATATGAAAAATGTCCTGATAAATTTCTTTGCTTCCATTTTAATCCCCATGCATATCGCAGGCTTTGCTTGCAATACTGCCTGAATAGAAAATTCTACCCTTCAAAATACCAAGCATTCCGCCCCTCAAAATAACAAGTCACTCAGGCGTCGATAGGCGAATATCCCTCATTAAAAATTGAAATACAAAAATGTACTCACACCCGACAGCGAAATAACCGACCATGCAAACAAGACCGCGAGCGCCGCCGCAAAACTTCCGGTAAGCACGCGCCCTTCGATCCTTTTCCGTGCATTTTTTCTTGTGATCAAAATAACCCCGACCACTAATAATAAAAACAGCTCCGCCATGTGCAGCATTGTCACATATTGCGGCGCCCGCATCGACAATACTTTTTCTACAATATAAAGCTCCGGCACCTCCACTGCTTCCGCAACCGCTTTGAGGCTGTGGAAATACCGCATCGAAAACAGCCCCTTCAGATATTGAAACGCTCCCTCCAGTGAATCGCTCCGGAAAATAATAAACGTCAAACAGGTAAATAAAAACGTCACAACACGGCTGAGCACATGCCTTTTGCCGTCTTTCTCAGAAACAGGGAATAAGATATTGGCGGTCACCGCGATCCCGTGAAGCATACCCCACACCACAAACGTCCAATTCGCACCGTGCCACAGTCCGCTAAGCAAAAAAACGATCATGGTATTACACATGGTCCTAAGCTTTCCGCGTCTGCTTCCGCCAAGGGGAATATAGACATATGTCGTGAAAAAGCGGCCGAGCGTGATGTGCCATTTTTTCCAAAAATCACGGACGGACACCGCCTGATACGGGGAATCAAAATTGTGCGGCAGTTCCACACCGAACATTTTTCCAAGACCGACCGCCATATCACAATAGCCGCTGAAATCAAAATAGAGCTGCAGCATATACGCAAGTGCCGAAAGCGCCAGCGATACGGAATCCAAGCCGTCTATGTGCGCAAAGCCAAAGTCCGCAGGCTTGGCAAGCATATCCGCAAGTAGTACCTTTTTGGACAATCCGATCACAAAATAAGCAATTCCGCGCGCAAAGCTGTCTGCATGGAAATTCCTTTTTTCCCGGTCCTGAAATTGCGGAATCAGCTCGCTGTGCAGCACGATCGGACCGGCGATGAGCTGCGGAAAGAACGTGACGAACGTCAGATAATCCACAAAGCCGTAATGCCCCGCGTCTCCGCGGCATCTGTCAAGCACAAAGGAAAGCTGCTGGAATGTAAAGAAGCTGATGCCAAGCGGCAGCAGGATATGCCGCAGAGGAAAGTCTGCAGAAAACGCAGCGTTGATATTTTCAATGAAGAAATCAGCATATTTGAAATAACCGAGTATCCCCAAATTAAAAACACAGCCCAAAACCCGTATCAGCTTTCTATGCCGCGCAAGTGAATCCGTTCCGACCTTTCCGGCAGCACCGTCAAGCTTTCTCTCGCACCGCGTGTTGGATGAAGCCTCACCTTGTCCGGTGCTGCTCTGTGCCTCGCCCGCCTGTGTTCCTGCGCGCCTGTCCGCCCGCGTTCCCGTACGCTTCTCTGCCCCCGCCAAAGCTGCACTAAGCAGATAGTTGACAGCGCAGCTAAACAGAATGACCAGCAGATAACTCACATTGAAATACGCATAGAACCATAACGACATGCCGATCAAAAACGCCTGTGCGCACCGGTAAAACCGGAGCCGGTTCAGCCCATACCAGCCGAGCAGGGTAAGAGGCAGAAATAAAAAAATAAATATGTACGAATTAAACAGCATATTTTCCAGTATCCTTTATCCTAAAGTCCTGCCGCCGCCCAAAATGTGACGGTATCGTGATCAGTCAGATAACGCTGTCTTTATTTTAACGAAACAAAACTCCGCCTGCAAGTGCTAACGGCATAAAAAAGAAAAAGAAGGAGCGTCCCTAAAATCAGAGCGCCCCTTCCCGTTAGCCATATTCCTTTTCAAGCCAGCCGATCGCCGTCCTCATACGTCTTGCACACAGCCCTGTCAAAACGGTTCGTCATGCGTCCCGTAAATCGAATTTGCAAACGCCGCCGTCAGGCTGTCAACAAAACTTCATTTTTCCATACGGAACGTATCGCATTCCGTTTCTTTGCAATGGCAGGCGTTGCTGCCTCCGATATCCACGCTCTGCGCATGACACTTATAATTGCTGTTATACACGCATTTGCATGCTTCGCAGTCAATGGAGATCGTTTTACTCGGGTGATTAAGCGCGCTTCTGTAGCTGTCCCTTTTTCTGTCGCAAAAGCTCTCGCAGCAGGTGTCCTTGCTTTTTTCCGCCTGACTTCCGCCCACCATGATATCGCCTTTGCTGCAATAGCAGTCAGAATTGTAGGTACAATTGACTGCGGCACATTTTAATTCTGCCATTCTTGTCCTCCTTTTCGTCCCGTTTGACCTGAAACAACTGACGCCAAAAAGCATTTCATGCTTTTCTAAACATTTCATGCTTTTCATCATCAAGAATTTGAGGCAAAGAGCAACTATGCGCTCTCTGCCTCTTATTAGTTTGGACAAGCTTTTTCTTTCTATTCAGTTTCGCAGAATGATTTTAGAGAAGCGATGATTTAATCAGCACTTCCTTAGCAAAATCCCGCGTAAGATTTTACCGTACCGTCAGCCCGAAACGCCACCCGGATATAGCCGCCGTTGGAATCTACCCAAAAGTACCTCGTTTGCATTGACTTCGCTCTCCGTCATACCGATTTCCAATTGCAGAGGTTTCTCATAGCCGTCGCTTCCCCGGAAACAATCGTCCTGCGCATCATGACTGCCGATGTTTTTCGCGTCTTTCAACGATCCGCCGTTACTGCTGTACATTCTCCGCCTGTTCTTCGCGGATCTGTTTTGTGCGGATCTCCTCACAGATCTGTGTAATAAATTCGGAGAGCGGCTTCTGCCCCTCGTCGCCTGCAAAGCGGCTCCGGACCGAGACAAGCCCCTGCGACTGCTCCTGCTCGCCGACAACGAGCATATACGGGAGCCTTGCAAGGCGCGCCTCCCGGATCTTAAATCCGATCTTCTCCGGTCTTGCGTCAACAGTCACGTCCACACCGTTTGCTTCCAGCTCTTTTTTCACTTTCTGTGCATATTCCTCATATTTCTCCGAAATCGGAAGCACTCTGACCTGTTCGGGGCAGAGCCATGTCGGAAACTTGCCCGCATATTTCTCGATCAGCCATGCAAGCGTTCTCTCATAGCAGCCAAGCGATGTTCTGTGAATGATATACGGACGAATCTTATCGCCGTTCTGGTCAATATAATACATATCAAAATTTTCGGCAATTGCACAGTCAAGCTGAACCGTACACATCGTGTCTTCTTTTCCGTATACATTCTTCGCCTGCGTATCAATTTTCGGTCCGTAAAAAGCGGCTTCTCCGTCCGCTTCTTCAAACGGCAGATTCTCCTCGATCAGCACCTGGCGCAGAGCATTCTGCGTCGTCTCCCAATACGCTTCGTCACCGAGATATTTTTCACGGTTATTCGGATCCCACTTCGAAAGCCGGAATGTTACCTCATCCTGAAGCCCGAGCGTCTTTAAGATATTAAGTGTCAGATGTAGGCAGTTTCTGATCTCTTCCTCCGCCTGATCCGGTCTGATGACATTATGCGCCTCCGTGATCGTGAACTGACGCACGCGTGTTAAGCCGTGCATCTCGCCGGAGTCCTCATTCCTAAAAAGCGTCGAAGTCTCGGACATCCGGTAAGGCAGATCGCGGTAAGATTTCTGAGAATTTTTGTATACATAATACTGGAACGGGCAGGTCATCGGACGGAGTGCAAATACTTCTTTGTCCTTTTCCTCATCGCCGAGCACGAACATGCCTTCCTTATAATGATCCCAATGACCGGAAATCTTATACAGGTCACTCTTTGCCATGAGCGGCGTCCTCGTGCGGACATAGCCCCACTCTTTATCCTCTAAGTCCTCGATCCAGCGCTGCAGCTTCATGATCATTTTGGTTCCCTTCGGCATAAACAGGGGAAGTCCCTGACCGACCACATCCACTGTCGTGAACAGTTCCATCTCCCGCCCGAGCCTGTTATGATCGCGGCGCTTCGCATCCTCAAGCTTTTCCAGATGTGCCGCAAGCTCGTCTTTTTTATTGAACGCTGTTCCATAAATACGCTGCAAACGCGCTTTTGACGCGTCTCCGCGCCAGTATGCCATGGAAGATGATATCAGCTTAAACGCTTTGATGCCTTTTGTGCTCATCAAATGCGGTCCCGCACAGAGATCGACAAAACCGCCCTGATCATAGAATGAAATTTCGGCGTCCTCAGGAAGATCCCGAATCAGCTCTACCTTATACGGCTCTCCTTTTTCTTCCATCAGCCTGACCGCCTCGTCCCTCGGCAATGTAAATCGTGTCAGCGCATGCCCTTCTTTAATGATTTTTTTCATCTCATCTTCCAATTTGTCAAGATCTTCCCTTGAAAACGGCTCCGCGTCAAAATCGTAATAAAATCCGTCCTCGATCGCGGGACCGATCGTCACTTTTGCATCCGGAAACAGCCGCTTCACCGCCTCGGCAAGGACATGGGACGCTGTATGGCGGATCACCCTTAAACCCTCCGCGTCATTTGCCGTGATGATCTGAAGCGACGCGTCTTCACTTATCACGGTGCGCAGATCGACCACGCTGCCGTTCACCTCCCCCGCGCACGCCATACGCGCAAGACCCTCACTAATGTCCGCCGCAATTTCATAGACGCTCATCGGCTGTTCATATTCTTTCACGCTTCCGTCTTTTAATGTGATTTTCATGATGATTCGCTCCTTCCATACTATTCGAAAATCTTTTTTGGCGTTTCTTTTTTATGCTTCTTCTTTTGTGTTTCCCTTATGCTTTGTTGTTTCGCTTTATTGTTTCATTTTCCTGTTTCAGAAACGCCTGCTTATCTTTTAGAAATTGTTACTTTCTTTTTTTGCAGCATTTTTTCTTTTTACAATCATTGTGATCCTGATCGGGTTCCGAATTCTCTCCGCAGCCGGTATCATAATTCCCGTTATGATTTCCATTGTCATTTCCATTATTGCTCATGATGCTTAAAGACCATGACAATCCATTCGTGACCTTGGCGATCAAAATGCCGACTACCATTCCAGCCAATGTGCAGACCGCCGCTCCGAGCGCCAGTTCACGCTTCGTCACGGTGGTCTCCTCAGTCAGTTTCTGCATCCATACTTCCATTTTCTCTTTCACGCTGTTTCCTCCTTTTTCGTTTTGTCCGTCATCTTTTCTCCGCCGTATTGTCCCCGGATATCTGCCCTTGTGCATGGCGGTCGTGCCTTTGTTTTCTGTTCTCATTTTGTGCGCTAAGCAGCGAAGCAAATCTTAATCAGCGGATTTTTCCCGCCCGCTCCGCTCTCTGACGATCGCGCATAAAAAAATCCCCCGCATCGCAAACACATGCAATGCAAGGGACGTATGAACGCGGTTCCACCCTGCTTGCAGAAATTTCTAAAAATTTCTGCCTCTCATTCTCCCGTAACGCAGGACAAACGGACTCTGTTAAAGTCACTCAGGGGGCGGTTCCCGCACATTTCCTGTCAGGCGCTTTCATCTCGCATATGCGGCGTCGTTCTCTGTAGACATTCCGTTGTGCTTCGTTCCCCGTCAACGTATTTTCTTATTGATTAGTTGTATTCTATTCCACTTTATCAGAATTGTAAAGTCTTTTTTTCAAATCAGCAATATACCGCGCCTGCTGCTTTTTCAAATAACTTTTTACAAAGAGATTCATAACCGGATTTTTGACTGAAGCTTCCTCAGTAAAAGTGATCTTCGTTTCACCGTCACTTTAACCCTGGACGGTTCCGTCCGCCAATCTGTATCCGTGTTATCCGTAACAATATCCTAAACCGTCTTTATGTCACAGGAAAACAATGCCGTTATCGTCTGTTTTTTCATCCCACTACCTTCCGCTTCACTTAAAATCGTCTTATCCTCCGTACTGCTCCCCCGCCATCCGCTTTCTAAATACAGCCATGAAAAAATGTTTCTGATGTTTTTCATAAGAATTTAACTGCCCGCCGTCGTTTTCTTTTCTCGCCCGAGAAGCACCGGGACTGAGAAAAATCGGTTGAAAAACGCAATGACCGGGCCTAAGGCAAACGCACAGAGCAACATACCGATACCGACCACGCCATGCGCCAGAAAGCATACGAGCGCGCAGACTCCGTCACAGAACATGCGGCACCAGAAATACGGGATCGGCGTGCGTTCTTCCCCGATAATCGCAAGCGAGTCATACGGCGAAATTCCCGCGTCCGCAGTCTGATATACAGAGCAGGCAAAGCTGATTACGATCACCCCGAGCACAGCCAGAACAAGCTGCTGCCCCCATGAGGACGGCACACCAAAAAACCAATGTCTCAAAACCGGATAAAACCAATCCACAAGCGGCCCGATCAGAAACCAATTCACGATCGTTCCGGGGCCGATATATTTGCGCCCGAAAAACAGCTCCAGCAAAAATACAAAGCAATTGATGATGATCTGAAAAACACCGAACCGCAGACCGATTACGGCTGCAAGCGCCATATTCATGCCTGTATACGGATCGTTTCCGGTCCCGGACCATTTCAAAATGCAGACGCCGACCGCCAATATGATATTTCCGGCTGCCATGCCGATCCATCTGCGCAGCGTAAGCTGCTTCATTCTCTCCACCAGATTCATTTCCGCCCTCATTTTATCAACCCTGGAAAAAACACATATTTTTAAGATCATATCTGATCTTCTTTTGAATATCTATAGTTCATTACCTTATGCCATTAAAAACCGACTGTGTCCTGCAAAAGCGGATTCTCACGCATATAGGTAAGCAGTTCATCCACGGTCGTAAATGCCAGCCCCGTCACGGTGTCAGCACAGCCGTAATAAACAGCGATCCGTCCGCTCGATGCGTCGCCGAGTGCCGCGCACGGGAACACGACGTTCGGTACGTCCCCCACACACTCATAATATTCATATGGCGCCAAAATGTAATCCCGGCTGCGTCCCAGCACATTCCACGGTTCTTCTTTATCAAGCAGCGCCACGCCCATACGATACACATAGCCGTTACAGGTCGTGAGTACGCCGTGATAAATGAGAAGCCACCCCTCGTCGGTCTCGATCGGCACGGGTCCCGGCCCGATCTTCGTACTCTGCCATGCAGACACATCTCCCTTTACCGCGCTCATGACATGCCTGTGATGTCCCCAAAACTCCAGATCAGGACTCTGACTGATAAAGATATCACCGAACGGCGTATGACCGGTATCCGACGGTCTTGAAAGCATCATATATCTGCCGCCGATTTTGCGCGGGAACAGCACACCGTTGCGGTTATAGGGAAGGAATGCATTTTCAAGCTGATAAAACGTCTTGAAGTCAAACGTATAGCCGATTCCGATCGTCGGGCCGTGATATCCGTTACACCAAGTGATATAGTATCGGTCCTCCAAAAAGCAGACGCGCGGATCATAACGGTACTCCCGCTTTGTCACCTCTTTATCGCCCAAAAAGACGATCGGCTCGTCCGAAATATGAAAATGAATGCCATCCTCGGAAAATCCTGCAAAAATGTCCATACTGACAGAACGGCTGTCGCAGCGGAACACACCTGCATATCCGTCATGAAACGGTACGACCGCGCTGTTAAAAATGCTGTTGGAACGCTTTATCTCGTTTCTGCCGATGATCGGGTTTTTATCATAACGCCACACCGGCATCCGGTATCCCTCCGGTTTGTCCTGCCACGGCATGCCCGGAAGATCATTTCCTATGATCCTTGCCATATTTTTCTTTTCCTTTCCTGACATGATGTCATCAGCTTTGAGAAACTCCTCACACACTAATCTCAAATCCAAAAGAATGATTTAGATTTTCTTAGCAGGCGTACCTTGTCTGCTTAGAAAATCTTCATTTTATTCACACAAAAACCGTTTCGCGATTCCGATCAGAACATTTACCATCAGTTCCATATCCTGCACGCAGGCATACTCAAATCTGCTGTGACAGTTTCTTCCGCCCGTGCACAGATTCGGACAGGGAAGCCCCATATAGGATAATCTCGCTCCGTCCGTACCGCCGCGGATCGGAACGGTTTTTGCCGGAATGCCAAGCTCGTCCATCGCTCCGCGCGCATACTCGATCAGCTCCAAATGCGGCTTGATCTTTTCACACATATTATAATAGGAATCCTCGATCTTCATACGCACAAGCTCCTGCCCGTACCGCGTATTGATCTCTTCTGCCGCTTTGCGCATCCGCTCCTTGCGCTGTTCAAAGCGCTCCCTGTCATGATCCCTGATCAGATAGGACAGATTCGCGCGCTCGATCTCACCGCTCATATCCGTCAGATGATAAAAGCCTTCATAACCTTCCGTATGCGCAGGCGTTTCCGTCTCAGGCAGCAGGGCGTGGTATTCCATCGCTACGAGCGACGCGTTGATCATTTTATCTTTGGCGTCACCGGGATGCACGCTTCTTCCGCAGATCTCCACCTCCGCAGAGGCCGCATTAAAGTTTTCATATTCCAGTTCTCCGAGCGCGCCGCCGTCCACCGTATACGCACAGTCCGCATCAAATAACTTCAGATCAAAATGATCCGTTCCGCTTCCGATCTCCTCATCGGGCGTAAACGCGATCCGCAGTTCACCGTGCGACACTTCCGGATGCTTCACAAAAAATGCCGTCATCGCCATAATCTCTGCAACGCCCGCCTTATCGTCCGCCCCAAGCAATGTCGTACCGTCCGTCACGATCAGGTCTTTTCCGATATACTGCGCAAGCTCCGGAAATTCCTGCTGTGAGAAAATGATGTTTTTTTCTTCATTCAGAACAATATCCCCGCCTTCATACGGAACGATACGCGGTTTTACATTGGCGCCGGTCACTTCCATCGCCGTATCCATATGGGCGATAAAACCAAGCTTTTTCCGCTTTTTGACAGACGACTCTTTTTCACCTCCTTCATTCCTGCTGCCGGCGTCTTTTTCTAAATCTGCGCTTCCTCCGTCTACGCCATCGTTCTCAGGCAGAAATGCGTAAACATAGCAATGCTCCTTATCATACACCACCCGCTCTATCCCCATCGCGCAAAGCTGTTCATAAAGCAGCTTTGCCAGATCGTGCTGTTTTGCCGTGGACGGCGACGTCCCCGTCTCCTCGTCCGACTGCGTATCTATTCTGACATATTCTAAAAAACGATCGATCACATCCGACATGACTCCGACTCCTCCTTTTTTGCGCCTGCCTGCATTGCACTATTATAGTAACGTATATTTTGCACAATCTAAACACCCTATTTGAGTACCCGCAATGATCTAGCCTGTACCCATCCCGCCGACGGCTTCACCTCCGAACAGTTCCGGGAGCAGCAAAGTTTCAATGATGCGTGATGCGCAGGCAACCGTCCTGCTGCATGGCCGCGTTTTGTAATATTCCTTTGTCCTGATGGAAGGCGCCGCACTCTTTTCCCGTCCCCTGATACCGAGGATCTCCCTGCACACGATCGCGCCCTGTTCCTCTTTGAACGCGTCTGCAAGCTTACGCACAAGTTCATAATTTGCAGTTTTGGCCGCCTGATTCTGCGGGTCGGTGTTTCCGGTCTTCAATCCGGCAAGCAGTGCCATCGCCGATACGGTCCCGCACACTTCCCGCATTCTTCCGACGCCCGCGCCCATCGAACAGGACAGCTTCAGCGCGGTCTCCCTGTCCATGCCGAATAAATCGGCATAAGTCGAAAACACGGACTGACAGCAGTTATACCCTTCCTCAAATGTGGCGACCGCCTTTGATACCCTGCTTTCCATGCACTCCCTCCATCCCTGCTAAACGTCCCCGCTTACAACTACTCCTATTGAGCCACAGTGCAGCACCCCTGTCCGGCGCCGCCTGCCGCAGCCGACAGATCACTGCGAACTGTCCATGGAAGCGCTGATTAAATCATCGCTTCCTCAGAGCCTCCGGCAGATGCGCACGGATTTGCAGGGGTTTTTGTTGCTTCGCAACGCAAATCCGGCGCGGGAAACGCTTTGATCAGCGTTTCCCTATATCAAAAGTGGGAAGCCTGCGCCTCCCATCTGTATCACTCCCGTAAACGCCGGCAAAAGTGAAATACCCCGCAGCAAGCTGCCGGGTATTTCAACCTCGCGGCAATCGCCAAGGTCACGCAAGCACGACTTTGGCTCGTTGCCCGCGGAAACAATCCTGCTGCCGGTTATTTATTTTTGCCGCAGCATTTTTTATATTTTTTGCCGCTTCCGCACGGACACGGATCATTCGGATATACTTTTGCCTCCTTGCGGATCGTCGTGGACGATTTCTGTTCCTTATAAAGCTCCTTGCGTTTTTCCTCATCGAAAATCGCGCCCCACTGTTCCAGTTCATAAAGCCAGTCCGCTTCCGCGGCAACCATATTCTTATACAGCCGCTCTTTATCAAATGCAAGACTGACTTCCGTATCTTCCTCCATCTCCTCGATCGGATTCGGCTCTTTTAAGCTGTCATTGATGCCGTCAAGAAATCCGGTCATCGTCATCAGGTCAACGCCGTACTTTTCCGCAAGAGAAGCTACCGTACCCCTGACTTCCTCATCCGGGTTCTCCAGAAGCTGCGCATAGATATTCTTTTCTTTTTCAAAATAAGCATTCCACAAACGCTGCAGATCTCCCTTGTTTGCCGTCTCAGAATACGCTGTCTCACGCCATTTCTCTAATAATGCCATAGCCTGTCCATCCTTCTTTCTCATATCGTTACCGACACTCTTAAAGTGCCGTTATGGTTTGCCACCATTATATCTCAGAACAAATAGAAATTCAAAACTTTTTTTGTTAAAACGCATCCGCAAACAAATTCTGAAAATTTTTTATATTTTTTGTATAAGCCGTCCAAACACGGCGATACTATGACTAATCATTGGATCCCCCTCCATTGATCATTACACCAAAGAAAAAAATAATTTTATCCTCCCCTTATCAAAGCAGCCTCTTTCGGACTTCGACTTTATGTCTGCGCGCCGGAAGGGGTTGTTTTTTTCGTATCAGGCATGCTACAATGATTTAGAAAGGCAGGATATCTCATGGAAACGGAAAATAAAACGGAAAATAAAAAAGTCAAACGTCACAAACAGATTGCAGCCATTATCGGCATCGTGCTGCTCGCCGGTCTTTATCTTGTCACATTGATCCTCGCATTATGCAGATTTGAAGGCGCTTCTTCATTGTTCATGGGCGCGCTCGCCTGCACCGTTGTCGTTCCGATCCTGATTTGGATTTATATTTGGCTGTATGGTCTCCTGACACGTAAAAAAACAATCGCGACACTGTTTCCCGATACGCCGGATGATGAGGAAGTTTTAGAAGCCCGGATCGCAAAAATGCAGGCAGAAGAGTCCGCAGATTCGCCGGACAAAAATAAGTCAAAAAACTGACTGCCCTGCTGCCCTACAGCGCACCCCCGACGCCGGCGCCGTTGTTAAATCCAAAATACATGCAGCAAATAAAATCTGACGCAAATGCCGTACATAACACAGCCGCCGCAATGATCTGCTTCCTTTTGGAGAAACGATCGGTAAAACGGCTGATTTCAGGAGCCGCGATATAAACGGCAAACAGTCCCCCGATTCCAAAGGCAAGCAGTCCTGTCAAACAGATTCGTCCATTCAGATTCATAAACATGGATCGGTAATTCCAGTAAGAAGCATTAAACAAAAACTCCAGCAAAAAACTTGTCGCATATTCAAGCACGGCGCACAGTAAAACTGCCATCATGAACAGTCTGCCCATATCCTTCTTAAACCGGTTCAAAAGCAGAACGACAGCCGTCCCGCCGACCCCGTAGATCGGTATCCACGGTCCGTACATCGTTCCACGGTTTACTAAAGTATGATACCGCACATAATGCAGTGTGACTTCCCACACCCAGCCAACCATACCAAACGCAAAGAACAAAAAGATCATATCCGTCATATCGTAAGCAAATCTTCCGCTCCCGCGGCGCACGATCGTAAGGTCCAGATCCTGAAGCTGATATTCCGGCGTCTTTTCGTCGGCAAAACCTTCTTTGACAGACATACAATAAGGTTTTTCCGAAAACAGCGGCTCGGTCAGCAGGCTGCGATCGATCTCCGGCTTCCTGCGCAGTACAAAATACATCTCCGCATTCAATTCCGCATTCAGCGGTACGGCGGTACACAGCCCCACGACCGGAACGAACCTGAGCAGCCAGATATGCAGATAGGACATCTGTGTGCAGAACATCTTCCATTTGTGTCCTTTCGTCATGGAACTCGAAAGTTCTTTTGCCTGCCTCCATGTCACCGAAGGGTTTTCCGCCAAAATATACGGCACCATACTGTATTGATAATACCGTATCACACCTCCCACGATCGTAAAAGCCCACAGGAAAAGCACTGCATGATAACAGAACATGACTCTGATCAGATTCCCGATATACCTCCTGTGAAAAACGGCAAAGATTCTTCGCAGCGGTACTTGTTTCTGAAAACGGCTCTCCATCACATAACGGTTCCGTCCGACTACAGCCACGTTTTGGATAAAAAGGCGGATCGCGGCGGATAAGAGCACCACGATCAGCATATTAGCGATCACCTCTCCCGGATTCCGCTCAAAGTATGCTCCGTTCAATGAAAAAATGCGCACGACCAGCGCGGCATTCCGGGAAAGAGCATCGATCAAGCCAAGCGCAAATTCCGATGTGATAAACGGGATATCCTTTACGACAGGTACATTCACGATATATTCTTTCAAATAAGTGATGCGTCCGGTAAGCATCGTCTCATCCAACCCCAGCAGCCTGTCCAATAATTGGATAAAATTGCTCTGTGAAGCGTCCGACACGCCGGTAAACGCAAACAGAAAACAGACGATCACAAGCATGAACCATGCTTTTTTTCCTTTTCGGAACGTCGTCTCCCAGCTATTATGTCTGATCTCCCGGTAATTCCAGCCGGTATTCTCTTTCGTTTTCAAAATTCCTCCTTACACCGAACCTGCCAAGGGCGTATATCTACCTCCAGGCAGCGGTAGATTTCACTTTCATTATGGTATTCCGCCAGCCAATTTCCGTAAAAAACAGGCTTTTCTGCTTCGGTACAATCCATGCAGAAAAAGCCTGCTATCCCTAAAAGTCCTCTCTGTCATCCCACTCAACGCCAATCTCCCGCAGCCGCGCGCATACCTGCTCATAGCTCTCGTAGCGGATCGTTTGCCAGCCAAGCTTGTCCGCCGTGTCCAGATTCGTCTGCAGATCATCGATAAACACGCACTCCTTTGGCGCAAACGAATAGCGCGCCTGCAATAAGTCATAAATCTCCCGGTCCGGTTTCACGACCTTGTCCCGGTACGATAAAATATAGCCGTCCATATCATCCAGAAATGCAAGCTGTTCTTTATCATCCTCATATGCTTTTTCCGGATAATTGGAAAGTGCGAGCACCTGATATCCTGCACGTTTTAAGCCGCGCACCCACGGTACGGCATGAGGACGCATCTTTACGATTCCCTTAAGACTTGCAAGCGCCTGTCTCATCTGTGTCTCAATTCCTTTATCACGGGCGGCAAACAGGGAGAGTACTTCGTCATAGCTCATCACGCCGCGGTCCAGCTCATTCCAAAACCCGCTGTCCACGGTCGCCTCCTCAATACGGTCGCAGACTTCTTTCGTAAATCCTTTGCTTTCCACCATTTTCCGAAACCGGAAATCCACCAACACATTGCCGATATCAAAAATCACTGTTTTTATCATCTGTTATCTCCCACGTATCGCGAGCTTTACAAATAAGCCAAACGCCCCTATTATGAAGGAACTGTCGCTTGCTGTTATAAATATTACCTGGGAATCGTGCAGCTTTTTAAGTCATCCAAAAGGCTTAACGTCGCAATCACATCTAAAAATTCCTCATGCTTCCTATTCATCGCTCCTCCAACTTCTATCGGACCGCTCTCACTCCCAATAGGTAGCATATCATGAAATAACTCTTTTTTCAACGACCTCTTCCCTTGACCTTTCCTTCCGTGCTTTCAAAGCTCCCTTACAAAACTTCATGATATGAAAAATGAAAAAACGATGCAAAAGCACAAAACCTTTGTTATAATTAAATCATAGCTCTGAGGAAGCGCTGATTAAATCATCGCTTCCTCAGAGCCTCCGGCAGATGAGCACGGATTTGCAGGGGTTTTTGTTGCTTCGCAACGCAAATCCGGCGCGGGAAACGCTTTGATCAGCGTTTCCCCTAAAAAGTGTATTGCACCATGATGGATGAATATGTGCGCTGAAGCGCACAGGAAGGTATCACAATGAAATACAGACTTGACCGATATTGCAGGCAGATTTCCCAGCTGGGTTATGGCTGCATGCGATTCACCAAAAAAGGAAATGCCATCGACTACGAAAAGGCAAAGAAGGAGATTCTTCTTGCCATCGAAAAGGGCGTCAATTATTTTGACACCGCCTATATTTATCCCGGCAGTGAGGAATGCCTCGGCAAAATTCTTTACGAGAACGGCTGCCGTGACAAAGTCTTTATCGCCACCAAACTGCCGCAATATCTCATGAGATCCTCCTCAGCGATCGAGAAGACTTTTCAGGAGGAGCTGTCCCGCCTCCGCACGGATCATATTGATTACTACCTGATGCATATGCTCACAGATCATGCGGAATGGGAACATCTAAAGACTCTGGGGATTGAAGACTGGATCAAACGTAAAAAAGCAGAAGGCAGCATCCATAATATCGGTTTTTCCTACCACGGCGACACAGACATGTTCCTTCAAATACTTGACGCCTATGACTGGGACTTCTGTCAGATTCAGTATAACTATCTGGATGAGCATAGTCAGGCAGGAAGGAGAGGGCTTCAGGCAGCGGCCGGGAAGGGGATTCCGGTCATCATTATGGAACCGCTCCGCGGCGGCAAGCTGGTCAGTCTGCCTGATAAAGCCAAAGAAGCTCTTGCCGCTGACAGCAAGGGCTATACACCCGCCGAACTGGGACTGCGCTGGCTGTGGAACCAGCCGGAAGTCACATGCGTGCTTTCCGGCATGAATTCGGAAGATATGGTAAATGAAAATATCCGTATCGCATCGAAAGCGGAACCGGGACATTTTACAGATGAGGACATGGCGATCGTAGGACGGATCAAACAGATCATCCGTGAACGGGAAAAGGTAGGCTGCACAGGCTGCCGATATTGTATGCCCTGCCCCAAAGGAGTAGATATTCCCGGCAATTTCTACTATTACAATCTGATGTACATGGAGAAGAAGTCCTCTGCCCGCTTTGAGTTTGCCCAAAACATGGGTATGCGCAAGGAACCCGGTTTTGCATCACAGTGCGTTGGCTGCGGCAAGTGCGAGCAGCATTGCCCGCAGCAGATTCCGATTCGGGAAAAGTTAAAGGAAGCTGATCATGCGCTCAGACCGCTTCCCTATAAAATCGGGATTCATGCCGCACGAAAAATGATCCTTCACTGATGACACGGGCTTTGCTGGCGTGACTGTCTTGGCTAACCACTGAATAAATCTTATTTAGCGTCTTATATAACGCTTTATTTCATTTTTCGGTCGAAATCATTTTTGATATAAAATTTTTTAACAGAAATCCTTCGATAAAGCATGCCCCACATGACGGTCAGGATACATACTAAAATCGCGACAACCGCAAACGCCGGAAGTTTCATGAAATAATTTCCCAGCATCGGACTGTAAAGCACCAGAAACGGTGCGGCAGCTTCCGACAGCATCAAAATACCAAAAGGCAGCGCCAGCAGCACAAATCCAAGCATCACGGTATTCATAACGCTCTTAAGCTTTTGGGAAAACGCGCAGACTATGAATCCTCCCAGACTCAGAAACAAAAACCTGAGCGCAGACAAAAGCAGCAAATACCCGCCGATCGTCATACGATTCCCATATCTGCCTAATAACCGGAGGCATCCGACCGGATAGGAAAACGTCTCTGCGGAAATCTGGTACGTTTTCATAACATTCATAAAAAACGGCAAATAGGAAAGACACAGGACCGCCCCGCCTATACATGCGCAAAGCCCCGCTCTTACAAGCTCCGCCCGCCTTCTGCCATACAGCGTGACGCGGCACAGTCCGGTCATGTGAAGCTGATCTTCCGGACCGTAGATCTGCGCTGCGCACAAGACCATAAACGCCATCATTTCAAAGGCAAGAAACGCATCCCTGCCGTTTCCTGCCGCAGCCGTCAGCTCCTCATAAGCCGTCTCATACACCATGCAGGACAGATGATTCTCACGCAGATCCTCATAGTAATCTAAAACTCGGCAAAACGCATCATAAGCCTGCATTTGCCTCTCCATATCTGATTCCATCCCCGGATCGGTCTGCATCTGCGCATTCAAAAGCGTTTCAAACCGTTCCTGTTCCGCTTCCAGATACGCCTCCTTCTCAGGGGTGATTTCTCCTTGGAGATAGTCTAAATACTGTCTGTAACAATATTCCGTATAAGTGTAATACGTAACTGTCCTGTCTTTATATAAATATCCCTGCATGAGTCCTAATACCGCCAAAATCAGAATCACCTTCCGGTCGATCAAAACTTTTCTAAATTCTTGAAGCAGGACTCCCCCGCACTCATCCAGACGGTGTCGTCTTTGTTTCGTTCGATACCGCCATTTCAAGGCAGAGCCTTTGCGTCTCACAGAACTCAATGCGGAACGCGTTTTCGTGTCTGCTTCTTTTAACAGGGAAAAGACGAGGAGCGTGATTCCAAGCATCAATACGATCCCATACGATGCCGCCAGATTCGCCGGATACTCAAACAAGTTCAGGTTGCGGTAAACCCGAAACAGCTCCTGCGTCTGCAAAAGACCGTAAGGCAGCAAATATTTGAGCGCGCCTGCATAAGAATCGCCCGGAATCTGTACGTAGGTCAGATAGCTACTTCCGATCACAATACCAAATACCAAAATCGCAGCGGTTGACGTATGTACCTTTTGCGCTACAAAGCCGGACAAAAGCAGACACAGACTATATGCTAAAAGCTTCACGATCAAAAAGAGAATCAGAAATTCCCATACCCTGACGGGCCACGCCGTCTGGCGGAACATGAACACAGAAGGCAGAAACCTTGTAAGATCCCCAAGCCCGTATAATTTCCATGAAACAAGCAGCGTCCCTCCATATAAAAGTAATTCTATAACAAGGCAGACAAAAATTCCCACCGCCATTTTTGTGGCCGCGAGACTTCTTCTTCCCCGAAAACAGGAACGCAGAAGATTCTGCATCCCCTCCTCCTGATCCTTGATCCAAACAGAAAGCACTGCGTAAATAATCAAGACAAGCGCAATAAAATCTGTGAGCTTTGATGTGGCAAAAAGCTCAATCCCAAGAGACGGCGAGGGCTGCACGAAAACCGGCTCCATCTTTTCATAAGCCGCGAGCGTCCTTTTTCGGTTTCTAATCGAAAAGCCGCTTTCGTGATCCTGAAAGATGGAAATACTGGCGGTCAGATCCGCTGTTTCACGCATATTGTGAAGATAATCCGCGTAACTGATGACCGCCTCCAATTCATTCACGATCTGCTTTTTTACGGCTGACTCTTTGATATATCCGGAAAAAATGCTCTCCTGCGCTTCCTGCTTTTCCCGCTCATATACAGCGAGAATATCCGATGTCTCCAATTCTTTTTCTAACTGCGCCCACGTTTCTTTATATCCGCCTTCTCCGTGATAGGGCGTTCCCCGCACCTCGCCATAATAAAGTAGCAGCATGTTTAGAAGGCTGAGCGACAGCAATATCAATATGAATTTTCCGGTAAAGATTTTTTTGAGCTCGCTTCCAAACATGCGTATCCTTTCCCAAGTCATTGTAATAGGAATTTCGCTTTTTGCCCGATCTCTGCAACGTTTTATGCTCCCGCTTCTTCCTCAAACACATGGAGATAGATATCCTCAAGAGAAATCTTTCCCTCGCGCCAGCCGTCCGTATATTCGGGAAGCGCAAGTAGTTTTCCCTTCTTTAACAGCAGGATCTCATCCGCCGCCTTTTCAATATCGGATACCACATGAGTCGCAAACAGAATCATCTTGTCGCCGGAAAGCTCCTTTACAATATTGCGGATCTCGATCCGTTCCTTCGGATCTACACCAGCCGTCGGTTCATCCAGAATCAGAATCTTCGGGTTTCCCAACAGCGCCTGTGCCATCAACAGCCGCTGTTTCATTCCTCCGGAGTATTCCCGGATCTTTTTATTTTGCTGTTCTGTCAGGTTCAGTCTCTGAAGAAGCTTAGGGATTTCCACTTTAGCCGTCTTCTTATCCACGCCCTTTAATGCCGCCATATAAAATAAAAATCGTTTCCCCGTAAAGGTCGGATAAAGATTTTGCTGCTGCGGGACAAACCCAATATGTTTCAGATACCCGATCCCTAATTGCCAGATATCCGTACCGTCCAGACTGATACACCCCTCGTCCGGCAGCAGATTGCCCGTCATCAGATTCATCAAAGTGGTCTTACCCGCCCCGTTCGGTCCCAAAAGCCCGTAAATCCCCTCATGAAAACAATATTCGAACCGGTCAAGCGCGGTAAAATGTCCATATCTTTTCGTGACCTGTGATAGTTTTAATTCCATATAAGGACGCTCCTTTTCATGGAAGCAGCTGATTTAGTTTATAAAGGACTTCCTCAATACCGGCTTCCTCAAGCTCCTGCCTGAGCTGCTCCACCGTCCTGTCCACATCCTCGTAATCCCCGTTCCAAAGTCCGCTATAGCGGTCATACACCGCGATGACCGCCATGATGTCCGGGTCACAGTCCAAGGCATACAGTTCATACAATACTTCGGGGCTAAACGCAGCACTGCCGTTTCGCTGCGCATAAATCTCCGCCTTATTCTCCGGCTCCAAATCCGTGGGCAGTGTGATCGTCTTATTGGCAATCGTGTTCAGCGCACGGGTTCCCAACCCTCCGTTTTGGGCGATCACGACATTTCCGGTTACCGGATCGATCTGATAATGCTCCCCCTCGATTCCATACGTCAACAGGTTCGACAGCTCCGGCCGGGTGGCAACAAGACTTAAAAACTCCATCGCTTCTTCGGGATGCTCCGACCAGGACGCAATCCCGGTCACGGCATTCTGTGCATAGATCGCCGCCTGCGGCTTGGAGGCGAGCACTTCGACGTCCAAGACATTCGTATCAAGCAAGTACCTGCCGTCATATAAATTCCGCAAATTGCAATATGTCACCGCAAAGATAAACCTGCCGTCTAAAAACCGGCTGTATGGGTCCTCCGAAATATCACCGGACAATTCGCGGCACTCCCTGATGAGCCGAAAATCCTGTATCAGCCGTTCTTCATCCGCAGCGCTGACCGCGCGGAACCGGCCGTTCTCCTCTACAAAATAGAGCCCGTGGAATCCATAACATACCGGAACATACCCCTCCAAACTGCATAATGACGTCGGTTCTATATACAGGGCGCAGACACCGGCGGGCAGATCTTCCCTCTTAGACAGTTCTTCCAATGCAGTCCTGATATCCGCCAGTGAAAATGCTTCCCCTTCCAAAAGCCCCTCCGAAAGACCCTGTACATAGAGTGAATTTCCCATGCACACACTGTCAAATACCAGCTGCTCATCCGCAGTCCTGTAACCGTAAATATCTCCCCCATACTGCATGGTGGTCCAATACGCTGTACTAAACGAACCATACAGCCGCTGCCCGCTTTCTGTTTCCGTCAGCAGGGAGGTTAACGGGAGCAGAAGTCCGTCCTGCACCGCCTGATCGTATGCGGGCATTTCCCCCACATAAGACGATCCCGCATAAAGAATGTCCGTCGCTTCATTTGCTTCGTATCTTTCCCGTATCAGCCGCTTATAGTCCGTCACATCCCGCGCTTCTTCCAATCCGACCGGCTCCGGTGTAACCGTAAAGTTACAGTGATATTTCTCTTTGAGGAGCCTGTTCAATTCCTGAACGGTTTCCTCCGCGATATCCCCGTACGCAGAAAAATATACCCAAACGAGATTCACTTCCTGTCCCGCATTTTCACCGTCAGCGCCCCCGGCTGTCTGATCGGTATCTTTCCCGCAGCCGGCGCACACAGCGCATACATAAAAAAGCGCCAAAAACGCGCAGAATTCTCTCTTTAACCGGTTCCGTTTCATCGCCTCACGCCTCCGTTTCAGCCATGCTTTTCTTCACTTGATCTTACACTCACAAAGACCCGCTTTTCTTCATTTCACCGTTTTGCTATCATGTAGTTTTATCAGTTGAGCTCATGCCGTGCCAAAATCTTTTCTTTACCCGCAAGGAAATCGGAAAGCCTGATCACCTCTACCGCATCCCCGGACACCAGCACGTTCTCCCCCACGATCTCCACGACCAGACCCTCCGCATTCGGTCTCTCTATTTCGGTGATCCTGTCACTTTCGTAATCAAGATAGACGATCCTAAACTGATCCGTATCCGCCATATAAGCCTCCAGAAGGAATCCCGAAGCCGCTGGCAGTATCGCTACCGAATTGACATTCGGGTCCGGTCCCTGATAGATACATACATCCTCTCCTCCGGCGTCCGTCCGGTGCAGTCCGTCGCTCTCCATATAGTAGAGGTCGTCTCCATGCATCCCCACAAAGCGTCTGTTTTCCTCCATTCGAAAAACAGGTTCACTCTTAAGCGTCTCCAGATCCATCCGGTAAACCTGTCCCTGATCTTCCGGTACGGCAATATCCAGTTTATAATGCATCTCATAATACAGGTTTTGCTGATCCACAGATACAATCCGGATGGTGCCGGTCTCCTCGTCCATATCCGTAAGACTGCCGTAAGTTCCGTCCGTCAGATCCACATATGCAAGGAATATCGCATCGTCCAACGCCAAAATTCCATCCTCCTGCCGTGCAAACTGATCCGCAACATAGTAGATCCGGTCATTGCAGGCAAACCAACTGACCACCTCATAATAGCTGTAAGGCATTTCCGTAAGCTTCTTCCATTCGCTCTCAGAAACGCCCTTTTCATAAACGGTCGTGGAATCAAAATTCGTCACAAAAGCATACAGCCTGTCCCCGTATATCATGGTCACATTCCTGTCCTCCCACGGGAGCGCCGCATCGCAGTACGGATCGGGGTTATTGACCGCGGAATAGGGCGCATGCACGCAGTTTGGCTTCGTGCACAAAACGACGTCCTCCCCCGTGGCATAATCGACAAAACAGAGAATCCCGTCTTTTTCATACAAGATCCCGCTCTCTGAATAACAGCCAAAGACGATCGATCTGAACGTAAACCGCTCTGTCTCTTCATCGGAACCGGCCGTGTTTTTTCCACAGCCGGTCAGAAAAAGCAATATGAACAGAAAAATGCCAAACTTCTTAAGCATAGCTTAACTCCCTGAGCTTGTCTGAGTCGGAATCGTCGTCCCGCCGACGGTTGCGTTATGAGTTGCATTAATATAGCTTGACGAACACCCGGTTGCCGGTCCAAAACTAAGAGAAGCTGCCGTTCCATTTGTAGAATTCCCCGTCTGCACAGGCGCTTCCTTATAATTGCCATTATAATGAGAGTGATACTCCGCGCTGACCGAAGCCGTTCCCGTTCCGCCCCCTGCGATCGATGTATATGCATATCCCGAGTTCGAAGTAACACTGCTGCCGTAGCCTACGATTATCTCATTTGACCGATAAGTGCCGGAACCGGCGCAGACATCGAGCGCCATCCCAAACAGTAACATTGTAGAAAAACAGACCGCAATCCCACGTTTCATTTTCTTCATATCCTTATTTCTCGTATTATTAAATAGTAGTATTTATGAATCCCTCTCCAGGGATAAATGTTATACTGTTAGAGATACTGTGGATTGGTTCTCATTTCCTACCACATGATGGTTTATTGGAGGCTCCAACCACAGTCTCTTTGTATATTTGTTAATTGGTTAGATACCGTATGACGGTTTATTTAGAACGAGGCTACAATCGCAAAGAGTACCTGTGGCTCTAAACAGTATCAAATACTTTGCAAAGGAGATTTATTATGATTTACGTTGGAATTGATGTTGCCAAAGACAAGCACGACTGTTTTATTACAAATTCAGATGGCGAGGTATTATTTAAGCCCTTTTCCATCTCGAACAATCGGGAAGGTTTTGAAAACCTGTTTCAAAGAATCGAATCCGTTTCAGATGATTTAGCCAAAGTAAAAGTAGGACTAGAAGCCACCGGACACTACAGTTACAATCTTCTGGGATTCCTTCTTGATAAAGGTCTGACCACCTACGTTATCAATCCGCTACATACCAATCTTTACAGAAAAAGTCTAAGCCTTAGAAAGACGAAAACGGATAAGGTTGATTTCCGTACTATTGCTACTATGATAATGTCTGATATGAACTTAAAGTCCTACTCAGATACATCTTACCACAATGAGGAATTAAAGTCACTTACTCGTTATCGTTTTGATAAAGTAAAAGAACGGGCAAAGCTGAAAAGTTCTGTTTCCAGACTTGTATGCATCCTGTTCCCTGAACTGGAGAAACTTGTGCCTACCCTCCATATGGCTTCCGTCTATGCCCTCCTGTCAGAATTCCCTTCTGCCCACGCAGTTTCCTCCGCACATCTTACGAGGCTCTCAAACCTTCTTTCCGAAAGCTCAAAAGGGCATTACGGAAAAGATACCGCTGTCATCTTCCGTGAGGCGGCGAGGAGTTCCATAGGCTCACATATGCCTGCAAAATCTTTAGAACTAAAGCATACCATCATGCTCATTCAGGAATTGACCACTGAGATCGATGAAATAGAACTTGCTATCAAATCCATTATGGACAGCCTTCACTCACCAATCCTCTCCATTCCTGGAATCAGTTACCGTATGGGTGCAATGATTATTGCAGAAATCGGTGATTTCAACCGTTTCGATTCCGCTGACAGACTACTTGCATATGCCGGGATGTCGCCATCAACTTATCAGTCAGGACAACTGGATGGCAGCCATTCCCACATGGAAAAACGGGGTTCCAGATACCTGCGGTATGCCCTTTACAACTCTACAAAATATGTCTGCCAGTGGGATGAATCATTCGCTGCCTATCTTGCTAAAAAGCGGGCTGAAGGCAAGCATTACAACGTTGCTTTATCCCATGCTGCAAAGAAACTTGTGCGCCTGATCTACGCAATGGAAAAGTCGGGGCAATCATACAGTAAAAAAGCCTGATTCTTTCCGTAAATATCTCCTTTTAGAGTGCCTGTAAACGACACTCTTATTGTCATGCAGTTTTCAAGGTTCAAATATATCTGAAATGCCTTCCGGCAATTCATTCAAAAAATTTCATTTTAGGTCTTGATTTTTAATAGTTAGTCCTGTTCTTTTGCATTTTCACATTCGCATGAATCTCCGTTTGTACACGAATAGGTTTCCCACACAGAACAGCCGTAATCAGCGTTTGGTATCGCATATTCATGACAGAAATTCGTTTATAGTATATATATCACTCCTTCACCGTAAAGTCAACTCGGAATTATTTTTTAACATCGCTTTTTTGCACTCGCCTTCCTAATTTTTTGACGCTCAACCACTATCATTATTTATCACATCCATGCCTGAACTTTATTTACGATTCCGTCTTTATCATCCCGCCGACAAAGATACCCAGATTCGCCTCATACATACCCTGAAGCTGGGATAAAGGCAGCGGGTTTTTTCCCATACCCGCTTCGATCGTATAACCCGGTCTGTCATAGGTCATAATGAACCAGTCCTTATAGCCCGCGTTTCCCGACGCCGCAGGCGTCTCCTCCACCGCATAACCGCTGACCGCGCCGAAATACTGCGCGATCTCATAGGAGCGCGCCGGTTCGTAATCCTGATATTTCCAATAAATCACTTCGCCCTGCGTATGATATGCCAGAATCAGGCGAAAGTCATGCTCTTTCGTAAATTGGTAGACTGCAGCACTCTCCGGTGCCGTAAGCGGCGCTTCACCGACATAATCGCGCGGCGCAGGCGTCGTATATCCCTGCGCATATTTGATGCGCTTCGCTTCCTCCCACCCCGCCGGAAACTGCAGGTTTAAGTCAATCCCCTCAATATTCGCTTTCCAGCCGTCGGGAAACGGGATTGCCGGATAAGCGGCAGCGATCGCACGCGCCTGCTCATATGCCTTTTCCTCAATTGGCAAGCCGTTCACGAGATCGACCCCGTCGGGATTGACCATCGGCACCACATAGAGGGAATAATGGTCAAACAGCCATTTTGCATCTACACCGCCAATACGCTTTCCCATTGCGTACGCCTGCGCATAATCTTCCACAAAACGCAGCAGCAGCGGCGTTGTGATCCACTCGTTGGCATGATATGCAGCACTGTAGAACAGCTCCCGCTCCCCGTTTCCGATACGCACATACCAGAGTTCCCTATTCAGGACGCTCTGCCCGATATTCCCGACTTCCAAAAACGGATACCTTTCCGTCAATCCCTCAACGAGATAGCGCACAAGAAACGACGAGTACGCAACATTCTGCGGCACAACAGGAAACGGCAGCGGCACAAAGAGCGTCATGCCCGGCATCAGGTAAAGCGGTCCGACACCCGGATTGGCGTTCATCAGCGCCTGCATGCCGATGTGATACTTCGACGCGATCTCATAAAAGCTGTCTCCCGGCTGCACCTCATAGCGCACGGATCCGCGCAGATATAGAGCAAGCGACTCGAAAACGCTGTCATCGACAATACAATCCTGTTCTCCTTTTTCCAAAAATTCCGCGAGTGCCCTGCAGGTGTCTCCCCCAAATACCCCATCCACCGTAACGGGATAGCCTGCCCGCTGCAGCGCAAGCTGCACATACTCAACCATTGTCCCCCGATCTCCACGCACGATCCGCATTTTTATTCCTATTCCTTTTCTGTTATGGCATACTGCTTTTTCCTATAAGAATATTCTATGCAAAAAACCTGTTTTCGGTTCCTGTCGCGCGCTCCATACTTCCACCCTTGACATTTTGTGCCACATCCATTATAGTAATCATAATATTTTGATATTCAAAATATTTATATACAATCACGCCCATTCATGGACTATTTGTGATTTAGATTTACTATTAGGATTTATTATTTGCGATTATTATTTGCACTTTTAACGATTTGAACATCATTCAAGAAAGGAGCTATATTTATGAGCGTCAAGATCATTACCGACTCAGCCGCCGACCTGACCGCGGAATACGCCGAAGCCCATGCAGTTACCGTCATTGCGATGACGACAATATTCGGTGAAACAGAATATGTGGAGGGCGTCACGATCACGCATCATGAATTTTACGAAAAACTGATCGAAGATGATACACTTCCCAAAACCAGCCAGCTCGCGCCGCATCAATTTGAATCGGTTTATAAAGAGATTGATGCGAAAGGTGACACTGCGGTTGTCATCACCTTATCCTCAAAGCTCTCCGGCACTTACCAGAATGCCGTCATTGCCGCATCAGACTATGAAAATATCATCTTCCCGGTTGACAGCTTAAATGCGACTGTCGGGGAACAGGTTTTAGTGAAACGCGCCGTCATACTTGCCGAAGAAGGCAAGTCCGCTTCGGAAATTGCTGCGACGCTGTGCAGGGAACGTTCCCGCGTACGCCTGATCGCCCTCTTAGACACATTGGAATATCTCAAGAAAGGCGGAAGGATCTCCCCGACTACTGCATTTGTCGGAAATATGCTCTCGATCAAGCCGGTCGTAACGGTTCAGGACGGCGAGGTCGTCGTTATCGGCAAGGCGCGCGGATCCAAAAAGGGAAATAATATGCTCATCGAATACATTAACGAACACGGCGGCGTGGATTTTCATTATCCGATCGCCTTAGGATACACCGGTCTCTCCGATAACCTGTTACAAAAATATATGGAGGACAGCCGCGCGCTTTGGACGGATGCCATTGACAGGCTCCCGGTCTGCACGGTCGGCAGTACGATCGGCACCCATGTCGGTCCCGGCGCGATCGCCGTCGCTTATTTCCATCGTGAAGAATCACGCATTTTATGACCGCTGAAAGAAAAAGGCAGCTGATGATCTTTGGGGATCACCGCTGCCAAAACTAATATTCGGGAATGTATTTCAAATATGATAAATATGTATTGCAAAAGTGTATAAGTTACCGATTGCCGAAACTGTTAAGTGGCTATCGTTTCTGGCTCTTCTGTATCCTCTGTTATTTCTGTCGTTTCTGTTTCTTCTGTCGTTTCCGTTTCTTCTATCGTTTCTGACTCTTCTGTCTCTCCATCCTCTCCATCTTCCACCACCGTCTCCAGCAGCATGGTGTTCGCATAATTGATGAGCTCATCCTCCCACAAGGCATAAGCAGATATTTTGAGATGAACGAAATTATCGCTGCTATAGCCCGCTTCAAGGTTTCCCTCTCCGTCCGATACGGCAGTACACAGATCAATGTATCCCCAGCCGTTTTCCTCCGCCATTTCCTGTAAAAGGCTGTTGTATATGTCGATATTGGGGTTATATAAACATCCCTTTTCCTTACCTTTCACTGTATAAGTTACACTGACGATATGAATCTCTAAATCCGGTGACGTCTCCAAAATTTTATCGATCAGTTCTTTGTACTTGTCCCGATTGGCTTCCGGTCCATAGGAGACAAGGTCATTGGTGCCAAGCAAAATAAAAACGCGCTTTTTGCCTAAGAGGGGGAGAGCATCCCACAGATGGTACTTTACCCCCTGATACTCAGGATGAGGATTTTTGCCCTTTACAGGTCTCAGGGCATTATGTACCGAATAGCTTATCGCCGTCAGAAACTGAATATCGTGGGCAAAGGTGTCCTGCCTGTCGCTGTAAATCCGAAACCCCTCCATAATAGAGTCTCCGATAAAAACCGAATCGCCATAATACTCCGCTACCTGTTCATCAGTCAGCTCCGTTATGTCGGTTATTTCCGCTTCGCCGGTTGTTCCCGTTTCACCGACTATTCCCGCTTCACCGGTTGTTCCCGCTTCACCGGTTGTTCCCGTTTCGCCGACTATTCCCGCTTCACCGGTTGTTCCCGTTTCGCCGACTATTCCCGCTTCACCGGTTGTTCCCGTTCCATCAGACGGTTCTGCACATACACCGTCTGACGGCAGCTCAGAGGCGTACACAGGGTATGTTGCGCAGTCTCCTAAAACGCACATGACAACCATGGCAATGCATAAAAATTTCCTTTGTTTTCTGAATTTTCTCATCTTTGCTCCCATCTGCGGCTTTAGCACGCACTCAAATCAGGGAGGTTGAAATGTATTACTTTCAACCTTGCTCCCGTCTGCGTGCTTTAGCACGCACTCAAATCAGGGAGGTTGAAACGTATTTCTTTCAACCTTGCTCCCGTCTGCGTGCTTTAGCACGCACTCAAATCAGGGAGGTTGAAATGTATTACTTTCAACCTTCTATTCCTTCTTTCCAAGTATATTTTATGCATTACAAGTCAAAAAAATGATAGCAAGATTAAAAAATTCTTATTTCCGACTGACGATACAAAACAGACCTGCCTGAAAATGTCGATCTAATCCTCCATGTCAGAGCCCTAAATCGCCGGTTGAATAATAAGGTTATCAGACTTATTTTTCAACCTAATACCCCTCTCAACGCTTGCGGTAAATAATATCGCTTCTTCCGGGTCCGTTCGACACCATCGTGATCGGATAGCCGATCTGCTTTTCGATAAACTCGATATATGCGCGGCAGTTTTGGGGAAGCTCGTCATAGTTTTTAATTCCGCGGATATCGCATTTCCATCCCGGAAGCTTCTCATAAACCGGCTTTGCCTTTTCCAGTTTGTAAGTGACCGGAAATTCCGTAGTCACTTCGCCGTCGATCTCATAGCCGACGCATACCGGAATCTCATCTAAATAGCCAAGCACGTCCAAGACCGTAAACGCCACATCGGTCGTTCCCTGCAGACGACAGCCATATTTAGAGGCAACACAGTCAAACCAACCCATGCGCCGCGGACGCCCCGTAGTCGCTCCGAACTCGCCGCCGTCTCCGCCGCGTGTCCGAAGCTCGTCTGCCTCCTCCCCAAAAATCTCAGATACGAACGCACCGGCTCCGACTGAGGAGGAATACGCTTTGCAGACCGTCACAACCTGACGGATCTCATAGGGCGGGATTCCCGCGCCGATCGCACCGAACGCCGCCAATGTGGACGAGGATGTCACCATCGGATAAATGCCGTGATCCGGATCCTTTAAGGTTCCAAGCTGACCTTCCAGCAGGATCGTCTTTCCGTCTTTGATCGCCTGATCCAAATAAGCCGACACGTTGCAGACATAAGGTTCCACCATTTCGCGGTACTGGTGCAGCGTATCGAGCAGCTCATCCGGTGAAATCCCCGGTTTATGATATAAATGTTCAAAAAGTACATTTTTCAGCTCACAGACACGCTTTGCTTTTTCTTTTAAGCATTCCTCGTCAAACAGCTCGCTGACCTGAAAACCGATCTTCGCATATTTGTCGGAATAAAAAGGCGCGATACCCGATTTGGTAGAGCCAAAACTCTTGCCCCCCAGACGTTCCTCCTCATACTGATCGAGCAGAATATGGTACGGCATGACCATCTGCGCCCTGTCCGAAACAAGCAGTTTCGGCATCGGAACGTTTCTGTCCGTAATAGACTTGAGCTCCTCAAAGAGAATCGGAATATTTAGTGCCACACCGTTTCCGATAATGCTTGTCGTATGGTTATAAAAAACACCGGATGGCAGCGTATGCAGCGCAAATTTGCCATAATCATTGACAATGGTATGCCCCGCGTTGGCGCCTCCCTGAAAACGTATGACGATGTCTGCCTGCTCCGCAAGCATATCCGTGATCTTTCCTTTGCCCTCGTCACCCCAATTTGCTCCAACTACCGCTTTTACCATAAACAATACCTTCCTTTTCTCACCATATTTGCATGCCGGTCACAGCACCCGCATTCCGCTGTTTTACATCATGCCATACACTCCGCGCACACTTGCGCTCCGCGATACGTACGGACTCTGCCAAAGACAGTACCTACCTGACAACATATTCCTCCGCTTTGCTTTTTGCGCCGCTGATTTCGCCATACGTCAAACGTTGATCTCCGCTTTCACGCCGAGCAGCGTTTTGTTGTTCTCTAAGATTGGTTCTATCACGTTCTTTAGGAACGCATCGACCTGTACCGCGGCGCGTCCCGTATACCGCGACGGTTCCATCGCTTCTTCCAGTTCTTCGAGAGTTAATCCGAATGAAGCATCCGCCGCAATCAGCTCCAACAGATTGTTGTCAAGACCTTCCTCCTTGACAGCCCTGCCTGCCTGCATCGAAAGCTGTCTGATCTTCTCATGCAGTTCCTGTCTGTCGCCGCCCGCCTTGACTGCATCCATCATGATGTTTTCGGTCGCCATAAACGGCAGCTCACTCAGTAGTCTCTTACGGATGACTTTCTCATGAACGACAAGTCCGTCCACGACATTTAAGCATAGGTCAAGCACGCCGTCGATCGCAAGAAAACCTTCCGGAATCGAAAGCCGCTTGTTCGCCGAGTCGTCGAGCGTCCGTTCAAACCACTGTGTCGCTGAAGTAACCGCCGGATTCATGGCATCACACATCACATAGCGGGACAGCGATGCAATCCGTTCGCTGCGCATCGGGTTTCGTTTATATGCCATCGCCGACGACCCGATCTGATTTTTCTCAAACGGCTCCTCCACTTCCTTTAAGTGCTGAAGCAGCCGGATATCATTGCTCATTTTATGTGCGCTCGCCGCAATGCCTGCCACCACGTTCATGACGCGTGTGTCGACTTTGCGGGAGTAGGTCTGTCCGGAAACCGGATAGCATTCCTGAAATCCCATTTTCTGAGCGATCATCGGGTCGATGCGGTCGATCCGCTCCTGATCGCCGTCAAACAGCTCCAGAAAGCTCGCCTGCGTACCGGTCGTTCCCTTCGAACCGAGCAGTTTCATCGTGGAGAGCACGTAATTCAGATCCTCTAAATCCATGCAGAATTCCTGCATCCAGAGCGTCGCCCGTTTTCCTACCGTTGTGGGCTGTGCAGGCTGAAAATGCGTGAATGCCAGCGTCGGCAGTTCTTTATATTTGCGGGCAAACTCTGCGAGAAGCGCGATGACATTGACCAGTTTCTTCTTTACGAGCTTCAATGCCTCCGCCATGACAATAATGTCCGTATTATCGCCGACATAGCAGCTCGTCGCGCCAAGATGAATGATTCCCTTTGCTTTCGGACACTGCACGCCATACGCATACACGTGGCTCATCACGTCGTGACGCACTTCCTTTTCCCGCGCCTTCGCCACCTCATAATTGATGTCATCCTGATGGGCTTTCAATTCATCGATCTGTTCCTGCGTGATCGCAAGCCCCAGCTCTTTTTCCGTCTCGGCAAGTGCGATCCAAAGCTTTCTCCATGTGCGGAACTTCATGTCAGGAGAAAAAATATACTGCATCTCCCTGCTTGCGTACCGCTCCGAAAGCGGACTCACATATCTGTCTGTGCTCATGCGGTTCTCCTTTTTTATAAAAATCAAATGACATTTCAATCAATATCATATTTGGAAATAAATCAATTCTTTTTTATTCCTCAAACTCGCCTCTGATATCCTCGCTGGGCGGTGTCAGCGGATAATTCCCCGTAAAGCATCCCTTGCAGATACCGAGTCCTTCCACCATCTCCGCAAGACGCTCCTCCTTTAAGTATGCGAGCGTATCTGCACCGATGATACTGCGGATATCCTCGACCGAGCGGTTATAGGCGATCAGCTGGTCTCTTGCGGGAATATCGGTTCCAAAATAGCATGGCCACAAAAACGGCGGCGCACTGACCCGCATATGCACCTCTTTTGCGCCCGCCTCGCGAAGCATGTGAACGATCCGGTCCGAAGTCGTTCCGCGCACGATCGAATCATCAATCATGATCACACGCTTTCCTTCCACCGCCTCACGCAGCGCCGTCAGCTTCACCTGTACGCTGTTTTCCCTGTTTTTCTGCTTCGGCTTAATGAACGTCCGCCCCACATAGCTGTTCTTGACAAACGCCTGTCCGTACGGGATCCCCGACTGCATCGAATAGCCGAGCGCCGCACAGTTTCCGGATTCCGGCACGCCGACAACGACATCCGCGTCCACCGGTGAGTCGATCGCAAGAAATTTGCCTGCCATGATCCTCGAATGGTATACGCTGACCCCGTCAATATAGCTGTCAGGTCTGGCAAAGTAAATATACTCAAAAACGCATCTTGCCTGACTTTCTTTTTCGATACAATGTGAAATATCGGACTGAATCCCATATTCGGGACTGATCGTTACGATTTCTCCCGGCAGCACATCGCGCACAAATTCTGCACCGACCGTATCGAGCGCACAGGATTCGGACGCCAGAATATACGCATTGTCACGCTTACCGATGCAGAGCGGCTTGAACCCGAACGGGTCGCGTGCCCCGATCAGTTTGCGCGGTGACATCACGATCAGAGAATACGCGCCCTTGATCTTGTCCATTGCGCGTCCCACGCCTTCCTCAACGGTCTTGCTCTTTAAGCGCTCCCGCGCAATATGATACGCAATGACCTCGGAATCGACCGTCGTCTGGAAGATCGCACCCGTGTATTCCAACTCCCTGCGCAGCTCCGGCGCGTTGATCAGATTTCCGTTGTGTGCAAGTCCGAGTGTTCCTTTTACATAATTGAGCACAAGCGGCTGCGCATTCTCTCTCGTACTGCTGCCAGCCGTGGAGTACCTCACATGTCCGACGCCGATATCACCCTTTAACTTTTCTAAAATCTCGGGAGTAAACGCCTCGTTGAGCAGCCCCATATCCTTCGCGGAAATGACCTTGCCTTTTGGTCCTTTTGTATCGCTGACGGCAATGCCGCAGCTCTCCTGCCCCCTATGCTGGAGCGCAAACAGTCCATAATAGATTGTGGAAGCGACATCGCCCCCGTCAAAATCATAAACGCCAAATACGCCGCATTCTTCATGCAGCACATCCTCCGGCTCCGTACAAATATTCAACTTATCCGTCATGTCCATCCTCAAGCCAGCCGCTTTTAGCGGCATCAAACACGATACCTGTTAATGCCGCACATGGGCGCGGATCCTTACCCTGATCCTCCATGTACGGCAATGACATCTATTTTTACATTTCTTACAGTCCGAGTCTCTTAAATACCTCGTTATAAGCTTCCTCTACATTGCCGAGATCCCTGCGGAAACGGTCTTTATCCAGCTTCTCATTCGTGTGGACATCCCACAGACGGCAGGTATCCGGGCTCGTCTCATCCGCAAGGATGATCTGTCCGTGATAGCGTCCGAACTCGATCTTGAAATCGATCAGTTTGATGTCGGCGCCAAGGAAATATGCTTTTAATACGTCATTGACCTTAAACGCGTACTTTTTAATCGTCTCGATCTCTTCCCATGTCGCCAGTCCCAATGCCACTGCGAAATAGCTGTTGATCAGCGGATCGCCAAGTTCGTCATTCTTATAAGAAAACTCGATCGTCGGCTCTGCAAACGGCGTTCCCTCCGGCACGCCGAGACGTTTAGAAAAGCTGCCTGCCGCCACGTTGCGGATGATCACCTCAAGCGGCACGATCTCCACTTTCTTAACTGCGGTCTCCCGATCGCTCAATTCTTCGATAAAATGAGTAGGTACGCCCTCTTTTTCCAACAGTCTGAAGACATGGTTCGTCATCCTGTTGTTAATGACGCCTTTACCGACGATCGTTCCTTTTTTCTCGCCGTTAAATGCCGTCGCATCATCCTTATAGTCAACGATGAGCACATCAGGGTCCTCCGTCCGAAATACCTTTTTTGCTTTTCCCTCATAGAGCTGATCCAATTTGTTCATTGTCCGTCCCTCTCCTTTTTTCGTTCTTCCATGTGAAATGAAACTTAGAATTTCTTAGATTGGGTTCTTATCAACCTTAGAAAATCTTCATTCTTTTTCATACCATCCTCCATGTCGCAACAATTACTACGACCCAAATCAGGATGAAAAACGCCTGCCCTTTGGCGTTTTTCGAAGAATGACTTAGACTTTCTTAGCAGGCGTTCTTTGACTGCTTAGAAAATCTTCATTCTTTTCATTCTTTCCTCACCGCAAAAATTATATCGCACAACCGCTAAAACCGCAAGGAAAGATTTTGGAAGGCAAAGTTACCTTTCAAATGCAAAATCACTTTACAAACGCAAAATGATTTTGCATTTGTACATACCACTTTGCATAGGCAAACACGCCCTCCGCGGCGGCAGCTTCCTTTTCGGAAATCTTAAGCTCGCCCGCCTTTTCAAAATACAGGCTCCGGCTTTTGCCCTTCCCGTCCGGATACCAGCCGCCGACATTCCTTAAATCTCCCCAGTAATAAATGGCGGCGGGGCGCTGCACATCGATGAGGAAATGCCGTGTGACGACATATTCCGCATTGCCGCTGACCGGATCCAGTGTAAAATACTCGCGGCAGAACAACTCCTTCAGCCGCTTTGCGTCTCCCCACTTCTTAAATCTGCCAAGGCTCTTCCGGACCGGCGCCGAAGCGATCGTGATGGTGACTGCGGCACATAAATACAAAAACAGCATGACCATAACGATATCGCCAAGCTCTTCCTTCCCGGGCGGATACATCACAAGCGCCACTGTCAGAAACGTTAAGACCGCCCCCTCGAACAACAGGACATTCCTTAAAATCGCGTTCTGATAAACGTAATAATAGCGGAATAAAAACGCGGAGGGATTTTTACCCTCATGCCATTTAAGAAACGTCAATCTTGCCGAATAGAGCCGTACGATCAGTCCGACCGCCAGCAGCACAGTCTTACAGCTTAACAAATAGACCGCATACAGATACGCCCAAAGCACCCAGCCGGACACCTGCGAAAAAAGGCTTTTCCCGCAAAAAACAAGATATAAAAAGCTAAAGATGATCACTGCCGCAAATACCGCGTCTGGAATACAGGAGATCACCCAGCGCACCGTCTGCTTTCTTTCGCGCTTTCGCTGCAACAGATAACAGATTCCCCACAGAATGACCCACAAAAACGACAGCAGGACAAGATATGCCTGCAGCTTCCGGTTTTCCAGCGCAGCCCCGAATAAGGCGATCCGTTCGGTGTCCGGCCGGGGCACGGTAAGCATCATTGCTGCAAGCGCTGCCCCCATCATGGAAACCCCGAACGGAATCACAAAAATACCCATTGTCTCCGCCTGTGACTTGCGTTTCACCAACTGATAAAAGTCCAACATATATAGCGCAGCGCTTGCATACATCACAAGCATGACGACTCCGAAGTCCCCTCCAAGCACGGCGTCAGGATCAAAATACAGTTCAAAAAATTCAAACAGCGCGCTCAATCTTCATATTCCTCCACAATCTTTAAGATCGCCGGTGCGGATTCCGGATATTCTGCGGCAATCTCCTTGATCTCCTGCTTGGCGCGCTCTGCAAGCTCCCTGTTATGCTCCAGCTGCTTTCTCAATTTCTGCCTCTGCTCATTATAGCCGTGGCGCAGCTCCACGCGCTCGCGGGAATCTAAGATCGCCTCCGGACGGCGCAGCCATACGAGCGGATCAAATAGCTGGTACTGCTGCAGACGTTTCAACAGCTCCCTGCGGAAATGAGAGAGATCGTCAACAGTACGCTCATACTGCTTGCGGTATTCCTGTTCTTCATAGAACAGCGCAAGCTGATCCTCCAGCATGGCACTGCTCTCGGTATGATATTTGGTATACAGATAATCCAACAGATTCGTATTGTTCACATACCGGATCTTGACGCGGTTCTGCAGGAGGATCAATTTATTGATGCCCGCCGTCACACGCTTCAATTCCTTCTCCGCCTCGTGATAGCTGACATAAACATATACAAGCACGCCCGCCATGACAAGACCTGTCAGCAGATACCCGACGGATGAGTCCATATGAAGTCCGAACTGGAACAGTAACAACATCCCAAAGCAGCAGCCCATTGCGCAGATACAGATCAAAGACATGCCTTTTGTATTGTGCATCGTGCTTTTCAGCTCCTGCCTGCGGATCTCATATGCCTGTCTCTCGGCATGAAGCCTGCGAAGATCATGCTTCACGAGTTCGCGGTACTGCTCATTCTCTTTTAACTTGGCAAGCGCTTCCTCCGCCTCCGGTTCGATCTGCTCTATGAGGCGGTATTCTTCCTCCGGCATCCTGCTTTCGCCTTCGGGAATCTCCTTTCTCGCCTGCTCTAAGCTCAAGATCTTGTTTGCATATGAGACAAGACGGTCATATTCACTGTCGGGCAGCGTTTCGATCTCGTCCACGTCTTTCAGATAAGAAGTGACTCTGTTGTACTCCCGGTTGATATCCGAGAGCGCCGAAGCGGAATCCGCTGACTGCTCCAAAAGTGCACGCACATATTTCTCACGCTCCTCAGGCAGAGTCATATCGACTTCCTGTCTGCGCAGCGCAAGCTGTTCCCAGTCCCCGTAATCGAAGCTCTCTTCCTCATCCGTTTTTTTTCTTTTTTTACTAAATATATTTTTCAAAAAGTCGAACATCTGTCTATTCACACCGCTTTCTGTATGCTTCTTTCAGATCCGCCACTGTCTGATCGATCTGCGTATAGTAATCCGGCTCGCGTTCCTCCCACGCCTGTTCTAAATCCGCAAGCTTCGCGCAGGCTTCGCTCATTTTCCACTGTTCCCTGTACTCGGCAAGCTGCGCGTCCACCAGTTCCGAAAGCTGTCTTAACTCCGGCGTTGCGGCAAGCTTTTTTTCCTGCTCCTGCCTTGTCCCGTGCATTTTGACCGCACACACATAATTGCGCAGGCTTTCCCTGTGATAGGTCAAACGGTAGGCTTTGTCAAAATATTCCTCGGCAAGCGCAAAGCCGAACATCTGCGCCTCAATGCATCCCATTGCGTGATATACTGCGGCAGTCAGTGCAATATCCTTTCCCTCGATATCGGCAAGAAGACTGCGGTACTGCGCAAGCGCCCGTTCGTATCTGCCGTCACGCGCAAGCTGGTCGATCCGGATCTTCTTTTTTTCACCGGGATCAAGCCCCGCATTCTCACGCATGATGCGCGCGATCTCCTCCATACGGTCTTTTCCGCAGTAATGGCATTCCTCCATGATACGCACGACGAAGCTCTCCAGCGGATTGCAATTTTGCCGGTACACGCGAAGGACCCTCGCCAGATCACCAAGCTCAAGCTCCTCTTCGATCCAGGTAAAAAGCTCTTCATTCATCATATCATCGTCAAGCAGAACAGCATAATGCTCCAAGTAATAACAGAGCTCCTCTACCGCATACAGCCTGACGCCCGCCTGCCGTATCACATATGGACTTTTCGCATATCCGCCGACGCATATCCTTACCCTGCCCATCGTACTCTCCCTGTTCTTGACACATTCGTCATCCGCCGCCTGCTCTTTCCTGCGATACGGCGACTTCCTGTTCCCAGCTTAGGCCGCTGCTCTCAAAGAAACTGCCAAACCCCAAATCCTCGACGCGGACCGCAAAACGCTCCTCCGAGGGGAACCAGAGCGCCATGTGCAGCCTTGTCATATGGGTGCCCTCCTCAGACAGCCCGTTCAGCTTCATGACAAGCACCCTGCGCTGCGCGCCGTTTAGCGGTGTCAGCACAAACGTAAGCTCATTGCCGCTCTCAAGCATCAGGTCGCATTCCCGCTTCACGTCGAACCAGTTGACGCCCGCATCGATCAGCGGATAATACTGCTCCCTGCCCTGAACAACGGCATTCATGCCAATATTGACCTTGATCTTATCCCTGCCCAGAAAAATATATTTCGACGACGCGCTGCCCGGATGAATCCGCTCATAAGCGGCATAGCACGCGCCCTTGCTGTATAAGTTGTTTCCCTGAAACACCCTCCGTTTACTGCACAGAAGCCGCAGCGATTCTTTACACCAGTCTCCCTGATAGCCGTCACCGATCAGATACACACAGGAAACGATACGCTCTGCCGTCTCCTGCCCGATAATGGCGGCAAATTCCTCGTCACGCTGCCTTGCCTGCTGCGCCGCGGCCGTCTCATCCTCCGAAAACGGTGTAAGACGCATATCGGGAAATTCTTTCTGCGTCGTAAAGGCAACGATCGGGTTCGTCTTTCTGTTGTATTCCAGCCGGTAGGATTTTAAGTAGTCCGACGCATATTCAAAAATCATCACCTCATGCGTGCGCAGCTCCTCGGGCTGATGCATGCAATACTGGTAAAAGCTCTCCGCATGACTTTGAAAAAACAAATGCTCACGGTCCATCTGCAGATAACTGCCCACCCCGGAAAGTACTTCCAGCATACGGCTGTCCGCCTGCTCCACCGTGATCATCAGGTAATCCGGACGTTCCACGCCTGAACCAAGCAGCATCACGGACAGACTATGCTTGACAAACAGTGCAAGAAGGGACACCGCGTCAAACTGCTCTTCCTCGAGCGTGATCTGCTCACCCGCACATGCACGCGCAAGAAGGCGATCGACCAGAATTCCTTCCTCCTCCTCGCTGCGCTTCTGTGCGTCCCTGCCAAAAAACCACTGATTAACGCCCTTGCGCTTACACAGCACGGTCGGTATCGCAAACTGTTCTTTGCCGGCGACAAGACTCACCGTTTCCGGCTCCGGCTTCTCACTGCTGCAAAAGCTGATCTGCGCATTCACATGATTTAATTCCAGCCCAATGAACAGCCGGTTCTTTTTTTCCCGAAACAGCATGTCCTCTCCCTACCCTTTATACCTGCGGCGAAAACAATCTTTCCGACAGGAAGCTTTTTTCCTCATAAGCAGCAGCCATTTTATGAAATCCCGAATAATCCTGCAGCGTTCCCGCAATGACAAGATCATTCACATCCGAGTAACGTGTGCCGCTGTTTGCCGCACTCATATCGTTCTTACTGATCGTCGCACTCTCAGTCAGCTGCTCCCCCTCCGCAGTTTCCTCCGTGATATAATACTGCAGCGTCTCTCCAAAAAAGAGTACAAGCGATTTCACATGGATTCCTTCATACATATCCGTCATCGGCTCCGTCACATAAGTACCCTCTGCGTCTTCTGTCTGCATCACATAATGCAGGGACACCCGTCGTCCCGGCGCCGTACGGTATTCGATCATCGTCTCGTCCGCTAAGCGTGCCACACAGCCTGCCGCCCGTGCATAATCCGCAAAAAACGGGAAACAAATGCCCTTCGACATGAAATATTCTAAAAAACGTGCCGCGAGCTGCAAGACTTCTTCACCTGCCGCCGGCACAGACTCCGCATAAAATTTAAGGTATGCAAGACGGCAGACATCATGAAGCTCCTCACCGCGGTAAAACAGCCTCGTAAAATACGAAAACAGCTTTTCGTCCACCACATTACCCCTGACAAAATAATCATAGGCGCTGACTGTGAGGTAGGCGAGTTCGACCTGCTTGCGCGCACCGTTCTTCACATAGTGATAAAACAATTCGTTCTTTTCCCCGATATAATATCCGCTGAACAATATCTGCAATAAGATCCGCTCACAGAGACTGCCCGTATCCAAATCAAAATCCTTTGCCGCTTTCCAAATATCGCGCAGATGCTTGGTCGTACCCTCATAATACGCTGCAAGATAGCGAAGAATATTTTCGTCATATTTCCCGCCCTCGAATGTGCGGAACGCAAGCGAGACCAGCTTTTCGTCACGCTTAAATTCTGATCTCGCGATCAGCCTGCTGAGCAGGCGGACTGCAACCGACACATCCACCTGCTCCATCCCGAACGTACAAAGCCACTGATATGCCTTATCATGCATACCGCGCAGGATCATCAGACGCAGAAAGGCACTCCTCTCCCGCATTCCCATTTTCTCCGGGGCAAGGGACTGCATCATCACGTCACATTCTGAAATCCGGTCATTATCATACAGATATTGTGCAAGCCGGAAACGTATTTCTCGCTTAAACTCATCCCTGACCTGTTCTGATTCCCAAAGCCGTTTATAGCACTCCGCATTTTTGGAAGTGATGACAACACCGCCGCGGCCTCCCTCGCACAAATACAGGTCTAACCCTAAATGTCCCGTTACCATTCCACCGATCTCTTTGATAAACTTCCCCGGAATCATCAGTTTTTCGATGCGGTACGGCTCTCCCGACACCCTGCGGTTTCCATGCTCATCCTGCAGCAGGATCTGATAAGCCGAATCATAGACCGGCACGACCGCTTTCCCGTCTATAACCGGAAAGATATGCTCTTCCTTTAACCGGTCATAAATCAGAACGATCTTTCTGCACGCGCTGTCCTTTACCGTGATCAGATGGGAAAACAGCAGAGTGATAAAATTCGGCGCGTTGTCCGCATTCAGCATAGCAGGCGTCACAAGTTCACTGTAGAGATACGCAAGCTGTTTGTTGATATGCCCCATACCGATCTGCTCAACTAAAAAACGCTCTATAAACTGCCGGTATGTGAACGTTATCTCCGGATACTTATCCCTGTACCGATATACATTGGCATACAATATGCTCTTTCCCTGATAATCAAGCTCGCTGTGATAGGCAAAATACATCATTACCATCTTGGGTAGCGGTTCTTCAAAATCTCCCGGAAGCGAAAGCATGTAGTACTCGTACAGCCGTGTCACGCGCAGCTCGCGCTCCACACCGAGCGCATACCAGGATAGGTAACGTTCGCCAAAGCACCCTCCTTTGATCAGAAAGCTTAAAAGAACCTGCAGCGTCTCATCATCTTTTGTCGTCTCATAACTTTTTTGAAGAATAAAAAACACTCTCTCGGAATACTGCCTGATCTTGGGCGCAATATTCTGAAGCTGCAAAATGACATCTTTCTTTAGCACGTTCTTTTTTGCCGCATAATTCAATACCTGCAATTCAAATTCCGAGAGCTTCCCGAGCATGGTCGGATTTGCGTTTAGGATCGCAAGCGCTTCCATATAAAGCACGGGGCTCTTGCAGTTTTCATAAAACTGATTTTCCAAAAACAGCCATTTCCTGTAAGGACTTTTGGAAAATTCTTCCCTGAGGTACAGTAAAAGCCATGCGATACGCCAGTTATCCGGGTGCTCGGCATAGATCTGCTCCACCTGCGCCGTCACCTCATCCACATAAACCTCACTGCGCCGTACCAGGGACGTGAGGTAAAGGTAATAGCACCAGTGCTCCGGCAGCCGTCTGCCATAGGTAAGATCCTGTTCCACACGGTCCAAAATCCATTTCGCCTCGTTGAGACGTTCTTCCGTGATCAAAAGCTGCGCCTTGAACAGACGCGCCGGAATGTTCTTTTCTTCCAGCTCGTTCATGCGCTCTACGATTTTTTTCGATTCCCGGATCCACACGTTCGAAGAAAGCTTCTTTGTGCGGAAATCGGCATAATAATTCATCAGGGACACAGTTAAGCGCCCCATTTCTTTTTTGCCGGAAAAAACCATTCCGCGCCTGCGCACGGACATGACCCGGATCTCGATCCGGATATCCACAGAAGCATTGAACAGACGCACAAACCCAAAGTTTATGCCCGCATGCAGACCGGCCCTGTCCACCAGAAATCCCGTATTGCAGATATTTCCTAAAAAATCATCATCCGTCAATACTTTTTTTTCAACGGAAAGAAAATCACCGTCCGTCTCTATCGCCAGCGCCGTATATCCCCATCCGTTGCGCGTGATCGTAATGCGCCCCTGCGCGGTATCCTCAGGCTCTTCCATGCGGATCATCGTTTCCATGGGAATGTACTCGATCGGCTGCTTTTTATTGATCTCAATTAAAAATTCATCCACATTCTGCTGATTGCCCCGCATTCCCGAAAGGCCGAGATATGTATTTAAGTAGCGGCTGTCCGTACCGTGAAACAGCGAAACAAAATCATCACGGTAAAACAGTGAGACCGCCTCATCCCAGTTTGTCTTAGCCAGATTAGCAAAATGAAACAGATTCTTGACCGGTCCCAGCAGGGAAGTCAGTACATCCCGCGCAACTGTCACCACGAACGGGATCGTATATTCCCCCGCGCTGGAAACGATCCAGAATTCACCTTTCTGAATATCGCCTTCCTCCATGCCGGCTCCTGAGAAACGGTAAACGATCTGAGCCTGTGTCCCTTCAAATTCCGTTTTCAGACACTGCATGCGCAATAAGGAGGCGCGCACTGTCCCCCTGACCGGATTGCCGCCCCTTGAAGTGATCTGAAAACTCCCCTTCACAGTCTCTCCTTTTCGGATGGATAACTCGATCTTATAGTCGGAGAGCTTTAAGGAGCCTGCATCGTATTCAATTTTCCCGTCAATCAGGCGCTGTGTTACCGATTCCACACCAAAAACCATCCTTATGTATCATCATCAGCATGACAACTTTTCTGTCCATAATAAACCACTTTTATTATAGGATAAAATAGGCATATTCGCAACGCCTTATTTTGGAAGCATATTTGCGTGAAACGCATTTGTGCATAGATATTGGCAACCGGCCGGAGGCAGACAGCGCGGCGGCATGCGGGACATAAAAAAACAGGCTCCCGCTCCCGCAGTTTCTCTTATACCGCGGGGCGGACTGCCTATTTTTTCTCTTTCCCATACGTTCAGGTCATCCATGAGCTGACGTGCGCAATTTCACCGCCGCCTGCAGTCAATACCAAACGATTATCTGCTTACTGCGCCAGCAGCATCATGATCTGATTGCTCCTCGCCACGAACTTCGTCATAGCCTCCGGCTCAAGCGGCGCCTGCTGGATCAGCGCAAGATCGTAGAGCTGCTCACAGATGATGCCGACATTCTCACCGTCTTTGTGATCTAAAATGTAGCGCACGAGCTTATTGTTCGCATTCAGGGTGAGCGTTAAGCCCTCCTTCCCCATGCCCGGCATTCCCATTCCCGGCATCGCATACATTTTCATCATATCCTGCATACGGCGCGTCTCCTCGGAGAGCGTCACCATGGAAGAAATGTCCTTATTCTTGAGTTTTTCCAGCTTGACCGTCACATTATCCTTTTTGATTGCTTTCTTAAAGAGCTTGTTCAGTTCTTCGGACTGCGCCGCAAGTTCCTCCGCCGCTTTCTTCGAAGTCTTTGCCTTGAAATCATCCGTGATATCCGCATCGATACGCTTAAAGCGGATGCCCTCGTTCTTCGATTCAAGCTGGGATATGAACGGCTGGTCAATGTTATCCTTTAAGATCACGGCATCCATTTTCGCCTTGCGGAACATATTGATATACTGGCTCTGCTGAACCTCATCGGTCACATAGTAGATGACTTTTTCTTTTTTCTCATCCGGTTCCCCGTCCTCGTCTTCCTCGTCAAAATCCGCATCTTCACCGCTGTCCTGATCCGTCACGACCTCGGTCTCGACCGCCTCCCCGGTCTCAACGTCGGTTGCAGTGCTTTCAGCGCCCGTGCTGCCGCCGTCTGCTGCGCCGTCTTTGTTTCCGTCCGCGTCCGCGCTTTCTCCGTCCGCTTTCGCTGCACCGCTCTCCTCATCCTGCTCCGTGTCAGTCGGCTTTACTTCCAGACACTCCGGCAGCGTGCGGTACTCGCCGTCAATATTTTTGAATAAGATATAGTCCGTCATCTTCTCGCAGAACTTGTCATCCTTTAAGCAGCCGAATTTAATAAACGGGCTGATATCATCCCAGTATTTCTGGTACTCCTCTTTCTCGGTCCTGCACAGTCCCGCCAGCTTATCAGCCACTTTCTTTGTGATATAATCGGAAATCTTCTTCACAAAGCCGTCGTTCTGCAGCGCGCTTCTCGATACGTTGAGCGGCAGATCCGGACAGTCGATCACGCCCTTTAGCAGCATCAGGAATTCCGGAATGACTTCCTTGATATTGTCAGCAATGAACACCTGACTGTTATAAAGCTTGATCGTTCCCTCAATAGACTCATACTCCATGTTGATCTTCGGAAAATACAGGATTCCCTTTAAGTTAAACGGATAGTCCATATTCAAATGGATCCAAAACAGCGGCTCCTTATAATCCTGAAATACCTTGCGGTAAAATTCAAGGTACTCATCCTTCGTACACTCGGAAGGATTCTTTGTCCAGAGCGGCGTCGTATCGTTTAAGAGTTCCGGACGCTTCGCAATCTTTACTTTTTCAGGATCGCCCTCTTTCTCCGGTGCAATCGTCTCGATCACGGTGTCCGTATCCAGTTTTTCATCCGCGTTGATCGTCTGCGTCGCCGTTGTGTTTGCAACGGACAGATAAATCTCATACGGCATAAAAGAACAATATTTCTTGATCACTTCGCGCGCTTTATACCCATTACAGAATTCGAGACAATCCTCGTTTAAGTAAAGCGTGATCTCTGTTCCGACCTCGCTGCGGCTGCCCTCAGACATATCAAATTCCGTGCCGCCGTCGCACTCCCAATGTACCGGGGACGCCCCTTCCTGATAAGAAAGCGTGTCAATATGCACCGCATCGGCAACCATGAACGCCGAATAGAATCCAAGTCCGAAATGACCGATGATCTGGTCGTCGTTCGTCTTATCCTTATATTTTTCAATGAAATCAGTCGCACCCGAAAATGCGATCTGATTGATATATTCTTCGACCTCGTCCGCAGTCATGCCTAGTCCGGTATCAATGAATTTGAGCGTCTTCTCTTCCGGATTGCAGATGACCCGAATCTGATTTTTGAAATTGTCCGGATAGGTATATTCGCCCATCATTTCAAGCTTTTTAAGCTTGGTGATCGCATCACAGCCGTTTGAGATCAGCTCCCGGTAAAAGATATCATGGTCGGAATACAGCCATTTCTTAATAATCGGAAAAATATTGTCGCTGTTGATGGATAAATTGCCGTGTTTCTGTTCCATAATCAATCACATTCCTTTCTTTGTTTCGTTTTGGTATAGCACTGGCATAGCACCAAACTCAAACCGCCTGACCGTGCAATGCCCCGCCTCCCGATTCGGCATTTCTTCATTTTCGTTCAGACAGAATATATCTCTGCCCGCTTCCTACACTAGTTTAATTCGTCCTATAGGAAATGTCAAGAAAAATTAGCACTCATTTTGAATGAGTGCTAATAATTGAAAAAGAATCCCTTCTGCCTGACAATATTATCAAATAGGAATCTTATTCCCCAAACGAAAATTCCGCTTCCGAAAAACACCGGTTGTAGATCTCAAAGAAGTCCGCCGTAGTCAGCTTTTCATCATGAAGCAGCCTGATCTCATCCCACAGGTCCTCATTCAAATAGCGTGTGAGTGACAGCACAAAGGTCTCATACTGCTCCCCAAATACCTGTTCACGCTGCGCCCTGACGATCTCGATCTTATTCTGATCGGTCTGTTCCCTGTCAAACGTGCTGACGCATTTTAAGATCTCATAGCCCTGAGACGTCTCGACAATACCGCTTACCTGACCGGTTTCAAGTGAAAACGCCACATCCTCAAACGCCTTCTCTCGGTCGCCGTGACGGATAAACAACGTATTCTCATCCGCTTCATTATAGAGTTCCATCAGACTTTCAAAGTCTTCTCCCGCCTCCAGACGCTCGCTCAGCTCTAACGCAAGCTCATAGCGTTCCTGCTTTTCCTCTTCACTCATCGTAAAACCACCGTCTGTATTTCCCACAGTCGTCGTCTTCAGCAAAATATGCTGGATCGTAATCGTGCGCGCCTCATCGTCGCTGATCTCCGGATTGATATCCCTGATAATATAATGATATACCTTGTCCGCCAATGCATAATCCTGATACATCCCGTCAATCTGCTCCTGCGTGATCTCCAGCAGTTCCTGCTCCCGCGCGCTTAAAGATGTAAAATATTCCTCCGCCGCCTGTGCACACAGCGCCTGCTCTTCCTCAGAAAGAGATACGCCCATCTCCTGTGCAAGAAGTGTCATGGATTTGATGCGCGCAATGCGCGCAAGCACGGTCTCCTTGACATTTTCTTCCAGCGTGATCCCGTTAAAATCCTGCTGCCAGATTTCTTCCCCAAACACGGTCTCATACTGGTTCTGCGTATTGGTCAGGTACACCATCAACTCATTTTTCATACAGGAAGCCGAACCGATCCGGAAGATCTCGCCGCGCTCAAACCCCGTCGTCAAAATAACCTTCGTACCGCCGCCCTCTCCCGCTGTTCCTGCGCCTTCCTTCTGCCCGCAGGCGCAGAAGATCAAAGCAAACATCAGGACTGCTGCGCATGATAATACCCGCTGCAAAGCCCATATGCAGCGCGCCTTAACCGTAATGCTCCTTTTTTTATTCATACCTGTATAAAGACTCCCTTGATCTAAGCTTCATTTTCAAAAATTCCTCTGACCCGCGCCCTTTTAACAGGACTCATTTCCGTCGAGAAGCTTATACGGATACGCTTCAGCAGGAACGCCCCGTACGGACTTCATGAGCCTGACATAATCGTGAACGTCGCAGAGTTTGTCCGCACACGCAATGCCGCCAAATAATAGATCCGTGCCGTGAATATCCGATCCTGCTGTCATCGGCAGTCCGAAGCCCGCCGCATATTCCCTTGCCCGCACATCAAACAGCGGATTATTGTGACCCCTGCTCTTTTTACAGGCGTGCGTCGCGTTGACGCCCTCCACGGCATCCGTAAAATCCGGAAAAACGCGGATTGCCGGAATATACGCCTCATCCCTGTACGGGTGACAGTGCACGACGAGACCTCCCGCACCGCTCACGAGACGGTATTGTTCTTCAATCGTCGCGTCCCTGATCTCCGGGTGCTCCAAAAGCCAATCTTTATCCAGACCGTAGATCAAAAATTCCGTTCCGTCATAATTTGCTTCCCATCCAAAAAACACCGAAAGCCCGATACGGTCTCCCTCAGCCTTTGCATCTTCGTAACCTTTACAGAAACGTTCCACCCAGTCAGACCACGGCAGCGACCGGTCCACACAATTGTTTCCATAGAAAAAATGGTCAGTCACCATGATTCCGGTATAACCCGCCTCATAACAGGCGCGCGCCATCTCCTTCCCTGCCGCCCTCGCACACGCGGATGACTGGGATGTATGCAGATGCGTCTCATATACATAGGGATATCTGCTGTCAATGTTTAACTTTTGGTCTGTACGTTCATTCATTCTCATCATCACTGTATTCTTTTCCGTCCGTTGCTCTGCCGCGTCCCGTCCGCCGTTTTATGCGTTCCCCATCCAGTTTCAGCCGGCGCCGGGGAAACACTGATTAAATCAGCGTTTCCCCGGTACTTAATCAACAACAGGATCGATCACATACCAGTTTTTGCCGATCATCGCCGTATTTAACTTCATACTGCTGCGAAAATCGCCTTCATTTCCCTGAAAAGTGATCTCCACGTTCACCGAAAATCCGCCGTCAAAAGAAACCTCATACTGAAAGTCTTCCAAAAAATGCCGCTCGTATTCGCACAGGCGGTAATCCGTTATCGGTTCCGCTCCCGTGATCTCATACGTCATGGTGATCTGCCCGCCGCAGTACCATTCTAAATCCGCATTCAGTTCCTGCCAAAAATCATCTTCGGAATCCGCTTCTGACCGGACGTCCATCTGTGCATATCGGGAGCTTCCCCCCATTTCCCTCCATATATCCTCTCTGGCGCGCTCCGGAAACGCTTCTGATATTCTGCTAAGATCCTGTCTTTCAAACCCGTCCATAAATACGCTGACAGCCTGTTCATATGAGCGGTTTCCGCGATTAGACGTCAAAAGAACAATGAGAAGAATCACCACAGCCGCTATGATCAGCCCGACGACCGCACAGACTGTCATCAGCCTCTTTTGACTGCTCCTTGGCCGCAAGTCTGCTAATCTGCCATACGGATCATAATAGTTCCCCGCACACATTTCACCCGCTGCAGACAACTCATTACAGTATCCATATACAGACAGACCATTTTCATATACCGGACCTTCTGCATACGGCGGCAGACCTCCTCCATACGCCTGACCTCCCGCATACGGCGACTGAGCATTTCCGTATATCTGACCTTCTGCATACGGCGGCAGACCTCCTCCATACATCTGACCTCCCGCATACGGCGACTGAACATTTCCGTATATCTGACCTTCTGCATACGGCGGCAGACCTCCTCCATACGCCTGACCTCCCGCATACGGCGGCTGAGCATTTCCATATATCTGACTGCCCGCATGGATCTGCGATCCATGCCCATACACAGATTGATGAGAATAAGCAGGCATATTCTCATCCGCCTGCTTATTCTGATATAGAACACCGCCCTGACCTCCTGACGGATATGGCATGGCATTCATGATGCTGCCATGATCTGCCGGCACCGGCGTCCCGCAGGCGGCGCAAAAACGCGCGCCGGCCGGCAGTTCTGTCCCACAGTTCCCACAATAACTCATATGTGATCCTTACCCTTTCTGTTATCACACAGGCCAAGATATCAGCCTCCCGACAGCCTGCTCTTTTTTCTCTCGTAGCGCAAAAATGTATAGGGTATATCAAAATACGTCTGCTCGTCGCTATCCGCCGTGATCTCCCACTCCGGCAGTTCATCCAGATTCGGAAAATAGGCATCAGCCGCATAAACATGATCGATCTTTGTCACATGCACCGTATCGCAATACGGCAGCATCAGACGGTACACACTCTCACCGCCGACAATAAAGATGTCCGCATCATCGTATCCCTGCAGCTCCGCCAGCAGCTCCTCCCCGCTGTGAAGTACCTTCGCTCCCTTTACTGCCAGACCGGGATTTGCCGAAAGTATCAGATTGATCCTGCCGGGCAGCGGCTGTCCCTGAGGGAATGTCGCCAGCGTTTTCCTTCCGTATACGATCACTTTCCCCGTCGTCATTTCACGAAACATCTTGTGGTCATTCGGAATGCTGACCAAAAGCTTTCCTTTATTGCCGATTGCCCAGTGTTCGTCCACTGCAACGATCATGTTCATCTATGTAAGTCCCCCATTCTTGCTCAGTCCGCGAATTTGGGCGCAAGCACAATATTTGCAAGACGAGCAAGCTCGTCTGTGAAAAATTTATTTTTAACAGTAATCCTCCATGTCAGAGCAGTTTACTGCGATGACAGCAATCAGGGCATATTTGGGGCTCTGACCCAAATTGCCGGTTGAAAAATAAGGTCATCAGACTTTTTTAACCTATCTCCTCTAACCTGACATAACCTAACGGTCCCATTTATCCGCAAGCGACCCGATCTGATCGGCAAATTTTGCAAGGTCTTTGTTGGAAACGCCCTCGTTTTTGCGGATGACAGCAAGCAGGCGCTGTCCCGCCGCCACAAGACGCGAGAATACATCCGACTCGCTCCTCGTACTCTTTTTCTTAAGCCTGATGGGTGCTGCCTCGTAATCGACACGGTTTTCAGCCAGATCGTAGCGCGTCCCGCTGTAAGGCGCATAGACATCGTAGCCGTATTCACTGCGCAGACACGCCGCAAATGCTTCTACAACGCTGTCCTCCCCGTGCACAAGAAACAGTTTTGCCGGTTTTTCCGCGAATCCGCCAAGCCACCGGATCAGTCCGTTTTTATCCGCATGACCGCTCATGCCCGCAAGCCCCTTGATTCTCGCCCTCACCTCAATCGTCTCGCCGAACAGCTTCACCTCTTTTATGCCTTCGACCAGCATGCGCCCCAGCGTCCCGACCGCCTGATACCCCACAAAAAGCACCGTGCATTCCTCACGCCACAAATTATGCTTTAAGTGATGCCGGATACGACCCGCTTCACACATGCCCGACGCTGAAATGATGACCTTCGGTGTATCGTCAAAATTGATCAGCTTTGATTCATCACTCGTGATGGAAAGCTTCAGACCCGGAAACGAAATCGGATTGATACCTTTTTTGACAATCTCCATCGCCTCTTCGTCAAAGCAGCTTGCAATATTCTTGTTGAAGATCCCGGTCGCCTCAACAGCAAGCGGACTGTCCACATATACCGGAAAATTGGGATATCCTTCGACCAGTCCTTCCGCTTTGATCTGCCTGAAAAAATAAAGCATTTCCTGCGTGCGCCCCACCGCAAATGAAGGAATGACAACATTGCCCCCTCTGTCAAACGTCTCCTTTAAGACTGCTGCAAGCTCACGCACATAATCGGGGTGTTCCGCACTGTGTATGCGGTCTCCATATGTAGACTCCATGATCACATAATCCGCGTCGCTCGTATATGCCGGATCTTTGAGCAGCGGCTGGTCGCTATTGCCGACGTCGCCTGAAAAGACCAGCTTTTTCTCGTTTCCTCTTTCATTGATCCACACTTCAATGCTCGCCGAACCGAGCAGATGCCCGATATCCGTAAACCGGATCGCAATGCCCTCACAAAGTTCGATCCGCGCATCATAGCGGCATGGCACGATGCATTTGATCACGCCGTCCGCATCCTCCATCGTATAAAGAGGCTGTATCTGCTCCCCATTTGTCGCGCGCTTCGCCTTACGGTTTTTCCACTCCGCTTCCTGCATCTGAATGTGGGCACAGTCGCGAAGCATGATGCTGCAAAGATCCGCAGTCGCCTCCGTTGTCCACACCTGCCCGCGAAAACCGCGCGCATATAACAGCGGCAGCAGACCCGAGTGATCAACATGCGCATGTGTCAGAAGCACATAGTCAATCATTGCCTCCTCTACCGGCAGCTCTGCATTTTCAAATACGTTTACACCCTGCTCCATTCCGTAATCAACCAAAATCCGTTTCCCGCACGCCTCCAGAAAATGACAGCTTCCCGTCACCTCATGTGCCGCTCCAATAAAAGTAAGCTTCATACCCAATCCCCCGTCTTCTCTTTTTGTCCTAAGTTGTTACTCTTTCCTTCTTCTTAAGTTGCCAGTAAAACTACGCCCCGATACACTCCATGACCGCTCCCGATGCCAGCACATCATTTGCCATAAAAAGATAGGGACAATTCCGAAACCCGTTAAACAAAAAATGAACCGATCCAAACTGCTCTTTTACTGCTTTGCAAAAAATATCCATATCCTCCTCATCATAAACATTTCCATGGAAAAAGAATACATGGATGCAATATTCCCTCTCCAGGTCTTCCTTCAGGCGCATCCCCGCTTCCTTGTCGATATCGATAAAAGAAAGCGTGTGACATAATTTTGCGTAATCCCTCGCATATGCGGCCCCGATTCCCTTTGCTGCCCCAAGCAGCATTCCGTTCTTTTTTCTGCCAAACCATTTACTCATATGAACTCCTTTCACAGGAACCACTTTTGGTGAATGGCCGGCATTTTCTAACTACTTTTACAGATTTCGTGACCTTGGGCTGGTTAGAAATTCTTCATTCTTTTCAGCCTGACCCGCGACCGATAGATCCGGTTACTGAACGGATACGTATAACGTGCCGCCTTTAGATATTCATCCGGTGACATCAAATAACGCCTGCCCCATGAATATACTTCCAACATGGTTTTCTGCGAAACCTCATAGATTCCCGTGACCGTTATAAAATGAGCTGCAACATGCTCCGCTGCTGCCTCTACTGTATCATTGTTTATTTGGTATAGCGTGACGCCGCGCCGCTTCTTGAAAAAGAATGGTGTTGAACCCAGGATTATAATGACCGGTCTGTCTGCCAAAAGTTGTTCCTGTATGATCGTAAGCAGCCGCTGTCTTGCTTTTTTAGTGTAAAAAAAGAAACTCACTCCACGAAGACGTTCCTGCGCAGACATCCGCATAAACGTCAGATTCATAAGTCCTGCATACAAATACGCAGAGATACCGAATCCCGGAATCACACGAAGAAAACCTCTCTCCATTTCCCGCACAAGAGACAGATACTCTTCCCGGTGCTTCGGTGCATCAAAAACATGACGGTAAATGCTATAATCCGCTGCAGCGATCACACCGCATCCGTAGCGCCTCAGTCTCCCGTTTTGTGAAAAGAAATTCTTTTTTTCAAACCAGTGCTGACTGCCTGCAACATAGCTATGCGGCAGCACCGCTATTTTATTCATAACATGCCCTCAAATCGTCCGCGCACGCTGCAAGTCCCTCAAGAAGTTTGGGATTAAAAACGCCGCACTCTCCGTTAACGATCATTTCTAACGCCCGTTCATGGGAATAGGGCGGCTTATAGACTCTCGGACTGACAAGTGCATCATAGACGTCCACCAGGCTCACGATCTGCCCCCAGATCGGTATTTCATCACCGACCAGCCGGTCAGGATAACCCCTTCCATCATAACGCTCGTGATGATAACGGCAGATTTCCCTGCAATAAGTAGAAAACTCATCATCCTGTCCCACCTCGATCGAGTTGAGAATATCAAATCCTTTCGTCGTATGCGACTTCATGATCTCAAACTCCTCCGCAGTCAGCCTGCCCGGTTTATTCAAGATCGCATCGGGAATGGATATTTTACCGACATCATGCATGGATGCTGCCATCGTGATCTTCTCGATTTTCTCAGGAGTCAGTCCGTATGCAGGCTCATGCGCGGCAAGATAAGTAGCCACAATTCTCGTGAGCTGTTTCGTCCGCATAATATGTTCGCCGGAATCGCTGTCCCTGAATTCCACAAGCGCGCCGAGCGAATCGATCACCTTTTCACTAAACTTCTGATATCTGATCTGCTCATCATATTTGTGCTGCAAAATTTCCTGCTGCTTTAACTCATCGACGCATTTTGCCAGGCAGATCAGCCGGTTCTCATTGTGCTGCGCGCGCCGTATCAGCATCGTATACCAGTGATAATCCGGTCCCAGACTATCCCTCACACGCATATCAAAATATACTTCCTTCCGCCCCTTGGAAAATGCGGACGACGATGTCAGGTATATGCGCTTTGCCCGGAAATTGTCAAGATCTGCGGGATAAATGCGTGTTCTCTCATAAGCGGCGACAATGCGCGAGAGTTTTCTCACCGTCGGTTTTTCCTGCCGTTTCTGACCGCCAAGACGGATGACCTGACAAGTATCCTTATCCAGATCCACAACGTACATCCGCTGAAACGAATCCTGAAACATAAATCCCATCTGCTCAAGAAGCTCCTTATTCGTATTTTCCAGCTTCTTTTCGCGTGAAATATTTTCGATGATCCCGACAATATACGGATGACCGTCGGAATCATCCACATCTTTACATCTGACTCTGTGCCAGGAATATTCTCCGCTTTCTTCTCCTTTTATACGGATCTCGACCGCATCCCTGTTCCCCTTCCTGAATACGGACAGCAGCTTTTCCATGTCACCGGCGTATACCTCACCTCTCAGATCCATATTATCACAGCACTTTTCAATGCTATACTGCACAAGACGGCCCTGATCTTTTTTCGACGGGCAATGTAATGTAAGCACATCGCTCCTCGTATCATATTCAAACCGGATATTGCCTGTCGCCCCCATTGCAAGATCCGCACGCACCTGCTCTTCCATCAGATGAATCTGCGCATTCTTCAATTCTGTAATATCCATGCGGATACCAAGATACACGACCTTCCCGCCGCGCTCCTCCAGCTTGACCCCGCTCATCTGCACCCACCGGACACGGCCGCTCTCCCCCATACGAATCCGATAGATCACATCAAACGGCTCACCCTTCTTTGCTTTTTGCAAAATGACCCTGCACACCTCAACGCGATCCTCTGGCAGAATGTGGGCGATGTACCCTCCCTGATAATCTTCTCTCTTCTTCTCCGCAAGCTGGCAAAACTCATCATTCACATGGACGATTGTCAATTCCTCATCTGCAATAAACTGTACAACGCCTCCCGGAATTGCCGCATATGCCGCATCCAATGTCGTCTTTAGCCTGTGCTGCAGATTCATGCGGAAGTCAATATTACGTATCAGTCCCACGCATGAAATGCGCGCCATATCCGCCGTATATACCCGGACAAAACGAAGCGCCATCCAGTGATACTGCCCGTCCGGCAGCAGCATCTGAAATTCCATATGCAGCTCGTCCCCGTCTTTCCTGAGCGTCTCCAAAAGATAACACTGCTCCGCTTTCCTTGCAACTTCTTCTCTGTAGTCGGGATGGACACGTTCACACAGCTCCTGCATCGCTTTTGTAAAATTACCATGATCCCCTTCCCGGAACATCGTACTTCCATCTGCCGCCAAAACCATATGTGCATTGCCCGTCAGGTTGACTGCCGTAACAACAGAATATACAACAGAAAGCGTATCTCCCATGATCTTTGACAGCTCCGACTGAAATTTCTCCGCCTCATCAAGATAGATCAGCGTAAAATACACCACATATGCAGGAGTCTCGTCCCAGCAAAACTCATCGAACCATACATCGGTCATTCCACCGAAGTCCGGCAGATACAACCGGTACCGTTCATCCGTTTCCTTTCCTTCCTCATGCCGGCGCAGCGCCCTTATGATCCGCTTCCCGTTATGTTCTCCCCCCAAAACCGGGTCCATGCAGATTCCTGTCTCCGCCGCCGGATACGCACGGCAAAATGTTCTGTTTGCATACAGAACGGTATGTTCCGCTTTTGATACCACAACAATACCGACATTGGACATATGCTCCAACATCTCCCTGAACCGTTCCATGCCATCCCTCCTCTCACTCTATGACTTCTCTATTCCTCTTCCAAAATTTCTCCGTCGGACTGCTCACACTGCTAATTACTCCCATTATAGCATAAAATGTAAAACCGTCATAGGCGTTCACAAAAAAATATCCTAAAAAGTAATTGACAAGTGCGGATACATCATGTATATTGTTACTTGTTCATATCTTTGCGATATGGATATGCGCGAGTGGCTCAGTTGGTGGAGCGCGACCTTGCCAAGGTCGAGGCCGCGGGTTCGAGTCCCGTCTCGCGCTCTCTAAAAAAATCCTTTCGTTTCGTACGAAAGGATTTTTTGTTTTTTATCTTTATTGTTTCATTTGACTGATTTGAACTTTATTCTATTTTTCTATACCCAAGCGTTTTTCTAAGTATGCTTTGGATTTTTCAATCTATTCTTCCTGCGGCAGGAGGTTTTCCGTATCTGCATCGCCATCTCCGTCTGGGTTCCCGGCTCCGCCATCTCCGTCTGCTCCTTCGGGATTTTCGGCGCCGCCATCCCCGCTTGTTCCCTCGGGGCTTTCACCACCACCCGTCACATCCGAAAGCGACATCCCCTTGCATTTCACACGGTAAATACGCATCAGGGATTCTTCGATCCTCTCAATCGAAATCTCACCATTGTTTACAGCGTCAAGCACGCCCTGATAGGCCTCTTTGAAATTTTCCGGTTTCAAAATCATATCGCATCCCGCATTGATCGCATCAATCGCAGCCTGCGCCGAAGTATAATAGGTTGTGATCGCTCCCATGTCCATTGCATCAGTTATGATAATACCCTCATAGCCAAGCTGCATACGCAAAATTCTTGTTACAACATCCGAACTCATGGAAGCCGGCGTATAGTCCCATGTGATTCCCGGCAGCGAGATATGGCTCACCATCATAAAATCAGGATCGGACTCCAGCGCCATTCTAAATGGAATCACTTCTGTCGCCAACAGATTCTCCTCCGTCATATCATTCGTAGCCCTGCCGTTATGAGAGTCTGCATCCGTGCTGCCGTGTCCCGGAAAATGCTTCACGCAGGCACTGATGCCATTATCCTGCAGCCCCATGACCGCCTGAGACACAAGCGTCGCAACGGTCTCGGCATCCGTTCCGAAAGAACGGTCCGCAAACATACTGTTTTCACCGTCATAAATGTCTCCGACGGGTGCAAAATTCACGTTGAAACCATATCTTGAAAGGTACTGGGCAATCTCGGAATATGCAAGATACACCTGTCCTCCATCACCGGCCGCACCAAGCTCCCGCGCACTGCCGACATTATCCACTTCGCTTAACGCGGACGCCACTCTTGAAACATCCCCGCCTTCCTCATCCACACCCAAAAACAACGGATATTTGCTCATATCCTGCGTTCCTGCCAGCATTTCGGTAATCTGCTCCGCACTCTGGATATTGGAACCAAAATAGATCAACCCGCCGACCGCATAGAGATCCAATGCCTCCTGTGTCTTTGCCCCCGCCCTCACTGCCTGCGTTACATTTTCCATGATGGACTCCGGCGTCACAAAAAACAATCCGGCGACTTTTTCTTCGGTCGTCATTTGATCAATATAATACCGCGCCACTTCATCCACAGGATTCACTTCGGGCTCCGGTTCCGGCTCCGGCGTGACAGTCGGAGCATTCACTTCAATCACTTCCTGCGGCGGCACATCCTCTTCAACCGGCTCTGAAGCGCGCCCGTCCTGAATAAAACGGACCAGTCTCTTTCCCCCGTACACTGCGCCGCAGATAAATGCCGCGACAAGAATGAGCATCACGATGTAAGCAATGATCTGATTCCGGATCCTCCGCTTTCTCCTCACAACCCGCTTCGCGGAACGTTCCTCCGAATAATCCTTTTTGTCATCATCTTCCATGCCGTCATCGGCATAAACTTCACCGGTTTCCCCGTCCTCATATGTTTCATCGGCATCCGCCTCCTCTTCATATACTGATTCGTCGTCCGCTTCTTCCCCATATACTTCGTCAACGTCTGCTTCTTTGTCATATACTGCTTCTTCGTCCGGCTCTTCCCCGTATGCTTCGTCGTCTGTCTCTTCTTCATACATTTCTTCGGCGTCCGGCTCTTCCTCTATCTCATCGAATTCTTCCTCGTACTGCTCATCTTCATAAAGATCCATTTTCTTTTTTCCAAACATATTTGTAGCTAAGCTCCTTTCAAAGTCAGGAGATTTCACACACGACACAAATCTCCCGATCGAAGTTTCTCATCCCCGTACTTCATACCATAAATATGGTATCTTACTGAAACATTCACTCTCTTATCATACCTTATTTTGTGTCATATTTCTACCTATTTATGAAAAATGCGATACAAAATATTTCCTTTTTCGCACAATGATCCCCTCGTTTTTACACATACAGAAGGGAGTATAAACGATACATCGTTCATACTCCCCTCTACTCTTCGTACTCCACTTGGGTGTACCTCCATTGTTTTTTTCGTATCCGTTCCACTATTCTCTTTGTACTCTGCGTACTGTAACCTCTGTTGCTTCTGTTACCCTTTCAGTGTACTTGTCTACGATGTGCTACTCATTTCTCTCAATATCATAATGCTGCTTTGGTGGACTGTACCTTCCTTTCATTAGGATATCTATGTAAATGTGTAACTTGTAACTATAATATAATACATGTCCTCCATTTTGTCAATACATTTTTTGAAAAAAATTAAACTTTTTATTTTTTAATTTGAAATTGTTGTATATTTTTGTTTAATTTATATATTTTTACACAATTTTCAATTATTTTATGACTTTTTAATCGAATTGTGTGCTAATTTTCGGATTGTACATAAATTCAAGATATCCTTACACGATCCTTTTTAAGACAATTTTGTTTCCCTGCCGCACTCTTTTCCGGATACGATACGAATCTCCGTAAAGATTGCGGCAAGACGCTCATCCGGATAATGCCTGTCCAAAAAACGTTCAACTGGATAAACCGCTATCCTTCCTTCCCTCCGAAGACGCTGTCGGATACATGCTGCTCCCGAAACGGCGCAATCTGCAAGAAAGAGAAGAAATAGTCCGCCGATAATGACCGGTCCGCGCCTTAAAGATACAGCCTCGACCATACGGCTCAAAACCGGATATAGGAAACGTATCGACACAACTGCCGCAATTCCCCAATAAAATGTAAATTCAAGGCAGATCCGTCCGTGTAATTGAAATTTCTTTTTGCTGTAATCCCATGACTTTGTTCCAAGTACTCTTTCCTGCAGGAAACCGCAGGCATACTCAAAGCAGCTCCCCATCGCCGCACCCAGCACAAACAAAAATAGCAGATTTCCTCTCCGCACAGGATACAGAAGATAGACAAAGCCCGACATTGCAGCGCCGTAAATCGGACTGAACGGTCCGTAAATCACCCCTTTTCTTGACATCCACTTTCCGCGCAGCCGTCGGTACCAGCACATCTCCAACAGGCATCCGAGAAGGCTTCCAGCAAGCACAAGCCACATGAGCTTATAGGCGCACATGCCGCCCGCAAATGCTTCGATCCGGTCTTCATATCCAAATATAAATTCTTTGATCCGGTATAGGATTTGATCCATTTGTATACCTCCATGCATATCGCAAGCCTTGCCTGCGGTATTGCTTACTGCTTAATTATAGATAGAAAAATCAAAGATTTTTCTATCTATACATCCCTCTCAAAACAGGGAAAATACGAAGATAGCAGCCCCAAGCACAACAAGTACGATGCCGGTCGCACGATTCAGGGTCTCTGGCGCTGCCTTATTGGCAAAGCGTGCCGCGATGCGCGCCCATATCAGCGTAAATACCACACAGAGCACCAACACCAGCAGATCCGGCGCGCCTCCGATCGCAAAATGGGATAACGCACCTGTCAGTGCCGTGAATGTCATAATAAATACACTTGTCCCGACCGCCGTTTTTAACTCATATCCAAGCACGGTCGTCAGGATGAGCAGCATCATCATACCTCCGCCCGCACCGACAAATCCGCAGATAAAACCGATCAGCACGCCGCATACAACCGACTGGATCAAACGTTTTTTCGCAGAAATCGCCTGCATGGATTCCTTCGTTGTCATAACCGGTCTGACAATGAATTTCACTCCGAGCAGGAATGTCATACATACAGAAAAACTTCCCATTGTTCCGGACGGGACAAGGCTCGAAACATAGCTTCCCACCATCGTAAACAATAAAACGCTCACCATCATCACAAGACCGTTTCTGATATCAAGGTTCTTATTCCTGCCATATGTATACGCTGACACCGCACTGGCAAGCACGTCGGACGCAAGCGCAATTCCGACTGCCATATACGGCTCCATATCGAGGAATGTGATCAGCATGGGGGAGATCACCGCCGCCGCACTCATCCCGGCAAACCCCGTTCCGAGTCCGGCTCCCATGCCGGCAAAAAAAGTTACGAGTATCGTGATCAGTATCTTCATAAGTCCCTCCACAGCTCCCCGCACGAATCCCAGTTCAAAGCGAAAGCTCCTGTTTTAGCAAAACCAGCTTTTGCCATGAGTAATCGGAGCATCCTCTCAACATAAAATCTCCTCCGAATCAGACTATTCTAAACTCGGAGGAGATAAAAAGCAATAAATATTTTATGAAATTTGTATTACTCATTTCTGATCGCGGCAAGCGGACTCAGCCTCATCGCACGAAGCGACGGGAAGAATCCGGCAAGCGTACCGACCACGACCGCAAACCCGATACCAAGGAAGAACAGCCACGGCGGAATAAAAGACATCTCGCCCTGTATACCCATAAATCCGCTCTCGGACTTCATTGCATAATAATTCAGAAAGGCAGAAGCGCCATAACTTAAAGCTGATCCGACCACTCCGCCGATAAAACCGATGAACGCCGCCTCAAGCAGAAACATGCCCTGAATGTTATGCATATTGCAGCCAAGTACCTTCATGACACCGATTTCTTTTGTACGTTCATAAATAGACATCGTCATCGTATTCGCAATACTGATCGCCGCTACGATCAGTGCAACCGCACCGATCCCGCCAAGTACCGCCTGTACCATCTCGTACTGCTTCTGCGCATACTCGACCCATTCCATATTACTGTTCGCCTGCAGGCCCATCGCCGTGATCTGCTCCTGAACCTCCGTCACATGTTCCGTGCTGTCCACATTGACTACAAGATTATCATAGTAAAACTCCTTGTACGGTTTCCCTGCCTTTGTTTTCGGCTGACCCGGAATCGGTTTATTCTTAAATACCTGCTTCAGCTTTGCGATCAACTGATCGATATCACAGTATACCTGATAATTATAGCGCTGGTATTCCTCGGAATTTGCACGCTCTATACCAACTGCCGGAATAATATACTTTTTCGGTTTGGCAACAGAAGTATCCCATTGTGAATCATAATAAGCATCTGAATCGAAAATAATAAAGAGATTACCGTTCATCAGATCAAGATCTTCAAACTGACTCGGATCTTCCCAATAATAGGTATTATTCTTTTTGATATAAAACTGTTCTCTTACATTGTTCCCATAAAAGAATGTGAGTTCCGTATCCTCGCCGGACGGCAGTCTTCCCTGCTCTACCTCCATCCCCTGTGCCTCCAGTGCTTCAAGACTCATCCCGTAGATATTGAGCCAGCCCTGGTATTTTCCCATAAGGCCGATCGCACTGATATTCAGCACCGGTGACACATAGGTCACATGATCCAACGCCCTCAGCGACTCAACCGTAGTATCGCTTAAGTAGCCCTCCGTCGGATCATTGGATGAGGATGCCTCCCAGCGCGCGTTGGAATATACATCAATCGTCGTCATGCTTCCATAAGATTCCATCTGCTCCATTGTCGCTTTGTCAAGACCGAGACCGATCGAGATCATGACGACAATGGATGCCGTCCCTATTACAACACCGAGGATTGTCAAAAGCGTCCGGGTCTTTCTTTTCCATAAATTGCTGGCGCTCATGCGCAGCATATCCATAAAACGCATAGCATCCGCCTTTCCCCAAGCTTAGAGTATTTCATCCGTGCTTGAATCCTCAAGTTCTTTCAACATTTTCTTTTTCTTTTTCCTCTTTAATACGATCACCACGATCACGATCGCAATTACGACAGCGGCTCCTGCTCCTGCCGCAATATAGATCCAAAGATTGCTCTTCTCCTCTGTTTCAGCGCCGCCCATCGTGCCGATATCCATACCCGGATCGTACATGCCCGGATCGTCAAAGCTCATTTCATAGACATAAAACTCAATCTCTTTTTCCACGATAGTCACGTTTCCGCTCTCATCTTCGTACGAGATATACGCAGTCAGAATCCCGTCATTCGGAGCGATTGCCGTCACCATTGTATCAACACTGCCCGATCCGCCGGACTCCAGCTTACCGACAAAGACATCTCCGCCGCTCACATAATTCTGATCGAATTTGACCTGAACATTATAAAGCGTCGTCTTACCGGTATTATAGATACTGAACATAATGTTGGACTCTTCGCCGGTTCCGCAGGAGTTCGGCCATACATCCACGGAACTAATATCATACTTCGACTCCTGATAGATCGGGATCGAAACATTTGCCGTCTGCGTATACGGATTCGCCTTGTCGTCCTCATAATTCATGTTGACATTCAGAACATACGGCTTCTGCGCAAGGTCTGCACGCGCCGTCATCTCAATCTGCAAGTCGATATTTCCGCCCGGTGCGATCGAATTCTGGAATATCGTACTCGAACCCGAGGTCGGCAAAAACGGCGCGACACCTGCAACTGCATTTCCCTGCCCGTCCGTGCCCGAAGCTGCTTCCAAATCAAAAAGAATATTGGAAACGGTCGTATCCGCAGAGGTATTCTGCACATGCAGTGTCAGAGTAAAAGTATCACCCGCAAAAACTTTAGCGGGACTGGTCTCAAAACCGGTCACAATGATACGTGGTGTGGACGTCTTACCGCCCTCACTGTCCCGGTCCGCTTCCGGCGAGCCCTGCACATAGACATATGTAACCAGTTCCGTCGTCTCCATTTTATTATTGCGGTCGTAACGAACATTGAACTTCATTTCATAATAACCCGTAACGACATCGTCCCGCGTTTGGAATACCCAGCTGACTTCCTGTCTGTGATCGTAGAGCGTCTCCGTACTTTCATTTCCCGCAAGGGAAAGGATGATGCGGCTGTAATCGGTCTGCTCGATCTCAAACGGCCACACCTTCGAATCCACGGAGATCACCGGTGTCACAACAACTTCACTCAGGTATTCTTCACAATAATTGATGACCGGAAGTACCACCTGACAGGTTTTTCCATATACCGCCGTCGGCACCTCCCAGTTGCTGTACAAGCCGATATACTCGCTTGTGGAGGCACGCGGAATCTCCTCCATGCCATACTTGCTTGCGAACTGTTCCATCTGGCTCGTAATCTGGCTGACATAGCTTTGGCGTTCCGCAGAATCCATACCGGGATTGGAATCTAAAAAACGTTTTGCATCGTTACAGATTGCATTCAGCTTCGCCGTATTCTCAACTGTAAATATGTAGATCGTTTTCAAATTCGTGCAATAGTTATCCAGCTTCGCTTTTGAATACGCGATCGTGTACTCGAACACATCCTCCTCATATCCTCCGTCACCCTCATCCGCCATTACGACGCCTAACCCGTGCCCGTTCATTCCGCAGGCTCCCGACAGGTCCGCAAGCAGCACCGCTGCTATCGTTCCTATCATCATGATCAGGTTTCTGATTTTTCTTTTCATGACACTCCCTCTTTCCGTTCGCTTCCTGAATTGATTCTTTTTATATCTTTCTCTATCATCTGTATTGTCTTATATGTTCTGCCATGTGACCGTCCGTATCCTTCTGCCTTTTTATCCGCCGGTGTCCGGAGGTCTGCCGGTCTGCTGCTCTGTATTTGAAATATTGCTTACCACAGCAGCGTTCGAGCTATCTGACTGATCATTTTTATTCATCCCGCTGCCCTGCATGCCGTCCTGCGCACCGGCGGCTTCCTGCACGGCACCATTGTTCCCAGAGCCGGCTGCTCCCTGCGCAATACCACTGTCCTTCGCTTCGCCTGCCTCTGCTCCGGTACCGCCGCTATTTGCAAGGATCCCCTGCGGATTGTTGTTCTCCTCAACTTTAACGATCTTACCATCCATAATATGTATGATCCGGTCCGCAAAACCCGCCAGATAGTTATCGTGCGTTACCATGACCAGCGTCTGATTCTTTTTCCGGACAATCTTCTGCATCAGCTCCATGACCTCGCGCGACGTCTTGGAATCAAGGTTACCGGTCGGCTCGTCCGCAAAAATGATTTCAGGCTGCATCACGAGCGCCCGCGCAACGCCGACACGCTGCTGCTGTCCGCCGGACATCTGTGTCGGACGGTGCTTCATATACTTTTGCAGCCCAACAAGCTTTAATGCCTTTTCTGCTTTCTTACGCCTGATCGTACGGTTCATGCCCTGAAAGTTCAATGGAAGCGCCACATTCTCTATCGCATTCATCGTACCCATGAGATTAAAAGACTGGAAAATAAAACCGATATGTTCCCGTCTGAATTTTACGAGCTGATTTTCTCTTTTTTTCTCTATATGCTCTCCCGCAATGACGATCTCGCCTTTTGTCGGCTTCTCTAAACCCGCGAGCATATTAAGCAGCGTCGATTTTCCCGAACCGGAAGCTCCTACGATGGAACAGAACTCTCCTTTTTTAATTTCAAAATCAACGCCGTTTAACGCCCTCACAGTCTCCTCGCCGACGCGGTAGAGTTTATAGAGGCCTTTTACTTTGATTGCTGTTTCTCCTGCCATATCCATCCCCTTGGCTTTCCTGCTTTATCTTGACTTGCATACCCTTACGGGCATGCGCCCCAAACCTCTATAGCATATCTATGCATTAGACAATTGAAATAACCAAAAAGTTGGTGTGTTTCAATTAAATTTGAAGATTTTCCTGCACACATTATAACCCGTTTTAGAAATTGCGCGCCCCATTTTTCCCGGCAAATTCATGGAAATGCCAAGTATGCCATTGCGCAGATTCCGGTAAATATAGCGGTCTTTCGCCTTCATATACTCCCACAGTTCTTTTTCCTGGGCAAGTGACTCCTCCGTATCAAGCTTGATCAGCATAATAGAAGACACTGTGGTAATAATTGCCAGATAATTGAACATATAGTTCGCAAGTTTTTTGTTCAGCGTTTTGGGATTTCTCTCTGCAAAAAAATCAATCATCATCTTATTGACCCTGATCTGCTGGTCTATCCTGCTCATCATGACCGATTCATGCACGGACTGGTCTTCCCTGCCAATAAAATACCTGTAAAAGTTGACATCAAGATAGTACATATTTTTTACCCATGGCAGCGGCTGAAACACAAACAAATTATCCACATAAAACGTATGCTCCGGCAGCTGCAGGCCGCAGTCCCTCAAAAGTTTCGTCCGGAAGATCACGGAATGCATCAAAATATACTGCCCTTTATTAAAATGATGCACATCTTTCCACGTAAACATCGTGTCAACCGGCAGCGCATGGCGGTAAGCCATGACCTTATGACGCTTTTCGCCGACTTTCTCGTAGACAAAATTGCTGACGAGCATATCGAGCACCTGTTCGCCGCCGAGCAGTCTTCGCAGCGTATCTAAGATCATTCGGTATGCGCTCTCTTTCACCCAGTCGTCAGAGTCCACGACCTTAAAGAAAATACCTGCTGCCTGCCCGATTCCCGCATTTACCGCAGATCCATGCCCTCCGTTTTCTTTGTTGATCAGGCGTACGATCGTCGGATATTTTCTTTCGTATTCCTCTCCGATCTTTTGTGTATCGTCCGACGAACCGTCATTTACGATCAGGATCTCGACGTCTTCGCCCCCGATCAGCAGGGAATCAATGCACTTTCTCATATACTCCTGCGAGTTGTAACACGGTACAGTAAATGTAATCAACTTCATTTTTTTGCTCCCTCAATCTGATAACCTAATTTATGATAACCATAAACTTCTTAAAAAATTATGAATTTTATGATAAGATTTCCGAAAAACGTTCATTTCCCAGCCGGATATGTAAATATCTCGTATAAGCGCAAAAAGCTGCAGGCATGGGATATTTTTCCTCCGTCTCCCCTGCCCTGGCAAACAATAAATGTCTGTCTTCAAGATCAGGCTTTTGGGCAAGCTCGTCAACTCTGACCGCAAAGCCTGCCATATGCCACTCTTTATGGGTAAAAATATGTTTTCCGCGCTCGAGTTCACGCACATAGACCGGTGCATAACCCATCTCTTTTACAATGCTGATAACCTCTTCCTTTGTACGAATGCCTTCCACCCACGGAAACTCGTACATTCCCGCAAGCAGCCCCTTGTCCGGACGTTTGCGGATCGCTGTCTGGTCATCATCCTGCAGGATCAGGATCGTATACTCTTCAATGGTTCTTTTCTTCTTGGACTTTTTAACCGGATAAGACAGCTCCTGACCGCACTCATGCGCCCGGCACTTCTTCTCCCACGGACATTCCATGCAGTGTGGCGCGCCGTTCGGCACACAGACCGTTGCGCCCAGCTCCATCAGCGCCTGATTAAATGCACCCGCCCGTTCTTCCGGCATCACCGCCGAAAGCTGTTTTTCGATTTCCTTTTTGGCAGACAGTGAAAGGACATCCTTTGCATAGCAGCATGCCCGCGCGATCACGCGCAGCACATTACCGTCCACAGCCGGATAAGGCAGGCCGAATGCAATCGAAGCAATCGCACCCGCCGTATAGCTGCCGATTCCGGGCAGTGCAAGAAGCTGTTCGTAAGAAGCCGGCATTTCACCGCCGTATTGTTCCATGACCGTGACCGCCGCCTTCTTTAGATTGCGCGCGCGGTTATAATAACCCAGGCCTTCCCACAGCTTTAAGAGTCTGTCATCCTCAACTTCAGAAAGACTCTTGATATCAGGCAGCGCCGTCATAAAGCGCTCATAATACGGCTTCACCGCCTCCACACGCGTCTGTTGGAGCATGATCTCCGATACCCACACGCGGTAAGGGGTCGGCTGTTCCCTCCACGGCAGGATTCTCGCATGCTTATCATACCATTCCAGTAAGGACGGCACAAGGTTTTTCAGTGTATTTTTCATGATGACGCTCCTCTGCGGCGAACCTTTTATGCAGAATTCCTATATGGCACGCGCGCCGTCGGCACGACTGCCGCAGCCTGTATGGTATGCACCGGCTGATCGTCAAAGAAGATCTGCGCACCAAATGCTTTCAATATTTCTTTCTTGGAAATACCTCCCAGAAAAAAAGCTTCATCGATCCGCACGTTCCAGGAGCGCAGCGTACGGATCACGCGCTCATGCGCGGGCGCGCTTCTTGAGGTGACAAGCGCAGTCCTGATCGGTGCGCACTCAGGAGGAAATTCCCTCTGTAAATCGGACAGTGCCTTTAAGAAACGGGCAAACGGACCTTCCCCCATTGGATTAGACGCATTGACAAGCTCATTTTGTTCAAATGCATGCAGACCTTTTTCCTGAAAAATACGTTCCGACGCATCCGAAAACAATACGGCATCCCCGTCAAAAGCAATTCTTATGCAGTCAGGTATCTTTAAGTCCTCATAGGTATGCACGCCGTCCGCACAAACGATTCCCGCAGCGATCCCAGAGTCGATCGCTTTCTGTACGTCGTTTTCATCTGCCGAAAGAAACAGATCCGTCTCAAACGCCTCCAGATATGGCGCGAGGGACGCTCCGCCTGCTAAAACCGCCCTTGTAATATTCAGTCCGTATTCATGGATCGAGTGAAACACCCGCAGAGAAGTATCCGCACTGTTACGCGACATAATGATCACCTCGACGCGGTTCTCAAAACCGGGCAGGTGATTCACATTAAGCAATGCCCTGATCAGTCCAAAACCCGGCCCCGGTTTTAGCAGATCGTGTTCATGTTCAAGCTGATAATTGCAAAAAGCAGTAACACCCTCCCGCTCAAACAGTGCGTCTTCAAAGCTTAAGTCAAACAGTGCCCTCGTCGAAACGCCAACCACAAGTTTTCCGTTTAATTCATATGCCATAATATCAGCCCCCTTAATATCGAACACCAGTTTCGAATGTATGTTCTATTTTAGGGCATTTGGGTGAATCTTGCAAGTGCGAAAAAAAATACTCAGGCGATCGCTTTACCGCAGACGGTTACATTCATACCTCTGGAAAGTCTGCAGGCAGCTCTGAATCTGGCGATAACGTTCTTCCAGATCCCCGGAATCAACCTCAATATCCAGAGATACGGCGATTGTGTTTAGCATCTCCTGTGTCACTTTACTATGGAGTGCAGAAAAAATATTCATTTTCTGTTCATAAGTGTCAGCATCAAGAAATGCAAGAACGTCCTCATCGATCATGCCGTCTGCATCCGCACTGCCGTCCGGCTCCACCGCCTCCTGTAACCGGTTCTCTCCTATAGACACACTGTCAGAGGACTCTTCGATAGCTCCGCCGTCAGAAGTCTCTTCGATAGCCCCGCCGTCAGAGGACTCTTCGATAGCCCCGCTGTCAAAGGACTCTTCAATAGCCCTGCCGCCAGATGACTCTTCGATCAGTTCAAAGCGGTAACGCTGTCCGGCGGACGGATATTTCACGCTGTCTACTTCGCTCATAAAGCCGGAAAGCGGCCTTACATAAATCGTAAACGGCGGATACAGTGCCTGATAGACCACCTGTTCGCTCTCATCTTCGGAACTCTTCGCAATTGCAAGCACCTGATAACAGTTTCCCTTAAAATGCCGGTATCTCTCGTATGCTTTCGGAGTATGACGCATAAAGAACCCCCTTACTTATTCAGAATTCACTTTCTTTGATTCTATCCCATCATACTCCATTCATACCCGATTGTCATGCCCTATTTATCGTTTTTATAACCGTTTGTATTCAAGACTGGTAACCATCTGAACTCGTTTTTTATATTTTCGTAACAGTACAGGAACTTATAGGAACGATTACGATTCCTGTTCTTGCTTCCTTAAAAACTCAGTTTTACGCAGACTATGCTTTTTTCATCCGGAAACCCCAGAATCTCCAGCCCTTCCCTAAGGGATTGCCGCTCTGTTCCGCTCATATGACCGATTAACGCATGATGGATCTCCAGCCGGTATTCCCTCATACCGTCAGGCTGCGTGATCCTGGTAAGATTCATGCCGCTGTTATCAAGTCCGTAACGGTCGAGCAGCCCGCGGACCTCGTCACGGTATTCCTTTTCCAGTTCCTCATACGCCGCCTCTTCACATCCGCTGCCGTACATTTCATTTCCCTGCACATGCAGCGTGATGCAGAGCAGACAGATCACAACGAAAAGAAGCAGAATCAGCGCATCGGCAACCCGTCCCTTTTTATCTGAGACATTATGGTGCCTGCGCGCTGCATTTCTGCTCCTTCTTCTTTCTTCCTCTTTCGAATAAAGCTCCATTTTCCTCATCATCATATTTCCCTCCCTGCAAGGTCTGGCTGCCTGTGCCTTCCCCGGTTACCGTGCCAATTTGTAAGCACAGCCTAGCACTTGATGAGGGTAATTAAACGGACTTTATTTTATCGATCGTTATTTTTTTATGATTCCTTAAATACCGAAAAGCAACAACACAGATGAGAACGGATAGCAGCGACCCTGCCGGCGCTGCCAGCCCCATCGGAAATAAGGTCTCCGCAAAAAACTTTGAAGCAAAGTATGCCCCCGGAATCCGGACGAGAATGATCGCAAGGAAATTATGCAGAAACGAGATCCCCGATTTGCCATAAGCGCAGAAATACCCGCTGAAGCAAAAGTGGATGCCCGCAAAAATACAGTCCCATATGTAACTGCGGATATACGTGCTGCCAAGCCTGATCACTTCCAGATTTTTTTCTTTCACAAATAACCCGACGATCGGTTCCGCCCATAATTCAACGGCTGCCGTGACGATCAGTCCAAAGCCTGTCGTGATCAGCACTCCATAGCGCAGAGTACGCACTGCCCGGTCATGCTTCCCCGCACCGATGTTCTGCGCCGCAAGTGCGGAAACCGCAGAGAGCATGGATGACGGTACAAGGAACACAACGCCGATCACCTTTTCCACGATCCCCACTGCTGCCGCGTCATTGATCCCCCGGCGGTTCGCGATCACGGTCACCACAATAAACGCGATCTGAATGAAGCCGTCCTGCAGTGCTACCGGTATTCCGATCTTTAGCACCTTTCCCATGACACTGCGCTTTAGTCTCAAATCACTTTTTTTAACAGCCAGTCCCGCCTTTTTTTTGCGGATCACGATCAGCGCCGTCATTACGCTGACTGTCTGCGCAAGTGTCGTTCCAAGAGCTGCCCCTGCAGAGCCTAAATGAAGCACGCCGATCAGAAGATAATCAAGCCCGATGTTGATCACGCAGGCGACTGCAATAAAATACATGGGGCTTTTGGAGTCGCCAAGCCCGCGGAAGACAGAGCTAATGATATTATATGCAGTAATAAACGGGATCCCGATAAAACAAATCGTGAGATACGCCGTCGTCCCCGAAACCGCCTCCGCCGGTGTGGACATCACTTTTACGATGGGACCGACAAGCGCAAGCAGCAGCCCCGTGACCACAACAGAAACAAGCAGAAACAGCGTCACCGTATTCCCGATCACTGCTGACGCTTCCTTCTGCTGCTTTGCACCGACCGCCTGCCCGATCATAACCGTGGAACCCATTGCCAGACCTACGATCATAACCGTCAGCATGTGCATGACCTGACTGCCGACCGATACGGCGGTAATGCTCTCAACACCGTTAAACTGACCGATGATGAACAAATCCGCCATCCCGTACAATGTCTGCAAAAAGTATGACAGAAGATAGGGCAGCGAAAAACATACAATATTCTTAAATACACTTCCTGATGTCAGATTTTTTTCCATACGGCCAGTAGTTTACCTTCGCAAATTTATCGCATACTTTACGTTTATGCAAGGTTTGGTTTTATTAAAATTCATACAAAATTTTGTCGAAACCTACATGATTATAACAAAGACCTCCGGCAGTTACAATGATTTTCATGAAAGCGAACTACCGATCCATAAAAAAAGATTGACAGTCTGAACAACGTTCAATATACTGAAAACAGAGGCTTGTCAAAATGCGCGGAGGATTACACGATGGCAAAGAGCAAAGGGGTAAAAGAACATATCATTGAAGTGACGACAGACCTGATCCTGCAATATGAAGGTGATACCGACCGCATTACTGCGCGCATGATCGCGGGGAAAGCTGATATCGCTCTCGGACTGATCAACTATCATTTCGGCAGCAAGGAAAACCTGATCGCCGAATGCGTACAGCGCATCTTCGGAAAGGTCGTTTCTTCTTTTCAGATGACGCAGACTTATGAAACGGATCAGGAACGATTGACGGCATGGGCAGTCTCCGTATTTGATTTCCTTTATACGCATTCTGCCATGTCCCATATTTCTATTTTGGGCGATCTGCAGGCTTATACGCCGCGCTGCAGCTCCGTACTCACACAGCGCGGTTTTCTGTTTGCCTTAAAAAACGATGTCGCGGACGGCGATCGGGCGATCCTCGCCTTTACGCTCCTGTCCGCCATGCAGACGGCTTTTCTCGGAGGTCAGACAGCCGGAATGCTGCTCGGCTTTGATCTTACCGTTCCGGAAGGGCGCGCCGCCTATGTCACAAAATTGGTGAATATGCTTTTTGAGGGAGCAAGATCACTATAAGCTTCAAGGTCATACATGAGAGATCATTCTACGGCTTCCTCACCGCGGAACGTGACATGGCGTAAGTCTACCGTCAATGCCGGACGTACGCCAAAGCCTTCCAGTCCCGCCGATTCCTGTCTGACAACATTATCCCTGTAACCGTTATCCACCAGATAACAAAGGCTGCCCGCCTCCGTCACCGGTTCGCGGAGCCACCAGCTCAAATACTCCACACCGTATGTATCACGGTCCAGAATATACCAAAAGCTCTGATCCTGTTCAACTGCCGCATCCGTAGGGGATGCCAGCTTACTCATGCCCGCCTCGTCAAACCATACAAGCTCGTCCACAGAAAGCAGCCAGACCCTGTCATAAGTCGTCACAGTTTCGTTCTCTGAAAGCGCGTTCCCTTTTGTCACAATCTCTGTCTCGACGATCGCATCCCTTTCTCCCTGTGTAAACCCATACAAAAATCCCGCTTCATTTTGGTAGCCGTTTTTCTTTTCCGCCATTGCTGTCGCCACAGGTGCCTGATCGGTGTAATTTACAACTTCGGTATCGGCATTCAGCCATGTCCGCAGATTTGATATACTCCAGTCACTGTTCCCCCGCACACGGACCTGAAGCGCCATATCGGTATCCGCCTCTGTCTCACCCGACGACCAGTAGTCTTTGTCCCCGTCATAGTTATAACGCCCGCTTTCCGCTGCGTCATATGCCTTCATCGTCACAATATGGGACGCAACCAGTACTGCCTGCGTCCGGTCTTCGGACACACGCAGTACACGCCATTCAATATCCTCGCCCAGATAGCTTCCGAACAGCACGGTCTCCCCGGCCTCGACCACAACCGGCTCCGGCTCTTTGGAACCCGGCTTTCTCAATGCAAAAAAGGCAATTACCGCTGCTGCAAGTAGCACGAATACTACTGCCGCTGCATAGATCCCTGTCTTTTTCTTACCAGCGCCGGTTTTGCCGGAGCCTGATCCGTTATCCGAAGCATTCCCGTAACCCGTGCCGTTTTTCTTATCCACCCCACCTGAAACGTCCCGATCTCCGCCGTCAGACCTTCCCGCAGAATGCCCGCTCTCCTTTTCTTTTTCCTCTAAATCGCGCGCAAACGCGACGATGTCCGCATAATCGTCCCCCTGCGGCTTTGAGCTGATCCACTGGTGCGTCATCAAAAAATATTCCATCGACTTGGAAAGCACGACGTCTTCCAATTTATATACCAAAATCGGCGTGCCGCCGCTGACTGCATGCTCGACCTCGCGGAGCACATGGGGAGAGCGGTTGGCGTCTTCGGACATCAGCAGAACCACCGCCGACGATTCATCAATTCCGTTAATAATTTCTTCCGCATATTCTTTTCCGGGTCTGATATCCCTTGGCGCTATAAAACATTTCGTTCCGTTTTTCTCAAGCTGCCCGCAAATCTTTTGCGCTACTTCCGCATCTTTTGAAGAATGTGATAAAAAAATCTGCATGTTGTTCCTCCTGATTCCGCCTTGCATCAATCTCTAACCAGTATGATAAATGCCCTCACTAAAAACCGTATTTCCAATCTTTATATCATAACATACCCGTCATACCGCTGTCCACCCTGCTTCGCGGCAGGCTTGTATCCAGCCATTCAGCTTTGCAATAAGCTTGTGTTTCATCCTTCAGCCCCGCGGCAGGCTTGTATCCGCCTGCATGACAGACTCGTATTCCGCTTCACGCTAAACTTGTATTCAGTCCGCTGCCGGATGAGTCATTCCACACGCTTCGCGACGACGACAAAACGCCCGTCCTCCACATGGTACGCGCAGGTGGAGCATGTCAAAAACGTATCACCAAACTCCGCCTCCACTCCGGTATCATAAACGGAAAGCGCCTTGATGTTCGTATAAAACTCCTCAAACTCTTCGACCGTATCCGCCTCATAGAATTGATAATACTTAAACACGTCGTCTTCCGCGTTATATACCTGTGAGCGGAACACCGCCACGATCTCATAAACGCGTTCCTCATAGAGCGTGTCAAAAGAAATTACCGGATGTTCGCGGTAAAAGCTTTCCTTCAGGTAATAGTCCAAATTCCCGAACATCGCGCCGTCCCGCATGTTATGTCCGTATATCACAAAATTGGTTCCGTTCTCCAGATCTGCACGCTGTCTTACATACAAACATCCGTATTTACTGTCTTCCCCATAAAAATCATGATGCAGATAATATTCATCGTCTTCACATTGCATGACCGGATAATCAATGCCGGTTCCGTCGATAAAAAGCCATCCTGCGAGATGCTCGTTTTCGCGTTGAAGCGCGGCATATTTGCGAAGCATTGCGGGATGAGCCGTCGTCTGCTGTCCGTCTTCGCCGTTCATGCCGGCATCTTCATCGTTTCTGTCGGCGTCTCCGCGGTTTCTGTCAGTATCTCCAGCGTCAGTATCATTTCCAAATTCTCCCCCGTCATTGCTGTCATCCGGTTCCATTCCGCTGTCACCGTTCCCGGACTGCGCCCCGTCAGCACTGTTCCCAGGCTGTGCTCCGTCAGCGTTATTTCCCGCTTTTGTTCCATCGGAGCCATTCTCCAGTCCGGTTCCATCCGCTTCCTGCCCGTCGGCTGTTTCAACATTTTCCGCCTGCTCTATTTTTTCTTTTATTGCATCCCTCTGCACCTTATGCTTCGCAGACAAATACCATTCCCTGCCAACCGGTATCAGACATAATACCATAATAGCAAGAAAAAACCATCTGACTAGTCTGATTCTCTTACCGCTTTTCATCATTTTATTTCCATTCTGCGCTGTCTAAGCGTATCTTGGTTAGTAACCGGTCTGCCGCCAATCCCATGCTATCTGCGTCATCCTAAGATCATACGCCGCATCACAACGACATTTTTCAATTACCAGTATTTCTACAGTAGCACTGGACTGTTTCTTTAACAAGCCTCTTTCCACTCAATGGCATTCTGCTTGCCGATGCTGTGATACCATACAAGCAGTCCGAAGATCGCGGCAAGTGCTAGGTATCTGCGAATCGTTCTCCCGTGAGCTGTTCTTCCATGCTTTGCCCACCTGATCAATCTGGATACAAGCTCTTTTTTGGTCTCCTCCGTCATGCCGCCGCTATGGTCTGTAAAATACAGAAGCAGATAAGTAAGTCCCGAAATCATTGCGAGTGTTGCATACAGTTCGACCGGCACCACATGTCCGGTTTTGGGTTCGGTATCCTGCGGCTGTGACGGAGCCATGACTGGCTCGTCCGGCATATCGCTTTCATCTGACGAACTTTCTTCCAGCGTATCGTCTTCTTCTGTCAATTCCGTGGCGTGATCGTCAACATTCACGACCTCCTGATTGTCAGTCTGCGTATGATCAGCGTCCTGATCCGGTTCCGGCGTATCCCCGCCGTCAAGATCCGAATTATCGCCTTTATCGGGTTCCGGTTTATTCCCGTCATCCGGCTCCGGCTTCTCAACGTCCCCGGTTGTGATCACCGGAATTGCTTCACTGCGTATTTCTGCTCCACAAATACTACAATTATATGTCCTGACTCCTTCTTCCGTCTCCGTCGGCTCTTTCGTGACGGTTCCCGCGTCCTCCGTATGTACGCCGTAACCGTCCTTATCGGCGTTATCCGTTCTATCACATCCCGACGCCGTACAGTCGTGCCAGTGGTGCGTCAGATTATTTGACCAGTCCCCTGACCATTGATGTATATGCGGCAGCGGAATATAGAGTAAAACCCTGTTATCGGTTCCGTTTTGAATGATATAGTCCGGATTATCGCTGTGGAAATGAGCACTGAAATCCACGGCATTAGCGCCTGAAACAGGAATCATACTCCCTTCCGTCAGAAAATGATAACATTCAATCGTAACGCCTATGTACGCATCCTGTGTGAGTGGACTGCCGCTATCAATTGAAATGATCGTTGATTTTCCCGGCGCACTCGGATATTCATATAATAACCCAAGATTTTCATCACGACTCCCTGTCTTATTACCAAAAATCTTTACACTTCCTCCCAACATTGTGTCAGCCATGACATTGTTTGCGACACCATGTCCGACGCCCCCTCCATTCCATTTTGCAGCATTGCCACAGATCTCACAATCATATAGTTTTAATATTTTCCAGTTAAAAACACCACCGCCATTCTTTGTACTGCTATTATCAGTAATCCTTCCTCTATGTAATATGAAGGTTCCGCTGTTCTCCACCCCGCCGCCGTTTCCATCCGTGGCTCTGTTTCCTTCAATTTTTCCGTCATACATGGTAAATGTTTGATAGTTACAAACACCACCACCACTTTCAGCAACATTTCCCGCGATCTCACCCTGAAACAGATTAAATATCCCTTGATTGAGCACCCCGCCGCCACTCTGTCCCCTACTCGGATTGCCATCGTCTTGTCCATGATTATTCAAAATCTTTCCACCGCGCATTTCAAATGTTCCATTATTATAAACACCTACCCCTGAAAAACTGGCATTCTCTTGTACTACTCCGCCCGACATAATAAACTCTGCCAAATTGTAAATACCGCCACCACATCCTGTGTCTGCTATATTATCAGATATTTCTCCTTCCACCAGACAAAATCGTCCCGCATTGTGTATCCCGCCACCATATACCAGCATTCCCTCTTCGCTGCTGACAGAATTATGCGAAATTTTCCCACCATGCATATCAAAGATACCATCCGCACCAACATATAATCCGCCGCCCGTATCAGAACTACTGTTTCCCGAAATCTCTCCTCCATACATCGTAAAAGAACCGTCATTTCGTATCCCGCTGTCCGTGCCTCCTGTTATTTGCCCGCCGCCTGCACAGTCATACAAAGTAACCTGCGAATTTCTGCCAATCGAAATCACACAACTGACGGCGCTGGGATTTCCCGCCAATGCGATCGTCTTTCCGTTCAGACAAAGCCTGACCTCCCCTGTCGGTACTTCCCATTTTGCAGACAGTGTTACATTCCCGGTCAGATAATAGCTGCCCGCCGCATCCGGCAGGCTGTCTGCACTCGTCCACGGTTCAAATGTAACGTCGTTGTGCTTGTGTTCCTCCGCGAAAGGCACAACCTGACCCTCCGCATCTGACAGCATTACCTCTTCTTCTAAAAGGATTGCATCCTCCTCATCCGTCTGCAAATCGTCTCCATCCGCCTCGTTGTCTCCTAATTCACCATTATCTATTCCGCCATCCTCTATCTCTTCGTCTTCTGTTCCATCGTCTTTTGTTCCATCGTCTTTTGTCCCGTTGTCTCCCGCTCCACCGGCTTCTGCGCCATTCCCCTCTGTCCCGCCATCCTCCGTTCCATTCTCTTTTGCTCCGCCGCTTTCTTTTTCTTCCTCTATTCCGCCATGATTGTCTTCGCCATATTCATCAGAATGCAGACTGTCCTCTTCCGCACGTGCATGAACCGGCACGGCTCCCGACAGCATTCCCGCCGTCAGTACCGCGCAAAGCAGCTCCGCCATGATTCTTTTTATCAATCTACTGTTCCTTTTCATAATGACCCTGTATCCCCTCTTAAGATGCAATTTATGCAAATGATTATTTTTCATCTAAGCCAAGTGTTCATCCACATATTCTATATAAGGTCTTCTTTCCACCTGATCCGCATGTCCTTCATACCACAAAAACGCTTCCCTTAAACCTTCTCTCAACGGTTTCGTATCCGGCATCCACCGGCTTTGTCCGGTAACATCCAACATATATTCATAGTCAGAAAAACAAAAATAATTTCGCTGTGGAACATCTTTCGCCACACTGATAAACCTTGCCCGCTTACCGACTGTCTCATAACACAATTCCACCCACTCACGGATGGAAACCGCATTTGGATTTCCCACATTCAATAGGTGCTGCTCCGGTTTTTTTTGCAGGATCACGTCGATGAATCTGCATAGATCGCCGACATAAAAAAACTGTAACCCCATCGTACCGTCTTTTGGCAGATAAAAGGGTCTGTCTTTTTTTGCACATTCAAATACATACGCTTCGCGGTAAATATCATTCATCGGTCCGTACAGATAGGGCGGACGCAGAATGTATGCGTCCGGTTTTCTTTTCAGCAGAGCCGCTTCCGCCTCTATCTTATCGGTGCCGTATCTGCCCCAATAACAGTTTGCACCAACCGGCTCCTCTTCGCGAAAGGGCTGCGTGCCGCTCTCCGGATAGACCGCGCTCGAACTGATCAAAATATACTCCCCAAAGTCCCCCAGCGCATCCATGAGCAGCGTAACGTCCTCCGCCGTATAAGCAGTGTCGATCACAGCATCAAAATGATACCCGCGAAGAAGCTCCCCCAACCGGTGTCTGTCCGCCTCGATCAGCTTCACACCCTTCGGCTGCTTCCTGCTGTTCCGGTTCAGCACGTAGACCTCCCATCCTTTTGCTACAAAGTATTCTGCGGCTGCCCGGCTCACAAAGACCGTACCGCCCGTCACAAGTATGGTTTTCACCGTAGTTTTCCTCCCATGCCAGCTTTGGCAAAAGCCCGCCTTCCGATTTTTGCTGACAGTAAAACACTACTTAAGATCGATTTCCGGCTGATAGTTGTTATCGATTAAAATATAGTTCAGGTCATGCTTCTTCACACGTTCCAGAAATTTAGCATTCTCTTGTAATACAAATTCTAACGTGCAACCGTCATCTTCCAGACGTTCTTCAATGACACCCGCGTATTTCCTGATATCGTCAAAATGATTCCTGATATAATGCTCGCTCATTACAAGGCAATAGTATCTGATCTGGGCAAGATACTCTTTTTCAAACCCCCTCTCCCAATCAACAGGTATGTAGCAGCCCTCCACGATCAGATTCTGATGATTCTCTATGGCTGTTTTGATCATTTCACGAACGATCGGCCATAAATATTGGGTCAACTCCTCATCCGGGCTTACCGGTGTAAGCGTTGTGTTTCCGCTGCGGATCAGTCCCATTTTCAGATGGTCTATGGATAAGTAGGGGTAATGCCAGGTTTCAAGCAGTTTCTGCGCAAGCGCAGTCTTACCGGTGTGGGACGCGCCCGTGATCAAGACAATCATTCTGTCACTTCCTTTTCCTGAATTTTGGTAATATCTAAAAATCGGTAAGATGTCTGACGACATTTTACCATATGCTCTTCTAAAAGTGAACCGTTTAAGCACTTTTTGTAATAGAAGTAATACATTTTTCATTGTGGAAATGTGGGGCAGAAGGCAAAAGGCAGCGCTCCATCCTGTCAGATGAAGCGCCGCCTCTCCACTACCGCTTTCCGCTGTCGTCAATTCCCGCAAACGATTAACGGTTACTGTTATTTCTTGTTTTTCTTTTTTAAGACTGCAAATACAACGCCGCCAATTACTACAACCGCAGCAATCACGATTCCTGCGATCACGCCCGGATGAACCGAACTATCCTTCGCTTCAGGTGCAGGTGTCACCGGTTCTGACGTTTCCGTACTTACTTCAGGCTCCGGCGTATTTTCCGGCTCCTGCACGTCGTTCGCCGCTTCTCCGTCGCCGCTCTTTACAAGTACCATGGCTGAGATCGGAGATACCGTAATTTCTCCTCCGAGATTCGTCTCGATTGCTTCGGTACCTGCCTTCTCCCCATTGATATAAACATCCCATGTTCCGTCAGGGAGTGTGACTTTAGTCTCCGCATTGTTGGCGTTAAAGATCACAAACAATCCGTCCGATACTTCGCCGTTTGCACCGCCCGCAATGCTGAATGCGACCACATTGTCATCAAGACCTTCCATCGCCGTAATGTTATTCGTCACATCATCCGCATTTGCCATGCGCAGCGCTGCATGCTCCTTGCGGAACTCGATCAGCCCCTTATAATACTGGAATACATTCCAATGTGCCTCGTCATCCAGATTATCCCATTTTAAGCTGTTGACCGAATCCGGTGAGGAATAACTGTTCTCATTAAAGCTGCCGTCCTCGTTTACCTTCGAACGCAGCATTTCCTCTCCCGCCTGCATGAACGGGATTCCCTGCGAGGTCATGCAGATCGCAGCTGCCAGATTGTTCATGCGCACCTGTTCCTCAAACGTTGTACCGCGCGCAGAATTAACGATTCTGTCAAACAGCGCCAGATTGTCATGGCAGGACGCATAGTTGATGCTCTGCGACGGGTTCGGGCACCAGGGCGCCAGTCCCATAAAGCACTGCTCGATCAGGCTTTCTTTGTCTCTTGCACCGGAGATAAATCCCACTTCGTCATTGTTGAACACGCTTCCTCTCAGCCCGTCACGGATCGTATCGCTGAAGAATGCAAATTCCGGCACCTCATCCGCATTGACCTGCGTTGTCATCGTATAACCTTCTTTGGTCAGAGTCGTGGACATCGTCCATCCCTCGCCGTAAAAGATCACATTCGGATGATCCTTGTGTACTTCCTCAATGACTTCGTTGATCGTCTCCGTGTCGATCAGACCTACCAGATCGAAACGGAATCCGTCGATATGATACTCGTCAGCCCAGTAGCAGACGGAATCCACGATATACTTCTTTACCATACTCCGCTCGGAAGCCGTATCATTGCCGCAGCCGGAACCGTTCGAATATTTGCCGTCCGCATCAATACGGGAGAAATATCCCGGCACGATCCGGTTAAAGCAGAACTCCCCTGCATTGTATACATGATTGTAAACCACGTCCATGACAACGCTGATGCCGTTATCATGAAGCGCTTTTACCATCTCTTTCATTTCTTTGACTCTGACCTCGCCATTGTACGGATCGGTCGAGTAAGAGCCTTCCGGCACATTGTAGTTGACCGGGTCATATCCCCAGTTAAACTGCGGCGTATCAAGCTTCGTCTCATCTACAGAACCGTAATCATAGACGGGGAGCAGATGAAGATGCGTGATTCCCAAATCTTTGATATGATCAAGACCCGTCGGGATTCCGGACGCGGTCGTCGTTCCCGTCTCAGTCAATCCGAGATATTTTCCGGTATTGGTGATTCCGGATGAAGAATCGGAAGACAGATCCCTCACATGAAGTTCATACAATACCACATCATTGATTGGAATATTCGCATGAGGATCCTGATCTGCGTCCCATCCTTCCGGATTCGTCGAATCCAAATCGATGACCATCGCACGGTTTCCGTTGACGCCCGTGGTTCGCGCATAAGGATCGCACGCCTCGTTCTCATTTCCGCCGACCGATACCGTATAGGTGTAATAGGTCCCGTTCAGATCGCCTTCTTTTTCTGCCACCCATGTGCCGTTCGCATCGGCAGTCATCGGAAGCTGTTCGATCAGGTCGTCCTCACCGGCGGTTCCGGACTCATACAGATTTACCGAAACAGCCGAAGCTGTCGGCGCCCATACGCGGAACGTTGTTTTTTCCGCTGTCCAGACTGCTCCTAAATCATCCCCTTCATAGGTAAACTCGCTCTCAAAATCTGCCGTTGAAAAAATATCAGGCATCGTGATCTTATACTCATTTCCATCATGGGTGATCGTATAATTTCCCGCCAGGTCAAGCGGCTCGGAAAGCTTGATCTCATACTCCTTTTCCTTCGGAGACGTTACATCCGTAATGGAAACCTCTCCGTTAAGTCCGTTCACCTTAAATACGCTCATTAAATCCCCCTCAATCGCTCCGGTCATCGTAACGAATATGGTGTCTCCTCCGTCATAACCGGCGCTGACCAGTTTGATACCGGTGACGCTGTCCTCGCCATACTCCAGCGTATAGCCTTCCACTCCGGATTCCACATACACATGGACTGTTCCGGATACGACCTCAGCCAGATCAATAAACTGGTCCGCGTCAACATCCTTTTTAGACCAGTCGCTGATTCTTACAATAAAACCTACCGAAGTGATACCGGGCGTAACGACCTTGGTCGCAACCATTTCGCCGTCCTCTTCGGCAAACTCGTAAGCGCCTCCCTCGGCGCCCACCTCCCAAAACCACACATCCCAGCCTTCATAATTGCCGTCTTCACGGTGATAGTGCAGTTTCAAGGTCAGCTCTTCCGCAGCTGCGGCCGGCATAACATCGACAAATGCCGTAAGTACCGTCGTAAGAAGCATGACCAACGCAATAGAAAACGTTTTCACTCTCTTGTACATATGTACCTCCTGCCTTTCCGTTTTCAGGTCGTTGCAGCATGCGATTTCCGCTTTGCTCTCCCTCATCACAATCCCGCCATTGAGGATTCTCACAATGTGCCTATGCACATCACTGCATCCGCAGGAAACATCGCTTCCGTTTCAGATCTTGGTCTTTGCAGTCTGCACGCCTGTTCCGTTCTTTTCTGTCTTCTACGGTAAGACATTCGGTACTTTTTGTCAATATCTTTTTCGAAAATATTCGAAAATATACGTTTTGCACAAATTTCACACCTGTTTTTTTACGAGCACAATCTAAAGCGGAAGGCTTTCGAACAGTACAAGTTTTCATACGGCGTTAAACTTTCCGGAAGCTAAAGATCCGTTATAGCTTTTTCTGCGCCATCATATAGTAAACGCAGATCCGGTAGCCGGCATATCCGTACATGTGATCTAACCCACTGTAAGTATAACTCAGATATGCTTCTTTCATTCCCGCTTCTTTCAGGTACCGGTTCGCCTCCATAACAAGACCGACAGCGATATGCTGTCCCCGAAATGCCGGTCTGACCGTCGTACAGCCGATACTGCCTAGTTTCCGTTTCTTATCCTCTATCGTCACGATCAACGTTCCGGCTACCTCACCGGATGCTTTTCCGTCCCCTCTATTCCGGTCCCCCTGCCCAGCCGGAGCCGACTGCACATCCTTTTCACCCTGACTTCCCTGTTCAGCCGGTACGTCCTGCCAATTCTGACTCCCATGTTCAACCAATACTCTCTGCTGTTTCTGATTTCGCTGCTCAATCGATTGGTCCTGCCTATCCTGACTTCCCTGTTCAATTGATCCGCTCTGCCAATTTCGACTCCCCTGCCGTACTGCGATCAGTACTCTGGAAGGACTGTCCGCATGGTACAATGCTTCCTGCCGGTAATATCCTGTAAAGTCCGACCATGCGTCATCAACACAGGCGCATACATTTTCGACTTTTTCCGGTTCAGCGAAACGGTATGTAACACCGTCTGCTATCCGCGGAGCCTCATCCGGTAAATGCCTGCATCTCCCACGCCATGAAGTAAGATCACATCTCATATCAAAGCAGTTACAATCCCATGCATGGACATATCCTCTTTTGGTAAAAAAATCATCTGCAGCCCGGTCAAGCTCCGGATATAATTCTTCATTCTCCGAATCGAACCGGCTCCTCGATGTGGGAACTCCCGGCGTGATATAATCAAAACCGGCTCCAACAGCGATCGTACCAAACCCGCTGTCTCTCACTGCCTGCTCCGCACCTTCTAAAAGTCCGGTCCCAATTCCCCTGTTCCGATATTCGGCATCCACGCATAATAGAAGCAAGGCGTTTTGATTGACAACAGCCGCACCGATCAGTCTTCCCAACGCATTTCTTTCTTCTATGACCCGATTATCTGCATTGCCCAATATCCACCGCACCGTATCTTCGTTTCTCTCAATAAACGGAAAATTTCTTTGATAGATTTCGAATAATTCCTGATTTATGGAAATATCACTCCTCATTGTCATCCTCCATGCTGCGACCGTTTTTAGGGCGTAATATAGAATTAAATTTTTTGCTCAGAAATACCACTTTTGCCATAACAAAACACGCCGGACAGCTTACACCCGGCGTGTTCAAACATTTTTATTTCTGAAGCCATTATTTCAGCACTTCGCCAACGAGTTTGTTGACAAGTCCGCCGTCCGCGCGTCCCTTTACCTTCGGCATCAGCTCTTTCATGACTTTTCCCTTATCTTTTGCAGATGGATTCTCAATACCGAGTGCCGCGACCGTCTCAGCGATGAGCGCACGAATCTGTTCCTCTCCCATTTCCTCCGGTGCAAACTCGCTTAAGACCGCGATACGTGCCTCACACTGTGCCTTGATATCCGTTCTGTCCGCAGGCGCAAGCTCCATCGTTTCTTTAGTCTGCTTTAATTCCTTCTTAACAACTTCAAACTCTTCTGCCTCAGTCAGATCCTCACGCTTATCGATCGCTTTATTCTTCAGTGCAGACAGCAGCATTGACAAGGATTCTTTGCGATCCTTATCGTGATTTTTCATCGCCGTCACCATCTCGGCTCTGACCTTGTCTATCATACTCATGATAAAATTCCCTCTTTTCTTACTTCATCAGCTTTGTGACAAGCGATTCTTCTTCCATCTGATTGCGAAGCATCATATTTTTATACTCTTCAAGCACTTCTTCCTTCTTCTGGTCGGAAATTGCTTTCGGCATATCAAGATCTTCAATACGGCTCGTCGCGCCTGCCAGATTCTCGGACGCATTCATATTGTAATTATAAGCACCCTCTAATGCATTCGCGCTTGCGCCCATACTGCTTCTCATACTGCTGACCTGATCGATGGCTTTATCCACGCGGCTCATGTCAAAATTGTCGGTCACATTATAGCCTTCTAAACCAAGCGCCTTTAATGTGGCGTTCGCCGTCTTGACATCCGGCCCGGTTCCGTCCGGATTCGTCGCCATGCCAAGCGTATTCTCACCGTTTAACAGGTTTTTGGTATTATATGTCGTATTACTCACAATATCCGTAATTCCCTGCAGATATCCGTCGATCTCTTTTTGGATCGCACCCTTATCCGATGCTGTGAGCAGTCCGCTCGACGCTTTCACGCTCGCGCTCTTAATCGATTGTAAATAGCTGTGGATACCGGAAAGCGCGCCATCACCGATCTTGGTTAAGTTGATACCGTCCTTTGCATTCTGACCGCCGATCTGCATCCCATTGTCCTGGCTTTTCAGATTCTGTACCTGTGTTAAGCCTGCAGCGTCATCGGCAGCGCTGTTGATCCGCTTCCCGCTTGCGATCGTTCCGGCATTGACATTCGTATATCCTGTTACTCCATCCACTCTCATAATGATCCCCTTCCTTCCCATTCATTTTGCGGCTGTATACTATGTGCCATCCCATATGCGGCTGACCTGTGCATTCCATTTCTTCCGAAAAAAAATGCATGTTCCTTTTTTACGAAAATACGCCGCCCGGCAATCCTAAACTTCAGTTTCAAACATCATGCCCTTCATCGTATGCAGATGCTCGATCATTTTCTGAATCTCTTCGCTTGGAATCTCTTTTTTGACTTCCTTATTATCCGCGTCCGTGATCTTGATCGTATAACGCTCGATCTCATCATTGTATCCGAACTGCACATTATATTTTAACGAGCGCAAACGCTCTTTGGCGTTCTCCATTGCCTTTTCCGCCATGATCTTTTCATAGTAGCTTTCCTGCTCCGACTTCTGTTCTTCCTTCGGTCTGTCAGTACGCTGCCCGTTCTGCGCACGCAAAATATCCTGCGCCGACGTTCTGTCCGCCCGTTCCGCTCTCTGCTGACCGGCTGCACGCACTCCCGTCTGTCCGCGCTTTACATCTTCTCCTGCCGCTCTTGTCAGGTTTCTGTTCTGTGCTTTTTGTACCTCAGGCTGAGCTGCGGACCGTACAGCCATATCCGCCGTCCCCGCTATATCCGTCGTTTGCGCCGGTATATGCGGCACATGATGCGTTACACCCTGTGCTACGCTTTGTACTGCCGGCTTTGCCGGTGCCTTCACTTCCGGTTTTGGCGCGCTCTGCGGCGCCGGACCCGATACCTGGGGCGTCTCTACGCGGACGGGCGCTGCTCCTGCCGCGGTCACATCAGTTATCCCCATATACATCCCTGTCCTTTCACTGATCGACTTGCCGAAATCCGTTTCCTGCTTGCTGATACTTATAACTAATACCATTATATTCCTGTTTTATAAAAAAAACAAGTGCTCTGACAGGCGTTTTATGCTGTAATACCCCATCGCTGCCGACCGGGACCCTGATATGTTATGCCCGTTTTTTCGCGACAAACAGGTATCTTGCCATCTCTCTTTGGAATGCTTCAAACGGCTTTTCGGCATACTCCGTCTGTCCGACCAGCATCTGATACCATGCGTCTTCTCCCACCCCGGCAAAAGCATCTTTCAAAGAGACTGCCGCTTCCCGTTTCCGCCTCAGAAGATCATAGCATTCCCGCGTAATATCCTCCGCCCCGAACACGATCCCATGATCCTGAAACGCTTTCGCCAGCTTCGTTGTATGTATGTTTTCAGTCTTTGGCATAACGTCGCCTTCCTGATAAGCGCAAAAAAAGGTGCCGCCCTTTGCAAGCCATGACCAGAGCTGCCCGACAAACGCTGACATATCAGAGGCAAAATACATCGTATCCATTGATACGATCAGGTCAAACATCTCTTTAGGATATTCGATCTCACCAATAACCCCCATTCTAAAATCAGACTCATGCGGATATTGCTTTTTGGCCGTCATGACCGCCTGTTCAGAATAATCAAAACCATGAATAAACGCGCCTGTCTTTCCTTGAAGGTATGCGAGCATCTTTCCGTTACCGCAGCCAATATCCAGAATATGCGCCTGTCTGCCCTTCGGTATATATTCTAATATCCGGTCAACCTGACTGATATCGCTGAAACCGTCCTGTGAAAAATCCCCGCCAAACGCCTTTTTACAAAAAGCACTGAATACATCCGACTTTGCCGCCATCTGATAAAACGCTTCATATTCCCGATAAAATAATAATAGATCTTTTTTCATCCTATTTTCCCTTTATGCATCAAACCCATTCTGCACATACCGCAAGCCCGCTTGTAATACTGCTTAAATGGATTATTAAGACTTCACAGCGCAAGCCTTTCCCTAAAATATGCAATCGTCTTTTCCAGACCTTGCTCAAGTGCGACCGTCGGCTCCCAGTCCAGCTCCGTCTTTGCAAGATCAATGACTGGTTTTCTTTGCTTCGGGTCATCCTGCGGTAATTCCCTGTAAACGATCTTCGACTGTGACCCGGTCATGCGGATCACAAGCTCTGCCAGCCCGAGCATCGTAAACTCTCCGGGATTTCCCAGATTTACGGGACCCGTGAAGTCATCCCTGCTGTTCATCATGCGGATCATTCCCTCGACCAGATCGTCCACATAGCAGAAGCTTCTCGTCTGGGAACCATCCCCGTAGATCGTGATATCTTCACCCGTAAGCGCCTGCACGATAAAATTTGAAACGACCCTGCCGTCATTGACCGCCATACGCGGGCCGTAGGTATTAAAGATCCGTATGACCTTGATATCCACGCCATGCTGTCTGTGATAATCAAAAAACAACGTTTCTGCCATACGTTTTCCTTCATCATAGCAGGATCGTGTGCCGATCGGATTTACACACCCCCGGTATTCCTCCGGCTGCGGATGGATCTCCGGGTCGCCGTATACTTCGCTCGTGCTCGCCTGCAGTACCCTCGCATGGCAGCGTTTCGCCAGCCCCAAACTGTGCAGCGCACCCATTACACTCGTCTTTCCGGTTTTGATCGGATCATATTGGTAATGGATCGGGCTTGCCGGACAGGCAAGATTATAAATCTGGTCCACCTCTACATAATAGGGTTCAATAATGTCATGCCTCATAAATTCAAAATAGGGGTTGTCCATTAAATGACGTATATTATCTTTTCTTCCCGTAAACAGATTGTCCACACAGACCACGTCATTTCCCTGCTCTAACAGTCGTTCACATAAATGCGAGCCGATAAACCCGGCACCTCCGGTCACTACGATTCTTTTTTTATCCATCTTCATTTTCCTTTCCTGACAGTGGATGTCCCCTCGATCATGTCTTCTTTTGCCCTGATCTTCTGCCGCTCCCCGCGTTTTACACATTCATTTTGCGTCCGTTTCGCGTTTCATTTGCCTCGCATATTTACTTATGCCTTTTTCGCGCTGTATTTGATGATCAGGATCTCCACGCTCATCACGTCGTTCATTCTTCCGGTTTTAACTTTTTCTTCATAGGAAACGCAGTCCTCGAGCGCCGTACGCAGCTCCGACATCGTAAACCCTGCCGCCTGTGTCACATACTTGCCCGCAATAAAAGGCGGAAGTCCGGTCTTTGCGCCGATCTGCTTATTGTCCGCACCCTTCTTTTTTAATTCTTTGACCTGAAGCAGCAGATTAAACTGACGCGCGATCAGAAACAAGATCCGCATCGGCGGTTCTTTTAAGGTTAAAAGATCATAGTACAGATCAAGCGCTTTTTTCTGCCTCCGCTCAGCGATCGCACCGATCATATCAAAGATGCGGCTTGTCACCCGCGTCGTGCAGACCGCCTCCACATCTTCGTCTGTGATCACATCACGCCCCGTCGTATAACAGACAAGCTTCTCCAATTCCTGCGCGATATTTAGCATGTCCGTTCCTGTCTTTTCCAAAAAAAGAAGAAGCGTCTGCCGCGTAATATTGCGATCCTCTTTTTTTAACAGTGAAAGGATCCACTTTATCAGTGTTTCCTCATCCTGCGGTGCAAACTCCACGGCGCGCCCTTTTTCTTTTGCCGCTTTATAAAGTTTGCTGCGCTTATCCACTTCCTGCTCGGTAAAGATCATGACCGTGCTCTCCGGAATGCCGGGCAGATATGCCGCAAGCTCCTCGCCGTTTTTCTTAAACAGTCCGCTGCCGTTTACGACAATGACCCTGTGATCCGCAAAAAAGGGCATCGTCTCCGCAAGATCGATGATCTCCCTGAGCGGCACATCCGCGTTTTCATAAACATTGCAGTTGACAGTATCCCCCTCGCTCAAAAGCGCATCGAGCAGTTTGTGACGATATTGGTTTTTCAGATAAGCTTCCTCGCCGTACAGCAGATAAACGGATCTGAAATTTTGTGTTTTGATATCTTCTAAGATCGTTCGCATGGCGCTCCTCTCGCTGAGTATTCAAAATAAAATCTTTAATTTTCAATGAAAATCTTTGATTTTATTTCAATATCTTCGATTTTATTTTAATATATCTGTATTTTTAGTCAATACTTTTATTCCTTTGCTGCGCTGCAGCTGCTCCGTCCAAAAACGTCTCAACCCGCATACCGTCTTTGTCCACATGTATCATGACTGCTCCGCTCTCCGGTGTCTGATATATGTCACAGCCCTGCCCGGCAAGACGCGCAAGCGTCTCCTCATGCGGATGTCCGTAAGAATTTCCAATTCCCGCCGAAATAACCGCCACACGCGGGCGGACAAGCGCCAAAAATTCCTCCGACGTGGAACTTTTAGAACCGTGGTGTGCCGCTTTTAACAGCTCAATGTCTTCCTGCGGCAGACAGACATTCATAACGGAAACTGCGGCAAGCTCCGCATGTGCATCAGCATCCCCCATAAAAAGAGCCTGAAACTCCCCATAGTCCAGACGCAGGATAAGCGACCGCGCATTCCTGTCGTCTTTTCCGCCGCTTTCTTCAGATGGCCCAAGGCAGGTCAGCCTGCATGCACCCTGACTGTATCCGTCTCCGGCGCGCATGGCATGTACCGGCACACCCGCCTCCTTCGCTGCCGCAAGCAGCCTCTCATAAGCCTCATCATGTGGAATTTCCTTCCCGATCACGATCTGTCCCACTTTTATTTTCTCATGACGCATTTCAGTGAGCAGATCATAGACGGCACTGACATGATCCGTATCCAGATGGGTCAAAAAAACAGCATCCAGTTCATAAATCCCCCGATATTTTAAGAACGGCATCAGCCTGTTTTCGAACAAGTCCCTTTTGTCACTGCTTCCGCAGTCGATCAAAACAGCATGTCCCGGCGTTTGCTCGATACAGATGCCGTCGCCCTGTCCCACATCAAGCATTGTGACCGTCAGCCCCGTTCTGACCGGTACTAGCAAAATAAGCAGTGCTGCCGCAAGCCATCCTATGCCAAAGATTCCCCTGCAAAATCCCGCACGGCGTCTGCCCCCTCTTTCCGCCCTGCACGCAGACCGCAGTTTTCCGCCCTGTGTGTCAGACTCCCGCTTGTTTTTGCTTTGTATCCGCACCTCCGGCTGTTTTCCATGCTTTATGCATGCCGCCCGCTTATTTCCGTATTTTTCCGTCCAAACGATCAGTCCGCCAAGCATGAGCGCATACAAAATCACCCGCGCCGTCTGCGGTCTCCCTCGAAGCAGGCTTCCAGGAAGGGCACTGATCCATCTGCTGCCGCTCTCATACAAAAAAAGGATCATCCTGCATACAAACGCCGCCGCGTGCGCAGCAGCTTCCGCAAACATGCCCGCCGCACGGATAAGCACCCGCGCAACTCCACCCGCCATACAGTACAATCCTTCCAAAACACCGCACGCCATGCGAAATATCCACCTATCGGCGGCCTGCGCGGAATGAAGCAGCTTCCAGACCTCATCCAAAAAACATACGCACGCTGCACAACCGTCCGACACTCCCCCGGACAATATTAAGAGGAATCCTGCCGGAAGCAGCACCGACACCCCCGGCAGAACCAGCGGATTAAAAAAGATCCCATACAAGGCATATTCATATTGATGCACAAGCAGGATTGGCAGCGTGGCCAAAGATACCGCTATGCATGCCGAAAACGCCTTGACCGTTTTGGGAAGTCCGCGGCTTTTTAGAGGCAGAAGTTCCATACAAAGTGTAAGGAGCGCCGGCGCAAGCCATGCGATTCCGCACACCGCTCCAAAAGAAAGCTGAAACGCCGCCGTACCGATCAGACGTGGGTCTTCCATGAGCTGCAGTGCCATAGACACGCCGACCGCCGTTTTCATGTCATAGGTACGCCGTACCCTTCCTGCGTTTAAGCCGATCATAAACATGACCACAGCCCTTATCGTCGATGCGCTCATTCCCGTCATGACGCAGTAGCTCCCCAAAAAAATGAAACAAACCAGCATGGAGATGGTACGTGCCGCACCAATGCGCCGGAGCAGTCTGACTGTCATCGCGCCGATCAGGGAAATATGCAGTCCCGATATGGCAAGAATATGCGCGATACCGCTCTGTGCATACAGACTGCGCAGTTCTTTGGCAAGCCCTGTTTTTTCGCCGAGCAGCATGGCAGAGAGCACTCCCGCATCCTGCGCGTCCAAATACCTCTCGAATATACCGCATGCATACCGGCGCACGCGCGATAGCGCCTCACGATATGGCATTCTGCTCTTCGACGACGAGATCAGCACGGCATCCTTTAGCCGGAATGAAATACCCTGCCCAAGATAATAACGGGCATAATCGAATTCTCCCGGATTACGCGCGCCGGAAAAAGCGTCGGGTACGCCTTCCACGATAACAAAACTGCCAATCTGTGGGACCGTCGTCTTTTCAAGATAACAAATACAGCTTTCTTCAGAGAGATTCCCGGGCAGAACTGCTCCGGTCTCCATGCCTGATATGGCGATATGTTTTAACTTCAATACCGTCTGATCTTCATACTGGCGGCATTCTGATACGATCCCCGACAGCCGCACACTTTTGCGGCACAATGCCGCATCCTGCAGTGCGACAGGAATCGTTTCTAATGCGGCTGGCACTGTCCAAACCGCGCTTTGCACTGACTGCCGCGAGTCCGGCATGTTTCGCGTTCCGCATTGTTCTTTCTGATCCGGAAAGAATAACGCGCACAGCGAGAGCACCGCCGCAAACAGCAGACAGATCATACATAATGGTCTTTTCATAGGCAGATCGCTATTTTTCGATCAGCTCCAGATTTCTCTCAAACAAGGTGTCCAAACTGATCTTTTCCCGATACATCAGATTTGACTCCCCTTCCACCATGATCTGCACCTGATTGACGCCCCCAAGCTCAATCAGGGAATTGGTGATCGAATAGATCGTAACTTCGGACGTCACATTATAAACCTGTGTCAGAAAGTTCTGATCCAGATTAACATAACATATCCCGTCCTTAATAGAAACCGAGACCACTCCCGTCTCGGGGTTTATGGTCGGGTACACGCCCCGCTTTTCCGGCCCTGCCAGAATCTGATCGACAACGATCCGCTCCAATGCAATATTACTGTTATACTCGACTTCCCGCTTCTCGGAAACAAGCATATCTCCAGTCTCGTTCGTAAAATACAGCGTCAGTGTTGCCGTCTCATAGGCATTGATCTCCGTACCCCCGTTATCTATAAACATGTCCGCAGTCAGGATGCCCAGCGGATTTCCCGCAGAATCTGTCAGCGGCTGACCATTGATCTGAAAACTGACACAGGTCACTCCCTCTACCTGCGTCAATGTACGCACGATCGCTGCGCGAATCAGAACAGCCGTCGTGGATTTCAGTTCCAAATATTGCTCGTCAAAATTAACAATGACCTGTTCCCCGTTCAGGCTGACGCCGTTTACGCCAAATGAATAATCAAACGGCGCATGCAGGGAAAGATCCTCCGGTTTCCTCTGCATCACCTCGATCAGCCCCGTCAGCTCGTTCGTCACTTCTCCACGCTGCACTGCAGTTTCGACCGGAGTTACTTTTGTCTCTTCACTATTTAAGAAGTACACATCATATTTCACCATATTCCCGGTATCAACGACCCCATGCCTGCCGCAGCCTCCCGCAATAATCATGATCAGCACGATGATCAGCACTGCCGGCACAAGCTTTTTTCCTATCATACGAAACCTCCATGATTCCGCTTTGCAGAATCTCAAATCCGGTTTGCCTTTCTCCAATAGGCAATTGCCTGCTTTCTCCAGGTTTGTAAGAAACTTTCAAACTTTTCTTACTTCACATAAATGAGCGGTATCCGCACCAAAAACGTTGTTCCCTCCCCGACCGTGCTGGATGCCCTGATCGTGCCCCGATGCATCAGAATCGCACTTCTGGTAATGGCAAGACCCAGTCCCGTCCCGCCGATCTCACGCGAATGCGACTTATCCACACGGTAAAACCGCTCATAAATGTGATCCATTGCCTCCTCCGGGATACCAAGCCCGGAGTCAGAGACCTCTACGGTAAAATACTGATGATCAGCATCTAAGAGCACCTTTACCCATCCGTGTTCATTATTATACTTTATGGCATTTTCCACCAGATTGGAAATTGCCAGTGTCAGCTTGACTTCATCTACTTCCGCAGTAACCGGACGGATACATTCGAGCGTGATCTCTACATCGCGCTTGATCGCAATCGGGCGCAGCCTCTTTAGGATCAGTTCAAGCAGTGCATTGATATCTGTCTGGGCGATATTTAAGTCTGCCTTCGTCTTATCCATTTTGACAAGGGAAAGCAGATCGTTGATGATCTTATTCTCCCGGTCTATCTCATCCGCAATATCGACCATGAATTCACGATACAGCTCCGCCGGTACATCCTCCTGCATTAAGAGCGAATCGGCAAGAACTTTCATCGACGTCATCGGTGTCTTCAGTTCATGAGAAACGTTGGAAACAAATTCATCACGCGACTCATCCAGCACACGGATCCTGGCATAGAGTTCATTGAATGCATCCGAAATACGCTCAGTCTCCCAGTACTCCGGAACTGATATTTTATCATTATAATGCCCTGCCTGCAATTTCTGGATCTCGCTCGTAACATGATGGAACGGCCTGGTGACCAGATAGGCAATGCCTCCCGCAATCCCGACGATCAGGATAAAAAGCGCAAGCTCGATCAGCACTGCGTTCCGGTTCAAAAGGCGAAGCGTCATCTGTGTACTCTCAGTCGATACACTGATCAGGAGAACGCCCTGCACGACCGACGTGGAAACACTCTGTCCTTCCGGATTTGTCTGTTCGACCGATACCACGATCGGTATCGTCATTTCAATATATTGGTTCTTCTCATCATAATTTGTCGTATTTTCACCATTAAAACATTTGATGATTTCCTCAGAAACCATGAACTTTCCGACACTGAGACCATACGTATCCTTGATCACCTTAAAGTTTTGATCAACGATCAATACTCTCCCGTTATAGACCTCCGCCAGTTGGGACAGCTCCGCGTTGATGACTTCGGATGTGGAATCCTGCAAATAATTGTAAGTGACCAAATGATTCGCAAGGATTCTTCCCTGCGTCTGCACGTCAGAAATACGCAGGGAAATCGCACGCTCCGTATATGTTGATAAGATTCCGTAACGGATAAAAAGACTGGGCAGAGAGCCCACTAAAACGATGATGATAAATATACGCACTAAAAAGCTGCGAAGAATTTTGATTTTGGATAGAAAGTGCTTGATCTTCAGAAACATAACCTTGTCTTATCCCTTGAAATAATAACCGACGCCCCACTTGGTATGCACATACTTCGGCTCGCTCGGATTCAGCTCGATTTTTTCCCTAAGACGCCTGATATGGACATCGACTGTGCGCACGTCGCCCGGATAATCAGCGCCCCACACGATCTTTAGCAGATTCTCACGGCTGTATACTTTATTCGGATTTAAGACAAGCAGCTCCAAAACATCAAATTCTTTTGCCGTCAGATTCAGTTCCCTGCCAGCGATATAAACACGCCTGGACTCGCAGTCAAGATTAAGTTCTCCGTATTCCAGCTTTTTTGCCGCCTTCTCTTTTACGCCGGTCCTCCTCATGATCGCCTTGATGCGCGCCTTCACCTCAAGGATATTAAACGGCTTCGTAATATAATCATCCGCGCCGTACTCCAGCCCCAGAATCTTATCCATGTCATCACCCTTCGCAGTCAGCATCACGATGGGTACATTGGAAAAATCACGGATCTGCTGGCAGACCTCAAATCCTGTCAGCTTCGGAAGCATAACATCCAGCAGAATCAGATCATATTGCCCCTCACGTACCTTCTGAAGCGCCTCTTCACCGTCAAATGCGCTGTCCACTTCCATGCCATCCTGCTCTAAGCTGAAACGGATTCCTTTCACGATCAGTTTTTCGTCGTCTACAACCAACACTTTCTTTGCCATCTGCCCTACACCTTTATGAAATCTTTTAACCGGTCATAGACACCCTGCTTAATGCCATTGACCTTCATCAAATCTTCTATGGACGAGAAACCGCCGTTTTCCCTGCGATAATCGAGTATTGCCTGTGCCCGCGTATCCCCGACGCCCGGAAGCGTCATGAGCTGCTCTTTCGTCGCACTGTTTATATCCACGCGTATATCCTGACTGCCCGCTTCCTGCTCCGCTATAAAATCTAAAACTACCGGAACTGTCGAATCACCCTGCACTTCCTGCACGGCAGGAATATAGACCTGCATTCCGTCGCTTACCGTCTGCGCCTGATTGACTAAGTAATCGCAGGCATCCGCACACATACCGCCGGCAAGCAGGATCACCTCATAAAGCCTGCTGCCCGCAGGCACCTCATAGACACCGGGAACCATCACGGCGCCACATATATGTACATAGCACGGCGGCGGAGCATCAACGTCAGTCTTCTCTCTCTCAGTTTCGCCGCCTGGCGCCGCCACCTCTTCTTCCGCACAATTTCCCGATGCCGCTGCCTTCTCTCCTAAAGGACTGTCCGATACCGCCGCCCGCTCTTCCTCCGCACGGCTTCCTGACGCCGCATTCCCGCCATCCTCCTGCAACGCTTCATAGAACACTCCGCCTTTGCTTCCGCAGCCCGAAAGTGTCCCCGCAAACAGAGCCATAAATGCAAGCGATATCCCGATATATTTTGTTCTCTGCATACTCATACTATCATGACATATGATAACCGTGTAATCATTGTATGCTATCTGATTTTGAAAAACAAGACCGAATTTTGCTTTTCGTCAATTTTATGACTTGCAAAACATGACTATTTTGATACTTTTTTATCACTTGACGATTCACATACTATTTCATCACTTGACGATGCATGAGGATATTTTCCAGTCTAAGCCTTCGATTTCCACTCGAACAGGATCATCCCCCCGATCACAATGAGCAGCCCGATCAGCTTACGCAGTTCAAATTCCGCTTTCTGCACGCCGAACAGCCCGAATAACTCGATCAGATAGGAGACTGCCACCTGTGCTGTCACGATCAGCATCGCTGAAAACGCCGGACCCAGCGCCGCCATGCTCTTTATGACCGTCAAGGTGATCACCGCGCCGAGCACACCGCCGAGCAGCAGATATTTCGGTTCCACCTTCAGCAGCGCGCCAAATGAGCTGCGTTCCGTGGCCCCCCATACGGCAAGACATACAACAAAGGCGGTAAACTGCACAAACGCGTTCGTCGTCCATGTCCCCGCCGTTTTCGATACCTGTGTATTAAAGACGCCCTGCACGCTCATCAGCGCACCGGAAAGCATCGCGATCAAAAATCCAATCATACGGACTCCCTTTCATTTTTTAAGAATATTGATTCTTTACAAAAAAGGATATCCCATGACCGGACTTTTATGCAGTCACGAAGCATTTTCCGGCTTTATGCATGTCCGCCCGTTCCTCCGCGCTCAGCGTATCATCATCCGCCGTCTTTCACGCTGCGCGCATCATTATTCACTGTCTTTCACGCTGCACGCATCATCATTCGCCGTCTTCCCCGGAATCCATACCTTCGTCCGTGTAGGTCTCCTCTTCCTCGGCGATTTCTATATAAGTCTCAACCACATCTTCACCGGTAATCTGTTTTTTGATCTGCTCCGATAGCTTTTTTAAGGTAAAGTTCGCATCATCCCCGAGCCAGATATTCGTAAAACACATTTCCAGCTCTACCCAGAAATTACTTGACTCCACGACCTTCGGCATTGGAACCGACAGCTCATACGCCTGCTCGATCGTGTAAAATACCGGGTTCCCGTGCTGTACTTCCCTTCGTGCGGCTGCCTTTCCCGTTCTTGCATACATGGAATCCGCATAACCTGCACAGATATAACTTGCAAATGCGTTTGCCTCAGCCTTTTTATCACTGTAACCATTGATTGCAACACAGCTGGTCACTGATACTTCCTTTGCCGCCAGTTCATCTGACAGATCAGGGATCAGGTCAACGCCGTAATCATAGATAAAACGCCCCTCCGCTCCTGCCTCCACAAGCATCTCGACTGCGTCCGTTGTCGCGATCGTAAAAATAATCTTTCCATCCATAAATTCCTGCATGACACTCGCATACGTCGTCGTATCCGCTTCGATGGAAAAGAATTGATTCAGATCCTGATAAATATTCAGACACCGGATCGTATTCTCATTATAAATTTCGATCACATCGGGATCGTCTCCCGCAGCGCCGCCGATCTGAATGGAATCACCTGCAAAAAAATAATTATAGAAAATATCGGAAACATCCCATTTGAAAATGGACTCTACATTTTCCGGCGCATCATATTCATCCGCAAAATTTAAGATATCCTCTATACTATCCGGTACAAGCGCCTCCACATAGTCAGATAGCCGCTGCTCATATTCCGGGCTTGCAAGAAATTCTTCTTCCGAAAGAAGCAGAACGCTTTCATCCCAGACAGGCGCTTTTTCTGCACCATCTGCGGTATCCTCGGTATTGTTCGCCGTTTCATCTGTACCGTCCAGAGTATCGCCCGTATTATCTGCATTGTCAGCGGTATCGTCCGCACTGTCCGTCCCCTGTGGATTCTCCTTCGCATAAGCCCATTCCGCCAGCACCTGCGCCTGTGCGATCTGCTCTAAATATGTCCGGTTATATAAAAGATAGCTCGTCTCATAATACATCGGATACGCTACATAACGCCCGTCATAAGTCACCGCATTCAGCGCCGTGCTGCAAAAGTAGTCATCTGTCAGCACACCCTCCGCATCTTTCACTTCGCTTGCCAGACCGGAAAGATACGCTTTTCCAAGTGAATCGTTTCCGATAATGAACATATCCGGATACTGATGGTTGTGAACGCTGTTCTGATTGATCGTCTCCAAATATTCCAATCCGGAAACAAGCTCCAGTTCCACATGAACATCTGTGTTTTCATAATAAGTCAGCGCAACACTGCTTAAATAATCCGTCAGCGCCCCGTCCGTATACCAAAGCGTAATCGTATCCTTTGCTATATATTCCGTATCATCGCCGCGCTCCCGCACTTCGGTATCGACCGCACCGACATAGATTTCCAGTGCCAGCGCACAGACGATCAGCAGTACGACTGCCAGTCTCATTCTCAGATTCATTTTATTGCTGCTACCTTCCCTGACCGCCCGCCTCCGGCACAGTCATATAAACAAAATCCGCATACCTGCATATACCCGGGACTGATCAGTGTTTTGCAGTCTGCCGTTCCTGCTTTATGCATTCTTCAAGTATACCGATCATCTGATCCACTTCCGCTTCCCCAATCACAAGCGGCGGCAGGAGCCGGATAATATTTGGCCCCGCATTGATCAGGATCAGTCCTTTTTCCAGCGCGGCGCTGATATACGGCGCCGCCGGCCTGTCAAATTCCAGTCCCTGCATCAGACCTTTTCCACGGCGCTCTATGATTTCCTCATGTGTCTTTGCAAGCCTGTCTAAGCATCTCTCAAGATATGTGCCCACGCGGTTCACGTTTTCAAGCACGCCGTTCTTTTCATAAAGCTCAAACACCTTGCAGATTGCCGCACACGCAAACGGATTGCCGCCGTATGTCGTGCCGTGATCGCCCGCCGCAAGCGAATGTGCGCCGACTTTTTCATTCATCAGAAACGCGCCGACCGGCACGCCGCAGCCAAGCGCCTTGGCGCTCACCATGATATCCGGCTTTATGCCATAGCGCTGCCATGCAAAATACTCCCCGGTCCTTCCCATTCCGCACTGGATCTCATCTAAGATCAAAAGAATATCCCGCTCCTCACAGAGCGCTTTCACGCCGCGCAGAAATTCTTCCGAAACCGGATGAATACCGCCCTCGCCCTGCACGGTCTCAAATAGAACAGCACAGGTTTTGTCCGTTATCCGGCAAAGTACACTCTCAAGATCGTTTAAGTCTGCAAACCGGATGTTGCCGATGCCCGGTTCAAAGGCTTCCCTGTATTTCGGCGTACCCGTCACCGAGAGCGCTCCCATCGTACGCCCGTGAAACGAGTGATTCATGGCAATGATCTCATGATCCGTTTTCCCGTCCTTTAAGTATGCGTACTTGCGCGCCGCCTTGATCGCGCCCTCAACGGCTTCCGCGCCCGAATTTGTAAAAAACACGCGGTCCATGCCGGAAATCTCTTTTAATTTTTTCGCCGCTTCAATCGCAGGCACATTATAATAATAATTGGACGTGTGAAGCAATTTGTCGATCTGCGCCTTTAATGCGTCATTATATTCTTGATTATGATATCCGAGTGCAAAAACGCCGATGCCGGATGCGAAATCGAGATACCGCTTTCCATCGATATCATAAAGGTACACGCCGTCCCCCTTATCCAGCACGACCGGATAGCGGTTATATGTGTGGAGCAGAACCGATTCCGCCTCATCGATATATGCTTTCATGCTCATGGTTTTCTTCCTTTCTCTGTACGTTGTTACATAGGCAATTGCGAAATACCCTTTGATAACGTATATCATTGCGCAAAATAAGCAAGTCAATAAGTAGGTGCTCAAAAGGAATTTCTTTGGCGGTACGGTACTTACATGCCGTATTTTGGCTTCCGCTCAGTGCATGGTATCATAGTCCATGTGCCGCTTACAGATTCATCATATGCCGGTCCTCGTCGCGCATGATCATCGTGCCGACGCCGGAATTCGTAAAGATCTCAAGAAGCAGACAGTGCGCGATACGCCCGTCCAGAATATGGACACGGTTGACTCCGGCACGGATCGCATCGGTGCAGTTTTTAAGCTTCGGAAGCATACCTCCGCCGATATACCCGTCCGCGATCAGCGCATCCGCGTCACTCGCGGTCAGTCTCGAAATAAAGCTCGATTTATCGTCCACATCCTTATATAATCCTTCAATATCGGTCAAAAAAGCAAGCTTTTTCGCACCGACCGCACGGGCGATCGCACACGCCGCATCATCCGCGTTGATATTGTAGGTGTCAAAGTTTTCATCCAGTCCGATCGGCGCAACGATCGGCAGAAAATCCTTTTCTAAAAGATCAAATAAGATTTTCGGCTCCACCCCGACAATATTCCCGACATAACCGATGTCCCTGCCGTCCACGGTCTTCTTTTCGACCCGGAGCAGCCCGCCGTCCTTGCCGGTCACGCCAATCGCTTTGCTTCCGAGCGCCTGCACCATCGTGACAAGCCGTTTGTTGACCTTATTCAAGACCATCTCGGCAATTTCCATCGTCTCTGCATCCGTCACGCGCAGTCCGTTCACGAACTCCGCCTCCTTGCCGACCTTGCCGACCCATTTGCTGATCTCTTTGCCGCCTCCGTGTACGATGATCGGCTTAAATCCGACGAGCTTTAAGAGCGTTACATCCTGAATGACGCTCTTTTGCAGCGCTTCGTCGATCATCGCACTGCCGCCGTATTTGACCACGATAATATTACGGTTAAATTTCTGTATGTACGGGAGTGCCTCGATCAGCACCTCCGCTTTATTCATGACTTCCGTGATTTCCTTCTGATTCATTGTACAACCTTTCTCTTTCTTCGCGCTTACATGTGCTTTGACATGTTATGTACCGCTGCAACCGAATCGCAGCGAAAGCATACTCGCGCCTGATTGTATTTTGCACCCGTAAATGTATTATGAATGCGTTTCGTTTTTAATCCCGCTATCGCCGGCTCACCGGTTAAACGCGATGATATTCGCTTCATTCAGCGTAAAATCATAATAATTCAAGTCAAGCCGTCTTGTCCAGCCGATCCGGTTCCAAAACGCATTACCGATATCATTTACAGTAAACGCAATGAGCGATACCTTGCTGATCTCTTCTTTTTTAAGCGCTTCCATCGCATAGGTCACCATCTGTCTTCCGATGCCGCGCATACGATACTCCTTCTGCACACACACATGGTACATACATCCGCGCCTGCCGTCATGCCCGCAGAGGATCGCGCCGACGATCCTGCCGTCCTCTTCAGCGACCACGCTCGTTGTCGGATTTCTTTTCAGGAAACGCGTCACACCTTCGCGCGAATCATCGACGCTACGGATCGCAAATCCCTGAATGCTCATCCACAGCGCATAGACACCGTCATAGTCCTCAATCTGCATGGTTCTGACTGCCATGACTGCCTCCGTTCCCGCCCCTTGCTTTTGCAGCACGCGCTGCGTGTTCCATTTTCTGCTTAAGCAGCGAACGCATCAATTCTTCTGGAAAAACAATATTCTCCCCGAACGGATTGATGACAAAACCCGACAGGGCGCCTTTTGAACCGAACACATACTGCGCATACACATCAAAATTCATGACCATGTTTTTCACCGGGTCGGTCATATTCGTGCGCTCTTTCCATTCCTTCATCTGAATCGTATCGGTAAACGCCGGCAGAAATTTTCTGCCGTCTTTTGTATGAATGACCTTAAAGCTGACGTGAACCGGCGTACGGACACCCTTTTCCTTGTTCTGCCGCACCTTCTCCTCTTCCTCAGCGGAAACGATCGCAGGTGAAATAAAATTCGTGCGCATCATTTCCGAGATCATTTTGCTGCGGTTTGCAGGCGTGTTCTCATCCTGCAGCCTGCGCATCGCAACAATAAACTCCAAATTCTGTATCTTCTTGTTGATATCTTCCATATAGAAAAAATACTCCTTTCTTTTTGCCCTATCCCGGACAATTGCGAAACCCCCTACCCCCTTTACGGGAACATCGGTGTCATTGAAAGCCCTGTATCCTCCGGCAGTCCGAACATCAGATTCATGTTTTGCACGGCCTGTCCAGCCGCGCCTTTTACCAGATTATCCAGTGCGCCCATCATGATGACTCTGTTCGTGCGCTCATCGACTACAAACCCGATATCCACATAATTGCTTCCCTCGACCCATTTTGTCTCAGGACACGCGCCGTCCGGCAGAAGTCGGACAAAGCGCTCGCTATCATAATATTTCTCATATGCCGCCCGAAGCTCTTTTGCGGTCGGCAGCGTTCCGTCCTCTTTTTTCTTTAAGGAAGCATATTCCGTTACCAGAATGCCGCGGTTCATCGGCACTAAATGCGGGGTAAAGCTGACGGTAAGCGGTCTGCCTGCCGCATAGCCCAATTGCTCTTCGATTTCGGGCGTATGCCTGTGCGTGGCAACGCCGTACGCTTTCATATTCTCATTGACCTCGCAGAACAGGTTCGGCAGCTTGGCTCCCCTGCCCGCGCCGCTCGTCCCCGATTTCGCGTCAATGATCAGCGTGTCCGGCTCGATCAGTCCTTCTTTTATCAAAGGATAGGCGGTCAGAATCGAGCAGGTCGTATAACAGCCCGGATTTGCCAAAAGCCGCGCCGTCCTGATCTTCTCCCGGTTTAACTCGCAAAGACCGTAAACCGCTTCGTCAATGAACTGCGGACTCTTATGCGTGATGCCGTACCATTGCTCGTATACGGCTACGTCCTTGATGCGGAAGTCTGCGCTTAAGTCCACGATCTTCACGCGCGAAAGGATCTCTTCATTTACAAGAGACGCGCAAAGTCCCTGCGGAGTTGCCGTAAAAATCACATCCACCTCTTTGGAGAGCGCTTCCATATTGTCATCCATGCAGACCGCGTCCACAATGCAGAACATATTACGGTAGACATCGGCATATTTTTGGTCGATATAGCTTCTCGAGCCATACCATTTAATCTCTGCCTCCCGATGTCCCATTAAAATCCGCACAAGCTCACTGCCCGCATATCCTGTCGCTCCGATAATTCCAACTCTTATCATAAAAATGCTCCTTCTGTTCCCTTTTTTCTTCTTTCCGAGGGTGCTCTTAATCTGATCCATTCCAACACCCGCGACCGGGAAAACTTTTCATTTATAACAATTCTTTAAGAAGCTCCGCATCGCGTTCTTTCTCATTGTACTTGATACCACGCATAAAAACAACCACGGAGTTTTTTTACCTTTCTTTTCCCTGACTCTTTTTGCACTTGAGTTTTGCATAATTATACGTCCTTTTTTGGAATTATGCAATATTTTTTCTAGCTATTTGCATATTATTCAATATTTTTTTGTTTTATTCACATTTTTCCTATTGCAATCACCGATAAGATGTTGTATGATACGAAAAGAATTTAGAGAAAACGGAGGAACCTGTTATGAAGGAGAAAGTCATTCTCGCCTATTCGGGCGGACTTGACACCACGGCAATCATCCCGTGGCTGAAAGAAAATTTTGATTACGAGGTCATCTGCGTCTGCGCGGACTGCGGTCAGGGAAACGAACTGGACGGTCTTGAGGAACGCGCGAAGGCATGCGGCGCTTCCAAGCTTTACATTGAGGACATCACCGACATTTTCTGCGACGAGTACGTTGTTCCGTGCGTGCAGGCGCATGCGGTTTATGAAAACAAATATCTGCTTGGCACGTCGATGGCGCGTCCCGCGATCGCCAAACGGCTTGTCGAGATCGCGCGCAAGGAAGGCGCAACTGCAATCTGCCACGGCGCGACCGGAAAAGGCAACGACCAGATCCGGTTTGAGCTCGGCATCAAAGCGCTCGCTCCCGACTTAAAGATCATTGCCGCATGGCGGAACGAGAAATGGACAATGAACTCCCGCGAAGAAGAGATCGCATACTGCGAGGCGCACGGGATCCATCTGCCGTTCTCGGCTGACAGCTCTTACAGCCGCGACCGCAATTTGTGGCATATCAGCCATGAGGGGCTGGAACTGGAAGACCCTGCAAACGAGCCGAATTACGAACATCTTCTCGTACTCGGCACAACACCCGAAAAAGCGCCGGATGAGGGCGAATATGTCACGCTTACTTTCGAGCACGGCGTACCGAAGAGCGTCAACGGCAAACAGATGAAGGTGTCCGATATCATCCGTGAGTTAAACGCGCTCGGCGGAAAACACGGCATCGGCATCATTGATATCGTAGAAAACCGCGTGGTCGGCATGAAATCCCGCGGCGTTTATGAAACGCCGGGCGGAACGATCCTCTACGAAGCACACCAGCAGTTAGAGGAGCTGATCTTAGACCGCGATACTTATGCGTTAAAGACCGACCTTGGCAATAAATTTGCACAGGTCGTTTACGAGGGCAAGTGGTTCACGCCGCTTCGCGAAGCGCTCCAGGCATTTATCGAATCCACGCAGAAAAATGTGACAGGCGAAGTGAAGTTTAAGCTCTTTAAGGGCAATATCATCAAAGCCGGAACGACTTCTCCATATTCTCTCTATAACGAGAGTATCGCGTCGTTCACGACCGGCGACCTTTACGACCATCACGACGCAGAAGGCTTCATCAATCTGTTCGGTCTCGCGAGCAAGGTCCGCGCCATGAAGCTTCAGGAGAGCGGCGTTGATCCGCTGACCGGTGAGAAAAAGTAGTAACGATCCGGTAATCTGTTCAGAATTAGATGAAAAAACCATCACGGACAAGATCCGTGATGGTTTTTTCATTTGAATCATTAAAGCCTTACAATAAACACTTATAATAGTTTGACAGAACACTAAAAATATTGTATAACAAAATAAACGCTTATACATTTAAGTCAAACGGCATGAACACTGGGGCATAAAAATGGTACTCTTGTTGTGACTAAAGAACCGGGGGTTGGAGACATCCTGATTGCCTGTGTGGACGGGCTTCCCACAGGCCATAGAGGCAGTATACCCAAAAGCAGAAATCCAACAGTGCATCATCCACCAGATCAGGAATTCTACAAAATTCGTTTCTTATAAAGACATCAAAAAGCTGATGACTGACCTTAAGCTTGTGTATGCCGCCCCGACAGAAGAAACAGCCTTACAGGAACTGGAACTGTTCCGGGATAAGTGGGATGCCAAATATCCGAAAATCTACAAATTGTGGCATGACAACCGGGCAACCCTGTCCACCTATTTCAAGTATCCGGAAACAGTAAGGCGCCTTATTTATGTGACAAACATCATTGAATGTTTTAACAGGCAGCTTAGGAAAGTGACAAAATCCAAAACCGTATTCCCAACCGACGACAGCCTGTTAAAAATGCTGTACCTTGCAATGATAGACATTACAAAGAAATGGACAGGCCACCGTCAGGACTGGGGACAGATCCATTCCCGGTTAGAGATTTATTTTGAGGAACGCCTTTCCGAAAGGAATCTGTAAAAGATGCAGGGACTGGATTGACAGCCCCGGAAATCTTTGTATAATACAGACAAGGGGCAGAACCTGAAATCTGGCTCTGCCCCTTCGTAACTATTCACCTATCTTATATCAGATTTTGGGGTTACACAAAACTTGAAACGGTCTCACGCAAAATACATAGTTTTTCCATATCACACATTTTCACATTCAACAGCACTCCCCTCCCGTCCGTCTACAAAATTAAATCCAAAAGAATTCGCCCGTTATCGTAGAGGATTTCCATAATGATATGTATTTGTGCATACACTGTAAAAGGCAATAGTTAAAAATTCAAGAACAGCTTAATGTCTATAAATCAAAGAAACCGCATACACAAAATAAAAAGGGAACCAAAACAACAGTCTCCCCCTGCCATAACTTATTATAAGACAGACTCGGATAGTTGCTCCCTTATTAAAACCGGAAATTATACTTATCGCATATTTGCTCCAATTTCGCAAAATCAAGGCATCTTGCTTTTCCTTTATATCCAGATTCGTTCTGACACAAATTATATAAACAGTTAGCCTTGTTTACAATTATTTCCTGATGCTTTCTGCACCATGACAATTCACCTATGCACAACTGCTTATAGTGCTGCTCACCTACAGAATCATTCGAGTCAGGTTTTAGATTGACTTTATATATTTGTGCCTCCTCAACCGGAATCATAAGATTATAGTTAAGGACACCAATCAGTTTTCCTTTTCTATCAAAGATCTTACCAAAGTCAGCTCAAGGCTTCATTTTTATATGTTTTACAACAGCGTGTGAAATCGGGATGAGATATTTTCTATTATTACACAAAACAATAATCCCTACATAAATACGATGATGCTTCCCTATCTGTGGTGAAACCGAAGATACATTATCGTCTGCCCTATGCAGATTGCGTATGTATTTCATGTCGATCTGATATAAATTTAATCTTTCCTGTCCATCCGTCTCCATCACCTTTGACTTGCAAAAATAATATAAATATGGCTATGCCATAAGACACAGCCATATTGTGGAACCGCCCTCAGCAGTTCCATCGCTTTTACAACTTCCACTTATAGGTAGAACTCACCTTAAGAATACAATAACATACAGTTTCAAAATATGACTCGCTGTTTTGGGCTGGAAATCATTTGCAATATCCGGTTTTAGAGCATCAATGTCCGATTTTGCCGTTTCAATGTCCGGTTTTTCTACCTCTTTGAGCGTGCCGCTGATGTGCAATGTCCGGTTATGAAGAGGGTGGTTCTCGTTCAGAAGGAGATTGCGGAGAAACACCTCAAGAAATTCTGTCGTTTTGTGAATCCCGTTTTTCAGGTCATTATAGTTTGCCCTGACCAGCGAATTCCGAAAATACCATGCGTTCTCAGCAAAAATGCCGTTGGTTGCTTCAAAGCCCAGCGTGCGCAGATACTTGATGAAGAATACTGCCGTCGTTCTAGTGTTTCCCTCACCGAATACATGGATCTGCCATAATCTGGATATGAATATAGCAAGGTGACGGATAATCTCATCCATTGAAAGATTTTCATAAGAAAACTTCTTCTCCTCCGAAAAATCATAGTCCAGCGTCGCACGCAGCTCTGTAGCGCTGTCTTTGTTCACTTCATACCCCCTCGTTGTTGCTTTATGGTTCCAACCGCATTTCTCTCCCTCTGCCCCGCAGATTCGCCCTTGTAAAAAACGATATTTTCTACAATTCCCCGCACTCAGCGCACCTTCCATTTCCCAAACATCGTCTTTTTATACCGCAGCAATTCTTCCTTTGCCTCTGGATGATCCCCTGCTTTCTGAAGATAAAGAACCGCTTTTTCAATGTCCTGCGGCACGCCAAAACCGCGGCCGTAAATGTAGCCCAGCATATACCAATTCTCCGGGCGGTTCCATTTTTTCAGTTCTACAAGCTCCCTTGCCCTGACAAAATCCTGCTGCGTTCCCCTTCCCCTGAAATAGCATCTGCCCAGATAATCGCTTCCCCATGTACTGCCGTTCGCATACGCGTAGGTCAGAAGCCTGAACGCCTTGTCATAATCCGTCCGAACACCCTTTCCGTCATAATACATGGATCCGAGCATATCGGAATTATAGATTCTTGTCTCATTAGCGTTTTTAGAGGACAGCCCCTTATCAAAACAGGAGGCGGCATAGGCAGAATCCTCCGGCACGACTTCTCCCTTTACATATGCCTCTCCGACATAATACCATGCGTTCCCTTCTCCTCTTTCGGCGGCTTTCTTGAACCAGTCAAGCGCTCCGGGACGTTTCTGCCGGCTCAGTTCCAGCCCATATGTATACATATAGTTCGGATAACCGTATTCGGCACCGATACGTCTTAAATCGTCCGCTTTTTCAGGGCAGGGCGCGATCAGTCCCCGCTCCCCCTCGGTATAGTAATGCCTTAAGTTGTTGCCGCCGAAATAAACGCCGCCGCGGAACGCTTTCCAAAGCCATTCCTCACATTTGGACAGGTTCTCTGTGCGGTACGCCCTGTATTCTTCATCCGTAGCAAAAGAAGATCTTCCTTTATTCTCAATGCGCAGAAAATCCTCCCAAAAATAAGAATTGCCGATCGTGTACTGGCAGAAGGCGTCCCCGTCCCATGCTTTTTGGAGAACCTGCTCAAATGCTTCTTTCAGATTTGCAAACGGCATTTTCCGCTGTACGGACGGCGTCAACAGACCGCTCCGCAGCGTGACGAGCACACCTAACGCGCTGCCCTGCTCCACTGACTGATGCAGGAGTGTTTTCGCCATTTTGTCGTCTTCCGGAAATCCATGTCCGTCCCATACATACTGATAACCGCAATAGCACCTCGCCAGAATGCAGCTCGCATCGCCGTCACCTTCCGCGGACGCTTTTTGCAGCAACGCAAAGCCCCTTTGTCCTTCGCCGGCTCCCATATCATAATAGATGTACCTGAGTGCCTGCTCCACCTCATCGCTGAAACATCTTCCCATCCGTCGTTTCTCCTTCTTCCCGCTTCTTTCTTAACTTCCTTATTTTCTTCCTGTTTCTCTGCCTTTCTTCTGAACTTTCTTAATTTCTTTCCGTTTTTTCCTTTTTTCCTTTCGCCCAGATTTTCTTAATTTTCTTTCCGGATTTTCTTTCCGGGCTTCCCTATTTCTTTCCGGTTCTTCTGACCTCTTTCCAGACTTTCTTCTCCATCTGTTTCGTATCGTCCTTCCACTGCGGATTATCCGTGTTTAGACGTCCGTCATAATACTCCGTCAGCCACGTGGCCGCCTGACTTTTCGTGCCCTCCGCCGAAAAATAGCGCAGCTTATCCGCATCGGGTCTGGTAGCACCTATGCGAAACCAGCCATCCTGCCCGTTAACGCCCTCAATCACCATCCAGCAAAAGGTTTTTGTGTGAAGCTCCACATTGCGGTAACTTCCGTCAAGCAGCCCCTCCGCAGCAACCTCAACATCTTCTCTCGTAAACGTCTCATGATACTGGCGCGCGCCGGATGCGGCGATCAGAATCAGACAGGGCGGCATCGACTGCTGCTCAGACTCCTCTTCCGGCTCCGGCAGAATCCATGAAGACGCGGCATCCCTTGAAACCGCCGCAGCGTCTGAATATGCCGTAGTATTTGAATCCGCCGTTTGCAACGCCTGCATTTTGTTATATGCGGCGCGTTCCTTCTCCATGATGCCAAACTCCCGCTCGTTTTTCCTGTGTTGAAATTCACGCAGCGTTTTTTCCCATTCGATGTCGGAACTGCCGCGGCAGGAAAGATATTCCTGATAAGAACAAACATATACGTCCGGCGCGCGCAGTTTCAGGCAGTCTAAAAACGCCCGCAGCTCGTCTGGCGAATGAAATGCCGTGCTGTGCGCTTTTTTCCGGTCGTCCAAAAGATAAAACGCAATGACTCTGGAAGATTGTACCCTGCTGCCCGTGCCGTGCGTTACAATGTCGTCTCTGCCGCATGCGACGCGGATACGCGGTATGTAGACGGCATCCTCGCCAAGAACCCATTCCTGCCCGACGGCTGCTTTCTCCCCGTTAAACCATATTCCATGTTCATATAAATCCCGATCCACGATCGCAAACAGCTCTTCCACGTCCATACCGGTATCCGGTCGGGGAAGCTGGGCGCGGATGGACTTTGCAAGACTGCTTTTTGCGGGAAAAAAGACATCCCTCAGACCCGTACAAAACTCATACAGCCCGAAGAAAAAACCGGCAGCCGCAAGAAAGGCCGCCACGATCAGAGATACATAGTCCGTCGTTACCCAATAGGTCTTATCTGACCGGAAGCGGACCATAAACGTCACGCCGCACGTAAGGGCAATCATAAAACCAACCAGCGCCCAAGCGATCCGTTTTAAGCTTTTTTTCGTCCGCTTTCTGCAATAACTTTCCTGCATCATTTTTTGTATTTTCTCCACTAATTATTTCATAGCTCTTGGGACTATCCTGTCATTCTCAGAACCTGACTCTTTATCATTTACCCGTCTTTTGTCACCGATTCATCTTTGTCACTTATCTGCCCCTTAATCATTGCAGCATTATTCCGGGATTCGTCTCTCTTTTTTTCCCGACGCTTCGTTTCCTGGTTCCGAAGTACCTTCCTTGTTGCCAAAACCGGATGAGATCGCCCCTGTGGGACATGCACCCTTACACTTTCCGCAGCGAATGCATTCCGCACTGTTGATGTTCCTTGTAACTTCGACTTCCATCGGGCAGACCCGCTCACAAGCCCCGCATCCCGTGCATTTTGTTTGATCGAGCTGCATCTGAAAAAAGCTGAAACGGTTGAACAGCGCATAAAATGCGCCAAGCGGACAGAGATAGCGGCAGAATGGGCGGCTGATGAGCATGGATAAGATCAGCACGACCGCCAGCACAAAAAGTTTCCAGTCAAACAGCGTCCCGGTCAGGTCTCTGAGTACGGGATCAGCCCCCATCAGCGGAAGCGCACCGCCTAATGTCCCCGCAGGACATATGTATTTACAAAAATACGGCACCGCCGCGCCTGTTTTGGCAGCGGCAGACACCGGAAGCAGGATGACCGCCGCAAGCAGCACGACATATTTCAGATACCGTGCCGGACGGTCGATCTTTTTTGGTACATGCAGCTTGGGAACCGGTATTTTATACAACAGATCCTGCACGAACCCAAATGGACACAGAAAGCCGCACACCACCCTGCCCAGAACGACGCCAAACAACATCAGAATACCCAGCACATAAAACGGAACATGCCCCTTTCCCCCGCCCACTGCCGCCTGAAGCGCTCCAACCGGACAGGCACCCAAAGCGCCCGGACAGGAATAGCAGTTCAGGACCGGTACGCACACTGCCTTTGCTTTTCCGGTATAAATCTTTCCGTTTCGGAATCCGATCATGTAACCGTTTAGAAGGACTGCAGATAAGAGCTGGATCATGCTTCTTTTATGTTTCATCCGATGCCGATGCATTCCAGACATATCCTCACCGCCTTCTGCATGACTTCCAAATGTTCCTGCCTGACAAGCCCGATCCCAATAAAAAGAATTCCCGCCGCCAAACACATACATCTGGCACATCGAATTCTAAACACTGATTTATTCTTCAAGACTGATCTCATCCTTTCCTCCTGCGCGCAAAACCGTATTAACTGCCTCCAGGTATGTCCCGGACAGATCCGCCTGTCTTCCGATAATGGAATCACCTATAAGGTTCCCCTCCGAATCCACAACTACTGTCGTCGGTGTGTATTGAATATTTCTGCACAGATCATAAAGATCCCCTTCAAACGCGATCAGCGTCACACCTTCAAAGCCGCACTCTTCTAACAGCTCCTGTGTCTCCTCCTTGGACCATGCGCCGTCAAAGCAGACCGTTACGACCTGCACATTGTCGGGCAGCGATTTTTCAAACGCTGCGAGATCGGGCATCTCGGCAATGCAGGGACCGCAGGTAAGTGCCCAAAAATTGATCACTGTCACATCTTTATTCTGAATATCCTCCTGAGTAAAAACAGCCCCGTCCAGCGTTTCCGCACTGAATTCCACAAGACTGCCGAGCTTTGACGCCGTCCCGTTCATCACATCATTTTCGCTGTCAGTATTGTTCTCTCCGGCGTTTGACAAACCATCCGATCCACCCTCGTCCGGACTCCCCTGCAGCTTCGTCGTATCCACGCCGCCCGCATCATCCGTCTGCAATGCATCCTTTCCGCCCTGCGTCGGTTCCTGCTCTGCACATCCCGCTGTCAGCGCGGCAGTGAGCATCACGACACTTAAAAATCGTATGATTCTGTTTCTGTTTTTCATTCTTATACCCCTTCTGTGCGCTTCAGCGCACATATCAATCAATATTTGAAAGTTTACTTTCAAACTTGCTCCCATCTGCGTGCTTTAGCACACATCCTTTTTTATCCTGTCTGCGTGTTCCGAATGATAACGCTCATAAGTCCCTACTCTGCATGCGTTTTAGCATAGTGATGCAGTTTTTTCACATGTTCTGTCTGCCAGAACGGAAACGAAAGAGTCTCCTGCGTATCGAATACGATCTTTCCGAACCGCACCTCGTTTACATGCAGCAGATTGACAATGCATTTTTTTTCCGTACATAAGAAGCGGGGGTTATCTTCCAGCGTGATGATCAGATCCGCGAGCCGCCCGAGCGTGGAATGTACTTTACCGGAAGCGGTATGAATATGCATTGTGTGATGGTATTCGTTTGCATAAAGGATGTCATGCTCATGCAGATAAATCGTTTCCTTTTCACCCTGAATCGTGATCGGCTGTTCCATATGGGTATGGATCTCAAGCGCCTCGTCAATAATAGCGGAAAGCGCTTCCTTCTGAATTGGTTTTTTGATATGAAGAAGCATCTCCGGGGCGGCAGAAAACGCAGTATAGTCTGTCTTACCGGAGCACATCACGATCGGAGCCGTTACGCCGGCTTTCCGAAGCATGTGCGCGACATCCATGCCATCTTTGTCCCCGCTGTGGCAGTCAATAAAAAATAGTTCATACTGCATGGGTGCATGCAGAAGGGACTCAAAACTGCCATGACTGTCAATATAGAGATTTCCTGTCGTCGGAATCCTTTTATCTGACTCCCTGCCAAGCAGACGCTCCAATTGCTTTCTGTCCGCGATGTTATCGTCATAAACCGCAATATGCATATGCTGTCCCCCCCTTTATGCGCCGCACATCCCCCGTTTTGCAGCCAAATTGCTTTTATTATATCTCCGGTTTCAACGTCTGTCCGGTTCTGCCATCCGTCGATTTCGCTGTCCGTCCCGGGTTCTGTCATCCGTCAATTTCGCCGTTCATCCCAGATTCTGCCATCCGTCGATTTCGCTGTCTGTCCCGGGTTCTGTCATCCGTCAATTTCGCTGTCCGTCCCGGGTTCTGTCATCCGTCAATTTCGCTGTCCGCCCCGGGGTCTGCCGCCTGCCGATTACGCTGTCAGTCCGCTCAAATCGTGCCGATCTCAATTGGCGACACGATCAGCGCGATCACCGCTGCGATCTGCAATACTAAAATGACCGGCATCCCATACACGAAATACCAGTGCCTTGTCTTATGGCGGAATAAATGCATTCCTATGATCGAACCGATGCTTCCCCCGATGATAGCGATCAGAAACAGCGTCGCTTCGGGGATGCGCCACAGCTTTTTGCGTGCTTTCCGCTTGTCAAGATACATACTGAAAAAACCAATCACGTTGATTGCCAGCACATATGCTGCGATCCAAAGATATACTCTCATTTTCAAACTCCAGGGGGATATCCCCAATCTATTAAATAAACCGTTTCAGAAGCTTCCGCGGCGCGGAAATCCTAACGGCAGATATCATAAATAAACTCCGCGTTCTTATCCATTGCTTCATATGCTGTCTTAAACGGCGACATCTGAAACACATGCCACATGCCGTCAAAAACATCCAGTTTCACAGACACATTGGCCTTGATCATGTTTTTATGGAGGCGAGTCGCATCGTCTAAGAGCACCTCATTATCGCCCACCTGAATATAAGTAGGCGGAAAGCCTGCAAAATCACCAAACAACGGAGATATGAGCGGATCCGTCAAATTCTCCGCATATTTAGCGGTCTCCCCTGCCGTCCCAGCTTCTTTGCCTTTTTCAGCTTCTCCGGCTTCTTTGCCTTTTTCAGCCTTTCCGGTTCCTTTGGCTTCCCCGCCTATTTCAGCGTTTCCGGCTTCTTTGGTCTCCCTGCCTTTTTCAGCTTTTCCTGCTTCTGCTGCTTCCAGGCCTTCCCCGACGTATGCACGGATCGCTTTCTGCAGATATTTCTTATCCAGCACCGGATCGAGCGCTGCTCTTGTTTCATGCGAACGCCCGCCCGAGCTTAAGTCGGTCCAGGGCGACATCAGCACGAGTCCCCGCGGCAGCAGCCGTCCTTCTTCTTTCAGCTTCAACGATAATGAGAGCGCAAGATTACCGCCTGCAGAATCCCCGGCAACGATCACGTCGCGCGCACCATATCCCAAAAGCATCAGATAATTCCATGCCCGCATAGCGTCCTCTACAGCTGCCGGATACGGATTTTCCGGTGCAAGCCGGTAATCAAAGCAGAGCACATCCATAGAAGTCGAGGCGGCAAGCTTCGTTGTAAGCGTCCGGGCATAAAGGCTGCTTCCTGTCATATACCCTCCGCCATGACAGTACAAAATCACATATTTTTTCATATGCGCCCTGTCCACACTCACCCATTCGCCGTACATACCGTCGATTTCAACTTCCCTGACCAGCGTATCCTTCCGGTTTCCCAGCACGGCTCCAAGGTTATTCTGGGACTGTCTGTGTTTATCAATATCCTCAGCCTCCACCAGATTATGCACCTTGCGGATCACATTCATCAGATTTTGGTTTGCTTTCCCGCCCCACGCCATTGTGTGTTATCCTCCGTGTCTGTCCGTTCCCGTTTTATCATCATTTTTCGCCGAATGCTTTCCATTATCTTGATTATAATATAGGATGTCTTGAAATACAACATTGTATGCGGTTATTACTTTTTTAAGCAGAAATCCTTTGTCCTGGACATTACTTCTTTCACGGTTTCCAGATTTCTTATGATTAACTCTTATTAGGAACACGAAAACACAAGAATATTGACTGGAAAGCAGCATCATAAGCACTATAATCTAAACTACCTCGTTGTCTTATCCGGCGAAATGATTGTCATGAACTGCCTAATATGTTAAAGTAAATACAAAAAGCAAACCTTCTGAAAGGAATACGCATGCCGGCAAAATATCTGCAGCAAACTGAAAAACGTATCAAAAAAGACTGGTACAAGCTTGATCTGTCCGCGATCGTCTATCCGACACTGCAGCGGCGTGATTTTTCCGCTGTATACCGGCTAAGCGTCACCTTAAAATATAAGATCGACCCGGATATCTTACAGCGGGCAGTCGATATTGCAATGAAACGCTTTCCCACCTACAAGGTTGCAATCAGAAAAGGACTGTTCTGGCGCTATTTTGAACCGAACAGGCGCCCCGGTCCCTATGTGATGCCGGATATCCAAAATCCATGCATGCCGATGGGCTTCCAGACGAATAACCGCTATCTTGTCCGCTTTTATTACTATGAAAACAGGATTTCCATGGAAGCGCACCACTGCCTCGGCGACGGGACCGGCGGCATGTGCGTGTTACAGACGGTCACTGCTGTTTATTTAGAGCTGCTTGGCTTTTTTGTCACGAAAAAATATTTCGTGATGGACGTTGACGCCGAGCCCGCAGCCGGCGAACTGGAGGACGCCTATATGCGCTACGCAAACGCCAAAGTCCATCCGCCAAGACAGCACGAAAAAGCCTACCGCGTGCGGGGCACCAAAGAACCGTTTTATACCTTGAATATCATCGGCGGCACGCTCTCCGCATCGGAGGCCAAAAAAGTTGCAAAAAAATACGGTGTCACGGTCACGGAATATTTTAACGCCGTACTTCTCTATGCGCTTTTGCAAAAACAGGAGAAAGAATGGCATTTAAGGCTGCGTCCTGTTAAGATTGCCATGCCCGTCAATCTGCGCCGTTTTTTCCCGTCCGACACACTGCGCAATTTTATCACAATGGTCTATCCGGGCATCGACCCGCGCCTCGGCACTTACACGTTCGAAGAGGTCGTAACGCAGACACATAATTTCATGCGCTATTATATCAACGAAAAATTCCTGCGAGGCGATATCACGACCAATGCAGCTACTCAGACAAATCCATTTATCCGTATTGTACCGCTCTTTTTGAAAGATTTCATCGTCAGCCGCTTTTACGCGTCGGTCCAAGATAAAAATTCTTCCGCAGGTCTGACGAACATGGGACTCCTGGCAGTGCCGGAAGATATGAAACCTCATATCGAGCGCTTTGATATTTATATGGGGCAGCCATTTTCCCGCCGTACCAACTGTGCGATCATCACCTATGAAGATATTCTTACGATCAATTTTGCAAGCAGTATCGTTGAGGCGGATGTCGAACGCCTCTTCTTCCGAAAGCTCGTAAAAGACGGTATTCACGTCAAAATCGCAAGTAACCGGAATTGAGAAAGGAGATTTTCTTTATGTCCTATTGTGTCAACTGCGGCGTCGAACTGGACGCCTCCCATAAAAGTTGTCCACTCTGCAACACACCGGTCATCAACCCTGCCCGGCTCATACAACCGGAAACGGTTCCACCATTCCCGCGCGAAAAAGGACAGGTCGAGCTCGTAAAAAGAAAAGACGCCGCACTTTTAGTCAGTGTCGTCCTGCTCTCGACCGCGATCACCTGTGGTCTCTTAAATGTCTTTATCTATAAGGCAAATCTATGGTCACTTGCCATCATCGGCGCCTGCTGCGTTCTATGGGTCTTTATGATACCGCTTATCATTTATACGAAGCTCTCTCCCTACGCCTCGCTGATGCTCGACGGCGTGGTCGTCTGCGCCTATTTATATATGCTGACGTGGCTGACGAACACAAATGACTGGTTCCTCTGCATCGCTCTTCCGGTCACGCTCCTTGTGACGCTGCTCGCTGAGATTATGGCATTTCTGCTCCGGAAATTCCGCTTTTCGTTTTTAGTGACCGCAACCGTCAGCTTTATGGAAATCGCCGTGCTCTGCGTCGGCATTGAACTGATCTTAAACCACTTCCTGCATGACAGGTTCTATCTTTCATGGTCAGGCATTGTGCTGACAATCTGCGCCATCATCACGGTCGCACTCGTCACGGTCCTGTCAAAAAAGCGCCTGCGCAATGCAGTGCGCAGACGATTGCATTTTTGAGTAAATGTGACTTTGAAATCCGAATTCTCTTTTGCTTCCTGCCCTATTCACACATGATTATAGGAACGGCTCATAAATATGAAGCTCCTCGTATAAGTGCTCCCGATATTCTGCCTCTTTGGCGGCACGCTCCAAATCCTGCTCCCGATGCTCAGCCAGTAACGGACAGACTAATTTGCTGTAGCGCCCGCTTTCTTGTTCTATTCCCTTTTCGATTCCTTCTGCCAGCCCTTCTTTTCGTCCCTGCATCAAACCTTCTTCCCGTCCTTCCTCCCGCAGCGACCTCTCATACTTCTTCACATCAAACTCTTCCAGCAGCATCCCCAGCACCTCCGGCCGGTATTTCTTTAAGAAGCCCGCCAATATGTCCTGATCGATACAGTCCGTGATTGCCTCCTCTAACGCTATTCTCGGCTCCATCCCCTCCGATAAACAGCCCTTGACTTCTCCGCAAACCGCGCGTATTCCCCCAGGCTCCGGCATTTCTCCATCAGTTTCTGAATGTATCATAGCGCAAAACACAAAAAAAAGAGCGCTCACGCGCTCTTTTTTATCCATACCGAAGCTGTTCTTTATAAGTCTCCTCGTAGATCTTCTTCCACATTTCAAAATTCTTCTTGCGCATGTATTCAATGTTCTGCGCGCGGCTCCTATCCGGCATCGGGTAGATCGGTTCTCCGATATGAACGGTATACTCCTGCACGAAAAAGCCGTTGCTGTCAATGACATTGCTGTCCTCCATTGTGATAAAGCAGGGCAGTACGGGCACATTGCTTCTGACCGCAAAATTAAAGGCACCCTTTTTTAACGGCTTGGGCTTGCGGTAATTCCACCACATGCTCTGCTCAGGATAAACAAGCATGAAATGCCCTTTCTTCAGCACCGTGTCCATGGAGCGCATAAACTTCTCCATAGTCTTGACGTTCGAACTTAACGGAAATGTATTGCAGTTTCGCATCAGCATACCGTAAAAGCCCGGAAAGTTCGTATAATTCCCTTCGCGAATAACACGGTAAAGCCTGCGCTTCTTATGCCCCGATCTCTCATACGCCATCTGCATGATAAAGCTGTCGATCGCACCAAAATGATTGCAGGTTATGACTGCGCCGCTCTTTAGGTCCCGGTAATGCTCTAAGCCCCTGATCTCCTTAATGACAAGCTGTCCTGTCCGTAACAGATTATTCAGATACCGCCGTGCCACAAAATATGTAAATCTGCTTTTTACCTTGCTGGAAAGCTTCTTGCCGAGATAATCGACCTCGTCCGGCATCAGTTCCCTGCCGGGCGGGTCTTCCTCCACATCCTCGTCAAAACGCCCTTCCCTTTCATACTGCTCGATCTTTTCCAATACTTTTAAGCGGTCTTTCGACTTGAGTTTTCCGCTGTTTTTCAAATTCAGATAATTGTTTTCCTTATTCGTCTCACTGACCGCGAGCTGCATCAGACGCTCACACGAAATCTGATCCTGCTGCCGCTGCTCATCCGTATAATCCAAAAGGATCTGCCGGATCTCCTCATATACAGGCGTCTTTTCGGCATAGCGCCAAAAGTATTCTTTGCACCGGCAGTCCTCATAGTGCCAAGGTTTCGACACCATGATATAATGGATGATCTTAAATGTATCCTCGGACGCGCCAAGTTCGCCGAACAGCTCCATATTCCACTGCTGCGGCAAAAAAAGCACATGATCTTTGCAGATCAGATTCAGATAGTCCTCATCCTGCGTCACGACAAAATCGTAGATATGAAGCAGTTCCCCGAACTGCTCTAAGATCTTCTGTCTGCGGAACTGATCGCAGTTGATCAGAAGCACACCTGCATTAAAAAACTGATTACGGTCGATGCCCATGACCTTTTCCACATAAGTACCGTACACATCTTCCTGCACCATCGCCTGCTCATGCGCGGCGCCGACATAATAAGAGCCGAGATCATAGGCATATAGCTCTGCAACATCCCCCATGACGACCGTATCGCTGTCTATATAAATCGCCTTCTGATATTCCGGAAATTTTTCTGCGATAAAGAGCCTGAAATATGTTGTTTTTGTATAATAATCCCGAATCGGCAGTTTATCGTGGATCGTCTCGAGATATTCGGACACATTTTCAAACCGGATCTCGACATTTTCCTGCGCCATCGACGTGACCATATTCTGCATCTCTTCACATACATTCGTGTGCAGAATATGTATGATGTACTGATTCTGCGCCGATGCATTCCCGATCAGGGAACAGATGGACACCGCCGTAAACTTGACAAAATTGTCATCACAGGCATAAAAAACAGGTATCTTATTCATGATCGTTTCCACACTCCCTCTGGTATTGTTTCTTATAATATATATAATCAAACAGAATATCGTCGAACTGATAATATCTAAAAATCCTGTGAATATCACTCACCATCCACTGTTTGATATTGGCGGTATGCGGATAGGGCAGATAAAACAGACGTTTGGAAAAATGGCGCACGACCGTATGCTTGTGTAAAAATTTTTGGTCGTTAAAACGCTGGGGCAGCATTTTCTTGCGGGTCGTACTCCGATAGACCGCACTCTGATCTGCAAAGAGCAGCTTCTTCGTCTTAATGAGTTCCCGTGCTTTCTGCAAAAGTCCGTTCTTTCTGATCTCAGGCATATTAAGGAGCAATACGCCTGCGTTCATATAATTCGGGTTGATCAGGTATTTGCCGTAATGATCCCTCGCCGCCGCATACTCATAACCGGTAAGATCTGTTTCATATAAGAGCATGATATCCCGCTGAAACAAAATGTCTACATCTAAATAAAGCAGTTTATCCGGCATATCCGGAACCAGATCGGCAAACAGCCTAAGCAGCGTGTAGGGAGAGCAATAGGTTTTCTCATTCGGACAGCCGCCGAATTCCTGCTCGTAAAGCGCTGTCACATCGACTCTCCGGATGCTGTTTTCGCTGTTATATTCTTTCATGATGCGCTCTAAAAAAGCAATCTGCTTTTCTGAGATCGCGGTATATTCTTTTTTGACTCTGGACAGGTTCATCGTGTATACATACACACGAAACGGCTCTTTCGTCTTTGTTCTTTTCATGATCGAGAGCATGCAGGTCAGGACGCCGTCAAAGACCCGCTCGTTGCCCGAAAACAAAATCTCTATCATATGTGATGACCTTCATCCTCCTGTCCGGATTCCCGGATATATGTGATCAGACAGACAGTATTCTCTTTTGCCCGCTCTTTCATTGTCCCGTACACCTGATCACGCAGCTTTTTCTGTTGCTCCTTCTTCGGCAGCGAACCATCGGGATAAAAGGGACCGTCCAGATACGTCACAAGCCCCGGCGTCTTTCTGTGCTTCCGCTTCTGATATGTATTCGTCAGGCAGTATACCGGTTTCCCTGCATTTACCGGATAGCGGAACGACTTGTCGGTAAATGGCCGGATATCAGTATAATACGGCCAGATATGCGCTTCCGGGTAGATCATGACACAGCGCCTTTTGTCGATATGATGTTGCAGGGCCGCAAGAAAGTGCTTTCCCGCCTCCGCGTCATCCGGCAGCGGTATCGCGCCCAGATAGGGTGTGATCCTGCCAAGCACCGGCATCGATACGTTGTTGGCATGAACGATCACACAGGCATCTTTCGGCACTGCCGTCAGCGTCGGCACCAAAGCATCCGCCAGATTATGCGTATGATTTCCGTAGAAAAAATAACCGTCCCTGCCCGCCTCTTTCAGCTTTTCTTTTCCAATGATACGGTGTCCGAAATGCAGTTTCATATAACAAAAAGCAAGCGGTGTTGCAATGATCCGGTACCAGAACGCATGGAGAAGCGTATCAAAAAATCCCTCTCTCACATATCGGTAATGTTTGTCTATTTTTTTTGCCTTGATATGGTCTCCCGCGAATTCATCATTCAATTCATCGCGATAGTAGATGACCTTTTCAGCGTTCTCCACGCTTCTCTCCCCTTTTTGCTTTGTCGAGGCATTTTCGCAATTTCCATGATACGGGCACGCACAGCTCGTGCAATTCATCTGCACTCATATACAGCTTATACTGCCACGATCACGCCGCCGTCATTGGCATACATACTGCTGACGCCTGCCGTATTTTCTATAAGGATCTCCTTAAAGCGGAAATAACCGTTCAACAATTTCTTTAAGAGTTCCGCCCGGTCTAAGGCATTGCAGTGTGTGATGATGACCCGCTTTGTCCCCGGATCACATACTTCCCTGCATAATGTTTCCGCCAGCTTATGCAGCGCTTTCTTAAAACCAATGCACTGATGAAGCTGAATGATCGAACCCCTGTCCGCGCCCATGACAGGCTTGATGTTCAATGTCGAGGCAATGAGTGCCTTGACATTGGAAAGCCGCCCGTTCTTACGCAGCGTCTCAAGATTATCCAAAATAAAGTAGGTTTTCATTCCATTACGATAAGCGGTCAGCTTTTTGCAGATCGTATCATAATCAAGTCCCTTTTCCTCCAGCTCCATGGCAAGAAGGGCAATCTGCGTCTCTCCGCCCGACGCGGATCGGGAATCTACAATATAAATATTCTTTTCCCCGTAAGTCTCCTCATATAAACGTTTGCCAAGTTCCGCACTATTATAGGAACCGGACAGTTTCGAGGACAATGTCACCACATACACATGATCCGCATCGCAATGATACGCTTCCATATATCTCTGAGGCGACGGGCACGAAGATTTCGGGCAGGTCGGACACGCGGCAACCTTGGCAAGAAACTGCTTCTGGTCAAATTCCTCGTCATCCATAATACAGTAATCTCCTACTTCCAATCCCAACGGTACGCGCTCAAACCGTGCATCGTTTCGAAACTCTTCGGGCAGCTCCCCGCAACTGTCAAGAATGATCTTATAGCTCATGATTTCCTCCAGATACCCGCAAAACCGCATCCGGTCCATTTCGCGTTTTGCAAGTCATCAAACATAGTTTTTATTACTACATAAGAATATAGCATAGCTCCTTCCTGTTGTAAAGGGAAAAAGTATTTGTTTTTGCTAAATGATTGCCCTTTCCCTCACAAATTATGCTATAGTATTTATTGGACTATCAAAATCTGCAAAAAAGTGAGGATCCTTTATGCGCAGCTTTACGATCACAAATAACCGCTCGTTTATGGCAGCTCTTTTTACCGGCACCCTGTTTGATCCGTTTTACACCGAATCCGTACAGATCACAACCGCGTGTACGTTGAAGATCGACGGCAGGACCGTCCCCGCTTTCTATACGGCGGACGAACTAGCCCAAATGCCGGCCCCCTTGCCTGAGTTCACGCCCTGGAGCGTTCTGCGCAGCCTTTGCTTTAGTGCGATAAAAGGAAAAAAAACACCTTTGTTTTTTCAAATCACATTTCATGCGGACAAACAGACTCTGACCCGGCTTACTTCCTCAGACCGCTGCGCCGCAGACGCTTCCCTCGTGCAGGCGCTTGCGCTCACTATACGCTTCGAATCCGGAATCTGCCGTCTGACTACCGGAACGGCATTTACGACGTTTGTTCCCGACAAGTCCCTTGAAAAATTGTGGGATGAAGAAGTACAATGCTTCCTCGATACACAGGGAATCGAAGCTTCGGTATCATAAGGTATCACATGGTACCATAATCGCTTCGCGATCATGCTAAAGTTCATGCACACTCGCTTCGCCCGGCACGGCATCATAACACCCCGCTTCTTCCGTATCCGCGAAGCCTGTACCCGGTACACCAAAAAGACTTCCGCCAATGCGAAAGTCTTTTTTTGAGCGGCCTCTTACTGTACCGCCTTCCCCGTATCATATTTATGTAACAGCTCGTCGATATCGGCGTCCTCCCGCACGATACCGCTCCTGCCCAGTTCATGCTTTTTACCCTTCGACTCCAAAAAGCGATAGGCGATCATAAAGCTAATGTCATCAAACGATGCATAGAACTTATCATTCACCGCCCGTATCTTTTCGGAAAGCGGCATGTCAAAAAGCGAGTCCGCATACTGAAAAACCTCTTCAAACGCATAGACGCAGATGCTTTCCTGCTGTCTGATATCGGACGTGACTTCCTGTACATGAAACACACGCAGATAGACCCGCAGCCATTTCGTGTAGCCCTGATACCACTGTGAGAGTGTCTCATACTTTTTTGTCATGGCTTCGATCTCTTTTTTCCATATTTCAGAAAAATAAGAAGCGTCCACGATCCCCTTGATCTGCTCCGGCGTCAGATAAAGCTCGAACCTGTCATTAAAGCTCTCAACAATTTTCCGGCGCTTCTTTGCCGCCGCCGGAAGGATCTCACGCCCGCCCTGCCGTTTTTCCTGCTGCCGGTATTCCCTCCATTCACGCTCCTGCTCCCGCCTGTTGTTTCCGTATTCATAAGGCTCTTTCTCTGATTTCTTATTCTTTTTTCCAAATTTATGTATCAGCCACGCGACAACCGCGATCCCGCCGACAAACCCGAGCGGCCAGAAAAAAAGCGAAACGGCTCCGCCAAAAAAGCACAGGAAAAACAGTAATTTGAAAAAATCGCTTCCAATCGCATCCCTGCCTTTTCCTTTGAACATCATGATCAAAAATATGAAGAAAAATATTGAACTCATTCGTTTCCCCCAGTATGTTATGCCCGGTGCTTCGGGCAGATACCGATTCCGGTCGCATCAGGACCCACATGACATCCAATGCTGAACGAAAGCGGATCGTAAAAAATCTCAATGGACGGGAAATTCTCTTTTACCAGCTCATACCACCGGTCTGCATCCTCTTTTTGCCGGAACGTCCCTGTCGCACCGATACGCAGCTCCTCATCCGGGACAGCGCCAAAACGTTCTTCCCTGTCCGTTTTTACAGCCTGAAGAATGCGTTCCCAGCATTTTTTCATGCCGCGCACCTTGGCAAAGGCGTCCAGTTTTTCTCCCTGGATCGTCAGGATCGGTTTGATATTTAGTATGGAGCCGATCGCCGCACCCGCAGGTGTTACCCTCCCGCCCTTTTTCAGAAACTCCAGCGTATTCACTGCAATATAAATACTTGCGTCCAATCCGTCTTTCTCAAGCTGCTCTCTGACCTCTGCGGCAGAAAGCCCCTGTGATGCAAGATAGTTCGCATCAAGCACTGCCTGACGCAGTGTCACCGAGATACGGTGATTATCCGCCACCTGTACACGTCCGCCATATTCCTCCGCCAGCCCGATCGCGGAATGACAGGAATTGCTGAGTCCGCTCGACATCGGAATATAAACGATCCCGTCATAGCCCTCCGCAAGAACTTCATCCCAGAGTCCCATGACATCACCCGGAGAAGGCTGGGACGTCGATACATCGTCCCCTCCTTCCAGCCTGCGGTAGAAATCCTCCTGTGTCAGATTCACGCCCTCGTAATAAATCTCTCCGTTGATGATGACCGGCATCTGCATGACATGGATTCCAAGTTCTCTTCCTTCTTCAACGGTTATACCGCTGTTTGTGTCCGTTATGATCGCTGTTCTCATGTTTCCCCTCATTTTTAACTGCACAGGCAGCATTTCATTTTCCCGCATGCTGTGGCAGCGTTATGGTATCACATTTGTATACCCCTTAAAAAGTGCACTTCGCGATGCACACCCGCTTCGCCCGGCGCTGGTATCATGTCTTGCATTATATCATGTATGACGCCCGGCGACAAGCTTTTCTCTTTTGTCAGCCCTTCATTTTCGGTCTGAATACCAGACTCGCAAGGTAAGCAAAGACAAGCGCTGCCGCGCAGCCCGCAGCACCTGATTTGAATCCCCCTAAGAACAGACCGATAAATCCCTGCTCGTCGACAGCCTCCTTTACTCCCTTCATCAAAATATTGCCATATCCTAACAGCGGTACGCTCGCCCCCGCCCCGGCAAACTCTTGGAACGGCTCATAAAGACCAAACACGCTGATGACCGCCCCCGTACACACCAAAAGCACCATGATCCTGCCGGGCAGCAGTTTGGTTTTTTCCATCAGGAACTGAACAAGCACACAGATCAGCCCTCCCACCCAGAATGCGTTTAAGTAATCCATAATCGTGACTCCTTTCTCTACCAAAAAGATCCGGTAATTGCCAATAAAAATAAGATAACAGCAAAGCCCAAAATAAACATGTCGTGGAAACGCAAAACGACCGGAGAAAATCTCCGGTCGTAGTATATGTCACATCATGTTTTTTATACAAATTTTCCATACTGAGAACGTGTCCTCACAAGTTCATTCACCTGATCATAGGCATACCATAAAAGCCGCCTGAGATCTGCTGTCATGCCCGCCGTTCGAAGTCTGCTGCCCCATGCTTACAGATCGGGCAGACAAAATCCTCCGGCAGCGGGTCGCCCTCATAAACATAACCGCAGACCTTACATACCCATGTCACCTGATCCGCCGGTTTCTTTGCCTCCGGCTTTGGTTTAATATGACTCTGGTAATAACTGTAGGTTACGGTGGGAACATCCGAGAGCATCGCGCCATCCGTTACCTCCGCGATAAAAATCGTGTGCGTTCCCATATCAAGCACTTCACATACGCGGGCAGATACATAGGCGTTTGTGCCTTTGGTGATATACATGACGCCGTTTTCCGCGCGGGCGCAGTCAGAAAAGTCCGCAAATTTATTCACGTTGTGACCTGACTGGAACCCAAAGTGCCGAAACAGATCAAAAGACGCATTCTCAGCGATCATAGAAATATTAAACGTTCCGGCAGCCGCGATCATATCACGCGTTTTGTTCTGTTTATTGACTGCGATCAGCACACGGTTCGGCGTTGACGTTACCTGAATTGCCGTATTGATGATACAGCCGTTGTCCGTGCCATCCGCATTCGCCGTCAGCACATAAAGACCATATCCAAATTGAAACATTACTTTTGCGTCCATCATCCTGCCCAAACCTTTCTTTTTCCTATTTTCCTTTATTTCTTTTTTTATTTCTATTCTTTATTTTTTTCCTTATTTTTATTTCTTATTTTTTCCATCCGCTTTCGCTTAGTTTATACTGCCCGATCCCTGTTTATGCAAATCCAAAGTAAGTCCCGCCGGTTTGCGTAATAACACAATTGTGACTCCGCGTAAGGAGCTGCCTTGATCAATACGAATCATCCAAGATATGCGATGACCTCCACCTCGCAGAGCACATCCTTCGGAAGCTGCTTTACTGCAACACAGCTTCTCGCAGGTTTTCCGGTAAAATATTTCTCATACACAGAGTTGAACGCTGCAAAATCAGCCATTTCAGCCAAAAAGCAGGTCGTCTTCACCACCTTGGCAAAATCCGCCCCTGCCGCCTCTAAAATAGCCCCTGCATTTTTCATGACCTGCTCAGCCTGTACAAGGATGTCGCCCTGTGCAATTTCCCCCGTTTCGGGAATGATCGGGATCTGCCCCGATGCATACAACATATCTCCGGCAATTATTGCCTGTGAATACGGTCCGATCGCTGCGGGTGCTTTGTCTGTACTGATTGTTTTCATCACTATCCGCCTCCTAAATTATGATTCTCTGAAACTCAAATTCTATCATTTGTGACATTCTCAAAATCAGCGCTCTTCCACGATGCATGATTAAACGGGCGGTTCGTCCGCAAACTCCACGGTCACATAGAATCCGCGCGGATTCTCTTTCACCCCGGATACGATTCCCTCCCGGGCTTTTAGCTGCTCATAAAACGGGTAATTCCCCGACATTGCGAGCGACGGGTCAATCGTATAATAGTAATTACTCGGAAGCTTTCCCTCTGTAATGCTCACACGGTCTCCTTCGTGCAAAAGTCCCGGCCGCTCCATCTTAAATTCCATTGTTCTCATCGTGAGCGCCCCTTTTCATGCAAACTGACGGCGGCAGATAACTCCGTTCAAGGTTCCCCCGCTCCGCCGTTTTCTGTATTTGGCATATCGACCTGTTTGGATTCATCATAAACTATTTTACAGCTCCCGTCAACATTTGGTCTGCCATTCTCCGGCTTAGCAGGGTCTGCCGCCCACTGCCTTAACAAGGTCCGCCGTTCCCCCTCCTGATCAGGCGCTTGCCAAACAGAAAGAATGCCGCTATACTAATGTTGTAACAGCTAAAGCAAAATGATGACAGTCGGAATCGTATAGCTGTTTGCCTCACCGAAAAGTCTGGCCGCCAAGCTGTATATGGGGGCTGCCACACTGATCATCATTACCTCCGTCATCATGACAACGGATTTCCATTTGCTGACGATGACACTGTTTGACTGGATTTTACTGCTTGTACTGATCTTCGGCGGACTCGGAATGATCCTCCGCGTTCTGCTTACAAAGCACTGACTCGGTACTGACTCATTTGGTATCTGCAAGACGCTCTGTACAAGCAAAAGACGATTGACAAACGACTATGAATCAACCCAAAAAGAAAGGGGCACTTTTCATGGATTTCAAACAAACGCGTATCACAGATATGGACAACCTGATCTGCTCGGAGATCTCCCGAGGTAATCTCGCCGGCGCAAATCTGCTGCTTTTACAGAACGGTTCGGTACTTCACCGCGCGTCATATGGAATGGCAGACATCGAAAAAAAGATACCCATGAAAGAAAATACGATATTCCGTCTGTTTTCCATGACAAAACCAATTATCAGCGCCGCTGCCATGTTGCTCTTAGAGCGCGGCATCATCGACTTGACCGATCCAGTCGAAAACTATCTGTCCGGCTTTCACGATCAGAAGGTCTTTGCCCCGGATGGCAGACAGACTGTCCCCGCCCCGCGCACGGTAGCGATCTCAGATCTTTTGAACATGACGTCGGGACTCGCTTACCCTGATGACTCTACACCTGCCGGAAAAGCGGTCGCGGCACTTTTTGATGAGATGATGGCGGCACAGGATCAGAATATCACGTTTTCAACCATGCAGCTCGCCAACCGTTTAGGGCAGATTCCGCTTGCGTTTGCCCCCGGCACGCATTGGATGTACGGAACCTCCGCCGACGTGCTCGGCGCTGTGATCGAAGCTGCCTCCGGTATGCGGCTTGGCACTTTTCTGAAAAAAGAACTTTTTGATCCTCTTGATATGCGGGATACGGATTTCTATGTCCCGGATGAGAAAAAGAACCGCTTCGCAGAACTGTACCGCTGCTCGGAAAGTTCCGAAGCTTTGGAATATCCCGAACCTCCGAAAACTGCGGAAAGGACCGCTTCCGGCACACAAAAAAATACCGTCTCTCCGGCAAAGAACTTAGATACAGCGCATTCTTTACCGATAGCCACATCCGGCGGCGTTGTCGACACTCTTTCTTCTTTCTCCGTTTATCAGAGCGATAAGCGCATGAAAATCGCGCCGCAGCCCGGTAAAAATCTCGGTATGGAAGGCTATGACCGCGCGCCCGCTTTTGAATCAGGCGGCGCAGGACTTGTCTCTACGATCGACGACTATGCGCATTTTGCCTCCATGCTCCTTAACGGCGGCGTTTGGAACGGACGGCGCATTCTTGGCAGAAATACGGTTTCTTTTATGTGCTCCCCACAATTGTCCGACTCCTATCGCGCAGACTTAAACTGGGATTCCCTGCGCGGTTATAATTACGGCAATCTGATGCGTCATCTCTCCACCCCCGCTGCCTGCGGCACAAACGCAGATCCCGGCGAGTTTGGCTGGGATGGCTGGTGCGGTACCTATTTTACGGTTTCCCCGAAATCCAATTTTATCATGCTGTATTTTATTCAGCGCTGTGACGCGGGATGCAACGAGATCACAAGGCGGCTCAGGCATATCGCGTATTCACTGCTATGATGCTATAGTTAGAAATGCTGTGAAGACAATCTTATAAGCGATGCCAGTGGGATGCAATCGCATTTCATCACCACTTGCTTTCGCATCGCTTTGCGCAGTCTGCAATATATGGGAGGTACAGACATGGAACTATGGGATATTTATAACAGCATCCTTTGACGAGATCTGCCGCAAGCTGGACGAGGGCACATTCATTCCTTATCACAAGAGCCTGATCCGGTTGTTGTTTGATATGAGAAAACAATATGGTGCATCAGCGGGATGAGAACGCCCCTCAATGAAAGATATAACGATCATTGCGAAAAGATAAAAATATTCCGCATGCAGCACCTCCCTTACGGAGTGTGTTACATGCGGAAATCTTTTTGTAACGGATCGAAAATGAGGAACCAAAAGAGTTTTGTACCGGCGAAACTATGCCATTGCATTTACCTGTTTATATTTATAAAGCATCTCGGCATGGTTCTGCTCCTCGATTTGGATATCTGCAAGTAGCTTGCGCAGGGATGAATTGTCACAGGAAAAAATATTGGTGTTGTACTCGCCGGACACCAGCTTTTCCGTACCGATGCAATCCGTTGCAAGGAAGCAGTCATGTTCTTTATCCGCTGCATTTGCATTGTCACGGTATGTCCCCGCCGGGCTGTAATTTTTCCCCTGTGAATCATTGCAGTCACAGGTCGGCACATCACCTTTTAATGCCTGTCCGATCGATTGATAATGCTTCTGCTCATCCTCCTGCAGTGCCTTAAATAAACTTTTCAGCTCGGTATCCTTTGCCTCTGCGGCATATTTCTGGTACTTTGTGATACAAGACTTTTCCTGCGTCTGTAAGTCCCTTAATGCGGTGGTCTCTTTTTCCGTCAGCGTCATTGCCGATTCTCCTTTCTTTTTGACGTTACAGCAGTATTACACGGCATCTCCCGCGGCATCTACACTCTCTGTCGTCTTTTACCAAGGATTCCCATCTTCGATTGGTTTATACGGCATGACGATAAGAAAATCTTCCTAAGGAAACACTAATAAAATCAGCGTTTCCCCAAATTAACGGTAAAACAGTTCCCCAAGCATCAGATCCCTCTTAAATTCACGGATATTCGTATTGGCGTCAATATAGACCGCTTCCATGCCCATCGCCGCAGCCCAGTCTCCCATCTGCTCCGCAGTCAGATCATAAGTAAACGCCGTATGATGCGCGCCTCCCGCAAGGATCCATGCCTCGGCGCCCGTGTACAGATCCGGCTCCGGCGTCCAGAAATTGGTCGCAACCGGCAGCTTGGGCATCGGTTTCTCCGTCTTTTTGCAGTTCACATCGTTGATGATCAGGCGGAAGCGGCTGCCGAGGTCGATCATCGACACAGCGATTCCCTTTCCTTCTTTGGACGTAAAGACAAGTCTTGCCGGGTCCTCCCTGTCTCCCATCGACAGCGGCTGACACTTGATGCTGACCGGTCCGTCCGCGATCGACGGGCATATCTCCAACATATGCGCCTGCAGGATGCCTTCTTTGCTCTTGACAAAATTGTAGGTATAATCCTCCAGCATGGACGTGCCCTTTGCATCCGGCATGTCCTGCGTCATCAGCTTCATGATCCGCACCATGGCAGCAACCTTCCAGTCGCCCTCCGCGCCGAATCCGTAACCTTTCTGCATCAGACGCTGGATCGCAAGTCCCGGAAGCTGTTTTAACGCGCCGAGATCGCCGAAATGCGTGACGATTGCCTGATAATTCTTTTCTTCAAGAAAACGCTCAAACCCAAGCTCAATCTGTGCCTGTACTGCCACATGGCGGCGAAACTCACTGGCATCCCTGCCTTCGAGCAAAATCTCGTACTTGTCATAATATTCGTCAACCAGCGCATTTGTGTCCGATTCCGACACGGCGTCAACAGATTCTGCGATCTCGTTGACCGGATAGGTATCGACCTCCCAGCCAAATTTCAACTGCGCTTCAACTTTGTCTCCCTCGGTCACGGCGACGTTCCGCATATTATCCGCAACACGCATGACGCGCACATGACTGGATTCCACAATGCCGACCGCCGTACGCATCCATGATGCAATACGGTCCTGTACGTTTTCATCCGCCCAATGTCCGACCACGACCTTGCGCTCGATTCCCATGCGCGAGACGATATGTCCGTACTCCCTGTCCCCGTGCGCCGACTGGTTCTCATTCATAAAGTCCATATCGATCGTATCGTACGGAATCTCCTCATTAAACTGCGTATGAAGATGAAGCAGCGGTTTGCGATATTCCTGAAGCCCCAAAATCCATGACTTTGCAGGAGAAAATGTGTGCATCCATGTAATAACGCCCGCACAGCACTCGTCTGTATTTGCCTCATTAAAGGTTTTCCTGATCAGCTCATTCGTGATCAGCGTCGGTTTCCAGACAATCGTAAACGGCAGCTTCCCCGACTCATTCAGCTTCTGTACAATGATCTTTGCATGCTCTGCCACATGGGCAAGGCATTCATCCCCGTATAAATCCTGAGAACCCGTACAAAGCCAAAATTGATATTCTTTTCGTACTAACATCGCATATCCCCCTTGCTTTTTTTGTGCAGCGCTCATTTCATCATGTTATCGCGGATTGCGCAGAGCGTCGTCTTATCGCAATTTACGTTAAGCGCGGCTGAAATAGTTAATTTTACCAGTATTATAGCAAATCCACCCATTTGATTCAACGAAAAAACATGCCTTTTCCGCCAAAACAAACATTCTTTTTTCCGCCAAAACAAACATCTTTTTTTCGACAAAACGTACATTCTTTTTCCGCTGAAACGTACATTCTTTTTCCGCTGAAACGTACATTCATAACGTTACTCAAATATCATATAGAAAGAGGGTGCATTTTCCACAGGGACATGCTATACTGGATGAAACTTTACCGTTTTTAGATAAATTATGCGGAATACATCTGCAGATATGGCAGAAGCAGGAGATCGTTATGTACAATCTTTTTGAAGCCGGAAATGCACTGAATACACCTTTTGAATGCTTCATTTACAGTGATGAGAAGAACCGCTTTCCGGTCAGGCCGCACTGGCATTACTTTGCGGAATTGATCTTCATGCTGGAGGGATGCGCCGAAATGCATGCGGACGAGCATATCCACACAGCCCATGTCGGCGATATGATCTTTTTTCATCCGCAGTCTGTTCATTCCATTTACGCGGCGGCTCCGGGACCGCTGCGCTATATCGTGCTGAAATTCGATATCAACAGCATCAATATCGCATCCTCCTATGCGCCAAAGCTGCGCAGCATTGTGAAAAGCGCACGGAATAAGCAGATGCCGTTTTATTTTCCTGCTGAAGAAGCTGAAAAAATAGAATGCCGCCGTCTGTTTGAGAACTGCGTTGATGAACTGCAAAGGCAGGAATATGGCTACGACAGGATCATTCAGACAAAGCTCTATCATCTTTTAATGAACATTATCCGCTGTTGGATGCGTGAAGGATTCTCGATCGACCACGACGTATTTTCCGCCGACGCCCAGTATGATATCGACAGTGTTACGGAATATATCGACTCGCATATCAAAGAGAACCTGCCCGTTGCCGACATCGCTGCAAAATGCGGACTCAGTTATTCCTGTTTTGCCAAAAAGTTTCACCAGTTGTATGGAAAGAGCTGCAAAACGTACATTGAGGAAATGAAAATCTTTAAGGTGGAAGATTTTCTGCTATTTACAGATTTCGATCTCACCTACATCAGCCAGGAAACCGGTTTTTCGGATTGCAGCCATATGATCAAGTGTTTCAAAAAATACCGTGACTGCACGCCAAAGCAGTTTCGCACGAAGCATAAGCCGACGTGAAAATTGGTAATCTTCGGTTTCACCACACCCCGAAACATTTCCCGATCCAGTACCCTAAGCCGAGCACCCAGCTTGTAACGATCCCGTAGAGGATGACCGGTCCCGCGATCGTAAAGATCTTAGCGCCGATACCGAATACCTGGCCCTCTTTCTGATACTCGATCGCCGGAGAAGCTACAGAATTAGCAAAACCCGTGATCGGCACGAGCGCACCGGCGCCTGCAAACGCACCAAGCTTCTGATACAGGTTAAAACCGGTCAGAAGAACACTCAGCAGAACAAGAATGACCGAACACCATGTCCCGGCTGTCTCCTTGTCCAGTCCGAACTGGTCGGTCGCAACATTAAGGATCAGTTGCCCGAGCGTACAGATCAGGCCGCCGACAATAAACGCCTTGATCATCTGCCACCAGATATTCTTTTTAGGCGTCATCTGTTCGACATATTCCTGATAGACCTGCTTTTTCTGCTGCATCCGGCTCTGCTGATGCTTCTGCTCTTCATATACTTTTTTCATATCCTTTGACTGCTCTGCCATCCGTTCAATCCCCGCCTTCCGATTGTTTCCCAGCCTACATTGGAAATTAAATTCGGAAATAGCATGTGCGCTATGTCAAAAAATATGCATCGTCTTTGCAAACGATTATGAAAAAATCATCACAGACCGCCCGGGCAGCTCACCTCAAACATTTCATCGAGCGCGCGGTGCAAAATCTGCGCCTGTTCACTTTCCGCAAGCTTATAATACACTTCCTTGCCGTCACGCCGGCTGACGATCAGCCCGCTTTCCCTAAGAAGGCGCAAATGATGCGAGACTGCAGGATCACTCATGCCCATTGCTGCAGAGATATTGCTCACACATTCCTCGCAATGGCATAGCAGCCATAAAATGCGGAGCCGTGTGCCATCTCCCAGCTTGTCAAACCATGACGCGACTTTTTGAAATGCTTCAATATCAGGTATCCTGTCAAGTACATGCTCAATATTCTGCCCATGATCATGTGGTAAATCATAATGTGCCATATATTCCTCCGATTCTTATCCCACCCTGTCGACAACTGCTGCCTTACATGTGCTTCGCACATGTTTAACGCTTCGCGATGCACACTCGCTTCGCTCGGCGCCGGTATCATGTCTGACGACATGATACCACATGCTTCGCACATGTTTAACGCTTCGCGATGCACACTCGCTTCGCTCGGCGCCGGTATCATGTCTGACGACATGATACCACATGCTTCGCACATGCTTAACGCTTCGCGATGCACACTCGCTTCTGCTTATTTCGATATTGCAAGCGCCCGCGTCGCATTGAGCACTGCAAGCACCATAACGCCGACATCCGCAAAGATCGCCCACCACATATTTGCAACCCCGAATGCGCCAAGCACAAGACATAGTGCTTTGACCGCCAGCGCAAACACAATATTTTCATATACGATCCGAAGCGTTTTTCTTGAGATACGCATTGCCAGCGCGATCTTGGCGGGATCGTCGTCCATCAGCACCACATCGGCCGCCTCGATCGCGGCATCCGAACCGAGCGCTCCCATTGCAATACCGACATCCGCCCGCGACAGTACCGGTGCGTCGTTAATGCCGTCGCCGACAAATACAAGCTTTTCATTTTTGCCGGTCTCTGCCAGCAGCCGTTCCACCTCGTCAACTTTATCGCCCGGCAGAAGTCCGCTTTTTACCTCATCCACCTTCAGTTCCGCAGCAATGGCAGTTGCCGCTTTTTCAGAGTCTCCGGTCAGCATCACCGTCTTGCGCACCCCGGCCGCCGAAAGCGCGCGGACAGCCTCTGCTGCCGTCGGCTTTAATACATCCGCGATCAGGATACACCCGATATAGGAACCGTCCAGTGCAAGATGCACTTCCGTACCTGCGGCGTCGCTCTCAGCGCAGGAAATGTGCAGGCGTTCCATCAATCTGCGGTTCCCGGCAGCAACCGTTTTCCCGTCTATGTTTGCCGTTATGCCATGACCGCTGATCTCTTCCACCTCACTCACCAGCGCCGTATCAATACTCTTTCCATACGCCCTGCGCAGGCTCTCAGCGATCGGGTGTGTGGAATAGCTCTCGGCGTACGCCGCATAATGAAGCAGCATCTCATCACTCACCCCCTGCGCTTTAACGCTTACAACTTCAAAGACTCCCTTGGTCATTGTCCCCGTTTTATCAAACACGACGATTCCCGTCCGCGCAAGCGCCTCTAAATAATTGGAACCCTTTACAAGAATCCCGCGGGCGGACGCGCCGCCAATACCGCCGAAAAAGCTTAACGGTATTGAGATTACCAACGCGCAGGGACAGCTAATGACTAAAAAAGTCAGTGCCCTTGTAAACCACACGAGCCAGTCAGCGTTCCCGCCGCCAAAAAGAAGCTGTATAAAAGGCGGAACGATTGCCAGCAGCACGGCGCCAAGGCAGACTGCGGGTGTATATATTTTGGCGAAACGGGTGATGAAATTTTCAGAGCGCGACTTTTTCATGCTGGAGTTCTCTACCAGATCTAAAATTTTCGATACCGTTGATTCTCCAAATTCCTTTGTTGTGCGCACTCTGATCAGGCCGTTTAGGTTCACACATCCGCTGATGACCCCATCGCCCTGTTTCGCTTCCCGCGGTATGCTCTCCCCGGTCAGCGCACTGGTATTCAGGGATGTTTCACCTTCAATGATCACACCGTCTATCGGTACTTTTTCCCCCGGCTTTATCACAATGACCGTACCGGTCGGCACCTCATCAGGATCGATCTGCGTTAATTCTCCGTCCTGTTCAATATTGGCATAATCAGGCCTTATATCCATCAGTGCCGTAATATTCCTGCGGCTTCTTCCAACCGCACAGCTCTGAAACAGCTCTCCGATCTGATAAAAAAGCATAACTGCAACGCCCTCGAACATCTCACCGATCCCGATCGCGCCGACCGTTGCTATTGCCATCAGAAAATTCTCATCAAATACCTGTCCGTGGATCATACCCAAAAATGCTTTGCGCAGGATATCATAACCGATCACCATATACGGAACCAGATAAAGTACTGTCTTGATCCTGCCGTCAATCGGCAGTACCGTCAGCACAGCCATCAAAACTGCCGTTATGATGATACGCAGCAATACCCTTTTTTGTTTTTTATTCATAATAATCCTCCCTGACCAGCCTGCTAAAGCCGCTCATGTTCATTCCAAAATGATTTCGCAATCGTCCTCTACTTTTTTGCATGCCTTAACAACCGCCTTCATCGTTGTTTTCTCATCCGCTCCGTCATCAAATTCTACCTTCATCTTCTGAGTCATAAAGGAAACCGTCGCTTCCTTCACTCCCGCGACCTTTTTCGCGGCTTCCTCCATCTTAAGCGCGCACGCCGCACAGTCTACCTCGATCTGATATGTTTTTTTCATGTCTGCATCCACCCTTCTTTTCTTTGATCCATTTTTTGATCTAATAGATAGGTTCTTATGTCTCTATCATCTTGTTGTAAACATTTAAGCATATGTTTAATTGTTTGTCAAGGGTTTTTGTATAAAAATAAAAAAAACGAAAGATTGCAAAATGTACAAGTGACTTTTTTATGACAGATCCCTCATGCATTCATAATCCGTCATAGAGTTGAAAATAGAAATAATACAGGGAACCGGCAAGTTTCGCGAGCGCGATAGAAAGAATAATGATGCCGAGACCTTTACGCAGATGCACACGGCGGGCAAACACCGGAATTCCACCCAGCATTTCCTCTATGGCAAGCGCCAGGCACCCGACAAACATCCCTGTAAAAAAGCCCCAGATGATAACGGCGGCAACACCTGTCCACCTCATTACTGTGCTTCGTTCGTCCCATGCGGACGTTGTCCATAGGTGGGAATACACGCCGAAAATGCCGCCGGCGATCGCGCCCGCGACAATCCACTCCTCATAGAATTCTATTTTATATGCCGTATGAAAGCGGGCGGCAAAGCGCGGGATCAGCGCCACAACAATGACTGTCGTAAATACGCCGCCTGCCGTAAACACTCCGAAACTCAGACCGAGTACCACCAGTAATACTTGTTCCACTACCGTTCCTCCCCGCCGTCCTCATGTATTTTTTCCGTTCCTGTCCTGCTGCCCGCAGTCATGCTTTCTTTTCTATCTTGAGGCCGCTTCTGCTTGTCTGTTATGTTTCCGCTTTCTGCCTGCGGCGCCCCTGTCCTTTTCCGCATTTTCCACCTGCCCCTGGCGACCCTTTTTCCTTTGCTCCGCTTTCCTCTTGCCGTGACGACCCTATTCCCTTTGCCCTGCCTTCTTCTCCTGCCCCTAGCGACCCTATTCCCTTTGCCCCGTTTTCCTCTCCTTGCCGTGACGACCCTTTTCCCTTTGCCCCGCCTTCTTCTCCTGCCCGTGGCGACCCTATTCCCTTTGCCCCGTTTTCCTCTCCTGCATGCGACTGCTCACGGTTTGCATTTTCCACAAGCGCCGTCACGACGTCACTTTCATACTGGCGCATCTGCACTTCAATCGGCGTAGGATCTTTCGTGATCCTTCTTGTCCCGATATGATTAAAGAAAAGAATGATTCCTGCGGAAAGTCCGATCGAATAAGAAATTTCCAGCACTGTCAGCCCGTCCGATTCCATTCCCGTGACGAGCTCATAAACTTTAGAAAAAATATCTTCGATGCTGATATCATTATGAAACGCCATAATCGTAAACGCAGCGCCGAAAAAACTAAGCAGCGCGATCAGGGCAATCTTCACCTTCTCCCACACCGGATGCGGCTTCCCCGTCCGCCGTTCCACAAGCACGTCCCCCGCTCCGAGGCTGACGATCCTGCTTCCCGGAAACTTCTCCTGCAAAATTCTGATCAGATGCAGCACATCTATGACTGCGCGGTTTTTTTCAGAAAAACAATACACGATCAGTTCGCGCGCCTGACTCTGCATACCATCATCTTCACACAGGATTTCAGCCACATCCGACATCCTGACACGGGCATTCTCCAATTCTACTTTTTCTTCCGCCTTCAAATAAAAAGTCTGCACAGCCTCTCTCCTTTAGAAGCAGGAACGGTAAGCCATCCCCATTCTCAGGTATTTAGTCTGTGCAGATTTATTTATTTCAATCCCAATTCGCACCGCAGACCTGCGATGTCATATCGGTTCGTCCACATTTATGATTTTCCCGCCTTCTTCTAATCGTTCACATCAGCTTCGCATATTTTCTTCTGCGAAATACGTTTAAGCCCGCAAATACTTTATTGTAGATCCAATATCCGATCACGGCAAGCTCCTCGACGATCTTTTTCTGTTTTTTTCTTACCCGGTCCTCCCAGTCTCCGTCAGCGATCATCGGTACCCGCATACGGACCGCATGGATCAGATCGTCATTGTCATGTATTTGGGCGTCAATCTCCGTAAACGCCGAGCCGATCACCTCAGGGCGGTGCGCGTCCGAGCCGCCAAACTCCGGCTTCTGGTACTTCACCGCAAGCCGTTTCGCCAGTCTGTTCTGCAGCGGCGTGACGCAGGCATTAAAACTCTCGACAAAATCCATGCTGTTCATCAGCGATTCATTCTTCTTTCCGAGACGCGTATTCATCAGCGCAAAAAAACCGTTCCCGTACGGATGCGCCGGTCCGATGATCCCGCCCAGACCGTGTACGCGCCGAATGAGCTGTTTTCCTTTCAAGCCGCGCACCTCCAGCATACGCGTATGCTCCCGCTCCGGCAGTATTACAATCATATGTCCCGCATCCCGCGTATCATATTCAATTCCGCGCAGCACGACAAACGACCTGCCCGCAGCCGCCGTAAGCCTTGTCCGCAGCTTTTCCCATTGATCGTGTCCGCGATAGGAGTTGTGATCCGTCACAAGCATGCCGTCATAGCCGAGAGACACCAGATTTTTCACATAATTTTCCAAATCCACCTTCGCATCGATCGAACCCTCTTTCGTATGGCAGTGCATGTCAAACTTCATAATCTGTCTCTCTCCTCTGTTCCGCCTCTATCTGCATCGGACTTTTGCGTGCCTTTTCGTTTCACAGACAGCATTTCGCAAACGCTATTTCGCAAACGCCGTTTCACAATTACCATTTCACAAATACCATTTCGCAAACGCCGTTCGGGACCTCCGTGCTGACATTCATGATATGCATTTGTAACGATCCTATGCAAAATGCTTTTCCCAATCGATTTTATCACATCCGATCGGGAAAAGCATTCTTTTTCAAAAAAATACAGAATCGCAAAAACAGGAGCACGGATAAAGGCGCTCACAGATCCACAGTTCCGTCAAACCGAGAGAGATATTCCTCTCTTCTGTCATGCGTAATGACGATCCGCATATACCCCTCCAGCGAAAAGATCAACGCATTCAGGCTGTCCCTCGTGACGGGATCAAGCGATGCCGCAGGCTCGTCAAAAATCAATATTTGGGGACGCCTGATCAGCGCTCTCGCCACTGCGATCCTCTGGCGCTCTCCGCCGGATATATTGTCTCCGAAATCGCCTAGCGGCTCCTCCTTCACACGCTCCGCCAGCGCACGGATGCCAAGCCGTTCCAAAAGCTCCTGATACTCCGAGGAATCTTTGGCGGGTTCCCCCTTAAGCAGCGTAATATTTTCATACAGGGGCGCGTTAAAAAGATAAGGCGCCTGATCCACCACTCCTACCAGCGCATAAATCTCTTCCTCGGAGAGATTTTTAATATCCTGCCCCGCCAGCGTGATGCTGCCGGAATAATCATCATAATATTTGAGAAGCAGCTTGATGAGGGTGGATTTTCCTCTTCCGCTTTCCCCCACAATCGCATAGCATCCCCCCGCTTGGAAGCGATAGGAAAAGTCGCGGTAGAGCTGCCGCTCCCCAAACGCAAATGCCACATGATCGTAAGAAACCTCCATCGGCGGCGTCATCGTGATTCCGCTGTCCGGAACGCACGCCGTCTGTCTTTGACTGTTCAGCTTCGCAACAACCTTTTTAGACGCTCTGATATGGATCATATATTCGATCGCGTTCGTAAAATGATTGGAAAGAGTACTGAAATATCTGACAGCCGCAAACAGCATTCCGGCAGTCAGCGCGCCTTTCACGACCAGCCATCCTCCGAGTCCCATGCAGACGATCGACGAAAGACCTGCCACGCTCATCAGTGTCTGAAAGCTCATTGTGCTGACAAACTCAGATTCCGAGTACCCTCTTTGAATGCCTTCCGCCGCCTGCTCGTAACGTTTCAAAAAGCGCTCCCCGCCGCAGCCGATGCGGATCGTCTCATATCCCTCCACGGTCTCTTTCAGCGTATTCGTATGCACTTCACTCTTTTCAGAGTATAATTCCATTTTCTTTTCTTCCCATTTCGTAAACGGCTTCGTGACTGCCAAAGGGACTGCCGCCATCACGAGCGCCGCCAGCATAAGCCAGATATTCAACTTCCACAACATTACTACGGATGAAATAATAGCTGCTGAAGAACAAAACAGAAACGGAATCTGATTCAGGGCGTTATCACGGTATAGCGGTACATCCGTTATAAAAAGGTTGATATAAAAAGCGTCCTTTTCGCCGCGAAAACTCTTAAGGGGTCTCCGCAGAATGTTTTTCATAATACCGCATCTCATGCCCAGCACGCCGTCCGCCAGAAATTGCAGCCTTGTCCATGTGGCTGCTGCGGTCAGCAGGTAACTCGATACGGCAAGCAGAACCGACAAGCCGATCATCCACAGCATCGTCCGCATCCGCCCCGCTTCCGCATATTCGATCAATTTCCCGTCTATGTACGCCATGACGGCAAGCGCCACGGATTCCCCCGCATAAAGCAGACATGCCAGTATCAGATAAGCCTTCCCCTTTTTTGTCAGAGTTTTCATATTTCTGTCTCCTTCACAAATTGACTGCCCTTTGAACATAAAAACACGAGACATGACCCCTCAATAGATTGCGAGGAGCCATCCCTCATTGTGTTTTTGGCTCTGTACAACATTTCTTCACCGGTTACTCTTTCGAGGTCTGCCCCTTACCGGAGCACGCCCCTGCACATGCTGCATCGCGGCATCCGCAACCGCCTGCCATCACTTCTTCGAGTTCATCAAGCTCCGCCCCGTTCATCACAATGAATGCGCAGCCCGGAATATTTCCCATTCGCTTTGCAGTCATAATAAACCGTTCGGCAAACTCCTCGTCCTGCGGGGAAAATCCGAGCGGGTCCGCGTATTCATATCCCATAATGTGCGTGTGTAGAATCACGGGAACCGCTTTCTTTTTCCTGCATAAGTGCAAAAGCGCATAACTCACCTTGCGAGGAAGTATCGAAAAATTGCTATTGGTTTCGCCGCCGACCTCCTGCACCATGCAGTAAGAATAAATCCTGCACCCCGCATCCGCCTCGTCGGCAATCGCCACGGCACAGTGCTCGCATCCAAAATCCGTAGAAGCCAGCTTCTGAAGATGCCTGATTACCCCGCATTCATCCTTAATCGAAATATGACCTGCCAATGCCTCCCCGCCCCGTTTCCGTCCACTACTTTTTTCATTTTACACAATTCAACGAAATATTACAATCAACCAAATGGAATTTTTATTGATTCCATTTTAGTTGAATTATTTTTGTTATGCAATATTTGTTGAATTATTTTTGGTTATGTATTATAATCAAACTAACCATGAAGCCAAACTGCAAAGGAGCGTCCGTGATGGCAGTACGAAGCGCAAAACAACTTTTATTCCATGCAAGAACAAGCCGCGGCATGACACAGTCCAAAATGGCTGACGGCATCTGTTCTCTTCAGGCGCTTTCCCGGATTGAGTGCGGTTCTTCGAATGCCGGTCCTGCTACCTTCTACGCGCTTACGAACCGTGCCGGTTTTCCTCATACCCGCTTTCCCGCCTATACCGACAGAACTGATTTCGCATGTTATCTTTCCTTAAAATATGCGCGCGTTCATCTGGACGCATGGCAGCTTACCCCCGCTTTCAAAGAACTGCAGAAAGTAAAGAACCTTCGCTGGGCGGATAACCGCCTGACCTATCAGGAGTGGCTGTTTTTATCGTGCAGACTCCAGTTTCGGTCGTATCCGTACAGCCATCAAAAGCTTTATGCGGCTCTGAAGTCTGCGCTTCGGATTACCCGCCCGCATTTTGCTCCCGACATTCCTTTCGACGGTCCGTTATCCAAAAATGAATTCGAAATTATCACAGCGCTGGCGCAGGAATCCCTGTATATCGGTGACTGCGGGCGTTGTATCCAACTGATCCGCCATCTGGAAGACTGCCTTTCCCACAGCGTGTTTGCAGCCGCGGAACGCAGGCGTCTGCAGGCAGAGTCCGCCATCGTTCAAATCAAATATCTGCTGTCGCTGGCAGAATATCAAAATGCTTTCCGGCTGGCGGAACAACACAGGCGTCAAATGGCTGCGTATGAGGAAAACGCGCCGGTTTTTGAGCTTACCTTTCTTGCCGCTCTGAGCGCCCTGCGCTGCGGATATGAAAAAGAAGCGGATTCCCTGATCAGATCGGTCTATGATGACGCGCAGCGCTCAGAAAACTATTACGCCTGCGTATGTCTGAAACATCTCCGGCGCGAGGCTTCTTTCCCGATTGCGGAGCGGCTGCGAAAGATTCCAAAGATTCCGCGTAAAAAATACCCCGTCGAGAAATTTGATCCGTCATTATTGTTTCTTGCAAATACCGGACATGAGGAAAAGACATATCTCTATCAAATAGGCAATATCATTCGGGATTTTCGAACGAAACAGGGCTTGTCACAACGGATGCTCTGCACCGGGCTCTGCTCCAAATCCAAGCTTTCCAAAATTGAGAGCGGCGCCCTTAACCCCTGCATTGCGCTCACGGAAGCACTGCTTCAGCGGCTTGGGATTTCCGACCGGCTTTTTACCTTTTGGGGGAATGAAAAAGAAGCGTCTTTTTATGATCTGCAATCCGAACTCATGCCGATGCGTTCCTCCGGTCAGAAAGAATTGCTTCTGAAAAAAATTGAAGAAATGGAAGCGCTTGCCAATGACGGCAATCATCTTTGGAAGCAGGCATGTCTGACTGCCAAAGCGGTCTTACATCCGCCGGCTGAGGCAGTCCCGCTGCTTATGGAAGCACTGCGGCTCACGCTTCCGGATTTGAATATTTACAACCTTTTAAGCTGCCGCCTGACCCGGCAGGAGCTGGAAATTCTGAAACATATCGCGGATTTATACCGCGTTTCCGACGAGCCTTACAAAAGCGCTTTCTATTATTTGCAGCTACTCGAATATCGGAAAAAAGCGCCGCTGGATATTCAGATGCGCGCAGACCTTCTGACCGGTATGCCCGATGCGGCGTTTATACCTTCCCTTTCTCCCGCATACGCAGAAGAATCCGTTTCTCCATCCGGCTGACCTGCACCTGACTGATGCGCAGGCGCTTTGCGACCTCCATCTGGGTCTTGTCCTGAAAATAGCGGAGTTCGATCAGTTCCCGCTCTCTTTCATCCAAACTGCCGATCAGCTGCTCCAAAAGCATATGATTGAGCAGCCGCTCCTTTTCAGGATCCTGACCGTCACCCATTCCGTAGCTGTCAATACCGGAACCGCCTGCTGCAGTCTGTCCGATGCCGCCTTTTGATCTTCCGCCCGCGACGACCTGATCGACCAGATAGATCTCGTTCCCGTCGGACTGAAAGACCGAACGGTAAATGGACTCGACCTCAATATTCGCCTCCATTGCCATCACGATATCCTCTGAGCTTAAACCCGTATCCGCAGAAAGCTCATCCATTGTCGCTTCCCGCCCAAACTTCTGCGACAACCGATCCATGGACTGCCTGATCTTCCAGCCATTTTCTTTTAATGTCCGGCTGACCTTCACCATCCCGTCATCCCTGAGAAAACGCTTGATCTCACCCTGGATCATCGGCACCGCATAAGTGGAAAAGCGCACATCATAGCTTAAGTCGAATTTGTCGATCGCTTTCATGAGCCCGATGCTCCCGATCTGAAACAGATCTTCCGCGTCAATGCCTCTTCCGAGAAACCGCTTCACAATATGATGCACAAGCCCTAAGTTTTTTTCTACGAGTATCTCCCTTGCTCTTTTATCACCTGCCTGTGAACGTGCGATCAATGCAGCGGTCTCGTCCATTTATATCCCCTTTTACGCCGTCCGTATAGCGTCTCCTACTCTTTTCATCATGCTGACTTTCGTCCCTTCTCCCAAGCGGGATTCCACTTTAAGGTCGTCCATGAACGCTTCCATAAATGCAAATCCCATGCCGGAACGCTCAAGCTCCGGTCTTGTCGTATAAAGCGGCATCATCGCCTGCTCAATGTCGGCAATCCCCGCCCCGTCATCCTCTATACGCACGGAAAGAAGATTTCCGGTTACCATACAGTACATTCTGATCTTTCCGCCCCTGCTGTCATAACCGTGAATGATCGCATTGGTAACCGCCTCCGAAACCGCTGTCTTCACATCGGCAAGCTCTTCTACCGTCGGATTGAGCGGTGTGATAAACGCTGCGACGACCACACGGGCGAAGCTCTCGTTCAGCGACACTGCATCGAAGGTCAGCGACATTTCGTTGACATATTCGTGCCTAATCCCTGCCGCACCCATCGCTTTCTGCTGACCAATATTTCCTGCATCCCCTCCGCTCTCCTGTATATTTCCCTGCTTTGCCACGCCAATCGTTTTCTGCATTTCCTCATGCCCCGCCGCGCCCATCGCATCCTGTACAGGTTCCTGCTCCTCCACATCCGCGCACATTTTACTCTCCCTGGTCCTTATCTCCATCTCTCCACTCCTTTTGTTTTATCCTCGTATCCGTCCCTACTCCATGATCGTGATCAGTTTCTGCATACCGGATACCGCAAGAAGCTGTCTGATCCGTCTGCTTGTATTGATGGCAAATACTTTCCCGCCGAAACAGGATATTTTTTTATATCTGCCCATGATCACGCCGATACCGGAACTGTCCATAAATTTCGTATCTTCAAAGTCAAATACGATGTTGACAATCTTACTGTGTGCAATATAATCATCGGCCGTCCGGCTGATCAGTACTGCCCGGTGGTGGTCGATCTCCTCCGGCATTCTGATCATCAGATAATTTTCGATAATTGCATAATTATCAACCATTCCTTTCTCCCTTCCAGATATTGATACATATAAAAAGAGAACATCCTTTTCGATGTTCTCTTTCGTATCTGCCATTCTTTCTTTTTTATGCTCTCGCGCCTGCCGCAAATTCCCTGCGCTTTTCTCCGGAACCGCTCCGCATTTCAACGAGCCGTCCGGCTAAACGTTTCTGCACGCGGTTCACTGCTGCTGCTCGATCGTGTTTAAGCGCCTCCGCGAATTGACTGCAGAATTCTTGCCTGGGAACCGCTCAATGACAAGGTTATAATAAATAACTGCATTCTCCAGATCCTCATTACGATAATACGACTCTGCCAGCTGATACAGGGCAAGCGAATCCGTTTCGTCAAATGAAACCGCCATTAGGAAATAATTGATCGCTTCCGAATAGTTCTGCACATTAAACTCTGCCATCCCCGTCTGATAGTAAGAATCGGATACTTCCGGTCCGATCAGGGCAAGCAGTTCATTGTAAACGCTCTTAAAGTAATCGGGGGCTTCCTGCTCCACATAAGTCTCATCGATCTTGCCAAGGCTGTCGGCAACTGCCATGACATCCGGCTCTTCCTGCATATAGATACTTGCCGCTTCCAAAAGCTGCTCATAGGCTGCGATCGTACCGTCCGTTCCCGTATAAGCTTCAAGTGCTTCCTCCGTCTGCGCCAGCTGTTCCTTCAGTGTTTCGATCTGACCTTCCCTTTCCTGCACGTCTGCCGTTTTCTGGGTCAGCAGTTCGCTGTACTCCGCAACCTGCTCATTTACTTTCGCTACCTCCGTTTGGATTCTTGCCGGCAGGATCAGGAAAATGGCAATGGCAAGCCCGATCAGCACCCCGATAATAATATTAAGAATCGTCGATAATCCGCGGGAATCCTTATTATTGATCGGCTGGATCACCGTATCATTTCCGCTCTTGTACTTTTTGGCGTTCTTTTCCTCTTTACTCTTTTTCTTTGACTGACTCCTGCCTTCATCCTGAGTGATGGCAATGTCAATCTCCTTCATATACCGCATTGTCAACGTATTGCTCGTGTCAATACGCAGCGCCTTCTCGATTTCTTTCTCTGCCTTGTCCCATTCCTCCTGACTCATATAGATCAGCGCAAGGAGCTGGTGCGCCTGCAGGTATTTCGAATTCATCGATAATACTTTTTTTAGCTGGATGACCGCAAGGTCCACGCTGTCCTGCATGCAGTAATTTAATGCCTGATTATATTTTTTGACCGCCTGCGTCAGCGTATCAAGCTGCGTAGGGTTCGATCTGATATCTTCAATGTAATCGTCCGCAATATTTTTGAGCGGCTTGATATTCTTGCTCATCACCCACTCGTTTAAGGCGGACACCACTTCTCCAGTCTCATAATAAATCAAGCCGAGAAGATTTCTTGCCTCCACATGATTCTTATTTAATTTAAGACATTGTCTGAGGCTTTCCGCCGCCCCGGACAAATCTCTGACACCTGCTCTCTCCAGTGCGATATTGTAATAGCGGTTCGATGCGAAAATAATCTTCTTATAGACCCGCACATCTGCGCCGCAGTTTGTACAAAATTCGTTTTCCGTCAGGAGACAGCCACAGTTAAAACACTCCATAGCTCCGCTCCTATTCTTCTTCCTGTGCTTCTTTGATCACATCCACAAGTACGTCAGCCAAATCCGTCGTATCCTGACTATATAATACATCCTCCGCCTCTTCTATCTCTACGCTGGGATGAAACTTCTTGAGCTCCTCCTCAAAGTTAATCATCAGAATTCCTCCCTAAATATGCCTTTATCCGCCCGATCAAGTACAACGAGCCGGCCACATAAACGCGTTCATCGCCCCTTCGTTCCCTTATGCATTGGGAAAACGCCTGCTCCGGCTGCTTCCATATCGTACAATGGGCCTGTCCGGACTGCTGCAGCACTTCTGCTAAAACCTCCGGTGCCAGCGCTCTCTCCCCTCCCGCAGACGTCACATATACCCTGAAAAACAATCCCGACTGCGCGATCATATCTGCCATGCGTTCATATCTTTTATCTGCTACAATTGCCAAAATAAGTACATTGTTCAAATCAGGACCGGTACGCTTCACCGTTGTAAGCAGCGCCCGCATTCCATCCTCGTTGTGCGCACCGTCCAAAAATACGTCCGGCAGCACCTCTTCCATCCTTCCTTCCCACTGTGCCGCATAAATCCCCTTCCGAAGCTTGTCAACAGAAGGGTACTCAAACCGCCAGGGCATTTTAGCAGCTCCGTCTGCGGACACTTCGTTCCGAACCCGTATCGTCTGCACGGCATCTTTCTTCTCATGCCTTGCAAGCACTTCAACCGCCCTTATTGCAAGCGCGGCATTTTCTGCCTGATAGCATGCCGTTGTGGAAAGTAAAAAGCTGATAGAATTATCATATACAGATTGATAAGAAAAAGCAATGCTTTTGTTGGTAATTCCGTCAATTTTGAAATCGCGCGAATCGACAAATTCAACCGGTGCGTGCAGCTTTCCGGCACAAATTCTTTCCGCCTCCGCGCTTTCTTCATCAGAAAACAAGCAGACTGCCGGCGTAAGCTCTCTGAAGATTCCCGCCTTTTCACGCGCGATCTCACCGGTCGTATCCCCGAGATATTCCGTATGATCCAGTGCGATCCTCGTGATCACGCACAATTCCTTGCGCGGCATGCAGTTTGTCGCATCCAGCCTGCCCCCGAGCCCGGTCTCTAAGATCACGTAATCGGTCTGTGCCGTTTCCCTGCATTCCAAAAACATAAAAAATAACATTTCAAAAAAAGAAGGGTGGTAGGAAAGCCCGCGCAGCGCCGTAAATACACTGTCCCCATGTGCATCTGCCAATGCGTCACCCTCTGATGAAACTTGCCCGTTCTCATATGCGCAAAGCTTTTCCGCAACGTCAAAAAATGCCGCGCAGAAGGATTCTTCGGAAACCATGCTGCCGTCAAATAAAAACCGTTCGCGCATGGAAACGAGATGCGGCGACACAAACAATGCCGTATGATGCCCGCATTGTTCCAAAATACTGCGCAGATAAGTGCAGACTGAACCTTTGCCGTTTGTTCCCGCGACATGAATGATCCGGCTCTCCGCACACGGACTTCCCATATAGCGATAGAAACCGCACGTATCTTCCATCGTATGTTTCGTTGTAAATTTGGGTATTGACAGAAGATACGACGTGATCTCCTGATATGTAATCTGTTTCATGCTGTCCCATGCCCCGCAGCGCGGCGGTTCTTTCCGGCACGCTGACTTTCCCTGCGGCATCACACCCGAATGACGGTTCCCTGTATGATGCCCGAAATACTCTTGTACTGCATAAAGCAGGTATTGGCACTGATCGCCTGCTGCGCATTGTTGACGCTGATAACCGACCCGGCGTAAAGCTTATCCTCCACGCGTATCGCTGACTGCCGTCCTTCTTCCATCATTTTTTGAAGCGCCTGCTTTTCCGACTGCAATTGCTTTGCGCGCTCAGTCAGCCTTTCTCTTTCCTTAAGCAGCTCATTGCATTCCCTGATCAGCGTCTGGTCTTTGGAACGGATCGTAAGCTGCTTGCGCAGCATTTCTGCCCGGTCCTCGATCAGCTCAAGCTTCTGCATGATCTCCGCCTCTTCCTTGCGGTTCTCGACGTTCTGGTCATAAACCTTCTGCTCACAGCCTGCATGCAGGACCGTTTTCACTTCTTTATCACTGCCGACGCACATCGCCTTGATTCCCTGAAATCCATGCACATACCCGCCAAGGATCATGCCGCGTTTTCCGGTCGCCGTCACTTCCCCCTGTGCGGACACTTCGGCATTCAGAAAATAATTCGCCATGACATTGCCCCTGGCCTCCACCGTGCAGTGTTCCAAAAAGTCCGCGTACACATTTCCCCTGGAACGGATACGCCCCTTCTCATTTCCCTGTACGCCGCGGCGCAGAATGATATCGCCGCCCGCATAGATATCCGCAGACTCCACCGTACCGCTGATCGTCAGGCTCTTTCCTGCCCGGATGACTGTTCCCGCAGCGACGTTACCGTCGATCACGACGTCGCCGAAAAACTCCACCTTGCCGATCAGGATATCCACGTCGCCTTTAATCTCATGCACATTGCAAATCTCGATCTGATCATCTCTGAAGATGAGTTTTCCTTCGGTCTGTGCAATATAAGTCGGCAGTTCGGCATCCTCTTTTAAGGCGATCCCGCGCCCTCTTAATGCAGGAAGTTCCCTGCACAGCTCCGCACGGAGCCTCTTTCCGCGCACATCTTCGCCGTCAGTTCCCTGCTCGGCCGCATGATACACGGCAAGTACCTGCCCCTCCTGCACATTCTGCAAAAGATTCATGCTCTGGTAATCCACGGAACCGTCTTCACGGATGCGCGGATGCTTTGTGTAATCATCTGTCTCGATCTCATATTCATAATGACCCGGAGTTCCCTGCACGGGCGGCGCTCCCTCCGCCACAAGGACTTCCCTGCCGTATACTTTCTTTTTTGCCATCGCCGCCAGGTTGGACTCGTGAAATCCGCTGACTACACCTGCCTCACGAAGATGCGCCTTCAGCTCTTCACGCTCATAGCTTTCCCCGTCCGGTTTTGGCTGCAAAAAGAGAAATGCCTGCATAGAATCCTCGGAAACCGTAATATAATTTCCGGCAAGCGTCCAATCATCCTGTACGGTTTCCTGCACTTTATCCGGCGCCTCATTCCCCATCTCCATACAGTGTCCCTCCTTTTCTCCCCCGATTCCCTCCGCGCGCTTCCTGTCCGGTCTTTGGACCGCAGCCGCGGTGCAGGCTGATACCCGGTCAGCCTGCTGCGGGATATATTATTGTTCAAGCTGACTTAAACGCTCTTTTACCTGCGCCATCATCTGCTCATATTTCTCCTTTTTCGCACGCTCCTCAGCAATCTTTGCCTCCGGCGCCTTTCCGATAAAGCGCTCGTTCGACAGCATGCCGTTTACGCGTTCCAGTTCCCCGGTCAAGCGCTCTTCTTCTTTTTTCAGACGCCCGATCTCCTTATCAATATCCACAAGCTCCGCAAACGGGATATAGAGCGTTGCATTCGGAATGACCACCGATACCGCGTCATCAGCGATCCCGCTCTTATCTTTCTGCAGCAATACGTCGGACGCGCAGGCGAGCGTTTGGAAGAACAGCTTCCCTTCCTCAAAAATATGAAGTAGCTCCTCCTTTGGTGACACCACATACACGAGCGCCTTACGGCTCGGAACAACGTTCATCTGCGCGCGCACATTTCGGATCCCGCGCACGGCTTCCTTGATCGTCTCGATCGCCTGTTCCTGCTTTGGATATGCTTTTGCCTCGTCATAAACAGGCCATGCACTGATCATGATGGATTCTTCTTCGGACTGCAGTGTCGTAAAGATCTCCTCCGTGATGAACGGCATGTACGGATGCAGGAGCTTCAGCGCATCGATCAGAACCGTCTTTAAGGTGTAAAGCGCGGCGTTCTGGCTTTCCCGATCGTCCGTATTGTACAGGCGCGGCTTCACCATCTCGATATACCAGTCACAGAATTCATCCCAAATAAAGTCATAAATCTTCTGGACGGCAATGCCAAGCTCATAATGCTCCATATTGTCCGTGACTTCCCGCACCACGCCGTTCAGCTTCGAAATGATCCACTGATCGACCGGCTGCAGGGTTTCCGGCGCTGGCACGTAAACCTCTTTGCCCTCCATATTCATCATGATAAAACGCGATGCATTCCAGATCTTATTGCAGAAATTCCGGTTAGCCTCAACGCGCTCATAATGAAAACGCATATCGTTGCCCGGCGCGTTGCCGGTAATGAGCGTTAAGCGCAGCGCATCCGCGCCATACTTTTCGATCACCTCAAGCGGATCAATTCCGTTTCCGAGCGATTTCGACATTTTGCGTCCCTCAGAATCTCGCACAAGACCGTGGAACAATACGGTATGGAACGGGCGCTCTCCCATCTGCTCATATCCGGAAAAGATCATGCGGATGACCCAGAAAAAGATGATGTCATAGCCAGTCACAAGCACGTCAGTCGGATAAAAATAAGAAAGCTCCTTTGTTTTTTCAGGCCATCCAAGCGTGGAGAATGGCCATAGTGCCGAAGAAAACCATGTATCCAGCGTATCCTCATCCTGCTTAAAATGTGTACAGCCGCATTTCGGACAGTTCTTTGGCATTTCTTTTGCAACGACGATTTCGCCGCATTGCTCACAGTAGTACGCAGGAATCCGGTGCCCCCACCAGAGCTGTCTCGAAATACACCAGTCACGGATATTATCGGTCCAGTTAAAGTAGGTCTTTTTCATGCTTTCGGGAATCAGCGTGACCTCGCCGTCCTTTACCGCTTTTACTGCCGGTTTGATCAGCTCCTCCATCTTTACGAACCATTGCTCTTTGACCATCGGCTCGATCGTCGTGCCGCAGCGGTCGTGCGTGCCGACATTGTGGGAATAGTCCTCAATCCGTACCAAAAGACCAAGTTCCTTTAACTCCTCAACGATCTTCGCGCGCGCCTCATAGCGGTCCATGCCCTTGTAATGCCCGCCGTTCTCATTGATCGTCGCATCGTCGTTTAAGATATTCACGATGTCGAGACCGTGCCGCTTTCCAACTTCAAAATCGTTCGGGTCATGGGCTGGCGTGATCTTGACAACGCCGGTTCCAAACTCCATATCCACATAATCGTCCTCAACGACCGGAATCGCCTTATTCACGATCGGCAGCCACACAAAACGTCCGTGCAGATACGTATAACGCGCGTCGTTCGGGTTGACCGCCACCGCCGTATCACCGAGCATCGTCTCGGGGCGCGTCGTCGCAAATTCCAAAAATTCCGTCGTGCTCGGCTTTCCGTCCTTATCAACGAGCGGATATTTGATATGCCAAAAGCATCCCTTCTGCTCCTCATACTCGACCTCCGCATCGGAGATCGACGTATTGCAGACCGGACACCAGTTGATCATGCGGGCTCCCTTATAGATCCAGCCCTTCTTATGCATCTTAACAAAGACTTCCGTAACCGCGCGGTTACAGCCTTCGTCCATCGTAAAGCGCTCGCGGTCCCAGTCGCAGGAGGAACCGAGCTTCTTTAACTGATTGACGATGCGCCCGCCATATTCTTTTTTCCATTCCCATGCGCGCTCAAGAAATTTCTCCCTGCCGAGCTCCTGTTTATCAATGCCCTGCTCCTTCAGCGCCTTGATGATCTTCACTTCCGTTGAGATACTCGCGTGATCGGTCCCTGGCTGCCACAGCGTATTGTAGCCCTGCATCCGCTTAAAGCGGATCAAAATATCCTGCATCGTCTCGTCGAGCGCATGCCCCATATGAAGCTGTCCCGTGATATTTGGAGGCGGGATCACAATGGTAAACGGCTTTTTGTTCTCATCTACCTCCGCATGAAAATATTTCTTTTCCATCCATCTCTGATAGATCCGGTCCTCTAAACCGTGGGGATCATAGGTTTTTGCCAGTTCTTTACTCATTGCTGTCCACACTCCTCTTTTTACGTTACTCATCCTGCCGTGTTAATCCAAATTTCAAAAAAACGCCTTTCGCAGATCATCTGCAAAGGGCGTTGATACGCGGTACCACCTTTGATTATACTCTTTAACCTTAACGCGGTGACACGGGAGAAACTACGCAACGCATGTACGGTATCATGCCCTTTCCATTCAGCGGAAACGCCTTTCCTCTGCCATGAATGCCACGACAGCTGCCAGAAGCGTGTTCCTGTACAACATCTTCATTTCTCCGGCTCAGAAGCTACCTTCCCGTCCCCTGACCTCCAAACTGCCTTTCAGCCGGTGGGCAGTTCTCTCTTTTGAGCGGCAGACGGTACTCCTCTTCCTCTATGCCTTTATTCCCGCTGGCAATGAATCAAAGTCCGAAAGACCTTAACAAATGCCGCGAAATACTTGTAATAGATTAATATATAACGACGCCCGATTCCTTATGCCGCCATTCCCATCGCCATTGAATAAGCATCCAGCGCATGGCGCATCTTATAGGACAACGAGTTGTCTTGCATCGCATTCTCCTGCGTCCCGTTCATGGGCGCGCCTGATGCTCCGCTCTCCTCGTCCCCGATCGTGAGCATTTCATCCTCCGCTTTCTGCTGCGCGTCCTCATTCAGGGTCAGATTCGTTACCGCCTGCGCAGCATCCTTTCCGGTCGTCTCATCCTGCTGCAGTGCACTTGCCGCAACATCCTCATCATCGGCAGCCGCCGCAGGCTTTAACAGCATCGCGCTCTTTGTCCTGCTCATTGCCATCTGGGAAGATAAAATATCCATAAAGTTCGCGCTTTCGCCTTTGCGAAGCGGATTGACATTCTCCTGTTCCTTCGACAGATCTTCAAATTCGGTCCGTCCCGCAGTCGCGTCATTCGGAATCGCCCCGATCCGGTTCAGGCTCGCAGAACTGACTGTATTCGTATTATAGACATACGGCTGATATGCAAGGGCTCCGATCCTCATACCGCATCCCCTTTCCATTGTCCGAAACGTCACGCCGTCCCGGTACTTTTGATACATATTTTTATGATTACTTGTATTTTAACACGGTTCTTGCATTTTGTGTAGTAGCATTTTATGTTTTTTATAAAAAAAAATTGAAAATAGAAAACTGCCGGACCCAAAAACGGACCCGGCGGCATTTTACCCTGTCTTTTACAATTCCGCTGCTGCACAGCAATACATTTTCAGATGAAGAATGCCGCATTTCAGGCATTCTCCGGTGTGTCGTTTTAGAAGTTACTGGCGCACAAAAGAAGCATCATCCAAATAACCCCATGAGCCTGCCACGCCGTCGATATCGATCCAGATCAGTACCTCGCCGTCATTGACCGGTATATTCTCCAATGTGACCTGTTCCCATATGGGTCTGTTTTCCGACGATGACCAGCGGTCCGTATCCTGTACTTTCACGGAATAGACCGTACCGCCGCTCGTGATATAAACCATAACGTTCTTTGCATCATTGCTGCCGTATGAATGCATACGGAATGTATAATAACCATTCGGCAGTCCGGTGACCGTCTGGGAAAGCCCTAAGTCAAAGACCGCGGGATCATAATAATTGAAGGCGTATTTTCCGTCATCCGTATGATTCTGTTCGTCGTTTGCCCATGCCCGTTCCGGCCATTCACCGTTTACTTCGATCTCCCAGCCGTTCATTGACGGATAGACAGAACCGTCGGAGGCTTCTTCATCTTCAAAGTCCGCATTCCGGACATAATTGCATTCCGGCACAACCGCATTCTTATCCGTATCCACGAGACGGAAATCATCCCATGTCCCGTAGCCGTTCGCATGTCCTGTCACGCGCCCGCCGACTGTCACCTTCGTTACGCCCTGCGGAATCTGAATGCCCTCTATCTCAAACTGGTTCCACCAGCTGTAATTTGCGTTCAGCAGTTCCACTGTGCCAAGTGTCGTCTCCGTCCCGTCCTCTTTCGTATACCGGACGAAAAAGTAACTTTGGTCATAGTCAATATAGTCCCATGTCCCCTGTGCCCATACGCTGAAATCATAGGTATGACCGGCTATCACGTCAACCGACTGCGTCAGCTCCACACAGAAATCATTGTCATCCCAGTAATGGAAGCTTCCGGTTCCGCCGTATGCATAGCTGTCCACGCCGTTCGTGATCTTGCCCGCATCCCCGCTTATCACATTGATCTTCCAGTCATAAGAATTATCACAGTCCTCAAAACCGGGGTTTTTGATCAGATTGCGCTGTACGGACACCTGAATCACCGGTGTCGCCAGCGTGACGCCGCTTAACGGATTCGTATTGGATACCGTACCTGTAAACGTATAATCGCCTACAACCGACGTGTCTATTGCACTTGCACCGTTCCATGTCACCGGCAGCTTCTCAATCGTACCGTTATACCGCAGCACGTCGACCGTGGACGGCAGCACCTGTGTCAGATTCGTGCAGGAATCCACCTGTACGATCATATTGTCAGGCGAATAAACGATTACATGCTTATTGTTGTTTGCCGCAGCCGTAGAAGCATTAAAAGTAAATGCATTGATGGAATCAAGCGCACGATGGTTTGCATCAAACAAGATCTGATTATCCCACTCGTTTCCTTCGCCCTTTGTCACGCCGACTCCGGAAACCGGAAGCCAGAGAGGTTCCCAATAAAATACACCCAGACCTTTTCCGTTATTGACTGTCGCAACCGTGTTAAACGTCATTTCGGTCATCAGCCGCTGATTAGCTACAGACGCCGGAAGTCCCGCTAAGTCCGTATCCTTCTGTCCAATCTGATTCTCAGTGGAATCCGCATCGTAATACGTGAACGGATAAGAAGTCTCCGCCACAACAACCTCCTTGCCATAGCGCGCCACAATATTGTTCATATTATTTTTTAACTGCTGCAGCGAACCATGCCAGTATGCATAATAAGACATACCGATCACATCAAAATCCGTCACGCCGTTTTCCATGATTCCGTCAAAGAAATACTGAAACCGGTCCTGATCTCCTCCCTCGGCAAGATGGATCATGATCTTTGTATAGCTTCCCTGCGGCGTCGTATCGCGGACTGCACGGATACCGCTGTTTAACAGTTCTGCAAGCTGCGAGGAATTATCAATATAACCGTCCGGCCAAAGCATGCCGCCGCTGATCTCGTTTCCAATCTGCACCATATCGGGGTAGGCTCCCGCCTCTTTTAAGTCATTTAAGACCTCTGTAGTATAATCATAGACTGCACTAACAAGCTGTGAATAGCTTAAGTTCTGCCATGCCGCCGGCTTTGTCTGGCTTGCAGGATCCGCCCATGAATCGGAATAATGGAAGTCGATCAGCAGCTTCATGCCCGCCGCCTTAATCTTTTTTGCCATCTCGACTGTATGCGCCGGATTGCAGTAATCTCCGGCGTCAAACGATGTAGTCGGATTATTCCACACGCGGAGTCTGACATAATTCACCTGCTTCTGCTCCGCTAAATAACTTAAGATATCCTGAATGGCATTTCCGCTCTCATCATAGAATACTGCTCCGGAATCCAGTACAGCCTCCAAAGATGACAGATCCATTCCTTTGATAAACTCGTTTCCCGATGCCTGTACTTTCTGCGGATACATGATCAACAGGACAAGCATCATCAGGATCATACTCCTTACACTGTTCCATATACGTTTCTTCATAAGCATTCTTCCTTTCTTCTTTGTATTTTGGCAGGGGAAAGGCGAAACACCCTTTTTACCCTGCGGTCAGGCTAAAGTCATCCAATGTTCCCCATCCTCCGGCTTTTCCGTGGATCACGATCCCCACTTTGATTCTCTGTCCCGCGGTAAGCTGAAGTCCTTCCACGACCGGATTCTGCCATACATCCCAGCCCTTGTTGGAAAAATCAACGGAACCGATCACATGCCCGTTCTCGTCTTCCGCAAACAAAGTCATGAACGTTTCCGTGTCGGAGTCACCCTGAGAATATGCGCTAAGCGTATAGCTTCCGGCGCTGCCCGCCGTCACTTCCTGAGACAGCGTGATCGTAAAATCGGAGTCGTTCCAGTAATGAAAGCTGTAATCTCCCGAATGAGGATTCCCCTCGCTGTCGTTTCTGACCGTTCCGGCTCCGGTGCCTTCCCGCGTGACCGTCCAGCCGTTGTCACCGCTCTCAAAGCTTGCGTTTTCAATGAGATTGTTTCCTGACGATGCAGAATTTTCACCTCCTTGCGCCCCATTATCCCTGTTGCCGTTCCCGTCATTTTCCATATCAGGCGTTTCCGCATCCGAAAGCGGCTCACCGGTATAAAACGTAAATTCATCAAGTGTTCCCCAGTCGTCGCTTCCCGCTTCGACAAGGACGCCGATGCGGACGATATCTCCTTCTTCTAACTGCGCTGACACAATGGGATGCTGCCAATTGTCCCATCCCTGATTCTGAAACGGCGTCGACGCGATCACAGTTCCATTCTGATCTGCAATATAAAGCGTCAGCAAAAGCTCCGTATCCCCGACACCCTGCGACCATACCTGCAGGTTGTACTGTCCTGTTTCAGTGACCGCCGCCTGCTGATAAAGATTCATCGAAAAGGCATCGGCATTCCAATACTGAAAACTCCACTTACCGGAATGCGGATAGCTCGAGCTGTCATTCCGGATCTGCCCGGCGCGCTTCTCGTCCACGAGAACCCATCCGGTCGGACCGTCCTCAAAGTCCAGATTGTTGAGACTGTTCTTTTCGATCAGATCGGCACCGAGGGACACCTGAAAATCCAGGACCGTTCCCTTAAACGCCACATGCGTCTCCGTGATCGTCTTCATGGAAGTAAGATCCCATTCCACTTCCACTTCCCTTATACTTCCGTCCTGATACAGGACACGCGCGGTCTCCGGCAGCTCCGCGATCAAATCGTCGCCGGAAGCACTGCGGTCGATCTCCACACCGTCGAACGGATACACATAGAGCGCCACGTCATTGTCAAGGCTCCCCGGCTCGAATGCAAATGCCCTCACGCCGTCTAATGCCCGTCCCTCAAAATCAAACAGCGTCTGATTCTCCCATTCGTTTCCGCTTCCTTTGGATACGCCTGCTCCCTCAACGGCAAGCCATGCCGGTTCCCAATAAAAAATACCCAGACCGCCTTCGCATTCGGCAACGGCGTTCATGATCAGTTCAAGGACGCGCCGCTGGTTCTCCTCACTCGCCTCGAATCCGACACCCTTTAAGTCCGCCTCGGATACCATATTGGACTTGCTGTCCGCATTATCGTTTGTAAAAGGATATGCGGTCTCGGCAAGCACGGTCTGTTTTCCGAATACTTCATAGATATTGTCGATATTTGCTTTCATATCCGCAAATGTACCCTGCCAGTACGGATAGTAAGACAGTCCGACCAAATCATAGTCAGTCACGCCGTTTGCCTCAATCGTCTCAAAGAAGGTCTGCGTCGCACCGACCGAACCGCCCGTCTGCACATGGATCATGATCTGCGTCTGCTGTCCCGCAGGCGTCGTGTCACGGACAGCACGGATACCGCTGTTTAAGAATCTAGCCAGCGTCTCCGGATGCTCCATCGTCCCGTAATCCCAAAGCATGCCGTTTCCGATCTCGTTTCCGATCTGCACCATATCAGGATAGGCGTCCGCTTCAGCCAATGCATTCAGGACTTCTGCCGTATAGTCATAGACTGCGCTCTCGAGTTCTTCGGCGTTCATTTCCTGCCATGCTGCAGGAACGGTCTGGTTTTCCGGGTCCGCCCACCAGTCGGAATAATGAAAATCAAGCAGATAACTGATCCCTGCTTCTTTGATCCGTTTTGCCAGTTCTATCGTATGCTCCAGATTGCAGTAGTCCCCGGCGTCAAACGACGCCGTCGGCTCATTCCATATACGCAGCCGGTAATAATTACAGCCGTTTTCCGCAAGGAAGTCGATCACGTCAACCTCACTGCCGTCAAAGCCGTAGAACGTTCCGCCGTAATCTTCAACGGCTTCAAGTGACGAAATGTCTGCGCCTTTGATGAAATATTTCGAATTATCGGACAGAGTCTGCGCCGTTTCACCGTTCTCCTGTGCGCCGTTTTGTACGGCGCTGCCGTCCTGCGTATCGTCCACCGGTGTTCCGTCCTGTGTGCCGTCCTCTGCCGAAGCTCCTGTCTCGCTGTCCGCCGGTTCTTTGGAGCCTTTCCCGCAGCCCGCAGTTCCGACGATCATTCCGGCGCACAATACCGCTGCCAGCACTTTTTTCATGATTCTGCTCTTCATTCTGACCTCCCCCTGCACCATTGATACATGGATGCCCGCGCCCCGGTCATACAGGCGCACAGGCATCCTCCTCATTATCGCAGCGCACCTTTTGCTGCAGATCTTATACTCGGGCTTCGTTTATTTCAGTGTCAGGGTCATATCGTCGAGCGTCCCCCATCCGTCAGGCTGTCCGTTGATGACAACGCCGACCGTCACGGTCTGCCCCGCCTCCAAAGCAATTTCGATCACCGGCGTCTGCCATACACTCCATCCTGCGTTTGCAAAATCAACGGAATCCAGCACGTTTCCGACGTCATCCTTGATGTAAAGCGTCATAGAAGTCCCCGTCGTGTCGTCTCCCTGAGAATACAGCGTCAATGCATACGTTCCGGCATCACCGATCGTCGCCGTCTGCGCCAGTTCGATCGTAAACGCATCCGCATTCCAATAATGGAAGCTGAACTGGCCCGACTTCGGATAACCGTCGCTGTCATTTCTGGAAATTCCCGCCTCCGTGTTCTCTCTGGTGATCTCCCAGTTATCCAGTCCGAGCTCAAAACTGGAATTCAGCAATACATTTCCGTCAAACTGAATATCCGTCACGGTCGTCTCGCCCGTATTGATATCGGATACCGCAGTCTCGATCTCGGAACGGTAGGTGTCTAACGCCGTCTGCGGCGTCATTTCCCCGTTTGCGATCGCGTCCATCATCGAATTCATGGCATTGTTCAACGTACTGAATCCGTTGATGCAGTTGATCTTGGACAATTCCCTGCTATAAATATAGGTAACATTTTCCATCGTCTCGGAGTCGTCGCACCAGTTCTCCAGCTGATCCTCCAGCAGATTATCCCATTCTTCCTCAGAATCCGCGATATCCGTGATCAGATCATACATAAGCGCTACTTCTTCCGGATTATCCACGCCGTTTAATATGATGCGGCAGCCGTTCTCTTTGCCATAGCAGGAATATTCTTCCGCGGAAGTGCCCTTCGGGAACGGCACCCAGCCCCAGTCATCCGCCATCGCAGTTCCCGTAACAGGACTTAAATACATATAAGAGATCCAGAACTCCTCCAGACACATCATTGAATTGCCATTTACAAATGAAAGGATCAGCGAATCCCACTCATCGACATTCCCGTCGATCGGTCTGTAATCGACCGTCGTCGTAAAGTCCTGATATGCGGTCAGCGCCTCGACGATCCTGCTGTCATTTAGGTCCACGGTCATTCCGGTGTCGGTCTTCGCCGCAATATAGGCTTCGTTGGAATACAGATAGCACCATCCTAAGTCCGCTCTCGCATTGAACCCGTGAATATCGATCGTTCCGTCATTGTCCTTATCCACATTCGCCATCTGCGCGACTTCTTTGAATTTCTCCCAGTTCCACTCGCCGTTCTCGTATAACTCATACAGATCCGGCAGACCGTACTGGTCAAACAGCGTCCGGTTCCAGAAAATGCCGTAGCGGATCTCGGGATCGTTGATGCCAAGCGTATAATTCTTTCCCTTATAGTATCCCGCCTCGACCACATCAGGACGCCATTTATAACTGTCAAAGTCAATGACGCCCAAGTCGCTGATCGGGTAAGCGATGCCGCCGTCGATGAGCGTCGGCAGAACTGTTGTCGTGATCGCATATCCGACATCGCAGACCGGATCTCCCGCAAGCACGCTCGTCGTGTAATCGTCCACATAATCCTCGCCCAGATCCACGAACTCAATCGTACAGTTATAATGCTCTTCCACATAGGCGATCCGCTCGGACAGCGCAGCATTGACCGCATTGGACTGCGGATCCGGCGTCATATCATAATAGGAACCGATCCGGAACACTCTTCCGCCAAAATCATACTCCACACCATCGGTCTGATTATTCCCGTCCGCCGCGTCATTCCCTGCATCATTCGTATCAGCCGATCCCGCCGGATCGGCCGCTCCGGTATCGCCCTCCGTCTGGGAACCGGTCGCGACATCATCCTCATTCCCGCTCCCTTTACCGTCCCCGCCGCCGCAACCCGCAAGGGACAGCACCATTGCCGATGCCAAAAACACCGCTAATGTCTTTTTTCCTAGTAATTCTTTTTTTCTCATATCCTTCCTCCTGTCTGATGATTGATTTTATTATTTATCCAACAATACCGGATCGTTCGATGCCTTCCACAAACGATTTCTGGCAGAACACGTACAGTATAATGAGCGGAATGATCGTTAAAATCGTTCCTGTATGATTGATCATGGACACAAAGCCGGGGCTGATAAAATTCATGGACCCGCCAAAACCCTCATACTGCTGATATGCGTTGACAGCAAGCGAGTTGAGCGCGGTGGACATGACCTTCACCTTATTTAAGTAAAGCGATGTGTAAAAGACATCCGTCCACTGCCATACAAAACCGAACAGGAACACCGTCACCATCATCGGAATCGCGCTTGGCACCATGATCTGCACGAAAGTCCTGAGCTTTCCGCAACCGTCCACAAACGCCGCTTCCTCCAGTTCCTTCGGCATTCCCTTAAAGAACTGCCTCAGCATATAGATGTATAATCCGTTTCTTATCCCCATTGTCGTCATACCCTGAATAAAAAACGGCCAATAGGTATCGATCAAATTGACGCTGCTTCCGGTCAGTGCCTTAAACATGCCGAACACGTCAAAAAACCGATACTTCATAAATAGCGGAAGCATAATGACCTGAGGCGGCACGATCATCGTGACGATCACACAACCAAACAGAATCTTCTTGAACGGGAAACGGAATCTGGCAAATCCGTAAGCAGTCAGCAGACAGGCGGCAAGCTGCACTAGAGAAACGCCGGCCGAGAGCCAAAGCGTCCTGATAAACACCCACCCGTAATCCATGACGGATAACGCCAGCTTGTAATTGTTCCATGTAAAATGTTTGGCGATGTATTTCACGCTCGCATCATACAGATCCTTTTCCTGCATAAAAGAAACACTGATCTTCAGTAAGAGCGGTTGTAAAATCGTAAAACAGATCCCTGCGATAATGACCCCTCTTACGATACTCCAGAGAAGACGCTGCGAACGTGCGAGCGTCATATGCCTGTGCATTCTTTTCTTCTTACTATTCATACTGACCTCCACGATCCCGCTTATACGGAATCTCAAATCCGGATGAGGAATGCCCGTACTTTGGCATCCGGGGTGTGCGGCGTGCTAGCGCTCGTCATAGTAGAACACATGTTTTGAGACCACACTGCCGATCACGATCAGGAGCAGCGCGATACAGACAAAATAGATCCATGCCATAGCGGAACCGAACCCATAGTCAACCTCCGTAAAGATCGTCCGCTTTATTTCGCGCATGATCTCGTTGTTCTCGTTCGTAAAAAGGTCAATGACCGTATATACGCTATTGACGAGGATAAGCGGGCTGATCATCGGGAACGTGATCTTCCAGAAATTCTCCCATTGGGTCGCGCCTTCCATACTCGACGCTTCATACAACGACGGTGAAATGGACTGCAAGCCCGCCAGAAAGATCAAGATCTGAACGCCCGAAGCGACCACAATGTCGTAAAGACCATTGACCGCTCTGGACAAAAGCGAGATCACGCTGCCGGGAAGCGAGGTATACTCCGTCAAAAATCCCATTACGTTCAGATAGGACGACAGCTCTCCCCCGCTCAGATCCGTTGTGGTATTGAGCGTATTGACCAACAGATCCGAATGTTCCAGAGCGATCACGACACCCGACGAAATAATGACCGGCAGAAACATAATACTTCTCGCGATCGTCCTTCCGTGAAATTTCTGATTCAACAGATTTGCCGCAAAAAAACTGAATATCAGTACAAGCGGCACCTGCACCAAAATCTGCCCGATGCCGGAAAGCAGCATGAGGTTAAAATCCGGATCGACCGCAAATGCACGGACATAATGCCCGAATCCGCCATTGGACGTTTTAGTGAGCGTATAGCCCTCCGTTCCCACCTGCATATCGCTGAAACTGAATTTCAGGGATTCCACGATCAACGGCAGGAAAATCAGAAAAAAACCGATCAGAAACGGCAGAATGAACAAAAGCCCGCATACCGCTTCTTTTCCTGTCAAAGAAAGATGCCATTTCCCGTTTCTTTTTTTGAAATAGTTCATATCATGCATCCCCCCTTAAAACGGCAAAGTCCTTTCCGTCGACAAAGATCCCGTCCACCTGTACGGCCTCGCGCGAATAGTTGACGTAGACGGCACTTCCGTCTTCGTACGTTACTTTTACAACATTCGGGGCAATCCGCTCATGAGAACACATCAAAACCCCTGCCAGATACCCGGTCTCCTCGTTGATACGCCGGTAAGTCTCAACCGCACGGTCGATCCATGCCTCATAGTTGACAGAATACAGATCGTCAAAATCGGTCTCCTTCACAATCGAATTGTCCGCATAGATCCATTTGAAATTCAATCCCGCTCCGCACTCAACACTTTTCAACACGGCGGTATCATAATCGTCGGCAAAATTCATCGGGCTTCCCGCATACGGCAGATAACCGTGAATGACCATCTCATAAAACGGGACTTCCTCATCGATGATCATGTAATGATTCGAATACATCGGCACATTGATCAGGTCTTTCGCGTATTCCCATGTATAAGCGTTGGCGTTATCGCCCATCAGCCTCATTTCACTCTCAAGCAGCGTTCCCATCGCCCGCGTATTGCAGCCCTTTGCCATCTGCCGGTCCGTATAATTGCTCTCCAGCAAGTCGGAATAAAGTTCCCACGAAAGCGTCCCCAGATTGACTCCCTGTACCTTCTTTTTTTGTAGTGAGCCGCACAAATCCCCCGTGACTTCCTCCACATAGCAGGGGCTGATCAGACTAGCCAGATTTCCTTCTTTGACACGGCTCGCCAGACCGTATTTTGCGACCCTGATATTCGTATTGTCAAAATATCGCGGCGCGTATTTCATGGCACTGTAACCGTCAAACCACTCGTCCTTATAGGCATATTGCAGATCCACTGTCATATAGAGACCGGCTCCGGTATCCTCTGCATAGTCTCTGAAATCGGAATAATCCATTCCTCCCCCCGAAAGTTTAGAAACGAATTTGCAGGCCGTCGCCGCCGTTCCGTGAAGTCCCCCGTTCATCCATCCGGAATAAACGACATTCAGATTTTGCACGCCTCCGGCGCAGAGCCTCTCCGAAATCTCCTTTGCCTGTGCAAACGTCGTGACCGCCTCGACTGCCGTATACTTGACCCCGAGTATCGTTCTGGCTCTGTCGATCGCTCCGATATACTCCGCATAAAACGGAAGATCGCTCTCCCCATGCCTTTCTTCGAGCACGCCGCGCCCCGTCAGATAGTTCCGGTAAGCCTCCGCCATCCCCGAATAATCCGCCTTCTCTCCGGTCAAAAACAAATAGCGGATCGCCAGATTCCCATCAAACTCAGGTTTAGAGTACATATAATAGCTGTTCGCCCCCACCATATCATCGAGAGACGTTTCTCCGTATTGTAAATAAGAAAACGAGGCATACACATCGTTATAGCCGGTCGTTTTTCCCGAAACCTCGGCATTGATCACGGCGTTGGCATCCCCGTCCTCTATGACCGCGAACACCGCTTTATCCCCGTCTTTGACGCCGAAGACCGGCATTTTGACGGTGTTTCTAGCGTCGATCTGGCTCTCGTAATACGCGGTATAGATCATCGTCCGGTCCTGGCCGTACACCTGCGCGCCATAGGATGAGGCATAAGTTTTTCCGTTGTTAAAGTAAATCAGCGCGCCGCTCCCGTCCGGCACGAACAGATACCCGTCGTCGCTTAAGGAAGCTCCAAAATAGCGAAGCAGGTCGATCCCCAACAGATAATATCCCTCATCGTTGTAAGACACTTCTTCCGGGTCGATCTCGGCGATGAGCGTATCCCCCTCTAACCGATAAGTAAGCGGAATCTGAAACCAGACGCTGTCATTTTCTTCCCTCGCGCCGATATTCTGCTCATCGAAATCAAAATCCTCCTGCGTATATCCCGCCTCTGCAAAATACTCCGCCAGTTCTTCTTTCAAATAATCTTTCACGCCGCCGCGCAGAACATAGAGATCGTTCTCCCTGACCGCGGGGTATTGCGCTGCAAAATCCTCAAGCTCTGCCTCCGTCATCTCTGAAGCTGCATATAAGATATAATTCCGGTTGATCTTGCGTTTCTGGGAATCGGACATCCGCTCCAAAAACTGCTCCATTCGTTCCTGCGTAATGGCTTCCGGCAGAAGAAGAAACGCAGCCGCCTCGCCGATGGTATAGGTCACCCGCACACCGTTTTCTATGTATTCCGTCTCAAACTGTCCCTCCACGATCGAATAATCGTAATTATTCATCGTACTGATCTGTGTATTCTCGTTACTATAGGTAACGACGATCTGAGATTTCAGCATTCTCTGATAATATCCGCTTGAAACCGTATCCAGCTCCGTATCCGCAGGATTGGAAAACCAGACGCTGCCCGGCGCTTTCTCCCGCACGGCGATATCCGTCTCCGTCTCATCGAAATACAGCTCCAGACTTTCACTTTCCGCGACAAGCTTCATGTCCTGTAACGCCTGCGCCTCATAGTCCGCCGTTGTAAGCGCCTCCTGCGTTTCACCCTCCGGCGTCCCGTCTTCCTCCTGCGTTCCGTCCTCCGGCGCCCCGTCTTCTTTCCGCGTTCCGCCCTCCGGAGTCCCGTCTTCCTCCCGCGTTCCGCCCTCCGGCGTCCCGTCTTCCTCCTGCACTGCGGCGTCCGTATCCGGCTCCGCCCATACCGTTATGCCCGATGCTTCCGAGAACAGCAGAATGCCTGAGAGAAGCAATGCCGGGATTCTGTTTTTCTTTTTCATACCAACCTCCTTGCCGCAGCCTGACTACAGCTCAAATAAGGATGAGAAATACTGCATTTCACCGAAAACGCACCTCTTTGTAAATGGTCGAAACAAACACGATGATTTCCGAGATCACATTAAAAAACAACAGTCCGATAAACAGGATGATCCCCATACCCAATATCGTGATCATGCAGGTAAAGATCGTTTTGCCGAGCGAATATTCATGCGTCATCATCGTTCCCATAAAAATGAGAACCGCAGTCCACAAATACGAGAGAAACCCGAAGATTTCGTAAAACGCCCCTTCTTCCGCCGTAAGACAGAAGCTTGCAAACACAAGCGGGAGCCTGATTAAAATGATTGGAAACAGCGCATAACCGATCGCGGTAAAAATGTCGCGTATCCGCCCTTTTCCGTCCATCAGCGAAGTTGTACACCAGTTTGCAACGCACCAAAGCACAAACACGAGCAGCACCGTGATGACATCCACCAAAACATTCACTTCGGAGATTCGGTTGTTGTTAAACAGAAATGCCGTGTTTAACTTTTCCATTCCGAGCGTGAACACCGTCAGCACAACGAATGTCAGGGATGCCGAAAGGCTGCCCCGATTTTCGCGTTTTAAGTCCCAAAACCCGTCCGCCGGATGAAAGATCACATAGAATACATATTTTAATTTTTCTGCATATAGCATCGAACCTCACCTACCCATCTTCTAAAGCGCACGATCCTTCTGATCAGCCAAATGACAAAAAGCAAAACCACGAGCGCAATGACCGCTCCGGTCAAATACGTCTCCATCACTTCCTTCCGATAGTAGGAAAACGCCTTTGAATAATACTTTTTGCTGTTACCGAGTTCAAAGCATTCCATTGCTTCTTTATAATTGCCCTCGGTCAGATAGGTCTTTCCGAGTCCCGTGTATGCAAGCTCACTGTTGGAGTTGAGCTTCAGCACTTCCTGCCACTCCCTTGTGGAGCCCTGCGCATCCCCCATATGATTGAGCCGGATCGCATCTAAAAGATGGCGCCCGTATTCCGTGATCTCAAACACATAAATACTGTTTAACGTATTGTCCAGCACATAGATCCTGCTCTCATCGTCACTGAGTCCGATAGAGACAGGCTTTTGAAAATTGCCCTCGCGGATTCCGTTCCTGCCGAATACAAACAGCGAGATCCCGTCATAGTCATAGGCAAAAATCTTACCGTCCGTCTCATCCAGTATGAAATAGCAGCCATAGTCCGTCGCTGCCACATCCACAAAGGATGAATAATTCCAACCGAACGTGACCCCTTCCAGATCCCCGATGACCGGATATTGTCCCAGACGCCGCAAAATGTCAGTCCCGGTCGGATTAAGCCTTCTGACCGCATCCGCGCCCGCAGCCCGGTCCTCAGCCGACAGGTTGTTGATCGTCGCATAAATGAAACTTTCGTTATCCACAAAGATGTTGCTGTATTCGGTCGGGATGATCGTCTCCATACGATCCTGCTGCGCCTGCGTGGAAAAATAGTTTTTCCAAATATAGGTAAACATGCTGACGCTGACCTGTGTGGCTCCCATGAAGCCCTGAAACTCTCCTTCACTGTTAAATTCGACGAGTCCCATATTGATCCCGTATGCGATCACATAGATCCGTCCGGCGCCGTCCACGACAACTTTGGTCGGCGAATACTCCTGCCCGTCGGAAATGAGCGTCGTGACAGGACGGCCAATCTCGCGTATATAATTTCCGTTTTCGTCATATTCCACAACGCGGCTGTTTCCGGTATCCGCCACATACAGATGCCCCTCTCCGGTCACAAAAATACCCTGCGGGTTTTTCAGCGTGTCTGCCGCGTCCTTCCCGCTGCCGATCTCCTTTAACAGCATACCGTCCATGGAAAGAATCAGAATCCTCGAATTTCCGGTGTCCGCCACATAGAGCCGGTCCTCTGCCACAAACAAGTCCGCCGGATAGCTTAAATTCGTTCCGATCTCCTTTCCCGAAATCATGCCCGCATACAGATAAGAATGCGGCTCCTTTACTTCCTCGCCCCAATAATTGTAGGAATAAGTATCGTACGGCATATCGGCGCGCGATACAGACACGTTTGAAAGGAAGACCACAGCCGACAGCGTGAACGCCGACAAGACCCTTCTTACCAGCATTCTGAAAAGCCGGCAGAAAACGCTTCTTTTTTCGGGTATCCCATACTTTGTTCGAACCATTCCGCCCCTCCTCAATCTTTGATGCCGGAAGACGCCATTGTCTCCACGATATTGCTTTGGCACAGAATAAACAAAACGATCGGAACCGTCATCATGATCACGGTCACCGCCGCCGACACGCCGGCTCTCGAAATTCCGGCTGCCGAAATCTGGCCGAGTGCATAGGGAAGCGTCTTTAATTTTTCACTGTAAATATAGGTCGCGCCCTGCATATTCCACAGATCCTGAAAGCAGAAGATGACAAGCGTTAAGAGCGCCGGTTTTACCTGCGGCAGCGCCACCTTGAAGAACACGGTAAATTCCTTTGCCCCGTCGATCCGCGCCGCCTCTAAAAGCGCGTCGGGAATCTGCTCCATAAACTGTTTCATCAAGAACAGTCCGAGCGGCTTTGCCATCGCCGGAACGATCAGCGAAGCGTAGGTGTCAAGCCATCCGATCTTCGACATGATCAGATAATTCGGGATTGCCGTGACCTGCACCGAAAACATGAGCGCCGTGACGATGACGCCAAAGATTATCTTCGCTCCCGGAAATTTGCGTTTTGCCAGCGCAAACGCGCACATGCTCGCAATCAGAATATGTCCCAGCGTTCCCGCCGCCGTGACAAAGACCGTGTTGAACAGATATCTGGTAAACGGCACCCACGACTCGCTCATGAGCGTAAGCAGATCGGTGAAATTGTCGGTGGTCGGATTCCTGACCAGAAACTTCGGAGGGAACACAAAAAGCTCCTCCAGAGGTTTCAACGAATTGGATACCGACAAAATGATCGGCAGTGCCATGAACAGACCAAGCACGGTCAACACTACAAAACTGACAGCATTGCCGGCCGCGGAATGACTCGCATTTGCTCTTTTTTTATGTTTCAAAATCGCTCTCACCTGAAACCTCCATTCTTGCTGCTGCCGCGACTCAAATCAGATGAAGAATGCCCGTACTCAGAGCGGGCAGACCCGCTCAGGCATTCTTCGAAGAATGACTTAGATTTTCTTAGCAGGCGCACTTTGACTGCTTAGTAAATCTTCATTCTTTTCACACTATTTGCCGACCTTTCCGAGCAGCTTCTGAATCAATTTATTACATGCGATCATCACGACGAACAACAGCGTTGCGATCGCAGACGCATAACCCATTTCCAGCCTTACGCTTCCGTAGTCCACCAGATGGGACACGACGGTATGTACACAGTATTTCACGCTCGGAAACCCCGCAAGCGCCGCAAGCTGATCGTGGATCGCAAACGAGCTTGTGACTGTCATGACCGCGCCGAACAAAAGCTGTTCCTTCATGGACGGCAGTGTGATATACCAAAGCTCCTGAAAGCGGTTTTTGACACCGTCCATATATCCGGCTTCATAGAGCGAGCGGTCCACATTCTGCAGTCCGGCGATAAAAGATAAAAATCCGGTTCCCATGCTCATCCACAGGATCACGACGATCGAGATCTTCATACAGTAGGACGCATCCTCAAACCACAGGATCGGCTCGCTGATCATGCCGAGGCGCATCAGCCACCCGTTTGCAATTCCGTACAGGTCGCTGGAAAAAATAAACTTCCAAATGATATACGCCTGCCCCGATATCGTCGGCGCATAAAACAGCAGCGTCATGAACGCCCGCAGCTTTTTATTTTTGATATCATTGATCATCCATGCGATAAACAATGCCATGAAATAGCCGAGCGGTCCTGTGATGATCGCAAAGACAAACGTGTTTTTTACCGCCGTAAGAAAAATATTGTCCGCAAAAAACAAGTCGATGTAATTGCGCAGTCCGACAAATTTGGGCGGCTCCAACACATTGAAATTCGTAAAGCTCAAGCCCACCGAGATACAGACCGGAATCAGGTAAAACAGTAGAAACAGCACGCAGTACGGCATGATCATGAAATAGGCGGACTTATTTTTTTTGATCTCCGTAAACAAATGTTTCCGTCTGATCTTCGCATAAGCAAAAAGCATCGGCACAAGCGGCTGCTTTTTCTCCTCTCCGCCGTCCTTTTTCAGTCCGCTTCCGTCCTGAGCCCCCGCATCCGGCAGGATCTTTGCCTTTCTTTTTATTCCCGTACCCACACTCATGACGCCCCTCCTACCTTGTCATTAAACCAAACTCGCGCCGTTTGCTCGTAATCTCGTCATTGATCGTGATGACCGTATCCTGCAGAACCTCTCTCGGGTCCTCGTTGTCGTCATACACCGTATAAAATGCATTCTTGATATTGCGCTCGAGATAATAGCTTCCGGGAATCTCCGGGATCGCGCGCACCCATTCAAGCTGCGCTGCAAGCTGCCTGTAATCGGCACTCGCCCACGGCAGATTTCCGAGCGCTTCCAGATTCGCCGTGGCGACGCGCCCTGCGACTCCCAGCACGTTCTCTATCCCGTTTCCGTATTCGGTCTGCGTATCGGCGCTCATCCACCATTTCAGGAACTCCCAGCCCTCCTTCTGCTGATCGCTCGTCGCCATGATGATCGACGCCGTCTCCCATGCGGATACGCTGTGATCGACGTCCCCGTTCTCATCCACATACCCCGGAACGACCGTGAATCCCCACATGCCTTTTATCTCCGGCGCAAAGACCGACAGATAATTATAATTCGTGTAATCCCCGATCGCGAGCGGCATTTCTCCGGTGCGGAACCGGTTCGCAAAGTCATAGGTGATCGGCATCTTATAGTTGGAATAATTGCCCGCCCACTGTTTGAACGCGGCAATCGCTTCCTCCGTGTCCAGCGCGCACGCCGTATCATCATCCGTATAGTAATCCCCTCCGTACTGATACAAAAACATCGCGTAGGAAGTATAATCGGGAAGGATCCCCACATTCATATTGCTTTTCTGGATGACAGCAAGCGCCTCATAAAATTCATCCCATGTCCGCGGTATCCCGATCCCCAGCTCCTTTAAGATATCCGCACGATAAAACATGACATGGAACGACATCGTCTGCGGCAGCGCATAAACGCCGCCGTTGTAAGTAAACTGCGTCAGCGCATCCCCATAAAACCACGACGCCACTTCCTCATAATCCTCAAACTGCGTCAGATCGACCGCCGCATTGCGGAGCGCGTAATTGACCGGTTCCTTTCCCGCCACATTCAGCGCTACGTCGGGACCCTCGCCCGCAAGCGTCGCCGAAAGCAGCACATCCTTATTCACAAGCTTAACGTTGACGGGAATCCCTGTCTGCGGGACAAAATAGTTATCCACAAGATCCTTGATGACCATCGCCTGATCCCGTCCGCCGCCCGACTGACTCGTAATCGCGGTACTGTCCGCAAGGATCCAAACGTCCAGCGCTTCCCCGCCGTATACATTGCCGATGCTGTCATAATCTTCCACGAAGCTTGCGGCAAACTTCTTGATTTCAAAGATCAGCGAGGCAAAAAATCCTGCCTTTGCGCGCGGCAGCTTCTCTCCCGGCTGCTGCACGATCAGATAATCGATCTCCAGCGGCTGTTCCTTCATCGACAGCTCCCAGGAGCTTAACGCAACGATATTCTCCTTGAACGCCGACCACTGCTTTGCGATCCGTTTCGGATTCCCGGTCATGATCCGAAGCTGATTGGCCAGATTTTGGATCGTGGCGGTCTGACTTCCCTTAGAGCCCTCCGAGTACGCCTTAATCTTTTCTTCCAACACCTGAACGACCGCATACTGCTGTTCCAGGATCTCCAGCGCTTCCGGTACTTTTAAGTCAAGCTGATAATCGCGCATCGTATCCGGCGAAGTGCCGATGACCATCAAAAGCTGACGGTACGCCGTGTTGAGCTGTGTCACGCACTCATCCGCCATGCGGAGGATCTCCGCGAGTTCCTCATCAAGCGATACCATAAGCGTCAGCGTATGTCTTCCCTGCGTCAGGTAAAATTCATAGGCCTCCTGTCCGTCTCCGAGCGCTGCGATCTTCCACGAATTATTGTAATAAAACTGTAACTGCGCCGCTTCCTCAAACGGGATCTCCCCGTCAATGTAGAGCGACCGCACGACCGTGACGCCCTGATTTTTATTCTGCCGGTACTTGACGGCAATTTCATAAAGTCCGTCTTCCGGTACTTCAACCTCCCAGGTGATCCATCTGCCGTTTAAGCTCCAGTTCGTCCCTCCGATCGTATTTAAGCGCGTCTTCGCCGCATTCTGCGGCTCCGTGATTGGGGAACTCCTGTCCGTGATCGGATAGAGCGTGGAATGCGATTTATACAATGCATCCTCCGCCTGAATCCTGACCGGCTCCGTCTCCGCCAAAGCATATCCCGCCTGCGCGTTCGCATTCTGATATGCTTCATAGGATACCGCGCGCTCTTCCTGCTCCAAAATGATCTGTCCGATGATGACCGGCTCCTGCGTCGAATCAAAAGTCAGCGTATTTGTGCCTTTTTCAAACCAGAAGTACAGCGGTTCCTGATAAAACCCTTCACTGTCCCTGCAATATGCCGAGATCCAGGACGGCGCCTCCTCCTGCTTCGGCCTGACGTCGTTATTTCTTGCGTCCCTCGTGATCTCGTCCGCATCCTGCCAGATTCTTGTAAATTCGAGATATTGCGCCTCGTCATAGGGAATTTGCCCGTTGAGCGTTACCGATCTGCCGATATCATTATTTTTTCCCGCAACCGGATAATAGACCAGTTTCATCTGATAGAATCCGGCCTGTTCCACCGCAACTTCATAGGTGACGCTGCCTTCCTCAAGCGTCATGACGCAGGCGTTGCCGATCCCCTCATAATCCTCAAGATAAGTAAATCCTTCCGACGCCCCGGTAAAATCGCCGCCGTTTACAACGATCCGCTCGTCCGGATACACCGCTTCGTGCCCGCTTCTGTAACGCTCATAGGAACCGCTTTCGCTGACAATGTCTAAAAGCGACTCATAGTCAATTTCCTCACTCCGGCGCTGTGCCCTGCTCTCAAAAGACGCGGTCAAAGTGACAGAGGCTGTCATTGCCGCAGCCATGAGCATTCCGAATATTCGTTTTGCTTTTCTTTGTGCGCTGCCTTTTTTCATTCCTTTACCCCTTTGCGTGCTTCAGCGCGCATACCAATCCATAGTTGAACGTTTACCGACTTTATATACCCTTCGCCGCTTCGTTTTCCCGAAGCACTACGCTTTGAATGATTTTCTGCTTCAAAGCTCAAACGCGTGCAGACTGTCGAGCGCCCTGCCGTTTTTGTCAAACATCGCCTGATTTTCCCACTCATTTCCGCTTCCCTTTTCCACGCCTGCGCCTTTTACGCAGTACCAGACAGGCTCCCAGTAAAAAACGCCGTACCCGTTCTCTTCTTTTTTCACGAGACGAATAATCTCCTCCGTCACCCTGCGCTGGTTGGCGACGGAAGCCTTAAGTCCGGTCGTCTCTACGGTGAGTTCCGAACTGACCACGTTCGGCATATCGTCGCTCGAATCATCCGTATACGGGAACGCTGTCTCGACAACGACGACCGGTTTTTTATAACACCGCGCCAGATTTCTCATATTTTCCTGCAGCTTTTCATAGCCGCCGGCCCAGTATGGATAATAAGACAATCCAATCACATCATAATCCGTGACGCCGTGTTTCTGTAATTCCGCGAAGAATCGTCCTGTTCTTTGCGCATCCCCGCCGCACTCCAGATGGATCATCACTTCCGTCTTTCGTCCGTTACGCTGCATATCTCTCACCGCCCGGATTCCCTGATTCAAAAACAATGCAATGTTTTCGGGATGCTCCAGCGTCCCGTAATCCCACAGCAACCCGCAGCCGATCTCATTCCCGATCTGCACGATATCCGGATAAGCGCCCGCGGCATCAAGTTCTTTGAGAACCTTTCCGGTGAACGCGTACACGCTTTGCGCCACTTCGTCCTTCCCCTGTCCGTTCCAGTCCGCCGGCATCGTCTGTTTTTTCCAGTCCGCCCAAAAATCGCTGTAGTGAAAGTTAAGAAGCAGTTTCAGTCCCGCCTCTTTGATTCTTTTTGCCATGACCAGCGTTCCCGCCAGATCACAGTAATCCCCCCTGTCAAAAGACCGCTCGGGGCGGTTGAAGATCCGGAGCCTGATACAGTTGACCCCGTGCGCTTTCAAGATGCTGATCGCATCCTTTTTCGTTCCGTCAAGGTCAAAGTATTCCGCCCCCTGATCTTCCATTGCCTGCAGCGACGATATATCTGCACCCATCAAAAATTCCATATGTATCCTCCATTCCGGCCTTAAGAAGTTTTCCGCACTTCCCCGCATGGCAGCGTCGTTCTTCTACATTTTTGTCGATTCCTTGATCAGGATCTTGTAGCCCAACATTTTTTTCTTTTCACAAGGCTCTCCGTTCAACAGACTGACGAGCATTTCCCCCGCCAGATTTCCCAGTTTGCGGATGTCAAAATCAAGGCTTGTAATAAAAGAGTTGGTTTCCTCAAGCAGCATACTGTTATAAAAGGAGGCGACGCGGATATCCCGCGGCACCACGATCCCGAGTTGTCTGAAATAATCGAGCACCGTCAGGCAAATTCCGTCATCCCCGCAAATAACGCATTCCACCTGCTCCTTCAAAATGTCCCTGACGGATTTTTCAAGCACGTTAATATCCGCCGCATCCTCCACGATCAGGTCATACTCGATCGGAAGATCATTTTCCCTGATCGCGTCAAGATATCCGTTCAGGCGGTCTTTCGATACCGTCAGCCGTAAGTCGGCGCAAAACAGCGCCATTTTGCGGATCCCCTTTTTTAACAGAATGTCCGTTAGTTCATGGCAGCCTCCCCGCTGATCGACATCGACCTGATAGACCTCATCGTCTGCGATGGAGCCTGTAACGACAAACGGAACACCTTTCTCTTTCAAAAAGCGGATGTCCTGACAATCATCCAATATCCGCGTTAAGACGACCCCGTCCACCTTATGCTTTTTGATCACATTTCTGAGCGCACCAATATCCCCGCTCCGCGTCCTGACGATCAGCACATGATATCCGCTGACATAGAAAAAATCATAAAGCGCCATCAGGATCTTTGTGAAAAACGGAAGCTGCGCGTACTCATCTTCCCCCGGAAGCACCACTGCAATGTTCATGCTCTTTCTGTCCCCGTATTTCGCCCCGCGGCTCCTCGGCACGATTCGGTTTTCTTGGATATAATTCAGGATTTTCTCTCTCGTTTCCCCGCCGACTCTCCCGTTGCCGGAAAGCGCTCTGGAAACAGTGGACGGTGAGACCCCTAGATTCCGTGCTATTTCAAGAACAGGGACTTCTCTTTTTTCTGCCATACGGACCCCCCTGTATAGAGATTTCACAATTACATGAACAACAATCTGTTTGCGCAATTGTGCAATTATTTTAAAATAAAATCAAAGATTTTATTATAAATTCATAGGTTTTTGCCTGATTCTATTATATCAAATAGGGATTTTAACAACAACTAGACATAGTTTACTAAGATATTTTATAAGATTTGACAGATATTACAATTTTTAGCAATTTAGAGCGCGCAATTGCATTTATTGCGCAATCCCATCAAAGAAAACGTTTTATCCGGGGTCCCCTAAATAAATTCTTCATATTTTTTTAGGAAAAACAACACAAATGAGGATGCTTCTGCTTTATAATGGAACTGAAAGGAGGCTCGCACGATGTCCGATCAAATTTTAGTCGTTGACGACGAAGCCGAAATTGCCGATCTGATTGAATTTTATCTTCACGCTGAAGGTTTTTCGGTGTTTAAGTTTTATTCCGCAAAAGAGGCACTTGAATGCATCCGCAGGACTGCGCCCGATCTTGCCATTTTGGATGTGATGCTGCCGGATATGGACGGCTTTGCTCTTTGCCGTAAGATCAGGGAAACTCATCATTATCCAATCATCATGCTCACTGCCAAGGATGCGGAAACAGACAAGATCACGGGGCTGACTCTCGGCGCCGACGATTATATCACAAAACCGTTCCGTCCCCTTGAGCTGGTTGCGCGCGTAAAATCCCAGCTCCGCCGCTATAAACGGTACAATCCCGCAGGCAGTCAGACTGGAAATGGCAGCATTCTTACGCATCTTGACCTGGAAATGGACATTCCGGCACACCAATGTCTGATAGGCGGAGCGCCGCTCACATTGACACCCACCGAATTTTCGATCTTACGCATTCTGTTGGAGAACAAAGGCACTGTTGTCAGTGCAGAGGACCTGTTTCACCAAATCTGGCAGGATGAATATTACGACAAGGCAAATAACACGATCACCGCGCACATCCGGCATCTGCGCGAAAAGCTTCACGATACGCTGGAAAAGCCAAAATACATCAAAACCATATGGGGGGTCGGATACAAAATTGAAACATCCTAAAAAAGACGAATTCCATATCTTTCAATCCAAAGTGACACTCCGCTTCTGCGCAAGCGCGCTTACTGCGGCTGCGATCACAGCCGCCCTGTATCTGTTTTTATGGAAACAGCGTTTAGGGGGCGTCGTTGTCAGCGCTTTGGAACAGCTGTTTCAAACCGGTCATGAATCGGCATTTTTGATCTATCATGAATATTTTCGCGGAAACCGCGAGATCTTTTTTGCGGCAGCAGTCATTCTCATTTTTTTGGCGCTGCTCTTTTTCTTGTTCCGCTGGATCAGCCGGTACTTTAAGGAGATCAATCTTGGCATTGACGCGCTGCTTAACGATGATGCGCCTCCAGTCCGGCTGTCTCCTGAAATGCGGCCGTTTGAGCAAAAACTGAACACGGTCAAACAGACTCTGATGCAGCGCAAGACAGAGACCGCGTATGCCGAACAGCGTAAAAATGAACTTGTAATGTACCTCGCCCACGATATTCGTACCCCGCTCACCTCCATCATCGGCTACCTGAATCTGTTGGAGGAAGCTCCCGATATGCCTCAGGCGCAAAGAATCGGACATCTGCATCTGATCTTAGAAAAGGCTTACCGCTTAGAGCAGATGATCAATGAATTTTTTGAGATCACACGCTACAATTCACAGCAGATCTCCCTGAGCACGGAACCGATCGATCTCTGTTATATGCTGATCCAGCTGACTGACGAATTGTCCCCGATCCTTCATGCCGGCGGTAATACCGTCCTTTTGAATGTCGATGAATCCATTACGGTCTGCGCAGATGCGGACAAGCTGGCACGCGTATTCGGTAATATCCTGAAAAATGCCGCAGCATACAGTGATCCGGGTACACCGGTCACAATCCGTGCGGAAAGATCGGGCGGCATGATTCGTATTCTTTTTCAAAACCAAGGAGCAGTCATCCCTAAAGAAAAACTGTCCCGGCTGTTTGAAAAATTTTACCGGCTGGATGATGCCCGCATCTCCGACACAGGCGGCACAGGCTTGGGTCTGGCGATCGCCAGAGAAATCATCCTTCTTCACGGCGGCACGATCGAAGCCTCCAGCGAGGATAACACTGTCACGTTTACGGTATGTCTGCCAGCCAAAGAGGAAGAAAAACATAGAAAAACTTAGGATTTTATTCAGAATTTCATATGCTCCTGTTCAAAACCATAGCGTTTTTTTGCAGTATGATCGTACTGAAATAAGCGTTATGGTTTTTTGTATCAAATGAAAGGAGCTTTGGATATGAAAAAGAAAAATGAAAAAAAAGGATCGATATGGATTGGTTTACTGGCTGCTGTCCTGCTTTGCGCTCTCGCATGGAATACCTTCTGGCGCCAAACCCACACACCATCCGAAGCGGCTCCGGCGCGTGATACGCCGGTTCCACCGCCCGTCACGATCATGAATACGGACGGCTCCGCGCATGAGGACTTCGGCAATGTCGAAAGCCCCGTCCTGCCCGGTCAGGATCTGTCAGGAATACCGACTGACGAGGGCGGTCTGCCTTCCGGCTATGGCGCTGCCGACAATGATCTTTGGTATCTGATCCTCGTAAACAATCAACATCCTGTTCCCGATCATTATACGGTCGATCTGGTGGAAGTCGCAGGCGGGGAGCAGGTCGATGTACGCATTTACGATCCGCTTATGGAAATGCTTGAGGACGCAAAAGAAGCAAACTGGGGGGCAGGCTCCGGTCGTCGTGTCCGGTTACCGGACTTTCGACGATCAGCAGCGCATCTATGACGACAAAGTAAAAAAATACCGCAGACAGGGTTATGCCGACACGGAAGCTTTGGAACTGGCGGGACAGTATGCCGCTCTGCCCGGCTGCAGCGAGCATCAGCTCGGACTCGCCGTCGATATCAACGGCGCGACTTATGATGTATACCTGTGGCTTCAGGAAAACAGTTACAAATACGGATTTATCTTCCGGTATCCAGGTAATAAGACCGGGCTGACCGGCATCGCCGAAGAAGTCTGGCATTACCGCTATGTCGGACCGGAAGCCGCAGCAGAAATCTATGAGCAGGGCATCTGCCTTGAAGAGTATGTGCAAAACTGACCGTGGCATATTCTTCCTTTACAAGGACATCCTACTCCACATTTTTCAACGCCTCATCCATCGGAATCTTTTTGATCCGCTTAAAGTCTAATATCATGACGATCAGATAACCGATCAGGATAAAAGCAAATATTTTCCCATATCCGGCAGGGGCGATCCTAAACGGAAACCATCCGTTGAAGCCTGCCATGATCGTCTTCCATGCCTGTGACATGACAAGCGCGCCTAAAAATGTGCTGACAGCGTCGATAAATATCACGACAATCGTTGTGGAAAAAAGATACAGCCCTGCAACCTCCCGATTTTCATAACCCAAGATCTTTACCATCGAAATTGCATTTTCGTTCTTTTCGATCATGATCTTCGTCAGCAGATAAATCAGCGCTGCCGACAGAAGGATGCACAGAATCTGGAAGTACGACATATAGTTCCCCATAGAATGATCAAGCTGGTCGCACATCTTTGTAATATCCCGCTCAGTGATGACCGTGGCAATATGTTCTTCGTCTATGTCCGTAATTTCCGTGTCGGACAGATACCCGCTATATTCCCCTTCCGGCAGATCAAATATGCTGCGGTAATTTCGCATCGGCATGAAGACCGCAATGCCCATATACCCGTCGTAAATCCCTGCCACTTCAAATTGATAGTTCCTGTTTTCATATTTTTCATCCAACGTTACGATGCTGCCCGCGGACAGTCCGTATTTCTCCGCAAAAGACGAAGACACCCAGACTTCCTGTTCCTCAAGCGCGTCCAAACGGTCGATCGTTACATAATGACTGTCCCGCGAAATCCCGTACACCGAAACTTCCTCATCAATGGCGCCCCCTTTTCTCATCAGTGCCGTCAGTGCGAATGCTTCGGCATCGGTGTTTTCCGTGGCGATCGCATTCCCGTTCTCATCTTTACAGGACTTCAACACATACTGGTACTTTGAAAACATCATATCTTGGGCATTCTCTTTGTAAAAATTCAGGGTATCCGGCATTCCGACCGCCATGGAAAGCATGGTGGCAATAAACAGGATCCCCGCAAACAGGATCACATAGTTCGGCAGGTTCTGTAAGATCACACGAAGGCGGAAGCGGGTCAGAAACTTCCACTGCGGAAGCCGCACAGCCCTTTTCCGTTTTGTCTTTTTTAAGTCATGGCGCAGAAACTGCAGCGGCGTATGGCTCATCATTTTAACAATGACCGCCAGATTCACGACCAGCATGAGCGCCATCGGGATCAGGGTCGTCTTAAAAAAGGCTTCGGAGTTCCATACGGTCCGGTATACCGGCAGACTGTAGCTGTTATAGTACATGGACACCACGACACTTTTGAACACGGTATATCCTAACAAATTTCCAAGTGCGGCAGAAACAAGCGTAACGATGACCGGCATGGAAAGATAATGCAGGACCAGTTCTCCTCTCCGATAGCCCGACGCGCGGAGCGTCCCGACCACAGATGCCTCCCTGACAATGGTGTTGCTGATTGTCACCGCAAAAATGAAGGCAATGATCACGATCAGAATATCCAGCAGAACGCTGCCCATCGCCTTGTCCGATCCCATATCGTCCGTTGCAAAATGAATGGCCGGATTTGCATAAGCAGGCATATAATCCATCATTCCATTGCCTGCCATAAGTGTCTGCATAAACAGGGCTTCCAAAAAATCATCGGAAAACTGTTTTTCCTCTTTCTCATCGGCAGGCTCTTCCACATAAGTCCACGCATAGCAGTAATGGGGACTGCTGCCTAAACGCGCAAAGCCCTCCTTAGTCACCATCGCCACGTCAAATTGAATGGCGTCAAACATAAAATCCGTGCTTTTTTCATGGAGCGTATAGTAATTTACATAAGAGAGCAGTCCCACGACCTCATAGACCTGACCACCGACCGTAATGGTATCTCCGGTCCTGATGCCCGCATTATCCGCATGCATACGGTCGATCGCGATCTCGTTTTGCTCCTTTGGAAAGCGCCCGTCCATCAGGCACGCCAAGTTGACGTCTTCATTCGCGGCATAGACCCTGACCGTCCCGTCACTAATTCCGTCGTTGCCGCGATCCTCGGTTTCATTTTTATAAAAATTCTGATATACGGTTACCGGAACCTTTTCGCCGCTCTCGATTGCTGTGATCAAATCCTCATCCGCGGCCGTTTTTAATTCAAAATGCCCGTCCTCCAACCGGTAGAGCGTCCTGCCGCTGTATGCCGATGCCTCCATGCTTCCGTTTGCCACATACATTCCCGACACAAAGCCGATTGTCAGAATCAGAAACAGGCTCACCACCAAATATTTTTTCCAGTCGCCCGCCAGTTCTCTCATAATCCGTCTGGCAAGGGGGTTTTTCCTTTTTTTGATTCGCACCGCCATCCCTCCTACCATTCCAGTTCCGCCGCGGAAATTTTATGTTCGTTCCGGTCATTATGACGGATCCTGCCGTCGCGCAGCTTCACCACATGGTCTGCCATATTCCGAATCGCTTCATTGTGGGTGACCATGATGACCGTATTCCCATACTTCCTGTTTACGTCCTCGATCAGCTTTAATATTTCCTTTGACGTGCTGTAGTCAAGCGCTCCTGTCGGCTCGTCGCAAAGAAGAATATCCGGATTTTTCACGATCGCCCTTCCGATCGACACACGCTGCTGCTGTCCGCCCGAAAGCTGATTCGGAAGCTTATGCCTGTGTTCGTATAACCCGAGGGTGCAAAGCAGCTCCTCCATATCAAGCGGGGACCCGGAAAGATATGCGCCCGTCTCAATATTTTCCTCCACATTCAGGTTCCCGATGAGATGATACATCTGAAAAACATAACCCAGATGCCTCCTGCGGTACCATGTCAGCTTCTTCTCATCCATATTCGAAAGTCTGTCGCCATTGATGGATATATAACCGGAATCGGCGCCGTCAATTCCTCCGATGATGTTCAGCAGCGTGGATTTTCCGGAACCCGACGGTCCCAAAAGCACGCAGAATTCGCCTTTTGCCACCGAAAAGTCAATCCCCCGCAAAACCTCCTGACGGGTATCCCCGCTGCCGAAGCCTTTCTTCAAGTCTACAATCTCCAAAAACTTTCTATCTTCTTCCGACATAAGTCTCCCTCATTTCCGTTCTTTATTTTCTTCTGTTATTTTTTTCTTCCGTTTTTTAATAATTTCCTGCATGCCGCTTTTATTCCAAAGCAGAAAGTCAAAATTAAAAGAACCATTGCAGCCGCAGCAGCCGTACTCCATAATATATCCATTCTGATACCCTCCGGATTGTCGCTCATGTGTGTCTGCGTGAAAACAGCCCTTTTTTCTCGTACGGCGCCCTGTTGATACCTGTCACTTCATATCCCGTCTCCGCTATGACCTTCCTGATCCCGGATTCCGGAATCTCCTGTTCCGTAAGAATGACCGTCTCTTTTTTTACATACGAACTGCTCACCTTTTTAACCGGAAAAGCTTTCCGTACCGCATCATTGACATGCGCCTCGCACATACCGCACGCCATCCCGTCGACTCCCACCGTTATCTTGATCATACGAAATTCCTCCTGTCTTTCTGTGGTTAATATTAACTAATCTCATGTCAAAAAAATATGTTCGGGATCCATCTTGGTGTTGACCCAGTGACCGCGGCAAATGATGCCTGCAAGACGGAGCATGACATTATTTTGCCGCCTTCACTTTTTTCATCAGCTTTGCCGCTTCCTCATACAGTCTAAACAGCATATAGATCATACCTCCAAGAATAATGATAGCCGCAAGCAGACCGATCACTTTCAGGTTTCCCGCAAACGCCGAGCCGATCCGGTAAACCATCAGCGCCGCCGCATAAGCCAAACCGCACCGGTAACCGATCTCCGATTTCTGACAATGTAAACGGCATCCTACATTCCCCATTCCGAAACGCTTTGCGTTTTCATATAACTCTTTTGATTATAAATTAGTTTTAGCTAACCTCTTGTGCGAAACAACGGATGCCTGACTTCGCCTGACATCCCAGAATTTCATATCAGTTAGTTCTCGCTAACCAATTTTATCATATGACTCCTTTTGATTTTTGTCAACGCGATTTTTACTGCTGCACACAGTTTCATCATACTGACTAACGTGTTAGGCATTGCTAACCACATGCTTTGTGCAACATGACAACAATCTCGTCATACAAATTCAATCCCCCGTTTCAGAGGATCATACCCTGTTTCGGAAGATCCTGCCCTGCTTTAGAGAAACGGCGCGGCCATGTACCGGCATCCATCTGCGCAGTTACATAAATCCCCTCAACCGCAAGTATTCCCTTTTTCCGCCTCGTCCGGCAGCACATCAAATGCTTTTCCCTTCGCCCACGGGCTGCCGATGTCGCATCTTCCCAGATGGTACTGTTTTTCGCTCTTTCCCTGTTCCATCTGATCTGACATCACAACCTTAAACCGACTCTCTTCGGACTTCCCGAAGTCCTCCAGCATTTTTAGAACTGCGTCAATATCTTCTTCTGCAATATCATTCGTTTTCAGGTTCTGGTTTTCTTCTTTTTCATTCTTCATACCGGCATTTTACTCCCTTCCTGACTTTTTTCGCAGACGCTTCCGCATGATGCTTCACAAATAACATAACCTGCGCTCTTTTCTATTATATTATAACAGATTTCTTGCGGAATGAGTCCCGTATTTTTCTCACTTTCTAATTTTGGAAATTATATCCGTTCCTATAAGCAGGTCAGGTAATCATGATAGTCCCATATACCGTCCGCGATGACCTCCGGGTTTCCATATGGAGTCGGACGATGGACACCTGAGTAGATGTGCTGTTGTAGCTGCAAACCCGGTCAACATACCGCTCCGTGCATGAGACCATATAGTAAATGTACGGGGCAGTCATATAAACCGCCTTGACGGATTCTTCCTCCGAAAAGACCCCAAAAAGCGGAGAGAGGGGTAATTCCGTCAAAGTGCCGGTCGTCCGGTTTTCCAAAGAATAGGTCAGCGTTTGGTCGTTGAAGATCACGCTGTAAGGAAGCTCCGTCTCCCTGCGGCAAACTTCTGTTTCTTCGATAGTCCCCAAGTCACGCATGGTATCTGATGTCCAAAAGAATAAGATCCGGCTTTGTATTCAATTTTGCCAAAGCTTCCTCGCTGCTGCCAGCAGTATAAACCGTATAGCCGTGATCCTGCAGATGGGACGAAAGCAGCTCGGTCAGGATTGGTTCATCATCAACAATTAAATTTTATATGCCATGCGGACACCTCCGGTCTTTTTTATGATGCCCCGGTCTTTATCATTATAGGAGATAAAAGTCAAAATTCCGTCAAGTCGGATAAGTCTGATCGATCATCCATGATATATTTTAAGCAGAACCTATTATACTTCTTTTGTCCGCATGGCACAAGAATACAGCCCGCTCCATATCGGCTGTCCGTTGCTTCTGCAAGTTTTTCACTCTGCAGATACTCTTTTGCCAGATCGGGCAGAATATTTCCTGCATGATCCAGTGCAAACATCGTTTTGTAATTTTCTGCGGTATGAACCTCAAAAAAACGTCCATACTTCCAAATAACAAAAACCTTTCGGAAAGGTATGGAACTCTTCATGGCAGAATCAATCAGTCTCCCCCTGATCAATGATAACGGCTATTATGAAATCCGCTTAGAGAGCATCGGCGGTCTCGGCGCCAATCTCTGCGGTAAAATGATCGGCGAACTCGGGCTTCAATGTCTCGGCTTAAACAGCGCCAGCTTTTCAAGCTACGGCTCGGAAAAGACCGGGACTCCCGTGAAAGCTTTCATCCGCTATTGCGAACCAAAAAAGGAGATCCGTGTCCACTCGCCGGTAGTCAGTCCCCATCTGCTCTGCATTTTTCATGAAGCGCTCTTGTCGGACGAAAGTGTACTGAAAGGCTGCACGCGCGATACCGTGATCGTGCTCCACACATCGGATGCGCCGTGCCACGCTGCCGACAGATTGCGCCGACTTACGGCACGGACCGGAATCGGCGCGCTTTACACACTTCCGGCACAGGAACTTGCAATCAAAACACATTCCCGCATCAATGTCGTTATGCTCGGCGCGATCGCAAAAGCCTCCGGCTTCATCCCGCTTTCCGCCGCCGAAGAAATCTGCGCCGGAACACTCGGTAAAAAATATCCCGATGCGCTTGCCGCCAATCTTGCGGGACTGCGCGCAGGCTATGAAGCCGCTTCCCCGGTGCCGATGCCGCCGCTTCAAGATTCGTTTGGCAATTCAACGGCATCTGACACCGTGCAGGCGGGGGGCGCCGCAGCATCGAATCCGGTTGAACCAGTCGTCCCAAAAGCAGCAGACACCATACGCCCGTACAGTCCTGCGGCGGCAGACGCGGCATTGCCGGGCAGTTCAGAGTCGGCTGATCGCGCGCAGTCAGCTTCCTCAAACGCCGCCTCCATGCCAGCCGGAGGCATCAATCCCCACTTCGGCAACAGCGTGATCAACGATGTGTCCCCGTCAAGACAGGGCTACATTCCTGTTTTTTTGCAGGATAAATGTATCAACTGCGGACTCTGCGATTCCACATGCCCTGACATGGTCTTTCAATTCAAAGAAGGGACATACCGCGGAAAAGAAATGATGATCAATTGCGGACTTGATTATTACCATTGTAAAGGCTGTCTGCGGTGTGTTGCGGTATGTCCAACGCACGCACTCGTCAAAGGGCTGGAAGCCGAACATCCAAACAAGGAATGGTTCCTGCCGAATCAGGAACTGCTGCGCAGCCCCGACTATTACGAAAAAACCGGCGCGGACGGCTATATCACCTCAGAGTCCTATCTGACAGAAAAAAGAATGGAAGGCGGGGAAGTATAAAGCACTTTGGAAAGTGAGAAAAAAATTATGATTTCTAAGGAACAGATTACCGTTTATGCAAGCGGCAACGAAATGGCAGCTGAAGCTGCGCGTCAGATCGGCTATGACGTCATGGGTTATTATCCGATCACACCATCCACGCAGATCGCAGAAAACTTAGACCTGATGCGCGCAAAAGGCCAGACCGACATGATCATGATCGCGGCGGAGGGTGAGCACAGCGCCGCCGGCATCTGTTACGGCGCGTCCGTCGGCGGAGGACGGGTCTTTAACGCGACAAGTGCAAACGGTCTGATGTATGCATTAGAACAGCTTCCCGTACAGTCCGGGACACGCTATCCGATGGTCATGAATGTGGCATGCCGTACGATCTCCGGTCCGCTGTCCATCAAGGGCGATCACAGCGACCTCATGTTTATGCTGAATGCCGGATGGATCATTTTTTTCGCGCACAGCGCTCAGGAAGTTTATGACTTCAATCTCATGGCGCTCAAGCTGGCAGAACAGGTGCGCCTGCCCGCCGCTGTCGCTTTTGATGGTTTTTTTACCAGTCATCAGAAACGGCGCTGCAAACGGTTTGCCGACGACGCCTGCGTACGCGGATATATCGGCATACGCAGGGAGCCTTATCCGTTTTTTGATCTGGAGCATCCGGTCACGGTCGGCTCCTATATGAACGAGCCCGACCTGATCCAAAACCGCTATGAACTCCACCTTGCGATGAGCGACGCCGAACATGCACTGCCAGCGCTGTTTTCCGAATACGCCGCGCTTTCAGGGCGCACTTATGAACCGGTAGAGGGCTATCATACGGAAGACGCTGATACCATTTTGGTCCTGCTCGGCTCATCCTTTGACACAGCGCTTGAAGCGGTGGACAGGCTGCGTGTGCAGGGAAAAAAAGCCGGGGTACTCACACTCCATCTGCTGCGCCCGTTTCCCGCCGATGCGCTCATAAAAGCATGCCGCACGGCAAAGCATCTGCTCGTGGCGGACCGTCAGGACAGCTACGGCGCAGGCGGCGGAAACCTGTCTTTGGAAGTGCGCGCCGCGCTCCAGCGGGCAGGTATGACGCTATCGGTGAAAAGCCGCGTATACGGACTGGGCGGGAAAGATTTTTTTGTGGAGGACGCACTGAACCTGTTTGCGGCAGCCGATGATCCGGCGGCACCCGACTTTGACTATTATGGAATTGAAATCACAGGACCCTCTGCCTGCCAGACACAGAGCGGGGTATCTGTTCACTCTGACAGCATCCAGACACAGGGCGAGACATCCGCACACTCTGACGGCATTCAGGCGCAGCGCGGGACATCCGCACACTCTGACGGCTGCGGCTCAGAATTTTTTGCACCGCTTACCGCAGAGCGAACCGGACTCGGCATCACGCAAGTTTCGGAACAGGATGGAAAAGCATTCGTACAGGGCGGACAGCTCAATGCCACGATCAAAATACCGAAACGCATCGCCCCCGGACACGGCGCCTGCCCCGGCTGCGGCATTCCGGTCAACTTAAATCTTCTGCTTCGCGCAATCGAAGATCCGGTCGTGTTGTTATTTCAGACCGGCTGCGGCATGATCGTGACAACACCATACCCAAAGACGAGTTTTAAGGTCCCGTATCTGCACAATCTGTTTCAGAACGGCGCCGCGACATTGAGCGGACTCGCCGAAATGTGTTACCGGAAACAGCAGAAAGGAGAACTGCCGCCCGGAGAGATCGTCTTTATCATGGTAAGCGGGGACGGCGGACTTGACATCGGCATGGGCTCCGCCATCGGGACGGCGCTGCGCGGACACAGGCTCCTGCTATTCGAATATGACAACGGCGGTTATATGAACACGGGCTATCAGCTCTCCTACTCTACACCGATGGGCGCCAGAAGCGCAACGTCCCATGTCGGGAAAACGCAGTACGGCAAGTCCTTTTTTCACAAAGACATGCCGCAGCTCATGGCGGCAACCGGTATGCCCTATGTTGCCACAGCCGCAGAATCCGATCCGGCAGATTTTATCAGGAAAGCAGCAAAGGCGGCATGGTACGCCAAAACGCAGGGAACGGCGTATCTGAAAGCATTGTCCGCCTGTCCCTTAAATTGGAACGACAAACCGGAATCAGAACGGGACGTCATTGCCGCTGCCGTGAACTGCTGCTTTTTCCCGCTCTACGAAGTCGAGCACGGCAATACCACTCTAAACTACGACCCCGCTGCCAAAAACAAAAAAATCCCCGTACTGGACTTTCTCTCCATGATGGGGCGCACAAAACACCTTGCGCGGGAGGAATACAGCGCCGTCGTCAATGGGCTGCAGCAGGAGGTAGACAGGCGTTTTCTCCGCCTGAAAGAACGATCCGAAAACCCGTATCTCTAAAAGATTTTGCTGACAGAAAGATTTTTTGTAAACAGAAAGGAGTCATGATCAGATGGGAATCAGCTTTAAGGACAGTGAGACAAAAGAGAACCTGATGCGCGCATTTGCAGGCGAGAGCCAGGCAAGAAACCGCTACACCTTCGGCGCACAGGAGGCAAAAAAACAAAAGGAACACGCCATCGCGCAGGTATTCTTATATACTGCCGCACAGGAAAAAGAACACGCCGAAATCTTTTACCACCATTTACAGGAGCTTGCGGGCGAGACGATCCACATTGACGGAGGCTACCCGATCGACCTGACCGACGACCTCGCGAAACTGCTCCGCATGGCGCAGCATAACGAATACGAGGAACACGACGATGTGTACAAGCGCTTCGGAGACAAAGCGAAAGAAGAAGGGTTTGCGCGCGTCGCGGCATCGTTCCACATGATCGCGGAGATTGAAAAATATCACGGCGACCGCTTCGGGCGCTTCGCGCAGTGGCTGGAAGAAAAGAAGCTCTATGTCTCGGATGTCAAGACAGGATGGATCTGCTTAAACTGCGGCTATATCTATGAAGGCGAAGCAGCGCCTAAAAAATGCCCTGTCTGCGACCACGATCAGGGCTATTTTATCCGCCTTGAGCTGTCCCCGTTTGCGGGCGGCGATAACTGCAGATAAGTACGCCGCGAAACGCATAATATAGGCAATCACAAATCATATGATATAGGCAATTACGAAACACCTTATAACAGAAAAGGAGAAAAAAGAATGGAATCAACATTTGCAGCATGTGAAAACAACGTATTTTATCTGGTATCAGGAAGCATGGATACTGCTCTGAAATGCACAAACGGCGCATTCACGATCTTAGACAGTTCCAAATCCGAGGGAGCCGGAGAAAAGCATCTTCCCGATGTCAAAGCGGACGGAAACCGCATCCAGGTCCGCGTCGGGAGCGTACTTCACCCGATGAGCGCGGAACACAGCATTGAGTGGATCTTTCTGGAAACCAAAAAAGGCGGGCAGTTCCGCCGGCTTACTCCGGATACAGAACCCGTAGCAGAATTTCTCGTTGCACAGGGCGATGAAGCCGTTGCAGCCTATGCATATTGCAACCTGCACGGATTCTGGAAGACGGAGATCTGCGCCTCATAACAAAAGAGTCTTCTTCGAAGACTTTTTTCGAGTTTCAAAGAAAACTCCTCTAGAGTTTTCTTGAAAATGAGCCTCTAAAACCGTGGCATAGGTTGCGAACCACGATTTTAGAGGCTCATTGCAATGATTGCGCAGTGAAATATCGCTATTATAACCCGCTCATTCCCGTTCACTTAAAACAAATAATCCCGCTTTGCGTAGCGCCGGCCGCAGCGCCAGATAAAAGATCGTCGCCGCGATCACGGCAACCACCGCGTTCACGCTCGTTGTGACCGCACTGATCTTGGCAAGCGCTTTCGCGAGATCCTGCGGCACGCCGAGCAGATACGTTTTATAAAAATACCCGACGACAGGGTCTGCAACGATATTAAAACCCATTCCGCAGACGCTTGCAAACAACGTCACGCCAACGATATACTTCTTGTCATGGGACCGGCTGAGCTTAAAGATACCGTGCGCGACCAGTCCGACGATCAGTCCGATCAGGAGCTTTAACAGAAACGTCTTCGGCGCGCTTGTTACATACGCGGTCGTTAAATCACCGACCGTCATGCCGACTGCCCCTGCGAGCCCTCCCCAAAATCCTCCGATCAGAAGCGCCGCCAGTACACAGAACACATTGCCAAAATGAAACGCCGTCTTTTCCGTTCCGACCGGAATATCAATCTTAAAGAAAGCAAAGCCGATATAGCAGAGCGCCGCCAAAAGTCCCGCCTGCGCCAGCCGCTTTATATCCGGCTTTGCAGTGCTTACGCCCCGCACAACATTGTAAATGCCCTTGCCGGTCAGAAGAATGCTGAAAAATACAAGCGTCAGCCCGTATGCATACGGCTTTTCTTTCGCCGCTTTTTTTTCAGAAAGCTGATCCTTCCACATGTTGAGCTCCGCAAGGTCTCCCTCCGCTTCTCCCGCCTCAACCGCCTTAATCTCCTCCTTGATCTCAGTGACCCATTCCCCGTATTCGACCGATTCCCTGTAGCTGTTTCGATATGTATACGCAGAAAAAATCACGCTCGCCGCCAATAAAACCATGCCGGCAATGAGAACCGTATAGCTTTTCTTTTTCCCCGTTCGTTGGATCAGGGTTCCCTTTTCTTCCACAATCTCACTCATATCCACACCCTCCTGTACTGAACACCGCCTCATGATTTTCTGACGGTCATTTGATTTACTCCTATCATACGCGCAAGTGGATATAATGAAACTGCCAAATTATATTTTTTTTACCATACCAGTTTTTGTCAGACCCGCCATATCCCGTCTGTCGGAACATTCGTCTTTTTCGGAAGCCACTGTTTCAATACAGCCGTCATGATCTGCATATTGATCGGTTTTGTAATATGCTCGTTCATGCCGCTGTCAATTGATTTTTTGATATCCCCGGCCAGTGCATTCGCCGTCATGGCAATGATCGGAAGATGCGCGGCATAATGACTTCCAATCCCGCGGATGGCGGACGCCGCCTCATAACCGTTCATGACCGGCATCTGAATATCCATCAGGATCAGATCAAAATAACCGTCCGGTTTGTCCCGGACAAGCTCCCATGCCTCCTTTCCGTTGACGGCAGTCTCGACCTCAAGCGAGATCCCGCCAAGCAGTTCGGCGGCGATTTCACGGTTTAATTCGTTATCATCCACGAGCAGGATTCGGCAGCCTTCAAAACGTTCCGTACCGCCCTCTTCCTTTGATTTTTTCATACCGCCGAACGGTTCTCCCTGCCGCGTCTCCTCTACTGAGTCCGCTTTTTTCATCGGGACAAGCACGGTAAAACAGCTTCCGCGCATCGGTTCGCTCTGCACTTCTAAATTTCCGTTCATTTTTTCCACAAGCGAATGCACGATCGCAAGTCCTAACCCTGTCCCGTTCAACTCACCGGATGCAGAATCATCTCCTTTTGCAAAGGGCTCAAAGATGCGATCCATAAATTCCCGTGAAATACCGATCCCATTATCGATCACCGAGAAACGATAATTAGAGACCGCATCGTTCTCAGCCGGAAGCTGCTCAGCATTGATCAGTACCCTGCCGCCCTCGGGCGTATATTTTACTGCATTGGAAACCAGGTTCCCAATCACCTTGCGCATATGCAGGAAGTCTCCGGATACCCGTTCCGCTTTCATTGGATAGATATGAATGTCAAAATGAATCTTCTTGCGTTCCGCGTCCGGCCGGTACATGACGTCGATCGTGTCCATCAGCTGTCTGATCGAAAAAGCCTCTTCACGGAACTCAAGTCTGCCGCTCTCGATCGTGGATATGTCGATCACATCGTTGATCAGTCCCAGCAGATAACGCGAGGAAGATTCCATTTTATCAAGACAGTCGGCAAGCTGCTGCCCGCCGCCGGGATTCTTTTTCGCAATCTCGATCATACCCATAATTCCATTCATCGGCGTGCGGATATTATGAGACATGGCGGACAGGAAGATGCTTTTTGCACGGTTGGCGTCCTCCGCCTCCTGATACGCCTCTTTCAGACTCCGGTTGATCTGTTCGCTCTGCTGTCTGCTCTCGTGTATATCGCGGATCGTCAACATCATGACGCTCGGCACCATGCCGCGCTCCGCTGCCTGTGCGCAGTCGATGCAGACCCAGTTCCAGCGTCTCTCGATCAAAATGCGCAGTTCCAGTTTTGACACACCGTTCTGTTCTATCAGGGTACGGGACATTTTGTCAAGCTGCAGTCTCGGGCGTGCCTCAGACCAGTCCTCCTCAAAAACAGCGCCCGACAGCCTTTTCAAAAACTGCTCATACGCGCCGCTCTGTATTCCGTCAAAGATTCCCCTGCCGCCGCGCCAAAGCACGCGGCTTTCTCCCGTAAACATATCCACGCGCAGCATCAGCAGGATATCGCGGGAGAGCACCCGCACAATACTTTCGTTCTCCATGCCGCTTGCCTGTACGGTATCCAGTAATACATCCTTTTTTTCGCGCTCGCCCTCATAATGCTCTATTACTTTCTGCATCCTGTCCTGCTGCCTTAACAGGCGCATGCAGGCACACGCAAGACTCTCCGCACAGCGGGAACGCTTCTCATCCCACGAAGATGCGTAAAACACAAATGAGACCGTACCCCCGCCGCTTTTTTCAAAGAGGAACTCATGCCGTTTTCTTTTTTCCTGTGTCCAGTCTTCTGCGCGAAGCATGCTCTTTTCATCCCATACGTCGCTTCCGTCCGCATGAAACAGAATTTTCCGGTCCGACATGACGGCAATCCCGATATTCTCCAGCGCCGCAAACGAGGCTAAAAGATCACGGACATCCTCATTCTCCACGATATGACCGCACGCATCAGGCGCTCCTGCATTCTCTTCCTGCGCCTCATGCACCTGAAGTTCCTGACCCTTCGCATACGATGCTTCCCCGTTCCTGTTTAAGACTGCTCTCTGATAGATCTCATAATAGATCCGGCTGCGTCCCGCACACAGCAGATAAGACAGATCCCCTTTCAACGCCGGTTCCCCAACGATCAGTTCCACAAGCTCCGGTTGATAGCGCGTACCGCTCCCCCGCCTGAGTTCTTCAAGACAGCGCCCGAATCTCCCTGTATCCGCAGCCGCCCGCCCCATCCATTCCGTCTCGGAGCACAGAAAATCGCAAATATGAATCAGTTCAATAAAAAAACGATGTTCGGAAGCAGTATTGTCAAACTCCGGCGGATACCCCGTCTTTCCATCGTAGGATTTGTGATGTCCGAGCACGATATCCGCGTACGGCATAAGAAACGGCGCTTTCCTGATCATCTCAACGCCGAGCCTCGGATGCCCGAGCATCTTCTCCTTTTCCCACTGCGTCCATCTGCGCGACTGCTTGCCGGCAATGCCTGCCAGCTTTATCTTTCCGATATCAAAGATCTGCGCGGCCCCGTCTGCAAATGCTGTCAGCCTCTCCCTGTTCTCCAATACTTCTAAAACATTCCTGCACCCGTACTCCCCGATCAGCAGCTCCGGTTTTTGTTCAAAAACTTCTTTTAAGATCCGGCGTGCAAGCTGCCCGACAAGCTCTGCATGAATGAGCGTCATCTCATCCCGCCAAATGGTCGAACGGATAAAAAAAGAAAAATCGATCTCACTGCCGGACAGCCGGTTCAGTATGGAAAGAAGCGATTCCGCCGTCACATCATTGACAAAGTTCACGCAGCCGGTACGCGGCATCTGGCTGAGAATTTCCAAATACTGCCCGACACATTCCGCCATGATTTTAGCACTATCCGCGGCATCCGGCTGTCCGGCTCCGGCATTCGTCCGCTCATCCCCGGCATCTGCGCATCCGGCAGGACGATACTCATCTTTATATTCTGATAATGCAGAAATGATCACGGGAAGATGCTGATTGCAAACCCTAAACAGCCTGCTGTTCCAAAACGGAATGCCGGGCAGGGTATCAAACGTATCCCTCGCGATCACATAATCGCAATATCGTTTATAATCATTCAGATATTCCGTACAATCGAACTCACCCAGAAAGAACAGGCAGCGCGTGTAGGCGCAGTAGATTCCGTCCGCCATCTCATAGGGCTCCGGATTCTTAGACAAACTCTCCTTATAACAGTCCTCTAATACCCTGCGGCACTCCGAAAGAATGTCTTTTTCCACTTCTCCCCGTTCATGCCCCAATATAAAATTCCCAATCGTATGGATTTTCAGTTCCCGGCAGAGTGCAGTAAAGTCAATTCTCTCCCCATCCAGCGCACGTACTTCCGGGTCCTCATAAAAAGAAAGCGCCTCATTCAGAAGTCCGATGAGACCGGCAGCATCGACAAGTTCAAAATTACGGCTCACCACCGCATAATTATAAAAGGAAAATACGACCCGCCTGCGCAGCTCGAAATCTTCCAGTTCTCTGTACCGCGCGCGCAGTTTTCTGATCTCTTCATAGCAGGCAAGGCTCCGCTCCCCGTCGCTTTTCTCGAAACCGCGGTTATAATAAGCGCCGAGTATGCTGCATGCCCACAGATAATTTGTGTACGCATGCTCATCCCGGCTTCCCGACACATCGTATTTCTCCTTATAGTAGCGTCTTAACGTCTCCGCAACCTCGCGAAACGCCAGATCATCCTCACATGATTCCCCTGACGCCGCATGAATCTGATGCAGAAATTCCTCAGCCAGTTCGTCATTTAAGGCGTTTTCATCTAAGAAAGGACGAACATAGACATTGAGGAGCGCTTCATTTTCAATATATAAATACCGCATCGAACGTCTTTTTCTCTTCAGTTTCTCGACCCAGATCTCCTGATCCCGCGCGGACAGCAGATCGTTTACGATCCCGGCTTCCGCTTTCAGGTTCTGCTTATAACGCGCATAAAAATCAGCAATATCTTCTGCGGAAATCATGATGCTCCTCCTCCTTTACTCCGGTTCCATGCGCTGTTTCAAAGCTTCCTTCTCTCACTCCGCACGTTGCCTGCCGCTCTCAATTACTATAGCATAATATTTCCGGAAAGTCATCGTTTTCGAAAACTTTCCGGAAATCTGAGGAAAAAGGAGAAACAATTGTTATTTCATGATCGGGCAGCGTGACCTGCTCATGCTCACGGAACAAATGTCACGATGATTCCTCCCATGCTGCATTCGAGTTCGAAGTCACTGTCCGCACCATTGCTGATCGTCTGGGAGGAAGCCATACCGCCGTACTTCCGGGTATCCACCCTGATCTCACCCATGCTGCACTCGACCACGTAATTATGGTCTTCAGGCTTTCCGTTCAGCTCCAGATCGATCTGCCCCATGGAGCATTCCGCCTTCAGATCCCCCGTGACCGAACCACTGTAATCGATCTGCCCCATACCCACGGAAAGGTCTGCATCCTGCACTTCACCTTCCGTAAGCACAGCTTCTCCCGCGCCCAGGGCCGCATTCAGTTTCTGCACGGAAAACGCATCTATCCGGACTTTACCGGCACCAATGTCAATGGAGATCCGTTCTGCATCCGCGCGGTGCACCAAAATCTCGCCTGCTCCCAGATCCAGTTCGATATTGGTCCCGTTCAGTTCATCCGTCTCAACGCTTCCTGCTCCCACATCAACGGAGATCTCATCACCGGACAACCTTTCTGCTCTCAGAACACCTCCTCCGATATCCAGATCGATTCCGCCGTAAGATTCTTCCGCAGGCACCCATACCGTGATCACGTGATCATAATTATGGTTGTTTACCCACGATCCGCCCTTGGCACGAAGCTCCAGACAGCCGTTATCCACATAACACTGAAACTCTTTGGCATGATCACCTGAAAACCAGTATCCGCCGTCCTCCGAGATCTTGATCTCGATCAATCCGCCGCCGGCATCAAAACACAGCCGCCTGATTTGCTGCGCGTCTTCGATCTTTGTCCGCTCCACATCTCCCTCATAGACCGGAAATCTGCTGTCAAACCGGACCGAATTGCCCGATCCCCATCCGAAAAAACCAAAATCCCCGAAATTCCATGACAGATCCCCGTTTTTGACCCAGTTTCTCAACGTATCATATCCTCCCATCGCGCAGCCTGCCATCAGAAAAGCGATGCCGGCCGCAGTCATAACACCTGCTATTTTGATCCATGCTTTCGTTGACCGCTTCATCACATGCCACCTCTCCTTCTATGTGCTTTTCTGCCCAGTGAACCGATCCATCTAAAAAATGACGGCATCACTTTTCCAAACAACAGTCCCACCAAAAAGACTGCAAAAATCGTCAGTCCCGCCATGATTAGTCCCGCTCCCAAAATGATCAGACCAGCCGCAGGGGATACGAACATTTTTACGACTGCCACACCGACCAGTGCAATTCCGGTCACGCCAAGCGCAAGCGCCGTTACCGCAAAAGCAAAGCTCAGCGCGCAGACCATAATAATTGCGACAAACACAAGGATGACCGCCACAAGGAGCAGCGGGATCCATAGATAACAGGTACAGATCGCCAGTACGATCCATAACGCGGTGTTCCTTTGCTTCGGCGGCTCTTCGTAACGTCTGTTATGATATCCGTCCCCTCCATACCAGCCGCCATCATGCCGGTTCTCCCCGGCTCCGCTTATGCCATCATACGTTCTGCCCGAATATTCGTCCCCGCTGCTTTGACTTCGTGAAGTACGGTCATTTCCCCCGCCCGCACTGCCGGCTTCATCCCTGCCATATCCCCCGTCCGGATCACCGGTCTGAGGCATTCCGAGATCTGCGCGGATGTTTGCAGCCACTTTCTCCGGACTGCCAAGCTCTTCTATGACCTTCTCCTCATTTTCCACGCCGGCATCCGCAAAATAATCCTCATAATATTGGATCGCTTCCGACGCCTCGCTTTGTGGAAGTCCGGCAAGAAGTTCGCGCAGCCGCCGGATAAATGCTTCCTTACTCATCTCCTTTTCCTCCCTCAAATAAGCCTGTTATTTTATTCGCATAACTTTTCCATTCCAGTTCATACCAGTGCAGCTTCGCCTTTCCAATTTCCGTGATTCTATAATAACGCCTGTTTCTTCCCGCAAATTCTTTATCGTATGCCAAAAGGCATTCATCACGCTGAAGCCTGCGCAGTACCGGATAGAGCGTTGATTCCGACAACTCGATCACCATCCTCACATCCTGCGTGATCTTATAGCCATACGTTCCCTCATCATCCCTCGCAGCCAGCGCCAGCACGATCGCATCGAGCAGCGCTGCCCCCGTATTAAATACCATACCCTTCCCCCTTCCCGCAAAAAGTGCATGTCGGTATGCCTATATTTTTATGCAATATTATATGGCGTATAATATTGTTGTATCAATACTATACGCCATATAATATTAGATGTCAAGCAGGAACTATAAAAACACTTCCACATTTACCGCCAGCCTATTCCCCCTGCCAATGCTTTTTTGCTCACAATATCTTATCCGATCCACTCCTCCATCCGGGCTCCGCCGCATATTTCATGAACTCCGGAAAGATCTCACGGTATCCTTCCTCTTTGATATGCATCCCTTCTATTGTATACTCTGCCTTCAATCTGCCCCGTTCATCCCGGAGCGCATCACCGATGTCGATATAGCGATACCCGCACCGCTCAGCAAGCTTTTGGACTTCCTGATTGGCAGCGTTGATCTTTTCATTCGTCCGGATGCGCAGGCATGGCTTCATTTCCTCAGCCGCCGCCTCATAATTTACGGGATAGTATGCCATCAGATAAATTTCAATTTCAGGAAGTGCCTGCCTTGTTCGTTCAAGGATCTCCTCATAATTGCGCATCATGCGCGAGATTGGAATCTGTGCATCACTCAGGTCGTTCGTTCCGATATTGATAAAGAGGCGGGAAGGTTCCAGATCCAAAATGCAGATATCCAGCGCATCCAGCAGCTCGGATGTTACAAACCCTCCGATTCCGCGGTTATACACAATAACCGGTTCTCCCGCTTCCGCAGCAAACTTTTCCACCGGGAACATTTCCATTAAAGAAGAACCCGCGCATACGATCTGCCCTTTTTTTGCATCCCGGTTCAACTCCCGATAGCGCTCCAGCTTCCGTTGTTTATCATTCATTCTTATCCTCCCTATGTGCGCTCCAGCGCACATACGATCTCTTATGCCCGCAATACCGTCATATCAATACATCCATCACAAGCATCACAATGAATCCGATAAGCAGCGCATACGTTGCGGCGCGCTCATAACCGTGACTGTGTGTGTCAGGGATCATCTCGTCACTGATAACATAGAGCATCGTACCACCGGCAAACGCCAGCGCAAACGGCAGAACGGCTCCCGATATGCCGACCGCAAAATATCCGATAAACGTACCCGCAACTTCCATCAATCCCGTCCCTGCCGCAATCAGAAACGTCCGCATGCGCCCCACGCCGCACGCGATCATAGGCGAAATGATGATCATGCCTTCCGGTATATTCTGCAGCGCAATTCCCAGCGCGATCGTAACCGCATCCCCGATATCGCCGGAACCAAAGCCCACGCCTGCAGCCAATCCTTCCGGCAGGTTATGGATTGCGATCGCCATTACAAACAACTCCACCCGTCCCATATGGGAGCGCCCGTGATGTTCTTCCGGCTTTACACCGGTCAAATGATGAAGATGCGGCGTTATTTTATCCACAAGGTTCAAAAACAATGCGCCTGCCAAAATCCCAATGACCGTCATCCAGATGCCGCTTTTCCCGGCAGCTTCCATGGACGGAAGAATCAGCCCCAGCACAGCGGCGGCAAGCATAATGCCCGCCGCAAATCCCAAGATCACATCATTTGTTTTTTCTGATATATTCTGAAAACAAAAACCGATCAGCGCCCCGACAACGGTTGCTCCGCCGACGCCGAGCGCAGTTAAAACAACAACTTCCATTGGCACCCCTATTATCTTCTCCAGCCCATATGCATGCAGTCGTTAACGATACTTGCCACGCATAAAGCATCCGGTTATTTATAATATATGCTCAGGTATATAGTCTTGCCAGATCTTTCTTATCGATCGTCACTAACAGCGTCATATCTGCAGTAAGTTTTTCCTCCGGATCAATATTTGTGACCAGCTCGCCCTCCGACCGGATCGCCATGACATTCAGGGAATACTTCTTACGCAGATCAAGCTCGCACAGGCTGTATCCCATCCATTCCGGTTTCACGCTGAGCTCTACCATGCGCACGCGCTCGGATAATTCGATAAAATCTAAAAAATTGCCGGAGATCATATTTCTTGCAACACGCGCAGCGGACTCCCTCTCGGGAATGATGACCTTATCCGCGCCGACACGTTTCAGGATCCTCTCATGCACCTCATCCTGCGCTTTGGCAAGCACATAGGGTACGCCCTCCTCCTTTGCCATGATCGTCGCCATGATGGAAGCGTCAAGACTTCCCGTCATTGCCACGATCACGCCATCCATGTTAGAAAGCCCAAGTTCCTGCATCGCCTCAGAGTCCCGTACATCCGCCTGCATCGCATAAGCCGCAATCTCGGAAATTTTCTTGACCTTTTCCTCGTCGTTATCAACTGCCATGACTTCCGCACCGGCACGCACCAGCTCTTCCACCGTGCTCCTGCCAAATTTTCCAAGCCCCAGTACCGCAAATGATTTGTTCTCCATATCGTCCGCTCCTATTCTGCGTTGTTACCACCTCTGCGGTGATTTCACAATTTCACATCTTTGTTATTTTATATCTTTCTTGTTTCATATCTTTCTTGTTTTATATCTTTCTTGTTCCATAGCTTTCTTGTTTTATATCTTTCTTGTTCCATAGCTTTCTTGTTCCATAGCTTTCTTGTTCCATAGCTTTCTAGTCTCACATTCTTCTAATTTCATATCTTCGTTTTTCTTTCTGTAACGTATGCTATTTTATATTGCCCTTATCCGACCGTCACATCCTCCTCCGGATACTTCACGTCGACTTTACTATGCCCTTTCATATGCAATGCGATCGCCATGGAGATCGGTCCGATCCTCCCAAGGAACATGCAGCACAGAATCAGGATCTTTCCGGCTGCGTTCATCGTCGCCGTATAGCTTCTCGATAATCCGACCGTGCCAAGTGCACTCGCCGTCTCATAGGCAATATCCGTCATGCTTCCCGGCTCAAGTACGGACATCAGTACAATCATGGTCAGCAGCACCGTTCCGAAAACAAGTGTTACTGAAATCGCCTTGCGCAGCGTTCTCGCCGGGATCGTGCGTCGGAACACTTTTACATCCGCATCTCCCTTGATCGTCGCCATAGCTGTGAACAGTACGATCGCAACAGTCGTCGTCTTGATCCCCCCCGCCGTACCGATCGGCGAACCGCCAATGATCATAAGAAGAATCCCGACAATAACGGTTCCTCCTGATAGTCCCTTCTGAGAGATCGTGGCAAAGCCCGCCGTTCTAAAGGAAACAGACTGAAACAAGGATGCGAGCAGCTTTACCGGAAACGACAGCGAACCCAATGTTTCGGGATTCCCGTATTCTAATAAGAAGACAACAAGCGCCCCTCCAAACACAAGTGACAGCGTAACGACCAGAACGATCTTCGTGTGAAGCCGAAGCTGCCGGTACCAGAACCGCCGGGCAATATTGCCCTCACGGATCTCATGGATGACGCGCAGGACATCCCACCAGACGATAAAGCCGATTCCCCCAAGAACGATCAGCAGCATCGTCACCAGATTCATCCACACATTTCCAACATATCCCGTCAGAGAATCCGCTCCGATAATATCCATACCGGCATTACAAAATGCCGAGATCGCGTGAAATACCGACATCCAGATTCCCCGAAGCCCATACTCCGGCACAAAGACCGGCAGACATAAGAGCGCCCCGATCCCCTCCACGATCAGGGTTCCTTTCAGAACACGCACAAGAAAGCGGACAAGCCCCTGCATCGTATCCAGATTAAACGATGCGCTAAGCAAAAGCCTGTCCTTTAGCGTCACTTTCCTGCCGATCAGTACCATCAGCGCTGTCGTAAACGTAACGATACCCAGCCCGCCGCATTGGATCAGCAGCAGGATCACCCCCTGCCCGAATACACTCCAGTGGGCATATGTATCCACCACTACAAGTCCGGTCACGCAGACACTCGTGGTCGCGGTGAATAAAGCGTCAAGATAGTTCGTCCACGTTCCGTCCGCCGAAGAAACCGGCAGGCTAAGCAGAAGCGAGCCGATCAATACTGCCGCCGCAAAACCGAGCGCGATTGCCTGCGCCGTTGACATTTCACGTTTTATCTCATCTTTGACCCCGCGCTTCCGGTCGGGCTTCTTTTTTTGTTCTTTCCTATCCATATACAATCCTCTATCCACTCCCTCAGACGCAGGTCCCATATTCCAGCCCAAAGACCATGAAGGACTCTCCCGTCCACATTATGATCTTCGCCGCCCGCATCACAGGTGTTTTTCCAAGTTATGTAAAGATTATAACACAGTCCTCCTTCATCCACAATATCATGTGGTTTGCAATTTTGCCTTCAATATTTAGTGCTAGCCCTGTCATTTATCCACAGCGTTTTCCGACACACATGGCATATTTCGTCAGAAATCCCCAATTTCCACAGAGTTATCCACATCGACTGACATGTCATATGACACATGGTTAATTCATTTTCTGCATGTACACCCTGCATTTTCGCTCCAACGGTTGTCTGATCCGGTCAATCCCATATTTTGTGGTTCCAGATTATGTCACCTACTTATTTTCGTGGTGAAGCGGCGATGCACAGCAGTAACTTATATTCGTTTTCGGTTTATTCGTTATCAGCCAAATAAAATAACACTCTCTTCGCAGCAGTTACCTTGCGCATTACATTACAAATATGATACACTATCCATCACAATGACCACTTTCTACGGAGGATGGTACCACCCATGCCGAGAAATTAAGTACGTTTGCGAAACACTTTATCCTTATACACAGGTGGATGCTGCTACAAAATTGCAGCATATTGACGATATCATTCACACAAAGCAAGGCAGCAAGCAAGCCGCCTCTCAAAAGCAGTCAACGCCAAATGCGCAAAACAGCGCTGATTTTTCTAATGTGCCTCACAGCAAAGCGGCGACTCAAGTAATGTCTCATAGCAAAGCGACAATCCAAGAAAAAAGAACGGACTTCACACAAGAACACAGTAATCAGCTAATCTGTCCAAAATGCGGTGCGAATCTAATACTTCGTACCGCAGCAAAAGGAGCACACACGGGAGAACAATTTTACGGTTGTTCCCGTTTCCCGAAATGCAGATACCGAAGGTCTGCTTCTGCCAAATAAATCCGTCTTTAGGTGATCTGTGCTTCCAGACTCCAAATTCGTTATCATACCTTTTCCGTATGCGCCACATATCAGGAGGATACTCATGGAAAAATACGCAATTGGCGAAATCATACGCCACCTTCGAAAAGAACAAAACCTGACACAGGAAGAGCTCGCGGACGGAATCTGCTCCAGCGTAACGATCTCGCGTATCGAATCAGGCACGCAGATGCCCTCGGACAGGATCATTAACCAGCTCCTTGAACGCCTCGGAAGCGATCTGTATCAGACTGCCAACACCTCCCGGGAGAGGCGGGACTCAGAGACAGAGCAGCAGTTAAAAAGAATCGGCACGGCAGTGAACAGCGGCGATCTTAACAGGGCAGCTGCACTGCTTTCCAAAATAGACAGCACAGCGATCACGGATGTCCGGACAAAGCAGCTTTACATCCTGCTGCAATCGGTCATCGCCCTTCAGGGCGGGACAGCCCCGCTCTGCGAGATCATTGAACGGTTACAGCAGGGTCTTGCTCTCACCAAAAAAGACTTTTCCTATACCCATTTTCCTGATGTGCCGCTGACCGTCACGGAGGCGAATCTGTTAAACGCCCTCTGCGCCGCCCGCTTTCAAAACAAAGAAAGTACAAAGGCGATGGCTCTTGCAGAGGCGCTCACCGAAAATCTCCTCCGCCACCAGCATGCATTCCGGAACGATTTAGAGCTGCTCTTGAACGCCATGATCAATCTGTCCCAGCTTTTGGAAAATGAAGAAGCCTACGAGGACGCGCTCAAAATCTGCGAACAGGCAGTCACGATCAGCAAAGAATCTCCCTATCAGGTCATGTTTGCGGAACTTCAATACTTCAAGGCAAAGCTGCTGCTAAGGCTTGGGCGGAAGGAGGAATGCCGGGAACTGCTTTCCATCATCATCCCTTTTCTGAAATTGCAGGAAAAAGCCGCATTTATCGGTCTGGCTGAGGACTTATATCAAACGCTGTAAGACAAATTTACATCATCCGATATGGAATTTCAGATAACCCCCCTGTATCATGATAGCATCTGAAAAACATCTGAAACGGGAGGTTCTAATTATGAAATCTTATCTTACAAAGAATAACATCTGTTTTGTACCAGCGTTGATCATGCAGACCCTGCAAACACTGCTCGTCATCTTTGTCGCAGTGCTGTTAAGTCTGCTGATCGACGCTGTATCCGGCAGCATTCAGAGCGGCGACACGTCGCCCTTAAAAACCATTCTGATCGCCTGTATCCTTTACGCAATCCTCTTAGGTCTATCCGTATTTTTGACAGGCAGGCTGAAAGGCAGATGTATCATGAATGCCATGACTGCGCTAAAACGGGATGTGATGCACGCCGTTTTACAAAAAGACATGGTATCCTACCATCAGGATTCCAAAGGGACTTATATTGCCATACTGAATCATAATATGAGTCTGGTTGAAGAAAACGCGTTCAAAAATTTCTTTTCCATCTATGAGTCCATCCTGAGCATGACGCTCGCCGCTGTCGTTTTAATTGTGACAAACCCGCTCGTCGCTCTTTTTTCGCTCGTCTGCACGTTTGTACCTACCATGATTCCTAAGATGTTCTCAAAAAAATTAGCCGAAACACAGAAGACTGCCGCAGAAAAGGCTGCCGATTATCAAACAGAGGTAAACGAACTATTAGACGGTTATGAGCTGATCAAAAACTACTCCATTGAAAAAGAGCTGGAGTCACGCTGCTTAGAACGTCTGACACAGGCGGAACATTCCAAATACCGGCAGGGATGTGAAATGGCAAAACTTCAGGGAATCGCTAATACGGCGTCCATCCTGACGCAGTTTCTGATCATGCTGTTTGCCGGGTTTCTGGCGGCAAAGGGCTATATCACCTTAGGGAGCATCGTCGCTGTCACACAGCTGTCCGGACAGGTCATTTCACCTGCCTCGCAGCTAACCTCCATGTTCGGACTTTTCACTTCTGTCCGACCGGTCTTAATGCAGATCACAGAACTGTTACAGGAACATGGCACATGCATAACCCCCGCTCTTTCTGTTCCCACGAAGCATGCCTCACCCATTCTTCCGGACCGGACCGGTCACGCCGCTTCCATTTCGCCGGATCGGGCAAAAGGCAATGCGGCAGATCTGGCAGCATCCTTATCAGACAGCGGTCACGACATCGTATTTCAGGACGTTTCTTTTTCCTACGGGCAGCATAATGTTCTGTCCCACTTGAACCTTACTTTGGAAAAAGGAAAAAAATATGCGCTGACCGGCGACAGCGGCAGCGGAAAATCCACAATCCTCAAGCTATTGATGCAGTACTACCCGTCATACGACGGACAAATCTTTATAGACAGAACAGAGTTAAAAGAATACGGGTGTTTTTTTAAGGAATGCGCTTATGTCGGTCAGAATGTTTTTCTTTTTAATGATACGATCGAAAAGAATATCTGTCTGTTTCGGGAAAAAGATCCGGAGCGGCTGGCATTTGCGGTACGTGAAGCCGGACTGGAAGAGGTTATAAGCCGCACTGACGGCGGGCTGCAGGCATTGGCAGGCGAAAACGGCGCGAATTTCTCAGGCGGCGAGCGCCAGCGTATCGCGATCGCCCGTGCACTTTACCATCAAAAAAAGATTTTGTTGTTTGATGAGGCGACTTCCGCATTGGACAGCGGCATGGCGGAGAAGATTGAAATGCTGATCCTTACGCTGCGGGATGTGACCTGCCTGTTTGTATCGCATAAATTAAGCGACTCCTGCGTCAACGGATACGACCGTATCATCCGTTTGGAAGCGGGGAATGTTTCGGGATGAGTCGGCTGAAGATTTCGGAATGAGTCCGCCGAAGTGTTTCGGAATGAACCTGCGCACTTTCGCTTTTGAAGAACGTATGCCGGTCTGTTTCGTTTTTGTAGAATGTATGCCGGCCTGTTTCGTTTTGTAGAATGTATGCTGGCCTGTTCGCTTTTGTAGAATGTATGCTGGCCTGTTCGTTTTTGTAGAATGTATGCTGGCCTGTTTCGTTTTTGTAGAATGTATGCTGGCCTGTTTCGTTTTTGTAGAATGTATGTTATCCTGTTTATGAAATGATCATGAACAGACTTTCGCCCCGCCGGGCTGATATGCAGTCTGTGTCAAATGTATTTCCAGGAGGTTTTCTATGATCTTACTCGGTTCCCATGTGAGCATGAATGCTCCGGACTTTTTTCTCGGCTCCGCAAAAGAAGCCGTCTCATACGGCGCCAATACGCTGATGCTCTATACCGGCGCGCCGCAGAATACCAAGCGCCGCCCGGTTGAAGAATTAAAGGTCGGCGAGGGCTGGACCTGTCTTCACGAACATGACATCAGGGAAATCGTCATCCATGCTCCCTATATCATCAACCTTGCCAACACCGTAAAGCCGGAGATTTTTGAACTTGCAGTCCAGTTTTTAACTTTAGAACTGAAACGAAGCACCGCCATGGGCTCCAAAATCTTAATTCTTCATCCCGGCGCACATGTCGGTGCGGGTGTTGATGCAGGGACGCAAAGCGTCATCAAGGGGTTAAACGAAGTGTTAGACGCCTGTCCCGACGGCATGATCGCACTGGAGACAATGGCAGGAAAAGGTTCCGAGATCGGCAGAACGTTTGAAGAGCTCGCGGCAATCTATGACGGCGTCGTGCAGAACAACCGGCTGCGCGTCTGCTTTGACACCTGTCACATCCATGATGCCGGCTATGACATCGTGCATGATTTTGACAGTGTGATTGGGCAGTTTGACCGTCTGATCGGAAAGGATCAGATTGCCGTATTCCACATCAACGACAGCAAAAACGAGCGCGGTAGTCACAAGGACCGCCACGCCAATATCGGAGAGGGCTTCATTGGCTTTGACGCCCTCCATGCCATTGTCCATCACGCGGATTTTGTTTCCGTTCCAAAAATTCTGGAAACACCCTACCGCCCCGACCCGGAGCATCCCGGTCAGACACTTCCTCCTTATAAAGAAGAAATTGCCCTGCTCAGATAGCAGGCCCCCCTCCGGAAGCACGCGCGTCAACATACCCCGATACAGCCATCCGAGTTCCTTGATACGGGCAACGTCATCTGTGGCAAGGATTTGAAGGCACAATATCGCTGTCGTGAACGCAGACTGCCTTGCGATACATCATATACTGCTCCATTGACGAAAATGTGATCTTGTCCAGCGTAAAACAGGAAGGATACCAATCGCTGAGATAGCCATTTTCTTCATCGGGATTATGAAATCACAGGATTTGATTCATACAGTCCTCTCTTTCTTTGCAGCTAAAATTACCTGACTTACGTATAACAATTGAAGTTAACTCATTACAACCACTCATCCCAAAACCGCTCAATGCGTCTGCCGATCGTATCCAGCCGTACTTGTTCCATATTCTCCCATTCGCGTGGGAACATCGCCCGATACTCAGGATGACAGAACCGGTAATCAAGAAGCGCCACGACCCCGATATCCTCGGCAGTCCGAATGACCCTGCCCGCCGCCTGCAGCACCTTATTCATCCCCGGGTACCGGTAAGCATAATCAAAGCCAACGCCGCCGTCCCCGTCAAAATAATCCTTCAGTATCGTTCGCTCCGCGCATACCTGCGGCAGTCCGGTTCCGACAATGACCACACCGATCAACGCATCCCTTTTTAAGTCGATCCCCTCTCCAAACAATCCGCCGAGCACACAGAAGCCGATCAGACACCGGTCCTGTGCTTCCTCGCATCGAAACACGTCCTCACCGTCCCCTGCCTCCTCACATTGAGACGCGTCCTCTCTGCCATCCGCTTCCGCGCATTCTCCCTCTGCCTGCTGCCCCTGCGTTCCTGAAAAACGCGCTAAAAATGCCTCCCTTGCGGACTCATCCATATTCCCTTCCTGCACGATACAGTCCATATACGAAGCGTCATACTCCTCCTCAGAGAACACTTCATAAACTCTTCGCAAAAACTGATGTGACGGAAAGAAAACCATATAGTTCCCATACCGGCAGTCCACGATCCGCCGGATATATTTTGCAAGTCGGCGGTATTCATCCTCTCCCCTTCGCGTATACTTGCTTGTCACATCATCTGCAATAAAGATCCCGCGCTTCCGGTCGTCAAACGTCGATCCGGCATATACCTCATAATCCTCTGATGTCCCTCCGAGAAGCTTCTTATAATATTGGATTGGAAGCATCGTTGCCGAAAAAAGCACACTGCTTACGGCCCGCCCCATGCACTCCTCAAGATTGCCTGACGGATCGACGCAGAACAGCTTTACGAGAAACCGCCCTTCCTCATCCAACTGCATATACGGTACATAGTGCTCATCCACAAGCTCTGTGATCATCAAAAAATGAGACACCTCAAAATAAAAATCTAAGATTTCCTCCCGTTCGGGCATACCGCCGGAATCCGTATTCTCCAGATACTTTCCCATTGCTTCCGACAACCGGTTTAAGGCAAGCGTAAAACTACCAAGCTCCGGATCGGTCACACAGCCCTCGCACTCCCGCTTTCTGGCAAGCAGCTCCTTATTGCACTGATCAAGCAGCCGCCTGATGGCATAAAGCTGTGCGCTCCCCTGCCCGATATCCTGATGCCCTTCCCGTACAGTATCCGCCAGTGTCAACTGTCCGGCTCCCTGATGTTCTTCCTGCATGGCATCCGCCAGTGTCAGCTGTCCGGCTCCCTGATGCTCTTCCTGCATGGCATCCGCCAGTGTCAGCTGTCCGGCTCCCTGATGCTCTTCCTGCATGGCATCCGCCAGTGTCAGCTGTCCGGCTCCCTGATGCTCTTCCTGCATGGTATCGGTAAGCATGCCCGCCGCGTCCCTGCCTTTACTTCCGCCCTCAAGCGCCTTGCTGATCACCCGCTTCAGCTCAAGAAAATCTTCCTTATACAAGACAGCGCTGTACATTTCCCTGCCGCGCTCCACCAGATTATGCGCCTCATCGATCAAAAAAAGATAACGCTCCGTATTTCCCTCTCCAAAAAAACGTTTGAGATATACATGTGGATCAAACACATAATTATAGTCACAGATCACAGCATCCGAAAACAGGCTCATATCCAGACTCATCTCAAACGGACATACTCTGTGCTTTTCGGCATAACGCTCTATCACTTCACGTGAAAAACTATCTTCTCCCGTCAGGCACTCATACAGGCAGTCATTGATCCTGTCATAGTGCCCCTTTGCATACGTGCACGCCTCAGGATTACAGACAGTCTCCGCCTGCGGACAGATTTTTTCTTTTGCCGTAAGCAGGACACGCTTTAAGAGCATACCTTTTTCCGAAAGCAGACGCAAGGTATCGACCGCAACGGTCCGCGTGATCGTTTTTGCCGTCAGATAAAACAGCCTGTCCGCGCGTCCCTCCCCCAACGCTTTGAGCGCCGGATACACGGTCGAGATCGTCTTTCCCACGCCAGTCGGCGCCTCAATAAACAGTTTCCTTTTATGATAGATCGTCTGGTATACATAGGTAACGAGTTCTTTTTGTCCTTTCCGGTATGGAAACGGAAATGCAAGCTCCCTGATCGAAGCGTTGCGCCGCTCCAGCCAGTCCATGCGGTAATCGGACCATTTCCGGTACTCCGTGATCAGCGCGTCAAACCAAAGAGACAATTCCTCAAACGAATATACTTCCTCAAAATATTTTACAGCTTCCGTCTCTAATTGACAGTAAGTCATACGCACCCGGATCTCTGAAAGCTTCTCCTGTAGCGCATACATATAAGCATAGCATTTTGCCTGCGCCAGATGGACCGGAACCGGCTGCCTGATCCCACGCAGGTTCCGGTACGTCCCCTTGATCTCATCTACCGTGGCAGCGCCGTCCTGCATAAAGATCCCGTCCGCCCTGCCTTCTATCACAAGCTCATAGCTTCCAAGACTGACTATATGGGACAGACTGACCTCCGCGCGGTATTCCGGTCCCATACTGCGCTGGATTTCCCGGTGCATGCGGCTGCCCGCCTGCATCGCATTCTCAGACTGCGCTGCATGCCGGTTATCAATATCCCCGCTCCGCATAAGAAACTCCACCAAAGTCCTGACTGAAATATGTTCCTGCATAAAAAACACCCCGCTCAGGAATATGATAGCATGACCGCACGCGTTACGCAAATACATAACCGAAACGGCTCCATAATCGTAACAGATAAAGCCAAAGGCCAGACCGTTACATGCTCTCTTTTCCCAAACGGGGTGTCCCACCTAGAGAAACAGTTGTCACATCCGTGTGTCTTTATGATGCACAGGCATAGGTGTGCATCAGCTTCTCCAATTCTTCATTATAACCATCGTAGCTGACGTAGAGCGGGCTTGAAAAATCTAAGCCTAACACACCAACAATCGATTTTGCATCCACCGCAAAGCTGCGGTTGGAAATATCAATATCAAAATCACATTTCGTCGCAACATTTACAAACTGTTTCACATCCTCAGGTGTCATTGAAATTTTCTTTGTTATCATTTCTGTCCTTCCTTTCTGACATAAAACAACAATTACACTAGATGTTGTAGAAGTTATATAACATTTTTTCCCAGTTGTAAAGTATTTTTCTAAGTACAATCAAATGATTTCATATAAAATTAGAAAATTTTTCGAAAAAATCCCTGCTTTTTAGTCCTTTTGTACCTGCTCTATACTGTCTCTGACTCCTGCGGGATTTCTGCGTCTTCTTCATTGTCCGCAAATAAGGCGCTCTCCGTCACCCTCTCCGCAAGCAGCGCATACACCTCCGACACTTCAAGAAAGTATGCCCTGGTATCAAGCTCTCCGTTTATCGTATTCCTCCGCGCGGCTCCCTGTGACACATCCAATTCCAGATTCCGCCAGATTTTATAATGATCCGCAAACTTCGCACGATATTGTTCCTTCCCTATATATAGTGTCTCGCAAAACTCACGGTACTGTCTGCGCGCTACGCCAAAGTTTTCTCCGATCAGGGCAGCATCCTCATCATCCGCCCTGGTCAAAAAGCACTGAATAAACGGATATTGCTTCATTGCCTGCATTCTTGCCGTCTCAATAGCAATACAGCGTTCGAAAAAACCTTCCCGCTCCCTTTGGGCGATTCCGGACAGCTCCAGTCTCATGAATCGACTGAAATAGTCATACAAAAAATCATACAACCCCTGCTTGCTGATAAAATAATGAAACAACAGTCCCTTGCTGATGCCGGCGCGTTTTACGATTTCATCCGTGCTCGCATGCGCATAACCCTGCGTCGCAAATATGCTGATCGCTGCATTCATGATCCGGTCCTGCTTTTCCTTTTTCATATCCCAAAATTTTTCATTCATATGTAAACCCCATCAGTCATTGACATAGTTGTCCGCCTTTGGCTAAGTCCGCCCGCCGTAGATATACCGGCTTTTCTCCAAGCTGTGATAAACAGCTGCAAAATATGTCCCCCTCATTTGACTCCGCCAAAAAATGCCGTCATATTTCGACATTCTTTGACTGAGCGAGTCGAAATCTATCATATCACATTTGGGCGCATACCACAACCATTAAGAAATGATTTGAAAGAAAAAATTAGCAGAATATTTTGAGTAAAAAATAGTAAAATTGACTTGTCAGATCAAATTTTCAAAAGTTATGTTTAAGCTCCGACTTTTTGCATATAATGACTTGTGAGATTGTCACAAATGTATTAAAATAAATAACATAAATTTCCATTTTTCTGATACCAACCATCCATAGATGTCAGTCACTCAGGCATGCCGCCATCTAAGGATGTCAGTTATCTAAAGACAGCAACCATTTGAAAGGAGTCCGTTATGGCAAAAAAGTTTGGTAAATTCCTGTTATTCTCTGCTGCTGCCGCTTCTGCCGCAGCAGGCGCATACTATTTTATGAAGAAAAAGAATTCTTCTGAAGAAGATTCTGTCGATGATTTCGACGACTTCGATGATTTCAGCGAAGATTTAGACGACGATACCAATGAAAAGACGGAATCCGCTGACGACCGTTCCTATGTCAATTTAGGCCAGGCAAAAGACGAGATCAAGGAAGATGTCAAGAAAGCATCTGAGACGCTCACTAACACGCTTTCAGATATTGCTTCTGAAACAGTAGAAAAGACGGAAGAGCTTTTTAACGACGAAGACTCTGCGAAGAAATAGGAAATAATTGATTATGCCATTTTACAAAGAACTACGCGCAGACCATGAAATGGGCCGCTAATAACAAACAGGCGCAATGTTCCCAACAGGGGGCATTGCGCCTGTTTGTTATATGTATCTCCCACTTTCCAATATCCTAATAAGCCAATAATCGCTTCCGTTGTACAAATCACGCATACCGCCAACAGCTCCGCAGAATGCGAAGCCCCGCGCGCAGCTCATCGGTTTTTAGCCCGCCGAACCCCAATACGACGGTCCGGTCCTTGGCAAGATGCGCCGGAAGCCCCATGCGCTCCTCCCTGATCGTCAGTTCCTTTAGCGTATAAACGCGGATTCCCATCGCCGCGGCGCGCAGCTTCATCTCGCTGGCGCTCAATCCATTATTAGCCGTCACCAGCAAATGCATGCCGGCATGCGCCCCGGAAACCGTAAAATCCGGCGCCCACCGCCTGATGACGCCAAGCATCAGGTCATGCTTCTGCCTGTAATATTTTCGCATCTTATTCAGGTATCGTTCAAAATATCCGTCCTGTATAAATTCATTTAAGGTCGCCTGATCAATGCGCGATACTGTGGACGATAAAAAACCGCACCGGGAGCGAAAACTTTCGATGAGCACATCCGGCAGTACCATGTAGCTGATACGGATCGCAGGAGCGATGGCCTTCGAAAATGTACCGATATAGATGACCCGCCCGCTGCGGTCAGAAGCCTGCATGGACGGAACCGGTTTTCCGCGGTAACGAAATTCTCCGTCATAATCATCCTCGATCAGATAACGCCCTTCCTTGGCATCGGCCCAGCGAAGCAGCTCATGACGCCTTCCGATCGGCATGATCACACCGGTCGGATATTGGTGGGACGGCATGACATAAGCAAGATCGGCACCGGAAGCCTCAAGCTCATCCGTACGCATTCCCTGCGCATCCATGCCAACCACGCACATCCTAAACCCCATCGCCGAAAACAGACAGTAAGCACGCTGATAGGTCGGATTTTCCATGGCAACCGAACGCCCCTCTCCAATGATATACCGCAGAAGCATGAGCAGATAATCGTTTCCCGCACCAATGATGATCTGAGACGGCTCGCACAAAACGCCTCTGGCACTGTGCAGATAACGCGCGATCGTATATCTCAGACCGTAGTCTCCCTGCGGCTCACCTGGCGAGAAAAGTTCCAGCCTGTCGTCGTTTAAGGTATTGCGCGTGATCCTGCGCCATGTATCAAACGGAAACTGGGACATATCCACGCCGTTCGGCGAATAGTCGATCTGAAACTGTTCCTTAGGCTCCGGTTCCGGCTGTGCCTCCCATTCTTTTCCCGGCTCAATACGGACAAGCTCCTCCACGTGGCAGACAAAATATCCCCGGTATGGTCTTGCCTCGATATATCCCTCCGCCTGAAGCTGGTCGTAAGCTAAGTCCACCGTGCTCCGGGAGACGGACAAAAACTCCGCCAAAGAACGCGTAGAGGGAAGCCTCTCGCCAACGAGAAGCCTCCCTGTCCTGATCTCCGTTACCATATAATCATAAATCTGTTCGTAGAGCTTTCTCTTACTGCCCGGCTCTAAAAATAGTGTCAGTTCTTTCATTTCTTTTTCTGCTGTTCTTTGATCTTTGCCATCAGCGTTTCTCTCAGATCCCTTGCCTTTTCCTTCATACGCGGGTTTGCTCCGGGAGAGACAATGATACCTGATACGAGTTTGCTCGCAACATCAAACTGTTCAAAACGCATTGCCGTCACGGCGATCAGATAATCCACTGTAGACTCATCCATCCCGCACATCGGATAGCCTTCAGTCTGCCTTGCCGCCAGAAAGCCCTCCAGTGCATTTCGAAGAAATTCGTCTTCCTCCGCATTGATCGCTTCTTTTTTCTTTGCATAATCCGCCTCGGAAGCGTCCAGATGCTCCGCCTGCCCGCGAAGAAGCCACGCGGTCTTTAAGCATATGTACGCCTTCTCGCTCGGCTTTGCCATCTTGACGATCGCATTTGCAAGCGTCAGCTTGTAGCGCTCCAGTGCCTCGTCGTAAGTATAGATTTCTTTTGTCTCCTTCTGGGGCTTAAAGGAACGCGAGATCGACTCCTTGATCTTGGTTGCCTGTACTGCTGTCAGGAACTTAAAATACCGGCTGAGCGATGCGTAACCGCAGTTCGGACAGGCGATCACGTCGTACTTCAACATATCGATGTTTTCATATTTCGGCCGCAGATCAGGATCCGTTCCGATCAGCTTTGCCTTACCGATCTTGACTGTCTTCGCCTTAAATTCTTTGTCGCAGAGCGGGCACTGAAATGATTTTTCAAAAAGAAAATCCTGCTCCTGCGGAGCTTTCGGCGCTTCCTGCGCTGCCTCCTGCCCCTTTGCGCCTGCCTGTGTTTCGTAAATATTCATTCCTTCGAGACCACCCAGGCCAAATGACCCCAATCCGTCTAATAATCCCACTGCGCTACCTCCACTTTATTTCATACTAAACTGTTACGATTCCTTTTTATACCAAAATCAAAATCACCAATCATTTTTGTAAAAAAAATATTCCGCCTGACAGCTTCCATGTCCCGTGACTGCAAAAAGCAAACCGTTTTCTCTTTATTTCGGCAGTACAAAAGAGCTCTTTAACGATACGATCCGGTTAAAAACAAGCGCTCCGTCTTTCGAGTCCTTGTAATCCACACAAAAATAACCCTGTCTGACAAACTGAAAACTCTCATATGCCTTTGCGTCTTTCAGCGCCGGCTCCACATAAGCATGGGGAAGAACCGTTAAAGAGTTCGGATTTAAGTTCAGACTGCCGTCCTCTTCATTATATACGCCCTTTTCCTCGTCCACAATATTTTCATACAGGCGTATCGTGACCGGAACCGCCTCATGACAGGGTACCCAGTGAATCGTCCCCTTTACTTTCCTGCCGTCGGGACTGTTGCCCCCTTTTGATGCCGGATCGTATTCGGCATGCACGACGGTCACGTTCCCGTCCGCATCCTTTTCAAATCCTGTACACTTCACAAAATACGCATTCATCAGACGCACTTCATTTCCCGGAAACAGGCGGAAATATTTTTTCGGAGGCTCCTCCATAAAATCATCCCGGTCGATATAGACCTCTCTCGCAAACGGAACCGTCCTTGTGCCGAGCGCTTCGTTTTCCAAATTATTCGGTATCTCGATCTCCTCGGTCTGACCCTCCGGATAATTGTCGATCACCAGCCGTATCGGGTCAAGCGCCGCCATCATACGCGGACGACTGCATTTCAAGTCCTCGCGGATGCAGTACTCCAACATTGCATAATCAACAGAGGACTGACTTTTGGATACACCGCACAGTTCCACGAATCTGCGGATCGACTCAGGCGTAAATCCCCTTCTTCGGAGCGCCGCGATCGATACCAGACGCGGATCATCCCATCCGTCCACGATCCCTTCTTCTACTAATTTCTTGATATAGCGTTTCCCGGTCACGACATTCGTAAGGTACATCTTTGCGAATTCGATCTGCCGCGGAGGTTTCGGATATTCCAGTTCCCTCACAACCCAGTCATAAAGCGGTCTGTGATCCTCAAATTCCAGTGTGCAGATTGAATGCGTGATCCCCTCTATGGCGTCCTCGATCGGATGCGCAAAATCATACATCGGATAGATACACCAGCAATCGCCGGTATTGTGATGCGTCATATGCGCGACTCTGTATATGATCGGATCACGCATATTGATATTCGGCGAAGCCATATCGATCTTCGCACGCAATGTTTTTTCTCCGTCGGCAAAGCCGCCGGCCTTCATCTTCTCAAACAGCGCAAGGTTTTCTTCCACGCTGCGCCCCCTGTTGGGGTCGTCTTTTCCGGGCTCCGTCAGCGTACCGCGGTATTCACGCATTTCATCCGCCGTTAAGTCGGACACATACGCTTTTCCCTTGCGGATCAGTCTGACAGCCGCCTCGTACATCTGCTCAAAATAATCGGACGCAAACAAAAGACGATCCTCCCAGTCCGCGCCGAGCCATGCCACATCCTGCTTGATGGATTCGACAAACTCAGTTTTCTCTTTTGTCGGGTTCGTGTCGTCAAAACGAAGATTGAACTTACCGTTATATTTTTGCGCAAGCCCATAATTCAAGAGAATGCTCTTTGCGTGTCCGATATGCAAAAAGCCGTTCGGCTCCGGCGGAAACCGTGTGTGTACGGTATCGTATACGCCCTCCGATAAGTCTTTGTCAATCTCGATTTCGATAAAATTCCTGCTGCCTGTCTCTTTTGCCTCGTCCATTGCCCAATCAACCATACCTTTCCGATATCTGCGGCACGCTTCTTTGTCCGCTCCGCCGCAGCCATCCTCCACGAAAAGCATACCCGCTCTGTCTTTTTTCGTTAAAGTATGCTTCCCTGTAGCATCATAGCATAGATCGTCAAAATAATCAACCGCTCTGCATCATCCTGCCTCCCCTGCGGTAAAAAAGGACGAACTGCTCTTTTTCCACGACGAACACATCTTTCGGGTTATCTTTCCGCACACACAGATAATCGCCGGGCTTTCCAAAAATCACATGTCCTTCATCGTTTGCAGGAAAAATCTTAACGGTCTTTTTTAATTTTTTGGCATAGACGCGGATATCCCCGATACTCACACAGCTTCCGGCATATTCAAGCAGCCCGCGCACGCTGCCGTCATTATCATTGCGGATGACCGGGTTGTATTCCAGCGCCTTCGGCAGCTTAAAACGCCCTCGCACCATGTTGTTTTGATTCAGAAACTGCTCCTTGCAGCGCAGATAAATGTCTCCGTGCGTGTCAATCATAATATAATGTTCGCCGTCGATCACTACTTTTAAGTCGCCTGCCATCGAGCGGATCGTCACAGGCGTGCCAAGCGGAAATACGTCAAGCGGATTGACATAACCGAACGCCACAGCCTTCCGGCGGTACTCGCGCATATCGCCCGTGTCCAGATTCCCGTCCGCCGCATAGATCGTCTGATTATTATCAAAGAACTCCGACATGCGGGTTCCCATAAACGCCTGTGTGTGCAGCGTCGGGTACTGCTCCTCATAGAGCTTTCGGTTGATAAAACCGCCAGCCTTATCAGTGTGTCCGCCGCCCGAACCGATCCCCGCCGTCACATAGGCGACAAGATCGTTCGCATGGACTTCCTTACTGCAGCTTCTCACCGAAAGCTTATAACCGTCATCCTGTTCGTTATAGACAATGCAGGAATTGATCTCCGCAACCTGTATTAAAAAATCACTGATCAGACCGAGCAGATTCGGGTCGCACGGCTTGGTTTTAATAACGGCATAATGATAATCCGCATTATAGATACTGCGCAGCAGGGCAAGTCCCGCGATCTCCATCTCTTCCAGCGACAGATTCGTCTGCTTTAAGTGGCGGATCTGCTCCGCATCATAGATGAGCTCATCCCGCATATCCATATCGTTCGGGTTAAAAATCTCGGTAAGCTGGCTTGTATCCGTATACAGCCCGTAATAGAGCGCCGTGCCAAGCCGTATGCTCGTCACTGAGTAGCCAGCCTCCTGAAACATCTTCCAGACCAGCGTCGAACAACTGCCAAGCGCGGGCTCGATCCTGCTCATCGCAACGTCAGTAATCTCCACCTGATGATGATCGATGACCGCAACCTGCCCCGCCGGAAGCTTTGTCACATTCCCTGCACCATACTGGCAGTCCACCGTTATAAGAAGTCCCGGAATCTCCTCTTCCTGACTGTCCATATAGGTGATCGGAATATCCAAAAGAGAAAGCATCAGGGTCAGATTCGCTTTCCGTATGCGGTTTCTGCCGCTGTAGACGAGCCTGACATCCTTTCCCTTTTCCTTAAAATATGTATATAATCCGAACCCGGATGCGATCGCATCTCCATCCGGATTATCATGGCATTGAATCGTGATCGGATCATACTGCTCCAACTGTCTTAATGTAACCATATGCCCCCCCGCTTTTCCTGTGTACTTACTGTGATTCTTCCTGTTGTTTTCCTGTTTCGTCCGGTCTCTCCGGATTTTTTCCTGCCTTTTTCGCTTCTTCCCGCCTCTTCCCTGCCTTGTCCGCTTCTTCCCGTTTCTCTCCTGCCTCTTTTGCTTCTTCCCGCTTCTCCCCAGTTTCGTCCGCTCCCGCGGTCTTTGGCGCAAATTTCTGCCTGAACTCTTCCTTCGGCATCGGTTTGCCGAAATAATAGCCCTGGATCATGCGTACTTTCATCCCCTCCAGCAGATCAAGCTGCTTTTTCCTCTCGATCCCCTCCACACAGACCGAAAGTCCGAGTGAAACGGCAAGCTCCGACACCATTTTGATGAACGACTGTGCATAAGAATCCCGGTCGAGATCCCTCACAAAGGTCTGGTCGACCTTGATGACGTCAAGCGGCATTTCTTTCATGTGATTGAGGGAAGAATATCCTGTCCCAAAGTCGTCCAGCGCAATGCGTATTCCCAGTTCCTTGATTCTTCCCAGTATTTTTTTCATGCGCTCCATGTCGTTGATCGCAAGGCTCTCCGTCACTTCCAACGTCAGGTTATGCGGATCGACGCCCGACTCCGATACGATGCGCTCGACCGATTCCACGATATCATTCTGTAAAAGCTGCACGACGGAAAGGTTCACGTTCATTTTATATTTCGGATAACCGTGATCGTTCCATTCCTTCAGCGTCCGGCAGGCTTCTGTAAGCACATAGTTCCCGATTGGATTGATCAGTCCTAAGTACTCTGCAAGCGGAATGAAATCGGATGGCGGGATAAATCCCAGCTCCGGCGAATTCCACCGGAGCAGCGCCTCTGCACCCGTGCAGGGATGTCCGTCTAAGCTGATATCCACGATCGGCTGATAATAGATCTCAAAGTCCGTGCATCCATGCAGCGCCGCGTCACGCATGTTCTTTTCCATGCTGAGGCGCCTGCCCGAACCGGACTCAATGTCCTCCGTGTATTCCACGACACGGTTCTTTCCGGCACGCTTCGCTTCGTACATTGCCATGTCCGCCTTGCTGATCAGGTCGTCCACTTCCTCTCCGCTGTCAGGGTAAGTGATCACGCCCATACTCATCGTACAATAATAGTCACTGTTTTTTAAGTGCCATGACTTTGAAAAAACAGCCTGGATCCTTTCTATCAGCATGTTGAGACGCGGATATTTCTCCACCGGTACAATTACGACAAACTCATCGCCGCCCATCCTGTAGCAGTTCTCTCGAAGTTCATCAATGCGCATAAAGCTGCGCGCGATCTCCTTTAGCAGTTCGTCCCCATACTGATGTCCGAGCCCGTCATTGATATGCTTAAAATCATCAAGATCCAGATACAGCAGGGCGCCCCGTTTTTTCTCATTGCGCGCGGCATCGACCTCAACTGAGAGATCGCGCTCGCAGCACAGCCTGTTATAAAGTCCCGTCAGATAATCCGTATAAGCAAGCTGCTCGATCTTTTGCTGATATCGTTTTTTCTCCGTGATATCATAGGCGGCAGTGAGAGACGCTCTCGTCCCGTCCACCCACATGATCTGCGTAGTATAGAGATCATAATGCTTCCTGTCCGCCTCATTATAAAATTCCAGTTTGTCCCCCGGCCGTGCATTCTGTACTTTATTCCGGATACGGCTGCCCGCGTTTAAGTCAAACGTCGCCTTCCAAATCTGATTGAAAAAGAGCACGGAACCGCTCTCTTCCCCGCGCACGCTGATCGCACAGCCCACATGATCAAGGATCGCCTCTAAAGAATTGTGCGAACTGACAAGGGAATGCTGCTGCATTCGCTTTACAAGCATGCTATTCATAACTTGTACGGCGTCATTCATAAAGCGTATCTCCTCCAGGGTCCAGATACGCTCGCGCCTGCATTCCTGAAACGTTATATACAGATCAGCCTGCCCGTTCACCACAAGAGGGAACGTTACCAGTGCACGAATGTGCGCTTCTTCCATCAAATGCCTCTCCTCGGCACTGCATACCGTATTGGAAGAAATCACATTTGTCCGCTCTCCATGCAGCAGCAGCGGGCGCTTGATATTTTTCGTTTTTCCAAAAATAGAAAAAATCCCTTTCCCACACCACTCCGTAAGTACATCCGCTGTTTCTTTGTCCTCATGAACCAAAAAGACCTGCGCGCTGCTGATGCCAAGATATTCCCCGACAATGCCCAAGAGCTGCTCAAGTACAAATTCCGTCCTGTCTTCACTGCCCAAAAGCTGCACGATCGCCGTCATCGCTTCCGCGCGCTTTAAGAGGCTGCTCATGTTCTCCTTATCCGTCTCCGTCCTCAAGCGCTGCGCTTCCGTATTGGCGAGCGTATTCTTTACGGAAAGCATACTCTTTGCCGTCAGACGCATGATGTCAAGGGTATCAAAAAGGCGCTGCTCGTCTGTGCGGCGTTTCACGCCGGACAGAAACCGGACGGTCTGCGCCGTTTCCATCCCTGCGTCCGTCATTCCGCCGTCCGGCGGTGCATCCAGGACGGCGCACACGATCCAGTACAATACAAAATCTTCACGGACACGCACGCGAAACGCTGCAAGCTTCACATTTTCATAACAGGTCGGCTCCACGACCTGTTCTTCGAGCGAATTTCCCGCCACTCTGTCGTAAACACGAAAAAACGCATCCTGACCGAGTTTTTCATATAACAGGCGCACATCATCCTCATCGCCCGTCATCTCTGTCAGCATGCGTCCTCTCTCATCCATGATCAGCGAATAAATATTCGCAACACTGCAAAAACCTTCCTGCATACGGTTCAATATTTGTTTATCCAAAATCTCATTCATCGGCAGACTGCCCTGCCCGCCGCTCATTTTTGCGTCCATATCCCGCCCCCTGCCAGATAACGATACTCTTATTTTACAGGATACGACATATAAAAGCAATCAAAAAGACAGAGGCAAATCCTATTTTTGCAAGGAATCCGTATCCCCGCTGCCGCGATCTGTTTTTTCTATCCATAACGCATAAAGAACGGATACCACGGTTAATCCGGCGGCAGCAATCATCTCCAGCGTTTTGGAGCCTTGGAATGCAAACGTGCTTAATGAGTTGATCGCGCTATGTGTCAGGATACAGGGAATCAGACTCTTCGACCGCAAAAAAATGATCGTGAACAGGAAACCGACCGCTGCCGCATAGCAGATCTGTAATAACGTCGAAAACAGTTCTGCGCCGTTTAAGAGGTTGACGATATGCCCGATCCCGAACGTGAGGCTCGAAATGACGACTGCTTTCTTCACACCGTCCCTGCATAACGCCTTGAACAGAAATCCGCGGAAAATAACTTCTTCCAGAAATCCCACGCACAGCATGCTGACCACATAGAGCGCACTCTCCAAAACAGACATATTCAGGGTCACTCCGCGCCAGAGATTTGTGGAAGCGATCAGGACAAGAGGCAGGAAATACAGATACTTTTTGAAATCGATCGTTACCTTTCCAAGCCCGTATTTCTCAGTCAGATCGTTCTGTTTTATCCAGCCAAAAAGAAAAACCGTCAAAACCACGCAAAGAGGCGCCGTAACGATCTTGGCACATCCAAGCGCAGCAGAGAGCTGGTCCGCTGCGCTTAGCAGGAATACATACAGAACGATCCACACAATGGCAAATGCAAGTTCTTTCTTTTGATAAAAACGGGTCATGGTCTTTTCTCCTTTGAAACGTGGCAGGCGCCTTCATACGCGCGCACAAGATCCGCCGCAACCGCAGCTTCGTCATATTCCATGTCATTGTTTGCAAACATGGCGGCATAGCCGTGAACCGTCAAAAACAGCAGCCGGAATATGGTTTTTGCCTGCTCTTCACCGACAGACGCCGCTTCTTCAAGAACGGCAAGGATCGGGCGCAGTTCCTCCGCGCTGATCAGATCGTTCATATTTTTTTCCGAAAAGCCGTCGGACTGGAAAAGCAGCCGAAAAAGCTGCTTTTCCTTTTGCGCAAAACGAATATAGGAAAGCCCGATCTCCAACATCGGCTTCTCACCATGAATGTCCGTCAGATATGCGGTGTGATGCGCATCCGCTTTATCATAAATTGCCCTCTTCATCTCTTCGATCGTCTGAAAGTGATACATGACGGGCTGTGTGGAGCATCCAAGTCTCTCTGCAACGGCCCGGGCATTTACATGTTCTATCCCGCTCTCCCGCACCAGTTCAACCCCCGCATCCACGATCATTTCTTTTGTGATCTTCGCTTTCGGCGGCATACGGTTGTCCCCCTTTGTTTTCGTTTCACCCGGCGTCCTGTTCCGTCTTGTTATAACAATTGTTATATAACAAATATTATATATGAATACTCCTTTTTGTCAATCCTTTTTTTACCCCGTTTTTCTTAATTTCGCTATCCCGGCACAGACGTCTAACGCCTGCCCAAAAGTCGGCAGCAGCACTCACGGAATTAGAAACTCCGCATCATACTCCTTCTCATCATAGTCCCCGGTGCCGCGAAAATCCGTGATCTCTTTGATAATGCGGTACGTTCCCGGCGGCAGTTCTCCGTACAGATAGCTCCAGTTTTCTTCAAACTCTGCGCTTCCCTCCAGCGGAATGATCCATGCTACGTCGTCCCACGCAATATCCATATCCCCGCCGACGCCCTCCGCATACGGTACCGCCACCCATTCGTCCTGTTCTTTTTTATCGATCCGGTACCAGCTTCCGGTGTTAAGTTCCACGCCGGAGGGCGCTCCGCCGTGCTGTTCATAGACGACCGTGCAGCCCGTTTGGGTTACGTCTTTCACGCTGAGCGTCAGACCCCACGCGTCGTTTTCGTCCGTGTCCTGCCATTCCCTTGCCACGTCATCATTGATCTTCAATATTTCCATCATTTCTACGAACTCCGCTTTGTATTCGTCCCCATCCGGATCGATATCACGGGCAAATTCCAATACATCCTGAAGGCTCATATTCCCGCAATATTCACTCTGTCTGAGCACCATGCCGAACGCCGCTACCAAGGATGCAAACCTGATATCATCGGATGGTGTTCTTCGATAGCTCTCTCGTCCGATCTCATAATCAAACTGTACGCTCCGGTCGCCGTCCGGCTTTTTGCAGCGGACGTGTAACGCAGCCACGTTTCCTCCATCCAGCGCAGAACGCATATCCCCGCGTACAAGACGGATTTCATAGAGCGCGGTCACGCTGTGCCCGGCTCCGACTTCTCCTGCATCTTTCGCATCATCCGCAAAATCTTCTGCCGCAAGCGCCCTGTTCTCATATCCGATCAGGCGGTACTCACTCACGATATCGCTGTTGAATTCCACCTGAAGCTTGACATCCTTCGCCACTGTGACGATCGTTGCCCCCAGCTCCTCGACAAGCACCTTTTTTGCCTCGGTTAAAGAATCAATATACGCATAATTCCCGTTTCCTTTATCCGCAAGCGTCTCCATCCGGTTGTCCTTGATATTTCCGGTTCCAAAGCCAAGCACGGATAAAAAGATGCCGCTTTCTCTTTCCGTTTCCACAAGGCGCTCCAATTCATCTATAGTTGTGAGTCCCACATTCAGGTCGCCGTCCGTAGCAAGGATGATCCGGTTGTTGCCTCCCTCGATAAAATAATCCTGCGCAATTGAATATGCCGTTATAATTCCTGCACTGCCATTCGTGGAACCGCTTGCTTCTAAAGCATTCAAGGCATCGACGATCCGGTCCGTCTCATTTCCTTTCGCTCCTGTCAGCACGACCTCATCCTCGCCCGCATACGTCACGATCGATACGCGGTCCTTCGACGTTAAGTTCGCCGCCAGCATCGCAAAAGACTGCTGAAGAAGCGGCAGCTTATCCGCATCATACATAGAACCGGAAACATCGATCAAAAAAACGAGATTCGAGGGCGCCGCATCGGAAAAGTCGATCGCCTCTGTCTGTAACCCGATCTGCATCAGATAACTGTCTTCATTCCACGGACAGGCAGCTATTTCCGTATTGACGCCAAACGGTTCCCCCTGCCGCGGTCCATGATAATCATAGCGAAAATAATTGAGCATCTCTTCAATACGGATGCTGTCCGCCGGAATATCCCATGATGCCCACCCGCTCATGATCATTCGGCGCAGATTGCTGTAGGACGCCGTATCAACGTCCGCCGAAAACGTGGAAAGCGGCTCCTCCCGCACGCTGACAAACGCATTTTCCGTGATCTCGGAATATTCCTCCCCATATTCCTGACCGCCTGCATAGGGCGGTTCCGGCAGATAACCGTAGGAACCATACGGCGCCTCGTCACAGGAAACATCCGTATTGTATAGCATATCATCCGTGTATCCGCCATCTTCGGCAGGCGCTGACCCAATATCCGTCCCAGAATTTTTGCTGTCGGTTCCGCCCGAATGATTTTCCACTCCCTCATACTGTTCAGGAGCCGTATCCGGCTGCGTGTTTTGTGCCAGATTTGTATTGCCGCTGTCGGAGGGCGCGCTCCCACGATCTTGTCCTTTACTATTTCCGCATCCGCTTAGCATTCCTGCCATCATACAAATTCCAAGTCCTATTGCAGCTGTTTTCTTTCCCATTCCAATTCTCTTTTTCATATACAAATCCCTCCCTTTTCCGTGTATTTCCTGTCATCTATAACAGATACGCACGAGTCGGGAGGGATTTATGGGGTTTTGGAAAACTTTTTCGGAGCCGGGTCGGTCAGTTCCGGAAGGGCGCCGCCCGCAATCGCCCACAGATACAGGCTTGCGACCGTCCCGCACGGCGAATAGCGCCTGCGGTACTTCTCGAATCTCACACGGTCAATGCTTCGGTGGCGGTAAAGCATGCGCATGCCGCGCAGGATCGCCAGATCGCCAAAACTCACGATGTCCGGCCTCTGCATACAGAATATCATCAACATTTCCGCTGTCCATACACCGACTCCTCTCAGCGAGGACAACGCCTTTATCACATCTTCATCGCTCATCTGCCAAAGCGCATCTATCTCAAATTCACCGCACTTTACCTTCCCGGCAAAATCCCGGATATATTCGACTTTCCGGAAACTCATGCCGACGCTCTGCAATTCCTCACTGCCAAGAGAAAGAATGCTGTCCGCGTTCACGCTGCCAACCTTGTCAGCCAACCGCTTCCATAAAGTCTCCTGCGCGGCAGTTGAGATCTGCTGCGCCATGATCTGATGAACGACCGCGGCAAACAGATCCGTATCAACCGTCCGGTTGACATGACCAATCCGGTCGATTGCTTCAGCAAGACGCTTGTCCCTGCTTTTTAAGTATTCGGTTTCTCTTTTTCCGTATTCCAGATACATTCGTGTCTCCCCCCGGGTCGTTGACAGCCCTTAACAACCGTTCCACATTTTCCCTGTGCGGCGTGATGATCTCTATATCCACTTCCGGAATAAAGAACCGTTTTGTCCCATGCCTGAAATCTCCCCTTCTGACACAGCCGCACAATGATTCCTCCATCAATGCCGTCTACAAATCCGTACTGATCTCTATGTAGTGGTATATTGTATTTTAAGTGCGTTGTCAAGCTCATCCTGCCTTGTTCCTTTCCTACAGTTTTGCATCATCCCTATTCCTATCCCAATCCGTCCGAAGATCCGCGTTTCAACCTCCGGGCGAATTTGCCGTCCGGATTCCCCCGACGCGTTATTGTATTCCATGACCAATGATATTAAAATGAACACGTAACAAAGCAATGCGCAGGAACACAGCATATATAACTCCGGTAATTGAGAAACACCCAAAAACAACTCACAGTAAAGGAGCCGTCATGGATCATTTGAAAACAGGAGAAGTGATCAATAAAAAACGCAAGGAACTGGGACTTACCCAGGCACAGCTTGCCAAATCCCTAAACATCTCGTTTCAGTCCGTATCAAAATGGGAAAACGGAACCGCATACCCCGACATCGAAATGCTTCCGAAACTGGCTTCCGCCTTAAACACGACTGTTGACGCATTGCTCGGTTACCCCAGTGTGGCAGCCGATTACGACAGCCGGTATCATGCGGAAGGTTATTACTGGGGACTTATGCCAAACCGGATCTGCTATGATATCATGAAGCTCCTACCGCCGGTCAAACCCTACCGTGTGCTGGATATCGGCTGCGGTGAGGGAAAGGATGCGGTATTTTTTTCCAAATGCGGCTACATGGTGACCGCCTTTGACATTTCCAAACAGGGGATTGAAAAAGCAAAAAAACTTGCCGATCACAATCAGACCGAAGTTACCTTTTTTAAGGCAGATCTGTTTGACTACCGCCCTGATACGGAATATGACATTATTTTCAGCAGCGGCGTGCTGCATTTTCTGCCGCCAGCCATGCGGGAAGAATTTTGTAACAGCTTAAAATCGCATACCTCCGAAATCGGATTAAATGCACTGAATGTATTTGTGAAAAAACCGTTTATCAACCGCGCCCCCGACCGTTCGCGTGACGAAGAAAAAAGACATCCCTGGTTTTCCGGCGAATTATTCGGTTATTACCACGACTGGCTGTTTGATATCTGCAAAGAAGAAATCTTCGACTGCACAAGCGGCGGCATTCCGCACAAACACTGCATGGATACGCTGATCGCGCGAAAAGCGGCCGCCAGCGGCACAGACAGCTGATGAAACGAGAAGCTCAAAACTCACAACAAGCACTGCGGCATGGAGGATTTTTATGGAATATACACCTGTTTATAGTGGAAAAGTCAGAGAAATTTATGATCTTTCAGACGGGCGTCTTGTCATCGTGACAACGGACCGGATCTCTGCATTTGACAGCATATTGCCCGTTCCGGTCGACGGAAAGGGCATCATTCTGAATCAATTATCGAACTTTTGGTTTCGCAGAACCCGCGCGATCGTGCCGAATCATATCATGGACGACAGATTGGAAGCAATGCCTTCCTTTTTTCAAAAAGAATATTTCAGAGATCGTACCGTTCTCGTCGAAAAACTGGACATGCTTCCCTTCGAGTTCGTTGTGCGGGGATATTTATTCGGAAGTATGTGGAACGCCTATCAGAAAGGCGAAGACTTCTGCGGGATCAGGCTGCGCGGTTCCTATGATCTCGCACAGCGGTTGGAGCAGCCCGTCCTCACGCCCGCGCGAAAACATGATATCGGACACGACGAATACATCAGTATACAGGAAGCCGCATCGTTTTTTGGCGTCGAAACGGCTGAGCATATTCAGAAAATCTGTATGGAGCTTTATCAGACATGCAGCGCCTATGCGCTTTCTAAAGGACTTATCATCGCCGACGCAAAGTTTGAATTCGGGCGAAACGCACGCGGAGAATTGGTTTTGGCAGACGAGATATTCACTCCCGACTCCAGCAGATATTGGGACGCGGATCGTCACAAAGCCGGTCAAGAACCGCCATCCTTCGATAAGCAGTTTCTTAGAAACTGGCTGACCGCACACCGGACTGCGGACGGCTTCCCATTTGGCGAAGTACCGGTACATGTTCTGAGGCAGACAAAATCACTTTATGAAGAATGCTTCCACAGACTTACGGACGACCGCCCATAACTGACACTCCCCCCCTGCGGCTTATCTGCGGAAAGCAGCATAAAGCACGATTAACAGGCAGACCACAGTTTTCGCCTCCTGTCATCATTTCGCCGCGAATCAAACTATAGTTCTTTCACGGCGTCATCTTATCATCATCTGTTACTTCCGTCCTCATCCTCCTCATAGCTCATCAGCGCATACCGTATTTCTCCGTCCGCCGATGTCGTCCCTTCCGTCTCCACAATGACCCGGTAGCTGTACCCAGTCGTCAATGCCGCATTCTTTATGTCGCCCAGTTCCGGGAAAAGCCCAGCTTTCTGAAAGATTACGATTTCCGATCCGGCAGGCATAAACCCTTCAACATTTTCCGCCAGTTCCATCCGGTAAAAGAATCCCTCCTGCGTCCGCCACGCATCTATGATTTCTCCCCTGCATTCATACGCAGGCTCCGGCTCCGATGCATCTTCGATCTGATCTGTTTCCTCCTCCGCCGGCGCTTCTATTGTCTCCTTGTCATTTTCCTGCGGGCTCTGCGCAATGCTACTTTCGTAATCTGACGCTTCCTCTGAATCGTCTGAAATGCTTTCCTGAACAGAAAGCGTTCCGTCCGAACTTGCATCGAAATTCATGACATCCTCATCTGCCGAACCTGCCTCCACACTACTGCTTTCCGGTTCCATTTCAAACAGCATGCCGCCGTTTTCCGCCGACTCCCCCTTCGCTGCCTCATCCGCAGATACATAATCTGTTACTGTATTATCAGCAGCCATTTGATTTGACCTGTCAGAACCCTTTTCACTGCCTCTCCATGCCGGAAGAATGAGTGCAAGACAGACACAAGCCGCCGCGAGAGAACCCAAGACAGCGATCGTACTGCGTTTCGACCGCCTGCGCGCGCTCTTTTTCCGCCGTACAGTCTGTCCGCCTGTAATCTGTGTTCCTGCTTCCTGCATCTGTGTGATCTGCGTCTGATTTATCTGCGCATCTGTTGTCTGCGTTCCCGCTTCCTGCATCCCTGCCGTCTGGGACATCCTGCTTTTTCCCGTCTTTTCGGTCAGCTTCGGTTCGATACGGCTCCACAAATCCGGGATTTCCTGATCGAGCATTGCTACGTATTCATTTTTCAAATCCCTGCTCATAGCCGCACCTCCTTAACTTGCCGATGGCATTGCGGTACTTCCATGTCACCGTACCCATTGGCATATGTAATGTATCTGATATTTCCTGAAACGTCATATCGCCGAGAATCTTCATATTGATGATCTGGCGCTCCCCGTCCTTCAAAAGGGCAAGCGCCTCCTGCAGCGCAATATTTCCGATGACTTCTTCCTCCACAGGACTTCCCGCCGCACCGGAGGCAGTCGTTCTGCCCGATGCGCTTTCTTTGGCGGGCGCACTGCCCGGACCCGCCAGGTCCCTGCTCTCCAAGTCAATACTGCTATCCTCCCTGCGGTGCTTTCTGATAAAATCAATCGCCATATTGCGCGCGATCGTCGCTAAATAACCGCGGTGTCCGCGCCCCGGCTCATACCGGTCCGCCACGTCCCACAGTTTGATAAAAAACTCGCTTGTCACATCTTCCGTGTTTTCTTTGCTTTGTAAAATTTCATAAATCACGGCATAGATGAACCTGACATATGCAAGATAAATCTCTTTGAGACCGTCCTTATCCCCGCTTCGGATCCGGATGACCGCCTGCTCAAATTCCTGCTCTGTCACAGTTCCTCCTTCCCGCGCCTTCACAATAGATACGAACGGCGCATTCCTTTTTTATGGAATATTTTTATTTTTTACCCTCCTGTGCTCTTCTGCGCACAGACAATCAATATTTTATCGTTTCTGCCCGCTCCGTCACATAATCGGCAAGCGCCAGTGCAATATCAAAATGTCCTGCGTCATGCTGTGTGCCTGTCAGCTCGCCTTCTTTCCGCCGTGTATCCCACTCCGGCGAGTCAAGCAGATCTCCGCTCGTAAAAAACGTAAAAAATTCAAATCCGCGGAAATCACAGACCGCCTGAAGCCCCGCGCATTCCATTTCCACCGAGATACAGCCGTCCGCCTTATGTTTTTCAAAATTGTCCCTTGTCTCGCGGAAAAACGCATCGGTCGTCCATGTTTTTCCTTTCACATACGGAATCCCGTTCTTTTCCATGCATGCGGCAACCACGTCCCCATTTCTCACTTTGATATAGTCGGAAGCGGGCGCATAATGATAGGATGTTCCCTCGTCGCGGTACGCCTCCGTCGGCACCATGACTTTTCCGTGTGCGATCTCCTTATTCAGGCAGCCGCTTCCGCCGAACACGATATACTTGTCCGTCCTGAATACGCCGGGCGTTTCTTCCAACAGACCTGCGCTGGCAGGCGCACCGACATAGGTCTTGTAAAATGCAAAGGATTTCCCCTTATGTGCAATCCGGTAGATCGGCGTTTCCCCTGTTGCGCTATGAAGCGTTCCGATGCGCTCACAATCATAATTTTCAAGAACAAACTGTTCTATCACATTGGAAAACGTAATGATGCAGGCATCCGCCTGTGGCGCTTCCCCGTTTTTCGGCGGCCGGATGATCGCCTCCGACCGGCTGTCAAAACTTTCTGTGATCATGCTGCTCCCTCCTCTAGTAAAACCCAAACCCTGTGTCAAAATGCGGCAGCTCTCCCGCATCCGCATGCGTTCACGACAGCCGGCATCCATCCACAGCAATCCATATCCGTTCACGGCTACCGCCATCTTTTCCTCGGCTATTTCACTCAACTCTGCTCCTGCCGGTTACATCACGCACGCACTGCATATACAAAACGGGAAGCGCGGCTTTTCCGCACCTCCCGCACAAGCTCGTCACCCAAATGCCGCCCTGCTACAGACTTTTGATCCGCCGAAGCGCCTCCACTGTATTCTCGTAGCTTCCGAACGCTGTCAGCCTGAAATAGGTCTCGCCGCTCGGTCCGAACCCTGAGCCCGGCGTACCGACCACATTACCTTTTTCCAGTAGATAATCAAAGAACTGCCAACTCGTCATTCCGTTCGGCGCTTTCAGCCAGATATACGGTGCGTTCGTTCCGCCGTATACGGTATATCCCGCCTCCTGCAGTCCCGCTCTGATATAAGCGGCATTTTTCATATAATAAGCGACCTGCTCCCTCGTCTGCGCCTCACCCTCCGGCGTATAGACCGCCGCGCCCGCGCGCTGTACGATATAAGGCGCACCGTTAAATTTAGTACCGTGCCGTCTCGCCCAAAGTCCGTGAAGAGCAGTACCGCCGCACACTAAGTCCTTCGGCACGACTGTATAGCCGAGTCTTAAGCCGGTAAATCCTGCTTTTTTAGAAAAAGAACGAATCTCGATCGCGCATGTCCTTGCGCCCGCGCATTCATAGATCGAATGCGGTACATTCTCTTCGGAAACATACGCCTCGTATGCCGCGTCATAAATGATGACCGCGCCGTTTTTATTTGCATAGTCCACCCAGTCCTGAAGCCTGTCCTTTGTGATCGCTGCGCCGGTCGGGTTATTCGGGAAGCACAGATAGATCAGGTCGGGCGTCTCCTTCGGTAAGTCCGGTGCAAAGCCGTTTTCCGCCGTGCAGGGCATATACACAATATTGCTCCACTGCTCCGTCTCCCCGTCATAATTGCCGCAGCGCCCCGCCATCACGTTCGAATCCACGTACACCGGGTAGACCGGATCGCATACCGCGATCTTTGCATCTGCGGAGAAAATCTCCTGAATATTGCCGGAGTCGCTTTTTGCCCCGTCGGAAATAAAAATCTCATCCGCCGCAATCTCACAGCCTCGCGCCTTAAAATCCTTCTCCGCGATCACATCGCGCAGGAACGCATAGCCTAAATCGGGCGCATAGCCCTTAAATGTCGCGGCGTCCGCCTGCTCCTCCACCGCCTCGTGCAGCGCTTTTACCACAGCCGGTGCAAGCGGCAGCGTAACATCCCCGATTCCTAACCGGATGATCTTTTTATCAGGATTTGCCTGCGTATACGCGCTGACCTTTTTTCCGATCGTCGAAAACAAATAACTCCCCGGCAGTTTTAAGTAATTGTCATTTACCTGTAACATTCGATATTTTCCTCCTGTTCTTCTGCGCCTTCCGTAAAAAAGCAAAACGCGAAATTGCGCATACCTCAAAACACGGCTTTATCACATTTGCTCGGCATGTTATCCGGCATGCCCGCGCAAAGCCCCCGCATGTATCATCCCCGACATCGCTCACAGAAATTGTGACAGCTGCACTTCTCCGGCATACACGGTATCCGCAGGTCCGGTCAGATATATTTCTTCCGAATCGGCGTCCCATTCCACATAAAGTGTCCCACCTAACAGTGTAACAGTTACCGTGTTTTTCGTCAAACCATTTATGATGCATGCCATCACAGCAGCACAGCTTCCCGTTCCGCAGGCACATGTCTCGCCGCTGCCGCGCTCCCAGACACGCATAATGATATTGTGCGCATCGATCGGGCATACGAACTCCACATTCGTCCGCTCCGGAAACATCGCCGCGCACTCGATCGCCGCGCCTTCTTTTTCCAAATTATAGGGAAGGTACGATAACAGCTGCCGCTTTGTGATAAGCGGCTCTCCCTCAACCGGTTTCTTTACGAGCATTTCCCTGTCCATCAGGATCACGGCATGGGGATTTCCCATGTTGACACAGGTCATGCGGTATTCCCTGCCCTGAACCGTAACCGGCTCGTCGATCATTCTTTTTTTCGGAAAAAGAACCGGAATCCGCTCACAGGCAAGCTCCGGTTTTCCCATATTCACGCGCACCGTCGAATTGCTGTCGGGATACAGCCAGACTTTGCGCACCACGCTTCCGCTTGCAATCTTTAACTCTCTTTTATCCGTCAGTCCCTGTTCATAAACATATCTGCCGACACAGAGTATGCCGTTGCCGCACATTTCGGCATAGCTGCCGTCGGCATTATAAATCTCCATCTCGAAGTCCGCCGCGGCATCGTCCCTGACGTGCAAAAAGATCACGCCGTCCGCGCCGATCCCGAAATGTCTGTCACACAGTTTTTTTACGAGCGCGCCCTTATCCTCCGGCAGCCCCGCCGTCTCATGCGTATAAATATAATCGTTGCCGCAACCCTGCATTTTCACGAATTTCATTCTGCCTGCCGACTCCTGACTAACCGCCGCGGATGGGAGCTTTATGCCCGCGGCTTCTTACTATAGGATATTCGCACGCACAAAAAAAGTTCGTATGCGGCACGCTTTGCCGATATTCGTCTCATATGCCGAAATCTGCGCTCATATATTATTTGTATTAGCGCCGCTTTTACTAACGTTGCTTGTACCCGCAATGCACAGCGGTCACAGCCTCTTATTCCACTCCGTCAATACGCGCTCCGCCTTTTTCAAATGGATGGCAAAGCCATTGTCCGCCGCCGCTTCTTCAGGCGTATCATAGATCAGCGTGCTCCAGTCCCACCAAAACATGCCGGCAAACCAGGGTTCCCCCGAAAACACCCTCATGCAGGAATCATAAAACGCCGCCTGCTCCTCCTCGTCATGCGCAAGCTCTCTGTGAATAAAATCCCACGGCATTTTCGCGCAGCCATGCGCGCTGCGGCAGCCAATCTCCGCAAATACGATCTTCTTTCCGAATCGGTCGGAAAGCTTTTCTAACCGTTCCTTTACCTTCTCCCACGACGCGCACATCTCCTCCGCCGTCGCGCCCGCCTTCCGTGCAACCGGATAGTACGCGCTCGTCCCGATATAATCCACAGCGTCAAACCATTTCACCGCATATTCATGTCCGTGATTCGTATTGTAAATGAGTTTCCCTGAATAAATCTGCCGCAGCTCTTTGATCAGCGCGCGCCAGTGCCCCTCTTTCCGCTCCGTACCGCACATCTCACAGCCGATGCAGAGCATTTCGCAGCCGGTCTCCTCCGCCAGCTCCGCATAGTACTTCATAAAATTGCCGTAGCTTTCAAACCATGCATCCCAATAGGCACCGCGCCCCTCCATATCCTCGTCGGGAAAATCAATATAGGCGCGCCATACGCCGTCTGCACAGTTTAAGACCGGCTTCATGCACACTTTGATCCCGTTTTCATGCGCATGCCGTACAGCCGCCATGATATCCCTGTCCGAGCTGTTCCATGCAAAGTCAAATTTGATCTCCGTACTGGATACCCGTTCCTGCATGACCGCCATGGCAAGACACATCCAGTTGATCCCGGTCTGAAACATGAGCTCCCGCGAACGATAGCCCTCCTTCGAGCGATACTGTCCTCTTTTTCCAAAAAAACCGTAAGTAAATCCCTTTATCTCCATTTTGTGACGCTCCTCTCCTGACGGTACTAATCTATTTCCTTGCTCTCTTGTTTACAATAGTCAATTGCAAAACACCCTTTGAAAACATATATCATTCTATATTTTACACAATCCAAACACTTTATTTTGAGTGTTCGCAATTGACTATTGCTTATTACCCGGTTGCTAAAACATAGTCCATATCCAATCGGCAAAAATACGAAACATATTCCAATCAAACAGCCCATTACAACATACCGGGAATTACCTGTCAAAATGAGCCTTGCAGGAAAAGGACATTTTTTTGTCAAAACGAATATGACTTGCGCAAATATCATATAGCATATCGGAAAAATCAAATTTGTGCAAGTCAATGTATGATTTCTGATAAGGGCGTTTTTTTTAATAAAACGGGCATTTATTTTTTCAGATATTGCAAAATAGGTTCTATATACTTTTTGTCCGAAATGTCATAAGACGAAGAAATCATTTTTATCATAATTTGTTCCTCTTCTGTCTTATCTTTTTTCGCTTTGAGCGTTTTTATAAATATTCTCATCATCAGTTTAGACGGTGTAGACATTTTTTCATAATTGAATCCGCCCGGACAATAAAATATTTTTACCTTTTTCCGCTCCGACTCGCTGAAATTCCGTTTGAGAGCTATGTCAATTTCCGGGTTGTCGATCGGGCTTCCGCCAACGCAAAATGCAATCAGCTTCTTATCCGCCCATTTATCTATATTTCCCTTAAACCAACTAATTTTACTGATACTGCCTGCGCAAGCCCAGCCTCCAAAAATAATTGCTTCATATGCTGCCAGATCTTTCTTTTTTGCGGCAGATAATTCAAGACAGTCAGCCCTCGCCTCCTCCGCGATCCATTCGGCATAACGCTTTGTAAACCCTGTTTGTGAATTGTAGATTACAATCGTCCTCATCTGCTAAAATCTCCCTCTTTCATTTTCTATTGCATTTTCTATTGCGTTTTCAACCGCCTTTAAGATACATTTACTGCTTACCGTAGCTCCCGATACCGCGTCTATATCTAATGACTGTTCTTCCACCACATCATTGACGATACTCTCCGCCGCATGCCCCAGCCCGTTATCATGTTGTAATATTATAATATTAGTGATCCGATGATGACTCACGGATACCTCAACTTTCACATAAACGGGGGCAATCGAATATTCACCTGTGTAATTCCCGTCCTGCATATTCGATAAATCGGGCATAGATACAGAAATATTCCGAACATTCCTGACCATATTTCCAATTATGATTTTTCCTGCAATAAGCAGAAACAAAACAACAAATAATATGACTAGAAGCACCTTTTTACTTTTTTTCATTGCCAGTCCTCTTTTCCAAATTTTCTATTCCGGCATACAGTCTTGATAAAAGGGTAAAAAGAGTTTCAATCTCTTTGTCTGTGTAAACTTCAAAAAGATATTTCAAATCCTCCTGATATTCGGCAAAGTCGTTTGCATAAAAATCATCGACCTTTTCCGTGGGGCAGATACACATGGCTCTTGTATCATGCGGGCTTTGCTGAACGGTGATAAATCCTTTTTTCATCAGAACATCCGCTAACTTTTTAATATTTTGTCTTGAACAGCCCAGCAAATCTCCTAATTGAGTAAATGTCATCTGTTCCTTTGACTGTCTGACGATTGATAATAACATAAATTGCTTCAACGATACTTTAGGAATATGGTTATCAAAAAGTGTTTGCAGCTTGTTTCCTGCGATAAATAATGTACTGAAAATAGCCTTTCTCTGGTTTTCTGTAGAATTTGAAAATTTTTTAGTCAACTCATCTAAATTCATGGAATCCTCCCTTCTTGCTCAGCCCGTGAATTTGGGCGCAAGCACAATATTTGCAAAAAATTCGTCTGTGAAAATTATTTTTCACAGTATCCTCCTTATGCGCAACTTGTTGCGTTTTAATGATAGCAACAAGTTACCGATATGTCAATAGGAGAGTTGGAAAGGAATGGGAAATATTGAATATCTAACCCGGCCGCGGATATAAATTTCTATAATTAAAGAGGCAGCTGATTTTTTCATAAATTAAATCGCCGCCCAAAATAAACAGTATTCTTTTTTATATTTTTTCTGCCACAATATTGTAAGTGTGATCGCCTTAAAAGCGCTTATATTTCCTATGTGCTTAACGCGCTCCCAACAGATAGTTTGTGTATCTCCTGTAACCGAATATTCTATTGCAACAACATTTAACACTTAAAAGTATAACTACCCTCGCTCGGTTTACGCTTCAAAAATGCCTGACACACACTTTCCGAATTGAGTAACTTCGCAGAAAAATCTTCAATCTCATATGTCTTCTCATCATCGGACATTGAAATAAAATAGGTGATTTCATCAGGGTTGTTTCCGAACGTTTTTTTCATAATCAGATTTTTGAATGCGGAAGTGACCGCTTCAAAGAAAAGCGTAATGTGTTTTTCATATTCCTTTGAGTTTGCTTCTTCTTTATCATATAACAGCTTGTTAATTTCAACCAAGTGACTATTCTTCCCGTCAGAATATCCCCATTCAGCAGGCGTCCATTTCGTAAGGCTGGCAGTGCCTTCCTTTACATTTTTTATATCCTCTTCGGATAAATGATCATGCAGCATTTCTAAGTATTCCGTATCCTTTTTTCGCATATATTCATAGGTATTCAACGCCAAAAACAGGGTAATATAATCGCTGTCTGTCACAAGTGCCACTGCATATATTTTTTCCTTGCCGATTTCTTTCCTTATTTGTTCCATATCTTTTTTCACTGCCTGCTCAATTTTCTCTGCAAGATCATTGAAAAATGTTTTCATATTGATTTCTCCATTTTTGTATGACTTTTGGCATTATATAAAGTATTGCATATCAATTTACATATTATTATACTGAAATCACACGCACAATTCCATTAAATTTTACCGAATACACAATTTATGCCAACCAATTATGATACCCCCCAAATTCTTTTGAATTGGGAGGTATCATAAAATTACTGTAAATTTATCTTTTGAGAATATTCTGCCAATCAGCTTTATTGTACAAAATCCTGATTATGTATACTACGTCATTTTGCACATCATAAAAATAAAAAATGTTGTAATTATCAAAGTATGTTGTACGTATCCCCATACGCCCCAGTAATTCATCTCCTACTAACGGGTATCCTTCCGGATATTCTTCCAGCTTACCCGCTGCATCTAAAATGCCATCGGATATCCTCTGCGCCGCCTGCGGGTTACAAAGATCTACAAATATATAGTATTCTATGTCCAAGAGGTCATACTCTGCAGGCTCAGTAAATACCACCCTAGCCACGTTCTTTTCTCCTCTTTTCCAGTTTTTCCCTTACCTCTTCAATTGTACTAGTTCTGCCTTCCTGCATTGCTTTATAGCCTTCACCAACTAATCTATATAATTCCAATTTTGCAGTATCCGATGTTTCTGCAGATATTTGCGGTTTGGTTGCTAACACTTTTATCACACCCTTTCTAATCAGTTACAGTATAGCATATATCTTTATTCTCAACAACAAATTCCGACTATATTTTGCCATATATTATATGCTATAAAATGCAACAGCACTCATCCGATTAATCATACAAAAAGGAGTTTTTTACAAATATACTCTAATACTTTTCTATCTAAGCATCCCGTACCTCTGCGCCTCTCTTTTCATCAAAAAGCCACCTCATAACTTACTAAACAAAAAAGAAAGGATTCCTTATGGCTTATTTTACATCAAATACTTACTCTTTGAAACGAAAAATTTTACTTTTAATATAAATAACAGGCAGCATCATTCACATCCTCAATGCATGAGGTAACCACAGTCTCCACATCCCCATAAGAATTTTTATGAAATTCCACATAATTTTTTTCAAAGAGAATACAAAAAAAATCTTTCCTGAACCGGTCTCCAATGACCTCACTGTGCTTTATGGCAGTAAAGCGTTCCATATTTTTCGAAAGCACCGAAGCCAACAGAATCACCGCATACGCAATAAAAATGCCATATGAGATGCCCGCCTGCTTTTCCGTTAAAAAACCGTCGACGATTTTTTCTGTGAACATTGGCACGACATACATAAAAATCGTATTGGCAAGCACCATAGAAAACATGACGATCGTTAAGGTCTTAGCGTAGGAAAACAATTTCAGGACAAATCTAACCGCAGTTTTATTCGTGATCTCAGTGCTCATAAGTGATGAAATATCCTTTCCGTTTTTTCTTACTATCCTTTATGCTGATCCGTTCGCTCTTCCACTGCCGAAACACCAACATATTCATGTCCGATGATAGTTTTGTTCGATCCTATTATACATTCCAATTCCTACAAATGCAATTCTTCAAGCAAAAAAACATAACTTCTAAAAAATTCATCATGTGATGCTCGTGGATATTACAGTTATCCCTTCTGTAGTTTGTAAAGGATGTTGTCGTGTCGCCAGAGTCCTCCTTTATGATAAAAATAGAAAATCGGCTTAGAAAACTCTATATTTTCACTCCCCCATAATTATGGTAACATAATAAATAAAAGTCTTGGCTGATAGAGAAAGGCATAACACATATGACGGAATATGAATTTCTTCAATTAGAAATAGGTACGGTCGTGTCTAACAGATTTGATCCAGACACATATTTTATAGTTTATGATACCGACGAAATGGGTACCGCTTATAGAGGAAAAAAACACCTAGTATATGGTATCAGGCAAATGGATTGCGACAAAAATTTTGCAAGAATAGATATTGGTAATTGTCAATTTTGGAAAGTAGAAGGAAAATGTAAACTGTGACTTATTTCCTATCAAACAGCCAAAATGTGAGAAAATGCCTTTATCTATACAAAAGCACTTGAAAGACCTGTGTGAAGCGTGGCTTGCATTCTAATCTCTTCTATAGCTTGCATTTGCCTGTTCCCACAAAAAAACCATAAAGTTCCCCCGTCAAAACCAGTTGCACCACCCTCCCCCACATGCTATAATCTTACCAAAAGCGTCGGTTCCGGGGAGGAGGACCGCGTGCGGTCCGGTCAGCATCTACTGCAAACACTTAAGAATCCGATAGAATGCTTGACCGCCGGCGTCTTTTTAAGCACCGACGTTACCACCCGTCGAATCACAATATGAGGGGAATCTGCATATGAAAAAATTTTTCAGTGAATTTAAGGAATTTATCTCAAAAGGCAATGTCATGACCATGGCAGTCGGTATCATCATGGGCAGCACGTTCACCGCCATCATCAACTCCCTTGTCGGCGACATTATCACGCCGCTCATCGGTATGATCATCGGCGGCGTTGACTTTTCCGGTATCTGCTTAACAGTCGGCAGCGCGAGTATCACGCTCGGCGTTTTTATTCAGGCTGTCATCAACTTCCTGCTGACCGCCTTTATCCTGTTTCTTGTCGTAAAAACCTTTAACCGCTTCCAGCGCAAAAAAACAGAGGATCCCGAACCTGAAAAGGCGCCGGAACCTTCTGCGGAAGAGAAGCTTCTCATGGAAATCAGGGATTTGCTGAAAGAAAGGAAATGAATCAGATATAGAGCGAAGCCTGACCCTCTTTGTGCGCTTTATATTCCATATTGGAATTTAGATAATCCGCAGAATCATCGAGCATTTTTTTGAGTATAGCTTTTGTTATTTCCGTGCAGTCGCTTCGAGTTAAAGCCTCTGCTATTTCACAGAACAAGACTTCACTGTTTTCGCATCCGTCGCTTACAGGTATGCCGTCCAAATAGTCCATTTCCAATAGCAGATACCAATTCTTTCTGTCACAGCGTATGCCTGCCATACGCTTCACTTGTGCCGTAATACCTGTTTCTTCCAAAACTTCGCGCACAGCCGCCTCCTCCGGCAATTCATTTTCGTGGCAGAATCCGCCCGGAATCAATAATTTTCCCTTGGCATTGCCATAGGTATGTCTGACAAGCAGAACCTGATTTTTCTTTCTTACCATACACCCCACCGAAAAACTGTAATTATCGTTCATTGTTTATCCCCCATTTCCCTGTCTTTTTCCCATAAGAGATCATTTTTCCTTTCACAAAGGTATACCCGGCAGTGGGATGATCCGCAAAGAAATTCGCGATCTCGATATTTCGATCGCAATAATCCTCGGCTTCCCTGCGGGATAATCCATGATTTAATAAATGGAGAATCCGTTTTTCCCTTTCCTCTTCACTTAAGCCGGATGACCAATCGTTATAGGTTACAAAATCATTTTTTGTCTCCTCATAATTTTCAGATTGTGTCGTAACAAACTCTACCTTATCGTTCATTCTTACATTGACATCAACCAATCCCAATTTCTGCATCATATGTGCGGTCCTGATCGCTACCGCATAATCCCGTCCCTGCATGGCAAGCTCGGTCTGCCACTTTTTTTCCAGTCCTTCATGTCTGCATAATTGCTGATAATTCATGCCGTCAATATAGAGCCCGCAGCATTCAAATTCCCTGTTTGCATCAATACATACGACGTACCCGTCCGGTTTCGCAAATTGGATCATTTTCCGGATAAACGCCGCCGGATCGTCCAAATGCCTGAGAACCCCCTGACACACGACAAAATCGTACTGGTTTTCGGCTGCATATTCAAACACATTTTGGCAGGTAAAATCAAAGATTTTACCTTTAAAATCAGCCGCTGTTTTTTGCCGTTCAAACAGTGTTTTTCCTTTTTGGATCAAATCCTCTGCAAAGTCAATTCCCGTATAGGTACTTCCCTCCGGCAGACAGGGAAGCAGCAGCAAGCCCAGAAATCCGTATCCGCAGCCGCAGTCCAATACAGAAATCGGTTTGTCAATCTTCCAAACCTGCGAAACGAGAAATTGGGCATAGTCGCCATTCCAGCCGCCCTTTCGTGTCCGCAAAAGATATTCCAGTTTTCGGTTCCAAAATTCCTTTGTGGCTGTCGCTTCCGGAATATATGTCTCTCCGTCAAGCGGTTTCAAGCCTAATAGCTGGTCCGTCGAAACCTGAAAATAATCCGCCAGCAGCGGAAGAACAGTAATATCCGGCATATTGATCCCGGTTTCCCATTTACTGACCGTCTGAAAGGATACCCCGATGCTGTCCGCCAGCTCCTGCTGAGTCACCTTTGCTTGTTTGCGCAAGTCGGCAATGCGCAACGATATGTGATTCATCCATTCAACCTCCCATCCATAAATTATCAAATAAAATCAGCGATTTTGTATCAAAATCAAAGATTTTTATTGTACCACCGCGGATCCGTACGTATCCGCCAGCTGCTCAAGAATGCAGCGCCTTTGTCAATGCTTTCTTAGATGATACCAAAAATCTGCGATTTTGTATTCACATAAAACGGAGAATCTTTTCGCCCGCAGGTTGAAATGTTTTTCATGTAAATATCCACGAATCATTTACTGTTTTTTACACTAAAACACACGAATGAGCCGTAAAAATCCACTACCTTTTATCAGAACTCAAACGCAATTGACTTTTCCATAATAGATTTTTCCATGATTGACTTTTTCTGAGATAAAGCAGATTGCTTTCCGACCTCAATTTATATATACTATCGTCAAAGGGGGTGCATCAAAAATGGTAATAGAACAGGCAAGAGAAAACAAGCGCGACATATAACATTCAAATTTTACGGTGGAACATGGTATACACATATATGTTCCGGCATAGGAGGCTCGTATGAAAAAATTTGCAGTTTTATTATACCCCGACTTTTCTTTACAGGAAATCACCTGCCTGACCTCTGCGCTGACAGTCTGGTTTGGCGAAAAGATCGATTACATCGCAAGCGAGAATAAGGAATATCAGAGCGAAGAAGGTCTGCGGGGCATTCCGACCAAAACAACGGCAGACGCAAAAATCACGGATTATGACTGCGTGATCTTACCGGGAACGATCAATCCGATGCCTGCATTGTTTGATGACAGGCTGATCGAATTCCTAAAAAGCGGAATCGGCTCGGACATCCTTTTTGCGGCAATCTCATCCTCACCCATTTTATTATCCAAAGCGGGAATCCTGAAAGGTAAGAAGTTTACTTCCGGCTACTTCATGCAGATGGCGGATACGTTCGATTTCATTGAAAAAGAAAATTTCACGCACAAGGGAATCGTGGAAGAAGGAAACGTGATCACGGGGATCGGCATGTTCTTCAGAGAATTTGCGGTAGCTGTACTAAAAAGATTTGGATATGACATTGACAGCAGCTTTATGCGCGATACCCCGGACGAATACACCGAGGAAGATTTGACCTTCTATTGGACGGATGAGGAATATAAGGAATTTCTGGAAGAATTGAAGGCATACAACGCATAGCGGCAGTTCCAGATCCCCCGCGGCAGGCTGAGGGATATGAGCGCGTAAAAGATACACGGGTGAAACAGGAAGTACACAAGCTCTGTGAGCGAAACAGAAGATCATGTCATAGCAAGTGCGTAAGTTCCTGATGTAGGAAATCTTACGCGCTTCCTTTTCGCTCTTTTATTTACCCAAATAATCTGCGGCAAACTCCTCCACATCCTGAAAATGCTTCACTGCTATTCCTGCTTTATGATATACCGCCTCGTATTTTTGTAAACATGCATCAAACAGGCTGACGTTATTCTCTAAACAGTCGGCGTCATACTCTTCCATAATGTTGTAAGTCCCTATGGCAGCTTCGGATGAAATCTCTGCAAGCATATAATGGAAACTGCACATATTCATGAATGAAGCAAAAGCATGATTTTGTTTCGCCGCTTCTTCTACCTTATTTCTCCAGTTTGAATACATTTCTTCATAAGTACCGGTAAGGCTTTCGGAGGGCTCCTCTTTCTCTTTCTCCCGTTTCAAGTGTCCTTCTGAATACAAAAGAAGGTTCTTTAACAGGGCTCTTAACTCCAAAACATCTTGGCTTTTCGCTATGCTCTTTAAGTGATCTGCAAAAACATCTTCAATCGGCAAGGCGGCTAACTCTTCAAGTGTTCTTTTTACGCCGCGCTTAAAATAGCTTCCATGAAAAAGCATCATTGCATCCGTAAGGAAACATATCACCCCAAAAGCATCGAGGCGTACCTCCCCCAATTCCTCGTGTAAAGAAGCATTCGCATAGGATATTTTGGCTTTGTCCATCAGTTCGTTCACTCTTTGGAAGCGTTCCTCAGATGCCAGAAATCGTTTTGCCTGTTCTCTTAATTGGCACAGTTCCTCATAAGCCTCCTGCTTTTTGATATACACAATTTGAGAATCCAGCAATTTAGAAAGTTTGGCGTGATGACATGCCGCATCATATCTAAGCCCGTCCCAGTTTGTACAATAGATGTCATAACCTATTTCACTGTCATCCAGGATAAAGCCCGTACCAAGCTGTCATCCCTCATCATCCTGAATCAGTATGAGCAGATCCAAATCTGATTTTTCATACTCATCCCCTGTGGCAGCCGAACCGTATACTCCGATCAAAGCCAATGAATCGGGACATACTTGCTCCGCCTTTTCTATCACTGCGTCAATGATTTTTTGATTTACCTTGTTCATAATCAGCCTTCTTGCTGTGTCAGTTTATAAGAGCCGCAAGTGGCTCAGGTTTAATGGGTTTGTATTGGCTTTTGCCCCGCGCTCCTTTTTTACTGCCTTCGAAATCCGCTCTTGATCTCGCTGCCCCGAAAACGAATCTCCACCTTCGCCGGTATCGCCGGAAACGGCTCATAGCCGACCCGGTCTCCACTCTTCGGAATATAAAAGCACACGTCCTCCGCCATAAAGCTGTCCAGCTCATAAGTTCCGTAATCCTGTTGCGCGACGTAATACGGCTCGTCCGACACGCTAACAGCATAGTTTATAAACGTCAGTGCCTTGACTGCCGTAAAAAGCACCACAGCGGCGCCAAGCAGCCGGTCCGCCGCCACCGGAAGATGCAGTTTCCGATAGATCACCCCCGCAGTCAGCACGATGACAAGCAGCACATAGGCATAGCCGTAGCGTAAGAGCGGCGCCGAGAGCTGCCAAAAACCGTAGGAAAGGACAACACCGGACAGCACCAACAGCTCGTCCCATTCCCCCTGCACGGTTTTCTTTTTTTTCCATCGAATGACTGATGTCGCCAGCTGGCAGAGCCACAGCGCTATGCAGACCAGATCCGCCGCCACAAAGAGCTTTCCAAGCGTCGGGAGCATCGTGGAAAACCAATGCGGAAACCATTTGGAAAGCGGCATTCCCACAAGCGAAGCATCGTTTAATCCGCGTCCCCATGTCCTGATCTCCGCCGCGTCGCGCGCCGCCGCTTCCGCCGGAATCTTCCAGTCCGCGGAAAGCACGTCGAGCGCCGGAAACGGATAAAGCAGATAGCCGGAAATGAGCGCGGTGCGTAGTATCCACGGCGCAAGTACAAGGAGTCCAAGCGCAATATATAGAGCAATCTGCCGGTATTTTTTTTCTTTGATCAACAGATACGCCGGCTTTATGGTAAGCAGTAAGATCACGCCTGCCGTCAGCTTTAAGGTAACGGCATACACGCCTGCCACGCACAGGAGCGCATAAGGCGCAATGCTCTTTTCTTTTTGCTCAAGATGCACCAGCCATCTGATCACGATCAAAAATACCACGCACATGACCGCGTAATCCGATGCGGGCGCCACAATATCGCGATAGAGGATCGTCAAATAATAGAGCGCCCCAAACCGTGCAAAATCGGACAGGCGAAACTGTTTTTGTCCCGCTGTCGCGTCAACGCCCTCCTCCAGATGTTTCTGCCAGCCCCGGTTCCTGCCGGTGCGTGTCTGTCCATCTCCGTTCGCACCGGTGCGCTTTAGACTATAGGGCATTCGAAACCTTCTCAGCCGGAACAGCTTCAAGACTTCCACGCTTAAGAGCAGCGCAAAAAAACCGTTGACTGTATGAAGAGACTGCCCGCCCAAAAATGCCATACTATAGAGCGCAGACAGCGCAAAAAACGAACTGTTATAGGCAAATCGCACATGAATATTGCCGAGCCCCGGCACAACGCCGTATTCCTCGATCCAGCGGATGCTCTGCGCATGATACAGATCCGAATCATAATGCATGTATCCTCTCGACGTACAATATGCCCAAATGAAAACGAGCGCTGCCACAATCAGGCAATGCGCCCTGCCGCTCTCTTTGATGCTTCTTCGAAGCATCTTCCATGCCGGTTTTCTCCACATGACTGCCGCCGCTGCGCAAAAAACAGCCAATATTCCGTTCGCAAGCATGCCGACTCCGCCAAACAGGCTGAAAATCTGCGCATATACAGTCGCACAGATCAAGCCGTAAAACAGTACTTCAACGCTGTTATTCATTTCCCATCCGAACCACCTTCTGACGAGTCTTGAAAACGCGGTCCCCAGCAAAAATGCGGTGGCACACAGATAGATCCAGTTTATGATCACAGACAGCATGGCAGCAATCTCCTTCTGTATGATTAAGAAAAGCACAGCTACTTGTTCCTATCTCATTTCGTTTTAGTCTTTCTTTGTATTGTACGCAGCCCCGGTTTCTATATCAACACTTTATTAGGAATTGCGCATTTTCTTTTTCATTACCGAAAGCAATTCCGGCTTTGCTTGTATCTTTCCATAAACCTTCATATTCTCTACCGCCGCATCCAGCAGCTCCGGCGTAATACTCTTATCGGCAAAAAGCAGCCCTGTCACCATAATATCTACCTTCTGCGACTTTTTCACCGCTTCTTTCAACTCCCCGCAAGACAGCCGGATGATGCCGATTCCGCCAATGACCGGATTCTCAGAGTCAAACTGAATCTTCCTATTCTGCTCATGCAATTTTTCAATCTCCTCGTCATGCTTTTCAAGCAGCTCCCTGATCGCAATTCTGCAAAAATCTCTCCGGTTGGAATATTCCAGACTATCAACAAGCAGATCAATCTTTGCCAGCTACATAGTTCCTACGTTGATCGTTATCTTCTCTGATTTCATGTTCGTTTCCATTTTTCTTCTCCATATTACTGTTTATTCCATCTTTATTGCAATTAGATTCTATTTGCATTCCATTCGCATAGAGAAAGCAAACCAGTTTGTCAACCGGTTTTTATAACGGTCCCTTTTCTCTTTTGTGTTGAAAATGCTTATAAATTTTTACAATTGTCAAAATGATGGAATAGGCAGTGAGCCGGGGATGGCTCACTGCCCGATAAAACTGGAAGTTATTTACTTCTTATACTGTAATCCAATATCTTTTCATTTTGCATCCATCAACGTCTATGATTTTCTCAAAAACTCCACCATTCGCAATTATTACTTTTTCACTTGCTGCATTCTCACTATTACAAGTGACAAGAAGTTTTTCTATTCCCATTGATTTTGCATTTTGTATATTCAACCGAAGCATATCCTTTGCATAACCTTTGCCGCGTTCAGAAGGACGCACTGAATACCCACAATGCCCTCCCCACGTTCCGAGAATAGGATGATTTATATGATGACGCAAATCTATCACACCTACAACTTTATCATCTCTCTTGCGTACAGCTAAGTACATATGAGAAGGAACGGTTGTTCCCACATCACCACATGTTTCTTCACTTTTTCTAAGTTCACATATTTCTATCCACTCTTCAGAAGACTTACTTACATCCAGCGACATACAACCTGCAAATTGATCTTCATTTTCTGCGTCGCATTCCAAAATTTCCTGACGAAATTTCCATATTTCATCCGCATACATCTTTTGAGGCTCTATTAATAAAATTTGATCCATTCTAATATCCCTCCGTAAATCCCCATTTATCGGGCCGATTATATCACGACCATTTTCCGTTTCAAGCGGCTGTTAGTGAAATTACCAGTGGTCAAAGCCACCAACACGAAAAAGAAAAGGGGGTTATAACGCGGAAATAACGCAAGAATAACAGCACCGTTTCTTTACATCTGCATCCTCACTAAGCGAAACTCCTTTTTCCCGAAAGAGCTGCTCCAGCGTGACAAAACGGTAGCCCGCCTGTTTTAATTCAGGAATAATGAGGCGCAGTGCTTCGACAGTCTTACGGTTGCCCTCCATATCATGAAGCAGGATGACTGCGCCGTCCGTGACGCCGCTGCAAATACGTTCGGCACGCTCATCAGCGCTCACCTGATCGTTCCAGTCCTCGCAGCCGATGCCCGCAATAAAAGTCAGCGGAATCTGCTCATACATTTTTTCCGAAACCGCAATATACGGCGGCCGGAAAAACATCGGCCCCCTGCCTGTTATGCGCACGATCTGCTCCGTTGTCCTGAAAATTTCTTCCCTGATCTGCGCAGCGTTAAGCTCCGGCATCGCCGGATGACTCCACGAATGATTTTCGATCTCGCACCCCAGCTTAACCGCGCGTCTGACCGCGCTCTCCGTCCGTTCATTGATATTCTGACCGATCAGAAAAAAAGTCCCGGCCTCATGAAATTCCTCCAAAACGTCCAATACCTGCGCCGTCGTATCCGTACTTGGTCCGTCGTCAAACGTCAACGCCGCCAGCTTTTCCGTATTCCTGCTCATACCCTTCTCCCCATCTAAAAACGCAATCCATATCCGCCATCAAAGCCGCTTTCTTCACCCGTATCCGTCTATCCGCCGCATTGCTTACGGGAATCAGCGGGTTTCATCAACTTAGGGAAACGCTGATTCATCAACGCTTCCTTAGATGCCCGATTGTTAAGCACCCGATTGCTCCGCCTCCGCATCTTCTTTCGGAAGCTTTGTAAAAAACCACGCCACGATCGGAAGCGCCGTCAGAAACGCAAATACATCCGCGATCGGCTGTGCCGCCTGTACTCCAAACAACCCCTGAAGCCGCACCAGTACTAGCAAAATCGGTATAAAATATAATCCGCTGCGAAGCAATGCCGTGAATGCCGCCTGCAGTTTTTTTCCTGTGCTCTGCAAAAGCATATTTGTCATGACCATCAGTGGTTGGAAGAACAAAGCCGCACACTGCAGGCGCAGCGCAAGTGTTCCGATCCTGACGACTTCATCATCGTCCCGGAACACCCGAACCGCCCATGGCGCGCAGAGCAGTCCGGCAAGCGCAAAGCTCCCCAACAGGACCATCGCAAGCGCAAGCGTAAAACGGTATGCGCTGCGGACTCTCCGGTATTTACCCGCCCCGTAATTAAAGCCGCATACCGGCTGAAATCCCTGACCGACGCCCAGTCCCACTGCAAAGATCAGCATTGTGATCCGGTTTACGATACTCATCGCCGCAACAGCCGGATCGCCGAACTCTCCCGCACAATGGTTTAGGAGCATCGTTGCAACACTGCTCATTCCCTGACGCAGAAGTGCGGGCAGACCGGTTGCAACCAGATTCCAAAGCTGTGGCAGATCCCGCGTCACACTTCTGATCGACAGACGGCTCTGCGTCTTCCCGCTTAAAAACATAAACAGCAGAATACAGAAGCTGACACACTGGGACAGTGCCGTTGCCAGTCCCGCACCGGCAATTCCCATATCGAACACAAACATGAACAGCGGATCACAGCCCATATTTAAGACTGCCCCCGCCATCAGCCCGCACATCGCATAGGCAGCTTTTCCTTCAAAGCGCAGCACATTATTCATCACAAAGCTTGCGACCATGAACGGACTCGCAAGAAGGATATAAAATACATATTGACGAGCGTACGGCAGGATTGTATCGGTACTTCCTAACATCTTCAGCATCGGCTCCAAAAAGCACAATCCCAAAATCTCGATCAAAAACCCGCTAAGCAGTGCCAGAAAAAAGCTGGTCGATGCATATACCCCCGCAGAGGAAACATCCTTTTTTCCGAGCCGTCTCGAGATCAGGCTCCCCGCGCCCTGACCAAGCATAAAGCCGACCGCCTGCAGGATCGCCATAAACCCAAACACGATTCCTGTCGCGCCGGAAGCGCTTGTTCCGAGCTTTCCGACGAAAAACGTATCGACCATATTGTAAACATGCGTCACGAGCATACTGACCGTCGTCGGTATCCCTAGCTTCACGATCAGCTTCGGAATCGGCGTCTTTGTCATTTTTTCAAATTGTGCTGCGGATCTGTCCCGCTCTGCAACCTGTTCCATTCCAATTTCACCCTGTTTCTGACTGTTTTTCTATTTGGGTCCAAATGTCAGGAGCCCGGCAGCTCCATGATTCTGCCACTCTTCCATTTGGGCTTTTGAAACCGGAGCCCTGCCCGGCACAATCCCATAATCCCATGTAAAGCATGATCTTTTTCGGGCGGCATTTTGGCGATCAAATGCAGTACCACGATCACAGATTCATGGCAAGAACCATCTGTGCCGTCTCAACCAGATTCGTTCCGTTATCCATGCTGCATTTCTGAAGATAGCGGTGCGCTTCCTCCTCTGTCATGTGATTGCGCGTCATTAAAAGCTCCTTCGCCCCGCTGATCAACGCCCGTTCTTCATCACTTCTGCCTTTTGATCCTGCATTCGCTTTTTTGCGTGTCCGCAGGATTCCCCGCGTCATCATTTGAAGCGTATCTAAAAGTTCGTGTACCTTAAGCGGCATGGCCAGACATACCATGCCTCTCTGCTGTCTTCCGGAAAGCGCATCTCTTGACGCAAGAAGCAGCATTTGAAAGCCGTCCGGCATATCAGCGCGCACATCAGAATACATCATATCCGCCATCCGATAGCCGCTGATCAAAATACCATCCGCAAATTCATGCATCAGACTGACTGCTTTGGCTCCGCTGCTGCAGGCAAATACATTGGCATATCCGCTTTTCATCAGGATACGCCTGATACTGTCAGCGTCCTGCGCCTTCGGCATGACCACGATAATCTGAACCACACGCATCCCCCCTGTCGTTTTTGATCGGACATTCGGATATGCCTAAAACCGGTCCAGATAATGGCGGGTCTCCCATTCGGTGACCTGCATGCAGTACGCCTGCCACTCTTTCTTTTTTGCTTCTATATACTTGGTGCTGATGTGGCTTCCAAGCGTATCACATAAAAAAGCATCCTGCTCCAGACACGTTACCGCTTCAATCAACGTGGAAGGAAGCGACTCGGCTGTTTTACCCTCCGCACTTTGGGGCGGCATGATCTTCTTTTCCATTCCTTCGAGTCCTGCCGCAAGGCAGAGCGTGAGCAACAGATAGGGATTAGCTGCCGGATCGGGGCTTCTTAATTCAACCCTGATATTCTCACCGGGCACAGCGGGAATACGAAGCATCACACTTCTGTTATTCCCCTGCCAGTCGATCGAAACCGGCGCTTCATAGCCGGGCACAAGGCGTTTATACGAATTCACGGTCGGATTGGCAATCGCCGTGATCCCTTTGATATGGCGGGTCATACCGCCGATAAAATAGTATGCTTCCCGGCTCAAACCGAGCACATCCGCCGGATCATAAAACATATTTTTTCCATCCCGCGACAAGGACATATTGATGTGAAGCCCGGAACCGTTCATGCCGCTAAGCGGCTTCGGCATAAAGGTTGCGTGCCTGCCATGCTGCCTTGCGACCGTCTTGACGGCCAGCTTAAATGTCATGAGCCCGTCCGCAATACGCAGTGCCTCGTCATACCGTAAGTCGATCTCCTGCTGTGCGGGTGCAACTTCATGATGAGAGGCCTCCACGATATACCCCATATCCTCCAGTGTCAAAACCATATCGCGCCGCGCATTTTCTCCCAAATCCGCAGGTCCCAAATCAAAATAGCCCGCTGTCTCAGACGTTTTCGTCGTCGGGTGCCCCTCTTCGTCCAGATCAAACAGGAAAAATTCGCATTCCGGTCCGACATCAAACGTATATCCCATGTCACGCGCTTTCGCGATCACTTTTTTTAATATATAGCGCGGATCGCCCTCAAACTGTGCCCCGTCCGGATAATGGATATCGCAGATCATGCGCGCTACTTTGCCCTGCTGCGGTCTCCACGGAAAGATCACAAACGTATCCGGGTCTGGATGCAGTGCCATGTCAGACTCCTCGATACGTACAAACCCCTCGATCGAAGATCCGTCAAACATACAGCGGTTGTCAAGCGCCCGCTCAAGCTGGCTTGCCGTGACCGCCACATTTTTGAGTGTGCCGAACAAATCCGTAAACTGCAGACGGATAAATTCTACATCCTCCTCCCGCGCCATCCTTAAAATATCTTCCTTCGTATAGCTACTCATACTACACCGTCCTTTCCGGTTCGTTGTAAATCTGCCTTTTTCGCTCCGCGCACGGATGCGAAACCGCCGCCCGATAAAAGCACACATACGGGAACTGCTACGTCTATTTTCAATCCTGCCCGAATACACTATACTAACACTTTATTCGGAGATATCGTCATGAGCAACAAAACAAGAATCGTCGTGCTGCATCAAAAAGAAGTCATTTATACCGCCATCTTCGTTCTCCTTGGCATTCTGTTCATCATCCTGATGCTCGTCATGTTCCTTCCGGGCAAAAAGGATAAAGGAAGCGACTCCGCACAGGCAACTTACAATCCCGGCGTCTACACGACCAGCGTCCGGCTCGGAGAAAACACGGTGGACATTGAAGTATATGTCGATGCAGACAATATCAACTCTATCCGCATGGTGAACTTAAGCGAGACCATCTCCACACTTTACCCGTTGATGGAGCCGGCGTTTGCCGAGCTTTCCGCACAGGTCGTAAAGACGCAGACCCTCGAAGGTATCACCTACGACACGGACTCAAAGTACACGAGTCTGCTTCTGCTTGACGCCATTGAAACTTCCCTGGACAAAGCGCGCGTTTCCGTGGATGCGGGGGAATAATGCCCCCGTTTTCCACGCGGTCTGTCAACCGGCACACTCTGCAACAGGCAATACCGGCACAGGCTTTTTGTTTACGTCCTGCCTGTCATGTACCGGCATATGCTTTGGTTTCATGCCTGCCTGCACTGCGCCAGCATAGACTTTAATTCCTCCACGCTGAATTGATATTTCCTGTCGCAGAACTGGCAGCTTACCTCAATCTCTTTTCCCTCATCGATCATCTCCGAAAGTTCTTTTTTTCCGATACTGATGATGGCGCGTTCCACTCTCTCTTTGCTGCAGCCACAGTGATATGCCGCCGGCGCCGTATCCGTTATGGTAAGCTCAAGTCCGCAGAGCACCTGCTCCAAGATCCGCTCCGGCGTGTCCCCGCCGTCAAGCATCGCCGTAACGGAACGAATACTCTTTAGGTTTTCTTCAAGCTGTGTGATGACCGCATCCTCCGCAAACGGCATCAATTGTACAATAAAACCGCCTGCCTGTCTGACCGTATTGTCCTTGTTCATCAGTACGCCCAAGCCTACCGAGCTTGGTACCTGCTCGGAAACCGCAAAATAATAGGTCAGATCCTCGGCAAGCTCGCCGGTCTGCAATGCCGTCTGCCCGACATAAGGCTCCTTTAGTCCCATATCCTTGATCACGCGCAGACTCCCCTGTCCGACTGCGCCGCCCACGTTCAGCTTTCCGGCAGCGTTCGGAGGCAGGATCACCTGCGGATGCACGGCATATCCCTTTACATTCGCTTTTGAATCTGCCGTCACGGTCAGCCCTTCGACCGGACCGTCCCCGCGCACCTGGATCGTGAGCACGTCCCGTTCCCCTTTTAACATGCTCCCCATCATACTGCCCGCCGTCAGCAGACGCCCGAGCGCCGCCGTGATCACGGGACTGGTATCATGATACTGTCTTGCCGTTTCGACAAGATTCCTTGTTGTCGCGGCAAATGCGCGCACCTGCGCGTCTGCTGCCGTTGCCCTGACAATATAATCTTCCATGTCTGTACCTGCCTTCTTTTTCTGCGCCTCCCCAAACCCGTTCCATTCCCTGTACAATAAGAAAGAACGGTATCTTGTCTTTCGCTTTTTCCGAAAATCAATTATACCATTCTTATCCCATAATCACAATGGATTTATTTCCATATGAGTTTCCCATATTTCAAGTTACTTCTTAAATTTTTATCATGTCTCTCAGACGCTCACACTTTTTTCTTCATTGCACACAACACAATACTTAAAATTACTGTATGATAAACGATAAAACGCTATTTTATTATGTATCTCGCTCCATAAATCTGTTTTATTTATAATATCGTCAAATTTTCCTGTTCCTCCTGCACATATAAGATAACCGTCTATGCCATTTTGGATTCTAATCTTTATTTCATATTTCTCTAACATGCTTTTTTTATCATTAACACACAAGGTTTCAATTTTTTTTCTTAGTATAAAGCTTTGAAGCGTATTGCCAAACAAGTCCCCTTAATGACTGCTTTATTCTGCCGTTGGTAAATCATTTCTCAGACCGCATCCTCTCATGATCAATAGCGCTATAATTAAAACAGCTAGAACTCCTCCACATATCATTACTGCAAAAAACACATCAACATCTGCCAATTTACCACCCACAAAGATCAGTATCGAATAAAAAACTCTAAAAATCAAACTTTTCATTGAGTTAATTGTCGCCCTATATTTCGATGAGATTTGATGATTAATATATGCTGATATTTTAATATTCCCTAGCGCTCTGCTCATAGAAGTAATTATTAGTAGTAAAACAAATAAACTATTACCACTAATTCCTATTAACATCAGAATTATTGAAGGTGCTAAGATTATTACTGAAAAAGGAATCCTCCTAATTTTAGGTGCAATATAAGAAGAAAATGATGCTGTAATGGTAAGCAATGCAGAAAAGACACCAAAATATGCAATAGGAACATTCCCCACAAGCATGATCTGTTGTGAAAATTTAGTCCCCAACAATGTACTAGTCATAAATAATCCGGCTAATAAAAGTAATAAAACCAGTGATTTTGATCTTTTTATTTTTTCGCTCAATCGGCTTTTGTCATTTTTTTCATCCCCATAGTCTGATATGACATTTACTCCCATAAAAATGACCAATGCTAAAACAAGAAATCCCATTTGAATTACAATATCTGCCACCATAGAATAGGCTGCAACAAATCCCGCCAAAATATTTCCTATAATCGTAGCAATATATGCAAAAGATTCTGTCTTTGCATATATACGTTCAAAATCTTGTTCACGATTATCTTGCTTTAGGCAGTCATACAAAATTGCTTCATCAGAGCCGCTGATCAAAGAGGTCATCAGCGCCATAAAAACATACGCTATGATAATTCCAAAGAATCCTTTTGCTAACACAAAACCTAAAAATCCCAAAATTCCACAAAACAATCCCAAAAGAATACTATTTTTATATCCTATTCTATCTCCTAAATAGCCGGTTGGCACCTCCAATATAAATACTAACACAGAAAAAATTGCATAAATTAAGTATATCTCTGAAGCTGATAAAGTTTTTTGAAAAAAAAATGCCACTTCAATCGACGAAAAAAAATCAAAGGCTGTTATGATACACAAAAGTACAATTCTTTTCAAGCTTTTACTCATAATCTCACCTCATTGTTTTTAGCTCTTTTGTTCCCCACATTTCCACATATTTCTTCGAATACCAATCACATGTGCATATACACTTTTTGCACGGTTCGGGAATAGTGAATTTCATTTTTTTATCATCTGACAAATTCACATCAGAATAATCAGCTTTTCCTCAAATGGTGCAGTTACATGAGGTAGTAAACTGCCTTGACAGAATTGGCACAATGGTGTGTAATTGAAAATATCATTGCAAATACAAGATACGGCTTGAAAAACACAAATCCTGAATATGAGGATCCCTATCCCGCCAGATATAAATAAACATCCTCCAAACCCGGTACCGCCCCCCGTACTTCTCCCGTTACCGGTCTTTGATCTGAAACGATCCGCAGACAAACCTTGTCGGACGTCAGCATCATGTTGGCGATCTTCCAATCCGAATTCTCATAAAATTCCTGCTCCTCTGCCGTCACGAGTACCTCAAACACACGATGCTCCATCTCTGCGCACAGCTCCTGCGGCGTCCCCTGTTTCACAAGCTTACCGGATTTCATGATGAGGATTTCTTTGGAAATATACTCGACATCGGACACGACATGCGTCGCGATCAATACGATCTTATCTTTTGAGATCGCACTGATGAAATTGCGGATTCTGATGCGTTCCTTGGGGTCGAGCCCCGCTGTCGGCTCATCCATGATCAGAATTTTCGGGTCGTTTAACAGTGCCTGCGCGATCAGGATGCGCTGTCTCATTCCGCCGGAATATGCTTTCAGCTTTTTATGCCGGTCCTTTTTTAGATTGACGACGCTTAAGATCTCCTCAATCTTCCCTGCGGTCTGCGCTTTTTTCATGCCTTTCAGCGCCGCCATGTACCACAAAAATTTGTCTCCGGTAAAGTCGTCATACAGCCCCTGCTGCTGCGGCATATAGCCGAGCAGTCCGCGGTAATCCGCGCCGAGTCCGTTAATCTCAGCTCCGTCAAGCAGGATGCTGCCGCTGTCCGGAGCCAGATTCTGGGTAATCATATTCATCAGCGTGCTTTTTCCGGCTCCGTTTTCGCCGAGCAGCCCGTAGATTCCCGGTGTAAAGCAGACCGAGAGACCGCTTACCGCATAGGTTTTTCCGTGATCGTAGCTCTTACTGATTCCGGTCAATTCCAATTCCATTTTCTCCACCTCTTCGTTCTTCATATAAGCTTCTTTCCTATATTCCTGCACGCTGTTTTTCACAGCCTTTTCTTACTGCGCTTTCCTGCCCTTTCCTTCCGGATCCCGTCTTCAAATTCTATAACAGGCGGATCAGCAGCGTGGCAAAATCGGCTTCAAAATGATACAGGATCACCGTGACAACACCCGCAAAACCGATTCCGGCAAGCATAGCGGGCATTTCGCTCTTCACCGCCCGCGAGACTTTCAGTTCTGCAAAGCATACCGCCGCAAACCCCGCCGCCTTAAGCAGGAATAAAAGCAGGATCATGATTCCAAGCGGCACAGCGCTTGTAAAATTCTCCGTCGTAATATCGCAGACTTTCTGTGCCGCGGTACTGAAATGATCAATTTTATAATAGCGCAGAAACAGCGGGAGCTCCGTCATCACAAACACGATACCCGCGCACAAAAACGCACAGAGATTTCTGCTCCGGTCAATCCGCACTCTCCCGTATCGCGTAGACCGGATCAAAAAACGCATCTTCTTTTTTTCATCCATCGTATAAATACCGCTGATCAGATACAGCAGAATTGCTGATCCTCCAAACCATGTAAGAAGATCGGTTCCGGTATCCCCCCACAACTCCTCATAAAACATTTCATCCAGAAGGTATTTATCCCAAATGCTTCCGGGACTTCCCTGCAATGCTTCCAACTGGTCTTTCACCATATCAAAGCCTTCTTCCAGCATGTCCGCCCTTGCCGCCTGCTCCTGCCAGCGCAGCTGCTCCTCCTTGGACAGCTTACTCCCTGCCCCCCGCCTCACTTCTTCAAAAAATGCTTCTTCCTGCGCGATCAATAAAAACGTATCTTCCGTGATACGCCCTCCGATCTGACTGATATAATAATGGTAGGACGCCGTTTTCGCGGTCCCATAATGCAGCGCGTCGAATACGCCGGAAGACTCGCTGACGCACCATGCGAGCAGTATGAGAACAACGATTCCTTTCTTCTGCTGAATCAGCATTTTATCAAACTCATAATACAGCAGCCCCGTCCGTCTGTGTAAGCATGCGGCAAGGCCGCGGAGCTGCCGCATCATCCGCTCCGGCAGTCCCTCTTTTTTTACCTGACAGGTCTTGCAGAATGCAAAAAGCCCCCATGCCGTAAACAGGAGCGCCGTTACAGCCGCAGCCGCAGCCGCGCACAGATTCTTGCCTGTCGGATAACCGAAAACATTCAGATTATAATACTCGCCAAGCACCTGTTCCATATCCCAGCAGTAAAACGGGTTGATACATTTCAAGCTGCCGAACGTCCCGCTGAGAGAAAAGATCCTGCTGAAAACGTACTCCGCAAGAAGCCCCCCGCCAGCTGTCAAAAACACAAACGGCGCGCTCTTAAAAAGCATACCCAATCCGTAAAACAGGCATGCAAGAACCGCGGCAATACTCATGCGGATCAGCAGAATGGCGGACAGCGCCCCCAGCACGGTCAGCGGATATACGCAGTTGCGAAACAGTGAAACCGACTGAACTGCCCTGCCAAGTTCCCCGTACCCATACAGCCAGCCCAAAAAAAGAATGTTCGCCCCCTCCTGCATCGCCGTATAGAGAACCGCCGCTGAAACCGTCATGCCAAGCTTTGCCGCCGCAAGCGGCAGATGCCCGTTCCGGCTGCCTTTTAACAACAGCAGCAGATTCATATCCCGCTCATAAAAAAGCACATAATAGCTTAAAACCGCCAGAAAAAGCAGCACAAAAACCGCGCCGTCACGGTATCCCGCAAGCGCCCGGAGCCCAAAACAGTTGTCCGCCCGCAGCACGGCTGCGGTAAACGGCGCAAAATCCCCGCAGCTTTTTACGATATTCCGGTAAACATAGCTCTCCGGATCCGCATAGATTGCCGTACCCATCATCCGGTCGGCGCGCGCCTGCATTTCTCCGACAAACGCGGCATACGAACCGATATAACTCTCCTGCGCTTCCCGGTCCTGCCGGTAATAGCCGTCCGTATCCGCCGCCTCATCCCCCGCAAGATATGCCTGATACCGTTCTTTCTGCTCATAAATATAATGGTAAGCCGGCGTATGTTTCTCATAAGTATACAGTGTCAGCAGATTTCCTGCAAAAAGCAGGACCGCGATAAGCAGGAATAATTTCTTTTTGACAAGCTTTACCCACTCGTACCTGAAAACGCTCATATCCCCTCTCATTCCTCCGCGCAAACGGCTCTTCTTACCGCACGCTCCAAAACTCTGCTTATTCATAGGGAATGACCGTACAGTCGATTTCCGCGCCGTGACAGCTTCCGATCTTACTCTTATCAAAACGCAGCACGCCCCAGCTGCCGTCGTCTGCCTGATAGGTGATCATCAGCCACCGGGCATCTCCGATCGGCGGTTCTTTTAACGGATTGACTCCGTCCGGCATCACAAGAGTATCCACCAATTCCATATTTTCATCATACACCCAGAAGGTCTCCGCCTCCTCATAATCCAGCCTGCCTGTCGCATTCAAATACACCAAAAACGAATTTGTATGGTACAGATACCTGCCGTCGCTGCGGATTCGATATCCCATCGGCGCATTCTCCATAAAAACTTCTACATTGGATCCGTCCAGGTCAGCAATGTATACCGTACCCTCACCCAAATAGAAGTCCTCTATATTGTTCTTGTCATATACATACGGAACAAACAATATCCGGTCCTGCCAAAAAGTCACGCTCGTAATCGTTTCTTCTTTCCTCATCCCCTCATACGTCAGCTCCCTGATTTCCTCATTGGCAATATCATAAATGAAGGTTTTGTAATACGGTGCTAACGCACCGCTGCCATCCTCCTCACTTCCATCCACCATAAAGTACACATAATTTCCATATGCCGTAGGCCAGTGGATACCCAGATAAAACACATTCTCCTCATCAAGCGCATATATCAGCCCCGGCTCCTTGACGGCATCCGTCAGGTCCAGCGCCTTCAGCGCAAAATGCTCCTCCATCTCCCCCTCCTCGTCATAGGTATAGAAATGTTCCGAATAATAGAAAACCCCTCTGTGAACAATCCACCCCTCAATGCCGACCCCCGACCAGTTATATACCTGTTCCTTCCTGCTTCCGTCTTCAAACAGCCGGTAAAGGGTCTTCTCATCCAAAAATCCCTGATCCGTGAGACAGTAAAGATATCCGTCGCAATATACGATTCCCTGTGAATAGGGATTGGAAAACTCGCCGTAATACAAGTAGGCATTACAAGATCTTCTCCTCTCCATATCCTTTTCACGGTCATGCAGACAGTCCACTTTGTTGCACAATGGCAGCAGCAGCCCCGTTCCATCATCCAGATAATAGACAAATTCGCCCTGACGGAAATAATATCCTTTTTCTCCCCTTTGCATTTGGGGCTCCCAATCCGTGTCCCCCTGCCTCATATATTGAAAATCGCTTCCCTCTATATAACTATCAGGCAGGGTATCTTTGCCGCAGCCGGATAGGATGAGCAAAAATATGGATACGGACAAACAAATCGTTCTTTTTTTCATTGACAACACTTCCCTTTATCTAATTTGCCCTGAATCATCTATGCACTCAGATTTGATCGATATCTGAGGCAGCCCATAGGACGGAACAAATCTCCCGCGCCAAGGACTGCCCCTGTTGACAGATCGGATCAATAGACTGTTCCTACCGTGCTGGTATAACTCCATGTAGCCCCTGTGGTTGCAACCACCCTATGATCTCCTTTTCCGCCAACTACGGTTCCGGCGCAATTGGATACATATGCGGTCGCCGACGCCCCTCCTATTGAAGCGACCGCTTTATTAGAAGTGTCAATAACCTTTATCAAACCATGATCACTATATACCGTCGCAGTCGCCTCTATCGTTCCCGGACATGAATACGAAGTCACGGCGGTCGCGCTGTTTGAATTCGTAGAAACGCTTCCGCTGACCTCATACCCGTTCAGCATATCTTTTGCATGTGCCGTAACTCCGGTGTATCCTGCTGCCAGCGACACGGTCAATATCACTCCTAACAGCTTCTTTGCAAAATTCTTCATAGCTTCTTCCTCCTATCCTTTATTTTGTTCTGCCGCAATTTTCTTTTAGCCGACTATTTGTATTTCCCGCTTTCCCCCTTCCTTGATAAAATGCAAAATCCGGTTCAAAAAAAGCATAACAAAACTACACAAAATAGAATATTCACCGTTCGAACCATGCTCTGCCCTTCCTGCTCCGTTTTCGCCGAGCAGCCCGTAGATTCCCGGTGTAAAGCAGGCGGAAAGATCATTGACTGCATACGTTTTCCCACCATTATAGCTCTTCCTGATCCCAGTCAGTTCTAATTCCATCTTTAGCCTCCATACTACAGCTTTTTTCTGAATATGCTTTCATGAAACCCTATAATATCCGGATCAGCAGTGTTGCAAGATCCTCTTTGAAATGATACAACATAACAGTTATAACACCCACGATGCCGATTCCGGCAAGCATGGCGGGCATTTCGCTCTTCACCGCCCGCGAAATCCTGAGCCCGACATAGCATGCTGCCATATAACTCAACGCTTTTAACAGAAATAAAAGCAGGATCATCATACCAAGTGAAACGCCGCTTGAAAAATACCCTGTCGTAATGTCACTGACTTTCTGTGCCGCGGTACTGAAATGATCGATTTTATAATAGCGAAGAAAAAGCGGAAACTCGGTCAGCACAAATACCATACCCGCGCACAAAAACGCACAGAGATTTCTGCTCCGGTCGATTCGTTCCCTTCCAAGACGCGTGGAGCGGATCAAAAAGCGCATATTCTTTTTTTCATCCATCGTAAAAATGCCGCCGGTCAGATATAACAGGACTGCCGTTCCCGCAAACCATATGATCAGGTCGTACCCGGTATCCATCCACAGTTCTTCATAAAACACCTCATCCAAAAAAAATTTCTCCTCAAGGCTGCCGGGATTCTCCCGCAATATTTCCAACTGGTTTTCCACCATACAAAACCCGGCTTCCATCATTTCCGCCCGCGCGATCCGCTCCTGATGCCGAAGCCGGTCTTCTTCGGACAGGACACTCCCGGCTTCTCCCCGTACTTCATCAAAAAACGCTCTCTCCTGCCCGATAAACAAAAGCTTATCTTCCGTGACCGGTCCGCCAAGCCGGTTTATGTAGTAGTGGTAGGACGCCGCTTTTGCAGTCCCATAATGCACCGCGTTCCATATCCCGAAAGACTCGCTGACGCACCATAAAAGCAGCACCAGAAGAACAATTCCTTTTTTCTGCTGAAACAGCATTTTATCATATTCATAATACAGCAGGCTGAGTCGTCTGTTTACGTGCGAGGCAAATCCGCGTACCCGCTGCATCAGCCGTTCCAGCCGTCCTTCTTTTTTTACCTGGCAGGTTTTGCAGAACGCAAAGAGTCCTCCCGATGCCGACAGGAACACGATCAAAACCGCGGCAGCAGCCGCGCACGGGTTCTTGCCCGCCGGATAACCGAATACGTTCAGATTATAATACTCACCCAACACCCCCTGCATATTCCAACAATAAAACGGATTGACGCATTTTAATCCGCCAAACGTCCCGCTGATCGAAAAGATCCTGCTGAACATGTATTCTGCAAGGAGTCCCGCACCCGAAATCAAAAGCACAAACGGGGCGCTCTTAAAAATCATGCCAAGCCCGAAAAACAGACACGCAAGAACCGCAGCAATCCCCATACGGATAAGCAGAATGGCAAGGAGCGCACCGGACACTGTCAACGCGTATGCACAATTGCGAAACAGCGAAACGGACTGTATGGCTCTTCCCGGATTCCCGTATCCGTAAAGGCGTCCCAAAAAGAGAAGCGCTATCCCTTCCTGCAGCAGTGTATAAAGAACCGCAGCCGAAACCATCATGCCAAGCTTTGCCGCCGCCAGCGGCAGATGTCCGTTCCTGCTGCCCTTTAACAGTAAAAGCAGATTCATATCCCGCTCATAAAAAAGTACATAATAACTTAAAACCGCCAGAAAGATCAGCACAAAAACCACACCGTCACGATACCCTGCAAGCGCCCGCAGCCCGAAGCCATTGTCAGTATGCAGCACGATTCCGTCAAACGGCGCAAAATCCCCGCAGCTTTTCACAAGGTTCCGGTAAACATAGCTTTCCGGTTCCGCATAGATCGCCGTTCCCATCATCCGGTCTGCGCGCGTCTGCATTTCACCGATAAACACGGCGTAAGAATCAATATAACGCTCCTGCTCCTCAAGGTCCTGCCGATAATAACCGTCCGTATCCGCCTCTCCGTCCCCTGCAAGATAAGCCTGATACTGTTCTTTTTGTTCATAAATGTAATGGTAAGCCGGCGTGCTCCTTTCATAGGTATAGAAAGTCAGCAGATTACCTGCGCAGAGCAGAAACCCGATCAGCAAAAATAATTTTTTTTTGACAAGCTTTACCCACTCAAATTGAAAAACGCTCATACTTCCTCTCATTCCGGCTCCGCTTATTCATAGGGAATGACCGTAAAGTCGATCTCCGCGCCATGATAGCTTCCAATCTTGCTTTTATCCAGACGCAGTACGCCCCAGCTGCCGTCGTCCTCCTGATAGATTGTATACATCCGCTCTGCATCCCCAATGGCAGGCGCTCCGAAATCTTTTACCGCCTCCGGAAGGACAAACGTATCCACCAGCTCGTTTTCCTCATCATACACCCAAAAGGTCTTCTTCTCGCTGTAATCCCAGTATCCCCAATCCGACATGGTAACCATCGTCCCGTTCGTCAGATACAGATACCTGCCGTCGCTTCGGGTGGCATAGCCCATAGACACGTCTTCCATAAAAATCTCCGCATTCGAACCATCAAGATCCGCAATGTAGATATTCCCCGTCCTGCGATAGGAGGTTTCGAGATCTCTTCCATCAAAAATGATCGGCATGAACAAAATCCGGTCCTGCCAAAACGTCACACTGAGAATCTCTTCTTGCTGTGTCATTCCGTCATAGGTAAGCTCGTAAAAGACTTCCTTTTTCATATCGTAAATAAAGGTCTTTTCGTAGGAGTCAAAGCTCCCGTCCTCCATAGCTATAACGCCCGAAATAATCGTATAGAAATAATTACCATATGCCATGAACCAGTTGCACCCCAGGTAATAAACATTCTTCTCGTCCAGCACATAGATTGCTTCCGGCTGCTCCATGCTCCCCGTTAGTTTCAGCTTTTTGATTGTGAACGAATCGCGTATATCTTCGTCCGACTCTTCTTCCTCATGCTCCGACGGAAAATAATGAATCCGCTCTACAAAAAAAAGCGTGTCTCTGTGAATAATCCAATCCTCCACCACAATATCGTCCCAACGGAAAGCCTGCTCCTTAGAAGAGCCATCCGCCGCGATCCGGTACAGTGTTGCCTTCTCATGAAAGGCGTTACTGTCTATCGATAAACAGTAAATATATCCGTTACAATATGCGATCCCCCTGCAGTTGGAACGCTCGAACTCATTCGCTACAAACGCATTGCAGGCTTCCCGCCGATCCCCATCTGTCTCGCGCTCATGCAGGCAGTCCGCCCGGTTGCACAGCGGTAGCAGCGTATCCGTTTTTTCATCCAGATAATAAATAAATTCCCCCCGCCTGAAATAGTATCCGTCCTCCCCCTTCTGCATCTCCGGAACATAGTCGGCGGAACCCTGCCGCATATACTGAAAATCGCTCCCCTCCACATAGGTATTCGGAAGTTCTCCCTTCCCACAGCCGGATACTACAAACGCACACGACAGGATGCACATCCGCCAAAGCGCTTTTTCCATTGATTTTACCATTTTCACCCTAACCTCCATAATCCCGCTTCACGGCACATATAGGTAAGAAAAACGCTCTCCTTCGCGTTTTCTTATGTGAAGTTTAAGAACGACTCCACTGCACGGACTTTGCTTCCGCGCAGTGGAATATCACTTAACGATGCAGCCTTCAGCTCTTGGAATTTCCGATTCTGGTTGTCTTATGCCAATCTCCCGTTTTAGTAACCCAGTGTTCTCCTCTTCCGCCCGTGACTACGGCATTCCCCGAAGACGGCACTGCGGCCGTGGCAGATACACCCCCGATCTGTGCCACGGCAATGTCCGACGCATTCTCAAGGAACAGCATTCCATACGTAAAAGATACAAATGCCTGCGCCTTGATCGTCGCAGGCTGCGAGTAAGACGTCACGGCTGTCGCGCTGTTCGAGTTTGTGGAAACGCTTCCGCTGACCTCATACCCGTCCAGCATATCCTTAGCCTGCGCCGGAATACCGATATACCCTGCCGCCAGCGACAAAATCAACGCCGCGCCTAACAGTTTCTTTGCTGCTTTTTTCATTGTCATCCTCCTTCTCCCGTCGGATTCCCTTTTTTCACAGGGAATGTGAAATAGTACCAATTTGAATATAACACTCGTAGAGCAATAAAAGAATGACGTTTTTGGAAAAATCCAAAAACGTCATTCATATAAGCTACTTTCCCCGCTTAGCCGCACTCATATTCCATCACTTCCCGCATTCACGCGCGAGCACGACGACCCTGCCGCTCTGTTCATCCGGCGCATTGTTCGTATAATCGTCAAACGCGCACTCAAAACGCAGTCCGGCGCGCGAAAGCAGCTCCTTAATCTCTGAGAGCTCATAGCCGCGCTGCATATGCGTCTCCGTATGCTTCCGGTAACGTCCGTCCGGCTCCTGCAGAAAGAGCGTCAAGTCATATTCATTGATGCAGCTTTCCGCATCATACGCATTTTCCCAAATAAAACTGCAATCATCACGGTTCTCCGCTATGACCGCATCCCCGATCTCGTCACGGTATTTATGTACCGTATTAAAATCAAACAGGAACACCCCGCCGGGGTCCAGATAATTATTGACCAGCTTAAAACAGTGAAGAAGCGCCTCCGGCTCCGTCAGATAATTGATGCCGTCGCAGCAGCAGACAACTGCGCGCACAGTCCCATACAGTTCAAATGACTCCATATCCTGCATTAAATATAATACGTCGATCCGCGCTTCTTCTTTTTTTCGCACTGCCTGCTCCAGCATATCCGCCGAAGCGTCCACACCGATCATATCATAGCCCGCCGTATGCAGAAGTTCGGTCATATTGCCGGTCCCACAGCCAAGCTCTAACACCAGCCCGTCCGTAATACCATGCCCGCGCAGCTTAGAAACGAGAAAGAGGCTCCAGCCCATATAAGGCGTCTCATCCATAAGCTCATCATACACCCGCGCAAAATCTGTATATGCTTCCATACGCCGACCTCCTTATTTCTCCTGCTGCCAGCTATTTTTCGCCAAGCTTCATCGCCACAAACGTACCTGCCGCAAGGCATACGATTCCGGTCAGTACGTTTACGACCGTCAGCGCGGGATAGCTTCCCAGCAGAATGATCGCAACAGGAGACGCGGCGATCAGTCCGATGATCGCCAGATATGCATAGAGCGGATACTTCTCAAATAAGATCTCCACAAGCTTCGCAATCGCAAAAATACCAAATATCACACCGATGCCAAATGGGATCAGCACGCCGCAGCCTGCCAGAATCCCGTTCATATCAAACGCTGCCAGTGCACGGAAAAAGTCGCTGATCTCGGCAATGATCGGATTATAATAACCTAAAAGAAGCAGCATCATCGAACCGCTGACTCCCGGAATGACCATCGTCGCGGAGGCAATGATCCCGACGCCGAACAGCTTTAGCACATTAATGAACGTAAAGCTCATATTCGCCGCCGCGCCTTCCTTTTCCCCGATTGCAGCCAAAAAGATGACCAGTGCGCAGAAAATAACGCCTGCCGCAATATGTCCCGCATGAATCTTCGCATTTTTCTCTTTTTTCACATTCTGCACACGCTTCCAGATCGCGGGAAGACCGCCGATCACGAGACCGATAAACAGCAGATTTGTCTGCACTGGAAAATTCAAGAACAAATACTCTAACCCAAACGAACTTGCGATGATCGCAAGGCCCATACCGACTGCGATCGGCAGAAGATAAAGTATGCTCTTTTTGAACTCCCTGAACAGATGCGTGATACAATGAATGATCTTGTCATAAATTCCCATGGATACCATCATCGTGCCGCCGCTCACGCCCGGAATGATGTTTGCAATTCCGATGATCATACCATGTATGATTGTTTTTACCATCTCTGTCACTCTCCATTTCTGTCCATAATCTCATCCCGCTTTTCAATTTCCCCGCGCGGTGATATATTCCCTCAAAAATGCAAACAGCGCATCCATTTCCTCATCCGTTCCGATTGAGATCCGCAGATAATTGTCAATGCGCGGCTTATCCCAATGTCTCACATAAATATTATGCTCCCGGAGCGCCTCAAATAATTCTTTCGCACTGTATTTCTCATGGGAAGAAAAAATAAAATTGCTTTTGGAATCCGTAAACGAAAATCCCAGCGCCGCAAGCTCCTTTTTGCTCCGCTCCCTCGTCGCGACCACTTTGTCGGTGATCTCACGGAAGTAAGCGTCGTCTCGCACCGCCTCCACGCCCGCCGAAAGCGTCACACTGTTCATCGTATAGGAATTAAACGAGTATTTCGCATCCTGCAGACAGGAGATCAGCTTGGGTGAGCCAAACGCGTAACCAATGCGTAATCCCGCGAGCGCCCGCGACTTCGAAAATGTCCGTACGACGAGCAGATTTTCATAACGGTCGGTCAGCCTTAAGCAGCTTTCCCCGCCAAAATCAATATATGCCTCGTCCACGATCACGACTGCATCGGGGTTCGCGCGCAAAATACGCTCAAACATGGCAGCCGGGGCAAGTTCGCCGGTCGGCGCATTCGGGTTCGGAATGATCACACCGCCATTTGGCTTCAAATAATCTTCTTCTTTAATCCGAAAATGATCGTCCAACGCCTGCACCTGATACGGGATCCGAAACAATTCTGCCCACACATCATAAAACGAATAGGTGATATCGGGAAACAGAATCGGCAGCGACGGATGATTGAAAAAAGTAAGGAACGCCATCGCTAGCACGTCGTCAGAACCGACTCCGACAAACACCCGCTCTTTTTCCACGTCATAATAAGCGGCAAGCTCCGAACGCAGCGGTTCCGTTCCCGCATCGGGATATCTGCGCAGCAGATCCGCATCGTACTCATGCAGTACGCGCTTTACTCCCGGCGCAGGCGGATACGGCGATTCGTTCGTATTTAATTTGATCACGCCCTGTCCCTTGGGCTGTTCGCCCGCAGTATAGGGCGTTACTTTTCTCACATTTGCTTCCCAGCTCATCACATACCTCCCAGACTCCATCTGGTATCGTACCAAATTTTAACAGATATTGCAACGTCCGGTCCGGATTTAAGATTACTTGATTTGAGATCATGAATAAAGAAAATCATTGTTTCGGTCAGATCAAGCCCTGATATGCAGCTCCACCGTCCGCTCCGCCTCAAACTCCCGCTGCATGCTGCGGTAACGGAGCAGCAAGGTTTCCCCTTCAAAGCGTTTATGACACAGAAGTCCGAAACGAATACGCAGAGCGTTCGTTCTGGAATTGCGGATGATCTGCTTTGTGAGCGGCACCACACGCAGCTTCTCCTGCTTGTCCGTTGTCACATGCGTAAATCCGGCAAAGCGATAATGCCCCCTCTCATCCCTTGTATCAATTCTGATCCCAAACAGCAGGATCCATCCTAGAAACGCCGCAGCCGCAAGCCCCGCCGCACAAACCGTCAGCACCACGGCACTGTACGGGGCGTGTGCCGCGCCCGGAGCACCTTCCGTTTTGCGCAGCATCGCCGCCTCCTGTGCATCCGCAGAGGCAAGCAGCTCTTCCTGAATGACCGCCTCCTCTTCGCCGATGCCTCCGCCCATGTCTGTTCCATGACTGCCTGTTTCCGCGTCGTCACTGTTTGTTTCCGCTCCGTCCCCGCCGGTTCCCGTTCCGTCTTTGTCCGCGTCATCTTCCTCCGTACCGCAGCCGGTCGTACTCTCAATACGGGGCAGGCTGTCCGGATAGTGCTGCGGCAGTCCGCTTTCTGCGCTTCTTCCGCTCAGCATCCCTCCCAGCCCGTTTCGCTTTCCATCCTCATCAGCACGCTTATCAACGGAGATCCCGTATCCCCCCTTATCACTTTCCATTGTATTCTGATTCCCTTTTCCGCCTGAATTTCCTCTGCCTGTACTGTCTGTTCCCCCGATGATTCCGGCTGCTCCGGAACCTTTTCCTGTGCCGCCGCTTTCGCCTGTGCGCCCGGTATCTCCCGTTTCACGACCGTCTGTTCCATAAGCTTTCGTTCCGGTATTTCCATCTGCGCCGTTTTCGGAACTGTTTCCTGCCGTGCCTGTCCCGGAATTGCCCGTTCCCGGCGCCGTATCGTCACCGACACTGCCCGGCATTCCTGTTCCAACATTGGTATTGCCCGTCCCCTGTGCGCCGCCTGCTGTTCCGCTTCCTGTTCCGCCTGTACCGGTTCCGGAGCTTCCTGCAGACCCGCTGTTTCCGCCATTACCGCCTCCCGCGCTTCCTGCCGTTCCGCTGCTTCCCTGTCCGCCTGTTCCTCCTCCGTTTCCGCCGCCCGGAGCGGGTGTCGGCTGCGGACGCTGTTTTTTCTCTGCGCGGAAGGAATAGCGCGCGACATTTCCCGCTCTGTCCTTCACGGCGATCTCAAGCGTACCGCTTTCCGATAATTTTGTGGAATTCCCAACTATATAGACCGCTCCTCCGTCAAAAGAATAGGGTTCGTCAGCAAGTCCGCTTTCGGCATCCTGCGCCTGCACGCAGACCGTCAGACTGCCCTCATACCAATCATGAACGGACGGGCTGGTCGATACAGAAATACCCGGTGCTTCGGTATCAATGCGACTGACTGTCGTTTCCGCTGTGCTGACGTTTCCCACGGCGTCACGCACGCTCACGCGGTAGGTTCCGTTTTTCGTGACCGTATAGGAATTGGAAGCTCCCCAGCTTGCGCCGCCGTCAAAGGAATAAGCCTCCGCGTCAAGCCCCGACTGCGCGTCAGACGCGCTGACGAGCAGTTCCACAGACGACTGCCATGCATCCGACGCTGCCTGAAAAGAACCGATCTGCGGCGGCGTATGATCGATATGATCGACCGTTACGGAAATCGTCGGAGAAAAATCAACATTTCCGCTTCCGGTAAGCCCCAACTGATAAGTGCCATTTTCCGTCACGTGACAGCTTGCTCCGCCCGGACTTCCATTCCATGTGAAGCCGGAAATGTCGATGCCTCCCTCGTGCACGGAATAGGAAGCGTTCAGATCCAGTTCCTTCACCCAATCCCGTGTGGAGGGATCGCAGGAAAATGATACTGCCGCTGCGCCGTCTCGTCCACAATTGGTTTCATAATACACCGACGTACCCTGCCCGCTGCACCTCGGTTCATCCACTTTTCCCGGAGAGGACCACCTCGTGCCGCACTGACCGCATACATAAATAAAATCCGTGCCATTAAATCCGACACTGACATTATAAGAGTGACAGTCATATGTCTCCGTTTTTTTCGTACCAAAGCAGCCTCCGCCGTTTTCCCTGCTTCCGGTATGACGATGCGTCAATTGTCCGCCCTCTGCATGCGCCTTTCCGGTACAGCCCAAAAATGCAGTCAGAAAAAAAAGCGCCGTAAACACCGCCCTTACAGCAAATATGCGATTGTTTTTCATAAAAAAATACCTCCCTTTTGTAGATCATGCCTGACCAATTACCTGATCATTCGTTACATGTTAAATGTTGGAAAGCACGATTGAACGATTCCATCAATCATGTGTGGAGCAGAACGCTCCATGAAACGCTGCAGCTTTTGCCAATTGGAAGATTATTGTAGCATGCTTTTTGCGATTTGTCTATTGATTTTCATCAAAAAGTTTTTTAATATAATACTATCGCAAATGGTATCGCGATATACATAAGAATATGAAAATACAAAAGCAGCGGCGGGCCGAACGGATGCCGCTGCCGTGAATAGAGGATAACATGGTCTTTTCCAGTCTTGAATTTATATTCCGGTTCCTTCCGGTCTTTTTAATCCTGTATTTTATCACGCCTGCAAAACATCGCAATCTCACGCTCTTTGGCGGGAGCTTGATTTTTTACGCGCTTGGCGAGCCCGTCTATTTGATTTTAATCGTGCTTTCGATCCTGGTCAATCATCACTTTGGACTTTGCATCGCGCGTTGTCCGCGGCGTCCGAATAGACGGAGATTTTATTTTGTATCGGCAATGATCTATAATTTTGGCATGCTTTTTGTATTCAAGTATACGGATTTTCTGATAGAAAATATCAACTCTGTAATCGGATTGATCAACCGCAATACCGGTATTGGGCTTATGCCCATTCCGCTTCTCCATCTTGCACTGCCGCTTGGCATCAGCTTTTATACATTTCAGATCGCTTCTTATATTATCGATGTTTACCGCGGTTCTCAAAAACCGGAGCGCTCCGTTGTCACACTGGGAACGTACCTGTGCATGTTTCCACAGCTGATCGCCGGACCGATCGTTCTATATCCCGATCTGTCAGCACAGCTAAAAACGCGGCACGTATCTCTTGAGGATTTTGAGGACGGCCTGAAGACTTTTGCCCTGGGACTCGGCTCTAAGGTGCTGCTTGCAAACCGCATTTATCTGCTTTGGAATGAGATTCAGGTGACAGGGTTTGACGGCATTTCAACACCGCTCGCATGGTTGGGCGCATTTGCATTCTCTTTTCAGATATTTTTTGATTTTTACGGATATTCACTGATGGCGGCCGGGCTCGGGCGAATGCTTGGTTTTTCTATTCCGGAAAATTTCCGTTTTCCGTATGCGGCATCCTCCGTCTCCGATTTCTGGCGCCGGTGGCATATTACACTCGGCTCCTGGTTCCGCAACTATGTTTATATTCCCTTGGGCGGTAATCGAAATGGCAGGCTCCGCACGATCCGTAATTTGTTTCTCGTCTGGGCCTTAACCGGTTTATGGCACGGTGCGAGCTGGAATTTCATCATATGGGGATTATTGTTTTTCGTGCTGATCGCATTGGAAAAGCTGTTCCTTGGAAAAGTGTTTCACAAATGCCGCTTTCTGGGGCATCTGTATATCATCGCCCTCATTCCGGTCACATGGGTCATTTTCTCCGTCACGGATCTGTCCTATCTTTGGACTTACCTGACGAGATTATTTCCGTTCCTGAACGGCTCGTCCGTGTGGGCTTTTGGCACACAGGATTATATTTACGCTTTGCAAAATTTCGGTCCACTTTTTGCATTGTGTATCCTTTTTTCCACACCGCTGCCCGCAAAGCTGTACCGGAAGCATAAAAAGAACCCGCTGATCATTCTTACTTTACTTGGCATTTTCTGGCTGAGTATCTACTATTTAGTGGTCAGCACCAACAATCCTTTCCTTTACTTTCGATTTTGATACTGTTAACGCTCCTGTTTCAATCACTAAAAAAGGCGTGATCCGACATGAAAATAAAAAACTTTCTGCATCATATAACAAAAATACCGCTCCTGTGCCTCATTACTGTCACGGTCTTTCTTTCTGACAGCATTTACGACGGTATTCTGCCGTGGCCTTCGCCATTCCATATCTCGCTGTCCTATGTGGACGATTCCTTCCATTTTTCTGCGGGCTGGAATTCCGGACGCCCTGCAAAAGGAACCGTAAACGCACCGGATACAGACATGCCTGCAGACAACGATTCTCCTTTGGATGTGGCAGACGGCAGTGAACCTATTTCCGGTCATGATAGCGATGCCATCGAAACTGTCATCGATCAAGCCGGTGCTGATGGCGAAACAATTCCTGATTCTGTGGATACTGACGGCGAAACAAGTTCTGATCCTGTAGATGCCGGGGGCGAAACGACTCCTGATCAGGTTGATACTGACGGCGAAACGATTCCTGGTCCCGTGGATACTGACGGTGAAACGAGTTCCGGTCATGGCGGCGGAGACGGACCCTTGCAGCAAACAGGTGCAGATTCCGGTATCCCGGAACAACCGGACGACACACAAGTCACACTTGGCGAAGACGGTCTTCCTCTCGTTTCCTATATGCAGGTCGAAAATGATTATTTTGATGACGCCGTCTTTATCGGCGATTCCCGCACGCGGAGCCTCCAGCTCTATGCGGACTTGGAGAATACGACTTTTTTGGCTGACACAGGACTGACGATCTATACAGTTCTGGATAAAAAGCTGACGCCCTCCACCTCGAATACGAAGACAACGGTGACGGACTATCTGGCAGAGCACCAGTTCAAAAAAGTTTATGTGATGCTCGGCATCAATGAACTCGGTACCGGAACTGCGGAAAGCTTCTGCCGTTCCTATAGCGAGGTACTTGACAAACTGCGTGAACTGCAGCCGGACGCCATTATTTATGTTCAGGCGATTTTGCATATCTCCGAAAGTAAGGATAAGGAACACACTTATATCAATAATGCCGCGATCATTGAGCGCAATGAGGCTTTGAAATCCCTTGCCGACAACGAGCATATATTCTGGCTGGACTCCAATCCCTCTATCTGCGACGAGAACGGCTATCTGATCGATGACTATACCTTTGACGGCGTGCATCTTCAGGCAAAATTTGTTTATCTTTGGACGGATTACTTAAAACAGCATGCCGTAAAACAGGCGGCTCCCCCCTATCAGCCTTCCTTTTCACCGCCGCCACAGCCTCAGGCGGTTACATAAAAATTTTTCTAATAGGTCAACCCCGGACGCTCATATACTGATACAAATAGCTGACGGGTTTTGACTATGAGACACAAAACGGACGAAGCATGCGAACAATCCTACTTAAGCTGGCTGTTAGAAAAAGGAATTCTCTCACTCTGTTTTCTTTTTGCCGTATTTGCGCTGATCACCGGAATTCAGAAACATTATCCGAAGGCCGCCGCCACAAGCAGCAGCGTCGGCGGCAGGAATCTCCCGATCTACTGCGTGGATACCCCCGATAAGAAAATAGCCCTGACCTTTGACGCCGCATGGGGAAATGAAGATACACAGAACATATTAGACATTCTGGCAAAATACAATATTCATGTCACATTTTTTATGACAGGAGGCTGGGTGGAGAGTTACCCCGACGACGTAAAAGCCATTCTTGCCGCAGGTCACGATCTCGGCAACCACAGCGAAAACCATAAAAACATGAGCCAGATTTCAGACGCCGATAAAAAGCAGGAGCTCATGAGCGTCCACGAGCGCGTCAAAGAACTGACCGGTTATGATATGTTCCTGTTTCGGCCGCCATACGGCGATTACGACAATGCCGTGATCCGCGTTGCCGAGGAATGCGGCTATTACCCGATCCAATGGGACGTGGATAGTCTTGACTGGAAAAATTACGGCGTGGATTCCATCATCCAGACTGTCTGCAATCACAAGCACTTAGGCAATGGCTCCATCATTCTTTGTCACAACGGCGCAAAATACACGGCGGAGGCCTTAGAGACTATGATCACGACGCTTCTCGACGCAGGATACGAATTCGTACCGCTCTCCGAGCTGATCATACGGGAAAATTATCATATGAATTCAGAAGGGCGGCAGATTGCGGATTAAAGGCCATTTAGCGCCGTATGTAGCAAACTCTGAGTAGCTGCAATTTTCAGGCAGCAGCTTAGGTTCCCAAGCTGCTTGTGTGTAGTTTTATAAGAAATGGGGATTTTTTTTGAGACAGCAGATTTTTAGAACCGGAAATTTTAGGAAATCCTTGCATTTTCCCAAATCAGATGCTACAATATCAATATACAAAAGAAAGTGATATGCCAAAGATAAGGGTGCACAATCAATACATGGAAAGTCCCTGATGTTTCCGCATCAGGGACTTTTTTTGATCAGGCACCAGATTACCACTTCTTATCGATCATCAAATACTCTCTGGTCCTCGCTCTCACTTTCGTAATCAATTGCGAATTATCATGTCGTTTTTCATTGAACTCATTATAGATTCCTACCGTATTAATGCCGAATTTTTCACTATTTTTCCTTTTCTCATAGACATTACACACAAAATCTTCTAATAGCTGTTTAAGATTTATCGTAATATCATCATAGATATTTTTAATGATCTTTTCCATAAGCGCTTTCATTTCTTTGGGTAGAAAAGCATTATTCATGAGGCTTTGATACCGTTTCATTGTCTCATAATATTTTCTTGTGAGATAGATGATTTCAATATCAATTTTTCCCTCTTTCAAGCTCTCATAAAATTTATTACCAAAATCGATGTCCGCCTTAGCCTCATCTTTTCCATATAAATGAATGGACTCCGGCTTTTCAAACATTTCCAGCTGGCCGCCTCTTTTTACGATCATCCCTCCCACCAAATGCTTATCGCATTCTTTTTGCAGCATTTCTGCTCCGTTAAGAACAAATCCTCACTGGTTTAGGATCTTATAAGTATTCAACGTTACGATTTTATATAAATCTAAATCAAGAATCAGTTGATTATCATCGGAAAAGGCTTCCATAATATCAATCAACAGATCAGTCTGTCTCTTTATTATCTCTGAGCGCAGCGGCTGTAATATCGTATATCGGGCACGCTTATACGTCAAAACAGCGATAACAGTAGCGATCAAAGTAAAGATGATCCACAAAATATCCTTAATCGTGGAAATATTATTCGATGACCATTTTAGTACATCTGTAAACATATTATTATCCTGTACGATGTCTTCAAAAAAAGAAACACTATATCCTTTCTTTTGTATTGTAAAATCTTATAACATATGATCGCTTTCGTCAATTTCTTCTTTAATATATAATCTCTTCAAAAAGTTTATATTTGAAAGTATGCTATGCATTATTTCATTTTCAATGAATTTTTGCGTAGCTCTTGTATTCTTCAACAACAAATGCTACAATACCAGTATACAAAAGATAACAGTGCTTAATATGCACACAAAGGGGGCTGCCACACTGAATAGTAAGTGAGGCAGCCTCAAAATTTATTCCGTCATTTCAATAAACTCTTTATGAGCACAACCATGAGGATACATAATATATCCACTTACAGGTTTCCATTTAACTCCCCGAGCAGGGCTCAAGCCTACAACAATTCGATCAACAGCCGAATGCTCTACCATTGCATGATCTGAAACTGGAAAGTGCAAAAATCGGAGCACATATTCCTGTTTTGACAGTCCCTGCGGCAGATTAAGCTATACCATATAGCGCATGACGGCATCAAAGAAAATCTCCCGCATCTTTTCATAACCGATCAGGTTTTAGTCAAACAGTTCTGCATATTCTTTTGAAAAGCAGAACAACGGATTCACCTCTACATCCATGCCTTCCATTGTACTGTTGTTTATATTTTTCTTTTAATTCACCGAATATACATTTATTATTCATTGCAAAGATATAAAAGACAAAATATGAGTTTACAAATTACGACTTTTACTCTTTTTATCCGATGTAAGCTTACAAATAAAAAATCTAAAAAAAGGATGGTACAATTATGGACGAAATGGTATTAAGAACACAAAAATATCTTAACGCTATGTATGGTGGCAACAGTGGATATGATGTAATTGCCGAAGACGGGAAAACCGGTTGGGGAACCATACACGCCTTAACAAAAGCATTCCAAATCGAATTAGGCATTACACAAACTGCAAATAACTTCGGACCAACAACAGTTAAACTTTTTAATGCACAATACCCCAACGGGATCATACAGCAGAATGCAAATGATACCACAACCAGCAGAGTCTACGCTATCATTCAGGGTGCATTATGGTGTAAAGGATATAGCACAGGTGCATCAGGTATTACAGAACATTTTTACGGCGGCACCGGAGCGGCTGTAAAAGCACTAAAGGAAGATGCCGGATATGAAAATTCGGATTCTACCGTCACGCTCAATGTAATGAAAGCGTTACTTTCAATGGATCAATTTATTGTAATACACGGACAGGGTGGAACCTTTCTAATCCGGAGCATTCAGCAACAATTAAACCGAAAATATGAGGACTATATCGGGTTAATTCCCTGTGATGGTCTATACGGAAGAGAAATGAATAAGGCGCTTATTAAAGTGCTGCAAGCTATAGAAGGATTTTCGGCAAGCGAAGCAACCGGTACCTTCGGATCGCAGACGAAAGCACGATGCCCCATTCTACCGGATACTTCTGGCGAATTAACAGACAAAGAGGTTGAAGATGCAACCTATCTGTTAAAATACGCCTTATGCTGCAATGGGTACACAGTCGGCATCAACAATGCTAATTGGGATTATACACTAAAATCAACTGTTGCACAATTCCAAAACGACCTAAAATTAGATGTAACGGAAACCGCAGACATAAACACGTGGATGTCCTTACTCCTTAGTAAAGGTAACCCTGATAGAGCTTGTACTGCGTGTGATACGCGATTCGAAATAACAGCAAGCCGTGCGGCAGAATTAAAAAGTAAAGGTTACAATATTGTTGGTCGATATCTTACGGGCGGTGAATTCAAGGGGCTGAGGGCCGATGAACCAAAAAGAACTTTGAATAATGGATTGTACCTCTTCCCCATTTTTCAAGAATCCACGACCGACATTTCTTATTTTACCAGTCAGCGAGGTAAGACAGATGCTAAAAGGCGGTTCAAGCCGCCCGTAAATTGGGTATTCCAGAAGGAAACATCATTTACTTTGCCGTTGATTTAGACGCCACATCATCAATGATAGCGAACTATATACTACATTACTTTAAGGCTCTTTCAGAATCAATAGACCCTGTATTTTTGATCGGCGTGTACGGGACAAGAAATGTATGTACTCAGGTCTGCGAGTCAGGATATGCCGAAACCTGTTTTGTAAGTGATATGTCAACCGGCTACAGCGGTAATATGGGTTTTAAAATTCCGTCAAACTGGAACTTCGACCAGTATGCCGAAATTAATATGGACACTGTGGCTGACGGAAAATGGGCCATTGATAAAGATGCGTATTCAGGAAAATTTGAGCCAGTTAAGTCGTTGGAGGTTTATACATATTTGCAGCCGTCTAAACCAAATATTCCTGGAAGTCCAACAATATCAGAGGTCCTTCCCTTAATCGAAAGATTGGAAGATTTGTATACTGAATGGTATCAGCGGCAATACGCCACCGAAGACAATCCGGAACCCCATCCGGCACCAATAATATTAGCGTCCGGAATTACCAATTTTTTAAGAAGTATTGCATATACTTCTATGTATTGGACAATCGGTCTGCTTAGCGCTATCAACACAGACTTTGTCAGTTATGTGCAAAACAAAAGTCAAGAAAGCGGCACATATAATGGTCTATACGATAACCTCTCCCAGTATATGCGTTCTGGAGATCAGGTACTTATTTCTGACGAACATGACGGCCTAATTGATTTAAAGCATATGGCGGCTACGGCAGAAGCCTATTTCGGTATAAATACCGTTCCGAGATCATGGGTAGGATGGGCTGGAGACTTAGCCTCATCGATGCAAGATACTACTAACCGACTAAATGAAATTGGCGGAAACTGTCAGGATATTGCAGCTTCACTGGTTGGTGCATCAGCGTCACAATTCGCATTTGAGGATTTGTGCGGGGACGCAGATGCCATCAAGATTGCGCAAATAATCACAAAATCATCCTCATCTGCGCATTCTTTCTCTGAGTCACTTAGAGAATACTATGCCAACTTTGTATCAAATCGATTTACCTATCTTCTCGAAGATATCGGCTGCTCAGAATATTTACAGTCTATAAAAGACGCAGTAAAGGAAATAATAGAAAACGACAGCGACTTAATTCTCATGTACTTTGGGAAAAATCCTTCTTCAGAAGTAGTCGAATCCTGTTGTAACTCCTTTGCAAACTATGTATATTTCGAGCTATAAGCGAAAGTGCATTCAGCTAATCTAAAATAACAAATTCTCTGTAAAATAACTACTTTAACTCAGGCAGATTGCTATCAAAAGCATTCTGTCTGAGCTATTCTTTTTTATTGAGCAGTATATATCTATTCATCAATTCCCTTAAACGGCAAAATGTAATATGCTGTGGGCTGCTCTGAACCTGTCAACGCAATCTGAACTCCCTCTTCTAACCATTCTATTTGATAAGCAGCAGGAGCCCCGTCATTAGCAACATCCGCCTGAAACGATGTCCTGTAATAAGCACGCGGCGCCTCACCCTCCGGAATCACTTCAAAAAGCGTTATCTGAAGATGATCCTCTCCAAATGGAAAATCCGGCTCTGCGATTCTTGTGATCAGCAAAGTGTAATCACCCGCTGGTGACGCCTCTCTTAGAAGCTCCGTATTATCAGAAACCGTCATATCCCTATACCTGTCTGAATTTATTCCCTCAGAGTCTTCAGTTCCTGCGGTCTTATTTCTGGCGTTGAATAATAGAATGAGAATCAATAAGATAGTTTCTATCACCAATAATCCCGTTGCAAGATTTTTTTTCATCTCTATCAGTCCCTCCATTTATACCTATACATTCCTTCTGTCAAGGCTATTCACAGAGCTGAAAATCATGAGTATAAATGACAGAATAATCACCTTCCGCACCGTGTACGACCTTTTCTTCTGTCCCTACATTTTCGCCGCATACCCAAAATGAGCCATCCGCCTTCTGAATCACTGTATTGTTTAAGAGTCTTGGCCAGACATCATCAAACTCTGAAATATCATCAGGCACAGTGTACCTCTGATTTCCCGCCCACGCCAAAGCAATTGTGTCTGCATCCGGCTGCGGATAATCTACAGCAAGGTCAGTCCAAACCATAACCACTCCTTCTGCAACTTTTGTTGGCTCACTAATCACGGTAAGGTCTGCAACACCGCAGTTTCCTGCACTATTGTATCCCCAAGTCCATACTGTTCCATCCTGAAGTAATGCCGCATGGTTAAACCATCCACCCGTGATGAAAACCGCATTTTCTAAAATTTTTTGGGGCTTGTCGATGAAGTATACATTTTGCGACATAACGTTACCTTCCATATAAACTGTTCCCCATGTCCATACTGTTCCGTCTTCCTTCAGACAGACAATATCATCTCTTCCACAGCAGGCATAAATCACATTTTCCATCAGCAGGACCGGCATTGTTATAGTATTATGTTCCCCGTTTACATACTGAGCCCAATCCCACTTTTCATATTGCTGCAGCGCGCCGCATCCGGCGTTTCCCAAGCCATAAAGCTTATGATCTGCGGTAAGATAAATAGCAAACCCTGTCTGGGAATAGTCTACATGAAGCACATTTTCCGCAATTTTTACTTTTTGATAATAAAATTCATAATCCTGAGTCCCCTGACCCAATTGTCCATATTCATTTTTTCCACTGCCCCATAAAACATTGTCAGCATCAATATCATAGAGCTGGGACGGATTTCCCGTTTTCGTAGTATAGTATTCTGCGATATTCAAAGAAACATTTAATTGTGCCGGTTCATCCGGTTCATTTGGCTCGTCCGGTATTTCATTATTTTTTGCGGCAACACTCCCTTTTCCATCACCAGATGTATCTGCATCTGGCATCATATCTTTATGAGTAAACGCCAGACATACTATGAGGACCGCGACTCCCAAAATCAGAATAGCCAGGATTCCTTTTTTCGTTTTCCTGAACATTGCCAGATTCTTAACTCTTTCCTTTGTATTCCCTTCTCCAAAGTCTACCGGAATCACACGAATCATACGCCGTTTCGTTGCGAGTGACAGCAGAGATGCAGAATAATCCGCTTTGACAGTCTCTCCCAGCCTTTTTATGACCGCCTCATCACAGCTCATTTCCATATCCCTGCAAAAAAGTATAAATGCAATCCACACCATCGGATTAAACCAATGAATACACAGTGCAATAAACGCTACCGGTTTTATGATATGATCAAAACGCCTGATATGAAACTTTTCATGTAAAATAATGCATTTCTGTTCTTTCTCACTTAAGTCTTCCGGTAAATATATTTTGGGATGAACTATACCCATAACAAACGGAGATATGTTTTCATCCACACGATAAATGTTTTCTTTTATGAGAATTGACATTGATACTCTACTGCGAATACTGGCGGCTGATAATACACAATACAGAAATAAAGCACCTATTCCTGCCATCCAGACATATTTCCCAAATAAGATAAACAGCTCCTGCCAGGAAGCCTCTCCCGCCTTAGCTCCTCCGTTCAGATATGGTCCCGCGTGCGCAGCTTGTTCACTTACAGCCATATTTCCCATCACACTTCCAATGTTTGGAGCCAACAAATCTTCAGGCAATCTATTACCATCGTTTTCAGTCAGATCAGCGTCTTTTTCCTGCACATATTCTCGAAATGCAGGCGTTAAATTCGGAATCGGGCTGATCTTTGACTCTAATGTAACAGGACAGAGAAGCCTGAATAAAACAACGCTCCAAAGCATATAAGAAATATATTTTGGATATCTCTTTAACAAAAAGCGTGCAATCAATACGATGGCAATGACTATGCTTGCTGCCCGGCTCATGTCCAAAACCTTTACGAAAATCTGTTCCAGCATATGTCACCTCCTCATGGAATCAATGATTCTTTGAATTTCTTCAATTTCATCATCCGTAAGTTTTTTTCTTGTTCCAAATGCAGCTAAAAAAGCAGGCAAAGAACCCCCGAATGCTTTTTCTACATATAGCTCACTGTGACATGCATAAAACTCTTTTTGGGAAATCAGGGAAGTAACAGTACCATTTAGATTTTGAAAAAGACCACGTTCACACAATCGCTTTAATACCGTAAAAGAGGTGGGCTTCTTCCACCCAAACGCAGCATTTGCCAATTTCGCCAAGTCTCCTGACGAAATTGGTTCTTTCTCCCAAATCATATCCGCAAACTTTGCCTCGGCAGTTCCCATTCTCAACTCGTGCATAGTGTTGTCCTCTGTATTCTACAATATGTAATATGCTCTATATTACACCTTGTAGAATACAAGGTCAATATATTTTTCATACATACATCCTTATTTATCAAATAATAATTCTTCAGTTTACAATTTGGTTCAAACTGTCTTTCTCTTATATAGATTTGCAAATCTACTAAAAATTTTATAGGTAGTGTCAAGTAGGCTATGAATGCGCTCCGTCGGCTTGACCGGAAAGCAGCTGTGCCGGATGAACATTTGCGAAGGGCTCTGCTATGCGGCCTTTGCCGCCCTGGCTGTTCTGCTGATCGGACTTCCGATTGCGGTGGTGGTGTGCCGGGAGGTCAGCCGACGATCCTTTGCCGGTGAGATCGTGCCCTATCAATTTCCGATACTGGAAATGGGCCTGTTTCTCCTGGTGCTGTTCGGCCTGGAATTTCTCCTGTCCGCCTGGACGGTCAGCAGACAGAGAAAGCAATCCTTGGTTGAGCAGATGCGGGCAGTGGAATAGCATTTCCGCAGAACATTTCATGACATCCAGGGAGCATTTCATTACAAGAGCCTTGAAATGGTGTCCTTTGCTCTATAGACTGATAAAAGCAAAGAACTTTTTTGCAAAATTAGCCATAGAAAGGGGATGCAAACATGAACGTACAGATGATGGAAGGGCTTCTGGGAGCCAGCTCCAATATCAAGCTGTCGGGTACGCCTATGAGCGTGTACCGGCAGGCCAGCGCCGAGGGCGACACGGAGAAGATGAAGCGGGCGCTGGGTTACACCGGCGAGTGTACTGAGAAAGCGGTCAAGTACCAGGAGAAGCTGGACAAGGGCATGAAGGCCGAGGCGAAAGCTGAGAAGGAAAAGGCAGAGCTGGAGCGGGAGGCCGCCATCGAGAAGCGCCGGGAGGAGCGCAAGCGGGCTGAGGAAGGCGCAGAATCGGGCCGCCCCCAGGAAACCGATTTGGTTCAGATCAGCGAGGCGGCGAAAGCGGCGCTGAAAAACAACGAGCCCGCTGAGGCGGCGGAGCCCATTGACAGTGAGCCGGTTACCTATACGCCCGCTGGCGAAATTGCCGCCGCCCCGCTGGAAACCGAACCGACAGTTTCGTTTACCGCATAAAATTTCAAGGAGGAATGACGTATGATGCCGATTTCTGGTGTGAACACCGGTGCAGTTCAGCCTTTGACA
>Ga0137307_100011_pt1 | contig 283906 bp, 245 predicted proteins | sample NAcewD2O_March_2_FD_97180 | JGI IMG/M metagenome (GOLD analysis project Ga0137307, IMG submission 97180) | Mouse cecal microbial communities from Vienna, Austria - N-Acetylglucosamine amended D2O_March | ecosystem: Host-associated > Mammals > Digestive system > Large intestine > Cecum | place... | reverse complement strand
CATTTGGGAAGAGACTGGTATGCAGTGGCAGGACAGTAAAGCACAGTATAATCCTTTCAATCAGCAGAAAATGTATATTTCTTTCAAGAAATGTAAGATTGTAGTTTTCTGGACAAAGAATCCAAAGCCGATTCTCCCATACCTTCATGAACTTGACGAAAGAGGAATATACTATTACTTTCAGGTTACACTCAACGATTATGTAAAAGAAGGTTTAGAGCCTAATGTTTCGTCTGTTGAAGACAGAGTTGAGACATTCAAGAAACTTTCTGATATGATTGGTAAGGAGAAAGTAATCTGGCGTTTTGATCCTTTAATTATTACGCCAAACATTACTCCTCGTGACTTGTTGACCCGTATTTGGCATATTGGAAATAAACTGAAAGGTTATACAAATAAGCTTGTATTCAGCTTCGTTGATGTAAAAGATTATCGCAAGGTTCAAAGCAACCTTATTAAGGAAACTATGTTTTTTACAAAAGAGAATGTGGGAAATGCCGAAGTCAACCTTGCTCAACGCATAGAGATAGTAGAAGGTCTTCAAAAGATTCGTGAAGCTTGGCACAAAGATGGTTGGAATGTTGAAATCGCCACTTGTGCTGAGGACATCGACCTTGAAGCATACGGCATAGAACATAATCGTTGTATCGATGGCGAATTGATGAAACAATTATTTGCGGAGGACGAAGAACTTGTCTATTATCTTCAAACATTGAAATTACCAGAAAGAGACTTGTTTGGTAATTTGCCACCAATACCAGAGAAAGTACGTAATGTAAAGGATAAAGGACAACGTAAGGTCTGTGGATGTATGGTCAGCAAGGATATTGGCATGTATAATACTTGTCGTCATTTCTGTGTCTACTGCTATGCTAATACAAGTAAAGAATGTGTCATCAGAAATGCTGAGAAACATAACGATGAGAGTGAAAGTATAATTGGATAATTAGCTGAGCCATAGTTTTAAAAGTGACTCAAGCACGCGACTACAGCGACCGTATTTTTTTATAAAATTAGGCTCTATCGTTATTTCAAATCGAAGTACATCATTCGGGTGCGTAAGGTTTCTTCTTTGTGAATACCGTAGAAATCTTTTTCCTCTATCTCTGTATGATAAAGGAATTTAAACCCGCAACGTTTGTAGAAATTAAGAACGGCATCACTATTATAGGCATCAACTAAGAGAAAACGGCAGCCGGTTTTATTGTCTTTACTTGTAAACCAAAGTTTAATAAAATCCATAACTTGCATACCTATGTGTCGTTGTCCTCCTTGAAAGGCTTTGTCAACGCCAAACCTACCGATTAAAACAGCCGGATATGTACGTCCTCTCTTATGATTGTCAATCGGTCTATTAATTTTGTTGAGTGTGGCTTTAGTAAGCAACTTGGATTTTATGCTATCATTAGACACAGTAAATGCTGCAACCACACGCTTAGGTTCATGACTGGTCACCCATACGTATGTTTTACCTAACAATTGACGAGCATATAGGATGGCATCGTTGGCAAAGAAATCATTCAAATCACACTCCCCACAATCGATTGGAGAAAGGAGTGATTTTACTTCTTCATCCCACTCGGTAAACGAGCATTCTTCGTATAAATCAAAATTATCAGCCATGCTTTTTGAGAAGTGTTTCTCTAAATTCACGACCTTTGTTCACAATTCGCTGTAATAAGTCTTCCTCTTGCTTAGAAAGAGGTTTGCGGGTAACCGGACGACTTTCGGCTTCTTGAATGAACAGCTCAGCAGTGCGCCCCGTAAGTTCAGGAGATGTATGTATTGCTATTGCCATAATTCTAATTATAAAATATTTAAGTATAAAACGGATGAATATTTCAGTTTGTTGTGCAAAGGATGTAAAATTTTAATGTCATTGCCGATATTAAAGCAAAGTCGCTATATACGCCCAAAAGCGGTATAGAAAGCGAAGAATAAAACAATAGCCGAAACTTTTGTGCAAGCATCTGATTCCTTACTACCTGCACATGCGACAAAGTAATCCTTACGGGAAAGGACAACTGTGGCATACTCGACGACATACGGAAGTGATATCATGAGAGTCGTGTGCCCATATTCAAGAGATTTTCCATGCGATTACGCTGTATTTTAACGTTATGAGTATAGATAGTGTTACAAAATTAGTTTAAATGACTTCTTTATGAAAAACTTGTTGTTTATTATATTTTCTTTTGTATTTGGAAGTTGTACAACCAAAGAACCGGAATGTATTCTTTTCAGTAAACTGAATCAAGATATTCAAGATACTTTGATGAGTATTAATCAAAAGGTGCTAAACGAAGGATATCTGCCTAATTCTCTCATTGATTTTTCAGGAAACTGTCTACTTAAAATATCAGAAATTGGCCCCTGGACTTATTCAAAGCGAGTTTTGAATACAAAAAATATGAATTCAATAAAATTACATCCCAATACTCCTGAGCCATATATTGTATATGACGATTATCTCTACTATCCGGATGAGTATAATTTATTTGTTATGGGGTTTTCTGATACAACTGTTTTTAAAAAGATTCCATTCAAGTAATGTTAGCCCGTGCGGAAGTCTTGACAGTGCGCTCACCGTCAGCGTCATACCAGTAGTTGGACACGACTTTTCGTGCCAGTGAGAGCAAAGAGCAAAACTTGTTTAGTCTTTGGCGAACGCAGCCGAAAATGGGCGAAGCCAAGCCGTTGTTGTCCACTGAAAGCAGGCGGTTCTCCTCGTCCCAGATGAGCTTACGCTCACCGACGCTGTTGTCCTTATGCCGTCGTTCATCATACGGCTTGTGTTTACATCCCTAAAAACAATACCCCTGCCAGCATCGTACTGACAGAGGTATCGTTCATCTATGATGATTCTTGCATGAAATATTAGTTATTGAGATATAGGGTATCATTGCCAAGTACCCTTTAACTTAGCAACTTTGAAATTTGCCTTTTTGCCATTGATGGTTAATTCAACAACAGGATTGGAAAACTTAGTAAGGTGTTGGAATGTAAGAATTACCTTTGCCACGCCATCAGTGACATTAGTGTTAACCGAATTGGCTTCGTACCCTTTTTCACCCTCAACCGGGAAAAGCGTTACACCAGATACGATGTACTCGCCACTTGCGTCGTTATCGGTAAAGACAATGGTTACCTTATTTTCATCATTGTTGAAGTAGCAACAATAAGGCGCGGCGTCCACAGCCAAACATGCAATAGCTAAAACTATTGCGACAACAAATTTTCTCATAGTCGAATATTTTATTTTTAGAATCGATTCTTTTCGTTTGAACCTGCTCCACGCCCTTTGTATCGGTCACGGCTGGAGTTAAATGTGTATTGCAATGTCAGGTAAAATGAACGGCTAAGATTGGTAACGCAAACATAGCGTGTTATATCATGACTGAATGTTGTCACTCCATAATTGCGTTTGTCGAAGATGTCGTTAGCCTCTATGGTGACACTGAAACTGTTGTTGAAGAAAGCCTTGTAAAGTTTTGCATTCATGTATGAGCATGATTTGCGATACATATTCCTGTCATTGCCCGCGCTTTCCCACGCCATATCCACGTTCAGCCATATATCGTAAGGCAGGTGGATTGCGTTCTGCCACTGAATCATTCCTTGTGGATTGTTTAGGTGCTTCCTGCCTTGCCATGTGTCAATGGAGAACCATTGCTTTGTAAGGCCAAGATTTATTCGCGGCTCCCAGACCCCTACGTTGAAACTTGTGCCGATAAAGGCACGGATTGGATGTATCTCGGGAAAGTTGTCAAGAGTCATAAGCTTGACTTCCCCGGTATCTCCGTATGGTTTGGTAGTGGATATAATAGGATCTTTTTTGAGAGTGTATGAAAATTGTGCGAAAATTCTTCTCCATGCCCCTGTGAGTTCAATAGTGTGGGTTTTCTCAGGTTTAAGATATGGATTGTCGCCTTGTAGAGTAAAACGGTTGATGTAGTCTATTGTGCCGTCCAGATCCCCATAATTCGGGCGTTGGGTCTTGCTTGTGTAGCTCATTTAGAGCTGCACCTGTCCTATCTGAGTTGACATAAAATATAAATTAAAATTATCAGCCATGCTTTTTGAGAAGCGTTTCTCTAAATTCACGACCTTTGTTTACAATTCGCTGTAATAAGTCTTCCTATTGCTGAGAAAGTGGTTTGCGGGTAACCGGACGACTTTTGGCTTCTTGAATGAACAGCTCAGCAGTGCGCCCCGTGAGTTCAGGTGATGTATGTATTGCGATTGCCATAATTCTAATTAGAAAATGTTTAAGTAGGGTTTGCTGAATAATATTAAATATTTGATACATTTTAAAATAAACAATCGATTACTTGTATATTTAACAAAAATGTAACTTTGACGTTAAAAGAATGCAATAAAAAACAATTACTCAATCACTTCCCATGAGCCGCCATTAGTTGGTCCAATATGGTGTAATCGACCTTCCCTTACAAGAGCGTCTAACCTTCGTTGTACGCTACTTTCATGCAGTCCTAATTGCTTTGCCAATTCAATTCTTGTAATCAGTACATTTGTTCTAATCAAATCAATAATCTGATTTTTCTGTTCGGTTTTGGTTCGGTTTTGGTTCGGTTTTGGTTCGGTACGAATCGATTTGTATCGGTTTTCGGTCGCCTCTTATTGACATGAAAATTTCTCGTGGGATAATGGCTGTTACACCACCCTGTTCCACGGTGAATGAAGGATGGAAAAGATTTAATTTGTCAAATTCCCTCATTATTTTCTCGTATCCACGCCCCCAAGCCTCAATAAATCCGGCACGGTAGAACACTTGAGCCATTTTGGGATTACGTGGCTTGGAAGTATGTTTGCTCATAAGGATCTCGACCGTGTAATCTTCTGGTAAGACACCTTCGTTCCACAAACGGATATGATCATCATATATGCTCATCTGATTCCATGTGCCGGTTTGCTGTTTGTGGACTATACTATATCTTACCGCCATGAGCATTGGCAAAGCCGGATACCCATTTCAGATACTCGTCTTTCCAAATACGCTTGTGCTCTATATTCTGATTCTCTTGATTCATATAGCAAAATTAATTCAAAATCCTGACATTCACAATAGAGCAGTTGATTTAAGATTGTCATAATCTGCTGAATTTGGCTCACTTCGCGGTGAGTATGGTTTTTAAAGCCTGTTTCTTTCGCTTATGCCTGCCCCTTTACCTTTATATTTACTCATTGCGGTGTTAAACGAGTATCGTATAATTAGACGGAGAGCTTGCGTATCGCTGTAATTCCATTTGTCAAGCGTCATTTGTGTGCCATGAGTTATCATCGAACTTCTCGCTGTCTTGAATATGTCGGTAGCTTGAAGTTGGAGAAACCAATTCTTTATACTTTTGGCAGCACCGATGTTTAACTGCCAGGAGGGTTTTAACGTGACAACATCCATCTCTCCACGCGTGCGTCCGGAAATCTCACCGGTCATGTTGAATCCCTTTCCCAATGTCACATTGTTGAAGAAGCTGAAAAACAGTATCGGCGTGTTCAGTTTCTTTATGCCATCCGTAGTTTTCATTGAGAAGTGTTGTCCTGATAAGTTCAGTCTGAGACGTGGAGACCACCGTGAAATTCTCGGAGAAAATGAGACTACAATATCATATTTTGACAGATGATTGAAGTTGTCGTAGGTCATTATATTTTGAGGGGTATCCGGCTTATACGGACGAATCACACTGATGATGGCATCTTTGTCGTAAGTATATGTCGCGCTGAAGAATACCCATTTGTATATTCCAGCAAGAGATACATTGTGAATATGTTCCGACGTAAGTGACGGATTGCCTGTCTCGTAGGTAAAGCGGTCGTCATATTGAATGCTGCTGCTCAACTGGCTATATAATGGGCGTTTGGTCTTAGCCTCGTATGACAGTGTAAATTTTGTTTTCCCTATTGGGAATGTGAAGTCCACATTGGGGAAAAATCTGCCGTATCTTCGGCTTTGACCCTTGACAAGCATGTCGTTCTGGTAATAGTCTGATGATGTATGCTCGTACCTGAGTCCGGCGTAAAGCTCTACATTCCTGATGGGTATATTCACCGCAATAAAACCGGCTCCGGTGGTTTCCTTTATCCTGTCATTGGCATCTGGCAGATTGTCGCCGTCATTGATGAAGATATCCTTGCGGTCGGTAGCCGTCACTTCATATCCAAACTCAAGCGAGTAGCCATTGAACAAATATTCCGCCACTCCCTTGGATGCAAACATTGAACTCCTGATACGGTTATCACTCCCGATGATACTTTCTCCTCCGAGCAGACTGTTTTCAACTATTGTCTGCCTGTTACTGTTTCGGCAGGAGTAATAGTCATTATTGATTGTAATGTTGAAGGCATTCACCTTTCCTTGATAATATAGGTTCACAAGATGAACCGGTACTGAGTTTCTTATCCAATTCGTTTCATAATTAATTTTGTCTTCCGTTGCATTATTTACCATGACCGTTTCATCCGTAAGCCATCTTGATTTGGAATCAGGCACTGCGGTGTATTCGCACTTTACGCCAACGTAATGACGGCTGTTTATCTGCCAGTTTGCTCCAATGTTTGCAAGATAGGTGTTTGATTTAGGATATATGCGTATATCTGAATCTAAGAGATAGTGGTCCGGAGTAGAATTGATGGTAGTTTGGTTATGCTGTTTCTGATAACGTCGTGCAAAATCATAATTGAATGTACCGAAGATATCCATCCCCCCGGATCTGTAATTAAGGAAAAGATTGTCTGATTGGGAGAAATAATAAGCTTGCCGCCCCGTAACTGCCATAGACCCGCTCAATCCGTCACCCTGCTTCTTTATTGTCTTTACAAGAATCACGGCTTTTGTTTCTGCACCATATTTTGCACCGGGATTGAAGACAACCTCCACGTTTTGGATCTCTTTTGATGACAATCGATCCAATTCAGATTTGTCGATGAGTTTGCGTCCGTTGATATAAATCTGCGGCGTGCCACGTCCAAGCACCTCAAGATTGCCCTCATTGGAGATTACTCCCGGAAGTTGAGAGATAACGTCTGTACATGTACCGAGATTGCGCAGGGGTGTGCCTTTGACATCCGTTATCAGTCCACCCTTGCTTAGACGTTGCACGTTGCGCGTGCCTGTCACCACCACATCACCAAGCTCTATGGTAAAGGTGGAATCATTTTTAGCGACATTTTTGTTACTCTGGACCTGTGCATGTGTGAGGATCACATTCGAAAACATGAGTGCTAAAATTAAATATTTCATACCTTTTGTTGTTTTTTGACGCAAAGGTATGATGCAATGCTCAGGAGACCAAGAAAATGGCGTTTCACAATCGTTTCACCTTCTTGATAGCATTTCAGAAATGTTGCGCTTGTCGACTCAATATGCCATAGCTCAGTGATTTGTATTACAACTCAAGCAGATTCAGAATTTCAGCAGGGAGCTTTGTTCTAAGTCGGGATTTCCGTGTTCTTATTGCAGTGCCGGTTGCTCCAAGGCAAGCTGCGATAGTTGCATTTGATTCTTTTAGACAAGACATGATGCACGTCACGATATCCTCGGTATTCAATTTGACGCCGGTCATCTTCAAATCAACGATGAAATCGGCGAAGCAACTGATAAGTATTTTCTGAGCTGTCTCGCGTTCCTTAACTGATGGGTAATTTCCGGAATTGCGATATTGTATTGCCATCTTGTCGAGATAAGCCTGCAACTTAGACTCTCTGAACTGCTCGATGCATATATCCATTCTACTACGAACCAAATCAAGTGATTTATCCGACTCATCATCGTTTGCCTCGGCAATGATTTGTTCAACTTTTATGTTGTCGAGACGTTTCTTCAGTTTGAGATATTTTCTTTTTGACTGCCAGACATAGATGCCAACTCCAATGACTATAACCAAAAGTATTCCCAGTCCGATATTTAATAGCAGTTGTCTGTGAGCTTTTGATTGGAGCAATTGAATTTGAAGCCGGGTGTTGTAGTCACGTTGTTCCTCGGATATTTTTTTCTGAATGGATGTGACCTCACTTATTGAATCATTTGTGACAGTGCCTTCGTAAGGTACAACTATTCCCTTATTAAGTAGCCCTATACTTTGGTCTAACAGTCTCAGGTTGTTGTATGTGTTTATTGAATATCGTGTCGGATTCTCGTTATACATACTTCTTGACACCTCCGAATAGTAACGGGCTGAATCAACTTGGGAATTATTCAGATAAATAAATCCTAGTGTAATCCGTTTCCCGAGGCTTTGCGTCTTTATCCGGTTAAGATACTCTACGCTTCTTCTGAAATCTGATGAAGGATTATTGGCATAATTGAGCGCGTATGTTGTAAACAGAGGATCATTCACGTCTGTTTGAGATAATGCTTTTTCCATGTAAATGGCAGTTGAGTCATTATCGCCGATGAAAGAATAGAATAGTCCAACGTCATGCAATGCTCTGGCTCTTTCCTCTTTTGTTTGGGAAACGTTAAGAGCCTCCATAGCATGAGATATTGCCTTTACATAATTTTTCTTTAACGAAGGCATTGCATACATGTTGGATAACTCTATGAGAAGTTCCGATTTTGTAGGGTTTGTGACGTTGGATGCAATATCTATCGCTTTATTTAGAAATATTGAAGCAGAGTCTTGATTGCCAAGCCATCGCATCTTGACAGCAGCAAGTTGATACATGTCGAGCAATGCTGTTGTGTCTTTCTCCGATTCGTAAAATCGGATTGCTTTTTGAAAATAATTGTCTGTAATGAAAGTTTTTCCTTGCTTGACCTTGGCAACAGAAAGTATACGGCATCCCTTTGACATTTGCTCATCAGAAAGATTGTCATCAAGGGAAATCGGAGCCAACATCATCTCCACAGAATCGGGGAAGGTATGCAAAAGAGATTCAGCTTCTGTAAGTTGCCGATCTATTTCATTATTGTGTCTACATCCGGCAAGCAACAGACACAATACAAGTATATTGATAAAAAATTTCATTAGTCTCATCCGGTTCTGACGATCATAAACAAATCTAACATTCCAAATTCGTAAAAATAGACTTATCTCCCAAGATGTTGTGATTCTCAATGGGCAAGGAAGCCATATTTACCAAACGATATATTGAGAAATTTATTGAAGTGTAGATAAATTCATTTGTAATATTCGGTTTAATGGTGTATCTTTGCGAATAGAAACGACAGTTGCGGAAACCACCGTTTCTATTTGAATCTGATAAAGTATGAAATTCTACGATAGAACAGAAGAGATAGCGACGCTACAAAGGATTCGTAAGAACTCCAATGAAAATGCCCAGTTCACCGTCATTACTGGACGCCGGCGGATTGGCAAGACATCGCTTGTGCTTAAAGCATACGAAGATATACCAATTCTGTATTTCTTTGTCAGTCGTAAGTCTGAAAATTTGCTTTGTGAGGAATTTAGGCAAGAGGTTGAAACTAAACTTTCAATAAAGACCGGAGGCTCACCGGCTAATTTTGCCGAGTTGTTTGATTTTCTGATGACGCTCTCAAAGGAACGAAATTTTACGCTGTTTATTGATGAATTCCAAAATTTTGCAAGAGTTAATCCATCCATCTTCAGCGATATGCAGAAGATCTGGGATTTAAATCATTTCGATTCCAAGATAAATCTGATTGTCTGTGGATCTGTATATTCGATGATGACCAAGATTTTTAGGGATTCCAAAGAGCCTCTGTATAATCGTCAGAATCGTTTCATGCATGTCAAGGCTTTCAAGCCGTCTGTGCTGAAAGAGATAATGATGGATAGTGCGCCCGGTTATTCCAATGATGACTTGTTGGCTCTTTACTCTTTTACAGGAGGTGTGGCAAAATATGTGCAGCTTCTGATTGAAGACCATGCTTTTTCCGTTGACTCTATGATTGACAGCATCATTAGTTCGGATTCCGTCTTCATCAATGAAGGGAGGTCTATTCTTGTGGAGGAGTTCGGAAAAGATTATGACACTTATTTTTCAATTCTTTCAGCTATTGCATCAGGGAATACAAGGCGTAATGAGATAGAGTCGATAATAGGTAAGGAGATCGGAGGGTATCTGACTCGTCTTGAAGATGATTACGGTATAATAAAGAAGGCTATTCCGCTTGGTGCAAAACCTCTTTCAAAGAATACCGTATATGAGATACAGGATAATTTCTTCACATTTTGGTTCAGATTCATCTTTAAGTATGGTCATATCCTGGAGATTGGTGCATACAAGCAGATGGGTGACTTAATCAAACGAGATTATCCTACATTTTCCGGAAAGATGCTTGAAAGATATTTTCATGCCAAGGCTGCTGAATCCGGTAAATATACGATTATTGATAGTTGGTGGGATCGTAAAGGGGAAAACGAGATTGATATGATTGCCGCCAATGAGATTGACAGGACTGCTGAAATATATGAGATAAAGCGTCGGCGTAAGAATATAAACATAGCTCAACTTGATGAAAAAGTCAAGGTCATGCTCCCTCAGGTTCCGACTCTGAAAGGTTTTAGCGTGGAGATTAGGGGTCTTGATATGGAGAATATGTAAATCCAAGTTTTTTTATGTACTTTTGTAATTGAAAATCATTCAGAATGGGAAGAATCCTTGCGATAGACTACGGCAGGAAGCGTTGCGGTGTCGCCGTCACCGATATATTACAGATAAGTGCCAACGGGTTGCCAACGGTGCGTGCATGCGACTTGTTGCAATTCGTGAAGGAGTATTGCGGCAGAGAGACGGTCGACAAGATAATCGTAGGCGAACCACGTGACATGCAGGGTAATCCGAGCGAGAGTATGCGCTACATCACTCCATTCCTTGCAAGGTTGAAAAAGGAATTGCCGGATATTCCGGTAGAGATGTTTGACGAACGTTTCACCTCGACCATCGCCCACCGTGAGATGCTTGCGGGAGGATTTTCCAAGAAACAACGTCAGGAGAAGGGGCGAGCCGACGAGATGGCGGCTGTGTTGATCCTTACCGGTTATCTGGAATCGAGATTTTGAAAAATTAGAATGCTTCATTGAAAAATAAAGGAAATGGACGTTGCAAGAATATTATTTGCCGGTGGACTCTCTTGCATGATGTTTCTGCCGATGGGGGCGCAGGTGGATCTTGCTTCCCAGCGTAAGGAGGTGAAGGCGTTTATGTCAGTGCCCGGACATAAAGTAGACCATAAAGGGGTGATAATAAATCCGGTTCCACATGCAATTACCGTGGATTCTGCAAGTAGCCTTTATATCGGCAACGGTTTTAAATTCGATTCCAAGACTCTCTCTGAGTTTTCCGGCGATATTTCAACGGTCGGCATACCGACGGCAGATGATGGCGTCCGTGTCAGGATAAGTTATGGCGATAAGAATGCCCGTAAAAAAGGTGTGCGACAAGTAAGCGGTGCATATTCTCTGACGATCAACAAGAAAGGGGTAGAGGTGACAGCATACGATAAGAGAGGCGTGTTTTATGCGTTGCAGACATTGCGTCAGCTTATCGATAGCCCCGTGGGGAGGGATAAGAATCTTCCATACGTGGATATAAACGACTATCCCGATCTGAAATACCGAGGTGTGGTGGAGGGTTTCTATGGCAATCCGTGGAGCCACAAGGTGCGTCTCTCCCTTATTGATTTCTACGGAAAGAACAAGATGACGGATTATATCTACGGACCGAAGGATGATCCATATCACAGTTCCCCCAACTGGCGCGTGCCTTATCCGGAGGATCAGGCGAATAATATAAGGGAATTGGTGGATGCCTGTAAGCGGAATCATATCAATTTCGTGTGGGCGATACATCCCGGTCAGGATATAAAGTGGGATAAGGATGATTACGAACGACTTCTCTCAAAATTTAATATGATGTATGACCTTGGGGTGCGTTCGTTTGCACTATTCTTTGACGACATTGAGGGTGAGGGTGCCGATTCGCATAAGCAGACGCAACTCATCAACGACCTTACCCGCGATTTTGTGCGTAAGAAGGGTGATGTGTCGAATCTTAGGATATGTCCCACGGATTATACAGAGCTTTGGGCGAATCCGAAACCTACCGGGCAGTTGGCGATATATGGAGAGGAGTTGAATCCGCAGGTGGAGGTGTTCTGGACGGGTAAGGTGGTATGCAGCGACCTGACCCCGCAGACGTTGGAATTTGTAAATTCAAGGATAAAGCGTCCGGCTCTTTTCTGGTGGAATTTCCCGGTGACAGACTATTGCCGTCATATCGTGATGCAGGGTCCGGCGTATGGACTCGACCAGACGTTGACACAAGAGAATGTGGCTGGTATAGTAAGCAATCCGATGGAGCACGGCGAGGCAAGCAAACTTGCACTGTATGGAGTGGCAGACTACACGTGGAATGTAGCCGGATATAATCCGATTGATAATTGGGAGAGGGGTATCGTGAATATTGTTCCTGAGGCACCGGAAGCCTATCGTCTTTTCGCAATACATTCCACTGACACACAGAAGGGATATCGTCGTGATGAATCGTGGGAGACCACTACCTTTGCATTTGACAATTACACACCGGAGCAGTTTGAGGCATTGCGCGATGAGTTCAGTAGAATAGAGGTGGTGCCGCAGAAGATGCAGTCGATTTCCAATAAGGGACTGCTTGAGGAGTTGGCTCCCTGGCTTGAGGAATTTGGTAAGCTCGGCAAACGCGGCAACCGCACGCTGGATCTTATCAAGATATATGAGAAGGGTGATGACCACGAATTCTGGAAGGCATACGTTGCAAACCTTATGAGTGATGATGAGCGCAAGGCGTATGATGCCCATAGGTCAGGCACGATGAAGTTGCAGCCATTCTATGAGGATGCCATGTATGGTATGATGGCAGAGTTCTATAAGAAGGTATCGGGCGTTTATCCGAAGCAATATAGTGCGTCAGACAGTATTGATACTATTCCGGCTTATCAGTTTGCTTTTGACGGTACGCCGGAAACGGTCTATCATTTGGAGGATGCTCTTGAGTTTGACCGTAAGGAGGGTGCTTCGGTAGTGACCATACTTACGGGAGAGCCGACAGGAGAGGTAAGCGTGGTGCAATTTGATAAGAATGGTAAGGAGTTATCCCGTCATAAATTGGAAACTCCCTATACTACATTGCCGTTATCCGTCCCGGCGGTCCGCCTGAGAATAGAAGGTCGTACCGATATCTATGAAATAATTTAGGAAAGGTGTTCCTGGTTTGCGGGATAGACGGATAAGCTATGAAATCGTAAAAATGTTTCTGTGATAGAAACAAAAACGCAAAAATGTTTCTGTGATAGAAACTAAAATAGCTTAATCACATTATTTGTCTGTTTCGATTAGCCAGGAGTCAAGAGATCGGATTGTGCTTGAAAAATTGGCTCCGATTTTTATGATTGCCCGATTGTCATCAGCTTGGAATGGGATCATATAATCGTGCGAATTAATTTGACGGATAGCTTCTAATGCCGATTTATCAATCTTAAATTCAAAGATATAGATATACTTTGAAGTCTTTGCAATCATGTCGATACGACCGGAAGAGGTCTTATACTCCACTTGTGTCATAAAACCGAGCAGTTTCATGATTGTAAATGTGATGTCCTGATAATGCTGTTCAAGCCTAAGCATATTGAAACCATCCTGATTGAAGTCGGCAAACAGACTTTGCAGCCGCTTCATGAATCCTTCAGCATCACCGGATATTACATCATTATAAAATTTCTGTATACTGAACTCTGAATCATAACCAGCATCAGGTATATATACATTCCATAATTGGTTGAGAAAACCTCTTTCTACCTCTTTATTGGGGAATCCGAGTTGGAGCAGTCCGATTTCCGGTTCTGATGCTTTTATTGTGAGGTAGCCGGCTTGATAGAGCACGGGAAGCAGACTTGATTTCATGTCGAACGACACGTTCATGACATCAGACTGGAAAATACTATAATTTTCAAGACGTTGCGGTGAGATTTGATGTGTCTTGATCATCTTCACAAGAAATGTAGGGGTTCCGGTCTGAAACCAATAGTCGCTGATCTTTCTTTTCTGAAGGGCATTCAGCAGACTGAAAGGATTGTAGACGTCAAGTGCATCTTCAGGTGAGAAATTATAGCCGTCATAATTCTCACGTAGTTTCGCGAATGCCTCATCCACTGTAAGATCCCTTTTTTCAGCAAGAGACGCAACCCCTTCATGAAAATATTCGTGTAGCTCGTCCTCAGTTATACCACAGATGCCGCTATATTCCTCATCCATTGATATATCTACGAGATTATTCAGGTCGCTGAATATACTGAGATGCCCGAATTTTGTGACCCCGGTCAGCATGGCAAACCGGATATGTGTATCCTGTTTTTTTAAGTTACTATATATGGAACGAAGATCATTACGATATTCCTCTTGTAAAGATTTATTTCCAACAGTTTCAAGGAGAGGTTTATCATATTCATCAATCAATATCACTACAGGCTGTCCTGTCTGACGATGAGCCTCTTCTATAATTTGTCCGAATCGAAGACCGTATAAATCCTTCTCAATGATTGATATATTGTATTTCTTTTCCCAACCGGAAAGTATGGTGTTAAAATGTTTTTTCAGACTATCCGGCGATTCAAAATTGTTTCCGGAAAAGTCCAAATGAAATACGGGATGTGGTTCCCAATCAGAGGTATAGTCAGCAATAGCCAAACCGTCGAAAAGTTCCTTTCGCCCATTGAAATAGGCTTCTATCGTGGAGATCAGCAATGATTTTCCGAAACGTCGCGGACGGCTGAGGAAGATGTACTGCCCGGTTGAGATCAGACTATGGATGTATTCTGTCTTATCGACATATACGTAACCTCCCTCGCGTATCTTCGAGAAAGATTGCAGACCGATTGGATATAATTGCCGTGACATTTCTCTAATCTTTTTAGTTTTATTAAAGCGGTTTGTGCGACTACTTTCTTGCAAAGATAGTCATAAATATTTTAATTCAAGCATTTGCAGCAGATAATTAATTTCATAAATCTGACATGTGACTTGTTTATCACCATCTTCTGAAGCAACGGAAAAGATTGAAAGGATTGAGGAAACGGAGGAATGACCGGTGGGAATCGCGACGGGCAGCACGCTCGGCTGTTTCAACTTGTGCGGCTACAATATCCTTATCTGTGCCATTCTTTACAGCTTGACGAAGCACAGACATTATCTCATGCTTGTCGCCGAAATTAGCCTCTTGTCGGGAGAGTATGCGTGATACGGTGCGTTTGATTCTGTTAGGATATATCACAAACTCATAGTCCGAATCTGTCTTGATATTCTTCAGTTTACAATCGCCATAGAACACCACCACCGAATAAATCGGTATATGAGGATTATGCGGCAGATTCTCTCTCAAAGCCATGATATGCCCCTTGTTCTGCATCAGCGGATTATAGAAACGGTATTTCTCATGTCCGTGAGCGAGCACCTTTGTCCAGTATCTCTGCCAGACATCACCGAAAATCCAGCCGCTGTAATCCTTTATCTCAAAGGCTATCAGTCCGCATTTCGTAGCCACCACCAAGTCAACCTGCGTATATGTGCCGGATCTCCGCCGGATATAGCAGTCATGAAAGATAGCTTTTGGGTTGATTCCCATTCTAAGCAACGTGAGGACAGTCTTCCTTTCCGACCATTCCCCACGTTTTGGGGACGTTACACTACGGAGCAGCCGCCTGTCGTCAATATATCTCCACAGGCGTATGCAGGCTATAGTGATGAATAGGATAAGGATAGATATTGCAATTAGTTCCATTCTTATTTCTTAGGAAAATCGGGATTAGACGTGAAGGAGTAGGGTGTGCCATTGAAGGAGAAACTTATAGCCGATGCGTGCAGCAGCATACGGGAGCAGGGGGTGCGGTTATTACGATAGTATAGTTTGTCGCCAACTATCGGCATACCGAGTCCGAGAGGGGAGGCAGCGTGCAGTCGCAACTGATGAGTGCGTCCTGTAAGAGGATGAAATTCAATATGGGTAAGTCCGTCCTTGACCTGCACCACGCGATAATCCGTCAGCGCATCCTTGCCGCCATTGGTCATGTATATGTCCACCATCTGTCGGGGGCGGTCGTTAAGGTCGGGAGCCAACGGTAGTGAGATTCTTCCTTCAAGTGGGTGAGAGGTGACGGATATATCGCCGTCAAGCACAGCTATATACGTCTTCTTCACCAACCGCATTTCAAACATACGATGAAACCGGCTCTGCGTCCTCACGTCAAAAGCGAGTAGCAACAGTCCGGAAGTGTCGCGGTCGAGTCGGTGTGCCGGAAATACGTCGCGCCCATAATGCTTACGCAATAGGCTTACCACAGATGGCGCGTCGCTTTTACCGGGTACGGAGAGGAGTCCGGAAGGTTTGTTGACCACGCAAAATCTCTCGTTCTCATATATAATTTCCGGCATCAGTTCGCCGGGGAGGGATGAGGAGGGTGATTGATCCACGTCAAGCCCGCGCATCATCCATCCGAGTATAGGCAGGCACTTGCTATGGCAAGCCGGATAGTGCGCTCCATGATAGCGCACTTCCCCCCTTGGAGATTCCCCATGCCAGAACTCAGCGATTTCCAGAGGTTGCAGATCATGAAGATAGGCATATTGCAGCAACTTCGGTGCGCAGCATTCGCCACTTCCGGAGGGTGGCACTATGCCGTTATACTCTACAAAGATAGTGTTGAGGTCTTTTGATTCACCCTCTGCGTTAAGCATACGGAAATTGGAGAATAGCCAGCGCTGCAGATTCTCCGACATTCGTCGTCGTTTCTCTTTCAATCCGGAGATACGCGCCTTACATTCGTCAATACGCTCCAGTATGGGGGCAAGTTGCTGACGTGCTGCGAGTTTGCAACGATGCAGTTCAGCTTTAAGATACTGGCTCTCACGTATCAGCAGAGTCTCTTCCTCCTGAGATACGCCCTCCTTGCGGCGTGCATCGCGTATGGTCTTAGCCTCCGCCATACGTCGGCGTGCAACCTCAATAGCATTATCGGTCTCCGCTTTCAAAGTCTCATATTCGCGTAGGAGAGATGCATATTCATGGTTCTCTATTTCGGATATGACGCGATTGAGAGCAGAGATCTCCCTTTCATGCACCTTGAAATAACCATCCTCATCAAGATAATCGAATATAGGCGGCACAAATCCCTGCCAATGGAAAGAATCGGCAATCTGTCCGGAGAATGCAGCAAGGGAGGATACCACTCCGTCAGCATCCTTCACCAATAAAATACCAAACATCTTCCCCTTCTCGATTTCATCGCGGAAGGGGGGATGGCGCATGATGTCCCATTGAAGCATCTCGCTATAGGCACGGAGCAGATCCGGACTCGGAGAGTAGTGGAACGGGGAATTCATATCTCGTCAGGATTCTGAGCATGAACCGGCGATATCTTGGGAAATCCTCATGGCGCAGAAATTTGGTCCGCACATCGTGCAGAACCTGTCGTCAGCATCAGGGGCGTTGCGTCTTGACTCAAGATAGTAGCGTTTGGCTTTTTCAGGGTCAAGTGACAGATTGAACTGGTCTTTCCATCTGAATTCATAGCGCGCCTTGCTGAGGGCGTCGTCCCTTACGTTGGCACCCGGAAATCCCTTGCAGAGGTCCGCGGCATGGGCGGCAATCTTATAGGCTATTACCCCATCGCGCACATCGTTCAGGTCGGGTAGGGAGAGATGTTCCTTAGGGGTGACGTAGCATATCATGGCGGTTCCGAGACTTGAGATTATTGCCGCTCCGATTGCCGACGTGATATGGTCGTAGGCGGGTGCTATATCGGTGGTGAGCGGACCGAGAGTATAGAACGGCGCGCCGTCGCATGTCTTGACCTGCTTATCCATATTCTCGCGTATCTTGTTCATGGGCACGTGTCCCGGACCCTCGATAATTACCTGCACATCGTGTTGCCACGCCTTGCGTGTAAGCTCGCCGAGCACTTCAAGTTCAAGAAATTGCGCGCGGTCGTTGGCATCGTGTGTCGAGCCGGGACGCATCCCGTCGCCGAGCGAGACAGCCACATCATATTTGTTGAGAATCTCGCATATCTCATCAAAATGAGTGTAGAGGAAGCTTTCCTGATCATGCTCCACACACCATTGCGTCATGATGGAGCCTCCACGCGACACACATCCTGTCAGACGTTTGCCCACGAGTAGGGCATGCTCGCGGAGCACACCGGCATGGATAGTGAAATAGTCCACACCCTGCTCACATTGTTCGATGAGTGTGTCGCGGTAGATCTCCCATGTGAGGTCGCTCACTTTTCCGTTGACTTTCTCAAGAGCCTGATATATAGGCACCGTGCCAACCGGTACCGGACAGTTGCGGATGATCCATTCGCGGGTCTCGTGTATGTTGTTGCCCGTAGACAGATCCATCAGCGTGTCGCCACCCCAATAGCAGCTCCATACCGCCTTTGCCACCTCCTCCTCAATGCCCGAGGAGAGTGCTGAGTTGCCGATATTGGTGTTGAGTTTTACTGAGAAAGCCGGTCCGATGATCATAGGCTCAGCTTCCGGATGGTTGATATTGGCGGCAATGATGGCGCGCCCGGCAGCCACCTCGTCGCGCACGAACTCGGGAGTGATGTAGGTCTTTATGCCTCTCTTCTCATTATCGAGATTCTCGCGGATCGCCACGTATTCCATCTCCGGGGTGATCATCCCCTTGCGGGCATAGTGCATCTGGGTGACACGCCGACCCTCCTTTGCCTTGCGGGGTTTGTGGGTCATCGGGAAACGTATGGCATCGAGAGACTTGTCGTCACGTCGTGCCTTGCCGTATTCGCTTGATATGTCGGGCTGCACCTCTGTGTCGTCTCTGTCAGCAATCCAACTCTCTCGCTTGCGGGGAAGACCCTTATTGATGTCAATCTTGATGTCAGGGTCGGTATACGGACCACTTGTGTCGTACACTGTCACCGGCTCGTTAGGATATTCCACTCGTTTGCCGTTTTCAATAGTGACCGTGGGATATTGGTGTATCTCTCTCATCGCCACTTTTATTGGAAACAGTTTCCCATTCACGTATATCTTGGTTGAGTTAGGATAGACCGAGACATTGATATTTTCTATGTTCATTATGTTGATTGTTATTTAATTGTCGGAGTATGAGTGTTACAGTGACACGTATAAATAAAAAACGGTCCGATCTGTGGACCGCACCGAATGATAGAGGATTCTAATTCCATGGGAAGCTCCCTTCATCGGCATTATCCGCATCAGGTTCACAGGGTATGATCTCAGCTCCTGAAGGGGCACCCCTGCTTCGTCTGCAAAGGTAGTTTAAAAACTCAACACATGCAAATTTAGGCACCGGTTTTATTTTTTATTCCCGAAGAAAGGATAAAGGATCATTAAGTAATCAAAGAAAAGAAAGAAAACTCTGCGTTCTCCGTGAGATTGATGGTTTAAATGGAGCATGGGGAGCATGGTGCCTCCTGATCTTCTGACTTCTATATCCCGCTGCAGGTTGATGAGATACATAAGAAGTGATTGTAGACCAGGGAGGGTGGGTCAATCGTTGAAGGCAAGGGTGAGGGCTATGCCATCATTGGTGAAATTGATTGCCTTGGGGGAGAGAATTTCAAGAGCCTTCTTCAATTGTGGGATATTCTGAAGATGCACCAATATCGTGTGGTTCTCCTTCGGTTCGATAATCTCACCCAGTTTGGATTTCGTCAGATACTGAGTAATGCCGGAAATCACCATATCAAGGGGTGCACCACCATCATATTTGAAAAAGATGTCATTCCCCTGAATCCTCACCACAGTGAGTTTCACGGAGATAGTCATCAGAAGAATCTTCTTGCCATACGCGACATTGACAGAGTCCCTGTCGACGAAAGACAGTTTCACAGGAGCCTTCGCAGCCTTCAAAATCTGCTGCTCCACTTCCGGATAAGAAATCGCTATTTTCATATCAATCAAATTTATATTTATAATTCTAACGTAACTTAACCGTCAAAATTACTATTCTCTTGTGAGATATTTTTCTCCCATTTTTCTATCTCGTTATAAAACCCATAATCCCGTGCAATCGTCTTGAATCTCCGTAATACATTACTCATATAGTTCGGTTCGAACAATCCCTTTTCAGAAGCTTTCTTATAACGATTGAATGCTTCGGTGAAAGCATTGAAAGCTTCCTCCCGTGAAGGGAAATATGTAAGTTTGATTCTACGGAGTCCCGATTTGAAACATCTCATGTAATCATCGCGAGTCCAGTTCTTTTCCGTGACAGTTTTTTTGTCAATACCGTCGTTTGATGCCTTGACTTGATTATTACCTTGATTTGTATTCTGATAGAGCGACTTTTGGAATTTACTGGTATAAGCCTTTTTGTGGGAACTTGTCAGATGCCATGCAGCACATGCAGCGCAGTAATATGTTCGGGTCAGCTTCTTACCCCCGCTTTTCACCACATCTTGACCATTATAGCGTATAAAAGCGAGAGCTTTCTCTTTTGATGGAAAACTCATCTTGGCTCGATTGCAATCTGGACAAAATATATGATTCTTAGTCGGTTTCAAGTCTATTGATTCGTTATGATATTTATATATTGCCCAAAGTTAACGTTTATTCGTGAGGTATGCAACATTTTACCACGCATAACTTCCCATAAAATACCATCTTACCCTGAGATGATTCAACCATTGACGACACAGAAATCTATATCCCTCATAGACAACGGTGTGATTTAACCGCGGAGCATACGGAGCGCACAGAAATTTATATTTTCCCTTTGAGCTCCCAGTAGGTGGTAAGCATTAACTGAAGTAGATCTTGCAGTTGCCACATACAATAACATCGACAATAACTTATTATGGTTGTAGTCGATGTTATTGTATGTTGTATCTTCAGTCTGTACTTCAAGTTAATGCTTACTGTATTTCAGATCTTCAATCATGTTTTGGTATTTTTTTGGTAAATCTGGATACCAGTTCTCAGTAACTGCCTTAGGATAGTTTGCCTTAATGCAGGCTTGTAAGAGATACATAAGATGTTTAGCTTCCGCTATATTTTCTGCTTCAAAACGAATGCTTCCTATCATATTTTTTTCTTCGGCAGCAGCAGTTTTTACTTTAAGACCATCAAAAACACCGTTGGTTTGAAGAGTTAACCAGTGGTATAATTTTTTCTCCATAATCTAAATTTTATGATAGACTCAATATTAAGATAATATACTGAGAATCTAAATCCTTGGTTATAGATTTAGTACTCATCTTGTCCATAACCAATATGGACTACGCAGCAATGATTCCAACATCCTTGACTAAATGCTGCATCTAGATCTCTCAAAACAGGAATTTCAAATTTAATTTTCATATTTTATGGATTTTATTAGAAATAGGAGCCTAATTTAACTAAAATTCAGACGACTCCATTTAATCTGAATATGTAATAATCGGGGATCTAAATCCATGGGTTATTGATTTAGAACTCATCTTGCCCCCAACCAACATGTACGGCACAGCAGTGAGCCCAACATCCTGCGCTAAATACAGAGTCAAGGTCTTCCAATATTGGAATTTCAAAGTCAATTTTCATATAATCCTATTTTTAGTAATAATTGGAGCCTGATTTAACTAAAATTCAGACGACTCCATTTAATCTGAATATGCTATAATGGACAATAGAAATATGGATTACTAAGTAAGCTTTCAGATTAAATTTAAATTAATTCAAGCCGCATGAGAATATCTAACCTTGTACTCACTTCCAATACCTCCCAAAATATTTTGGACGGCATTAAACAGTGTATCTTTGGAGATATAGTGTTCGGGCTTAATCCATTTCCCTTTGAGAATACGCCAAAGGGTTTCGGCCAAATTCAGATGTGGGGAATATGGCGGGAGATAGAAAATGTAGAGTCCTCTCTTCTTCCAGTCTTCCACGCGTTCTTTGACTTTTTTGCTCTTATGAATGGATGCGTTGTCAAGTACAAGCACAGTAAGTTTCTTGAGAGTCAGAGTGTATTCATCCATATATTCTATGAATCTGTCGCTGTTGATGCTCTCGGTGCTGGTAAATCCATGATACTTGTTGTTACGGCTTATCATACCGAAGATGTTGAGCCTTCCGCATTTCTCGACCCTTATGGATACTTTCTCATCTGGAAATTGCCATCCATAAGGTACATAACCACTCGTGCAGACATGAGACTCATCTCCGAAGACGAGGTCTATATGTCCACTAATTTCAAGTCTGTCAAGTTCTTGCAGTCTCTCTACTGCCGATTCGAGGATCTGCGGCGAGGGTTCTCCCTTGGGCGTAAGTCTTATACGCTTATATCCTGCGCCAAGAGTTCTAAAAAACGTCTCAGCGTGGATCGGGATACCGAAATGCCGGTTTCCTTTTCGAAAGCCGCCTTGGCAGATTTCAGGCTTTCCCGGTTTTCCGAAACTGCCTTGCGAACTGCCTTCTCGTGTTCCTCTTTGTTGAGAATCGGTTTGTGTCTCTGGACGCTTTTTACTTCCAGGGCCTTGATGCCCCCATCCTTGTATGCCTGTTGCCACAGGTATACGGAGACATGGGAACAACCGAGGATTTCTGCTATTTCCTTGTTTGTCTTGCCAGCCGATTTCAACAAAATTCCATGGCAACGACGCCTGAATCTGGGTAACTTCCCAAACTTCTGACCCTGTTCCAATGCAATCTTCTCTGTGTCTGAAAGTTTTATTATATCTGCGTGTCTCATAGTCTGTATATGTGTGTTTAGATTTCACATATATAGACTCAAAAACAAACCTATAGTTTAAATTCAAACTAAACATTTACTTATCAATCATTAATTTATAAAATTTATTTTTATAGTTCTGATTGCAACTCCTTGGTTCTATTGTATCATAATTAATGTCTGCGAATGAAGTTCGATTGACTAAAGAGGGCCATTCATCTATGCGACATCCTCCTCCGCAAATATATTTAAGGTTACATTCCTTACATGGCTTCAAATTGTCAATACATGTAGCTTTTTCTGCTTCTTTTGATAATTGCACGATTTCATCAAAGGGAGTTGTCTTTATATTGCCACATGCTTGTAATCCGGTAATTCTTGCGCAAAAATATACATCCCCATTAGATGTTACAGAGAAAACACCAAACATACAATTGTCCATAATTACATCATTGCTATATGCTCGGATAAATGATAACAATTCATAATGGTCTCCATGCAGTTTTTTATTTAAGAGCATCATCAAATTGTAATATTCATCATTCAGTGATTTAGAGGGGCAAACATCTCTTCCCTCAAGAAGTCCTTCAGAGAATTTTACTAAGAAATTTGTTTTGCCAGTATACTTTGATTTTAAACTTATCGCAAAATTGGCATATTGATTAATGTTATTTTTCAATAAGTTAAATGATGGCGTAACTGCTACAGATGTATTTACACCATGTAATACAAATTGATCAATAGCATGTAGCGATTTTTCAAAGTTGCCACGTCCTCTTATTGCAGAATTCGTTTCTTCAGAGAATCCATCAACGCTAATTTGTATGGAATCAATGTATTTTGAATAATCTTCAATCCATTTATCCGTCATTAAAGTGCCATTAGAAAGTATGCGTACTTTTAAATTATGGTCATACGCAAATTTGATTATATCGTTTATATCTTTATGCATACAAGGTTCTCCTCCGGAGAGAGTTATCTGGTTACCGCCAATTGATGCATAATCTTCTATAAGTTTAAAAATTTCCTGAGTGGATAATTCATTATCCATTGCCTTTCCCGCGAACATATAGCAATGAGGACAAGTCAAATTACACTTATTGGTCAAGTATAGATGTAATGTACGGATTCCTTCGGTTGCACTTATTACGTGTTTTGTACAAAATCTTTTGGCTTCTAATTGAGTAACAACCTCTTGTACGGCATCTTCATCTCCGATGTAATGTGATAATGTTTCCTCTATTGATTTCTCTTGCTGGAATGCTTTAAGGATATCAATATGTAATTCAGAAGGAAAGACCATCCAATTAGCCGTGTTGGGAGAAATGACCAATAACTTATTTTCAAACCTAACAATGGAAAGGTCATCAGGAATAACATATTTCTTTTGAGGATCAATAAAATATTCCATAACCATTTTAATTTTAGAATTAGTACTTTGTTGTTTCAAATGTATATATCCATTAAATCTGATGTTGTGTAATGGTTTTATTCCCTGAGCGATATTAGATTCCTATCTATTATTTTATTTCAAAAGAGTGGAGACAAGTATTTCTCATTACTCTTTTGAAATAAAATAATATCGTAGAGATCCTAATAAATTATTTGTTATCCTTCATTAGAAGACCTCCAATTACGGTCAATGTTGTGCCGAGAAATGCTTTGGCAAATATTTTAGTAGCCTCTTTTGCTGTATTAGTTCGACATTGATTCTCTACAAATTTTTCAATTTTATTTTTAGCCATAATAATATGTATTTTTAAGATGTTTTGGAGTTAAACATGGAATACTCTCTTTTAGTCATCGTTTCCCCAATCTTCAGGGTAATCATTATCATCGTATCCAGATGCTTCAGAAGCATCAAATACGTCTCCACATGAATTACACTTGTAATCATATAGACCGATACGTTCTATATCAGAACTTCTACATTCAGGACAATTCATAATCTTAAATATTTTGTTATTATTTCAACATTTTACTTCCAAGTACAGTCATGATAGTTCCTAAGAGTATTTTTCCCGTGGTTTTAGCAATATCTTTTGCGAGATTATTACCGCATTGATCCTTAATAAATTTATCAAGTTTATCAAATTCATCTTTTGCCATATCAAAAAATTATTTATTGATGTTGGTTAATAATTAAAATACGTTGAAAACAATATAGCGTAAGCTTGTTGTCTTAAACTATCCGCAAATTTATATAAAGATTTTTTATAAATATTTATATAATTTGGTTCAACCTGGTTCACGATTTGTTAAAAAATATAAATTTATAATGGCGGATTTATTTTTCTCTGTGCCCTCTGTGTGCTTGGTGGTTGAATACACTACGGAGAGGGCAGGGAATGTGGAGCTTTTTGAATTATCTCTGTGGTCTTTGTGTGCTTGGCGGTTGAATGTACCGTGGGGAACGAGAAATTTATTTCAAAAAAATAAAAGAAAGGGCTATGGAAAGTGGTTTGGATTAAGTTTTATGCTATAAGGTATTGCAATATAGTGATTTGTATTGAAATGAGTCGATTAAATGTAAGTGAAAAAAGCACGCGTTCAAACCTCAGAAGGCTAAAAAATGCGGTTTGAGGTTTGAACTCGTGCTTTTTTTTATTCCGAAATTCAATTATAATTTGTGAATCAGCTGCTTAAACATGGAGAAATTATTGAAAGTTGTTGAGATATTCTTTAATCTGTTTTCTTAATATCGGGTGCAATAGACGTCCTTTGTCACGCGGTTTCTCTCTCATAGATAAGGATTTTATCGTTATTGACAGTCGGGGCAACCCAAGGGAGTAAGGATGTGTCAGAGACGAGATCTACTGCCTTATGCAATAGCTCCTCAAGATCAGACACCATAGAGGCGTATTTAAAAAGACCTACGGTATCGTCAAAGCTCACAAGAATATCGATATCGCTTTCCGGTGTTGCCTCTTCGCGAGAAAACGATCCGAACACCCATGCTTTCTGTACAGGTTGATTGGAGAAATAATCCCGTAATTTTGATATTATTTTCTGATCCATAGTTATTGACCTTTTATTGAGCAAAGATAACGCTTTGTATCTATAAAACAAAATCATTGGATTAATTTTTCTCTGCGGTCTCTGTGTGCTTTGCGGTTGAATGTACTGCGGGAAGGGGGGAGGGGTAAAAGAGAAGCTGCGCTCCATCGTCATGGGGCGCAGCTTCGTGGTGTTGTGTAGTGCCGAAATTATTTCTTCATGCGGTTGCCGTAGCGGCTGCGGAACTTGTCTACGCGACCAGCGGTGTCGACGAGTTTCTGTTTGCCGGTGAAGAAGGGGTGAGATGCGGAGGTGATCTCAAGTTTTACGAGAGGATACTCCTTGCCATCGATTTCGATGGTCTCACGAGTGGCTACTGTAGAACGAGTGATGAATGTCTCTTCGTTCGACATGTCTTTGAAAACAACCTCACGGTAGTTTTCGGGATGAATTTTAGTTTTCATACTAATTTTTCTGCAGTTTAAGTATTGTTTTAATTGGCTTGACAGGTCGCGATCCCGTCAAATTGGCGTGCAAAATTACAAAAAATCTTTCACACGTGCAAACATCGGGGTCGAAACTTCAGATTGAAGTCATTTCTTGGTGCGGTCTGCGCCTGTGAGTACGGGTAGGGAGAGGTTGTAGCGGAGGGTGAGCACGCGTATCACGATTATGACGGCGGCGCATGCGAGCTGTTGCACCATTACGGAACAGCCCGTGTTGCGGAGTAGCCAGTAGACGAGCGATCCGGCAAGGCACGCCGTGGCATAGATATCCTTACGGAATACGAGTGGCTCCTCGTTGATGAGTATGTCGCGGATGACGCCTCCGAATGCACCGGTGATTATGCCCATTATTACCGCCACCCACATGGGATAGTCGATTGCAAGCGTCTTGGTGATGCCGATGACGCAGAAGAGGGCGAGTCCGATGCTGTCAAATATGAATAGGATCTTGTCTTTGCTTACGAGTATGCTCCGGAAAATGATCACTGTGGCGAGCGAGAGGGCAGTGACGCCGAGATACCACCATGTCTGCATCCAGAACACCGGTATGTCGAGCAGGAGGTCGCGGAGCGTGCCGCCTCCGATAGCTGTGACGAGTCCGACGGTGTATGCGCCGAACCAGTCAAATTTCTTTGTGGCAGCCAGTCGGATGCCGCTTATCGCGCATGCTACCGTGCCGATCACTTCGAGAATAAAAGAAACTGTCTCTTCCATTTCTATTCCAAAATTAAGGCGCGGCCTGGGAGAGAACCGCGCCTTTATTATCTCTTTATTTCTTCAGAGCAATGCTGCTACAGGAAGCAGAGCACTATCACTTGCGCCACAATCACACGCATGAACATCGTGAGCGGATAGACCGTGGAGTAAGCCACGGCGGGAGCGTCGTTGTTGGCAACCTTGTTGGCGTAGGCGAGTGCCGGGGGATCGGTGTAGCTGCCACTCATCATACCGAGTATGGATAGGTAGTTCATCTTGAACTTGCCACGTGCGATGCAGCCAACCACTATCAATGGAATCACAGTGATGAGGAATCCGTATGCCACCCACATTGCGCCCTTGAAGTTGAACACCGTTGCCGCGAAGTCTTTTCCGGCGGCGATACCCACCGAGGCGAGGAAGAGGCAGATGCCTATCTCGCGGAGGAGGAGATTGGCGGCGGAGTTGGTATAGGTGACGAGGTGGAACTTATGTCCGTAGGCACCGATGAGGATAGCCACTACGAGCGGACCGCCGGCAAGACCGAGTTTCATCGGCACTGACATGCCGGGGAACTGGATGGGGAGGCTTCCGAGGATGATACCGAGGAATATGCCTATGAACATTGTGATGAGGTTCGGCTCGTTGAGACGTTTCATGGAGTTGCCGAGCTTACGTGCGAGGTGCTCGATATCGTCGAGTTTACCCACTACAGTCACGCGGTCGCCGATCTGAAGGCGGAGGTTGGGGCTTGCGAGAAGATCCATTCCGGCACGGTTCACGCGGGTCACGTTGAGCTCGTATGTCTCATGAAGATGGAGCGCACCGAGTTTCACACCGTTGTAGTTGGGCTGTGTGACTACGATCCTGCGCGAAACTACCGGACCCTTGTCCATGGGCCAAGTCATCTCCACTTTCTGACCGATGAAGCGGGAGAAGATCTCCTCATCCTGCTTTGCACAGACTATCAGGCAGAGATCGCCGATCTCAATGGTGTCCTGTGCAGTAGGTATCACCACCTTGCCGTCCGGTTTGAGGATACGGGAGCAGGTGTAGTCGCAAGTGATGAGGGTGTGGAGTTTCACCATGGAGAGACCCGACACGAGTTCGTTGGTCACTTTGTAGGTGAGGATTGCGGGAGCCTGAGTTGAATCTTTCTTCTCATCGTCTACCTCTTTGATCTCATCGTCGATATTCACCTTGAATATCACCTTGATAAGAATCATGGTCAGGATGATACCGACTACGCCAAGCGGATATGCTGCGGCATATCCCATTGACATCTGCTGGCTGACGTCGTAGGCGGAGGAGTTGACCTGGAGCACGGTCTGCTGGGCGGCACCGAGCGCAGGGGTGTTGGTGATTGCGCCACACATCACGCCGATCATGTCGGTGATTGATGTTGCACCGTCGGCTCCACCCTGAAGATAGTAGATGGAGAGCATGATGACGACGTTGAGAGCGATGCCGGTCACGGCAAGCATGTTCATGCGTATGCCACCCTCTTTAAACGAAGAGAAAAAGCCGGGACCCACCTGCATACCTATCGAGAAGATAAACAGGATAAGACCGAATTCTCTCAGGAAGTGGAGAGTGTTCCCCTCCACGGCATAACCGAAGTGGCCGAGCAGAATGCCGACAAAGAGCACGAACGTCACTCCAAGCGACACCCCGAGAATCTTCACTTTTCCAAGGAAAATTCCGGCGAATATCACGAAGGAGTAGAGCAGAACCGTGCTGGCGAGCGACATGTTTCCCGGCCGGAGCAGTTCGATAAACCAATCCATAATGTTAAAAATCCGAAATTTAATTATAGTTTGAAGTGCCCCATTAGCTGGGGATGAAAAATCGTCTGCAAAATTAGTGAATTTTTGTGATAATCTTTGTAAATTTGCGGTATTAATTATGCGTGCATACGTCTTAAATATTTTTTGCCCGTGATTCCGACGCGTCGCGTTGTGGCATTGCGTTGTGGCAGAGACGATGCGCGTTTAAATAAAAACATAATAATTACTCTTTTTAGATTCAGTATGAAGAAAATTCGTGCAGCCGTGGTAGGATACGGCAATATCGGGAGATTTACTATCGAGGCGCTTGAGGTGGCTCCAGATTTTGAGATTGCAGGCGTGGTGCGTCGCGACGCATCGAAGCGTGAGGATATTCCGGCAGAGATACCGGTGGTAGGCTCAATCGATGAGCTGACCGACGTAGACGTGGCTATCCTTGCCACCCCGACAAGAAAGGTGGAGGAATTTGCCAAGGAGATCCTTGCCAAGGGTATCAACACTGTCGACAGCTTCGACATTCATGGTCAGATACCGGCTCTCCGCAAGAGTCTCGGTGAGGTGGCGCGTGAGCATGGCAAGGTGAGCGTCATTTCGGCAGGCTGGGATCCGGGAAGCGACTCTGTTGTGCGTGCGCTTCTTGAGGCAGTGGCTCCCAAGGGTATCACCTACACCAACTTCGGTCCGGGCATGAGCATGGGACACACCGTGGCTGTCAAGGCTGTGGAGGGAGTGAAGGCTGCTCTATCGATGACTATCCCCGTCGGCACAGGCATACATCGCCGTATGGTCTACATCGAACTGATGCCGGGCTATGAGTTTGAGAAGGTGGCACACGCCATCAAGACCGACCCCTATTTCGCATCGGACGAAACCCATGTGATGCAGGTGGAGAGCGTGGATGCCCTTAAGGATATGGGTCATGGTGTGAATCTCGTGCGCAAGGGCGTAAGCGGCAAGACGCAGAACCAGCTCTTTGAGTTTGACATGAAGATCAATAATCCTGCGCTTACGGGTCAGGTGCTCGTGTGCGTTGCGAGAGCGTCAATGCGTCTTCAGCCCGGTTGCTACACTATGATCGAGATTCCGGTGGTGGACCTTCTCCCCGGCGACCGTGATGAATGGATAAAGCTTGTCTGATAAATCCTGTCAGATAAATAAGGAGGCTTGGAAACTGTAGCGTAAAAATACGGTAGCTTATAAATGGAGGCTTGAAAATGGTGGAGTGTGTCATAAATTTTCTTACCGAGGTATATGCCGACATCAATTCGCTCGAGGTGAATATGGTCAGCAGCATGTTTCGTCTGTTGCTGAGTATGATTCTCGGTATGGTTGTCGGTGCGGAGCGTAAACGCAAGGGTCAGGTGGCGGGTATCCGCACGTTTGCACTCATCTCTATGGGTGCCTGCCTGGCGATGCTGCTGTCGATCTACGTTCCGCAGGTGTATCTCGGTCTGAAGAACGGAGACCCGGGACGAATCGCCGCACAGGTGATCACGGGTATCGGTTTTATCGGTGGCGGTGCGATGATCCACATGAAAGGAGCTGTGAAGGGTTTGACCACGGCAGCCGGGATATGGATGACCGCCATCATCGGCATGGCAGTCGGCATAGGCATGTATATGTGCTCGATCGGCGCAACGTTGCTGATTCTTATGACGCTTGTCTCCTTCGAGCAGTATGAGAAGAGGAAGAAGATGGGTCAGGAGTCGAAAGTGATCGGTCTGACAGTGGAGGGCGTCCTTGAGAATATCGACGACTATAAGAGGGTGTTTAATGAGGCGGATGTGCATCTCTCCACGTTTTTTGTGGAGTATGACTACGACAGGAACGTCACGGAGCTGAATTTCGTGGTTCTTGCGCATGTCTATACCGATCTGATGCCCCTTTTGTCGAAAATCAGAGGCGTGAATCCCACAAAGAAGCTGACGCTATCAAGCCAGCTTGACATCTGATACGCTTTCAGCTGACAGAAAATGCTAACGAGGAAACGCTACCGGCGAAAAATAGCGGCACCCACGTCAGGATAAGTCCTGAACGTGGGTGCTGCCGTTATGGAGGAGGGGTGTGTTATGATTGTGGATGGAATCACATCAGCTTGCGGTAACGGATACGGTGGGGAGTGTCGTTGCCGTCACGTTTCTTCTTAAACTCCTCATAGTCGGAGTAGGAGCCTTCGTAGAAGGTCACTTTGCTGTCGCCCTCGAAAGCGAGGATATGGGTGGCGATACGGTCGAGGAACCAACGGTCGTGGCTCACTACCACGGCACATCCGGCGAAGTTCTCCAGACCCTCCTCGAGTGCACGGAGAGTGTTGACGTCAATGTCGTTGGTAGGCTCGTCGAGAAGAAGCACATTCCCTTCCTCTTTCAGTGCCATGGCGAGATGCAGTCGGTTGCGCTCGCCGCCCGACAGCACACCGATCTTTTTCTCCTGGTCGGCACCGGTGAAGTTGAATTTAGAGAGATATGCGCGTGCGTTCATGTCGCGTCCACCCATGCGGAATGACTCCACACCCTGAGATATCACCTCATATACGGTCTTGTCGGGGGAGAGATCCTTGTGGTTCTGGTCGACGTAGGCGATCTTAACTGTCTCTCCGACTTCAAACTCACCTTTATCCTGCTTCTCCAATCCCATGATGAGGCGGAAGAGAGTGGTCTTGCCCGCACCGTTGGGACCGATCACGCCTACGATGCCGTTGGGAGGCAGCATGAAGTTGAGGTCGTTGAAGAGTACGCGGTCGTCGTATGCCTTGGCAAGGTCATGCGCTTCGATCACCTTGTTGCCGAGACGCGGACCATTGGGGATGAAGATCTCCAGTTTCTCCTCCCTCTCCTTCTGGTCCTCGTTGAGGAGTCGGTCGTAGCTTGACAGACGTGCCTTCCCCTTTGCCTGACGAGCCTTGGGAGCCATACGCACCCATTCAAGCTCTCTTTCGAGAGTCTTGCGTCGTTTGCTTGCCTGTTTCTCCTCCTGAGCCATACGTTTTGTCTTCTGGTCGAGCCAGGAGCTGTAGTTGCCCTTCCAGGGTATCCCTTCGCCACGGTCGAGCTCAAGAATCCAGCCTGCCACGTGGTCGAGGAAGTAGCGGTCGTGGGTAACGGCGATGACAGTGCCGGGATATTGCTGAAGGTGCTGTTCGAGCCAGTCGATTGATTCTGCATCAAGGTGGTTGGTGGGCTCGTCGAGGAGAAGCACGTCGGGCTGTTGGAGGAGCAGACGGCAGAGAGCCACACGGCGGCGTTCGCCACCGGAGAGCACGGCTATCTTCTTGTCGTCGTCGGGGCAACGCAGTGCGTCCATGGCGCGTTCGAGCTTGTTGTCGATGTTCCATGCGTCGCAAGCGTCGAGCTTGTCCTGAAGTTCTGCCTGACGGTTGATGAGGGCATCCATCTTGTCGGGGTTCTCAAGCACCTCGGGGTCGGCGAATGCGTTGTTGACATCATCATACTCTTTCAGAAGGTCAAGCACCGGTTGCACACCCTCCTGCACCACTTCCTTCACCGTCTTCTCCGGATCAAGTTTCGGGTCCTGCTCAAGATAGCCTACTGTATAGCCGGGGGAGAATACCACGTTGCCCTGATAGCTCTTGTCGATTCCGGCAATGATTTTCATCAAGGTAGACTTGCCTGATCCGTTCAGACCGATTATGCCGATCTTAGCACCGTAGAAGAACGAGAGGTAGATGTTTTTCAGAATCTGTCGCTGAGGGGGGATGATCTTGCTCACTCCCACCATTGAGAATATAATTTTCTTATCGTCTGCCATTTCTGTTTTGCGGTTGTTTTTTTGTTCGGTTGGTTAATCAAGATTGAAGCTGTTTTGTGGCATTATTTCTGCACTGCCTTAGTGCGGTATGCACACTTCACTTTCCCCTTGACGATGTTGTTGAGCTTGGTGCGTATCATCTGCTTACGGATGGGTGACACGCGGTCGGTGTAGACCTTGCCGAGAAGGTGGTCGTATTCATGCTGGATGATTCTCGCTGCGAATCCGTGGAATTCTTTCTCATGCTCCACGAAATCCTCATCGAGCCAGTTGAGCCTTACATGCTCGTGGCGTTTCACTGGCTCTGACAGACCGGGCAGTGAGAGACAACCCTCTTCGCGGCTTACGGGTGCTACGTCGTCAAGAACGTCGAGCACCGGATTTATGAGCGCGAACTTAAGGTCCTTACATTCCGGAAAATCATTGGCGAGCGCTGTGCCGTCGATTACGATCACGCTTATCGGAAGACCGATCTGAGGAGCTGCCAAACCGACGCCCTCGGAATGATACATCGTCTCAAACATGTCGGCAATCAGTTTCTTTACTTCGGGATAGTCGGGCTCGATGTCTTCCGTCTCATTATGAAGCACGGGTTGCCCGTATAGATATATTGGTAGGATCATATTTTTCTGCGGATATGGTCCGCAAGTTTTTAGAGTTATCTGTTAATTCTTAGTCAAAAATTCCTTCGGAAACTTCTTCTACCTCACTCTCTCCCGATGACGTGAACATCTCGCCGCTGCATGCGTTGAAGTCGGCAGGGAAAGTGAATTTGGTATCCTGAGAATAGGGGAGTTTCTTATCGGCATATATCTTCTTCATGTAGAATCCATAGATCGGGAGTGCGGCGCGTGCGCCCTGACCGAGAGCCATGGTGTTGAAGTGGATATATCGTTCCTCACCGCCTACCCATACTCCGGTGACGAGCTCGGGCGTGAATCCCATGAACCATGAGTCGGAGTTGGAGTTGGTCGTACCGGTCTTGCCGCCCATCTGTGCGGATATGCCGTAACGTCCTCTAAGGCTTGCCGCCGTACCGCTGTCAACCACGTTGAGCAGTATGGAGAGTATCTTATAGTAGGCATCCTCGCTCGTCACCTCACTGCGGTGGGGTGTGGTGGAGTATATGAGGTTGCCTTGGTTATCCTCTATGCGGGTCACGAATACGGGGTCAACCCTCATACCCTTGTTGGCGAATGCGGTGTAGGCTGCCACCATCTCCTTGACGGGGACGTCAACCGTGCCGAGTGCGAGTGGGAGAGTGGCGTCGATATGTCCGGTTACGCCGAACATTCTCATCTTGTTGGCAAGGTTCTTCGCACCCAGTTCATAGACGAGTCGGGCGGAAATCCAGTTGTTGGAGTTGGTCAGTGCCCAACGCAGGTCAACCATGTCGCCGATGCGTGCGCTTCCGGAGTTACGTGGCGACCAGTTGCCAAACGTAGGCTGAGTGTTGAGGAATTGTGAGCAAGGGGTGTAGTCCTGCTCCATGGCGAGGGTGTAGAGGAATGGCTTTGCGGTAGATCCGATCTGGCGGCGTCCTCTCGACACCATGTCGTATTGGAAATAGTTGAAATCAGGACCTCCGACGTATGCCTTCACGTATCCGTTGGTCGGATCCATGCTCATCATGCCCGTGCGAAGGATCGACTTCATGTAGAGAAGCGAGTCGTAGGGGGTCATTGTCACGGATTTTGAACCCGGATGATATTTGCCGTTCTCCTTCACGTAGGTGAATATGTCCATCTCGTAAGGCTTGTGGAAAGTCTTCTCAATCTCCGCCTCTGATATGCCGGCATTTTTCTGCACTCTCCATCTCTCGGTCTGCTTCATGGCATTCTTGATGAGGTTCATCACGCCGCTGCGGCTTAGCTCGTCGCTGTTGGTGGTGTACGGACCGGTCACCTGCCCCTGTTTCTCCTTGAAGAATGCAGGCTGGAGAGTCCCGCCGAGATGCTCGTATACGGCTTCCTCGGCATATTGCTGCATTTTGATGTCGATGGTGGTGTAGATCTTAAGACCATCCGTATATATATTGTAGAGGCTTCCGTCCGGCTTGGGATTTTTAAGAATCCAACCGTAGAGGGGATTCTCCTCCCATTGAGTGGAGTCGGTGTTGTATTGCCCCATTGCGAGGATGTAGGCGAGGTTGCTCTTATATTTGTCGCGGGATGGACGCACCGGTTTCTTTGCGCTCATGAGCATCCTTATCTCCTCACGCAGATAAGGCACACCGCCGTCGCGATGATCCACGCGGTGATAGTCAAGTCCCAAGGGGAGTTGCTTGTATGCCTCCGCCTCGTCGCGAGGCAGTTTGCCCGCCTTCACCATCTGCTCCAGCACCACGTTGCGGCGTTCCTTCGTTCGTTCGGGATGGCGTAGTGGGTTGAAATAGCTCGGATTCTTCAGCATGCCGACGAGCATGGCAGATTCCTGCACGTTGAGGTCGGCGGGTTCCTTGTTGAAGTAAACGTTGGCGGCAGTCTTTATGCCGACGGCGTTGTTGAGGAAGTCGAATCGGTTGAGATACATGTTGATTATCTCCTGTTTCGTATAGAATCGTTCGAGCTTTATTGCGATCATCCATTCGATAGGCTTCTGTAGGGCGCGTTTGAGCATGTTGGATGATGGGCGGGAGTATAGTTGCTTTGCGAGCTGCTGTGTGATTGTGGATCCGCCGCCTGACGACTTATCGCCGAGCATGAGAGTCTTTACTCCGGCACGGCCGAGGGCGATGAAGTCGATTCCGGAATGGTCGAAGAATCGTTCATCTTCGGTGGCTATGAGGGCATCGATCACGTGAGGCGACACAGTCTTGTAGTCGGAGTTTACGCGGTTTCCCGCGCCGGCGAAGTATCGCCCGAGTTCGGTTGTGCCGTCGGATGCTATGACTACAGATGCCAGTTTATCATGAGGGTCTTCCAGTTCCTCGATAGGAGGCATGTAGCCGATTACACCGTTATAGATCAGGAGCAGGAAGAGGGCTATCACGGTGCCCAATCCTAAGAACATGATCCACATCCATCTGACAAGAATAGCGTTTCTTGACACTTTGCCGGACTTTTTCTTGCCGTTGAAGGTGTCGTCTTGTTTGTTATTACTTTTTTTACGGATATCAGTCATATCGTTATAACAATAAAAGCTTTTCCAACGACGAACACCGCCGTTGCGGGATAAAAGTCTGTATCAAATGCAAAATTACAAAAAATAATCGAAACCAACGCTATACCGTGGATACATTGAGCATAAATGACATATTGACAAAAAAAGACAGAAGGACAAGATAAGACCGGATGATTTTTAATTTTAGATATTATTTGCCCGGATAATGATATTGGGTTGAATATGATTTTGAAATTATTTTAAAATGATTTAATTTTGTGGAGTTGTATGGAAGTTTAAAATAACTTTACAAAATTAAATTTTTTTATTCTATGAAGCATATTGCATTAAAAGTTATTGCATTGGTCGCACTCGCTGCTCCGGTGGCTCCCGCTTACGGACAGTTTAATCTTAAGAAGGCGATTGGCGCGACAGCAAAGGCTGTGCAGGCGTTTACTCTCACTGATGCGCAGATGGCTGCCTACGTGAAGGAATCGGTAGATTGGATGGATAAGAATAATCCTGTGCTTCCGGAAGATGATGAATATACGAAACGTCTTCGCCGCCTGACAGAAGGTATCACGGAAGCTGACGGTATACCGTTGAACTTCAAGGTGTATAATGTGGTTGACGTGAATGCTTTCGCTTGCCCTGACGGAAGCGTGAGAGTGTTTGCCGCATTGATGGATCTCATGGATGATGATGAACTTCTCGGAGTGATCGGGCATGAGATCGGACATGTGCTGAAGCATCATTCAAAGAATGCATTCAAGAATGAGTTGCTTACCGGAGCATTGAAGGATGCCGTGGCATCTACCGGCGGCAAGGCTGCTGCACTGACAGAATCGCAGCTCGGCACTCTTGCGACGTCGTTGCAAAGCGCAAAGTTCTCACAGAAGCAGGAGAATGAGGCGGATGACTGCGGCTATGATTTCCTCGTGTCGAAAGGTAAGAACCCGTGGGGCATCGTTATGTCGTTTGAGAAGCTTCAGGGTCTCGAGGGGGATGCCGGAGCGAGCCAGAGCTATATCCAGAAGATGTTTTCTTCACATCCCGAAACTCAGAAGCGTATCGACCACATGAAGAAACGCTGCGAGCAGGATGGCATAGCTCGCCCGGAGAAATAAGATTAAACATTCAGACTGATTTCATCTATGTCAACGATTTTATTGACGATGGCATAGATGGTCAGTCCTGTGGCGGAATGTATCTCAAGTTTTCGGGCTATGTTGCGTCGATGCGTGATGACAGTGTGGATCGACAGGAATAATTTGTCGGCGATCTCTTGATTCGTCATGCCTTTCACCACAAGAGATATGATCTCCTTCTCCCGTTGGGACAGGCTCTCTTTCTCTTCTGTGGATTCTGATTGATGGGTGCTAAGGCTTTTGATCTTCCTTGTGATTGTTTCCATATCATCGATTACGGAGATAAGACCGTCGTAAAGGTCGGCAGCCTGATGCGAAAGTTTTCCTACTTCTATGGCGATTATCTTGCAATTCTGACATCCCGTATCAGCACGGAAATGCTCGGGGTTGAAGATACCGCCAAAAGTGGGATTCACCAGAATTATGTCCGGGGTATTTGAACGTACACAGTCGGCAAGAGCTGACGGAGATTTCACTTCCATGATATTTACCTGCATTCCGGGCAATCTGCGCAGGCAATGGGAAAATCCGGCGGAAAGCACCGGGGAGATCTCGGCTATGATGATATGTAGGTTTCCTTCTCTTCGCATTTTATGATGGAATCGGATGGGGTGAGTGTTTCGGTTAGTTGCGGTTGCGTTCCAGACGCAGGATTGCCGGCACGAGCAGGCAGTCCTCAATGTGACAGTGGCTTGACAATTCCTCCTCGCATCTGTAGATGTCGTAGAGCGCATCATTGAGAAGATTGGTGTTGGCGTCTTCCGGACAATATTTCAGGATTATGTTTTTCAGTTCCTTCAGTTTCAGACTGACAAGATCGTGATGCTCGCTGTAGGTGGTGATCTTGTAGTCTTCCGAAGATTTGCCACTTAGCAGATTGTTGACATATTTGAACACGGTCTTCTCCTCATATTCCATGTGTATGCGCACCTCGTGCATGTATTCGTCGAAAAATTTCAGTATGAGAAACGATACGTCGGTGGTGCGTAGCGATATGCCTTCAAGGAGTTTGCGGCGTATTGCCGGCAGGCAATAGTCAAGGAAATACGAATGGCTCCGTTTGAGGTATAGAAGCAGTGATTCCACGGATACGTTATTATCGGTGTCGTAGTTTGAGAAGCCATCCACGATAAAGTTTACTACCGCAAGGAATGTGGCGCAGTCTACGCCATGGTCTGAACAAACTTTCTCGACGGTCTTGTCGCCGAATCCCATCGGTATGCCAAAGCGACTCATCACCTGAATGAGTTGGTAATTGTCGGCAATCAGTGACACCATCTTATCGGCGGGGTTATATTTTGTCTGTATCGGCATAGTGTGTTGTCTGTGATTTGGGTGGGTTATGTATTGAGGTGGAATGTCGTCATGGGTCGGGCTATATACAAGTGGTGCCACCATCAACGGTGGCAACTCACTTTGATACATAGCGCGGATTTCCGGGAGATACCGGATTTTCCGGCGCATAACTCAATACTTATCTAACTCTAAATAACTAATAACTACAGCTTCTTTTTGTGAAGTTTGGATTGCTTCGCTTTTTCACTGTCTTTACGGTTGCAAAGTTAGACATTTATATTTAGTCGGGCAATAACTATCAATAGGTAAATATAGCTGTCGTCATAGCAATATGTAGTGATTTAGTCCTGTTTTTTCTGCACTGAGAATCCGAATTTACCGATAATATCGCCGAGGGAATGGTAGAATCCGTGGGAGTAGGCGAGCAGGTTGGCTTTTTCAAGGGCGAATCGTCCTGTCTCAGGGTCGATGTAGCGAGAGTCGGCACGCACGTTGACTACATCGGCGGTAAACATGTCATGTGATCCAAGATTCATTATGGTCTTCACGCGACATTCGATGCTGATGGGTGATTCTTCGATGGTGGGGGAGGCGACTTTCTCACCGGGAAGAGGTGTCAGTCCGGTCTCTTTCCATTTGTTGTAGTCACGTCCGGATCTTACGCCTGCCCAATCGGTAGCGCGTGCCATTTCCACGGTGGTGAGGTTGATGGTAAATTCCATATTCTCTTTGATAAGAGGGTAGGATGCGCGTTCCGGTCGTACTGATACGTAGCACATTGCCGGATCGGAACAGATTGTGCCGGTCCATGCCACGGTGAGCATGTTCCAATTCTCCGGTTTGTCGCCACAAGTCACCAATACTGCGGGTAGAGGGTATATCTGCGTACCCGGGCGCCATGAGATCTTTGACATAATACGTTTAATGTTTAATTATGGTTATTGTTTATGTGAATGCAAAGATAATAAAAAGTATGAAATCCTCATAAACCACCATGGAGACGAATAACCCACCACGGAGGGAGATTGTAACCCACCACGGAGGGCACGGAGAACTCGGAGTTTTTTTCTGTGCTCTTCATGTTACTTATGGTTGAAATGGTATTGTTTTGGCAGAATAATGTATTGAATGTTGATGTTTTTGTGGAAAATATTAATATTTTTGTTACTTTTGCATAAAATTATATCGTATAACTTAAACTTAGACATCTTCAATTTAATTAGTATCTTTATGAAAAGGATATTTTCAATTTTGGTAGGTGTGGGGTGCACACTCGCTGCTTTCGCGGTAGCTCCGATTTCTGAAAATCAGACACCACGTATGCTCAACACTCCTTCTTGGGATGGTTTTGATGTGGAATGTTATCGGGAAATGGATTTTGTGAAACCCGGTGCAAAGACGCATCTGATTGGTAAACTTGACGGTTATGACCCGTTATTGGAATATTCTGTTGTGGAAATTTATAGTTATGATCACCTTAATGAAAAGAGGAATGTTGAAGTTGCCGAACTTGATTCAGCGGGGAATTTTGTCGTGGATCTACCGCTCCCACATCCTCAGACCGTAACGCTTATTTTTGGCAGACATTACAGAAAAGTTTTTCTGATGCCGGAAGACACATTAAAATATACTACATCCACTACGCTTCGGGATCCGAATGATTATTCTCGGGCAATCTATTCCAAATTTGAGGGAGGGGATGCGGCTGATGTGAATATTGCCTGCGAATTTATGTGTGACAGTCTCAACCGATATAAGAGGAGGTATGCAGTTGTCAATGATCCCGACAGCATGTTGGTGATAAATGCTAAGATCAAGGCAGCCTTTCATGATGCTGTTGACTATCTGAACCGCACAATCCCTACGTTTGATATGTCGCAATGGGCAAAGGATGTGACGTTTAGCAGATGTGCTGCTGACGTGTATCTGCCTATTGTAGATATGGATTATTATTACCGTGAGCTAAAATATAATTTTGAGGATCGTGATGGAATGACGATTCGGATTCCAAATCCAGAATACCGACCCCTTGATTATTCCAAGTATTTTAATGACAGGAAGGATTATCTTGCATATATCTATGACAATCCACTTATATTATGCGGTGATAATTTGATTATCAGCAGGATTGTTAATGGGTCCATGTTTTATCTGCATAGGGCAATCGCAGCCGGTGGAAATGTGTTAGAAATTGTCAATGGAGAATTTAGATTGAAGTCGGAAACAATATTGAAAGATGGGGAAAGCCGATTGCAGAAGCTTATGGAATTGGATGAAAGATGTGAGAGGAATTTTGGCATAGGGAATTGCTTTATGTCGCAGCTTGCCATGACGTATGGAGTAGTGCCGGGTTTTAAAAATATTCCGGAGTTTTCAAAGGAAATGCTTGATTATTGTAAAATGGGAGCGTCTGTCATCTTGTCTGAGATCTCCTATAAAGGTTTGGCGGCAAGTGTCATTGACGGTGTGTCGGATATAGCTGTCGGTTTGGCGTTGAAAGAAGCAAGACAGAAGGCCGATTCGGAATCACGCACAATATCTGATGTGTCGGATGTGCTTGCTGAAATTATCTCGCCTTATAAGGGGAAGGTTATTCTTGTTGATGTATGGAATACCGGATGCGGGCCTTGTCTGTCGGGGATGTTGGATCAAAAGGGGTTTATAAAGGAATATGCTGATTCGCCATTACAGGTGATATACGTAGCGGAAGAGAGATATAAGGAACCGTGTGAACGTTGGATCGAGGAGAATGAGATAGCGGGGGAGCATGTCTATCTTACTCAAGATGCGTATGCGCATTTGAGTGCGGACTTCAATATTACGGGAATACCATTCGGAATAGTCATTAATAAGGATGGGGAGATAGTCTCTAGCGGCCATCCATTTTTCCAGATCGATTTGGTAAAGTCGTTGTTGAATAAGTAGAGACAGTTTGTAGAATATCCCCCCAGAGGTCACGTATAAACTACCGCGGCGGACATGCAGAAAACATGCAAAACCACCACGGAAAACACGGAGAACACGGAGATTTTTTAATTTCTCCGCGTTCTCCGTGCCCTTTGTGGTTTAAAACGAGTGCCCTTTGTGGTATAAAACCGTGTGCTTGGTGGTATGTAGGGAGTCAGAATTTGTAGGAGAGCATGAGTTCGAGGGAGTTGGAGGAGGATTTGACGTCCGGGAAGAATTTATAGTGCGACGACCGGAGGTAGTTGGTGAAGAGCACCGTACCGAACAGTTTTTTCCATATCTTGAAGTCCGCGCGAAACTCGGTCATGTTGAGGGATGCGACGGATGCATCGCCCTGCACATTTAGTATGCGGTAGTCAACCATCCGCAGGTCTGTGCCGAATTTATAGCCAATCCAGGTGAACATGCGGTAGAAATTGTGTGTCAGCGAAAATGCCAGTTTATCTTTGCCAAACACGAGGTTGAATCCCCCCTTTATGGAGAATCCGGATGCCCAGTTGTAGTTGCGTTCATCAGTCTGATAATGGTCGGAGAGTATGGAGCCGAGGGCAATACCATTTACGTGAGCAAATAGGTCGTAGGTCCAGCGGTGGCGTTCCACATCGCGGAACATGAATCCAACTCCCACACTGGCGGGTATACCGAGCTTGAAGGGCACTTTTTCAATATGGTCAATGGTATCGCTGTCGTAGAAATCGAAATGCTGATAAAGACCTATGCTGCCTTTCGAACGGTAACTATCGAAAATCTCGCGTGCGAGGAGTCGCCCTTTGATCTCTATCTGCGATAAGAGGGGTTGCGTCTTCAGCATCTGCAATTGCGCCTTTATTGTGAAGTAGTCATACGGTTTGGTGGATTTAACCTCAAACCGATCGCCATATTCGGCATCAATCTGCACTGCAGCACCTTGATGTAGCTCTTTGAAATGGCTGTTGTATAACAGCATCTTGTAGCCAGTGGATACGCGTATCGCAAAATTCGGCGTACCGAACATCCTGCCTCTCGTGGGTCTCACTTTCCATGCCTCGCCGGTGATGATTCTGTTGAGTCCCCTAAGCGGCGACAGAAGAAACACGGCTGCTTCACGGCTGAATCGTTCGCTGCCCGACAGCCGGTCATCTATCAGCGCGTCAGATGCACGGAAGAGTACCTCGCCTATTGCTGCGCCACCTATGGGGGTGGCGATGATGTCGTTTGTGGAAGGGTATTCCCTTTCCATAAACATTTCCCACATCGCACTGCCTCCGATAGCAAACAACTCGGATTGCCAGAAATTAAATCCGTTGGCACGTGCCGCATTAAAGTATAGGTTTCCGTTGTAGGGGTGGAGGAATGTGTTGGTGCCGAGTTTGTCATTGTCCCATTTGAATCCGTGCTTGAAATTCTCCTTTATGGTGTTGAACGAGATGTAGGCAAAATCCCCTCTCTGCACGTATCTGTCAAATGCCCAAAGACCGATGTTGAATCCCACCACTTCTCCGGCTGTCCGCCAGAAATGCCGTTTGCTCATTCTTGCCACGTCGGTGGAGTCGGGCGGAATTAGTTCGGTCGTGTGGAATTCAATGGGTATCTGTGCGTTGCACAATAGTCGCAGGCTGATGAATGCGACAATAACAAGAATTCGATGGATATTTCGTTTAGTGTGGAACATACAAGTGGTTTCATAATATAATTCTTATCTCATTCAACAAATAAAACCCGACTATGGTTGCACATAGTCGGGTTTGTTGACATTGTCAGACCCTAAATTTTTTATGAATCGGGTCGGGTTTTATTGACGTGTAGGATTATTTTGCACCAAGGTCGGCGATCACACGGTCGATCTTTGCCTCAGCTTTCTTTACAGTCTCCTCATACATCTCTTTTGAGGGGAGATCTTCACGGACTTCCACGTAGAACTTGATCTTGGGTTCTGTGCCGGAAGGTCTTACCGATACCTTGTCGCCTGCCTCAGTGAAGAACTGGAGCACGTTGGATGTGGTCGGGAAGTTCATCTTCTCAACTTCGCCGGTCTTCAGATTGCGGCAGTTGAGGTCGGCGTAATCCTTAATCATGACGATTGGTGAGCCTGCGAGTTCTTTCGGGGGATTCTCACGGAAGTTCTTCATCATGGCTACGATCTCGTCAGCACCGGATTTGCCCGGACGCACTACGCTCACTCCACGCTCGCGAGAGAAACCATACTCCTTATAGATGTCGATCAGCATCTCGTAGAGTGTCATGTTCTTCTCTGCAGCCCAAGCAGCGATCTCACACATGAGAGTGATTGAGGAAACGGCATCCTTATCGCGCACGAAAGTCTCGGGGAGGAATCCGTAGCTCTCCTCTCCGCCACCGAGGTATCTCTCCTTCCCTTCAAGGTTGCGCATCACGTCGGCAATCCATTTGAAGCCGGTGAAGCAGTCGTAGCAGGTTACTCCGTTAGCCTCGGCAATACGTTTGATTGTCTCTGTGGTTACTATGGTCTTCACGCAATATTCCTTGCCGGTGAGCATATTGAGCTCGCGGTTGCGGGTGATGAGATAATATAGGAATATCATCACGATCTGGTTGCCGTTGACGAGCTGGTATTCGCCGTTGCCGTCGCGCACCACAAGACCGATACGGTCAGAATCGGGGTCGGAAGCCACCACGATGCTTGCGCCTGTCTCCTTAGCCTTGGCGATAGCCATTGACATAGCCTCTGCATTCTCCGGGTTGGGGGATACTACTGTGGGGAAGTCGCCGCTCCTTACGTCCTGCTCGGGCACGTGGATTACATTTTCAAAGCCCCATTTCTTGAGGGAGTCGAATATGAGCATACCGCCTGTGCCGTGGATAGGGCTGTAGACGATCTTCATGTCGGCATGTTTCTTGATTGCCTCGGGAGAGAGTGAGAGGGTCTTGATGTCGTCAAGATACTGCTCGTCGATATCCTTGCCGATGATCTGTATGAGGTCTTTATTGGGGGTGAACTTGATCTGGTCGACGGATGTGATGGCATTCACGTATGCGATAGTCTCCACGTCGTGGGGTGCGATCATCTGTGCGCCGTCGCTCCAATATGCCTTGTAGCCGTTGTATTCCTTCGGATTGTGGCTTGCAGTTACCATCACACCGCTGTTGCATCCGAGCTTACGGATAGTGTAGGATACCTCCGGCACGGGACGGCAGTCTTCGAAGAGGTATACCTTAATGCCGTTTGCAGAGAAGATGTTGGCAGCGAGTTCCGCGAATTTACGGGAGTTGTTGCGGACGTCATGACCTACGGCAACCGTGATCTGCGGCTCATCTTTGAAACATTCCTTCAGATAGTTGGCGAGACCCTGTGTAGCTGCGCCTACGGTGTAGATGTTCATACGGTTGGAGCCTGCGCCCATGATACCGCGCAAACCGCCTGTGCCGAATTCCAGATCTTTGTAGAAGGCGTCGATAAGGGGAGTGGTGTCTTCTGAATCGAGCATCGCCTGTACGGCAGCGCGTGTCTCTTCGTCATATTGGGGTCCAAGCCATTTCTCGGCTTTTTCTTTTACACTTTTCAACAATTCTTCGTTGTTCATGTCTTGTATGTTGATTATTGGGTTAATATTATCAGGTTGAACTTGCTGATTCTTCCGTGACGCCACCTGGCAAGTATGGAAGATACAGTTTTTCTGACGTCATTGTCTAATGTCATTGCAAAACTAATGAAAAAAGACGATAAAACAAATAGTAAATAAGAAAAAGCAATAATTTTTGTCGAATTTTATATCTTTTTACACGTTGATGCAACATCATGAAATATAAAACAGAGGTAGCTTTTATTGGTTCCGATTGTCGGGTGGACGCAGGAATGTCGGGAGGAAAATGATGAAAAAGTTATTGAGAAGACACCGATAATCACTTTTTTTATGTATTTTTGCGATTCAAAACTTTTTTTCTATGATTTCATCAATGACGGGCTTCGGTCGTGGCGGAGCCCAAACTCCTACTAAAAGAGTGAAGGTGGAGATAAAGTCGCTCAATAGCAAGCAACTTGACCTCTCATTGAGAGTGCCTGCCTGTTTCCGGGAGATGGAGGTGGCGATGCGTAATCCGATAGCCGAACGTCTGCAACGCGGTAAGGTTGAGGTGTCGGCGATCGTGGAGAATATCGTGGCGGAATCCACTACCACTGTCAATATTGAATTGCTGGCAGCATATAAGGCTCAATTGCAGCAGATGGGCGAGACGCTTGGATTGCCTGAGCCTAATGATTGGTATCAGCTGTTGCTCCGTATGCCCGATGCAATGAAGACCGAGACTGCGGCTCTTGCTCCGGAGGATGCTCAGGCGTTTGTCGATGCCTGCAACGAGGCTATCGACGCTCTTGTGGAGTTCCGACGTCTGGAAGGGGAGAAACTGTACGGATTCTTTGTGGAGAAAATAGATAATATCCGACGTCTGCTTGCGGAGGTCGACAAGTATGAGGAGGAGAGGGTGCCCAAGATCCGCGAGAGACTGGAGGACCAGCTTTCCCGGCTGTCGTCGATTGAGTATGATCGCGGAAGACTTGAACAGGAACTCATATTCTATATAGAGAAGCTCGACGTCACTGAAGAGAAGGTCAGATTGACGGCGCATCTCAACTATTTCATGGATACTCTCGGACCGGTTGATTCTCTCCCCTCTGAAGGGTCAGGCAAGAAACTCGGTTTCATAGCCCAGGAGATGGGTAGGGAGATCAATACTCTCGGCTCGAAATCGAATCATGCCGATATGCAGCAGATAGTGGTGAAGATGAAGGATGAACTGGAACAGATAAAGGAACAGGTGCTAAACGTATTATGAAAGGAAAGATTATAATATTGTCTGCTCCGTCAGGCACGGGGAAATCCACCATAATCACCTCTCTGATGCAGGAGCCGGATCTTCATCTCGGTTTCTCCATATCAGCCACGAGCCGTAAGCCACGTGGCGCGGAAGTGAATGGTAAAGACTATTTCTTCCTCTCGGAGGAGGAATTCCAGAAGAAGATCGACGGCGGAGAGTTTGTGGAATGGGAGGAGGTGTATGCCGGCACCCGCTACGGCACTCTCCAGAGTGAGGTGGAGAGAGTGACCGGCTCCGGTTCTCATCTCATAATGGACGTCGACGTGAAGGGCGCGCTAAATATCAAGAAGCGTTTCGGCAACGATGCCGTGGCGATTTTCGTCATGCCTCCCGATATAGCCACTCTCGAACATCGTCTCCGTTCGCGAGGCACGGATTCTGCCGAGACAATAGAGCGTCGTCTTGCCAAGGCTGAGTTTGAGATGGGATTTGCCCCGCAGTTTGATACTGTTGTGGTCAACGACTCTCTTCCGAGAGCAGTTGCGGAGGTCGCCGATAAGATAAGAGCGTTTGCCACCTGTGGAATAGAAGCTGTATGTAGAAGATGAGGATAGGCGTATACTGTGGAAGTTTCGATCCTATTCACACGGGTCATGCCATGGTCGCAAATTATCTGGCGCAATATGGCGGTCTGGATGAGGTGTGGCTGATGGTAAGCCGACATAATCCGCTTAAGGTAGGACGGGATCCGGCGTCAGAGCCGCATCGTCTTGCGATGGTGAAGCTTGTGGCGGAAGGATGCAGCCGAGTGGTAGCGTCCGACTTTGAATTCTCGCTTCCCGTGCCCTCCTACACCTACGTCACGCTGTGCCGCCTGCGCGAACGTTTCCCACAGCATAAGTTTGTGCTGATTATCGGCAGCGACAACTGGCATAACTTCAACCGCTGGCGCGATTCGGAGAGTATACTCCGGGAGTTTGGACTGATTGTCTATCCGCGTCCCGGCTACGATCTGCCTGTAGAGCTTCCTGCCGGGGTGGAGGTGCCCGCCAAAGCGCCTCAGGCATTGATATCATCCACGTTCATCAGGAAGGCCGTTGCCGACGGCAAGAATCTGAATTATTTCGTGCCGCGTGAGGTGGCTGACTACATCCGGCAAAACCGACTTTATACAAACCTTTTATAATTACGATATGAAAAGCAGACTTCTGGCCATAACATCCCTGGCCGCCGATTATTGCTCCGTGTGCGAACATGCCCACGAGATGGAGCGGGATGAGTTTGTCGACAGGATACTGAATCTCCTGCCACGGATCTACTGGGAATTCTTCGATCTCTCGGCAGACATTGTGTCGATTGATGATTTCGACTATTTCTCGTCATACGTGGATGAGGATTATTATGAGAGCATACGCCGTCATATAGAGGCTGTGATGGGTGAGGAGGATATGTTTCTTGAGACGTTTGAGGAGGATATGAAATACAGCGAGACCCCAATCGCCGCCTCAATCGCAGAATCTCTTGCCGACATATTCCAGCCGCTTTATGATTTCATATCCGTGGTCAAGGATTCGGAAGGGGAGAGGATGACAGAGGCATACATGCACTGCAAGGAGGATTTTGAATCTTACTGGAGCCAGACTTTGTGCAATGTCCTCCGGGCAATAAACCATATAAAATATTCTTCACAAGGGGAATGAATTAAACAAAAAATAAAAAAATCTGACATGATTGAAAAACTTCTCAAATGGCTCGACAACGCCACATGCAACTTTCTCGCAGTAGAGACAATTAAAGATGAGTTGGAGAATGCCGGTTTCACCGAGCTCCGTCAGGAAGACGCCTGGGATATCAAGCCGGGTTCGCGCTACTATGTCGTGAAGAACGACAGCGCAATCTTCCCGTTTATCACGGGCACGGGAGATCCCGAAGAGTCGGCATTCCGCATCATAACTGCCCATTCCGACAGCCCTTGCTTTAAGATCAAGCCTAACGCGGAGATCTATGGCGAAGGGGGAGTGGTGAGCCTCAACGTGGAGAAATATGGAGGTGGTATACTCTATACATGGTTTGACCGTCCGCTCTCAATGTCGGGACGCGTGATGGTGGATTGCGGCGACCTGCTGAATCCGGAGACTATCGTGTTTGACCTCAAACGCCCTGTGGCGACTATCCCTCATCTCGCCATACACTTCAACCGTGGCGTCAACAATGGCAACCCTCTTTCCGTGCAGAAGGATATGAAGCCGGTGATGGGTTACTTCTCGCCGGAAGAGATTGCCGAGGCTAAGTCAAAGGGCGGGGTCGTGAAAAAAATCGTATCAGAATATCTCGGCATACTTCCTGAGGATATCTTGGAATATGAGATCAATCTATATCCATTGGAGCCGGCTGAGCTTTGCGGTATACGCTACGAGTATTTCCAGTCGGCACGTATTGACGATCTCTCGATGGCGTTTGCCGGGCTTGAGGCACTTCTGGCAACTGCCAACGAGCCGTGTGCAGACACGAGAATTCTTGCCGTATTCGATAACGAGGAGACCGGCTCCGGCACCAAGCAGGGGGCGATGGCTCCACTCATCCGCGACCTCATGGAGAGAATCTCTACAGGCATGGGTGCGTCGAGAGAGGGATTCTTCCGCAGCATAGCACGCTCGTTTATGATTTCTGCCGACGATGCACATGCATGGCATCCTAATTATAATGAGAAATATGACCCGACCAACCATCCCGTTATCGGCGGCGGTCCGGTCATCAAGATAAATGCCAACTGCAAATACATGACCGACGCGCAGGGCTCGGCGGTATTCAAGAATCTTTGCCGTGAGGCGGGAGTGAACTATCAGATGTTTGTCAACCACGGCGACGTGGAGGGCGGTTCCACACTCGGCAACAAACTGACCGTGCAGCTCGATATAAGAGGCGTCGACATGGGGGCTGCAATATGGGCGATGCATTCTGCAAGAGAGACCGCGGGAGTGTCTGACCATCTTGACACGGTGAAGGTGTTCACTACTTTTTTCAGTTAAAATTTCTAAATAACCACCCACAAATATAGGATAAATCCACATTTTCTCCGTTCTTGGCATGGTCAGATTTGCTGAGGCGGAGAAAATTTAATACCTTTGCAGTCGGATTTGGCGGAACGGCGGTCAAGCCGCCTTGAGGCAGTATATGCCGACGGGCGTTAAGCCTGCCCCGGATTTGCCGGAAATGCAATGGTAATAAACTAAAATAACTAAATCAAGATAAAGTTAAAATGAACGTAAATTTCGAAAAGCTCGGAAATGTCAGCGGTGAAATCACTGTGACTCTCGAAGAGAAGGATTACGCAGACAAAGTAAAGAAGCAGCTTAAAGAGATCGGCAAGAAACATGCCGAGCCGGGTTTCCGTCCCGGACATGTGCCCGCAGGCCTTATCGCCAAGAAATATGGCACAGCCGTGAAATATGATGTCGTTAACAAAGAGGTGGCAGACGCCGTCTTCAATTATATAAAAGAGAATAACATTCAGGTGCTCGGTCAGCCTGTGCCTGAAAGCGACAATAAATTCGACATTGCAAACGCCGATTTCACCTTCAAGTTTAAGGTGGGCATCGCTCCTGAGATCGACACTCATGTCAACAAGGATATGCACGTGCCTTACTACACTATCGAAGTGAGCGAGGAGATGGTCAACGAGCAGATGGAGGGTCTCCGTCAGCGTTTCGGACGTCAGGTGCCCGGCGAGGAGACAGAACCCAACGCCGTGATCAAAGGCTCTCTCACCGAGCTTAACGAAGATGGTTCAGTGAAAGAGGAGGGTGTGTTTGTGGAGAACGGCATCCTTGCACCCATCCACTTCAAGAACGACGACCAGAAGAAGCTTTTCGAGGCTAAGCATCCCGGCGATAGCGTGGTGTTCAACCCTGCTGTAGCTTGCGACTCAAGCGAGGTGGAGCTTTCTTCAATGCTCAACATTGATAAGGAGGACGTGGAGAACCATAAGGGTGACTTCCGTTTCGATATCAAGGAGATCATCGTGCTCAAGCCGGCTGAGCTTGACCAGGAGTTCTTCGACAACGCTGTCGGCAAAGATAAGGCTCACAATGAGGAGGAGTTCCGCGCAGCTCTCAAAGAGCTTATCGCTCTCAACCTTGAGAATGACTCAAACTACCGCTTCACAATCGACGCTAAGGATGTAGTGACAAAAGCAGTAGGCGAGCTTGAACTTCCCGTAGAGATTCTTAAGGACTTCCTCATCCGTCAGGGCGACGGTATCACTGCCGAGAATGTAGATGAGGAGTTTGTGAAGATGCGGCCGCAGCTTGAATGGGATCTTATCCGCGACAAAGTAGCCGCTCAGTGTGAGGTGAATGTTGAGGAGGAGGATGTCCTCAATGAGGCTCGTGGTGTGGTTGCCCGTCAGCTCGCACAGTTCGGTCCGAACGCACTCACCGACCAGATCATCGACAAGTATGCTCAGGAAGTGCTGAAAGAGTCAAAGAACCGCGAGATGCTCTTCCAGAACGCACTGAACCGCAAGGTGTTTGAAGCTATCAAGGAGAACGTTTCCCTTGACAACAAGGAGGTTTCTGTAGAGGAATTCCAGAAACTCTTTGTTCCGGCTGAGGCATAATCCGGTGAATCCGGCAATATAATAGAAAAAGACCCGGAGTGAGTGCTTATCCGCACTCGCACCGGGTCTTATGATTCACATGCAGATGAATTTGGCATGATATTTGCAGCATAGTTCCGCATATATCATGCAATACATTAGAAATAAAAGCGATATGAACAACGACTTTAGAAAATTTGCTGTCAATCATCTTGGCATCAACTCAAATACTCTCGACGGGTATACCCGCCACATTGAAAAGCAAGGCGCCATTTTCACTTCTACGACTCCCTCTGCCGACTATATGAACCCGTATATCCTCGAAGAGCGTCAGCTCAACGTGACCCAGATGGACGTGTTCTCACGTCTTATGATGGACCGTATCATTTTCCTCGGCACTCAGGTGAGCGACACTTCCGCCAATATCATACAGGCGCAGCTCCTTTATCTTGACTCAATCGATCCGGATAAGGATATTTCAATATATATCAACTCTCCCGGCGGGTCGGTATATGCCGGACTCGGAATATACGACACCATGCAGTATATCTCCAGCGATGTCTCTACAATCTGCACAGGCATGGCAGCCTCTATGGCGGCTGTGTTGCTCGTGGCAGGAGAGAAGGGGAAACGCTATGCCCTCCCTCATTCCCGCGTGATGATTCATCAGCCGATGGGCGGTATACAGGGACAGGCTTCCGACATAGAGATCACGGCACGCGAGATCCTCAAACTCAAAGAGGAGCTCTACCGCATAATTTCCGACCATTCCGGTCAGCCGTTTGAGAAGGTGGAGGCAGACTCCGACCGCGACTACTGGATGATCGCTGCCGAGGCAAAGGAATATGGCATGATCGACAAGGTGCTTGTCAATCAGAAGAAGGATAAGAACTAATCATTGTTTGTTTTTTCAGAATGGCAACTAAGCGAAACGGATTAGTATGTTCGATGTGTGGCGCGACCGACAGCAGCGCGAATCCGGTGGTGAATATCCTCGACGGACTCAATCTCTGCACCGACTGCATCAAATACATAGATGATGCCCGCGACATGCAATTGAAGACCCGCACTACGAAGAAGGATGCCGGGAAAGCTGACTCCAAGGATGCCTCTATCCCGAAGCCAATGGAGATAAAGGAATATCTCGACCAATACATCATCGGTCAGGATGAGGCGAAGAGGTATCTTTCCGTGGCAGTCTACAATCATTACAAGCGCATCAACCAGACTGTCGGTGACGATGATGTCGACATTGAGAAATCAAACATCATCCTTGTCGGACCGACCGGCACCGGCAAGACTTTGCTTGCGAAGACCATTGCACGCCTGCTTGACGTGCCGTTTGCAATCGTCGATGCCACAGTGCTTACCGAGGCGGGTTATGTGGGTGAGGATATTGAGTCCCTGCTCACCCGTCTGCTCCAGAACTGCGACTATGACGTGGAGAGGGCTCAGAAGGGGATCGTGTTTATCGATGAGATTGATAAGATAGCCAGAAAGAGCGACAATCCGTCGATTACGCGCGATGTCAGTGGCGAGGGTGTGCAGCAGGGTCTGTTGAAGCTCCTTGAAGGCTCTACGGTGCTTGTGCCGCCCAACGGAGGCAGAAAGCATCCCGAACAGAAGATGATTGCCGTCGACACAAAGAATATACTCTTCATCTGCGGCGGCGCATTCGACGGGATAGAGCGTAAGATCGCATCACGTCTCAATACCCACGTCGTGGGCTACGGACATGACGAGACCGGCAGGAAGCGTCAGCGTGAGAACCTGATGCGCTACGTGATGCCACAGGACCTGAAGTCGTTCGGTCTCATTCCTGAGATCATCGGGCGTCTGCCGGTGCTGACGAGCCTTGAACCTCTCGACAAGGAGGCACTGCGCCGCATCCTCACCGAGCCGAAGAATGCCATCGTGCGTCAGTACAAGAAGATGTTCCTGCTCGATGGTGTCGAACTTGAGTTTACGGAAGAAGCTCTCGACCTGATAGTGTCGAAAGCCATAGAATATAAGCTCGGGGCACGCGGATTGCGGTCGATTGTGGAGACAATAATGGTGGATGCCATGTTTGAGGTGCCCTCCATGCCCGTGAAGAAATTTACGGTAGACGCGAATTACGTTCAGGAAAAGCTTGAGAAGGCTCATTTCGAGAAGACGAAGATAGAGGAAAAATAATTCTGATATACAGTTGTTTGCGAAATATACGGGGATATGGCAGCAAGCCATGTCCCCGTAATTATGCACGCAATTATGTTTTAGGTTGAAAAATTTTTTGCATTGATATAAGATATTCAGGAAAAATTTTTTAACTTTGTATATCAAGAATATTTATCGAACCTCAAAAACATGGCAGACATCAAAGCGATTCACGAAGCCCTCAAATATAATTTCGGCTTCGACAACTTTAAAGGAAACCAGCTCGAAATCATCGGCAGCCTACTTGACGGAGAAGATGTGTTTGTGCTGATGCCCACGGGCGGTGGAAAATCGTTGTGCTATCAGCTTCCGGCACTAATGTCGGAGGGAACGGCTATAGTGATATCCCCCCTTATAGCTTTGATGAAGAATCAGGTGGATGCGATGCGCCACTATGGAGAGGATGACGGGATAGCTCATTTCCTCAATTCATCGCTCAACAAGGCTATGATTGACAAGGTGAAGTCAGACGTGCTTTCTGGGCGTACCAAATTGCTCTATGTGGCTCCCGAATCCTTCACAAAGGAGGAGAATATGGCGTTTATGAAATCGATAAAGATTTCATTCTATGCCGTCGATGAGGCGCATTGCATATCTGAATGGGGGCATGATTTCCGTCCGGAATACAGGCGTATCCGGTCGATAGTGAATGAGGTGGGGAACCGCCCCCTGATTGCGCTGACGGCTACGGCTACTCCGAAGGTGCAGTATGACATACAGAAGAATCTCGGAATGCTTGACGCCAAGGTGTTCAAGTCGAGTTTCAATCGTGCCAACCTGTATTATGAAGTGCGCGCCAAGACTCAGAATGTTGACCGCGATATAATCCGCTTCATAAAGTCGAACGCCGGGAAATCAGGCATAATATATTGTCTGAGCCGCAAGAGAGTGGAGGAACTTGCCGAGACTCTGAGGCTTAATGATATCCCCGTCTTGCCATATCATGCAGGAATGGATTCTGCCACCCGCTCCGAAAATCAGGATGCCTTCCTTCATGAGAAGGTAGACGTCATAGTGGCTACGATAGCATTCGGAATGGGAATAGATAAGCCTGACGTGAGGTTTGTGATTCATTACGACATACCTAAAAGTCTGGAAGGTTACTATCAGGAGACCGGACGCGCCGGAAGAGACGGTGGCGAGGGTGTCTGTCTGACTTTCTATACTAATAAAGATTTACAGAAACTTGACAAATTGATGCAAAGCAAGACGCCGGCGGAGCAGGAGATAGGACGTCATCTCCTTGCCGAGACGGCAAGCTATGCCGAGTCATCGGTGTGTCGTAGAAAGATTTTGTTGCATTATTTTGGAGAGCAATATGAAGCAGATAACTGCGGCAATTGCGATAATTGTTTAAATCCTAAGACTCAAGTGGAAGCTAAAGAAGAACTTTGTGCCGTCATTGACACGGTGATTGCTCTGAAAGAGAAATTTAATTCGGATTACATCGTCAATATCCTTATCGGACGACCCACTGACGAAGTGAGATCGCATGGTCATGATAATCTTGACGAATTTGGTTGCTTGTCGAATGCTGATGAAAAAATGTTGGCAACCATAATCCGGCAGGCTGTGATAGCCGGATATCTTGAAAAGGATATGGATAATCTTGATACGGTGAAGGTCACCTCAAAAGGAAAGAAGTATTTGAAGAAACCGGAATCTTTCAAAGTGGTGGAAGACAACGATTTCTCGGATATGGAGATGGAGCCTCAGATAAAGGGTGGTGCTGCATGCGTGACGGATCCGGCATTATATTCGATGCTTAAGGATCTTCGTAAGAAAATGGCGAAGAAGCTGAATCTTCCCCCTTACGTGATTTTCCAGGAGCCGTCGCTTGAGGCAATGGCAACCACCTATCCTATTACGCTTGAAGAGCTTGCAAACATCGCCGGAGTGGGTGCCGGAAAGGCAAAAAGATATGGTGAGGAGTTTGTGAAGCTGATAAAGCTCCATGTGGATGAGAATGAGATAGAGCGTCCGGAGGATATCCGGGTGAGATCTGTGGCAAACAAGAGCAAACTGAAGATCTCCATCATACATGGCATTGACAGGAAAATCGATCTTGAGGAATTGGCGGAAAGCAAGGGACTGGAGTTTGACGAGCTTATTGATGAACTTGAGGCTATTGTGGATGCCGGCACCAAGATCAACATCGATTATTTCCTTAATGAAATCATGGATGAGGATCGCCTTCTTGATCTTATAGACTTCTTCAAGGAGGGACAGGAAGATGACATAGAGGCGGTTTTCCAGGAACTCGGTGATGAATACACTGAAGAGGAGATAAGACTGGTGAGAGTAAAATTCCTCTCTGAAATGGGTAACTGACGGAAAGGCTTCATCCGGCAAAAATATTGACATCGGAGATGCAGGATTATAATTTTATTATAATCTGTCCGTTAGAATATATGAGATTGTTTGGGCTTATCATTTAAAAATAGACCCGGACAATCTCAAATAAAAGAAAACAAACGTCAGATATTATGAGATTATTTTTTGTCGCGGGTTTTGCCGTGGCTTCTCTCTGTTCCATAGCCAAAGATCCGGTTGTGATGACCGTGGACGGGAAGGATGTCCTGAAATCGGAATTTGAATACCTTTACCATAAGAACAGTCGTCAGCAGCTTGAACCGCAGACGATCGACGATTATGTGGAGATGTTTAAGCTCTATAAACGTAAGGTGGCGGATGCAAAGGCGTGTGGAATCGACACTACTGCGACATTTCGCGATGAGATGCGGCAATACCGTCGTGAGCTCGCCGCGCCTTATCTCGTGGATTCGACGTTTATCGATGCGCTTGTGCAGGAGGCTTTGCTACATAGTTCCGAGGAGGTGGAGACAAGCCATATAATGCTTCTCAAAACCAAGGATGGCGTCAAGAACAGAAGAAACATACAGCTTCTTGACAGCATACGTGGAGCGATTGCCGGAGGCGCGGATTTCGGTGATCTGGCAGTGAAGTATTCAGCCGATGGGTCGGCTAAGACCAACAGAGGAAATTTGGGCTATATCCCTTACGGCAGATATCCCTACATGTTTGAGACGGCGGCTTATAACCTTCCGGAAGGGGAGGTGTCGGAGATAGTTGAATCTCCCGTGGGCTACCATGTGCTGCTCGGTGGAAAGCATCGTCCGGCGAGAGGGAAAGTGAAGGTGGCGCATATCATGAAGATGGTGCCGCGGGATGCTACCGACGATGCGCGTTACAAATCAGAAATAGACAGTATATATGATGTGGTGACGGCAGATCCTGACAAGTTCCAGACGTTGGCTTCAGAATTGTCTGACGACAAGGGTTCGGCACGTCAGGGGGGCATGTTGCCGGTGTTCGGACCCGGCGAGATGGTGCCTGAGTTTGAGGCGGTGTCCTATCAGTTGAAGCCCGGAGAGACGAGCCATCCCTTCAGAAGCATGTATGGCTGGCACATAGTCAAGAAATATGAGGATGTGGCGGGTCCGGATGCCGATGCTATAAGAAAAGATGTGCTGAAAGCAATATCCAACCCAAGGGACGACCGCTATACACTCATGAAGAGAAACCGGACGGAGCGTCTTGCAGCAAAGCATAATGCCTCATTGAATCTACCCTTTGTGGAGGAATTGAGTGAGACGGTCTATAAGGATGGGGGAGACGGACTCGCTGAAAGATATTCGGGCGATTCCTTCTGGATAGCGGAAATCGACGGCAAGAGGATTCCTGCATCTGAGTTTATCGCAGGATTGAAGCTGTCGGATAATAATGCCGCAGGAGTGGATATCTCTGCCGCAGCCGACTCATTCTTCGCTGACGCTCTCGTCAACGCAGAGGAGGATTGGCTATATGAGAATGAGACGGACTACCGCAACCTGCTTAACGAATATCACGATGGGTCGCTTCTTTACGAGGTCAGTCTGAGAAAAGTGTGGGACAAGGCTTCGAAAGATACTGAAGGACTTGAAAGATATTTCAAGGAGCATCGCAACGATTATAAATGGGATGCCCCAAGAGCAAAGGGTTATCTTGTGCTGGCTTCATCTGATTCGGTGGCGGCACACCTGAAAAAACGACTTGACGGACTGGCTCCGGATTCGGTTATCCCGGTAGTCAGGAAGGAATTTGCCGGATCTGCCAAGATAGAGCGTATGCTTGTCCCGAAGGGCGTCAACGCTACGGTAGACCATCTTATGTTTGGCGCACCGGAGGCAAAACCTCAGGATTCGCGTTATCCAATAAGTTTTGTCTATCAGTCACGATTGATTGACAGCCCGGAGGAGATGACGGATGTGAAGGGACAGGTCACTGCCGACTATCAGACTCAACTCGAGAATGAATGGATTGAGGAGCTGAAGAAAAAGTATCCTGTCAAACTTAATAAGGGAGTACTTAAAAAAGTTAAATAAGTCTGATGGGAAATTCAGCAGCGGCAAACAGACAACCGGAGCGCGACAGGTGGATAATCCGCCTGCCGCGCTTGTCGGTGGCTGACGGGTGGCGATTCGTAATGTCGTGTGCCATCTTCCTGACCTGTTCCTGCGGAGGAGAGAAGCCTGCCGATGATAGCGGAGATGTGTTGCTCTCGATGGGGAGCAAGATCTTGACGCTGCATGAGGTGGAGGATAAGATTCCTGTGGGTATTGATCCTGCTGACAGCGTCGCGCTTTTCCGCGAGATAATAGGCAACTGGGTGACTACCGCTGTGATCTCTGAATTTGCCGAGAGCAAACTTCCCGATATGGAGGAGATAGACCGTAGGGTGGAGGATTATCGTAACCGTCTTATCGTGACGGAGTATCTCCGGCGTATGAAGGAGAGCCGCCAGCCTAAGATCAGCCAGGACTCAATACGGGAATATTATGACATCCATCGGAATGAATTACTCACAGAATCTCCCCTCGTGAAGGGGATATATATAAAGGTGCCGTCGTCGATTAAGGGTATCGATGAGATCCGTCAGCTTGTCTTCAGCGGCACGGAAGAGGATATTGACCGGCTGGAAAATGATTGGATGGAGGCTGCGCTCCAGTATGATTATTTCGGCAATAAATGGATCGACTGGCAGGTGCTTGCCGACCAGATTCCATATCGTTTTCATTCACCGGATTCATTCCTTGAATCCTCACGCAATTTCGAGACCACTAACAATGGCTCAACCTATATATTCCATATCAGCGAATATCTCCCTTCCGGAAGCGTGCAGCCCTACGAGTTTGCCGCCGCAGCCATTACCGAGGTGCTTGAACAATCGAAGATCAGCACCTACGAGAAGGCGTTGGTGTCGTCGCTCGTGAAAAAGGCGGTTAAGGACGGACGTCTCGTGCCCGGGGCGTATGATCCCCTGCGTCACACGTTGGTGCGCCGGAAGACTCTTACGAAAAATAACGAAACTAAATAATGAAGAAAAACAGACTTATACTGCCGGCTATGGCGGCGGGGCTTTGCCTGACGGCTTTTTATGGTTTTGCCAGCAAGCCGGGTAAAAATATTATTGATGAAGTGGTGTGGGTGGTAGGCGATGAGGCTATATTCCGCTCCGACGTGGAGGAGATGTATCAGGATATGCGCAATCAGGGTGCCGTCATCAGCGGCGACCCGTATTGTGTAATTCCCGAGCAGATCGCCGTGGAGAAACTGTATCTGCATCAGGCGAAGATCGACACCATCGAGGTGCAGGAATCAATGGTGAGGTCGCAGGTGGATCAGCAGATCAACTTCATGATAAATCAGCTTGGCTCTAAGGAGAAGGTAGAGGAATATTTCCGCAAATCACTCCCTGCGATCAAGGAGCAGTATATGGAGCACATGCGCAATGGAGCTATCATAAATGAGGTGCAGAAGAATCTGACGAAAGACGTGACGACTACTCCGAATGAGGTGAGAAAATATTTCGATGCACTTCCCAAGGATAGTGTGCCTTACGTGCCGATGAAGGTGGAGGTGCAGATCATCACCATCAATCCCAACATACCGCGTCAGGAGATTGACGACGTTAAGGCGCGTCTTCGCGATTATGCTGATAGGGTCAACCGTGGCGATGCCGATTTTTCCACATTGGCGATCATGTATAGTCAGGACCGTGCCAGCTCGATGCAGGGTGGCGAGCTTGGCTTCATGTCGAGAAGCACGCTCGTGCCTGAGTTTGCCAACGTTGCGTTTAATCTGAGCGATCCGAAAAAGGTGTCGAGAATTGTGGAGACTGAGTTTGGCTATCATATCATCCAGCTGATAGAGAAGAGGGGTGAGCAGGTCAACGTGCGCCATATTCTGCTGCAGCCTAAGGTTAGTCCACAGGATCTGACCGATGCCACAAACCGTCTTGACTCCATCCGCAAGGAGATTGTGGGCGGTGCGTTTAAATTTGGCGATGCGGCGGCAGTCATCTCTCAGGATAAGGACACCCGCAACAACCAGGGCATCATGATTAACCAGAATGACCGCAGCAGCCGCTTCGAGATGCAGGATCTTCCGGCAGAGGTGGCACGCAGAATCGAGAAGATGTCGCCCGGCGATGTCAGTGAGGCATTCGTGATGGTCAATGATAAGAACAAGGAAGTCGGCGCGATTGTGAAGCTGACCAACAGAATCCCGGGACACAGGGCAAACCTTTCTGACGATTTCAACCTTATAAAGAAGATGTATGAGAGCCATAAGCGTCAGCAGATTCTCACCGAGTGGCTTGAGAAGAAGATAAAAGACACTTACGTGCGCATCGAGGATGGTTGGGACGGTTGCGACTTCCGCTACAAGGGATGGGTGAAGGATGCTAACTGACGGCTCTGTCCGGGGCGCACTCCCGCTCCGGACAGAACCGAAATCGGCTGACATGCAGATGTCAGGAAATAATGTTCTGAAATTTTAAATGTTGAAACCGAAGAATCCATATTATGACAGGCGCATCGTCAGTATCTGTGTCGGTGTGGTGGCTGCATGTTTTGCCGTCAATGTCGGCATGAAGGCGTATGCTCAGGATGTCAAGAGAAAGGAGGCGAAGCAGAAGGAGGAGACATACACACGTCCGAAACCTACCCGCCCCATAAGGCCGCAGATACCGGGCGTCAACCGCTATCAGCAGGATAAGATCTTCCTTGAATATGCCGACTCTCTATATAAGGTGGAATCGTGGCGCGATACGGTGGAACGCCAGATTCTGAAAGGTAACGTTAAGTTCCGTCAGGCTGGAATGTGGATGTATTGCGATTCGGCATACTATTATCCGGAACTTAACTCTCTGGATGCCTTCGGCAATGTAAAGATGGAGCAGGGAGATACGCTGTTCGTATATGCCGATAAGCTCTATTATGAGGGCAACGAGAGAATGGCGCGGTTGAAGAATGGTCCGTCGAGGGCTAAGGTAAATCTGATAAACCGCGATGTGACACTCACTACCGACAGCCTTGACTATAGCCTTGCCATGGAGCTGGGATGGTATGAGAAATGGGGCACCATCGACGATAAGGTGAACACCCTCACGTCGCTCTACGGTGAATATTCTCCGGGCACCAAGAATGCCGATTTCTATCATGACGTGGTGCTGGTCAACAATGAGAACAATTTCACCATGCTGACCGACACGCTGCATTATAATACCGGCACTCATCTTGCGCGTATCGAGAGTGCCACTGAAATTCAGGGACAGAATGATACGATTGTCACTACGCGCGGCGTCTACGACACCCGGCTTGGAAATGCCGAGTTGTTGTCGCGCTCGATAATTATACATAGAGATTCCAACAACAACATAACCACTCTTGAGGGGGACTCGATAATCTACGACAAACTGACAAGAATCAGTAAGGCATATATGTTCCGCGATCCTTTGAAGCACAGTATGCCGATGGTGCTGACCGACACTGCCCATAAGACAACGCTCATCGGAGGATTCGGCATCTACAACGACTCTACCCGTGAGGCTCTTGCCACGGGTTATCCCTTGCTGATGGAATATTCGCAGAGCGACACTCTCTTCTTGCGAGCCGACACGATCCGCACCTATATAATCACGCAGATGGTGTCTGCATCAAGAAGATGGACGGCATCAGGCTATCCGGAGAAGGATGGACAGCCGATAATCAAATGCGACTCTTCCTCTATGTGGCTTGACAATGTATTCTTCCGGCTACTTGCGCCATTGGTGGAGACTCCGTTGAAAATGCTGATAGCAGCGGCTCCGAAGCAGCCTGAGAAACCGTCGGATCCTGTGGTGGCAACTGATTCGGCGGCGGTAGCCGATACGGATTTAGCAATGGATTCAGTGATGGTAGCCGACACGGATGTAGCGGCGGATTCAGTTGATGGTCCGACTCCACCTCTTGTACCGGTTGCCCCGATCAAAGAGATGTCGCTTAAAGACGCTATGCGGAAAGAATCGGCTATGGCTATGGGTGAGTCTGTTTCCAACGACTCCGTTCAGAAAGATTCTGTACCTAAGTATCCGAAGGATTTCCATATTGCGTTGGCATATCACCGTGCGCGGTTCTTTAAGCAAGACCTGCAGGGTGTGGCAGACTCGATGGTGTTTGTCGAGAGTGATTCGATGATGTATATGTATCGGAAGCCGATTGTATGGAGTGGCGAGCGTCAGGTGACGGGCAACCGCATCGACGTTCACTTCAACGACTCAACTGCCGACTGGGCTCTCCTTCCGGAATCCGGACTTATGTCGGAGCATGTCGGGGAGGATTTCTACAACCAGCTTGCCGGCAAGAAGATGCTCGCTACGTTTAAGGACCAGACCTTGAAGCGTCTTGAGGTGTCGGGCAATGTGGAGGCGATATTCCTGCCGCAGGAGGCGGATTCCACCTTCAACCGTCTGGTTGCTGCCGAAAGCTCATTCCTCACCATCGAGCTTGACAGCAATAAGATGGATCGTCTGAAGATGTGGCCTGAAGTGACAGGCACCGTCACCCCGTTATTCCTCGTGAAGAAGACCCAGCAATATCTGCCGCAGTTCAGATGGTGGACGTCGCTCCGTCCGGTGAGGGAATGGTATGGAGGAAGAGTGCATTGGTCGGACAATCTCGGAGAGGTGCCGGATGAACTGGAGCAGTATTTCCTTGCTCCATCCGATTTTGGTGAGCCAAAGTCATTCTCCGGCACGCGCTACGTGCTTCCTGCGTCATCTCTTCCCATCGCCGATGATATCCCGGCTATAGAGGCTCCGGATTCGGTGGCTGGAATGTTGCCGGGGTCGGAATCCCTCGAGGGATTGGAGAAGGCTGACGAGGAACTTGAGGAGAAGGCTTCTGAGATCATCAAGACCGACAGTGAGATGAAGAGGGATGCTTCGTCCGGAAACGATGACGGCAGAGATGACGGAAGTAAGGGAGAGAGTAATCATGGAAGTATGAATGCAGTATCAAAGGAGGAGGAAGAATGAGCGATGTGATCAGATTGTTGCCCGATTCAGTTGCCAACCAGATAGCGGCAGGAGAGGTGATCCAGCGTCCCGCGTCTGTCATCAAGGAGCTTGTGGAGAATGCTGTGGATGCCGGTGCTACTGATATAAAGATATTCATAAAGGATGCCGGACGCACGCTGATACAAGTGGTTGACAATGGCAAGGGTATGAGCGAGACGGATGCCAGGATGGCTTTCGAGCGTCATGCCACTTCCAAGATAAGCGCGGCAGATGATCTCTTCACCCTGCGTACGATGGGGTTTCGCGGAGAGGCATTGCCCTCGATATGCGCAATATCCCAGGTGGAGATAAAGACGCGCACCGATGAGATGCAGCTGGGCACCCGCGTGCTCATAAATGCCTCTGTCGTGGAGACTCAGGAACCATGTGCCTGCGACCGTGGGGTCAACATCATGGTGAAGAACATATTCTTCAATGTGCCGGCGCGTCGGAAGTTCCTGAAGTCGGATAATGTGGAGATTTCTAATATAATGCGGGAGTTTGAGCGTCTGGCATTGGTCAACAACAATATCCGCATGAGTATCGATCTCGGCACCCGCAAGATGGATCTGCGTGGGGGTTCGTTCAAGCAGCGCATCGTGGATATATGGAAGAATAATCTCGACCCGCATCTCCTCCCGATAAATGTTGACACCACGCTGATAAAGATTAACGGTTATATCTCCCGTCCGGAAAATGCACGCAGAAGGAATCCGTTGCAATATCTTATTGTCAACGGGCGCAACATGCGTCATCCCTACTTCCATAAGGCTATAATGAATTGCTACGAATCGCTCATTGCCAGCGAGACGCAGCCATGCTATTTCCTGAAATTTGAGGTGGATCCGGCAAGTATCGACGTCAACATACATCCTACCAAGAGCGAGATAAAATTTGAATATGAGCAGGAGATATGGCCTATTCTCCAGGCATCGGTGAAAGCTTCGCTCGGGAAGTTTGGGGCGGTCCCATCGATAGATTTCACGAGCGACGTGCTTCCGGTGGATCCGTTGCCGGACGGAGAGTCGCCTGAACGTCCATCGCTCGACATTCCCGAAAACTATAATCCATTCGTGGAGCAGCGCAACTCTTTCGGAGCCGAAGGTTCGGATTCAGGATTTTCCGGCGGTTTCTTCCCGAATGAGGGGAGGGAAACCTCCGGCAGGGGATTCTCCTCCGGTGACAGACACAGGGATAGCGTGCCCAGGAATTGGGATTCCCTTTATGCCGGATTCATGTCGGGGAAAGGATCATTCGCATCTAAGGTGGTGGAAGGTGCAGAGGGGGAAGTGACCACATTGCGTCTTGAATCGGCAGGATTGTCGGGTGCTGCCGGCAGCAACGGTGTTTTGCCCGATATGGAGAAGGCTGCCACCATCGGAGCGATATGCTTCCAGCATGCACAGAGCTACATCATAACCTCCTCGCGTGAGGGACTTATCATAATTGACCAGCATCGTGCCCACGTGAGGATTCTGTTTGAGAAATATATGTCGCAGATTGAGAGGTCGGAACAGGTGTCGCAGGCGATAATGTTTCCCGACACACTGACTCTTGATCCGGAGTTCCGCGTGGCGTTGTCAGAAGTGGAGGAGGAACTTTCTCGTCTTGGATTCCAGATAGAATATGAGGAGGAGAACAGATGGCGCATAGCGGGAGTGCCGGCTATGCTGAAGGATTCCGACCCGAAGGATGTGGTGCTGCGTATTCTTGAGTCGGTGACGGAGGATGGTGTCAACTATGGCAGCGAGAGTAAAGTGGCTGACCAGTTGTCGGAGCGCATGGCTCTTGCCATGGCACGCTCCACGGCTATAAAGCGTGGTCAGCGTCTTTCGCCCGATGAGATGGAGCATATCGTGGGTGAACTCTTCTCTCTACCGGATCCGGCATATACTCCCAACGGGAATCCGGTGTATTGCCTCCTTGATCCCCAGAAACTTGAGTCGTTATTCAGATGATAATGGCCCGAATTGCCGGATCCCTTAAAGGGAATCCGTAGATCTGAGGCGTTATAATGTTATCCGAAATCTTAATTAATTAGACATACTATGACGTTAGAGAATATTGTGGCATCAGTCAGTGGAGTGCTCACTGATTATGTCATGGTCATCACGCTACTTCTGATGGCCCTGTATTTTTCAATCGCCACGCGTGGCGTGCAGTTCCGTATGATAGGTGAGATGTGTCGCCTTCTCGTGAAGTCGGGGAGCAAAGGCTCCTCCTCCTCGCGGCATCATCATTCAGGAGCGGTGAGTTCGTTTCAGGCATTCGCGATATCAATCGCATCACGCGTAGGCACCGGGAATCTTGCCGGCGTTGCCACGGCTATAGCCGTAGGCGGACCGGGTGCAGTATTCTGGATGTGGGTCATCGCTTTGCTTGGCGCATCAAGTGCATTCGTGGAGTCAACGCTTGCCCAGCTCTTCAAGGTGAGGGGTAAGGATTCCTTCATGGGTGGTCCGGCATACTATATATGGAAAGGTCTTCACAAACGTTGGTGGGCGGTGACGTTTGCCGTGCTCATCACGCTGACGTTTGGCTTCGCATTTAATTCCGTGCAGTCAAACACCATCGCCTCCGCATTTCAGGAATGTTATTCCTTCCCAAAGGAGTGGATGGCTTGGATCCTGACGGCTGCTACGTTGGCTATCATCTTCGGAGGAATCAAAAGCATATCGAAATTCAGCGAGGTGGTTGTGCCGATAATGGCAGTGGCATATATCCTGTTGGCAGTAGTGATCATAATCCTTAACATTGACCGTATACCGTCGGTACTTGCGATGATAGTGGAGAATGCTTTCGGATTCGGTCAGGCAGCCGGCGGCACTCTCGGAGCGGCGATGACTATGGGTATAAAAAGAGGATTGTTCAGTAATGAGGCAGGCGAGGGTTCTGCCCCTAACGCCGCTGCCACGGCAGCCGTGTCGCATCCCGTGAAGCAGGGGCTGATACAGACGCTTGGCGTATATACTGACACCTTGATTATCTGCACAGCCACCGCCTTCATCATCCTATGCAGTGGGCTATTTCTTGAGGGACATGACGGAATAGTGCTGACACAGCGTGCGATTGACGCAGAGTTGGGCGGCGGTCATAACTATGGCTCCATGTTTGTCAGCATAGCGATACTGTTTTTTGCCTTCACGAGTATAGTGGCAAATTATTATTATGGCGAGACCAATATCCGCTTCATAAAGAACAACGACATGCTTATACGGGTGTATCGTCTGCTGGTAGGCGGAATGGTATACGCCGGTGCGGTATGTTCGCTTGACCTGGTATGGGGATTTGCTGATATCACTATGGCTCTGATGACGCTCTGCAACCTTGCGGCGATAGCGTTGCTTGGGAAATATGCTGTGATATTGCTGAAGGATTATTGCCGTCAGCGTCGTGAGGGGAAAGACCCGGAATATCATGCGTCTCAGATTCCGGAGATAGAATCCGAGACGGAATGTTGGTAAGGCATTAACATTTATTATACTCCCCGGAATGAACAGTGTATGAATTTCGGGCGTTCTTATAGAAGTTGTTGGAATCCTGTTTTAGGCATGAGTCAGACAACTTCTAAATTTTAATAATTAAATTAAATTTGACATGAAGAAGTTCTTTTCAGTTATTGTGATGGCTGTCGCATTGTTTACGTCGATGGGTTTCACGGCATGTTCGGATAATGACGACAATGATATACCGGAAGTTGTCATAAGCTACGACAAACTCCCGACAGCAGCAAAGACTTTTGTAGAGACATATTATCCCGGAGTGGAGGTATGGAGAGTCGAGAAGGAGACAGACAAAGGTGTTGTGCTCTATGACGTGGATTTCAAGAATGGTCATGAAGTGACGTTTGATTCCAACGGAGAGTGGCTTGAGGTGGATGCTCCCGACGGACAGTCAATACCGGCAGGTATCGTGCCTGTCACGATTGAGCAGTATTTGGAGCAGAACTACAGTGGCTATGGCGTCAACGACATCACCAAGGTGGCGGCTGGCTATGAGATTGAGCTGGTGAGTGGGGTTGACCTTCTCTTTGATCAGGATGGTAACTTTCTACGTTTTGACTGATAAATCTTAATTATACTTAATCAAAATAATTATTATTATGGAACACAAGAATGAAGAAAATTTCGGATTGCATCTCGGTCTTTCCATCGTAAAGATAGCATTGAAGGCAGCAGCAGTGGCAGCAGCGTTCTGCATCGTTAAGGAAGTGCATAAAGTGCACAAGGCTATTGAGGAGCATCACAAGTAAAGAAATCAGCCGTAAAGGTTGTCACACACATTTTCGGGAGCATAAAAGGCAGTAGTCTTCTATGCTCCCGTTTTTTTAGAAATCTGCTATAATACTGTAGTCTTGACTTAAAAAATGATAATTTAACAAATTTAATTAACTATTGTTATGTTATTGACAAATAGAGAAATATAAAGAAAATATGTTTTATAACATAATTTTACAGCATATTTGAATCATAATTTTTGTTTTTGAAACGTTATAATAATGAAAGCGACGAGCTGAAGAGTCAGTCGTCAATGGTAAAAAAGATTGTTTCACCAGAATCAAGCCGGCATTGATAAGTATTAACATTTCAATTACAGGTAAACGCCGGAAGGTTCATAAATGATTTTAATTATGACCAGAATGATCAAAACTTTCAAGACAGACGTGCGCAAATTATTCAAAGCAGTAGGTAGGAGCCAAGGTCTCCGCATGACAGGAGATTGCACTCCGGCAAGAAATTTCTAAAGCACGTAGCCAAAAGCTAAATGCAACATTGCTGTGGTGGCCACCCGGTCATCACTTTTTTTTGTGTCTTATTGGTGTTATTCTTTACACAGATAAAGTGGATCATGGTGGATAAATGGGAGGGCGTCCTGTAAAGTGTCCTGTAGGTGCATAAAAATCGATTTTTTTATGTACCTTTGTAATCGATACATAACAATCTATATATAAGAATATGAAAAATATACTATATATATCAGGCTGGCTCGGTGCCGGCAGAAATTCCGGGACATTCCGATGGCTTGAAACTGCATACCCTGATTGCAATATCGATTGTATTGCTCCGGGTGGTACGATTGATCTTACCGAGATGCGGAAGGAAATGGAAAAGAAAATAAATGAGCTAAATCCACTGATTGTGGCAAATTCGTATGGTTGTTTCCTCGCCTCTTTCTTTCCGGACAAACCTGCAGTATGGGTCAATCCATGTCTCTATCCGAGTCGCACGTTACCTCAGATAGCTGATCTTTCGGATGCAGACATGGAAATGCTGCGAATGCAGGAGGGGATGAGAGACTCGCTTTACGACGGGAACCATATTGCCGATGTCCTTCCCGTAATATCCGATGCCGACGAACTTATACCGGATCATCTCGAATATGAGTTTACCGATAAAAAGCCCATCATAGTGCCCGGTGGACATCATAAACTCACCGATGCCCAACGTGCCATCTATCTCAAAAACGCAATCGACTCGCAATTGCAATAAGGATTCTTTTTATTGGAAGATATCATGCCTTTCCCGAATCATTGAAATTTTGTGGCGACCAATATCCTTTAGAGTATGCTTCACTCCCTCTGCTATTTACGTAAAGATGGCCTTCGACATACATCTTAAGGTCCCATCTGAACCGACCAAACATTTTTGAGAAATTTTATAAAATATTTTCACACAATCCACATTCCCTAAAATACTCACTATTAGACAAAATAATACATACCAAAACGGCATCCTATATTTAGTCCGATGACCGACTTTTTTCAAATATGGAGTTGGCATAAAATAAAACGACCTGCCGATTTAAGCACTGTTAGTAGGCTTGGCAGGTTCTAGTGATGCAAAGTTACACTTTTGTGTCTATTCTAAAAAATATTTCAGAGAAAAGTTTTACTGAGATGCTAATTTTTAACATTTAAGCGAAATGACCGTAACTATTCAGCGGACGTAATTTATTGAATACGACCAATGTAGGGATGCACCCTGGTGCATCCGAAGCCCATCAAACCACAATAATACGCAACAACGGATGCTCCAGGGAGCATTCCTACGTTGATTATCAATAAGTTGTACGCCATATTCGCTGAATAGTTACAAATAGCCAGTTCCAAATATAGGAAACGATTAATCTGACTCACGCATATATGAAGACATTTTGGGATAAGATAGCATAGACACTTAGCCGCTTATGCTCTAAAAGGTATTACTTAATTTTGCACTTACCATTTGACACTACAGTTCATATACAATTAAGCTAAAAAAATAATTCTGAATATTCGAATTATAATCGTAAAAATTATTAACTTTGCGAATGGAAAATTATATGTTTTCTATGATATATTGAAAAATAAGAAGCGTTATGTCTTCAGATTGTACGGATAAAGCGTAGGAAACTTACATCCTGAATATGCAAGGGAAAGTCATAATAGTCTTCATGCCATAGGGCGTGGAACTGTTGTAACAGCATCTTTATATACAGGGAATCCCACCACTTATCCATAAAGGCTTGGCATAGCAGCTCATGTCTTTTTAATTTACAACCAAGGTAGGTTTCTTTGAAAGAATAAATTTTAATAAAAAACAATAATTAGACTGAAGAGCCAACAGATAAAATGGCAAGTAACAATGATAGTATCAATAAAACAAATCAGCGAAGGCGGTGCATTTATGGCAGATTTCAATAATGTTATAGTTGAAAGATGCCATTATATTAATGCGGTCGAAGAAAGAGTAGAAAAAACTCTAATACTTTCGAATGCTACAGCAAACATTATGCGCGTTTTTAACAATGCCCCGATTTTAATTAAAGTCTTTGATAACGATTTCGGAATTGAAGCTCCACTTGCTAAATTTAGAATATCGTCAGCTTTTTATTATAAAGATGAACGGGCAGAGGTTTCTCAAACTTCTATGGTACGGGGTAATGAGATTATTGAAGAGATGCCGATTACTCTTGGCGAATTTGAAAGTGGTAAAATTAATATGTTTATGATTTCGAAACAACAAGGGAAAACGATAGCATTCATCATAGTGAATCCCAAAGATAATGATGAGTATTACTATCGCATAAGGTTTACACAGTGAGTATAATCTTTAATTGTAAGCATTAACTGAAGTACTTTTCAGAGGTTGTATTCGGTGCAACTTTGCACGACGCAAAATTACAACCAGGCTACAACCTCTGAAAAGTACTTCAGTTAATGCTTATGGATTTCCAACATGTACTTCCGTTGTTATTCGCCGTAAAACTGCAAAGGTTAGGGGATGTATATTATCCTCGCTTACTCAATTGAGTTTGACTTTACTGATGGTTTCGCATATTTTATAATTAAATTTTTATATTCATTTAATCTGTAAACAAAGCGTTCTCTTTTATATATTTTTTGTTTAATAATACTAATTTTATTATTAAGGTTTTTAATTTCTTCACCAAGTTCTTTGAAGTGGTATTTTTTATCAAAAAATTCAGTTATTGCTTTAATCCTGTCATTATCTGTAATATTTTGTATATTCTTATCTAATTTGGCTTGAAGTTTCTTATATGAAGTTTCACAATTATTTAAACGCCTGTTCAATGGAGAGAGTTCTATATTTAATTCTTTAATCTCGTTTTCGACAGGAGGTATTGCAGATTCAATCTCAGGATATATCTTTTGATTCATATCAATAATTCTGTTGATAGCATCTGTGATATCGTTATAAATATCATTAAATTTGCGTAAATTATCTAAGAATCGTAATGCACCGCTAATTTTTTCCATTCGGTATATCATAGAAATCTCTTTGGGCGCAATTCTATATTCCTCTTCGTCTGATTCATTTGCATGTCGTACTCCAATTATTCCAATATACCGATTATCTTCTGAATGTTTTTGTATAATAATTTTATCCTCAAAATTTGTTTCATTTAAATTAAAGATTTTTTCTAATCCTAATAATAATCCATTTACTTCTTGCATGACTTCATTGTGTATGAAAGACTCAGGATTGTCAATTGCTGAATTTATAAAATTAGCAAGAAAATCCATACAATGGTGCCAACTATTTCTTGTTCTCAAAAATGAACGTGTGTTTTTTAGCAGAAGACTATATCCTGCATAATAATAGTTAACCCAAATGCTATAAGGAAGGATTTCAATACCTTTATATGAAACAATTACACAAAAATAAGTTGAATTTCCATAACAAAAGTTTGTTTTAATCGTGATGTAGATGTCATCGTTTACTTTATACTCTGTATGATAACCAATTTTGTGAGTACTACGATTGTCACCATGTTTTTCACTTGAATATGCAATACAATCTTTTTCAATATTGTAATAATTAAGAGCGTCATAATAATCTGATGCATATATATATGGTAAAACTCTTTTTAGAAACTCTTGTTTATCCGGTTTAATATCAGTAGAATAAAAAAGACGATTAACTTCTTCTTCTATTTCTTTAATCTTGTCAATGTCATATCTTTGATATTTAGGTAATCTTTTAATTTTATTATTAACTCTGAGATTAAAGATTTTGCAATTATTTTCTTTGTATTTTTGAGGATCAAATTTAATTGGGTTGATATCTTTAATGTACGTGTCAGTATATTCATGAGCAAGACAATAATCGAAGCTCCTATCAGATAGACAACATGCTATGGTATTATATATATCGCATACATCAGAGTACTCATCTTCACATTGTTCTATAGCTGTATCAATTTGAAAATTATGCCTATCTATCGGATATTTCTTAACTTTTACTCGCTCTCCATCTTTTTTGAGTGCCAAAATATAATCATAATTAACACCAGTTTTTTTTCTTAATTTCCATATTTACAATATTTTGTTAAATTTTTATAATGAAAATGGGTTTAATCTAAACTAACACGTTGGGTAATGCGCCGAACTGACCGTTCATATATGCCCGGTGGATTGACGATAATTTATTCAGACCTTTGAAATCGGCAAGTGAGAAAAGAGTGGTGTTGCCATCTTTCCCTTTTTCTGTGAACCATACGGAATCTTTGCCGAATATGTCTTCAATATCTTTCAGTATGGGGTCGTAATGCGTTGAGACAAGAAGCTGTGAGTGATTATCCCTGCTGTTTACAAATTTTGTCAGGATATATTCCATCAGATTGGGATGCATCGATGCCTCAATTTCATCGATGCACATAAATGCCTGTCGCTTCAGCTGGGTATAAATCAAGGATTCCAACTCAACCATACGTTTTGTGCCGGCACTTTGGCAGGATTCCGGCAGGAAATAGTTCTCAACACCGGATTCATTTTCTACCGTATGTCCGAAGAGGGCAACCATCTTTTGAATTTTAATATCAGATATATTGAAATCTGCTTCTTTCGCAAACTGCATCAGATATTCCCGGAATTCCGGACTGTCAGCAAGCAATCTCTTCACATCATGAGATAATGATGTGAATGATCCGGACTGTAATGGAAGCATCCTATTGTCAATCCATTTCCGCATATTGTCAAGATATGGCACTGATACGTTTACCTTCTTCAGCACTGCAAGAACCGACATGTTGCGCAAGCAGTTCATTGTCATGACCTCAACCTCGGCAGAAGAGAGTTTCACCAAATCCGGATTGAAATTTAATTTAGATATACCGTTGACATCCTCGCGGGAGAAAACTTTGGTAGGGCTGTCGGAAAGATACACGTATAGATTCTCATGACACACCTTTTCCGGATTTATTACAAGCTGATACCAATAACGTATGCCGTCAATATACAGTTTCACTTCGAACTCAGTGTCATGCGACAATGCATCCGATCGCATCAAGAAAGGCTGCACGTCTGTGCCGTCATCATTAGTCATGGGAATTTTATTCCAGAATACATGGAGAAATTCAATGGCATCCAGCAGATTGGACTTGCCACTTGCATTTGCACCGAGGACAACGGCAAGGCGAAGCAGATTAACCCCGTCAGGCATTGTGACAACACTGTTGTAACGGTCATTGCCCGTGGGTTCGAAACTCAACTCCACCTCATCGCGAAACGACTTGAAATTCCTGATTTTAAGTTCTTGAAGCATAGACAATATTTATATACCCCCAAAATTAGCAATTATTTCGGCAAAATACAAATAAATGCAACGATGGTTGACAAAAATAGCGATACGGTGGTGTATCGCTATTTTTGTGTGTGAGTTTTGTGGTGGATCAGAGGAGACCGATGGAGTTGAGGAAGATGAGGAAGATTGCGGCGGGGCAGAGCCAGCGAAGGCAGAGGAGGAGCGGACGGTAGAGGGGGAAACGGAATTTGCCGAAGTCGGTGAGTTGGTCGCGAAGGAATTTCTTATTGACCCACCAGCCGACGAAGAGTGAACAGATGAATCCGCCAATGGGTAGGCAGACGTTGGAGGAGAGGTAGTCAAACAGGCTGAATATCGTCATCCCGAATATGGTGAAGTCGCTGAGTGGTCCGAAACTCATGGCGCAGAGCACGCCACCCACAAGGGCGATGACTGATGAAAGTATCGTCGCATTCCGGCGTGTCATGTGTTTCTCCTCACAGAAATACGTGATGGAGATCTCGCTCATGGAGACTGTGGAGGTCAGCGACGCGAGAAACAGCAGCAGGAAGAAGAGGGTAGACCATATCATACCACCCGGCAATTGGTTGAAGATGTAGGGAAGCACCTCAAACACGAGTGTCGGACCCGCCTCCGGCGACAGGTCGAATGAGAACACAGCCGGAAAGATAATCACTCCCGCGAGTATAGCCACCATAGAATCAAGTATTGCAGTGGTGGCTGCCGTCCTCCCCAGACGGTTACGGTCGTTGAAATATGATCCGTAGGTCATCATGCAACCGAGTCCCAGACTCAGCGAGAAGAATGCCTGTCCCATGGCACCAAGCAGCACGCTTGATGAAATCTTACTGAAATCAGGGGTGAAAAGGAAGTTGATGCCATCCGCGAAACCCGGCATGAAGAATGAATTGATGCAAAATGCCACCAGCAGCAGAAACAGAAGCGGCATCAGTATGTTGGAAGCTCGTTCGATCCCCTTGGTCACTCCGCATATCAGAATCATAAAATTAATGAAGAGAAATATGATGGTCCATATCATCGGACGCCACCCCGTCGTAAGGTCAACAAATTGTCCGTGTCCCGCCGTAGTGTTGGAGAAATCAAGCGACCCCGTGGCGGATGAGATGCAATACTCCACAGTCCATCCCGCCACGACGGAATAGAAACTCAGTATGAGTAGCGACGCCACGATGCCGAGCGGACCAGCCACGCGGGCAATCCTTCCCCCTCCAAGTTTTCGGTATGCCCCGAATATGTTGCTCCGTGTGCCGCGTCCCATGCAGAACTCTGCACAAAGCAGCGGCACGCCTATCAGAAACACAAATATCAGATAACAGATCATGAATGCACCTCCTCCGTGCACTCCAGCCTCGTATGGGAATCTCCAGATATTGCCGAGTCCTACGGCTGACCCTACCGTCGTGGCTATTGCCCCGAACCTTGTGGCAAACACTGCTCTCTCATTGATGTCGTTATGATTCATATTGTAAAAATATACTGTTTGATTAGAAGTCTGCAAAATTAGTGATTATTTATAAATATGAAATGCATAAATTATGAATATTCGCATACGGGGTTGTCATGAATAAAATTTTTAAGTAATTTTGGCATAATTTTGAGAATCTAACCTATAAATCTAATGAATCTTATGGATATTAGGAAAATTATACTGACGTTAGGAATCGCCTCTGTAATGTCGATTCCCGTGGGGGCAAAGACTCCCAAATATGCCGACGTCACCACTCATCAGGCGGGTGGCAACTACTATTGTTATCCTTGGCTTGACGAGGCTCCCCCGGCACAGACTCCGGCTCCGGCAGGCTATGAGCCGTTTCATCTCGAGCATTACGGGCGTCATGGAAGCCGATGGCATATCGGCTACAAGCTGTTTGACCGTTCGTATGAAATTCTTGATAAGGCGCGTGAGGCAGGCAAACTCACCCCACTCGGAGAGAAGACTTATCAGGCTATAAAGAAGATACGCGAGGATGCACAGGGACGCGACGGCGAGCTTTCCGACAAGGGGGCGTGGCAGCATCAGGGCATTGGGAAGAGAATGGTGGAGAACTATCCGCAGATATTCAATTCCAAGACTAATGTGGATGCCCGTTCTACGGTCGTGATACGTTCAATACTGTCGATGTTCAACGGACTTAACGGAATCCAGTCAATGGTGCCCGACATTAAGATAAAGACGGATGCAAGCTATGCCGACATGTGGTATCTCAACTATCAGGACACCGTGGCACGCAAGCTGCGCAACCATGCCGACTCCACAGTGGTCAAGGAGTTCAGCCGTCGCTACAAGGATAAGGGTGACTATCTTAAGCGCATCATAAATGATGAGAAATATGCCAAGGATAGCATAGGAGGCCGTCTGTATCATTCGTTGCTGACGGCTCTTCTCAACTGCCAGAGCCATTCCGACCAGCCGTGGCTCGTAGATGAGATATTCACTCCGGAGGAGGTGAAAAACAGATGGCTTCAGAAGAATGCGTCATGGCTCATGCAGGGGGGCAACTCTAAATATACCAACAACCGTATGCCGTTCACTCAGGCAAACCTTCTCAACAACATCATAGAGAGTGCCGACACGGCGATGACGTCAGCTACTCCGAGTGCCAACCTGCGCTATGGTCACGACACGATTGTCATGCCGCTGACCGCGCTGATGGAACTCGACAATTTCGGCGACGAGATCAACGACCTTGACGCGCTTGCCGATATGGGGTGGCATGACTATCTGGTGGTGCCGATGGCTGCCAACATACAGATGGTGTTCTACCGTCGTCCCGGTTCCACCGATCCTGACGATGTGCTGGTGAAAGTATTGCTCAATGAAAGGGAGACAACCCTTCCCATCGACAGGGGGCACGGACCATATTATAAATGGAAAGACGTGAGAAAATACTATAAGGATAAGATCGCGCCATACGTGACCGGTCCTCTTCCGCGCCACATAAAATAAATCCGATATGAAATAAAATCTGTATAAATATGCAATATCCGGAGTGTGCTTTATGCAAAAAGTATGCTCCGGCTTTTTTTTATTCCATTTTTTATCATATCCGCAATGATTTTTCAAGTGAAAACGTTAACTTTGCGAATTATTTCCACTACGGCAACACATAATGAAGTAATTTGAACTTATTTCAAGCACAGAATGCAAAAATATACCGTAGACCGCCAAATTTTTAGAAATGAACAGATACGATTTCAATACAGTCATTGACAGACGTGGCACGGATGCCGTCAAGACAGACGGACTGACCGATTTCTTCGGGCGGTCTGACCTGCTGGCTGCATGGGTGGCAGATATGGATTTCGCGACACCGGATTTCATAATCGATGCGTTGAGGGAGAGATTGAACCATCCTGTCTTGGGATATACCAGAGAGCCGGCAGACTATCGTCAGTCAATCATGGATTGGGAGCGCGAGCTCCACGGCTGGGAGATACGTCCGGAATGGCTGAGCTATATACCAGGAATTGTGAAGGGGATTGGCTTGGTGATCAACGTGTTTACAAAGCCGGGTGATGATGTCGTGATCATGCCGCCGGTCTACCATCCATTCCGTATCATACCGGAAAGCAACGGGAGAAACGTGGTGAAGATAGCGATGCTGACGGATGATGCCGGGCGTTATTATATTGACTACGATGCCCTTGAACGTCTCGATACGAAGGGGGGCATACTGCTGCTGGCTAATCCTCACAACCCGGCAGGACGTATATGGAGCCCCGAAGAGTTGCGCCGTCTTGCCGAGATATGCCGCAGGAAGAACCTGTTGGTGGTGTCTGACGAGATTCATGCCGATATGGCACTCAACGGCGCGACACACACTCCGTTTGCCACCGTGTCGGATGATGCCCTACACAACAGCATAACATTCTGTGCACCTTCCAAGACCTTCAACATCCCCGGAATCGTCAGCTCCTTCTCTGTGGTGCCCGACGATGAGATACGCAATCGTTTCTACGGCTGGCTTCAGGCAAGCGAACTGGAAGCGGCTCCGATGATGTCGTATATCGCCACTATCGCCGCCTACCGTCATGGAAAGGAGTGGCGGCGTGAGATGCTCGAATACGTGGTGGAGAATATGCGGACAGTGGCTGACTTCTGCGAGAGGAATCTGCCCGGCATACATGCACAGATTCCGGAGGCATCCTTCCTTATGTGGCTTGATTGCCGGGGACTGGGGTTGGATCATGACAGCCTGGTCGACCTGTTTGTCAACAAGGCACGTGTGGCTCTCAACGACGGCGCGATGTTTGGCGAGGAGGGCACCGGCTTCATGCGTTTGAACGTGGCTGCCCCGCGCAGTGTGATACTTCAGATTCTTGACCGTATAAAGGATGCGGTATGTGGGAATAACGACAGCTTATGAGAATAATTGATATAATCAACGACAGTCCCAATCCGGTGTTCTCCTTCGAGATATTGCCGCCGCTGAAGGGCAACAGCATATATAAGGTGTTTGACATTGTGGAGAAGCTGAAAAGATTCGATCCCAAGTTTGTCAATATCACGTCGCATCATAGCGAGTATATCTACAAGCCACTACCTGACGGCACCCACCGCCGGGTGAGCATCGTGAAGCGTCCGGGCACGGTGGCAATCGCCGCCGCCATACAGAACAGGTATGGACTGATACCGGTGCCGCACATCATCTGCAAGGGCTTCACCAAGGAGGAGACGGAGTATGCGTTGCTCGACCTGAATTTCCTCGGCATCAACAATCTTCTCGTGTTGAGAGGGGATGAGAAAGGGCAGGACTCCACGATGGGGCAGCCGAATATCTCACACGAACACGCCACCGACCTCCAGAAGCAGATAAATCTCTTCAATGAGGGTATCGGGTTGGAGGATATGAGGATTCAGGGCATTGAGACTCCGTTTTCGTATGGCATGGCGTGCTATCCGGAGAAACATGAGGAGGCTCCCAACATGGAATCCGACATATACTACATGAAGAAGAAGATGGAGAATGGCGCGGATTATTTCGTTACCCAGATGTTTTTCGACAATGAGAAATATTTCAGTTTCGTGGAGCGTTGTCGGGCAGCGGGAATCAACGTACCGATCATTCCGGGTTTGAAGCCTATCTCCAAGATGTCGCATCTCACGATGCTTCCGAAGGTGTTCCGCATAGACATACCGGAGGAGTTGGCATCGCGTATCCGTGAATGTAAGACCGACACCGAGGTGAAGCAGGTGGGTATAGAATGGGGCATACGTCAGAGCCGGGAACTGCTTGAGAAGGGTGCGCTCGGATTGCATTACTACACGATGAGCGTGTCTGACAGCGTGTCGAAGATAGTTGAGAACGTATATTAATCAACCGTTTCCAAGGTTGTTGCTCCCCATGATTAAAAATGGGGACTTAATCAGATAAGATATTGAAACAGGACCAATTCATACAATTACTCAAGGAACGGGTGCTCGTGCTTGACGGAGCCATGGGCACCATGATACAGCGTTGCGGATTCTCGGAGGAGGATTTCCGTGGCAAGCGTTTCGCCGCTCACGGATGTAAGCTCTCCGGATGCAATGATATACTTTGCCTGACTCAAGGCGACAGGATAAAGGATATTCACAAGGCATATCTTGATGCTGGCGCAGACATAATATCCACAAACTCTTTCAATGCAAACGACGTGTCGATGGCTGACTACGGTCTTCAGTCGTATGATGGGCTGATACGTGAGATCAACCGTAGGGCTGCCGAGTTGGCTGTGGAGGCGGCTTCGGAGTCCCCCTTGCGTAGCTGGGGAGGACGTGCCCTTGTGGCGGGTTCGATAGGACCGACTAACCGCACGGCGTCGATGAGTCCGGAGGTGGACGACCCTGCATATCGGAATGTAAGCTATGATGAGCTTTTCGATGCTTATTCCCGTCAGGTGGCGGGGTTGATAGAGGGTGGCGCGGATCTGCTTCTCTTTGAGACAGTGTTCGACACTCTCAACCTGAAAGCCGGTCTTGATGCCGCCGGGAGGATGATGGAGAGCATGGGACGCGATCTGCCGATAATGATTTCCGCTACCGTCTCCGACAGGTCGGGAAGAACTCTGTCAGGTCAGACTCTCGCCGCATTCGTCACTTCCGTGGCGGATTATACCCACGTGGTCAGCATGGGTCTGAACTGTAGCTTCGGTCCGTCGGATATTATACCGTATGTGAAGGAACTCGCATCGCTCACGTCGCATTTCATAAGCTCGCATCCCAATGCCGGGTTGCCGAATGCCATGGGTGAGTATGACGAGACTCCTGAAAAGTTTGCCGCCAGCATGGAGCGTATGCTCTCGTCCGGTATGCTTAACATAGCCGGAGGATGTTGCGGCACTACGCCTGCGCATATAGCGGCACTCGTGGAGAAACTCTCCGTCGCTGTCCCCCACAGGCAGACTCAGATAATGCCGGCACTCCGCATCTCTGGATTGGAGAGAGTGGAGGTGTTGCCGCAGAACAATTTCCTCAACGTGGGGGAACGCTGCAACGTGGCGGGTTCGCGTAAGTTCTTGCGCCTTATTAAGGAGAAGAAATATGAGGAGGCGATGTCGATAGCCCTGCGTCAGGTGGAGGACGGTGCGATGGTGATAGACGTCAATATGGATGATGCCATGCTCGATGCGCGCGAGGAGATGGTGCATTTCCTGCGCTACATAGCATCCGATCCGGATATTTCGAAAGTACCGGTGATGGTCGATTCCTCCGACTGGGATGTGGTGGAATCCGCCCTGAAGAATCTTCAGGGTAAAAGCATCGTCAATTCCATATCGCTCAAAGAGGGTGAGGAGCCGTTCGTTAAGAAAGGGCGTCGCATCCGTCAGCTCGGTGCAGCCGTGATTGTCATGGCTTTTGACGAGCAGGGTCAGGCAGATACATACGAGCGGAAGATAGAGATATGCCGACGTGCTTACGCCCTTCTGATGGAGAGATGCGGCTTCGCGCCTGACGACATTATCTTCGACGTCAACATAATGGCGGTAGCTACCGGAATCGAGGCTCATGACCGCTACGGCATCGACTTCATCGAGGCGGTCAGATGGATAAAGCAGAATCTCCCCGGGGCGCGCACGAGCGGCGGGGTGAGCAATCTTTCATTCTCATTCCGTGGCAAGAATGCGTTGCGTGAGGCGATGCACGCCGTTTTCCTGTATCATGCAATTGAGGCGGGTCTCGACATGGGAATCGTCAATCCGGCGTCTTCCGTCACATTCGAGGATGTGGAGCCTGGGTTGAGGTCATTGATAGAGGACGTGATACTCGCCCGACGCAAGGAGGCTCCGGCAGAGCTTGCCGATTATGCCGCCCATGAGAATGGGGGTGCGGCAGTGGCGGGAGACTCACATGAGCGCGACATGTCCCGTCCGGTAGCCGTGCGGCTGGAGAATGCCATAGTGAAGGGGAATCCTGAGTATCTGACGGAGGATCTTGACGAGGCTGTTGCCTCCGGATCTTCTGCCGTAGAGATAATAGAGGGTCCGCTGATGGATGGTATGAACCGTGTGGGTCAGCTTTTCGGCGAAGGTAAGATGTTTCTTCCGCAGGTAGTGAAGACTGCCCGCACAATGAAGATGGCGGTCGACCATCTGAAACCGCTCATGGAGGCTGCCGCAGCAGATGCCTCCTCCACGAAGGCGGGGAAGGTGGTGTTTGCCACCGTGAAGGGCGACGTCCACGACATAGGGAAGAATATCGTCTCGATTGTGCTTGCCTGCAATAATTATGAGGTGATCGATCTTGGAGTGATGGTCCCGGCAGAGAAAATAGTTGAGACAGCCTTGCGCGAACGTCCTGATCTTGTGTGCCTCTCCGGACTGATTACCCCGTCGCTTTCCGAGATGGTGAATGTGGCGCGGGCAATGGAGGAGGCTGGTCTCGACATACCGCTGCTCGTCGGTGGTGCCACCACGTCGCGCCTGCATACGGCATTGAAGATTTCTCCGGTCTATCATGCCCCGGTGGTGCACGTCACGGATGCAGCCCAGAATCCTATCGTAGCCTCTAAGTTGCTGAATCCTGAACAGAAGGGGGATTTCGTGACCACGCTTGAGAGGGAATATGAGGAGTTGAGAGAAGGGTATGGCAATAAGAGAGTGGAGATAGTTCCGCTTGCCGAGGCACGTCGTAATGGCATGAAGATTGATTGGGAAGGTTATCGTGCGCCTCAGCCTACAGTAGGGTTGGGCAATGCGGTGGTTCTGGATACGGATCTCGGGGAGGTGGCGGAGCTCATCAACTGGAAGATGTTTTTCCATAGCTGGCGCATCTCCCCCGATAGCGATGAGGCGCAGCGTCTGCTTCGCGATGCCCGCGAATTGCTCAATTCCTTGATTGAGGATAAGAGATTCGATGGCAAGGCGGCAGTGACATTCTATCCCGCATTTGCTGAAGGTGACGACGTGGAGATCGGTGGCGTGAGATTCCCCGTGCTGCGTCAGCAGCGCAAGGGATCAGACTATCTTTCATTGTCAGATTTCATTGCGCCGCGCGGTGTGGCAGAAGATATAGCGGGAGTGTTTGTAGCCACAGCCGGCAATATGCTGGCTGAAGAGGCATCCCGCTTGAAAGATGAGGGCGACTCCTACGGCAGTCTGCTCCGTCAGTCGCTTGCCGACAGGATAGCGGAGGCTACGAGCGAATGGCTGCATTGCAAGGTGAGACGTAAGCTATGGGGATATTCACCCGACGAGAAATGCTCCCCCGCGGAGATGCTGCGCGGGGATTACGTGGGGATTCGTCCCGCCATGGGTTATCCGATGCTTCCTGACCAACTGCTGAATCATTCCTTGGCAAGCCTGCTTCCGATGGATAGTGTAGGAGTGCATCTCACCGAGAATGGGGCAATGATTCCGTCAGCTACCGTGAGCGGAATATATATTTCCCATCCATCTTCACGTTATTTCATTGTGGGAGAACCGGGAGAGGATCAGCTTGCAGACTACGCACGCCGCCGCGGTATGGATTATGAAAGGGTGAGGGAGATATTAAGGATTTGATCCCCAACGGAATGAAAATAAAGGAACGATATATGCAGACAAAAGACAGACAGATAAAGAAGATCGCCATACAGGGCGTTGCCGGTTGCTTCCATGATGCGGCGGCACGTCAGTTTTTCGACGGTCAGGAGGTGGAGACGATACCATGCGACTCTTTCCCCGATCTTTTCGAGAAATTGGAGACGGATGCGTCGATGCTCGGCATCGTGGCGATAGAGAACACCATTGCCGGAAGCCTTCTCGCCAATCATGAATTGCTGCGCAAGAGCAACCATACGATCATAGGGGAACATTCCGTGAGGATAAGCCATGTGCTCTGTGCCCTTCCCGGAGAGACAATCGAATCGATAAGCGAGGTAAATTCGCATCCGATGGCACTTATGCAGTGTGAGCAATATCTACGCCGTCATCCCCACATGAGGATGGTGGAGAAATTTGACACCGCCGGAAGCGCAGAGGAGATAGCGCGAGAGAAACTTGCCGGACATGCCGCAGTGTGTGGAGAGTTTGCCGCCAATCTTTATGGACTTAATATCCTGGAGAAGGGTATAGAGACCAACAAGCGCAACTTCACCCGTTTCCTTATCCTTGCCGACCCACTCCTTGCCGGCGAGCTGAAACCTCGTGAGGAGCAGCTCAACAAGTCGAGCGTGGTGTTCACGCTCCCTCATTCCCACGGCGCACTCTCGAAAGTGCTGACAATCCTCTCTTTCTACGACGTCAACCTGACGAAGATACAGTCGCTCCCGGTAGTCGGGCGTGAATGGGAATATCGTTTCTACGTGGATCTCACCTTCTCATCCTACTTCCGCTATCGCCAGGCATTGCAGGCGGTGCGTCCGCTCACCAACGAGTTCCGCATCCTCGGGGAATATGAGGAGCGCGTAGGCATCAATTGATTCCGATAAATCAACAATAACACAGGTAAAAATGGAAAATAAAATATCACCCGCAGCAAGGGTGAACGAGATAAAGGAATATTGGTTTGCAGGCAAGATGCGCGAAGTGGCACGCATGAATGCCGAAGGGCTCGACGTCGTTTCGCTCGGCGTGGGTGGTCCTGACCGTATGCCTGCAATGGAGGTGGTGCAGACCCTTTGCGAGTCTGCCTCCAATCCCGCCAACCACACCTATCAGATAGCATCCGGACTCCCGGAATTGCGTCAGGCAATGAGCCGGTGGTATAAGCGTCATTACAACGTGGATCTTGACCCCGATTCAGAAGTGCTCCCGTTGATAGGATCAAAGGAGGGTGTGCTCCACGTGAGCCTTGCCTTCGTGAATCCGGGCGACAAGGTGCTCGTGCCCGATCCCGGCTACATGACCTATCGCGGTGTGAGCCGTATGCTTGGCGCGCAGGTGATAAGCTACGATCTTAAGGCTGACGAGGGGTGGATGCCCGATTTCGAGCAGCTGGAGAGGATCGCTTCCGAGGGTGGCGTGAAACTCATGTGGGTGAATTATCCCAATATGCCTACGGGTGCTTGTGCAAGCATGGAGCTTTTCGAGAAACTGGTGGATTTCGGGCGGCGTCATGGCATTGTCATCGTGCATGACAACCCCTACAGTTTTGTGCTAAACGATAATCCACAGAGCCTTCTCTCGGTGGAGGGCGCGAAAGATATTGCCATAGAACTTAATTCTTTGAGCAAGAGCCATAATATGTCGGGTTGGCGTATGGGTATGGTGGCGTCGAATGCGGAATTTGTAGGTTGGGTTAGGAAAATGAAATCCAATATCGATTCCGGTCAGTTCAAACCCGTCATGGAGGCGGCTATCAAGGCTCTCGATATTGACGACAGCTGGTATAAGGAGCTTAATCAAGTATATGCCGGACGTCGCAAGGTGGCGGAGAAGATCATGACTGCACTCAGATGCACGTTTGATCCCGCACAGCGCGGACTGTTCCTATGGGGAAAATTGCCGGAGGGTGCGCCCGACAGTGCCACATTCACCGACCGTGTGCTTCATGAGGCAAGGGTATTCATCGTGCCCGGTTTTATCTTCGGAAAGAATGGCGAAGGCTATATCCGCATATCGCTCTGTGCCACTGAAGAGAAGATGGAGGAGGCTCTCAGGCGTGTGAAGGAATTGAAATGAATGAAATGAAAAAAACTATATAATTATGAATTTTGAAGATTTAAAACCGATTGTGGAGGGTCTGGATCCCTCAAAGCCGCTTGTGATGGCAGGTCCTTGCAGTGCGGAGACAGAGGAGCAGACTCTCTCTACTGCACGCCAGCTTGCTATGGGCGGCATAAAGATTTTCCGTGCCGGAATCTGGAAACCACGCACCAAACCGGGTGGTTTCGAGGGTATAGGCAAGGAGGGTCTTGCGTGGCTCCAGAGAGTGAGGGAGGAGACAGGTATGCTTGTCGCTACAGAGGTGGCTATGCGTGCTCATGTGCTTGACGCTCTTGAGGCAGGCGTGGATATTCTGTGGGTGGGTGCGCGCACTTCCGCTAACCCGTTTGCCGTGCAGGAGATTGCCGACACTCTCAAGGAGGCAGGTGCAACCGACGTGGCTGTGCTGGTGAAGAATCCGGTGAACCCCGACCTTGAACTTTGGATCGGTGCCCTCGAACGTCTCTACAATGCCGGCATACGTCGTCTCGGTGCCATACATCGCGGTTTCTCTTTCTACGGTAAGAGCATCTACCGCAACCCGCCGCAGTGGCACATACCTATCGAGCTTCACCGCCGCATTCCGCATCTCCCAATCGTCATTGACCCCAGCCACATGGGTGGTAAGCGTGAATTGATCTCTTCTCTGTCGCAGCAGGCTCTCGACATGAAGTTTGCCGGACTTATGATAGAGAGCCATTGTTCACCCGATGATGCGTGGAGCGACAAGAATCAGCAGGTCACTCCCGAAGTGCTCAAAGTGATACTCGGCTCGTTGGTACACCGCAACACCGTGCAGGAGACCGAAAGCCTTCAGAATCTACGTGATAAGATCGACCGTATCGATACCGAACTTGTTGAGATGTACAAGAAGAGAATGGACATCGCGCGTGAGATCGGTAAATATAAGAAGGAACACTCAATGCCGGTAGTGCAGGAGACCCGTTACAACGACCTGATCAAGAGTCGCGTGGCAGCAGCCGTGGAGATGGGTATGTCGGCAGACTTCATGAAGACCATCCTTCAGGCAATCCACGAGGAGTCAGTACGTCAGCAGATAGAGGTGCTTAACCAGAACTGACGGGATACCACCTCTCCGTTCAAAGTCAAAATATTGGTTCAAGGCAAGCCGATGATTGCGCTAAGCGTAGTCATCGGCTATTTTTATGAAAATTCTCAAAGATGAAAAACAATCCAACAGAAAAGAAAAAATGTCTAAAAATAGGATTTAATTAAAAAAAATATTAAATTTGCATCGTGATACAACAAATGGCAATATAATAGAAAGTGGATTTGCTCCAAAACAATCCACATACCAAAGTAATGTGACGTATTCATGAACAGCAAAGTTTAATTGGTTTTGATGCCTGGCAATCCGTGAGGACGCAAGGCAAGGTGGAACGTTGATTCGATCCGCCTACAAGAAGACTCTAAAAAAGTCTTTCTCTTTCATAATGATCAATTTTTGGTTTAACATGCCTGACACTCCGTGAGGAGCGAAAGGCTTGTGTGGATAGTTGATTCATTATGTGCGTCATGCTCCGAAAGGAAGCTCGACGAGGTGGAATGTTGACTCGATCCGCCTGCATTTTCCAAAGAGAAAATTCGGCAATAATGCAAAACAACCAATAAACTATCAGAAATGAAAAAGTTATTACTGTTATTATGCGTATTTCTTTCGACAGCAGTTCGCGCACAAGAGTTTTATGAACCCTCAGACCTTGATGTCATGTGGCGTGTATGGGATGATGAGTGGACATTCAACTGGCTCATTGAGAACGGGAATAAAGTAGACGTGTCGGTCAATCCAGCACCCCGTTATTCACACTCTTCGGTTGTGGCACCAACAGAAGTATGTCTTAGTTTTGTAAAAAACAACAAATTCCTATGCCTTACCTTTTCTAAGTCAGAGGGTATCCGAATGTTCACAGAGAATCAGGTATATACCCTTGCCAACCATTTCTCTTCTATAAGCAGTTTAGTTCAGCAATATTGGTTCAATATTGACTTTGACCGCATTGTCTTCAACGAGGTGTTGGGATGGCTACTTATACCATGCGGATATTATGGATACACCGGTTACAATGCCATTGCAATCAATTTTGCAGACATGAGCGCAGTAAATGAAGTCAAATACTTACCGTCAGATGGAGATGTGGAATACTACAATCTTCAGGGTATGAAAATAGATGAAGAAAATGCAAAAGGTCAGATATTGATAAGAAAAGAGGGTGCAAAATCAACAAAGATAATGAGAAGGTAATTATCTTGTCCGGAATAACGTTTCAGGTGTTTCATGCGTTTCATCTGTTTCATCTGTTTCAAGAGAAACGCATGAAACACCTGAAACGGATCGGGATGATTACCGGGGCCTTGGATCCGGCATACTTCGTTCACTGCAAGATGGAGCCAAACTCAGTTTCAAGAATGATGAGGAGGGTAAGCAATTCACCGCAATCCTTTATCGTCCGAATCATGAAAAACTTGATACGATGAACCAGAAAAGAGCAACCGAACAGAAAACGGATGAATTGAACCAGAAAATGAACCAGAAAATTGATGAATTGACCCAGAAAACTACCCATAAAAGCACAACCGAACAGAAAACCGAACAGAAAACCGGCAGCGACCAGAAAACTGTGGGCGATCAGAAAATCTTAATGCTAAAATTAATCAAAGGCAATCCATTTATCAACAGAGATGAATTAGGTAAAAAATTCGGTATTCACCATAGTAGTGTTCAACGTCGTCTTGAATCACTGATGAAAGATGGTCTTATCCGTCGTGTTGGTCCGGATAAGGGTGGACGTTGGGAGGTAATAAATAATTGAGTATTTCAAACATAACATCCGGATAATCCATGCAATCCTTCTGCATGTTTAGATTTACTTTATTATTATTGCATAGTTAAGAACAATGTGCATGATGTCACAACATGATGTGCATAATGTATAGGTTTGCTTCTTTTTTATTATTTTTGCATTGTCAAACACAACATGCTCCAACGAGGATGAAGTGCAGGCACCGTTGTGATTTGCTTCTTTTTTATTATTTTTGCACTGTCAAACACAATCATGTAGTGTGATGTAATGTAATGTATCGGTTGTGATTTGCTTCTTTTTTATTATTTTTGCACTGTCAAACACAATACAATAACAATGTTGACGTACCCCAAAAGGTTGTGATTTGCTTCTTTTTTATTATTTTTGCACTGTCAAACACAATACGTATGGGAAATGGGTATCTGACTTCGGTGTTGTGATTTGCTTCTTTTTTATTATTTTTGCACTGTCAAACACAATCTCCAGTCATTTTGACATAATGTGAAAGGTGTTGTGATTTGCTTCTTTTTTATTATTTTTGCACTGTCAAACACAATAAAAACTTTGGCGAAAGCATCACCTTGAAAGTTGTGATTTGCTTCTTTTTTATTATTTTTGCACTGTCAAACACAATGCAGCCACCCTAAAGGATCTTGGCGCGTCCGTTGTGATTTGCTTCTTTTTTATTATTTTTGCACTGTCAAACACAATAAGGGTGGCAAGATATACGCAGATATGATTGTTGTGATTTGCTTCTTTTTTATTATTTTTGCACTGTCAAACACAATCCATCCGGATAGTAGCATGCAAGGTTCTCACGTTGTGATTTGCTTCTTTTTTATTATTTTTGCACTGTCAAACACAATCGGATATAATTATTAGCTAACATAATTATCCGTTGTGATTTGCTTCTTTTTTATTATTTTTGCACTGTCAAACACAATTATATGCCGACATGATTGATGCTGTAATAGTTGTGATTTGCTTCTTTTTTATTATTTTTGCACTGTCAAACACAATAAAAACTTTCGCCTCGTTTGGATGTTGGATGTTGTGATTTGCTTCTTTTTTATTATTTTTGCACTGTCAAACACAATGCATACTGCGAATGGTATCTCCTCACGCACGTTGTGATTTGCTTCTTTTTTATTATTTTTGCACTGTCAAACACAATCGAAAGTTTTTTGTATTCCGGACTGACACAGTTGTGATTTGCTTCTTTTTTATTATTTTTGCACTGTCAAACACAATACGACCTTCGGTAACAGGGTCAACTTTTACGTTGTGATTTGCTTCTTTTTTATTATTTTTGCACTGTCAAACACAATATTTGACGCTGCATAGCAACATAATTGTTGTTGTGATTTGCTTCTTTTTTATTATTTTTGCACTGTCAAACACAATAAGGATTACAAGTAATAAACTCACGATTAGTTGTGATTTGCTTCTTTTTTATTATTTTTGCACTGTCAAACACAATGGATGCGGTGTATTACAAGACAATTACGCGGTTGTGATTTGCTTCTTTTTTATTATTTTTGCACTGTCAAACACAATTAATCTTGCACTTGATAAGGTGATGAGGCAGTTGTGATTTGCTTCTTTTTTATTATTTTTGCACTGTCAAACACAATGCTCCTTGGGAGAATTGTATACATTTTGGCGTTGTGATTTGCTTCTTTTTTATTATTTTTGCACTGTCAAACACAATTAACCGGATGTAAGCAATCCATCAGATACGGTTGTGATTTGCTTCTTTTTTATTATTTTTGCACTGTCAAACACAATCAATCTGTCCACGAGTGTAACGATGAATAAGTTGTGATTTGCTTCTTTTTTATTATTTTTGCACTGTCAAACACAATAGACTTCGTTTATCAAGATAAGATGAGCCGTTGTGATTTGCTTCTTTTTTATTATTTTTGCACTGTCAAACACAATGCATCAACATTAATTGTTACAGGATGCAAAGTTGTGATTTGCTTCTTTTTTATTATTTTTGCACTGTCAAACACAATTATGAGAACCAGTAATGAAATCTTCCCAAGGTTGTGATTTGCTTCTTTTTTATTATTTTTGCACTGTCAAACACAATTATAGGCATTCTGTCTATTCCACATGTTCTGTTGTGATTTGCTTCTTTTTTATTATTTTTGCACTGTCAAACACAATGTATTCTATATAACTTGTTGTTAGATAGATGATTTTGAGATTTGATAGAAAATAAAAAAGAGTGGTTTCCAATCACTCTTTTTTATTTTTTTAGTCGGTTTTATATATCTGAATGTACAAATAGAATGGTTCAGAATAATTCCAATTGGATGGCATTTGTTTTAGGTGGAGTTTTAGTGGCTCCTTCAAATACTATTATGTCTCCAAATTGACGGTCGGTTATTGACATGATACAGATTTTTCCGGCTTCAGGTAAAAAGGATTTTACCCGGTTGATATGTACCTGACTATTTTCTTGGGAAGCGCATGGACGTACATATATTGACAATTGAAACATGGTGAATCCGTCAGACAGCAGTCTCTTTCTGAAATCAGAGTAATCTTTCCTCTGTTTCTTTGTCTCTACCGGCAGATCAAAAAATACTATCACCCACATGATCTTATATTGATTTAACCTTGTTGTTTGCATATTATTTCCGGATATAATATTTTCCGACTCTCTCCGTTGAAGCATTTTGACAATGAGGCTGATGTCATTGTGGCTGCAATCATCAACGGTCGTGTCAGTTTGCCAATCTTTACGTCAATAGTTGGAATGGTGAGTAGTTTCTTTTTTATTGCAGGTGTCAGTGATATATCGGTTCCATGTTCTCGGATGATTTCCATGACAACATTATCAACGTATGGACGATATGGTTCCATTATGTCATCTGCAAGGCAATAGGCATTATATCGGTTGTGATGGTGAATGCCCAATGTCGGCAACAGACCGCTGCCTACAAGTGCACGGGCTATTACTGCCCGAAGGATGGCATATCCATAGTTGAACAGGGCATTACAGTCATCAGCATCACGTTGTCGTGTGAAATGTGGATTCTCAATGAAGATATTTCTCCAGTAGAAGGCTGCCGCTCTCCCTTCCAAGTTGTCCGGGTCTCCACTTTTTACGTTGCGGCTCCATACAGCCATGCATTTGCTCTCTTTATTATTCCAGATCTTAAGCACTTCTCCTTGATTGGCAATCTTTGACATGACAGTCTGTTGCCACAATTGTTTTTTCAATGGGAGGGAGCATGAGATTTGAGCCAGGTAACGCTCGCTTTGTATGGTGTTGCCTGACAATGGGAGCAGCAAACCATTAGGCATGTGCCGGGAGTCGCAGGTGATGACCGCGACATTATTTTCAAGTAATGACGAAAGCAATGCCGAGGTCAGTGTCACCTGATGACTTTCGATAATCAGAATACCGATATCCTCAATCGGTCGTGTTATCGGTTGTTTCGGTTTTTCGGGGATGTCGGGCAATTCTATCACCAACTGATTAAGTTTCAGCGACAGATATGCCCGATTCCCGAAGAGGAGAGTCTGTTTTATCATTTTAAGATTTTTATTTGTCCAAGATTATCCACACTTACTGGTATAAGATTGCTTAAAGTTATAGCATTATATGAACGTATACGATATAATGCTTTCATCTCAGTATCCGGTCTTGCATTCTTTGCATCTACATTTGTCCATGTATGTAGCCTGAATCGATAGTCTCCAGTAGATAGGGTTTGTACACGGTAAAGATGTGCAGTCAGAGTCTTCATGTCGTTCATGTCAAGTGCATCCGACAATTGCTCCGGAGTAAGACCGAGCAGACACATGTCGCCTATCTTAAGGGAATATAGGAATCTGCTTCCAACGGGAGGAAGGGTATCGGCTACTTCCCTGACGTCATCAGATTCACGCATATCAATCAGTCTTGTCCATGCCTCATCCGGATCTTTGATTATGACCGGAAGTCCTATGAGTTTGCGTTTCATACCTGTCCATGCCGACACAATAACTTCCGTCACTTTCCCATCCTTTTCATAGAATGCCACATGATGGTTGTTGCCACTGCTTGCAAATGCCACAGCTTTCCCGGTCGAATCCTTACGGATAGGTACAAGATTGTCGTTTGAAAATATCCTTACCCTCTTTACCGGATGTCTCACATCGTTACCGATATATATAGGATTCTCTTCAAAACTTTGTTGATATTTCTTTATGTCATTCTTGCATTCAGCTAATCTGTCCAGTGCAGCTTCCCGTATGCTCTTATCTACGATTCTCTGTATGCCTGGAGCAGTCAGCGCGCTGAGATCGGCACGAGTTACGAAGGTCTCCTTATAGCAATCAATTGAGGTTATCTCTTTCTCCTTTCCATTCTTGGCAATGATCAAGGGGGATCTTTTCAGAGCCTTCAATGCTTTCTTGAAGTCACCGTCTGCCTCCTGAATACGATTTATGACAAGATTACGGATATCGTCATCTGCTATCAGTTCCGGATTGGAGAAGGCATATTTCAGATCTTTTCCATTGTCTTGAAGTTTTATTTTTCCGAATACTGTTTCCTGATGAAGTGCACCACGCGGCACAAGAATGTTATCCTGCACAAGTTTTCTCTTTCCATTCCTGTAGATATATCTTTTACCGGGAGTGGAAAGTTTCTTGCCCGATTTGATAGAGACCGCTATGCTGTCAATAGTATCTGCTGCTATGTTCACAGGGAAATGGGGGAGAAGTTCTGCCCATTTTTCAAGCAGATGGAATTTCTCCTTAAACTCATTACTCTGTCCCTGGATGTCGGCATACATCTTGTCACGTTGCGTATTCAGGTTGCTGAGTCGCTGTATGTAGCCTTGACGGGTCAGGGCTATAACCAGTGCATCTACGGCATGATGCCTGTGGTCAAGGCGTTTGCTCCAATCCTTTATGCGCAATTCCTTGTGTGTCTGCCCTTCATGCTCATAAGATACTTCCTCCACGAGGTCAGCCTGTTCGTAGCGTTTGATGTTGAGATTATGGAGTATATTGTCATAACCCCATGTATGGCGGAGAAAATCTGTGACGGATCCGGATGTGGCATATACATTCCGGCACACCTCAAAAAGAATCTCGCGTGCTTTCTTGGCAATATATTGGCTTTGACGAAGATCTCGGTCAAGGAAATCCTGCGGAATCTCAGACTGCGACATCATGAAGCGGTCGTGTTTTGTACGTGAAATTTTCTTTTCCTTCAACAGAGTGTCGATGTTGGCTACATATCGGTTGAAATCCGCCTCGCTTTTTCCCGACATATAGTCGTAGGCTGTACGGTTGTTTTTCTCCTTATTGCAATGGCTGCAACTGCAAGCCTTGTTGGTCATGCTGTCGTCAAAGAGGATGGATCTCGGCACGATGTGCTCGATTTCACCCCCATGACCACCGAGAAATTCTCCTAAGCTCAGTGTCTTACCACAATATATGCATCTGTGTCCGCTCTCCTCCCACAGACGGTATTTCTGTATGTTCCTGCGAGAAGCCACCAGACCCTGTTCCTTGATCTTTATGGCAATCGCAGCATTTTCCCGTTCACGTTTTGCAATATTGGAAGTGGTCTCTGCCCGCTGATCCTTGCTCTGCTTGAGTTCGCGTGCAAGTTCCACCCTTATCTCGTCAATCTCACCATATTTCTCAATGAGTGCATTTACGATATTTATCATCTGATTGAGAATCTTCTCAACCACGGGTTGTCTCAACTCACCCTTTTCAATATTATCGATATGCTTTTTCAGCACACGACGCTCATTCTCTTCCTTTGTGAGGCTATCGGAATGATTGACTCCGACGAAAGTGCAGGCTTCGCTATAGAGATATCCATCCTTCAGATAGGGTAGCAGTTTCCTCATGAATTTGGCAGATCTGTTGGAATAGCCGGGCTTTACAAAATCTATCTTGTAAAGTCGGTCGATCACCTCTTTATCCGTGATGCCGAATTGTTTCTCAATAGCTTTTGACAATTCCTCCTTCGAGGATGAAGAATAGACGGTATGCCACAAGCGATAAAGTGGTTCATCCTGATATTGGGGATATATTTCTCCATCGTTTTTGCCGGTGGCGGAGTTGCGTCGGTTCATTTTTACACGAGAGATGATTTCTCCGGTATCCTGATCCACGATATCGGTGTTCTCATATTCTATGTTGAAACGTAGAATGTCAGGCATGGATTCCGCCAAATCTCCCAACGCCTCTTTTAGCTGGGTGTATGTGCGGTTCCCTTCAAGTCCGTTTTTCGGTGCGCCTTCCCATCTGAATCCGTCGCTTGCCTTAAGCCCTAAAATCTTCAGCAGTTGGGTTTGGGTCAATTTCTCATTTGTATTCAGGAAATTGAATATCCTTGTGCGTTCCTCCTGATTCGGGATATATTCATATTGTAAAAGTCGGAAATCCTTTGATTGCGACATTTCCTCATCAAATAATCCCGGTTGAGAGTCCTTGCGTACCCTTTTCTTGTTGGAAAAATTTTTCAATCGGATGTTGTTGACGGTTTCCCACAGGCGAGTTTCCTGCGCAATCGGGGATGTGCGTGGTGCCACTTTCGGACCGGTGATTACCTCCTTCCCGTTTGTTTTGTTGATGAATTTAAGACTTTCAAACTCGCAGACGCTCACAAGACGCTTACATGATTTCAACGGACGTTGATAGAATATGATGTCGTGTAGCTTTTTGACAGTGGCATCGTTGAGTATTTCCGGATAAAATTCCCCCTGCACTTCCATGATACGATAGAATTCCTCTTCGTATGCTTTTCGGGGGAGTACGTATCCTTTAATACGGTAATCATACACGTTTTTTCCGGCTGAACTTGTGGTTTCCGATTCTTTGAGTTTTGTAGCAAAGAATTGTCCGGGGGTCATCCCGTTGAGATCGGAATACCGTTGGTTGACATCGGTAACGTAAGATTTCTGAGAGGAGTCGGAATCGTCGGATTTTGAATGACGATAGCCTCTGCGTTGGTTCAGCATCAGCAGGACTCTTCCTATCTCTGCGAGGGAAAGACGTTTGCCGGTGGTGGCTGCATCCGCGCGGAGTTGCCATGTCTGCAATGGTGATAGAGTCAGCAGGCTATTGTCGCTGCTGATCATCCCTAATTTTGCCAATTCCAGAGATAGGATTTTTCTGCGCATCTGATATCTGTCAAGACCTTTGCGGGCGGTGCGCATGAAAGTGCGTTGGCTGCAAACAGTTTCACCTTTCCCTTTGCAGAAATTGTCGGATTCTGTTGGAGATATGCTTAATATGCGGCTTCCTATTGCATGAATCAGCAGGGGATGGTTTTCCTCATCAATCTCAATAAGACACCATCCTACGGATCCTATGCCAAGATCAAGTCCAAGAATTTTCATAAGTGATTATGATGTTAGGTGGTTATACAATTTTTTAATGATATACTTAATATGATAATTGGGTAATTTTTTTGAAGATTGCGTCGGTTATACAACTTCGTAAAATAATTTCCAAAGATAATAATCTTTTTGTTATTTTAGACAATAAATGCTTTCTTAAATCACATTAAATAATGTTAAAATTAAGAAATGGTATTGTAATATGAAAATTATTATTTAAATTTGCAACGCAAATAATAAAGAAGCAAATCACAATAAGGATTTTATCCGTTGTGAAAACATTTGGAGAGGAGGCACTCTGTGCTTTCTCTCGTCTTTTTTATTACCTATTTATCGTGTTCTGTATCGGTTTGTATCGCTTGTTTCACCCGATACAAACCGATACAAACCGATACAAGCGATACAAGATTTGTGTTTGATTTCAATTCAAGTATGATATAACGTACTCTGCATTTCCCATGCAGCTATATTTTTTCTCATCATGAAGTTGATGAAATCTCCCATCAATTCATGGGAACTTCCCCTTGCTACATCAGTAAGTCGAATTTCGGTTTCGAGCGAAGTGTCATGTTTACCTGAGCCTTCAGCAATGTTTGCGCGGATGGAGCGGGCTGTCACAAAAATAGAGATTAAAATTCAATTGCGCAAAATTTTTACTCAGATTTTCTTCAGACTTGTATCGGTCAGAAAAAACGGCAACCGGATATATAAATCCGATTGCCGTTAATTAGTTATACGTTTGTTTTAACACTATAACTTTGGAGTATGTTTCAATTCACGCAACCGTATAGGTTGCGACATCATATCCTTTAACGTAAGGTCACAATGCATTATTGTTTGTTATAGGAGATATCACATCTGTCTGATTTAAATTTTATTAACTCATTTCTGCCTGATTTAGGCAGTTGTGTCGGTTATTTTTGCGAAAAATTTTTTAATCGTAAAAAATCTGTTGGAAACAGAGAGTTTTGTATAAAATTTAGTTTCTAATGATTTTTTTATAATTTTACCAAGTGAAGTTTAAACAACTTCTATTTAAAATCTGCCGTCATGAAGACATCTGATGAAAATATTGTCATATCGCATCTATTCCAAAAAACGGATAATGCTGATTGGGTTATTCAGTCGAATGATAATCATGCAGAGGGTGTGGCTGATTTGGCTGCCGACTTTTGCAGTTGCTTCGGATTCTCAAATTGGGGTCGTCTTTTGGGTCTCATGCACGACAGGGGGAAGGAGAGTGTGGATTTCCAAAGATATATCCGTGTAAAATCCGGATATGATACTCATGCCGGGATATGGAAGGATAAAAGTCATAGCCATTTGGGGGCAAAACTTTTGTGGGATAAATATAGAGGACTCGGAACGATTCTTGCAAATTGCATTGCGGGTCATCATCGTGGACTTTATGACCTTAATGAATTGGAATTAAAGATGGAAACTCCTTATCCTAATGGGTTGAATAACTCGCTTCCATCTGTAAATATAGAGCGTCCGAGATTTTCCATGGTAAAGTTGGATATACCTCACCTGACCCGTATGCTTTTCTCTTCATTGGTTGATGCCGATTATCTTGACACGGAGCGTTTCATGGATCCCTCCGCTTTTAATAAAAGAGGGGATTTCGATGATCTTGCAACTCTTAAATCAAGGCTTGAAAAATATATTGAGAAATTTAAGGAAGCTCCATCATCTCCCTTGAATGAGCTGCGTAGTAAAATTCAGGAATATTGTCTGTCTGCATCATCTCAATCTCCCGGCTTCTTTAATTTGGCTGTGCCTACCGGTGGTGGAAAGACTATCGCATCCATGATATGGGCTATCAATCATGCCCTGAAACATGGAAAAAGACGTATAATCTTAGGCATACCGTTTACGAGTATCATTACTCAGACTGCCCAGACATTCCGGGAAATTTTTGGTGAGAAGAACGTAATAGAGCATCATAGTGCAATTGCCGAACAGAATATCTCACGGGAGAATAAATTGGCTACCGAAAATTGGGATGCCCCGATAATCGTTACTACAAATGTACAGTTGTTTGAATCCGTATTCTCAAATTGTCCGTCAGATTGCAGGAAACTACATTCTGTCTGCGATAGCGTTGTGATTCTGGATGAGGTTCAATCCTTACCGCTGACTTTACTGCAACCCATTGTGGATTCTATGCGTTCGTATGCGAAAATGTTTGGTGTATCTTTCCTGTTCTGTACCGCAAGCCAGCCTATTCTCGACGGTAATAACAAGGGGTTGGGCACAGCATACTTTAAAGGTTTATCAGATGACCAGATACGTTCGTTGATCCCATCTGATTTCTCGTTGCATGATAAGCTGCGTAGGGTAGAGATTAAGATATCGAAAGATAATGAAACGATAGAGGATATATCCCGTCGGATTTCTTCTGAAAAGAAAGCTCTCTGTATTGTCAACACAAGAAGAATTGCAAACCTCATATTCCGTAATCTGCCGGACGACTGTAAGAAAATACATCTTTCAAAGATGATGTGTCCGCTTCATCTCAGAACCAAGATCAATGAGATGAAACGAATCTTGAAAGATACCCCTGACTGCGGATTGAGAGTGGTATCCACCCAATTGATTGAGGCTAGGGTTGACATTGATTTCCCGGTGGTGTTCCGACAGCTATCCGGATTGGATTCAATACTTCAGGCTGCCGGAAGATGCAATCGTGAAGGGAATCTGGAATCAGGTAAAACTTTTGTATTCCAATTGGAAGGTGAAAGAACTCCCGGATTAATTGGAATAGGTATTGATTCTATGCGCCAAATGATTTCATGTTATCCGGATTCGGATTGGTTTGCTCCAGAGACAATGTATCAATATTATAAGATATTGTATTCCAAGACAAATACTTTTGATAAAAACGATATTACCGGAATGTCGATACGTGATGATATTTCATACGAGGTAATATCCCAAAATTTTCATCTTATAGATAACGATGGAATTCCAGTTATTATAAATTATGGAGAATCTCCAAAGTTGATTGATAAGTTAAAACGATTTGGACCCTCTCGAATGCTTAACCGGCAACTCGGTCAGTATAGTGTAAATATAGGAAAATATTTATTTGATCGTATGCTTAAGGAAGGTCTTATCACAGAGCCTGTCAAAGGATTTTACTATATTCCATTGAAAGATCAATATGATGAAGAGACTGGATTGAAAGTGGATAATGAATATCTTGAACAAATTTTTACAATCTAAAATATTATAATATAATGATATATATAGATAAGGAATATGGACTTGAGGTGTGGGGCGATCTTGCGTGCTTCACTCGCCCCGAGTTGAAAGTTGAGAGGGTGAGTTATGACGTAATAACCCCCTCTGCGGCACGCAACATTTTCCAATCAATATTTTGGAAACCGGCAATACAATGGAGAATCACGCGTATTGAAGTGCTTAATCCGATAAAGCATTTCTCAATCAGACGGAATGAAGTCGGTGCCATCGGTGGTGGAAAGGCTGATGCCCCACCAATAATCGCTGCTGATAAACGTCAGCAGAAAAACAGTCTGATGCTGCGTGATGTCCGTTACAGGATCTATGCCGTAATGGAGTACGTTCCGGTAAGGGATCGTAAAGGTGAGCATAAGCATGCTCCGGATGCAAATGAGAATCCTGCCAAATATCAATCCATGTTTGAACGGAGAGCGTCAAAGGGGCAATGCTTCAATATGCCGTATCTCGGCACGAGGGAATGTTCTGCGTATTTTAGTCTTCTCCCTGACAATAGTAAAAATGGGGAGGATTTACTTCAGGAATCAATCGACTTCGGCATAATGCTTTATGACCTTGATTTCTCCAATCCATCCAACATCATTCCGATGTTTTATCGTGCAAAAATGAATAATGGTGTCATTGAGGTGCCACCAATCACAAGTAATGAGATTTTGAGATGATTCTGAAAGCATTATACGATTATTATCAAAGTCAATCGGAATCACTTCCGTCATTCGGCTCTGAATTTAAAGAGATCGAATATGTCATAGTGATTGATGAGAAGGGTGAGTTCAAACGTTTTGAATCCAAGCGGATAGATAAGAGACGTTGTGCCCAATTCATTGTTGCTAAAGCTGTAGGTCGCACAAGTGGGGCTAAAAGCAATATATTATGGGACAACGGTAAATATGTACTTGGACTTGAAGATAGTCATACGGAGTATAATAATCTGTTTATCGAGAAAATAAAGGAGGTTGCTGTTCATAACCCTGACGACATATCGATAAATGGCATGCTCTCATTCTACGATAGGTCAAAGGAAAGTAGGGTAGTGGCATTTGAAAAGGATCCTCTCTTTGCAGAAATAAAAGGGAATTTAGGTGCTAATTTCGCCTTCCAGTTGGAGGGGGATGATGTGCTGATTGCAGAGAAGAGGTATCTATTTACCCCTCTTGTGGAGATTTCTGACGATACAGCCCCGACAGGTGTTTGCCTTATAACGGGAGAGAAGGGACCGCTTGTGCGTCTCACGTCGGCTACTCCGATAGCCGGGTGTACTTCGACGGCTGCACTCGTAGGAATGCAGATTAATTCAGGATATGACTCGTATGGCAAGGAGCAGGCATACAATGCTCCGATATCTGTTAAGGCTGAGTTTGCATATACCTCCGCCCTTAAGAAATTGCTTGACAAGGAATCTAAAAATAAGGTAAAGATTGGTAGCCGTACATATATATTTTGGGGTAAATCTGAATCAAATAAATCATTGCAGTCGACAGAAAAGGATAATTCAATCGACGAAGATGATGACCCGAATGAGAAAGTGGGGAGGGTTTCAAAATTATTCAAAGGTATATGGTCGGGAGAAATAAAAACTCCTTTGACCGATAACTTTTATATTTTGTCGCTTGCTCCGAATACAGGACGAATATCTGTTGTCAACTGGAGTACTCGGACCTTGAATGATTTTGCCGATAAAATATTGGAGCATTTCAAAGATATGGAGATTGTCAGAAATTTTGATTTGGACAAACCATACGTCGGTATATATCCAATTCTGGAAACGGCTGCTATTGGTGGAAAAATTTCTAATTTACCGCAAAATCTATCGGATGCGTTGCTCGATTCCGTCATCAATGGCACACCATATCCCGTTAGATTGTACGCAAGCGTATTGGATAGAATCCGTGCTGATCTACCTAAGCATTATGTTTATCCGGTACGTGCTGCCATATTAAAGGCATATCTTAATAGAAAATATAAAAATAATAAAAATATGGAAAAAATAACCATCATGCTCGACAAGACATATAATAATATTGGCTATCTATGTGGACGTCTTGCGGCTGTATTGCAAAAATTTCAGGAAGATGCGGATGGTACTTCAATCCGTACTAAATACCTTTGTGCTGCCTCCATAACGCCATCGGTAGTATTCCCTGACATGATTAGATTGTATCTACATTATAGTGAAAAACTATCTAATGAAAAATTAAGAAGATATTATGAGAAGATTGTTTGGGAGATATATAACCAAATAATTCCGACCGGATTCCCAACTAAACTTGATTTTGAAGATCAGGGTAGATTCTTTATTGGATATTACCATCAAAGAATTGATCTATTCACAAAAAAGGAAGATAAAACAGTAAAAACAGAATAAAAAATGGAAACTCTAAAAAGAAGAATTGATTTCATCTACATGTTTGACGTGCAGGATGGAAATCCTAATGGTGATCCTGATGCCGGCAATCTACCTCGTGTGGATTTTGAAACAGATAAAGGATTGGTGACCGACGTCTGTATTAAAAGAAAGATACGCAACTATGTGGATGTCGTTAAGTCGGGCATTGAGGGATATGATATTTTTATACGGGAAGGTGCTGTCCTTAATACTGTCGTTGATAAAATTTATGAGACTCCTGCCGTAAAAAATGCGGATAAGAATCAGAAGAAAGTATCTGTAAAAAATGCGTTGTGTGAGAAATATTATGATATTCGCACATTCGGAGCAGTGATTGCTTCAAAGGAGAAACAAGGACAGGTGAGAGGTCCGGTTCAACTTACATTTGCCCGTTCTGTTGATTCGGTCAGGGTATATGACCATACAATCACTTGTATGTCCGTTACGAAAGCGGATAAAGAGAAAGAGCATTCCATGGGTCGTAAGGCTACCGTGCCATACGGACTATACGTAGCACACGGCTTCATATCTGCAAATCTTGCCAAGCAGACGGGATTCTCTGAAGAGGATTTGGAATTGTTCTGGAATGCCCTTGAAAATATGTTTGATCTTGACCGTTCTGCGGCAAGGGGGCTAATGGCTGCACGCAAACTTATAATATTTGAGCATGAAACTGAACTTGGCAATGCACGAGCCGATAAATTGTTTGACACGGTGACGGTCAGCAAGAAGAATGAAGTGACAATTCCGAGAAGTTTCCTTGACTACGATGTGACCATTGACCGTTCCGCCCTGCCGGAGGGTGTAAAGGTGTATGAGCGCATCTGATATTTCACTGGATCAAACTCATCCTGAATTATTGTAAAACATGTATTCAGAGGAAGAATTATTACCATTGTCCGGGATACAACACTTCGTGTTTTGTCCCAGACAATGGGCTCTTATCCATTTCTTAATCACGTATGATGTTGAGACTACGACCACTGAAGGACAACGTAGACTCACAAAAGTAGCAAAATGTTGTAAGAACTATGGACAGCGTGTTCAGAATTCAGTTTTTGAATGTTTGCTTACTGAAAAAGATTTAATAACCCTTCGTTCGGCACTATCCTCTATAATAAATAAAGAGACTGATTCCATAAGAATATATCGTTTGGGGAACTATTACAAGACGAAAATAGAACAGATTGGAAAAGAAACATCATTTGATATTGAAGGAACTCTAATCATATAAAGACGTTTGATCATATAAGATATCTAAGCAACTTTAATTACTTTTAGTAATAAGATAAGTTGCGAACCAATAGCATTTCAAAAAACTCAATGTTTCCGCACTTATTGAAAATCAGCCAATAATCAATAATATTGAAAAATATATTTAAAATTTGTAATAAAATTATTAACTTCGCATATTATATCACTTAACTCATTAATTATCAAAAATCCCAACAAGGTAGGTCGCACCCCGCGTGGGTGCGTGAATTGAAACATCCCACGTCAGACCGAATTGCTGCACAAGTGTGGTCGCACCCCGCGTGGGTGCGTGAATTGAAACGGCATAGAAATCCCGACTGGCGCAGTTGACAACCAGTCGCACCCCGCGTGGGTGCGTGAATTGAAACCAGTTGTTGAGGTTGCCGTCGTTGAGGTTCTGTTTTTTTATCTTTCGTTGGTTGGTGGGTTGTTTCTCTTGTCCCTTTTGGGATTATGGGCTTTGGTCTATGGGATTTTGAGGGATGGCGGCTTATCGAACCTTTGGTCCGATCACTTAACTTGACACAAAAAAACTTTGGCTGAGGTTTTGTCGGTGCGTTTTTAGCGGTTATGGATGAATTTGAGGATGAGACGAAAGAAATTTGTTGGGATGTCGGATTTTTCGTAACTTTGTATGCGGACTGTTGTCTGGTCCGGTTTTATTTAATATCTTCATCATGAAAAAATCTTTGTTTGCCGGTATATTTGGTCTGGCGGCTCTTTGTGCCGGAGCTACTGATCTCTTTTTCTATTCTCCCGAAAATGGCAACGGGGGATTACGTTTCGCTGTCAGTGATGACGGTAAGAATTGGCGCAGCATCGGTAATGGCTTTGACTTCGTGAGGTCTGATTTCGGATCTTGGGGGAGCGGCAAGAAGATGTGGTCGCCGCAATTGTTCCCCACATCTTCCGGTTGGTCGTGTCTCTTCCGTGTGAATCCGGAGGGTACTGCAATAGGTTGGGCGCAGTCACCTGATCTTATCAACTGGAAACCTCAGGAGTATATGCTTGCTGCCGATACCGCTAAACTCACTTTCCGCTCGAATGTGGGTTTCGTGCCGTCGGTGATAGATCTCGATGGGAAGAAGGTGTCTGGTTTCTCAATGAAGACTGATGAGAAGACTGTTAAGTCGCTTGAAGACCATGCGGCGGAGAGAGGTAGACTTGCTGCCCTTTATTCCGAACATTGCGATAAGGATGGGGAACGTTTTGCCGGACTGCAACCGCTGAAGGCGAGTGTGACAGCTTCCGGAGACTCTAAGGAGATCAGTCCGCTGCTGATGGGTATCTTCTTTGAGGATATAAATTATGCTGCTGACGGTGGTTTGTATGCCGAACTGGTGCAGAACCGCGATTTTGAGTATGCACCGGGTGAGAACGGGCATGAGAAGAATTGGGGACCGAAGTATGCATGGAATGTGGAGGGGGATAAGATTGATTTCTCCATATCCACTGATGAACCGCTGCATCCCAATAATCCGCATTACGCACGTCTTGACGTGAAAGGTGGTATCGCCACGATGATTAATAATGGCGGCAATGCTTTTGTCAATTCCGGTTTTGACGGGATAACTGTGAAGAGGGGTGAGCCGTATCGTTTCCGCATGAAGGCACGCAGCAGCAAGAAGATGCCGATGGAGATCGCGCTTGTGTCGGATCATGGCAGGAAGATTGCTTCCGGCAAACTTACGGTTAAGCAGTCAAAGGATTGGCAGGATTATGAGCTTATTATAAATCCGGATGAACATTGTGCTAACGCCACGTTGAGAATCGTGCCTAAGAATACGGGGGTGCTTGACCTCGATATGGTCAGCCTTTTCCCGATGAATACGTTTAAGGGGCGTGAGAATGGACTGCGTGCGGATCTTGCGCAGACGCTTGCCGACCTGAAACCGCGTTTCGTGAGGTTCCCAGGCGGATGCGTTGCGCATGGCAATGGTCTTGACAATATGTACGACTGGAAAGGCTCGATCGGTAAACTGGAGGAGAGGAAACCGTTGTCAAACCTCTGGGGTTATCATCAGACCCGTGGTCTTGGCTATCATGAATATTTCCAGTTCTGCGAGGATATAGGCGCAGAGCCGTTGCCGGTGGTGGCAGCCGCGGTGCCTTGCCAAAATTCATGGAACAAATCGCAATACAGCCATGATGCCATCACGGAACATGGTCAGCAGGGTGGTCTGCCGATGGATATGCTCGACGGTTACATTCAGGATATACTCGACCTTATAGAGTATGCCAACGGTCCGGCTTCATCGGAATGGGGTGCGAAACGTGCCGCAGCGGGTCATCCGGAGCCTTTCAATCTTAAATATATCGGTATCGGCAACGAGGATATGATCACGTCAGTATTCAAGGAGCGTTTCAACAAGATAAATGCTGCCGTGAAGAAGGCTCATCCGGAGATCACGGTCATCGGCACTGTCGGTCCGTTCTATGAGGGTGCCGACTATGAGGAGGGTTGGCGTCTTGCCCGCGAACAGAAGGTGGATATGGTAGACGAGCATTATTACGTGGATCCCGCATGGCTGATATATAATCAGGATTATTATGATGACTACGACCGCAACGGCACGAAGGTGTATCTCGGCGAGTGGGCGGCTCATCTCCCCGGACGTCCTTCGAATATGGAGACAGCCTTGGCTGAGGCTCTTTATCTGACGTCGGTGGAGCGCAACGGTGATGTGGTGACAATGAGTTCATACGCTCCGCTCCTTGCGAAGGATAACCATACCCAATGGAAACCTGACCTCATCTATTTCAATAATAGTGAGATTCGTCCGACTACTGATTACGAGACAATGCGCCTGTATGGTGAGAATGCCGGTAATAAATATCTCGACACAAAACTTAATGTAGAGACAGATAACGATAAGGCAAAGGCAAGAATCGGTGCGTCAGTTGTGAAGGATGATGCAAGCGGCGACATAATCGTCAAGCTGGTCAACATGCTTCCGGTAGAGACTACAATGGTGGTTGACCTGAAGAAGTTCTATCCAGAGGGACAGAAGGAGATAAATTCTGTGCGTACAGTGATGAGCGGTAAGCCTGCGGATGAGAAGGCATCTGTAAAGACCGACCGCGTGACGCTGGCATCTCCATTCTTCACCATGCCTTTGGCTCCATATTCCTTTACTGTGCTTAGGCTGAAATGATATAATCTGCTGAGAAGACAGCGGATTGGATAATAAGAGCGGCTCACGCGGAAGATTCCCGTCAGTGAGCCGCTATTTTATTTTAGGCGATCTCTGTAGTTGGTGATCTTTGTAGTAATGTAGTCTTTGCCTTTGGAGTTCGGTTTATGCGAGATTCCTGTGCAATGCCTTTCCGCAGTAGTTGTAAAGGTTATTGTCGTTGCCGAGCAGGTCGTCCGCCAGACGGGTCGCAAACGGGAGATAGCGTAGCAGGCGGAAGGAGAGTATGTCCGCCTCCTCCACGGTCAGTACGGATGTGGCAAGGGAGTGGGCTTTTTCATAATCTATCTCTTCCGCAGGATATAGATAGCATGCCAGCAGACGCGATTCCCTTACGTTTGTGTCATTCCAGAGAGTGTCAGCAAGCCCGACAGATTTGTCATATCTGCGTGCAATCTCAGCAAGCTGAGGGAGCTGGAGACCGAAGATTATGCCGTAGGGCATACCCGCTTTCCGGAGGGTGTCGGATACGATTCCGTTTCTGAACGCCAGAAAGGAATGTTTGATTTCCTTGATATTCTCAGATGTAGTCATTTATTATGTTTTCAGATGTGTGGATTATGCAAAAAATATATGCGTTGAAGATGCAAAAATAGTTATAGTTGGTGGATGTTCAAAATATTTTATAAATTTGTAGCGTAAATGGAAAATAGTCTTTTGAAATTACTCTTATGAATATAAGCATAATATGTCTTGATGCGGAATTTGCAGACAATGAGGAGCTGCTCGAACTTTCTCTTTTCGGACTTGATGGGAAAGAGATATACCATTGTTATTATCGCCCGGAGATGATAGATGACTGGCGCACGGATATCCATCACATCACTCCGGAGATGGTGGCTGACAAGCAGCCGTTCTCGGAGGTAAAGGGGGAGGTGCAGCGTTTGCTTGACGAGGCATACGCGCTGACCGGTTTTGCCGTTGACAATGACCTGCGGGTTCTGACCCGTTCGGGCATCTCCGGTCTTGATGATAAGCGGGTGATAGATGTCAAGGATATGTATTGGTATCAGAAGGGGAGAGCGGAAGAGATGAGTCCGTTTGCCGTGCCGTCGCTGATAGTGTGTGCGAATGCGCTCGGACTTGACTTCTCGGAGGCAACGGCACATTCTGCGAGTGCCGACACAGAGGCTACGCTGAAATGCTTCAATCTTCTCCTCAATTCCTACATCGAGGGTAAAGGTAAGTCGGATGCAGCGGAAGAGGATGTAGACGCGTTCATCAATGAGATAAACGATGCACGTGCCCTCTTTGTGCAGGATAGCGCACGCGGCTACGTGAAGGTTGGCAAGTACAAGGAATATCATAAGGTATATTTCGGCAAGTCGTCAGATTCCGGAGAACGCACATTGCTGTTTGAAGTGGAGGTTGCCGACCGTTACAAAGCGGAATACGAGTTGCGCAAACTTCTGAAGAAAAAGGAGGTGCCCGGCAAGCACAACCTCTACAAACTGACCCTGAAACAGCTTGACGACATCCGCCGCTACAAAAACGAATACAACGCCGAAGATTCCGCCTGGTGCAAGAAGATACTCCGCAACCTCTCCCGCCTCACCCTTTAGATTGGTTGGGGAGATACTTTGCCAGAATATGATAAAAAATAATATTCTGACTTGATTTCTTGTAAATGCGGGAGAATTGTTGTAATTTTGTGGGCAAAATTTTGAACATTTCATCGATAAGAAGTTATGAAGAAGGTTTTGCTGCTCGGCTCCGGTGCCCTTAAGATCGGACAAGCGGGTGAATTTGACTATTCAGGTTCCCAGGCGCTCAAGGCGCTTCGTGAAGAGGGAATCTCTACAGTGCTTATTAATCCTAACATCGCTACAATTCAGACATCTGAAGGAGTTGCGGATCAGGTCTATTTCCTGCCCGTCACTCCTTATTTTGTAGAGGAGGTGATCAAGAAGGAACGTCCGGATGGCATTTTGCTTGCGTTCGGTGGTCAGACTGCGCTTAATTGCGGTACGGAACTTTACCAGAATGGTACGCTTGACAAATATGGTGTCAAAGTGTTGGGTACGTCTGTTGAGGCTATCATGATTACCGAAGACCGTGACCTATTCGTAAAGAAACTTAATGAGATCGATATCAAGACTCCGGTTTCGCAGGCCGTTGAGTCGATTGAGGACGCAGTTGAGGTGGCTCATCGCATCGGTTTCCCGGTGATGGTGCGTTCCGGTTATGCGTTGGGCGGTCTTGGTAGCGGTATCTGCACTAATGATGAGGAGTTCCGTCGTCATTGTGAAAGTGCACTCGCTTATTCCCGTCAGATTCTTGTGGAGGAATCTTTAAAGGGCTGGAAGGAGATTGAGTTTGAGGTGATCCGCGATGCCAACGACCATTGCTTCACGGTTGTGCCGATGGAGAACTTTGACCCGCTGGGTATCCATACGGGTGAGTCGATCGTTGTGGCTCCGATTGTATCTCTTACGAAAGAGCAGATAAAGATGCTTGAGGATATCGCCACTAAGGTGGTGCGCCATATCGGTATCGTCGGTGAATGTAACATCCAGTATGCATTCAATGCTGAGACCAATGACTACAGAATCATTGAGATCAATGCCCGTCTGAGCCGTTCTTCAGCACTTGCTTCCAAGGCTTCCGGTTATCCTCTCGCATTCGTGGCTGCAAAACTCGCACTCGGATATACTCTTGACCAGATCGGAGAGATGGGCACTGCCAACTCTGCTTACGTTGCGCCGTCGGTTGACTATATGATTGTCAAGATTCCGCGTTGGGACCTTTCGAAGTTCGTCGGCGTTGACCGTGAGATCGGTTCTTCGATGAAATCAGTAGGTGAAATCATGTCGATTGGCAAGAGCTTTGAGGAGATTATCCAGAAGGGTCTGCGTATGATCGGTCAGGGTATGCACGGCTTTGTAGGCAACAACGATATTAAGTTTGATGATCTTGATAAGGTGCTTTCCCATCCTACCGATCTCCGCGTGTTTGCCATCGCTCAAGCTCTTGAGGAGGGTTATACTATCGAACGTATCGAGGAGTTGACAAAGATCGACAAATGGTTCCTTGAGCGTCTTGACAATATCGTCAAATATAAGAAGGTGCTTTCATCCTACGATAATATCGAGAGCTTGCCGAAGGATGTGCTTAAAGAGGCAAAACGTCTCGGATTCTCCGACTTCCAGATCGCTCGTTTCGTAGAGGAGCCTACAGGCAACATGGAGCAGGAGGTGCTTAAGGTGCGTGCTCACCGTAAGTCGCTCGACATTGTTCCTCACGTGCGTCGCATCAATACGGTAGCGTCTGAGTATCCTGATCTTACGAACTATCTTTACGTCACATACGGAGCTGATGAGAATGCGATACCTTACGACATGAATGCCGGAAACAGCATCGTGGTGCTTGGTTCGGGTGCATACCGCATCGGTAGCTCTGTAGAGTTCGACTGGTGTTCAGTCAATGCAGCGGAGACCTGCCGCAAGCATGGGTACAAGGCGATCATGATCAACTATAACCCTGAGACAGTCTCCACGGACTATGATATGTGTGACCGTCTCTATTTCGATGAGTTGAGTTTCGAGAGGGTAATGGATATCCTTGATCTTGAAAGCCCGCGTGGTGTGATTGTGAGCGTTGGCGGTCAGATTCCGAATAACCTTGCAATGAAGCTTTATCGTCGCCACGTGCCTATCCTCGGTACTTCCCCGATCTCTATCGACCGTGCGGAGAACCGTCATAAATTCTCGGCAATGCTTGACCAGCTCGGCATCGACCAGCCGCGTTGGAAGGAGCTTACCACAAGAGATGAGATCGACTCATTCGTGAAGGAGGTTGGTTTCCCGGTTCTTATCCGTCCGAGCTACGTGCTTTCGGGTGCTGCAATGAACGTCTGCTACGATTATGAGCAGATGCACCGATTCCTCAATGAGGCAGCAAAAGTGTCGAAGGAATATCCGGTAGTGGTATCAGCGTTCATGCAGAATGCCAAGGAGATCGAGTTTGACGCAGTGGCACGCAACGGCGAGATCGTGGAATATGCCATATCGGAGCATATCGAGTTTGCAGGCGTTCACTCAGGCGACGCTACTCTCGTATTCCCGGCTCAGAAGATCTATCTTGCCACGGCACGCCGCATCAAGAGAATCAGTGCGCAGATTGCTAAGGAACTTAACATCTCCGGTCCGTTCAACATCCAGTTCCTTGCAAAAGACAATTATGTGAAGGTGATCGAGTGCAACTTGCGTGCATCCCGCAGCTTCCCGTTTGTCAGCAAGGTACTTAAGAAGAATTTCATTGAGACTGCCACACGCATCATGCTTGGTGAGAAGGTTGAGAAGGTGGATACCTCCACATTCGATATTGACTATATCGGCGTGAAGGCATCGCAGTTCTCATTCGCACGTCTGCATAAGGCAGACCCTGTGCTTGGTGTGGATATGTCGTCAACCGGTGAGGTTGGATGTCTTGGCAAGGATTTTGATGAGGCATTGCTCAATGCCATGCTTTCTGTGGGTCATCACATCCCGAAGGGTGCAGTGCTCGTAAGTTCGGGCGATGTACGCGGCAAGGTGGATATGCTTGAGGCATGCCGTCTGCTCAGCGAGGATGGCTATAAGATCTACGCTACGGCTGGAACTGCCAATTTCCTCAATCAGAATGGCGTAGAGGCTCAGGCAGTATGCTGGCCTGATGAAGAGGGTGAGAATGTGCTTGACCTGATTTCAAATCATAAGGTGGATCTTGTCATCAACATCCCGAAGAACCATACCAAGCGTGAGCTTACTAATGGTTACCGCATACGTCGTTGGGCTATCGACCACAACATACCGTTGCTGACCAATGCGCGTCTTGCAAGTGCGTTTGTGAAGGCTTTCATCAACAAGAAGGAGAAAGACCTCTCGATCACTCCGTGGAAAGAGTATTGATTGCAATGAAGTTTAGACAATTTCAATAGATCTAAGCAAGATATTTCATAAATCGGTCCGGGATTCAGTTGAGTCCCGGACTTTTTTTGTGGGATTACCGATAAATCCTTGAAATAAGTATAAACATCTTCAATAAAAATTAAATAATACAACAGATAAGGGATTGAAAACATTATAAATTTGTGTAATTTTTCTGAGGAGGGGATGATTGGGTGTCTGTATTCAGGGAGTTATGATTGTGGTATAAGAAATTGATTTTATTATGGAAAACACCGGGAGAAAAAATAATGATATTGATGGGAACGTAGGTATGGGTCAACCGGATGATAATGGATTTGTCCGTCCGTTTGTACAGCCACGTGGACGTAGACCTTTTGCCGTTGTCTTTCTGCTGGTGGCATTGGGAGCAGTTGTGGCTGCGTTTGTGTATTTCGCCTTGTATCAGACGGGACATATCCACGTGACCCGGGAATTTAGTGACGGGTCGATATTCTCCGGCTATTGGAGGATGGGTGAGCCATTCGGAGAGGGTGTGCTTGTCACGTCAAAAGGTGAGCTCTTTGAGGGTGTCTGGGATGATAACGGGAAACTTAATTCCGGAGTGGTGGTGGCGAAGGAATTTACGTATACCGGCGGATTGAAGGATTATCTGCCGGATGGCTATGGCGCGTGTCATTATAAGGATGGCACACGTTATCATGGTTTCTGGAGTGCCGGACGGAAGGAGGGACTCGGAAAACTGACTACTGCGAAGGGAGATGTGGCTTTCGGGGTATGGACTGACGGGGATTTGCCTCCGGCTGAGGGTCAGACGTATTCCACGGGTGAAAGGGTATATGGCATTGACGTGTCGAATCATCAGTATGTGATCGATTGGGAGAGACTTGCTCTCTATGCCGATAGTGCCGGAGTGGTGAAGCCTTCGGTTGATAGTTCTCGCTATCTGCAACCTGTGTTGTTTGCCATAATCAAGTCTACGGAGGGTGCGGATTGGCAGGCGGATACCTTCAAACGGAATTTTGCTGAGGCAAAGAGATGTGGCATAGTCAGGGGTGCGTATCATTTCCTGCGGTTGAGTGATATTGATGGACAGATAAAGAATTTTATAGAGAACACGCCTCTTGAACCGGGCGATCTTCCTCCGGTGCTTGACATGGAGCTTGATAAGCGAGAGATGGCGCGATATAAGGATCTGGCATGTGAGTATGCCCATAAATGGCTTGATGCCATAGAGCGTCATTATGGAGTGAAACCGATACTTTATACCTACGATTCGTATTATAATAATTATCTGAAGGGTAAAGGCTTTGATGATTATGATTTCTTCATAGCGCGTTATCATGAGGATTATCCACGTGTGCCACATCTTGAGATATGGCAGTATACGGAGAAGGGACGAGCCGGAGGGATCACCACTCCTGTTGACCTCGATATATTCATGGGTGATTATTCGCAATTCGAATCCTATATGGATAAGAATAAGATATCGACAATCCCAACTCGTGCTTTATAGATCAAGTTAAAAATTAATCCAGACAGTCTATAAAAAACTAAGGATTATGCGGTCCGTTGGCTGGTACGCATAATCCTTAGTTTTATATATTGCAGTCGATGCAATTGGGTGATCAGTAGCCGAGGGTGGTGTAGTCCTGGCTCAGACGGAGCATTTGGTCTTTGAAGTCTTCGCCGTATTTGAGTTTTACGTCTTTGATCTCACCCTTCTCGTCATACACCGGCTCGTAGATGGGGTTGATGAATCCGCGATAGGGGGGTATGTTGAGTTTTGAGAAACGGTCAAGCACCTCCTTGTGAAGTTTGGGATCAACTTTCACGGCATAGCGGTTGATCAGATCGGCACCTGCCTGATAGTTGCCTGTGCTCTTTATCTCCTGAATCTCGCCAAGCAATTGACCGAACAGATCGCGAAGTTTCCGATAGTCGTTGATCTTCACGAAAGTCTTGCCGTTCTTCTTCACGAGTTCTACAACTTTCCCTTTTTTACCTTTCTCAAGCACCCAAGCGGCAATCAGCTGACGGTTGCGCATGTGTGCCTCCTCAACGTCCTTACCCGGTTCTATACGGTTGAGCTGGGTCATAAGTCCGTTTAGCATGAATTTGTAATATTCCGCCTTGTAAGCCTCCGGATTGTCGAGGATGCCAAGCTCAATGAGTTTCGGATCGGCGAGATAGTAGAGAGCGAAAAGGTCGGCACGAGCCTCCTCCAATGCGGAGCCGTTCTCCTTCAGGGCTTCAGAGTCAACACTGGGGAGCAACTGACCGGAAGCGTGACCGAGACACTCGTGAAGGTCAGTGTGGAGCATGTCGGTGATGTAGAGATAATCCTCAAGAAGTTTTCTTGTAGGCGCGTCTATCACGAACTCCTCATTAAATCCGTTGCCATGAGAAGCCATGTCGTATGCCTCGGTGATATTCTCGATAGTCACGGATTTCGAGCCATGCTCAGCGCGAATCCAGTCGGCATTCGGAAGGTTGATGCCTATTGCTGTTGAGGGGAATGCGTCACCCCCCAACATGGCAGCGTTGATCACCTTTGCCGACACACCTTTCACCGACGGCTTGCGGAATTTCGGGTCGATCGGGGCGTGGTCTTCAAACCATTGTGCATTTCCGGAGATAGTCTCTGTGCGGGATGAAGCCTCCTTGTTCTTGAAGTTGACGTATGCTTCCCAAGATCCGGTCATGCCGAGAGGGTCGCCGTAGCTCTCGATGAAACCGTTGACGAAATCGACATCGCAAGCGGTGTCCTCTGCCCATAGGATTGAATATTCATCAAACAGACGGAGATCGCCTGTGATGTAGTAATCGATAAGTTTTGTGATATAGGCTTTCTGTTCGGGACTTTCAGCTACGCTCTTAGCCATGTCAAGCCAATAGATTATCTTGGCAATTGCCGGACCGTAGAGTCCGTTCAGATGGTAGTGCTGCTCCTTGATTTTTCCATCCTCCTTCACCACACGTGCATTCAGACCGTAAGAGATGGGCTGATTGTCATTAGGCTTCTTGATAGAGGCATAGTATGCCTCCACTTCCGCCTGAGTGACGCCATCGCCATAAAGGTTGTTGGCGGAATTAGCCACTACGTCGCCGGAACCATCCTGATTTACGCGCTTCGGCATAACAGTAGGGTCGAAAATTACCGGGGTGAGTGTGGAGAGAAGCTGTGCGCGAGTCTCGCCCGGATTCAGCGGAAGGAGAGAGTCGGGGAGAGCGTTCACCTGCTCGGTGAAGAATGCCTGAGAGAAATCGGGTGTGAACTTATCGGTGGAGTAGTGGTGGTGTATGCCGTTGCCAAACCATATCTGCTTCAGATATTTCTCAAAAGCCTTGAACTCCTTGGAATTTCTGTCGCCTTTATAATTGGTGTAGATGTTTTCAAGAAGTTTGCGGATCTGAAGGTTGTATCTTCCGTTCTGGTCCCAGATTATGTCACGTCCGTATTGTGCAGCCTGCGACAGATAGTAGACCATCTTTTTCTGGTTAAGAGAGAGTCGGTCAAATTCAGGCACCTCATAACGAAGCACCTCTATGTCGGCAAATCGGTCGACATGGTAGTCGAAATTCTTATCAACCACAGCACTTGCCTGGAAAGAAAGCATGGAAGCGAGGATTAAAGATGAAAGTTGTTTTGTCATTTTATTGAATTTATTAATGTGATGGTGGAATGGCTTCAGAACCGCCATTCCACCACACAGGATTATTCTACGTAAAGCACGAGTCCCTTCAGATATTCACCCTCCGGATGAGATATGTCTACGGGATGATCGGCGGGTTGCGTCAGCTGATGGAGAATACGCACCTTCCGTCCCGACTGTGCGGCAGCAGTGAATACCGCCAGACGGAACATCTCACGTGTCACCACCTGAGAGCAGGAGAACGTGAAGAGTATGCCACCGGGTTTGATTTTCTCAAACGCCTTTGCATTGAGTTTGCGATAGCCGATCAGTCCATTTTTCAGAGCAGATCTGTGTTTTGCAAAAGCGGGTGGGTCAAGTATTATGAGGTCGTAGGCATCCTTCTCCATCTCCGCCAGATATTTGAAGGCATCGAGAGCATGGGTTTTGTGGCGAGGGTCGCCGGGAAAATTAAGCTCGATATTCGCATCGGTAAGGGCGGCTGCCTTTGCAGAGGAGTCAACCGAGTCAACCTTGAGGGCACCCCCTCTCATGGCATACACAGAGAATCCGCCGGTATAGCAGAACATGTTCAGCACGTTTCTGCCATGAGCATATTTCTCAAGAAGAGAACGGTTCTCCCTTTGGTCAACGAAGAATCCGGTCTTCTGTCCGCGCAGCCAGTCGATGTTGAATCTCAGACCGTTTTCAATAGCGATATTACCGTCGAAGCGTCCGATGAGATAATCGTTCTGCGGATCAAGCTGGGCCTTGTAGGGGAGAGTGGTCTCGCTTTTGTAGTACACGTTTCTTATCGGGAGGTCAGGGAGTTCGGTCAATGCCTCCGCAATCTTCATGCGTTCAAAGTGCATACCCGGAGAGTGTGCCTGCACCACGGCAGTGTCGCCGTAGACATCTATAACGAGACCGGGGAGGAAATCACCCTCTCCATGCACGAGACGGAAACAATTGTTGTCCTGACGCATCAGTCCGAGAGTCTTCCTTAGCCGACAGGCAGACTCAAGACGGGTGCGGAAGAAATCGTCCGCGAGAGGATTGTCGCCGAACGTGAGGAGCCTTACAGCAATGCTCCCTATCTGATAATGTCCGTATCCGAGAGTCTTTCCGTCAGCCGACACTACTTTTACGAGGTTGCCCTCCTCGACACTGTCCGGAATGGATGCGATTGCGCCCGAAAACACCCAGGGGTGATGGCGAAGTATGGATTCCTCTTTGCGAGGCTTGAGTGTGATGGTTTCCATTTTTCGTATTATCTGAGAGAGTGATGATTATTTAAAAAGCCGGATTATATCCATTCCGTTTGCATAGAGCAGAAGAAGGATAAGGAGTCCCATTCCGAACATCTGTGCGTATTCAAGGAATTTCTCGGAGGGCTTACGTCGGGTGATTACCTCGTAGAGAAGGAATAGCACGTGTCCGCCGTCAAGCGCGGGGATAGGGAGAATGTTCATGAATGCGAGTGCCACAGATAGGAATGCCGCGATATTCCAGAAAGCTATCCAGTTCCATTTCTCAGGGAATATTGAGCCTATCGCCCCGAATCCGCCGACACTTTTTGCACCCTCTTTGGTGAACACCAGTTTCATAGAACTTGCATACGACACCAGTTTGTCGGTGCCCATCTCGATACCTCTCGGCACTGATTGGAGCAATGAGTAGCGGATTTCGTTTGTCTTGAAGAATTTCGAGGGGTCGAGTTCAAGACCCACGCCCATTTTGGATGCATCGTTAAGATTGACGGGCATCTTGAGTGTGTCGGTGGCTACATCGTTCTGTCGGAGCACGGTCAGCATCACGGTGCTGTTCTCATGTCCGGCAAGAGTCGGCAGAAACACGTCGAGAGACTCGGTAGGGATACTGTCGATTGCGATTATGCGGTCGCCCGTCTTTATTCCGGCTTTGTCGGCACCCTCGCCGGGTGCTACCTGTGTGATGAGCGTGGGGATACGGTATGTCATGAAGTTGATGAGAGTATTCTCATCTTTGGATTCCTTGTCAAGTTGGAATATGAAATTCTGCGGAATCTTAATATTGACTGAATCCTTGCCGTCGCGCAGCACTGTCACGACATTTGCCTGAATCATCTTCATCCTTGCATCGGCAGGATTATCGAGTTCCTCGCCATCGGCAAGGAGTGGGATATCACCGTCCTTAAATCCGATTTCATGAGCGGCTTCAGAATAAGCCATACCCATGGTGGCATCTTTGAATGCCACGTATCGCTCACCGGATGCGTAGACGATCCCGGCGTATATGACAATTGCGAGGAGGAAATTGAAGAGCACTCCCGCCACCATTATCAGCAGGCGTTGCCATGCCGGTTTGGAGCGGAACTCCCATTCCTTTGGCGGTAGTTTCATCTGCTCCTTATCCATTGACTCGTCGATCATACCGGCTATCTTGCAATATCCTCCGAGGGGAAGCCATCCGATGCCGTATTCCGTATCGCCCCAGAAGGAGCCTTTACCATCTTTTTTACCATCGTTATCTTTACCGGAATCGTTGCTGTCGGCAGGAGCCTGTGAGGCAGCCGTCTTCAAATCCCTCTGTTTGCCGAATCCTCCGATATATTTTTTCGGTTTCCACTTGAACAGTTCGGTCCAAGGGTCGAAAAAGATATAGAATTTCTCCACCTTCACTCCAAATATACGGGCAAAGAGGAAATGACCGAACTCATGAATTATCACCAGCAAGGCGAAAGCCATAATCAGCTGGGTGGCTTTAATAAGAAATGTATCCATCATAATGCGGTTGTGCCGCGGAATAAATTAATATTGTTATGTTATTGAATTAAGTGTCGGAATTGTCATGAGGAGTGACCTGCCAGCCATTCATCAGCCATTGAGAGGGCTACGGAATTGGATTTAATCAGGTCGTCAAGCGATGGAGTGGAGATGAAGGGGGCGTTCTCCATCACGTGGCTCACAATACGTGGCATATCCGTGAATCTTATTCTCCCGGCAAGGAAAGCCGCCACGCCTTTCTCATTAGCGGCATTCATCAGGCAAGGCATGTTGCCGCCTGCTTTTATGGCATCGAATGCGTAGGCAAGGAGTGGGAATTTACCATAGTCGGGAGCCTGGAAGGTAAGATTGCTATATTGGGAGAGCGTCAGTCCTGGAGCATCGGTGGAGAGCCTTTCCGGATAGCCGAGAGCATAGCGTATCGGGAGATGCATGTCGGGCACTCCGAGCTGTGCCTTGATGGAACCGTCGTTAAACTCCACCATGGAATGCACTATGCTCTGGGGATGCACCACCACCTCAATCTTGTCGGGCGGGCATCCGAACAGCCATCGAGCCTCAATCATTTCAAAACCTTTGTTCATCATTGAGGCGGAATCTATTGTCACTTTTGCCCCCATGTCCCAATTGGGGTGTTTCAGAGCGTCAGCCACGGTGACGTTCTCCAGCTGCTCACGCGACATATTTCGGAATGGACCGCCGCTTGCCGTCAGTATTATTTTTCTTGCCTGAGAGGTCTTCTCGCCGACGAGACATTGGAAAATCGCAGAATGTTCGCTGTCAACCGGTATTATCTCGGATGGGGATTCCTTAATCATGCGAGTGATAATCTCTCCAGCCACCACAAGGGTCTCCTTATTTGCGAGAGCTATGGTCTTACCTGCCTTTATGGCTTCGATAGTCGGAATCAGACCGCTGTATCCCACCATTGCAGTGACCACAATATCCACCTGATTCAAGGTGGCAGCCTCTGCAATCGCCTTTTCGCCTGCCGCCACGTCGATAGGGAGGTCAGATAGAGCCTCTTTCAGCGGAGCATAGAGCGAATGGTCGGCAATCACCACTCTCTTGGGCATGAACTTACGCGCCTGTCGTGCAAGCAGCTCCCACTGCCTGCGGGCTGTCAGGACAGAAGCATGGAATCTTTCGGGATATTCCTCGATAATGTCGAGCGTCTGGGTCCCGATACTACCGGTGCTTCCCAGAATTGCGATATTTTTAACTTTGTTGTCCACAATATAAAGTAATATTAAAATCGTTTAAAGCCGTCCGCGTCCTACCTCTTCGTCAATTATAGGATAGCGTGGGGATTTTGTATTCTTATCGCCGAGATAGTCGTAAGGCACCAGCTCGTTGCCGTTATGCCACATCTCGATGTTGATCCGTTGGTTGTTGCGTGAATTTCCGGAAGTCGTTATGGCGATTATCTGTCCACCGGATACAAAGTCGCCGGGTTCGACAAGTATTGTGCCAAGCCGGCTGCATCTGCTCAGAAAACCTTTTGCGTGCTGTATGATTACAGCTGCGCCGCCCCCCTCCCTGACGGATTGCGACACGGCGATCACCCTTCCGTCGGCAATTGCCGCCACTTGAGAGCCTTTTGCAAGAATCACTTCCGCTTTTTTTGACTTCTTGGATTTTTCTGAAATTATGCTTTCATCATTCACCGGAGCAAACAGCATGCTTTCGGCAGCCAACGGAGCTATTACGGATATGTTGTACTTCTCCTGCTCGCGCATCATGGATAGGAAATTGCGTTCCTCCACGGAGGTCGGGAAGAGGGAATCGGGAGAGAACGGGGTGTCAATCTGTGATACTGCCGAGTCCGGCAATGTCCGGGTGGGTCTGGTAGTGGGGTTCATGACGGCGATTATGTTGGAGAGATAGGCATTGTTGGCTTCGTATGCCTGCTGAAGTGAATCGAGCCGCATGTGGTGTTCCTGCGTGGCGGCTCTTTCCGAATCCTTTAGATAGCCCGGAAGCAGTCTTCTTGCCGGCGACAGTCCTACCGTCAGCGCGCCAAGAGTCATGAAAATTATTAAGACCGCCACGCCGCATATTATATATTTCCCTCGGGAAGCACTTATCTGCAACAGCTTTTCAAGGCGGGATTCATCTTCCAGAGTGAAGGTATATCTTTTCCTGACTTTCATAAATGACTTAAATGTCTCGTGGAATGCACGAATCAACTGCGAAATTAATCAAAAAGATGGAGACTTCAAAATTTAGATATAGCGTATAATAAATCTTAACGGATAGAGAATGCCTCGATGGGGCGTATGTTGTCGGATTTATGGGACGATTGAGGCGATTGAAAAAATTAGAATAAAATTATTAGATATAAATGCGGTTGATTTATAGTAAGATATGATTTTATACTGAAGCGAGCTATAGGGGAGAGGGGTATAAATATATTGAAATTAATGAACCAAAAAAAACAGTAAATGTTATTTAAGTAAACATCAAACTATTTAAAAACTCTAATAAAGTTTAATTATGAAAGCTAAGAATCTTTACTATTTGATGGCACTTTGTGCCGGGAGTTTCGTGATGGCTCCGAAAGCAAACGCACAGGATGCGGTTGTAGAAGACGTGGTATCAGTGACAGAATATTCGTGTGACAATACCAACAGATATTTCCAGAGTTGGCGCGACAATTGGTTTATCCAGTTGGGAGCCGGAATCAATCAGCCGTTCATGGAGAGGGGCGTCAATGGAGCAAAGGCATCCGGTCCGATTGTGAACAGAAAATACATGACCACTACATATAATGTGGGCGTAGGACATTGGTTCTCTCCTTATATGGGTCTTCGTCTCAATGGTCTTGCCGGATCACTCCACTGGAATAACCCCGATGGTGACAAACGTGCAGCCTCAGGCAGAGCAGGTGCAAAGCATGTCAACCTGAATCTTGAGTTCATGTGGGATATGTGCAACAGTCTCGCAGGTGTAAATCCCGATCGTGTTGTAAGTGTGATTCCGTTTATCGGTCTTGGCGGCGACTACACATGGGGTCTGAAGGATGAGGTCGCTTCAAATATCGTTCGCGGCAACAGTGGCAAGATCCGCAACACAAGCTGGACACTTCCTGTGACAGCAGGTTTTCAACTCCGTTTCCGTCTTTGCAAATACGTTGACTTCTTTGCTGAGGCTCGTGCATCGTTCTACGGCGACAACTGGAATGGTTGCAGCTACGGACGTCCTATCGAGGCAAATGTGGCAGCAGTCGGTGGTTTCAACTTCAATATCGGCGGTCGCACATGGAGCAGCTACAATGATTGCGCATCTATGACGCAGCTTGCAGATCTCAACAACCAGGTGAATACCCTCCGTGCGGAGAACCTTGCCGCAGCACAGACTATCTCGGCTCTTGAAAGCCAGCTTCCTTGTCCTGAGGCAGAGGTGGTAGAGCAGGTTATCGAAAGCGCACCTCTCATGACTACTGTACGCTTCAACATCGATTCCGACAAGATTATGCCTACCGAGGAGGTCAACGTCTACAACATGGCACAGTGGCTCAAGGCTAATCCCGACCAGAAGGTTGTCATCGTAGGTTATGCTGATAAGGACACCGGTACAAGCGACTACAACATGGCTCTTTCAAAGAAGCGTGCCGACGCTGTGGCTGACCAGCTTATCAAGAAATATGGTATCGCACCCAGCCGTCTGATCGTGAAGTATGATGGATCAAATGTTCAGCCTTACAACACCAATGACTGGAACCGTATCGTAATCTTCTCACAGGAATAATCTGATGCGACACACTACAGAATAAATCTTTAGAATTATAAAAACGAATAAAACGGGGAGCAGCAATTGCGGCTCCCCGTTTTATTCGTTTTATCAGTGGTCACAGAATTGTATCTTGGATATCTGTCTTTTCTAAGGATTATCACTTTGCCCAGGGGAATTCAATCCATGTGGCTTTCTTCCATAGATATTCGAGAGGTCCATGGCTATGATGATTCACCCATACACGGCAGAATGCGTATTGCACGATAAATATTCCGATACCTACAAGCTCACTTGCAGTGATGCCGAGCTGAAGATGTAGTCCCCAGTTATAGAAGAGTGTGGCGCCTACGATTCCTTGTGTCACGTAGTTTGTCATGCTCATGCGTCCGTAAGGTATAAGTTTTGAAAGGAGACGGCTGATGGTCTTTGTAGAGTAATATCCGAACATCACTCCGCATAGGAGAATAAGCATGAAGGCTACGTTTGACAGCGACGACACGATGAGCTTCAGTTGAGAGAGGATTCTGGCATCGTCAATGAAATTGCCAACCATATTGTTGAGTCCATAAAGCGGGAAGAATGATATCAGGGCTACGGCAAGCACGATTCCCCATTTATGAAGATTCTTGCGCAGGAACCATTCCTCCCTGCCTATCAGCATACCAAACATGAACAGGGCGGCAGTCTGGAAGATTCTGCCATGATCCCAAGCCCAAGCGAGCGATGCGAGTTGTCCTTCCCAAAGGTTTACGCTTACAGTGTCGATGAAATTCCCGTTGCTCTGCATCTCAAAGGTAGCCGCCCAGAAAGCACCAGTATTGATGGTGACAGGTTGGAAAGCGGGGTCTGCGACAGAACGTATAAGCTGGTAGATGGCGTATGGCTGGATGAGGAATATGGAGGCGATGATCACGATGGTCCTTGTCGACAGTTTGCAGGTGAGGACAAGAATGAAGCCTATCAGCGAGTACATCACGAGAATTTCTCCGGTAAAGAAAGCGGCGTTAAGTTGTCCGATAAGGAATAGCAGCACGAGTCGCCAGCAGAAACGTAGCCGGAAATCGTTTCCGCGCATACGTTGATTGTCATGCTGAATGAAGAAGCTGAAACCGAAAAGGAGAGCGAAGATTGCGTAGGCCTTACCTCCGAACATGAAGAAAAGACCGTCCCATATAACCTTGTCGAGAAAATTCAGCCACGCACTCTGATAAGTGGTGTCGGGGAAAGAATAGAAGTTGAAATGCTCGATGGAGTGTAGCAATATTATTGCCAGCACGGCGAATCCGCGCAGCACGTCGGCTACATCCACACGTTCGTGTCGTTTGATTTTTGGGTTCATGATATAGGTTTATTTAATATTTGTTCACGACTTATGAGTATTTCCGCAAAATTAATAATAATTTCGGATATTCCGGTATTCGCAGACAGGGAGATTGGCTGTCTTGAATTTATTTTGTAAATTCAGAGATTATTCTTAATTTTAATGAAAAATTTCTAATATTGATGTTTGATATGGCAGAAATGGAATTGTCTACCCCTATTGATGGTCTTGAGATGCCGGACAGGCTGAAGAATAGGCTTAGAATGTGTGGATGTGCCACATTTAGAGATGTTATGGAAGAGGATTATTCTAAATGGATGAATGTCTCGGCAAAAGTGGTGAATGCTATAAAGCGTTTTAAGAATCAATATGGGGATATATATTCGATTCTGTTGAATCGTGAGTCAAATGAAAGTAAGGAATCAAATGTGAATGAGGGAGCGACGGATATGATGAAAATCGTGGATGGCGATGTGAAGGATAACCGTAGGTTTTATGTGGCAAACAATATATTGAATGCTTATATATCTTCCGGAAGACTTTTTGATTCGGATAAATCATATAAGGATTGTATGACGGATATAATGAGGGCTACGGATGCCTTTATGGAAGCATATAATGACGCCGGACGTAAGGATGATAAATGTCGGGAGGTAGAGAATACGCAGGACAAGGAGACTGCATCGGAAGAGGAAAGTTTGTCGGAAGAGGATTCTGTAATACAGGAGTTGAATCGGAAGGAGAGTTTGATGAAGGCTGAGGGTGTGCATCCTATTGTCGATAAAGGTGAGATTATAATGCTTACAAAATTTATAGGAAAGACAAAACCTACGTCAAAGCATTTCAAGATAGGGGATGAGGTCATGGTAGAGAATATGAATGAGGATGAGGCGGGGGTAATTAAGGTAATTGCTATCGCGAGTAATTTGAAGAGAGTATTTTTTGATTCCAACCATTATGAATGGACCACAGATGTCCTCGGCATGTGGTGATATATGTTGTCTAAAACTTCAAAAGAAACGGATCTGATAAATGGGTTTCTTTCAATTTGATCAACAATACCGTTCCTTTTTTCGGGAATGCAAGATTTCGTCTGCAAAGGATAGTGAGGTGGTTTGCATCCAAGAGGAGGATACTGTTTGCGAATCCTCTCCATGGACGGAAATGATACGTAGAAGCGGTTTCTGTCGAAAGAAATACAAGTTATGGGAGGAGACTCAAGGGATGTGCATATATTGTGGGAAAAGTATATTGGTGGATGACTTTATCAATGGTAATGAATCTGATATAGAGCATATCATACCGCAGGCACTCGGAGGGTCTTCGGAATGGAATAATCTTACATGCTCATGCCGGCAGTGCAACCGGTCGAAAGGGGATCTGACAGCGATGGACTATATGCTGTCACAGTCATCGGCAACATTACAGGATTATCTCCGTCGGCTCCGTTTCCTCATCTCCGCCGGACTGATCACGAAGGAGAAGTATATAAATCTCATGACTCCGAAAACCCTACTTTTTCGGAAGGTATAAAATCTAGAATTTAGAATATGATGAAGGAAGGAGAAGATAATAAGCCGAGGTTTGTGAAGCGTTGCGTTTCATCTGTTTCGGGTGTTTCACTGAAACAAGTGAAACGGATGAAACAAGCGAAACGGATGAAACAAGCGAAACACCGAATGGGAGATTTTGCAGACGCGTGTGCAAAATCTTACTTGGTTGCAGCTTTATTTTCAGGTAAATATAATTCGTCACCAAGTTGGTGACGAAATTCTTCAACGACCCGTTGAAGAATTTGAAATGCCCGTATAAAATTTAAAATTTAGAATATGATGAAGGAAGGACAGGATAATAAGCCGAGGTTTGTGAAGCGTAGTCCGTTGGTGGTTGGTGAGGAATATGTCAACTTGCTGAAGGGGCTTAAGGAACGTTTTCGCCGTTCGCAAGTGAAGGCTGCCGTTAAGGTCAACTCTACACTGTTGGAGTTTTATTGGGATATGGGACGTGAGATATCCCGCCTTCGTGCAGATGCTAAATATGGGTCAGCCTTCTTTGATAGTCTCAGCCTTGATTTGAAAACTGAATTTCCGGGGCAGACCGGTTTTTCTTCGGCAAATATTCGCTATGCATTCAGGTGGTATAAGTTTTATAATCAGCAATATGAAATTCTTCACCAACTTGGTGAAGAATTTGAGATACCATTGGAATTTGGTGAAGTCCCTTGGAAACATCATGTTCAGATATTCACGAAGAGTAAATCTGTAAAAGAGGCATTGTTCTATATCGATGAAACTGTTAGGAATGGTTGGAGTCGGGCTGAACTTATAGCTGAAATGGAGGATGGATTGTATGAAAAGCGTGGAGCACTGGTTACTAATTTTGATGATAAACTGCCTGCGCCATACGGTGGGCTTGCTAAAGAGATATTGAAAAGTCCATATAATCTAAGTTTTATATCTGATAAAATCATTCATGAAAAGGATTTGGAGGATGCTTTGGCTATAAACATCACCCGTTTTCTTCTTGAACTTGGACAAGGGTTCGCTTATGTGGGTAGACAAATGGAGCTTAATATGCCCGGAGGTCAGACTTTCATTCCCGATATGATCTTTTACCATACAAGATTAAAGGCTTATATAGTTTTGGAAATCAAGGTTGTTGAATACATTCCAGAGTTTGCCGGCAAATTGAATTTTTATGTTTCAGCCGTTGATGAACTGATGAAGCAAGATGATGACAATCCGACTATTGGATTGTTGATCTGCAAGTCAAAAGATGATACTGTGGTGGAATGGTCATTCCGTGGTATGAATCAGCCTCTCGGTGTAGCCGAATACCAACTGCGTAATGATATGGAGAAGATTTCCAAGATGCTTCCGTCAGAACAGGAGATGCGAGACATCATAAACACTTATAGATAAATTAGAAGGTATGACGATTAAAAAGGAATTGCTTGGATTGATTGATGCTGTCGATGAACCTAATGAATTGACTCAACAATCATACGAAGATGCCAAACGTGGCAATACAAAAGGGCCTATTGATACATCAAGTGTGGATGCTATGCTTAAGTCAATGGAATTGTGAATGGATTGCGACCGTTCCTTCGAATAAAAGTGGATAACAAAATAAAAAACGTAGAAATATTAATTAACACACAAAATAAAGATTAAAAAAATTGGGTAAATCAGAATAAATTGCTAACTTTGCATCGTGAAAAGGGAACATTCCCCTACTCACGATACAATCAAGCCGCAATAGCTCAGTTGGTAGAGCATTTCATTCGTAACGAAAAGGTCATGGGTTCGAGTCCCATTCGCGGCTCCGGAGCAGAGATACAATCTCTGCTTTTTTATTGCTGATATTCAATAGATTATATTGTAATTCAAATAGTTATAAATTCCGATAGGGACTTGAACTTACCCATTTTCGTATCATTACTTTCCATTACTTTCCATTAAATATAGGTCTTGGGGATACAATTGTGATACAATTTTTACCCAATTCAAAGCCAAATTGTATCACACAATTTTTAAATAAATAAATAAAGACCGTATGGATACTAAAGTAACAATTGTTTTTAATCGTAGAAAAAATGCAACTGAGCGAATTGTAAAAAATCCTTCACGAGGATCCGTAGAAATCCAAATTTCCCAAGGACGAAAACGGAAATGGATTGCAACAGATGTTCGGGTATATTTAGATCAATGGAAGGATGGTTTTGTAGTAAATCATATAGATGCCCAGGATTATAATATTAAAATCCATAATCTATATGAGAAGGCTCTGAAGGAATATCAATCCTTAGATTCCAATGTATCCTTAATGTTTCATAAATCTTTTTGTGATTGGATGGAACAACAGATAGAAGAGAGGACTGATATTGTCCCAAGTACTCTTCGAGCACACAGACGTACTGTTGAATATCTAAGGGAATCCGGCTATATAAAACGTTTTATGGATCTGACAGAGCGGAATGTCACTCTTTGGGATCAATGGCTAAAACGGAAGCTGAACAAACAGTCAGCTGTGCATGGCTACCACAAACGACTAAAGGTTTATATTTCTCGCGCTATGCATCTGGGATTGCTTAAGGAAAGTCCATATAGATTTGTCAAAGTTCCAAGAGGCAAAAGTGATGAAATAAAATATATCACCGTTGAAGAACGTACCCGAGTTGAGAACCTTCAACTATCCGGCAGTATGGAAATTGTCAGAGATATGTTTATTTTTTCATGTTATACCGGACTGGCATACTGTGACCTTATTCGTGTCAAGGATTGTCTTGTTGAAGAAGATGGAGAAATGGTAATAGATGGCTCACGACTTAAGACCTCTGTCAGATATAAGTTGAAAATATTACCTAAAGCAATGGAAATATTGAGTAAATATGACTTTGACCTCGATAGGATGTCAAATCAGAAATGCAATATATATCTGAAAGCGATTCAGACAATAGCCGGAATTAAGACAAAACTGACCATGCACGTAGGAAGACACAGTTTTGCAACTTGGGCATTAAAAATGGGAGTCCCACTTGCTGTTGTGTCAAAAATGTTGGCACATACGGATATTACGACAACTATGATATATGCAAAAGTACTTCAAACTGAAGTTGCCGCAGGATTTGACAAATTAAAAGGTAGTTAAATCTAACTGTAGGGAACAAATCAATCTGGATATGCCCATCCGACTCTTGTCGGGTGGGTATCCGGAGAAAATTATTGGTCATCCTATAACTTCTGTTTCCCTATTGTTTTCAACATGATGCTGGCACTTTATGTAAATATATTGGATTGCCTTATAGATCCATATAGAAACTCCTCTTATCACTTTCCATGCGAAATCCAATATGGCTTTTACCAATGATACAATTAATGCAATTAACGGCATCAGGGTAAGTATTATGTTTCTGCATATCTTAACGATGATTGAAAGTATCACCACTCCTATAAGTATCAATACGATTGTCTGTGTCTCCATAATCAAATGAGTTTAACTGTTTTACTTATACAAAGATAGTAAATAATTTTCACATATACAAACATTTAATAATATAATTTAATCATTAACAAGTAGTTGTCTTCAAAAATTAAAGTAATCTGACCATGTTGCTTGGAAAACTCCGAAGCCGGTTTTACGGAAGATAGGCGACATCATTTGAATTTGTCCGGGTATGACGTTAAACTCGTACCGAGATTTACGTCATACCTTCTGTCGCGTGGCTCTTCACGTTCGGTGGTCTGCGAATTGTTCGTTGCAAGCAACTTCACAAATCGCTTAGACCACTGAATGTGAAGCCACGGACAGAACCTGAAGGCGGAACTGCATTCAAGGACACCACCTATCCTTCCTCCAAACCGCCTAATTCACAATTCAGCCGTACCGATTGTTGTCTGGAATACTCCGGAGGTGGTTTTACGGAAGACAGGCGGCATCATTTGAATTTGTCCGGGTATGACGTTAAACTCGTGCCGAGATTTACGTCATACCTTCTGTCGCGTGGCTCTTCACGTTCGATGGTCTGCGAATTGTTCGTTGCAAGCAACTTCACAAATCGCTCAGACCACTGAATGTGAAGCCACGGACAGAACCTAAAGGCGGAACTGCATTCAAGGATGTTGGCTGTCTTTCCTTTGAGCCACCTAAACACTTCAGATATAAAAGAATTCTTATGTCTTTGAAATTGCTTGATGATTCTATTACTATATTACAAGATTATTGGTTTACTAAATTATTTGATGATAAAAATACTATAATCCCATTCTGAAGATTGATTTCTTCGGGCAACGTTTTTCTGTGCAAAGTTACTATGGACAGAAGAACCGCCAAGTAACTTCAGTTTGGATGAAATAACTGATGAACTTATGGGTAAGGTTGGTTCGCCAGAACGTGATTCGTTTGATGCAAAAGTAGATGCAACTCTTGACAGATGTAAGGGTAATGAATTTTAACCAATGATTATGGTAATAAAAAAATATTCAGTAATTTTGCATCAAATTCTCTTTTTAAAGAGATGAGAACAATAACAGAATAAAATAAATTAAACCTTAAAGGATTTCATTAACGAATCTACCGCTTAAGAAACTCAATAAAGGAATCTATTCATTATTTCATGGCAATGAATAAGAACACAAGATTCAGATATGAAGCACTTGATAAGTGTTTCACTAACTTCTCCCTCAAATTCTATATTGAGGATTTGTAAAAGACTGTGTGTGGTTATTTGAAGGAACGGTTAAGCGAGGATATGTATCACTGCAACATAAAAACAACAAAATATGGCAAAAAAATGGGAAAAAGATAGTAATCTTAAGCTAGAGGACGGTCGCATTGTGACTGCTCCTGCTCCATGTATAGTATCAGCAAGCAGAAGTACGGATATTCCAGCTTTTTATGCTGATTGGTTTTTCCATAGGCTAAAGATGGGATATTCTGTTTGGCGAAATCCATTCAACGGAGTAGATAGTTATATATCATACAGCAATGTAGCTTTTATAGTCTTTTGGTCGAAGAATCCCAAACCACTCTTACCTCATCTGCCATATCTACAAGAACTAGGTATAGAGTATTATATCCAATTCACGCTCAACGATTACGTTGATGAGCGATTGGAACCAGGTGTACCACCGCTCCAAGAGCGCATTGATACATTCAAACGATTAGTTGACTTTGGCGGAATTGGCAGAGTAATCTGGCGTTTTGATCCGTTGATTCTCACAGATAAAATAGATGAGAATCGACTTTTAGAAAAAGTTTCTAAAATCGGAGAACAACTAAAAGGTTATACTGAAAAATTGGTGTTTAGTTTCGCCGACATTCTTGCGTATAAAAAAGTTAAAAACAATCTTGAAGCCAATCATATAAACTATTCTGAGTGGACTGAAGAACAGATCCTTTCATTTGTACGCCAACTGTGGAAACTCAATCAGCGTTGGGGCTATACGTTAGCTACATGTGGGGAGAAGATTGACTTGGAACAACTTGGAGTGGAGCATAATCATTGTGTAGATGACAACTTGATGATCCGTTTTGGATGGCGTAATAAAACACTGATGGATTTCCTGGGCGTAGAAATTAGGCCAATAGTATTTCAAGCGAGTCTGTTTGATGAGGACCAGAGTGTTCCTTCAGGAGCAATTATTCTTGACGACAGTCATTATGCCATTAAGAAAACTAATAATCGCGATAAAGGGCAACGGCAATTCTGTGGTTGCATGATTAGTAAGGATATAGGTCAGTACAATACATGCCCTCATCAGTGTGAGTATTGTTACGCCAACACCAGCAAAGAGTCTGCCATGGTCAATTGGAAAAGCCACAAACAAAATCCCATTGGAGAAAAAATAACAGGATGAATATAGATAGACTTGTAGAGCAGTGTTATAATGCGCTTCCACCATCATGGAAAAACAATCCATGGTCATATCTTGATCATGGAAAGGCTATTCTTGACTCAGATGATAAACTAAACGCATATATTGCTTCCTATGGAGAGATGCACATAATGAAATGTCGTTTAGCCATGAATAATATCCCATTTGACGATTTGGAGTCACAAGATTTTGAAATCTTTGATTGGGGGTGTGGTCAAGGACTTGGCACATTGACTTTGCTTCAATTCTTGGCGGAGCGAGAATTGTTGTATCGTGTAAAACGTATTAATCTTATCGAGCCATCGAATTATGCCATTAATCGTGCAAAATCATGGGTAAGTCAATCAGTCAATGTTCGTACGGAAATACGTGTTTTCAATAGATTTATACCATCTAATGATTCTTCATTTTGGAATGACATTGATTGTTCGACACGTAAGGCGATTCATATATGTTCAAATATTTTAGATATTCGAGAAGTCGGTCTTAAATGGCTGTCACAAACATGTATATCAGTGTGTCCGGAAAGTATATTCATTTGCGTAGGTCCTTTATTTGGGAAGCGTATTTCCCGTATTCATGATTTCTATAATTATCTTAATGAACCTGAATGCTTCACAAATCTAGCCCAAATGCCTTGTGGCTACACATCCCGAACAAGAAAACCATTTGGTATTGAAGCTAAATGCTTCAAATCAACCAATAAGCAACAAATAAATAGCTCATATATGGAACAATCTGAGCAGAAATGGATCGATGAATATGTTGTGGGAGAGGAGTGCTTGCGTGGTGTGATTCCAGATTCATTGCTGCATGTCTATAAAGCAATTAACAGATTGTCTGTAGATTTCAAAATATTTCTTAAACCGTCGATTGGAGTTGAGCGACCAGACTTTATTCTTGTCAATATCAGTAAGGGGGTACTGATATTGAATGTATGTGCTGACACGGAATCTTTTGAAAGGGATTTAAACCGAGTGGAAGCTATTAAACAGGCTTTCATTGATATATATATTAAACGGTTAAAAATTGACACAATTATTAACCATTCCGCATATAATTGTATTAAAACCGGTTTATATTTTCCGGGGTTAACATCTGCAGAAATAGATACATTATGCTGCGATTATTATGGTTCGTTATGTCGAAAATTTAAAGGGGATAACAGAACCGAGAATAGTACAAATATGAAACAATCCCTTCCCCAAGATCCTACAATGTTTCTGATAAAACTTTGTGACGAAGATGTGGAAGAAAAGTTATCTAATATTTCAACACGTAGTTTTCGTTTTGATTATTATCAAGAATTATGCAGCCTAATGTCAGGAGATTGGCACCGTTATTCACAAGGTGACAAAAGTCTTATATTGACAGATCGGCAACAAAGTTTTGTAGAAAGTGATTTAACAAGGTTGAGGGTAAAAGGCGTGGCCGGATGTGGTAAAACACAAGTTTTGGCACATAAGGCCGTGAGAGAGCATATTAGAACAGGAGATAAGGTACTTATTGTTACTTATAATATTTCATTGATAGAATATATTAAAATGAGGATAAATCAGGTTCCTGCTGATTTCTCCACTAATGCTTTTGAAATTATCAATTATCACCAATTTTTTAATTCAAAAGCTAAAAAATATTCTACATTACGTGTTTCATTAACGGATTATGACAACCCTAATTTCTTTGAAGATTTTAAAACTGAAATTATAAATAACGATGATCAATATTCAACCATAATTGTTGATGAAACACAAGATTATATGACCCAATGGCTTGACTGTCTGCGTAAATATTTTTTAAAACACGACGGACGATTTATCCTATTTGGAGATGGAGAGCAAAATATCTATAATCGAGAGATGGAATCGGATAGTAGGATGCCTAGAGTAAATGGTTTCGGGGAAAGCAGATGGAGAGTAATGAGTGATCGTATAACAATGCGAACTCTAAACCCAGATATTACTAGAATTGCATCTGATTTTGCAAGAGAATATTGTGTGTCTTCTGAACCTATAAAAATGCAAGATACACTTAACCTGTTTGACTATAAATTGGGATATTGGCCTATCGCTTCAAATACAAAAGCCGATTTACTAGCCCAATACCTTATATGGCTGTCTAAGAAATTCGAAATTTCTATGAAAGAAATTGTAGTTTTAGGACAATCTATCAACCTTTTGAGGGATATCGATTACTTCCTTCGTACACGATATGGTATTGCTACTATGACAACGTTTGAATCAATGGAAGACTATCGTCAAATTAAGGCAAGGAATCAAAGTGATGAAAGGACAATGATGGATCTGAAAGCAGTTCGTAGAGTATCAAAGGTTCATTTTACTATTGATATAAATTCCATTAAACTATCGACAATCTCCAGTTTTAAAGGTTGGGAATCAAAGACAGTTGTTTTATTGATTCAAAAAGAAGTTGAGGACATAAAAAACATAGATGAGGATGGTTATGTTCTTCAGTCTCATAGTAATATCAATGCCTTATTGTATACTGGAATAACACGTGCGCGAGAAAATTTATTCATTTTCAATTTAGGAAATGAATCGTATCATAACTTTTTCAAAACAAGGATTTCAAATGATTAACTATACAACAAAAGAAAAGCTGACAATTTTAGTTATACTAACTGCCATTATGGAAGTTGACAGCATTATTCTCCTAGCAGAAGCAATAATGCTTGATAAAGTCTTGTAATTTTGAATATGCACGATAATATTATGAAATTTGACCAAAAGCTCTAAAGGTGTTTCAAATTCGTTAAAAACTTGTTAATGAATTGTATTCTTTTTGAGAATTAAATTTATATAATTGTTTTGCATGTTTGATATTGGTAGTTGAGAAGCTAGGATGTTTGGAAAATTAAGTTTTCGGATCGAGGCTTAGACTGTCAAGTTCTGATCCGTATTTGGTATCTGCACAGAGTTGATATATCTTATGAGTCAAATAAGTTGTTGCTACACGAAAAGTAGACACTGAAGGCAGAAAAAAGATTAGGATAACACATGATGCCAAATAAGTTGTAACTTTGCAACAATTGAGGATTGCCCCCGAATAGAGGGGCTAGCCCCTCTATTCGGGGGCAATCCTCTTACGGCACTGAACGCCTTATCAATTCTGCCGGAAAGAAGCTACTTATATGGGAAAACATTTAAATCCATTGGAGAAAGAGTTCTTGATTCGTAAGTTCAAGAGCAATCCGACCATGAAGATCAAGGACTTCTGTATAGCCAATTCCGTTTCTGACACAGCTTTTAAGAAATGGCTGCGTTAGTATGAGGAGGCTGGTCTGGAGGGGTTTGCGAGAGCGGACGTAGAAATCCGGGAAGTGCATCCGGATGGTATTGACCGAACGGAGGAATCGTACAAGCGTGAGATAATCCGCCTTCGTATAGAGAATATTAGTAGCCAATGTCTATTTTTTAGAAATGAAAATTTGTAAAAAAGATTGATTTTGTCTACTTTTGAAAATTGAAAATCAAATAAAAAATCGATTTTGTACACTTTTAAAAATTAATATCAAACAATAATTTTTTTAGTGTCTACTTTTTAAGGCTGGTACAAGATAGGAAGTGAAAAGGTCATAAGTTAGGAAGTGAAAAGGTCATAAGTTGGGAAGTGAAAAGGTCATAAGTTGGGAAGTGAAATGGTAACAAATTTGGAAGTAAAATGGTCACAAATTTGGAAGTGAAATGGTCATAAGTTGGGAAGTGAAAAGGTCATAAGTTGGGAAGTGAAATGGTAACAAATTTGGAAGTAAAATGGTCATAAATTTGGAAGTGAAATGGTCATAAGTTTGGAAGTGAAGAGATTTTTTATTATTTTTGTGCTCAATATTAGTGTATTATGATTATGGATAATTATTTGGTAAGATATATTGAATCCACAATTTCAAAGAAAATGAAATCAAGTGGTGTTGTATTGGTGGAGGGTCCAAAATTTTGTGGAAAAACCACTACAAGTGCATTGTTTGCTAAAAGTGAAATACGGCTTAATACTAAGACTGCCATACAGATCGCTCGTATTGAGCCGTTTAATGTGCTTCTTGGCGAGCGTCCTCGACTTATTGATGAATGGCAGACTGTCCCTGATCTTTGGAATCAGGCTAAGGCTTGGATTGATGAGAATCCCGGATTTGGACAGTTCATATTTACGGGTAGTTCAACTCCGGTAGATAATTCTGATATTTTTCATTCAGGTGCAGGTCGTATCACGCGAGTTATGATGCGTCCGATGAGTCTGTTTGAATCTCAGGATTCCAAAGGATCTGTTTCTCTGTCGTCTCTTTTTAATAATGAAAATCCTGTGGTTTTCGATATGAATGAGGGGTATGGATTAAGTGATACTGCTTTCCTTCTGTGTCGCGGGGGATGGCCGCTGTCTATACAACCGGAAAGGGAGGTGGCTCTTGATGTCACTGCCAATTATTATGAAAGCCTGTTCAATTTGGGAAATAGTGAGAATCCAAAATTCCGGAATAAGAACCCGGAAATATTGAAATTGGTAATGAGGGCGTATGCCCGACATATATCTTCACAAACATCCACGACTAAGATATTGGCTGATATTTCAGCCCGCGATAGCCGAACAATAAGTAGTAAAACATTTGAAGAGTATGCCGATATTCTTACGGATCTCTTCATTATAGAGGATATGGAGGCGTGGAATCCTAATCTGCGGTCTAAGACTGTTGTGCGTTCCACTCCCACACATCATTTTGTGGATTCCTCTATAGCGGCGCAGGCACTTGGAGCTTCCCCGGCTGATTTAATGTCGGATCTTAATACGTTCGGTCTTTTGTTTGAGGATATGGCAGTCCGGGATCTGAGGGTTTATGCGCAGACAATCAATGGGAATGTCTTGCATTACCGTGATAGCCGTGGATTGGAATGTGACACAATAGTGCATTTGAAAGATGGAAGATGGGCACCGATAGAGATCAAGTTGGGTGGTGACAATCTGATTGAGGAGGGAGCAAGAAATCTAATGAGACTCAAATCGGATATAGCCGAGAAAAATCAACCGTCATTCATGATGATACTCACGGCTACGGGTCCTGCATACAGACGACAGGATGGAATATATGTAGTGCCTATTAATTGCTTGAAAGCGTAGGTGGGTTGGATTGTGTTTTTGGGGATAAGAGAAAGACCGGTTACCCTCGCGGGCGACCGGTCTTTGCTGATGAAACATTTCAATTACTCTTATTTTCAATTACTCTTTTCTCGCGTGCCGGTTGAAAACAACCGGTTGTATCTTGTATGATAGAGAAATCTGTTTTTAGATCACGCCTTGTCCCATCATGGCATCTGCCACTTTGAGGAATCCGGCGATGTTGGCACCCTTCATGTAGTTGATGTAGCCATCTTCCTGTGTGCCGTATTCTACGCATGCGGCGTGGATTGAGCTCATCATCTCGTGAAGTTTGCGGTCAACTTCTTCTGCGCTCCACTGGAGGTGCTCGGCATTCTGGCTCATTTCAAGACCTGAAACGCCTACGCCACCTGCGTTGACAGCCTTACCGGGGCAGTAAACAGTGTGATTCTCGATGAATGCGTCGATAGCTTCGGGTGTGCAACCCATGTTGCTGACCTCGGCACATAGCTGAACGCCATTGGCGATGAGCTGTTTTGCGTCTTCGCCGTTAAGCTCGTTCTGAGTAGCGCAGGGGAGTGCGATGTCAACTTTCTGCTCCCAGGGTTTCTTGCCTGCGAAGAATGTTGAGCCGGGGAATCTGTCGGCATAAGGTGCCACAACGTCGTTGCCGGAAGCACGAAGCTCGAGCATATATTCGATTTTCTCTTTGTCAAGACCGGCGGGGTCGAGGATGTAGCCGTCAGGACCGGAGATTGTGATCACTTTAGCACCGAGTTCGGTAGCCTTTGTTGCAGCGCCCCAAGCCACGTTGCCGAAACCGGAGATAGCGACAGTCTTGCCTGCCAGAGTCTCGTTCCAGTTTTTCTTGAGAACGTCCTGTACGAAGTATATAGCACCGAAACCTGTAGCCTCGGGACGAATGCGGCTACCGCCGAAGCTGAGACCCTTGCCTGTGAATGTGCCGGTGTTCTCGCGTGCGAGTTTCTTGTACATGCCGTACATGTAGCCTACCTCACGACCACCTACGCCGATATCACCTGCGGGCACGTCGCGGTCGGGACCGAGGTTGCGCCATAGCTCAAGGATGAAAGCCTGGCAGAAACGCATGATTTCTGCGTCGCTTTTACCTCTTGGGCTGAAGTCTGAACCGCCTTTACCGCCACCCATGGGGAGTGTAGTCAATGCGTTTTTGAAAGTCTGTTCAAAACCTAAGAATTTGAGGATTGAGAGGTTGACTGATGCGTGGAAACGGATGCCGCCCTTGTAGGGACCGATGGCATTGTTAAATTGCACGCGATAACCGATGTTGTTCTGCACTTCGCCTTTGTCATCAATCCATGTCACGCGGAAAGTGAAGATACGATCCGGCTCTACCATGCGTTCGATGATGCGAGCTTTTTCAAATTCAGGATGCTGATTGTAAACATCTTCTACGGAGAGGAGAACTTCTTTTACTGCCTGGAGATATTCCTTCTCACCAGGGTGCTTTGCCTCAAGGGCAGCCATGATTTCAGAGATGTTCATGCGCTTTTGAATTAGATTTATGGTTAGATTATTTGTTTTCTTGTCTACAGACGGCTGATTCTACCCATAAGGAATCATAGTGTAAGCTGTTTATGCCTTCACATTGGGGTTGAACGCCTGTTTACGTTGCAAAAGTACAATCTTATTTTTAAATAACCAAAGTTTTCAATGATTTTTTTACAAAAATAAATTTAATTTTTTTATCTACGGCAAATGGAGTGATTTAGACGGGGTCTTAGGCAGTATTTCATAAAGATTCATAGGTAGCTTCTCGGAAATTATAATTATCTTTGCATGTTGATTTATCACGTATGCCTCATATTATATAATGAAGATGTCTGAACCCATTGTATGAGTTATATGAAATGAGATCAATTCGTGGTTATATAATTACTCCTTATTATAAAGTATAAGCATTATGAAGAAAGAACTGAACTCCCCGAAAGCTCCGGGGGCTATCGGACCCTACAGCCAGGCAGTCATGTCGGGAAATCTTATTTTTGTATCCGGGCAGTTGCCGATCAATGCATCTACCGGGGAGATGCCCTCCGACATCAAGGCTCAGACAGCCCAGAGCATTGAAAATATCCAGGCAATACTTGCAGAGGCAGGTGCAACGCTTGACAATGTGCTTAAGACGACGGTGTATCTTGCCGACATGAGTCTTTTTGGTGCAATGAATGAGGTGTATGCTGAGTATTTTAAGGCTGTATATCCGGCACGTGCGGCATTCGCTGTCAAGGAACTGCCGAAACAGGCTCTTGTTGAGATAGAGGTTGTGGCTGCCCTATAATGGGTGAGACATTGAAAAATGATTACCGGGGGCATCTCTAAATATGTCCCCGGTTGCATAGTGTATGTGAAAACGTAATCTTTCCAAATATCATGGTAAGTTATCTGCAAATTGAGAAACTGACAAAATCATTTGGCGATCGTGTGTTGTTTGCCGATGTCACGTTGGGAATATATCAGGGGGACAAAATCGGTCTGATTGCCGCTAATGGTGCCGGTAAGACCACATTTCTAAACATCATCGCCGGCAAGGAGGATTACGACAGTGGGAATGTAGTGTTCCGCAATGATCTTCGCGTGGGTTATCTTTCGCAGCTCCCTCCATTTGATCCGGAGGAGAGTGCGCTTGCGTATGCCACTCCGGAGCCGCAGCGTGCGGATGATTTCACGTGTGTGGATCGTGCGCGCCAGATGTTGTATCAGTTCCGTATAACGGATGTAGACCAGACGCTTGGCACCATGTCGGGCGGTCAGGTGAAGCGTGTGGCATTGGCAAAGGTGCTTCTTTCGGAGCCGGATCTCCTCATACTTGACGAGCCAACCAACCACCTTGACATAGAGATGGTGGAATGGCTGGAGAATTATCTTACGCGCCAGAGAATAACGCTGCTGATGGTGACTCATGACCGTTATTTCCTTGATAAGGTGTGCAATAAGATAATAGAGATTGACCGTGAGGAGGTGTATGCCTACGATGGTAATTATGATTATTATCTGGAGAAGCGTCAGGAGCGATATGATGCCCTCAATTCGGAACTTGCGAAGGTGAAGAATCTCTTGCGCACTGAGCTTGACTGGATGCGCCGTCAGCCGCAGGCGCGTGGCTCGAAGGCTAAATATAGGATTGATAATTTTCATCAGCTTGAGGCGAAGAGCCGCGTCAATCTCCAGACGCGGGAGCTTGCCCTCGGCAACGGATCATCATATATCGGTTCGAAGATATTTGAGGCGAAGGATGTCTCGAAGTCGTTTGGCGACAAGGTCATACTTGATAAATGGAACTATACGTTCGCACGCTATGAGAAGGTGGGTATTGTCGGCGACAACGGAGCCGGGAAATCCACGTTCATAAAGTTGTTGCTCGGAGAGCTTGCTCCCGACAGCGGATCGTTTGATATAGGGGAGACCGTGAAATGGGGTTATTATAGCCAGGAGGGTATGACCGGCTTTGACGAGCGGAAGAAAGTGATAGACGCTGTGAGGGAGATAGCGGAGGAGGTGAGGATTGACGACAAGACGCGCCTCAGTGCATCGCAGTTTCTGACACGGTTCCTGTTTACCCCCGACACACAGCAGAAGTATATCTATAAGTTGAGTGGCGGAGAGCGTCGCAGACTTTATCTTGCTACGGTGCTTATGAAGAGCCCTAATTTCCTTATACTCGACGAGCCTACCAATGATCTTGATATTCTTACCCTTACGGTGCTTGAGGATTATCTGGCAAATTTCAAGGGTTGCGTCATTGTTGTGAGCCACGACCGTTTCTTCCTCGACAGGATAGTGGATCATCTTTTTGTATTCAAAGGGGATGGGGTTATCAAGGATTTCCCGGGAGATTATTCCACTTACCGCCATTGTGTGCAGGAGGAGCAGAAGGAGATTAAGGCAAACGCGGCACAGAAGAGCGTGGAGGTGGTGCGTGAGAATGCCAAGCCTCGTCAGAACGCGAAGCAGAAGCTGACGTTTAAGGAGCGTAAGGAGCTTGAATCGCTTACGGAGAGAGTGGCTGAGCTTGAGGATGAGAAACGTCGGCTTGAAGCGGAGATGTCGTCAGGCAATATGGATCATGAAGCCATCATGTCGGCAGGTAAGCGTATGGAGGAGATTATAGGGGAGATAGATGAATCTGAATTCCGTCTGTTGGAACTTATGGAGAAAGATGAGGCGTAAATTATGAGAGGAATAGTATCTTTATTTGTAATCGGCGCTGCCCTGTTGTCGGGGAGTGTGCATGGAAAGGTGCCGGAGAATCTGTTGCCGACGGAGAAGGAGAAGACAGCATTTCTTGACGAGGCTGATGATTTTCTTGATGCATTGCCCGATGGCTATCAGGACAGGCAGGGTGATGCCGTGCTTCATGCGTTGCGTGGTCAGACGGCAGAGTTGCAGAATGTAAGGATGTCGAGAAATGCGGCATCGTTGTCGTCGGATAAGGTGGAGACTGAGGATCTCTTGGGCACTGGTGCGGCACGCGGTATCAAGATGCGTCTTTATAGGAATAAGGGTAAGGATAGTGAGAAATTGCCGTTGCTCATATATCTTCATGGCGGCGGCTGGACTTTCGGCAGCATCAATTCATGCGGTTCGTTCTGTATGCGTTTGGCAGAGACGGGTGATGTGAATGTCTTGGCAGTGGATTATCGTCTCGCTCCGGAGAATCCGTATCCGTCAGGTCTGATGGATTGTGTCTCGGCAGTGGAGTATGCGTTTGCACATGCGGAGGAATGGGGATGTTCGCCGCAGCGGATAAGTATCGGCGGCGACAGTTCGGGAGGAAATCTTGCTTTGGCTACGGCTATGTATATGGAGGATTCCGAATTGAAGGATAAGATCCGGTCTTTAGTATTGTTTTATCCAGTGTTGAAGAGTTATCCGGATAAATCGGCGTCATGGAAGAGGTATTCACGAGGATACGGACTTGATTCGCGATTGATGGAGTCTTTTATCGAGGCGTATCTTAACGCTCCGGCAGATGGTGGGCCTTCTGTGAAATCGGATGCGAAGGAGGCTATGGTGTCGCCGGCAGAGGCATCTGATGAACAGATAAGTAAGTTGCCGCCGATATTGATAGTCGGTGCGGAGAGGGATATTCTCTATGATCAGGGTAAAGAGTTTGCCGCGCGTTTGAAGGGTAAGGGTAATGATGCGGAACATATCACATTCCCCGGAGCTGTGCATCTCTTTATCACGGTGGAGGGGCAGCCGACTGCTTTTAACAAGAGCATCAGTATTACTTCCGCTTATCTTTCGGAGTGAAATTTAGAATTTAGAATTTAAAATTTGGGATTTGGGGTAGGGTTTTATCTCATAAAAAAACAGGCGGTATGCTGAGTGTGCATGCCGCCTGTTTTTTTGATTGGGTAATCTGTGTTGTGGTTTTATGGATTGTGTTTGGGTCATTCATACGGGATAAGATTGAATCCGATATTGAATGTGGTGGTCTGCTCGATTGCTTTCGGAAGAAGGGCGATAGCCTTCTCCACGTCAGGCAAGAGTGCTGCCAATCGGGGATCGGATGCGATATATTTTTTAATCAATTCGATTGTGGTGTTATCTTCAATCAGAGTCTTTACAATCGGCGTCATGATGCCGACAGCCATTTCTGTATCTATGAATATTTTCAGACTATTGTCGGATAGATTGTAAGCCATTGGGATCCCTTCAGCCACCATAGGAAGCAACTGAGGCATGATACTCTTCAGAATCTTCTGCACTGTAGGGGATGCCAGAAATTTCTTAATGTTCTCCATTGTCGGGGAGTTTGCATCCGGCTTGGTCTGAGAATCCTTTGCAGGCCATAGACCTGTAGCATTCAGGTCAATTTCTGATTCCGGTGTGGATCCGGAAGTGTTTTCAAGAATAAAGCTGAAGAACGAGAGCGGATTCACGTAGAATTTTAGCATGTCGGATGTCGGCATCACATATTGGAATCCGTTTGGGGCGGTTTGGTCCAGATGTGCCGCGCCACCTACAGATGATATGTAGCTTATCAGTATATTGCCATCGGATAGGAAAGCAACGCCCTTTACGATTTCGAAAATGGCTTGGCTCACCGACATATATGCAGTATTATCGTAGACCGGAATCACAGGGATTACGGTAAGAGCCTCGATTATTGGGGAGAGGTTGATGTCTATCTCCTTAATCGGGCGATATTCCCAATCAATGTAGAAAGGAGTGGAGGATATGGAACCGTCATCCCCTTTTTTGATTGGAGCCGGTTTCCATATAGCCGGCGACATGCCTCCGTTTTTCAGAGCTGCATCAGATATATATAGCTTGAAATTGTCGGGAGTGGCGTATCCGGTGTACTTATAGGTGCAGAAATCATTCTCGCCCGATCCGGAAAATTCCCAAGAGGAACCGTTGTCTTTTACGTCGGTATTAATGTTGAAGAGGGGTGAGCCGGGTATTATTCCGGGGGAGGGTAATTTGCCGGATAGACCAAATTCAGATAGTTGACTCAGATCAAATTCAGAGAATACTTTCACCAACGCTTTGTTGTCTTCCTGAGCAAAGACTGCTGTTTTCCCCACCATCGGTTTATCATTGTAGAAGACTTCAAGTTCTGATACTCCGGAATAGGTCTTTTCCTTGATGGGAGCTATCGGAGTCGAATCATTGTCGCTGCATCCCGCTAAGGTGAGAAGGGATACTGAGAGGAGGTAAAATGGTATGTGCTTCATAGTGGATAATCAAATTATAGAAGTATGGATAACTTCAAAGTTATTTCTGTAAATAGTAACGTAAATCAGTGGCAGAGGGTTTAAGGTTTAAGGTTTATGGTTTAGGGTTTATGGTTTAGGGTTGTTAAATTTTGTATAATGAAATTATTTAAGGATTTCCGTGACCTATCACCGATTACCTATAAACTATAAACTATCAACTATCAACCAATAAGAAAAGGCAAGGAACTTGAAGTCCATGCCTTTTCTATGATAGTCCGTAATGATTTTTCAGAACGAGAAATCAACGCACGCCCGATCCTCCTTGTAGGGGGCAATAATCTGCACTGCAGCCACGTGTGCGGGGTGTGCGGAATATATTGCCACGTCTTCCAGAGAATCAGCGGTAGCGGTAAGCACGAGGTCCCAAGATTCCTTCGGGTTCTCATTAATGCCTACCTCGATGCTTTTCAGCTCAGCTATCTGAGCGGGGAGAGCCATGAGTGCGTCAGCAAACTTTCTTGCAATCTCCTTACGCACCTCATCCGACCCTTTGAATTTGAAAGTTACGATATGTTTTACCATGATTTTATGATTTTGGGTAAAGACGTTCGCGAGCGGCAGCCACCTTGTCATCAGTGATGTAGTCGTCATAATCCATAATCTTGTCAATGATGCCGTTGGGGGTCAGTTCGATGATTCTGTTGCAGACGGTCTGAATGAATTCGTGGTCGTGGCTTGCCATAAGGATCACCCCTTTGAAAGCCTGGAGCGTGTTGTTGAAAGCCTGGATGGATTCGAGATCGAGGTGGTTTGTCGGAGAGTCGAGAATGAGGGTGTTGGCGTCAGTGAGCATCATGCGTGCAATCATGCATCGTATTTTCTCACCACCTGAAAGCACGCTTGCTTTTTTCAGCACCTCTTCACCGCTGAACAACATCTTCCCGAGGAATCCTTTCAGATAAATTTCCGAGGAATCCTTGCTATATTGGCATAGCCAGTCTACGAGATTGAGATCAGTCTCGAAGAAGCTACTGTTGTCGAGCGGGAGATAAGCGGAAGTGATTGTCTGCCCCCAGTCATATTCTCCGGCATCCGGCTTTCTGTTGCCGGTGATAATCTCGAAAAGCGCAGTCATTGCACGAGGGTCGCGACTGAGGAATGCCACTTTGTCGCCTTTCTCAATCTGGAAGTTGACATCGTTGAAAAGCACCTCGCCATCGACAGAGGCCTTCAGACCCTTTACTTCAAGAATCTTATTGCCCACCTCACGGTTGGGGGTGAATATTATGCCCGGATATCTGCGTGAAGATGGTTTGATCTCCTCAATGTTGAGTTTCTCAAGCATCTTCTTACGGCTTGTGGTCTGCTTGCTCTTTGCGACGTTTGCGCTGAACCTCTGGATGAATTCAAGAAGTTCCTTTCTCTTCTCCTCGGCTTTCTTGTTAGCAGCCTGTTGCTGACGAAGTGCGAGCTGAGAAGACTGATACCAGAAGCTGTAGTTTCCGGCAAAGAGGGATATCTTATTGTAGTCGATGTCGAGAGTGTGGGTGCTGACGGCATCGAGGAAGTGACGGTCATGGCTGACCACGAGGACGGTGTTCTCAAAATTGGCGAGGTAGTTTTCAAGCCAAGAGACAGTCTCAAGGTCAAGGTCATTGGTGGGCTCGTCGAGCAGGAGGTTGTCGGGATTTCCGAACAGAGCCTTAGCAAGGAGCACGCGCACCTTTTCGTTAGCACTCATGTCTTTCATGAGCATATAGTGGCGGTCTTCCTTAATGCCGAGACCACTAAGAAGGGCAGCGGCATCGCTTTCGGCGTTCCATCCTTCAAGCTCAGCGAATTTCTCCTCAAGTTCTGCGGCTTTGATGCCATCTTCATCAGAGAAATCCTCTTTTGCGTATATTGCGTCCTTCTCCTGCATAATGTCCCAAAGAACAGTATGCCCGCGCAATACTGTCTCGATGACGGTGCATTCGTCAAATTCGAAGTGATCCTGACTCAATACTGAGAGTCGTTCACCGGGACCGAAAGTCACAGTGCCATGAGTCGGGGACAGTTGTCCCGAAAGGATTCTCATGAGAGTGGATTTGCCTGCGCCGTTGGCACCGATTATGCCATAGCAGTTGCCATGAGTGAAGGTCAGATTAACGTCAGAGAAAAGCGTGCGTTTCCCGAACTGTATTCCTAAGTTGTTTACCTGTATCATTTCTGAAAAAATAATCTCTACTGAACATCGCATGAATGCGGGTGCAAAGTTACTAATTTTTAAGGAAATTGGCAAATGCCTACCGTATAAGTTGATTATGGAAATCTGTTTGAGGAAGTTGAGCGTGGTGCTGAAAGTGGTGGGAAAATATGATTCAAAAAAGAGAGACGCAGCCGGAGCGTGCGTCTCTCAAATTACTAATGAATCTTTGCGTGGTGTGTAATTCATTTCAGAATGAGCCGGCATTCAGTAATCCGTTGGCTCGTGTCATAGATTGAAGTTCATGCGGCTCCTAAGGTTAGGAGGTTTGAACTTGTATTGATAACAAAAAAAACGACATGCAGGTTCAATAAGAAATGCATGTCGTCGGTAATTATTTCAGTTATCGTGCTACTTTTTCCCGTGTAGCCTCGGTACGTTGACGTTGTGCTTGTCAAAAATTTTTGATGCCCCTCTCTCGAAAATCAGGAAGTGGTTCATTTGCAGAGCCGGTATTTTTTCCGGCATCCAAGATGGGATCACCTTATAGTTTGATTTGCCGTCGGGTTTTGCAGCGAAGAGTGTGTCGTAGAAAGCATGGCTGAATTTCGCTTTCCCGTCCTTGTCGCGTATTACGGTGGCTTTCACGAGCGCGCCGCCCCTTGTGTCGGCGGTTTTCATGTTGGATATGAAGTTGCCGAGGGAATAGACCACAAGCACGTCTTTGTCGAGCTTCTCATTCCTGACCACTTTCATCGGCTGAATAACGTGGGGATGACCACCGATAATCAGGTCTACACCTTGTTCTACAAGGAAATCGGCGAGGTCACGTTGAGGCTTATTCTCAAGGAGAACGTATTCAATGCCCCAGTGCATTGTCACCACAATTATTTCCGCGCCATTCTCTCTTGTGGCGGCTATCTCTTTAGCCATTCTGTCACGGTCAATCAGCGACACCTCAATACCATCGTTGGGTTGAATGCCGTTTGTGCCGTAGGTGTAGTTAAGAAATCCGATCTTGAATCCGTTGATATCCTTTATAAAAGGGACAAGTGAGTCGCGTTGTGCTGCATCATGATATGTGCCGATATGGTCAATGCCCATTCTGTCGAGAGCTTTAAGAGTGCGACGGGCAGCTTTGTCGCGACGGTCAAGACAGTGGTTGTTGGCGGTCAGCATCATGTCGAATCCGGCATCACGGAGAGCCTCTGCATAGGAGTCAGGCGCGCTGAAACAGGGATATCCGGAATAATCCGGTCCGCCACCGAGAGGCACCTCCAGATTACATACTGCATAATCTGCGGCAATCACAGTCGGGGCAATCAGAGAGAAACAGTCGGAATAATCGTATGTGCCATTAGACCCGAGTTGCTTTGCACGGTCAAGTTGAGCCTGATGCTGCATGGCATCGCCTACAAACAGCAACTCCGCCTTTGGGGCGGAGCCTATACTGTCTGCCCCTGTTATAAAGGAGATGAGGCTGAATAGGGTAATCAGTAGTGTCATGAAAAATATATTTTCAGAGAGGGAGTATTATCACTTTATGATCTGCGATGAGAAGGTGAATACTATGGAAGCCTTTTCCGTGAACAGGTGCGTCATGGTCGGTTTCACGATATAGGGGGAGCATTTCGTGACGTAGGAGGTGGAACTTCCATAATTGCCGGCAGTCTCACTCTGAAGTTCAACAGGGATAATTGTGAACTCCACATCCTCATCGGTTATTTCTGACTTATCAAGCAATTGCATGATGTAGGATCTCATTGAAGAGAACTTATACTGCTTGTTGGTGGCATCATAAGAGGCAGTGAAGGACGACACGTTGTCAGGAATCTTGTTATTGTTGAAGAAGTCTTCAACTTCCGATGATTTTATGAGAAGCAGCGTAGGCGCAGTGCCTATATTGAAGCTGTTTTCAATAGGTTCAGCCGGAATTGTCAGCAAGAGTTCGCTTATGAGCGACAGGTTGTGCTCATCCTTCTTATAATGGTTGATGATGTCTTGAGCGGGGAAACGGAAAGATGTGTTATATCCACCGGGCGTAGTTATGATGGTCTTCCCGTCATTGATCATGCCGATGATGTCGTCGGAGACTGTGTAGCTGATATTGTTGCTGCTCAACACTTCAGGAGAAGATATGAACGGAATTGCATAAGCGGCTGTCTTTTCCCATTTATATTTTGTCTCCTTGTCTTCGGTATACGACACTTTTTTCATGTACCAATAGAATATCCTGAGCCTTATTTCAAAGATATTTGCCACGCATCCGTTTCCGAAAGTCTGGTCGATGAAATAGCCGGGATATTTCTGCGCGAAAGTCTCAGGCCATGCGAAAATAGATGGATTATCCTTGTAGTCGGAGAAAATCTGTTTGCCTATTTCGGGAGAGAGCGGCACCTGGATAGAGGTGTAGTAATATTTCTGTGTGTTGGTGGCGGCGGAGAATATAGAGTCATTCTCACCGATCCACGTTGGGGTATAGCTTGCCGACCCGAGAGGATTACTCTTGTTGTAGTAACCTTCAGGATTGAACGTGTTGGAAATGTCGGAAGGCAATTGCTTGTCGAGTCCGAACACCGATACTTTTTGCGGAGCAAGGGAGTCTCCCACGAGGTCGCCGCGCTTGATATACATCATTATGTCGCAAGAGTCAACCCTTTCCGGAGTCAATAGAGAATCGGCGAGGTTAAGGTTGGTTGCGCACAACAATCTGGTGACAAACGAGCAGTCAAGTTTACCATATTCCGGCACGTTGATGTTACCGAGCAAAAGGTTGCCGGTGCGAGAGTCGAAGTTGGTGTTCTCCAGAGGGACGGCATTGAGGTTAAACATCATTGTGTCGATCGATATGGAGATTTCGCCTTCGGTAAGAGAGGATCCGATCTTGCTTGTCTCATCTTCACAAGAGGAAGTGAGCGCCGCGAAAGCAAACACTGTTGCGGGAATCGCGAATCTGAAGCAATTTATATCTTTGGTTGAAAAGATATTCATAAGAATAAGATAAGGATTGTTAGGGATCAGAGCGACTTATAAAACTCGGCGTATGCCTCCGGACCATTCTCAAGCTGCTCATGAGTGATGAAAGGTTTGCCGGTAGACTTTATATACTCAAGGAGCTCCGGATCAACATCGGGATCGTCGACGACAACCGCATGAGAGAAATCAATCGCCATACGGTGGAGCAGATTTGTATCGAATGGGAGTCCGGCAAATTTCTTGAGGTCGCGGGAAGATATCCCGTCGCTTTTCAGCTTTGTGAAGAGCCTTTCATCGACCGGAGCCTCCAATTTCCCGGGGAGTACGGAATATACCACCTTGGTGCCTTTGAAAGAGAGCTCATCGCCATACATTCTTTTCAGATATATGGGCACAAGTGCAGAAATCCAACCGGAACATTGCAAGATCTTGGGATCCCAGGATAGTTTTTTCGCTGTCTCCATTGTGCCTCTTGCAAAGAAAATAGCTCTTTCATCATTGTCTGTACGATTGCTCCCGACAGCATCGCTGTCGTCATCAAGTTTCTGGAAATAATCGTCGTTGTCAATGAAATATACTTGAATTCTGGAGGGCTGTAGAGATGCCACCTTGATAATCAGAGGATGATCATTATCATCGATGACGATATTTACGCCGGAAAGACGGATCACTTCATGCAGCTGGTTCCTGCGTTCGTTGACAGAACCGAATTTTGGCATGAATGTCCTGACCTCAAACCCATGTTGAGGCATAGCCTGGATAATGTTTTTACCGAGAGCCGCGTTAGGAGAGGAGGTGAGATAAGGAGCGATTTCCTGATTGATAAAAAGTATTCGATTTTTTGCCATGCTATATGAATTCCGCCGGTTTGAGTCGCCGGATTAATATCCGGGATATAGAAAGAAAAACCATTCAATCCGGATTCCCGGCATTTTCAATATGCAAAGTTAATAAAAAAACAATTATAAAGGTCAAAAAACGGTTCTGAAAGGGATTAATTTTAAATAACTTTAATATAAAAGGCGTATTTTTGGGCGATAGGTTGGCAAGATACTGAATAAAATTGCTAATTTTGCAGTCGTAAAATAAAACTTCCCCTAAAGGCATTTCAAAAACGCAAAAAGAAGGGCAATGATAATATTAAGAACAATAGACGAAGTGTCGCGCTATGTCGCTGAACAGCGGCAACGAGGTGCATCGATAGGACTTGTGCCGACAATGGGCGCACTTCATGCCGGCCATATTTCCCTTGTGGAGAAATGTGTGTCGGAAAATGATGTGACGATAGTCAGTGTTTTTGTCAATCCGACACAATTCAATAATCCGGCGGATCTCGCCAGCTATCCCCGGAAGGAGGATGATGATTTCCGTCTTCTTTCCGCAGCGGGGGCTTCTGCCGTATTTGCTCCCGGAGTGGAAGAGATTTACCCGGGGGGCATAGATGCCCAGCCGGAACATCATTTTGAGTTGGGCATGGCAGCAGAGGTGATGGAAGGGAAATATCGTCCCGGTCATTTTCAGGGAGTGGCTCAGATTGTGAGCAAATTATTCCGTATGGTCACTCCTGACAGGGCTTATTTCGGAGAGAAAGACTTCCAGCAGATCGCAGTTATCCGGAATATGATAAAGAGCGAGGGTATTAAAGTGGATATCGTGGCGTGTCCGATAAAGCGAGCTGACGACGGTCTTGCATTGTCGAGCCGCAACGCGCTTCTGACTCCCGAGCAGCGTGAAGTGGCTCCGGAGATACATGCCGCACTCCGCAACAGTGTCGAATATAGTAAGACACATTCCGTAAGGGCAACTCATGACAGCGTTGTGGAACGCATAAATGCAGTGCCACACATGGAGGTGGAGTATTTCGAGATAGTTGATGCCCGCACGTTGGCTGCAATAGATGAGTGGGAGGAATCCCCGTGGGTGGTAGGCTGCATTACTGTCTATTGCGGAAAGGTCAGATTAATCGATAATATAGCATACCGTTTGCCAAAAGAATAAAGAGATGCTTATAGAGATGATGAAATCAAAGATTCACCGGGTGACCGTTACTGAGGCGAATCTGAATTATATCGGAAGCATAACGATAGACCGTGCTCTTCTCCGTGCCGCTAACATACTGGAGGGGGAAAGAGTGTGGATTGTAGACAATAATAACGGCGAACGCTTCGACACGTACACGATAGGTGGAGAAGAGGGGAGTGGTGTAATCTGCCTCAATGGCGCGGCAGCACGTAAGGTGCAGCCCGGCGATGTGGTGATAATCATAGCATACGCACAGATGACGCCTGAAGAAGCAAGAGAATTCAAACCGACGGTGATCTTTCCGGATACTGCCACCAACAGGCTGTGAAAGACGCAGATCTAAATCAGAAATAGAATAAAATATGTTTAAGAATTTATCCGATCGTCTTGAACGATCGTTCAAGATATTGAAGGGTGAAGGACGTATCACGGAGATAAATATTGCCGAAACCCTTAAAGATGTGCGCAGAGCGCTTCTTGACGCCGACGTCAATTACAAAGTCGCCAAGAGCTTTACCGACACCGTTAAGCAAAAAGCATTGGGACAGAACGTAATCAATGCCCTGAAACCTAAGGAATTGATGATTAAGATAGTGCATGATGAACTGACCTCCCTTATGGGAGGACAGGAGGCTCCGCTTAATCTTTCCGGCAACCCTACAGTGATACTTATGTCGGGTCTTCAGGGTTCGGGTAAAACTACGTTCTCAGGTAAACTTGCGAAGAAGCTGAAATCGTCTAAGGGTAAACGTCCGTTGCTTGTGGCAGCCGACGTGTATCGTCCTGCCGCTATCGAGCAGCTGAAAGTGCTCGGTGAGAGTATCGGCGTGCCCGTATATACGGAGGATGGCAATAAGGACGCTGTGCAGATTGCGTTGAATGGTATTGCCGAGGCAAAGCGTAATCATCAGGATCTCGTAATCATAGACACGGCGGGTCGTCTTGCCGTTGATGAGGAGATGATGCGTGAGATTGAGGCGATAAAGAATGCCGTGAAGCCGCAGGAGACGCTGTTTGTCGTTGACTCAATGACGGGTCAGGATGCTGTCAATACTGCCAGGGAATTTAACGAGCGTCTTGATTTCAATGGCGTAGTGCTCACGAAGCTTGACGGCGACACCCGTGGTGGTGCGGCTCTTTCAATCCGCTCGGTGGTGGAGAAGCCTATAAAGTATATCGGTACGGGCGAGAAACTGGAGGATATACAGGAGTTTAATCCGGAAGGTATGGCGAGCCGTATCCTTGGCATGGGAGATATTGTCGAACTTGCCAAGCGTGCGCAGGAGCTTTATGACCAGAAGGAGGCAGAACGTCTTCAGGAGAAAATCAAGAAGAATAAGTTTGATTTTGATGATTTCCTTAATCAGATCCATCAGATCAAGAAGATGGGTAATATCAAGGAGCTTGCCTCAATGATTCCGGGAGTCGGGAAGGTGATCAAGGATATTGACATTGATGATTCGGCTTTCACCTCGATTGAGGCTATGATCAATTCGATGACTCCGTATGAGCGACATAATCCGGAGGTGCTTAACCAGAGCCGTCGTCAGCGTATCGCCAAGGGTTCAGGCACATCAATTCAGGCTGTCAATAAATTTGTGAAGCAGTTTGAAGACACGCGCAAGATGATGCGTGCTGCATCCAATATGAAGAATCCGATGAAGATGATGAATCAATTGAAGCAGGCGCGTTCTCAGCGCAGGTTCTGACGGATTTCTTAAAAGTCTTAATAAAATAATAGAGATGCAATTTTGTTGCATCTCTATTATTTTATTGGTTTGTGATGAACCGGTATTATTTCTTTTCAGTCACGTGGCACTGCCATTTCCAAGCGTTTGCCATAGTGTCTTTGATGTCGGCCTGAGCCTTCCATCCGAGCACTTCGTTTGCTTTCTTCGGGTCAGCCCAAATCTTCTCAATGTCGCCGGCACGACGCTCACCGATCTTGTGGGGCACAGGCACGCCTGTTGCCTCCTCGAAAGCATTGATGAGCTGAAGCACAGAGAGACCGTTGCCTGTGCCGAGATTGAAGATCTCGACAGAATCAGTGTCGTTGTTCTCAAGCATACGCTTCATTGCAATGACGTGAGCCTTTGCAAGATCTACCACATCAATATAGTCGCGGATGCAGCTGCCGTCGGGAGTGTTGTAGTCATCGCCGAATACGGTCAGCTCCTTGCGGATGCCTGCAGCAGTCTGAGTGAGATAAGGCACAAGGTTCTGAGGCACGCCAAGAGGAAGCTCGCCGATAAGAGCCGACGGATGTGCACCGATGGGGTTGAAGTAGCGGAGAAGGATGCTCTTTATCGGGGCACCGCTCTTCACGTAGTCCTCAATTATCTCCTCAGAGATCTGCTTGGTGTTGCCGTAAGGGGAGGTTGCAGGTTTGATGGGGGCAGTCTCATCGATAGGATTCTGGTCGGGCTCTCCGTATACTGTACAAGAGGATGAAAATACGATACCTTTCACGCCGAACTCGGGCATAAGCTCAAGCAGATTGATGAGAGTGTTGAGATTATTTCTGTAATAAAGGAGAGGCTTCTGAACGCTCTCGCCTACAGCTTTTGAAGCGGCAAAGTTGATGATTCCTTTGATTCCGGGGTTATCCTCAAAGAGCTTGCGGAGAGTGTTTATATCGGTGCAGTCACCTTTTACGAATACAGGGCGGATTCCGGAAATAGCCTCTATTCCATCGATTACAGATTCGTTGCTGTTTGACAGGTTGTCGATTATCACCACTTCGTAACCGGCATTCTGAAGCTCAACAGTAGTGTGAGAGCCGATATAACCGGTGCCGCCAGTGACAAGAATTTTCTCTTTCATAGTAAATAGGATATTAGAAAAGTTTTGCGGGATATACGCCTTCGTCAACAAGTTTCTGGAACTGTGCGACGGTTGCAGGACGGTCGGCTGCGTAAGTCACTCCAAACCATTTGGAAGGAGTCGGGAGCACTTTAAGGTCGATTTTTCCGGCTTCGATAAGCTCGTTGACTACAGTCGGGATGTAGAATTCAGCTTTCAGTTCATCGTGGTTCTTCTCGAGGAAGTGGAGGAATGATTCCACAGAATAGTCGAAGTAGTCGGGAGTGAAGCCCCACATGTTCATTGACACGGGAGCACCTTCGGGGAAGCTGACTTCCTTGCCATCCACCACCTGGATTAGCTTGCCATCCTTTCTCTCGATTCCATGACATTCGGTCACGCCTGTAAGGTTGCCTTCGGGACTAACCTCGCATAGACCGCGTGAAACGCCGCCATTCTCACTGAGTGTGTTCTCCACGTTGAAGCCGATCATGCAGTAGCAGTTCTTTTTCCCTTCTACAGAGCGGAGGAAATCACCGAGGATACGGAAACTGTCGGCACCATAGTAGTCATCGGCATTGATTACTGCAAAAGGCTCCTTGATTACGTCCTTACCCATAAGCACGGCATGATTTGTGCCCCAAGGTTTTGAACGCTCAGGATTGGGTTTGTAGTCGCCGGGAAGATTATTTATATCCTGGAACACAACCTCAACGGGGACGTGTCCTTCGTATTTTGAGATTACTTTATCGCGGAATTCTTGTTCGAAATCGTGGCGGATCACGAAAACGATCTTACCGAATCCGGCACGTAGAGCGTCATAGACAGAATAATCCATGATGGTTTCGCCGCTCGGTCCAAGTCCGTCAAGCTGTTTCAGACCACCGTATCGGCTGCCCATGCCGGCAGCAAGGATAAAAAGCGTAGGTTTCATTTTGATTGGAATTTAGTTTAGGTTATAATATAGGAATGTTTAGATTGGTAATCGTGATGGTTTTGGGGTGCGAACGCTTTGCGATATGAGAAGCATGAGGTCGAACATCACGATTTTCGCGTTGGCATTACGCTCAATGTCGTATGCTGCCTTTGAGATGTCGTCGCTCAATTTTTCCACGTTGCCCTCATGTATGAATGGAGAGAATCGAGTGCTGAAGTTCTCTTCATCCGGGGTCATCATTACGATTTGTGGCATTTTCAGGTTGTAGATGAAATTCTCTCTCACCATTCTACCGCAATATGCAATGAATCTCAACAGCTTTTCCCTTCCCATCGCAGCCATTGTCTCGGAAAGCTCCTTCAGCCGTTTTGCTTTCAGCCCGTATGCCATTCTCATGGTCTCCTTGAAGAGTTCGGAGAATTGCATTAGTTCTTCGGGATGACAAGTGATTTCTTCGGCTCGCCCCATGCTGCCTTCCGCTATTCTTGATGCCGCGGATGCTATGGTGCCGGGAATACCGCGATTTTCGGCAAGATGTCGGGATATGTCGTCGGAGGAGAGAGGGAGGAGATGAAACCGTTGGGTCCTGGAAAAAATGGTTGGCAATACTTTTGAATCGTCGTTGCTTACGAGTATGAAAATAGTGTCGTCGTAAGGTTCCTCAATTATCTTCAAGAGTTTGTTTGCCGCTTCCGGACGCATTTTTTCGGGGAGCCACATAAGAAATATCTTGAAATTTTCCTGATATGCGGATAGCGAGGCGCGTGCGATTATATCTTCGCTTTCTGTTACGTAGATTGCCGGGCGTGAATTACCTGCCTGAATAATCTCGTTCCATTTTTCAGGGGGCATGTAGCTCCATTCGGTCATCATCTCTTTCCAGCAATCAGCGAGGTCTTTTGATATGAGGATACCGTCGCGTTTAATTACCGGGTATATGAAATGGATGTCGGGGTTGTTCAGATTCTGGTGCTGCTTGCATGACGGACATACTCCACAAGAGTCACCATTTACGTGGTTTTGGCAGTGGATGTATTGTGCGAGAGCACGGGCGAGTCGGAATTTGCCTATACCTGAAATGCCGGAAAGCATTATTGCATGGGGTATCTTACCCGCGTCAACAATGCTTCTCAATGCTCTTATCGTTTCGTTATGTCCGGCTATTTCGGAAAATTTCATGATTTTAAATTGAATTGCAAAAATACCTATAAACTTTCAAACATGCAAATGAAGTGGTTTAAACTTTTTGATAGTATATGAATTTTCATCGTCAGAAACTTGATGACAAAACTTGAAAATTTAGTAAAATCAGGTTTGGCTTATAATTATGAAAAGGTATTTTGACCTTGGCGGAAACGGTCGTCTTTCCCTCTGTGCCAATGTGGAGCAACAGAATTTGAAAGATGGATATTTCTACTGTAAAGGAGTGTTTAATGTCTCTTAAATTTCATCGCTTGATAATCTCTTAAAATTTTGGGAGATTATTTTTGTGTATTTGGCAATTTGAAAAATAAAGGGGATAGAATTTGGATGTAGGTTCAAAAAGATGTAATTTTGGGATATGATACCGTTTTTGAAATCCATAGCGAGGGGATATGCCTCGCGTTATTCCGATTTGTCGGAGATATGTTTTCTTTTTCCGAATAAGAGAAGTTGCACTTTCTTTTTGAAATATCTGAAAGAGGAGTTCGGACGTCATGTGATTGTGGCTCCGGAGGTTAAGACCATTACTGACTTTGTGGGCGATCTTTCCGGTAAGATCGTCGCATCGCGTCTTGATATGATATTCATGCTGTTTGAGTCATATCAGGCGTTGCAAGGGAAGTCGTCGGGTTTTTCGGATGATGAACAGGCAAAGGATTTTGAATCATTCATCGGCTGGGGAGAGACAGTATTGTCTGATTTTAATGAGATAGATCTCTATCTTGCGGACGCCGATGCGGTATTTAAGAATGTGAAGGATTACCGTGAAATCTCCTCCAACTTCCTGACCGAAGAACAGAGGAAGGTCATGGCAGAGTATTTCGGTCGTCCGGACAAGGGGGATTCCGGAAAATTCTGGAGCAATTTTGAGCAGGAGGATGATGAAAATTCTGAGATAAAGCGTAAATTCATTCATCTGTGGAGGCGGTTGTCGCCCCTTTATGACTCAATGAAGGAGAAACTGTCGGCAAGAGGCTTGTTGACTACGGGTGGTATGTATAAGAGCGCGGTAGAGCGGCTAAAAAATGATGGCAGGGGGGCGTTGCCATATAAGAAGGTAGTGGCAGTAGGTTTCAATGCCCTCAGCACGTCGGAGATGGTGATGTTTTCAGAGATGCGCGATTTCGACGGGTATGAGGGATATGATGCCTTTTGTGATTTCTTCTGGGATTGCACGGGACCGGTGTTGTCGGCGGGATTAAATTCTGCCTCACGTTTTGTGAAGACAAATATGGAGCATTTCCCGATGCCGAAATGGGCGATGCCGTCGCTTGCTCAGAGCAGCTGTGAATCGTTGCCACGGTTGAGGGTAGTGGCTTCCCCTTCAAACTCGGCACAGGTGAAGATTGCCGGTACTCTTCTGTCGGAACTAAGCCATAGGCTGACGTCAAAAGAGATATCTGAAGCGAAGGTGGCGGTGATCCTTCCGGATGAGGGATTGCTTCTGCCGATGCTATATTCTTTGCCAAAGGGGATGGGCAACGTCAACCTAACAATGGGTTATCCGCTAAGGCTCACGTCGGTGGTGCCGTTTGTAAGACAACTAAGGCTCCTCTATCAGAACAGGAGAGGCAAGGGGCGTCAGGCTTCGTTCTATCATCGAGACTTGCGTCTGTTTCTGTCGCATCCATTCTCGCTCTCGATGTTTGGGACTGGACCGGTGGGGTTTCTGATAGGCTATATCGACAAGCACCATAAGGCTACCGTGACGCTGGAGGAGATAAGGGAATACTCGCCTGAGGCTGCTGCGGTCCTTGATTTCTCTGAACTTGACATTAATTCCGAGAACACTATTCCTACTCTTGACCGGATACTTGTGAAGACAAAGGATTCGCTGCCTTCCAATGAAACGGGAATGATGAAGACTAAGCTTGAGATTGACCATATAGAGATATATCGGGATGCGTTGCGTCGTCTTGGCGAATTGCTTCAGGAATATAATGCTTCGCCGACACCATCCACAATATTCCGTCTTGCCGACCGGTTGCTTGCTTCAACCACAGTAGGTTTCGAGGGGGAACCGTTGGCGGGTCTTCAGGTAATGGGTACGCTGGAGACACGTTCGATTGACTTTGATCATCTCTTTATTCTTTCAATGAATGAGAGGATAATGCCTATGAGGGCACGCACCAGGAGCTTCATCCCTGACAGCCTTCGCCATGCATACGGGATGCCGCCGTCGAATTATGCCGAGTCGATATTCGCCTATTACTTCTACCGCATGATAAGCCGGGCAAAGGAGGTGACGATGACTTACGATGCACGCACCGGTGGTGGTTCGGGAAGCGGCGATGTGTCAAGATATGTATTGCAGTTGCGGCATCTGTTTGCAAAGGGTGTTTTGGAGGAGCAGAATTGGAAGTTCCGTCTGTCGGGTAAGGAGGAATATGATCCGGTTGTGAGAAAGACGGAGGAGATAAAGGCACGTCTGACAAGCTATATGGAAGATGGGGAGAATGCCAAAAATTTCTCTGTATCGGCTCTAAATACCTATAGGGAGTGTCAGGTGAAGTTCTTTTATCAGAACGTGATGGGTATAAATACTGACCCTGCCCCCTCAGAATATATAGATGCCATAGGAGTGGGCAATATCCTTCATGCCATAATGGAGCATCTGTATCTTCCCAAGGATAAGCGCAAGAGATTTCTAAAGGAGCCTGTTATGATGCAGAAAGAGACTATAGCCGGACTGTTGGCAGATACGGATTCTCTTCGTAAGCTCACGACACGCCTTGTCAACTCGCTTCATTTCCATGCATCAGAGGATGAACTCGACACTCCGTTGACCGGAGCGGCGGAGATAGTGGGTGACCAGATAATTAATCAGGTGAAGCGGGTGCTGAAGCGAGACTTGCGTATAGCACCGTTCAAGATATATGGTTGTGAGATAAAGGAGAGATTGAAGTTGCGACTGTCGTCGGGCAGGACGGTGAATTTCAAATTTGCGATTGACCGGCTTGATGAGATAGATGTGGACGGGGAGAAGTGTCTCCGCATAGTCGATTATAAGACGGGGCGCATCAAATTGGAGGCAGAAGATATAGGGGAGGTTCTGGATGGAGATTATAAGTCGGAACAGGTGTTCCAGTTGTTCACTTATGCGTGGCTTCTGGGGAAGAGCAGTCATGGGGTGACGGATAAGGTGCGTATGGAGATTTATGACGTGCCGAAGATTTTCTTGAATGAAGAGAACTTACCCATGATCGGTGGAGAGCCTGTGAAGAGCTTTGACGAATATTCCGGGGAGTTTGCCGAAGGTATAGACAATATGCTGGAAAGCATATTTGAGTCGGATTCCTTCCTGCCTGCAAAAGATGAGGGGATGTGTAGCAAATGCAGCCTTGCGATGTTGTGCCGCAGATGATGCCTTCCGGAGTGAACCAACGGGTGACGTAAATGTTAACAAGAAGGATGCCGGTAGATAGACTGACGCCAGAAATGGATTAGTGGTATCCGGCAAAGAAGTTGTCTAAAATTGTAAGGAATGGAGAAAATAATAGTGATAGGGGGCGGTTTTGCAGGTCTTAATCTGGTGAAATATCTTGATAAGGATAAGTTTCAGGTTAAACTCATAGACCGTGATAATTTCCATTGCTTCCCCCCGTTGTTTTATCAGATAGCGTCTTCAAGTCTTGCGTCTGCCAACATCTGTTTCCCATTCAGAAGGGAATTCAAGAAGTATAAGAATGTGGCTTACCACATGGGTCATGTCAAGGATATAGATTTGGAGTCGAAGAGGGTTGTGACCAGTTATGAGACTCTGGAGTATGACCGCCTTGTCATAGCGGCAGGTTCGGCAAATAATTACTTCGGCATGGATAAGCTTTCGGAAAGCACTTTTGGAATAAAGACAGTCGCGCAGGCGGCGCATACGCGGGATGAGATAATAGATCGTCTTGAACGTGGCGCGATATGCAAGGATGCTGCCAGGCGAAGGGAACTGCTCAGTTTCCTGGTTGTGGGAGGAGGTCCGGCAGGAGTGGAGATTGCCGGAGCACTCGGGGAGATGAAGAAATACGTCTTGCCGAAAGAATATCCTGATATAGATCCGGAAGAGGTGAGAATCACTCTTGTGGAGGGCACGGGCAAACTTTTGGGCGCGATGAGGGGGAAATCGTCGGAACGGGCTGAACAATATCTCCGCGATCTGCACGTAGACGTGAGACTCAACACGCTTCTGAAAGATTATGAGGATAAGAGAGTGACCTTTCGTGACGGCTCTACAGAATATTGGGAGACGGTAATATGGACAGCAGGTGTCAAAGGTGAGCCGATACCGGGATTGCCGGCAGATTGCATGGGGCATGGCGGGCGTATTGCCGTAGATGAGTTCAACAGGCTTCCGGGTCATCCGGAGGTTATGGCGATAGGCGACATAGCCGTCATGTATACTGATGACTACCCTAAGGGGCATCCTCAGATGGCGCAGCCTGCCATACAACAGGCAAAAAATCTTGCAAGGAATCTAAATTGTGGGGAATTCCGTTATCCGTTCAGATATAAAGACAAGGGTTCGATGGCTACTGTCGGGAAGAATCGTGCGGTGGCTGACCTGACAACGGTCTCGTTAGGCGGTTTTCCAGCATGGTTCATCTGGATGGCGATCCATCTTCTGTCGTTGCTCGGGATGAGAAATAAGGTCACGGTGCTTCTGAATTGGGTATGGAACTATTTTACAAACTCAACCACGTTGAGACTCCGGCTCCTTCCTGCCAAATATCCGTTGCGCAGACATTGGGGAGACTGACGGAATGGGGCGGAAATGCCGTTTGTGGCGGGGAAACCGGTGAGCCTTTTTTGTAAATGAGTTAAATAAGTGTTAAATTTGCAAGAATTATTTCAATTCTTGATTATATAATATAGAAGCTGTCATAAAGTATGGGTCTACCAAGGCTAAATGAGGATGCAATTCCTTTGAATGGCAGATTCTGTAAGTTTAATCGAAGCATGAGTGTCCGTCGGTATACGTGATGCCTGTGCATAAAAAATATAAGGATATGAAGTTACTAAAGGAATGCGTGATGCCAATGCTCGCAATAGCGATTCTTCCGCTCGGGGCATGCAGCGTCGCAAATAAGAAGACAGATAAGAATCAGGAAGTGAAGAAAGAGGCAGTGCTCCCGACAGATAGGGAGAAGATTGTTCAACCCGTGTCGGCGGTATATACCTCGGCGGAGTTGGCAAACGGAGTGGTCAAGGGTGATTGGGCTATAGAGAAGGTGAACGGGAAGGATGCCGTAGGTGAGAAATCCCCCTTCCTGAAGTTTGTGCCGGAGGAGAAACGTGTGTATGGCAACAATGGATGCAATATAATCAACGGCTCCTATCAGTATAATCCTGCGGATTCCACACTTACGTTCGGGACCATGGCGTCGACAATGATGGCATGCGGAATGGAGGGTATCACGGATTACGAAATCAATCAGGCACTCGGAGAGGTGCGTTATTACACGTGCAATTTGAGTGGAGATGATTTCTATCTCACTCTGTATGATTCGGAGCGCAAGCCTGTGATGGAGCTGATGCATCAGAACTTCCAGTTTCTCAACGGCACGTGGGCTGTGAAGGAGATTTCCGGTCAGCCTGTCGACGTGCCTGACATGAAGCTGGTGATTGACGTGGATGAGGGTAAGTTGCATGGCAACACCGGTTGCAACATAATCAACGGCACCCTTGAGACAGACATGGATGCCGCCAACTCCATATCGTTCCAAGGGATAGCGATGACGAGAATGGCTTGTCCAGATCCGAATTATGAGACCCAGCTCATCGTGGCGATCGAGGAGGCTACAAAGGCAAAACAGCTCCAGGGGAATAAGGCTGCGTTGCTGAATAGCGACAACAAGACTGTGCTGCTTCTTGAGCGCACGTCGGATAAATGATATACTGAAGTTTCGCAAGCTGCACTTCAGTGGTTTAAAGTTTATAGTTTAAGGTTTAAGATTCACGAAAATCCACGAATCTTTTCATTATACAAAATTTAATGATCATAAACCATAAACATTAAACCTTAAACCATTTAAGTGAAGCAAGTTGGAAAACTTGCGAAACTTAAATGATACATTGATTGATATGCCTAAAGCAGAAGAACGAATTGACAAGTGGCTATGGTGTATGCGTGTGTTTAAGACGCGCACTATAGCCACAGACGCATGTAAGAAGGGGAGGGTCACGATAAATGGCGTGTCGCTCAAGCCTTCAAGGATGATAAAGCCGGGCGATGTGGTCGACGTGAAGAAACCGCCGGTGACGTATACGTTTCGTGTGCTTCAGATTCCCCCAAATAGATTGGGGGCGAAACTTGTGCCGGAATATCTGGAGAATCTGACCTCTCCGTCTCAATATGAACTTCTTGAAATGACCAAGATCTCGGGTTTTGTTGACCGTCAGAAAGGTCTCGGTAGACCTACCAAGCGAGATAGCCGCGAGTTGTCGCGCTTTAAGGAGGAGAGTTATGCAGATTCATTTTTCCTTGATTGGGAAGATGATGACGAAGATGATGATTAAATTACTAAGACGTCTGTTCCGGCGGGACACCCATGCCGGGCAGACGGAAATAAACAAAGAGGTAGTGAAGAGATATTTGATAGTGTGTCTTGGAAACATAGGACCGGAATATGAGGGCACACGCCATAATGTGGGTTTTATGGTAGGCGATACCATAGCAGATGATGCCGGGATCGGATTCAAGTCGTGCAGATATGGCGATATGGCAGAGGTGAAGGTGAAAAACTGTGAACTGCTTTTGCTGAAACCCTCCACTTTTATGAATCTAAGCGGCGTGGCTGTGCGTTTCTGGATGAATAAGGAGAAACTCCCGCTTGAGAATCTGCTGGTGATAGTGGATGACCTTTCGCTTCCGTTTGGAGCCATAAGAATCAGGGAACGTGGGTCGGATGCCGGACATAACGGACTTAAAAACATAGCGGAACAACTCGGTACACAGAATTATGCGAGATTGAAATTCGGTGTGGGTAACAATTTTCCCAAGGGAGGTCAGATAGATTTTGTGCTCGGACAATTTCCTCCGGAGGAGAAGAAGGAGCTTCCGGCGAAGCTTAAGACGGCAGCGGATGCAGTTAAGGCATTTTGCCTTAGTGGAGCCGCGTTTGCAATGAATCATTATAATAAATGATGTAAATTTCGGCTTATAAACGTTGGTAGGACTGTCCCGGTATTGCGGGAATGGAAAAAAAATTGTAATTTTGCGCCAGCTTTTGAGCAAAAACGTGTGATGGGAAATCTGTTGCCCGGTGCGAAAGCTCCCGTGGCGGCTCCCCGAAGACGATATGTCCGGAGCGAAAAACTTATTTTGAGTAACACAACAAACAACAATGAAAAAATTTCAATTGAGCGCTCAGCCTCGTACTGAGCTTGGCAAGAAGTCGGTAAAGGCTTTGCGTGCAGAGGGTAAAATCCCCGCAGTTCTTAACGGTGGTAAAATTGTAGAGCTTCCTTATGCAGGTGAGCTTAAAGCTGGTGAGAAGGTTGTAGAGATCGCTGACAACCGTGGTCTCATCACTACCGACATCGTAGTGAAAGCAGAGGATGTGCGTAAGCTCATCTATTCACCCGATATTTTCGAAATCGACCTTGACATCAATGGCGACAAGCGTATCGCAGTGATGAAAGAGATTCAGTTCCAGCCGGTGAAGGATACAGTTCTTCACATCGACTTCCTTGAGGTTGGTCCTGAGAAACCTATCGTAATGGAGGTTCCTGTTCAGATCGAAGGTCACGCTGAGGGTGTTAAAGCCGGTGGTAAGCTGACACTTTCACTCCGCAAACTCAAAGTGAAAGCTATCTATGACCAGATTCCTGAGCGTCTCGTAGTAAACGTGGATTCACTTGGTCTTGGCAAGAGCTTGGCAGTAGGCGATCTTCACTATGAGGGTCTTGAGCTTATCAATGCTAAGAATGCAGTGGTATGTGCCGTACAGCTGACTCGTGCAGCTCGTGGTGCAGCAGCAAAGGCTGGCGAGTAATCATAGCATCAGCAAGCATAAAAAAGTCCGTATCATTAATGATGCGGACTTTTTTTATGTGTATTTTTATGCGTATGGTTGACAGAATCCTTTTTGAGGATGCAAGTCAGATTATTGCATGCGCTTGAGGATATTGTATGACGGGAGCACACCAAGCTCACCAGCCTTTGACAGATCGGCGAAAGCCTGTTTCTTGTTGCCGGATTGCAGATAGGTGAGTCCTCGGTTGAAATATGCCTCACCGAAGTTCGGGTCAGTCTTTATCGCCTCGCTGAAACATTGCAGTGCCGACGTGAAATCACCAGCGGAATAATAGATATTGCCTTTGTTGAACCATGCGAATATCAATCGGGGGTTGAGCGTTATTGCACGATCATAGTCGGAGATTACGTCTTGCAATGCGGCGGCAAGCGCACGGCGTTGCAGATAGTCGTTCTTTTCATCTGCACCCTCTTGCCGGGATTTGGATTTTGCCTGAGCATCAGCCAACTTTGCAAATGCACGAGCCATGTAAGCAACGGTGAATTTATCGTCAATCTCAATAACCTTATCAAGATTCTCGATTGCCTCAGGATAGTTTTTCAGCATTGTAAGGGTGACGGCAAGCGCGAGCCTGTCGATGGGGCGTCCTTTCCCTGAGGCGATGAGTTGCTTCAGTTCGTCGGAATATTTGAAAAGACGTTCGGCGTCATTCTCATCGAAGGCAGCCGGAGTGCCCGGATTCAGATAAAACATCTTTGCGATATAGTGCTGCTGATTGAGATCGTCGAGGTCGCGGAAATAGTTTGACACGGATTTAAGGGTGAGTGGGGTCTCTGAAAGCGTGAGTGCGTAGATAGGCTCCAATTCCACCTGTACGTTCCTATCTTGTACGCGTCCCTTAATTTTCTCGTTGTAGGAGAGTTGGGTCTCTACTGCATCCGACACAGTGACGAGGCGGTTGAACTTATCCATTACCTCGATTTCCGATTCTTCATGGTCGGCATGATCGTTTCGGTCGTTGCTCTCGGCAGCAGCAATTGCCGGACGGTCAAGTGGATTCTTCTCCGGATTCTTCACGTAGTTTTTCACGAGGTCATCGGCATGGAATGCAAGCTGCATGGCGGAACGCATGTCGCCGAGATTCCTGTGGGCTTCAGCCATGGCATAATAGACGGGGTAGAAGCGTGGATATTTTTTTGAGATAGCCTCGAAATCGGCAAGAGCCTCACGGTTTTTGTCCTGTTCGAGCCGTACAAGACCACGGTTGTATAATGCGTGGAAATTAGCAGGCTCAATCTCAAGCACCGCCGTCATGTCAGCTTCCGAACGTGCAAGGTCTTTCACTTCATATCGCAGCAGCGCACGGTTGAAGAGCGCGGAGGTGTTTTTCGGGTCAAGCTCGATTGCGTAGTTGTAGTCGCTCATGGCTCCGAAGAAATCATCCGAGTTATATCTGATGAATGCCCTGTTTACATATAGGTCGGCAACCTCAGGACGCAATCTTATTGCCGCGTCCATGTCTTCCGCAGCCTTGTCCCATTCCTTTCGCTTCCATTCTATGGATGCCCTTATCAGGTAGGGATTTATAAGACTTTTAGAGAGATTGAGCGCAGCGTCAAGGTCATTGAGCGCGGCGATGGTGTCGCCCTTTTCAAGATTTAGCCTGCCACGTGCTGCCCATCCCTCCTCAAATTTCGGAAAAAGACGTAGGAGAGTGGAGAATGTTGAGTCGGCACCCTCATATCGTTTCAGCTCAGTCTGTGCGACAGCCTTGTAGAAAAGAAAATTCCGGTCGACAGGGTTGTGCGACAATCCGATGTCGTAATCGTCGATGGCCGCTTCCTCCTTTCCCAGGCATTGGCGAGCGAATCCTCTCACTTTATATGCCTCTGTCTTGAATTTGTTGAGCTCGATGGCCTTATTGCAATCCTCCTCCGCCCCCTGATAGTCGTCAAGACTGAGCTTGGCGATAGCTCTGAAAAAGTAAGGGTCGGGAAGATAGGGTTTGGCTTTTATTGCCTGATTGAAATATTGTATGGAGAGCATATAGTCTTCCATCGACAATACGTTTCGTCCGATAGTCAGCACCTGCTCGGCATTTACCTGGGCGAATAGCGGAGAAAAAGATGCTGCCAGCCCGAGCCCGATGAGGGCTCGGCGCCGTAAGCGGAATATTTTGAATGCGGGAATCTTCATAACAAGATGCAAAATTAACAAAAAAAGAGAAGAAATAGCAGAAGAAGATGAAAAAGGGTATTAAAACTCCCTTAAACATGCTATAAAATGTTTAAAATAATGAGTAGCGTTAAAAATATTAAGATGAATTGATGGAAATATTGGAAAATTTTAGTAATTTTGCGCGAATAAAACAGGTCGGCATTAAGGTCTGTTAAAAATAAAGAAACAACAACATACATCATAATATGATCAACATCACTTTCCCCGATGGAAGCGTAAGGGGATATGAATCGGGGGTGACTCCTTTTCAGGTAGCAGAAAGCATAAGTCCCCGTTTTGCAGCAGATGTACTTGCTGCGAAAGTCAACGGGCAGGATTGGGATATATCCCGTCCGATTGCTGAGGATGCAAGCATAGAGCTTTTCAAGTGGGATTCCGAAGAGGGTAAGCATGCGTTTTGGCATTCGTCTGCCCATCTTCTTGCAGAGGCACTGCAGGAGCTTTATCCCGGTGTGAAGTTCGGCATTGGTCCGGCTATTGAGAACGGTTTCTATTACGATATCGATCCGGGAGAGCATAAGATCACGTCAGACGACTTCAAGAAGATCGAAGACAAGATGATGGAGCTTGTTGCCCGTAAGGAGGACATAGTAAGAGCCGACATCTCTAAGGAGGATGCCCTCAAAATGTTTGGCGACAGGGGCGAGACCTACAAGTGCGAGCTTATCAGCGAGCTTGAGGACGGACATATCACCACCTATACTCAGGGTGCATTCACCGACCTTTGCCGTGGTCCGCATATCGCCAACACATCGCCGATTAAGGCTGCCAAGATATTATCTCTTGCCGGAGCATACTGGCGTGGTGATGAGAAACGCAATCAGCTTGTGCGCGTATATGGTATCACATTCCCTAAGAAGAAGATGCTTGATGAGTATCTGACCCTTCTTGAGGAGGCTAAGAAACGTGACCACCGTAAGCTCGGCAAGGAGATGGAGCTTTTCACATTCTCGCCGACAGTGGGACAGGGTCTGCCTTTGTGGCTTCCCAAGGGTGCCGCGCTCCGCGACAGGCTTGAGCAGTTCCTCAGAAAGATACAGAAGAAGTATGGTTATCTTCAGGTAATCACCCCGCATATCGGAAATAAGGCATTGTATGTCACTTCCGGACATTGGGCAAAATATGGTAAGGATTCATTCCAGCCTATCCACACTCCGGAAGAGGGTGAGGAATATATGCTGAAGCCGATGAACTGCCCTCATCACTGCGAGATATACAAGTCAAGCCCGCGCAGCTACCGCGATCTTCCGATGCGTCTTGCGGAGTTTGGCACAGTATATCGTTATGAGCAGAGCGGCGAGCTCCACGGCTTGACCAGGGTGAGAGGCTTTACTCAGGATGACGCTCATATCTTCTGTGCGGCAGACCAGATAAAGGGTGAGTTCCTGAAAGTGATGGATATCATCCTCTATATCTTCAAGGCACTCGACTTCAAGAATTATGAGGCACAGATCTCATTGCGTGATCCTAATAATAAGGAGAAATATATAGGCTCCGATGAGAACTGGCACCTTGCTGAGAACGCCATTATCGAGGCTTGTGCCGAGAAGGGTCTGAAGGCAAAGCAGGTTGAGGGTGAGGCAGCGTTCTACGGTCCGAAACTTGACTTCATGGTGAAGGATGCTATCGGACGCCGTTGGCAGCTCGGCACAATTCAGGTGGATTATAACCTTCCGGAGCGTTTTGGTCTGGAATATACAGGCAGCGACAACCAGAAACATCGCCCTGTGATGATTCACCGTGCGCCATTCGGATCAATGGAGCGTTTCGTGGCTGTGCTTCTTGAGCACACGGCAGGCAAACTTCCTCTCTGGCTGATACCGGAGCAGGCAGTGGTGCTTCCCATCAGTGAGAAATTCAACGACTACGCCCGCAAGGTAGTTGAGATGCTTGATGAGGAGGGAGTGCGTGCATTTGTCGACGACCGCAATGAGAAGATCGGGAAGAAAATCCGCGACAATGAATTGAAAAAAGTGCCCTATCTGCTTATCGTAGGAGAAAAAGAGGCACAAAATGATGAAATTTCTGTAAGAAAACAGGGCGAAGGTGATAAAGGTTCGATGAAAATCGTTAACTTTGCAGCCGAATTGAATGCAGAGATCGCATCCATGATAAAATAAACAAAAAAATTAAGCTGCTCTAAAGAAAAAGCAACAACTGAATGGAGAAAAAAACGCAATTTACCGGTCCTCGCAGGCCCGCCGGAGGCGCACCGCGTCCTCCACGTCCCGCCGGGGCATCGCCCGCAGGTCAGAAACCACGTCGTGGTGGTGCTGAGCGCAACAGCAAGGACCCTTACGTAATCAACGAACACATCCGGGCACGAGAAGTGCGTCTGGTTGGCGATAATGTTGAGCAAGGTATCTATCCGATAGATAAGGCACTTCGTCTCGCGGAGAAAATGGAGCTCGACCTGATAGAAATATCGCCTAATGCGGAGCCGCCTGTATGCCGAATTCTGGATTATCAGAAATTCCTCTATCAGCAGAAAAAACGCCAGAAAGAGCAGAAGCAGAAAGCTGCGAAGGTGGTGGTTAAGGAGATCCGTTTCGGTCCGCAGACGGACGACCATGACTACAACTTCAAGCTGAAGCATGCGATATCCTTCCTGAAGGAGGGCTCAAAAGTGAAGGCTTATGTATTTTTCCGAGGACGTTCAATCCTGTTTAAGGAACAGGGAGAGGTGCTTCTGCTCCGATTCGCTAACGATCTGGAGGAATATGGCAAGGTAGAGATGATGCCCGTGCTTGAAGGAAAACGTATGATCATTATGGTTTCGCCCCTAAAGGTAGCACCTAAGAAAGAGGGGAAGGAGAATAAGGCTGCCCGTCAGCCGGAATCCAATGGAGCCGCTGCTTCTACAGAAGAAGTAGAATCAAAGGAATAATAAAATAATAGAGACCGTAGGCACTTCGTGCCGAGGTGAATTTTCAACAACTAAATTTTTACAAAATGCCAAAGGTAAAGACCAATTCCGCGACCAAGAAGCGCTTCGCGCTCACCGGGACAGGGAAACTCAAAAGAAAACACGCTTACCACAGCCACATCTTGACAAAGAAGTCGAAAAAGCGTAAAAGAAATCTTGACCACACTGCACTTGTAGCAGGTGCAAACGAGCGTCAGATTAGAGAGCTTCTTAACATCCGTTGATCGGTCGTGTAAAATTACCATACAAGAATCCGGTCTGCTCCGCCTTCTTGTTTCATTTTTATCATTTTATTATATTAACCGAATGCGCAGCACTGCAAGAGCAATGTATAATGCCGCTGACATTCAAAAACTGAACAAAAATGCCAAGATCAGTCAATCATGTAGCTTCAAGAGCTAAAAGAAAGAAAATACTGAAACTCACCCGTGGTTACTACGGAAGCCGTCGTAACGTGTGGACAGTTGCCAAGAATACCTGGGAGAAAGGTCTTACTTACGCTTATCGTGACCGTAAGCAGAAAAAACGCAACTTCCGCGCTCTCTGGATCCAGCGTATCAACGCTGCCGCTCGTCTGGAGGATCTTTCCTACAGCAAGTTGATGGGTCTTATCCACAAGGCAGGTATCGAGATCAACCGTAAGGTGCTCGCTGACCTCGCAATGAATAATCCTGAGGCTTTCAAGGCAATCGTTGACAAGGTGAAATAAGATTATCTCAAGCAAACAAAAAGAGGAGTCTGAAAAATTTTTCAGACCCCTCTTTTTTTGTTTGGATATTCTTATAGAAGTGTCAATTTTTTTGATCACTTGGAGATGTCGTAGCCTTGATTCTTGAGATATTCAAGAATCTTGTAGTTCATGGCATGACGATAGTAGCCGAGGATGTGGTCACACCAGTCGTTATCGGATGTGCCTCCGGCACGTGTAGCATTATAGTGCTTGATAAGCTCGTCATATTTTTCAAGGTCATCCACGAGTTGATTCTCATCGGCACAGTATCTGTTTTTGAAGAATACAGTCTCGTTGGGTTGCTTCGGTTTCAGGTCGGGTTGCTCACGGGGCACACCAAGGGCAAGACCGCAGACTACAAACACACCCTTGGGGAGATGGAGCAGCTCTGCCACTTTGGCGGGGTCAACAGTACGCAGGTAGCCTACGCAGTTGCTTCCGAGCCCGGCTGCCTGTGCAGCCACCACCGCGCTCATCATGGCGAGCGAGGCATCGATTATGCCGATGATGGTTCCGTCCATGGTATTGGTGAACGGAGGAACGTCAAATCCTTTCTTCTCTGCAAGACGGGTGATCTTATTGTAGTCGGAACAGAATATCAACAGACGGTTGCAGGTCTTCAGCTGTTTCTGATTCGTGAGTGCATACAGTTCCTCTTTAAGAGCCTGGTCATCGATGTCGATGACGGAGAACTGTTGTCCATTGTAGCTCGTGGGTGTATTGCGGATGGCATCGAAGATGAATTGCATCGTCTCTTCGGGAATTGCCTCGCGTTCGTAGCGTCTGACGCTTGTGCGCTTAAGAAGTGATTCTTCTACAGATTTCATAGAGATAAAAAATATTAGATTTAACAAAAAGATTTCAGAAAATCAGGAGAGTCGGATTTTCGTGCTTATCCGAGAGCCGGAGAGTGGGGATATATATTCTGCCTATTTAAAGAAAGTCGATGAAAAGGCATTTTGCCCAATCATCGACTTTTATGAAGCCACATCAAAGGATTTGTGATGAAACTCCGATTGACAGGATTTGAGTGCCATCGTATCTTTGTAATCCGCCTGCGCTCAGAAGAGCACCGCCCGAAAGCGGGGGGCCCGCCATTGATACGACAGCTTGTCTCGGTATTTCATAATAGGTTGATGAGTTTCCCAAATATTACTTTGATGTGGTATGGGAATGAGAGCTCTCTTGCCCTCTCTATTTTCATAACGCAAAGTTAATAGGAATGGTTGTAATATGCAAGAACTTTATCAAAAAAATTATTGACAATTTCGTATTCCATTGAGACGGCGGGAGAATTTAAAGAAAAACGGAGCGAAGGCCTCGACCCAGCTCCGTTTTGTCGCGATAGCATTGTTTTATTATTTTTCTTGGCAATGTCGGCGACAATTACCTTATATACTTAATAGACGCTTGAAAGACGAAATAGTTTAACAGGCAATCCTTAATTAACAGATTTTAACTATTTCTTCTTTTTACGGCGGAAGAAAGACATCACTTTCCTTACTGATCCGAATACGGAGAATCCGATCATTGCATAGTCAAGATAATTCAATCCTTTCAGGAACTTTCCTGTAATGGCTCCGAATTTACCCGGCAATCCTGCTGCGGGCGAAGCATTTGGCGACAAAGGATTATTCTTTTGCAGATTTGATAGGCTGCGGGTGATCTTAGTCTTGCAGAACTCTTTCTGAAGAGCCACCAGAGCACGCTGGTATCTTATTTCTTCAAGAGAATAACCCTTGAAGGATGATTTAGGCTGCGTGATCTCTTTTGCAGTAGGCTGGTTTTTCGCAATCTCATTCATATCAGCAATAATTAAGATTTTTTCTGGTGATCCTTCTCAAGAAAGAGACGGGTTATAAACTTTGCTACAGGAGTGATGACAAGTTGTTTCCTGAAGATAAATATCAGGAGAATCATTATGGCAACGATTCCGCTGACAGCAAGGTAGGCGAGAGGTGGCGACAGGAAAAGCTTGAAGACGCCTGCCAACGCCATAAGGAGCATCATGAAAAGCGGGAGAAGAAGCACCATGCATATTCCACCGACTATAAGGGTGCTGAGAAGTATTATGATTTTTTCAGCAGCCGTCAGTTTGAAATACTCCACTTCAAGTTTAGCCCAATTTACGCTTTGAGATAAAAGCTCCTTTATTTCATCAGTAATTTTTGTTTTCATCAGAAAAAGGTTAGGTGTGCTTTTAGTAATCTTAAAAAAGGAGGGAGTGGAACCACTCCCTCCTTTCTCTATATTGTTTAAAAGAAATGTTACTCTTCAGTTTTAGCAAGCTCCGCAACGAGAGCGTCAACCTCATCATCGCTGATCTTGATGCCTTTTCTTTTCAGAATATCGCATATTTTTGAGCGAACATCAGCACCTTTCTCAGGAGCAAGAAGGAGAGCTGCACCGCATCCTACGATTGCGCCTCCAAGGAAAGCATAAAGGATATTAAGAGATTTCATACTTACAAAGATTCGTTGATTACAGATAAGAAAGATTATTTGGGATTATTAAATCAGAGGGCCTGTTCGATCTGATCTTCAATCTCATCAGCAAGTTCCTCAAGTTTTGATTTCTTGAGATTGATGCCCTTCTCTTTCAGAAGGTTGAGGATTTTCTTACGAGTGTCGTCACCTTTTTCAGGAGCTACGAGGAGACCTACAGCCGCGCCGGCGATTGCTCCGCCGATAACTGCGCTTATTAAGTGGAGTGCTTTCATTTTTAATAATGCTTGTTTGATTTATATTTTTGTTATTTAGTTAATTCGGTAAAGAAGCAAGCGGAAGAATAATGTTGCTTCTCTTTATCTAACAATTAAACTTGAAAATGGATTAACCGGAGATTAAAAATTTTCAAATTATTTTTAGTTAAGAAACGTGCCGCACTTTTATGATATTGCGCAGGCGACTGTTTTTCCGATATTATTTCATGCAGAGTGTGGTGCCTTGTGTCATAGAGGAGTAAGCCATGACACCCTGCTCGGAGAGCGGTATGGCGCGGAAATCACCTTGCGGAGTGATCATCTTGACGTGGGAATCATCAATCATGGTCATGAACGGGATTGTTTCCTCATCATTGACTCCTACTGACCATGTCTGGGAATCTGCCTCGAAATCCAGACGCACCTTGTCGCCGTTAGGAGCTGTGATGTCATATCCTTTGCCATCACATGCTATGTAATATCTGCCTTGGTCTGTATCGATCACCTTTGTAGATGCTTCCACCGGATTATTGCCGCTCCAGAACTCTATTGAGTTGAGAATTAGCAGATCTGCCACAGAGGTCACTTCATATACGGGAAGAATCCAGAACGCAAAGAACACGAGTTCGTTCACAAATTTTGAACCTACCTGATTATTCCAGGAAAGCACCTTATTTGTCAGAGAGAAGCTGCCGATACATGATTGGAGTGGGAGAGTGGCAGCGAGCATCAGGATTGCGCCGACATAGACATAGTTCTTTTTCATTTATGCGGAATGTTGGTTTATGGTTTAATGTTTATAGTTTATGGTTTAAAGTGTAACAACAAAAGGAGGGTGGAAGTTCATTGTGTATGCTTGATAAAAAAGTCGTACACGCTGAACACTTTGTCAACGAAGTCTACTGTCTCGCGTCCGCGGAAGTAACCGTTTTTCACAACCTTGTCGTTATAATATTTTGGTCTTGACTTCATTAGTGCGGCTTCACTTACGTTGCCGATCCATCGCTTGCTGTCGAGTCCATATTTCTCGGCGAGAGCAATGGCATCATAGATATGTCCGAGTCCACAATTGTATGCAGCCACTACGAAACGCTGACGCTCGTCGGGATCAGGCACTTTTTCTGCCAGAGCGAGATCAAGCTTCTTAAGGAGAGAAGCGGCGGCGAAGATGCAGCGTTCGGGATTTACAAGCTCCTCCGGCTCAACGCCGACGGTCTTTGCCGTGGCTGGCATAAGCTGCATCAGTCCTTTTGCACCAGCCCATGACACTGTGTCGTTGTTGAAACTTGATTCGTTGAAGCCAATCGAAGCCAAAAGACGCCAGTCGTAGCCCGGGATCTTTGCGTGTCGACGAAAGGTTGCATCGTAATTTGATATGCGTTTTCCTTTCTTGATCTTTACGCCGAGAGCTTCAACAGGATTTTCGTATGGGGCGGAAGACTTGCTTATCTCGAAGTATTTCTTATAGATCTCCCTGAGCATTTGGGAATTATCGTGTCTCTTCTCCCAATTATTGATTTTGGATGCGAGTGAATCAAGATCATTTCTTACTGCCCATGAGGAGAATTGGTCGAGACTTATCTTCATGCCAATGTCAAGACGTGGATAGTATGACTTGTTGAGTTCAGCTATGTCGGAATCAACTACTGTCAATGGAATCTCTCCGCGATCCACCATCCGGATCAGGTCTTCGGTGATGAGGGAATCCTTTGTAATGGTGACGATGTTTATTCCGCCACCAAGTTCCTGATCAAGATTTTTCAGTCTGTAATAATACTTTGAGTCGCTTTCCACATATACGTCCTTCCCCACAAGACCGGTTACGTCGGATATCCTCTCCTTGTTGTGGGGCTGTACGAGCACCTGCCATGTGATTTCCTTGTAACCGCAATGTCTGACCACCTTATTATATTCCTCTATTATCGGTATTGGATACGCCGCGAGTTCAATTTCCCCGTTTTCGAGCATCTTCAGTAGGGCATTTAGTGAAGGAGCCACTTTAAGGTCAAGCACAAGGTTCTCATCCTCGGCAAAGCGTTTCACGTTCTCATAGTCGAAGCCCATTGTCTGACCACGATAGGAGAAATATGAAGTGGGTCCATAGAGTGTGGCAGCGTGCAGTGTGTCGGGCACGTTGCCATCCGTTTCTCCGGATGCAGCTTTGTTGGAGCCGCATGCCAAAGGGACAGTCGCCAGAGCCAGCAGGGATATATGTAGAAAGGGCAATTTTATCATGACAATGCAAAGTTAGTCAAAAATTTGCAAAAGCAATGAATAAGCGAAAGAATTATGCATTATCATTTAGCACTTTGTCTAATTGGGCTTGCAACTCCTCTTTCCTTGGCAGGTAGAGCTGATAACGGGCAACAAAAAGTTGGTTGGTGATTCCTTCAAGAGCATATTCCATCAACACTTCATCACGTTTGGCTCCAAGTACAATGCCGATTGGCGGGTTGTCGTCGGGCATACATACCTCATTCTTAAAGTAATTCAAATATAGATTCATCTGCCCGATGTCACCATGTGATATTTCATTCCGTTTGAGGTCAATCAAAACGTAACATTTTAATATGGCGTGGTAAAACACCAAATCTACCTTGAATTGCCGTCCACCGATAGGCATCACGTATTGGCGACCGATGAAAGCGAATCCGCGCCCAAGCTCCAGCAGAAACTTCTCCATGTTGTCTTTGAGAGCCTTTTCCAAATCATTCTCCTTATAACGTTTCTTCTGCGGCAGTCCTGTGAATTCCAATACATACGGGTCATGGATAATATCATCCGCAGTCAATATAGGATGTCCCTGTCTGGCAAGAGCCAACACACCCGCTTTATCCGTACTCAGCGCAAGACGGTGAAAAAGCGAAGACTTAATCTGACGGCGCAATTCCCGAACTTTCCACTTCTGATTAAGAGCTTCTTTATAATAGAACTGCATCTCCATTTCATCCTCACACTTCAGAAGTTCATAATAGTGGCTCCATGTCAAAAGGTGTGACACTGTCACACTTTTTGGGAAACAGAGGTAGAACTTTCTCATATATATTAGATTCGATCGGCTGAATCCCTTTCCTCTACGGGCAGTCAAATCTTTTGCCAAACGGTTTATGAGTTGTGTGCCATACTCGGCACGTATTTTACCTTGTTGCTCAAATTCAACAATATATTGTCCTGTTTTCCAATTGGCGTCAAGCAATTCAGTATTGACAGCCTCCACAGCACGGTTCCTCGCCGTACTCCATAGGTTATCAATTCGTCCAACCAGCGTCTCGTAATCCGCCGCCGGCATACTCGCCATAATGTCATTCCTATCAGTCATAGTTCCATTCATTTAAAATTATAATACTGCGGCTCAACACCGACAAGGATATAGCCGCCACCGATATTGTCAAAATTGTTGGCAAACGCACAAATTGATCGATATATCTTATCCAGATTCCAACCCTTCTTAAATTCAATCCGGTTAGATTCCTCCTTCCTCTGCATCAGTAGGTCTTCAACATTTATCGGTATTGCCATAATATACATTTTTAAATATTCTGTTCGCTTGTTTTTATTAGAACTTTGTCCAACTGCTCTTACAACTCTTTTTGCCTTGGCAAATATAGCTAATAACTGGCAACAAAGAGTTGGCAAGTGATACCTTCAAGAGCATATTCCATCTCATCCTCGCACTTCAGAAGTTCAAAATAATGGCTCCATGTCAAAAAAGTGAGACACTGTCTCACTTTTTTGAAAAAGATAGAAATTCCTTATTGTATCCTAAATCGTAATTTTGCATATAGATTTAAAAGATTTTAAAGATTATTGTTTTTGAATAAAATCGTTCGAATCTATGTGCTGAATTTTATACATATAGATTTAAAAGAATTTTAAAGATTATATCATTTGAATAAAAATCTTTCTAATCTTTTGAATCTATATGCTGAATCTATATGTGGAAATTCTAATTTCATGTTTTCGGCAATATATTTTGTGCATGACCTTTTTTCTCATGGATTCTTAGATTTAGAGGTGCGGCTTTTTGCTTCGTCGCTTGCGCGTCTAAGCTCCTGATAAAATTTTACATCTGACTCACGATTTGTTTCACGTACTTTCTTTGCGGCATTTTCCATGAGTTGTCCTAACTGTTCATCAGATGGGTCATTCTGACTGTCAAACCGATATGAATTATATTCTGCTTGTGTCATCGTTGGAATATTAAGAATTAAGATGGCTATTCTTAGTTACAAAGGTAATAAGAAATTTTGAGAACTTAATGAATTGTGGCTATCGAAGTTGTCTAAATTTATTCCGAAGGGTTAAAATACTATACTTTTGTAAATTTTATCTGTCTTTTCAATTATGATGGAGTCTATATCATGGATATAAGAAGTTTATATTGAGTCCAGTTGAATTGCAAACGCAGTGTGGACGCAATCGGATATTCAAGATGTTAGTTTTCTCAAAAATTCCTATATTTTGTCGAATGAATTTTGTTAATGTTGTGGGTATTAAAAATAATACCTATTTTTGCGTGATTAAAATTTAAGATTATGCCAGAATCCTTTTAGAGTGGGAATGAGGATTGAATTATGGATATTAAGAATATTTATTTTGACAAGAGCCATATCTATGGTATTGATGAGAATGGGAAGGAATGGAGTCAGTCTCTTCTTTGGTATCCGGAATTGATGGATGCAACAAGTGAGCAGCGTAATGATTACACTGTTGGTCTTGACGGGTTTCATTGGAGAAATCTGGATGTGGATGTGAGTTTTGAGAGTTTTTTCTATGAAGATGCGGAACCTACCTCTTTTCAGAGATTCTTTTTGATGCATAAGGAGATTAAGATTTCGGAATTTGCTCGAAAGATTGGTATTGATGCATCATTGTTGCGTAATTATATAAATGGTTTTAAGAAACCATCAAAAGAGAGGGAGAGGGTAATACTTGATGGGATACATTCTCTTGCCAAAGAATATGCGGCGGCTTCATTCTGATATAGTTTGGATGGATGGGTTTAGATGAATGGATTGTATGGTGATCGGATGGGTTGGGAGTATTTTTTTGATTTTAATTTTTTGAGTATGGAAGAGAAAACGGAATTGAATGAGAGAGTGGTGCTGAATGCGCATAATAAGGAGGAGTATCCTCCGATGCATAGTGCGGAGCATTTGCTTAATGGGATGATGGTCCGGAAATATGGGTGCGGTCGGGCGTTTAGCGGACATGTGGAGCGCAAGAAGACGAAGCTTGATTATCGTCTGGATAAACCTTTGTCGGCTGAGGAGATTAAGGGTATTGAGGATTATATGAATGGTGTGATCCGAGAGGATGTGGAGGTGACGGAGGAATTTGTCCGTCTTGATGAGGTTGGGTCGAGGTTTGATATGAGCCGTTTGCCGGAGAATGCATCGGAGTTTGTGAGGGTGGTACGTATCGGTGATTATGATGAGTGCCTTTGTGCGGGTCTGCATGTGAGGAGTACTTCGGAGATAGGTGTGTTCCGTATATCGAGCACACGTTGGCAGGATGGCGTGCAGCGTATCGTGTTCAAACTTTCTTGACAGGGGTCGGAACGTGCTGTGAGGTTATGTTGTGTGGCACGGCGTGCGGGCATGTTGTGTTGTGCAGATATGTTGTTTGCGGATGTTTTATAACATGTGTTATTTTGTGATAAATCGCAAATAATTTTTGTATATTTGGGGCGATTATTCCGAAGATATTTAATGTGTCTTGCATGTGGTTTACAGGGTAAGACTTAGGCATGTGATAGTGTCGCATAAATATTGAGGGTGTCAGTTCTTTCTATGTATTTATTCACAATAAACACTGTATGTTATGAAAATCGGAATTCCCAAAGAGATTAAGAACAGTGAGAACCGTGTAGGCGCGACTCCGGCAGGGGTAAAGGAATTTATACGTCACGGTCATGAAGTGTATGTGCAGCACACAGCCGGCGAAGGTAGCGGATTCTCGGATGAGGAATATAAGTCGGCGGGGGCAGTCATTCTTGATAAGATTGAGGATGTGTATGCCGTTTCCGATATGATCATAAAGGTGAAGGAGCCTATCCGTGAGGAGTATGGTCTTGTGAGGAAAGGACAGGTGGTGTTTACGTATTTCCATTTTGCGAGTGAGTATGAGCTTACGGAGGCTATGCTTGAGAGTGGATCGGTGTGTATCGCCTACGAGACAGTTACGGATAAGGCGGGGAAATTGCCGTTGCTTATCCCGATGAGTGAGGTGGCTGGTCGTATGTCGGTGCAGGAGGGTGCCAGATTCCTTGAGAAGCCACAGGGTGGAAGAGGTATCTTGTTAGGGGGTGTGCCGGGGGTACGTCCTGCGAAGGTGCTGATTCTTGGTGCCGGTGTTGTGGGGCGTAATGCTGCGTTGATGGCTGCCGGTCTTAGTGCTGACGTGACTTTGACCGATGTTAATCTTGATACGTTGCGTCATTGTGCAGAGGTCATGCCGAAGAATGTGAAGACACTTTATTCATCGCGTCATAATATAGAGTTGGAGCTTCCACACACGGATTTGGTAATCGGTTCGGTACTTATTCCGGGCGCGAAGGCTCCGCATCTTGTGACAAAGGATATGTTGGGTCTTATGCGTGCGGGGACTGTCATGGTGGATGTTGCTGTTGATCAGGGTGGATGTTTTGAGACTACGCATCCTACTACTCATTCTGCGCCAACATACGTGGTGGATGGTATTGTGCATTATGCTGTAGCCAATATTCCGGGAGCGGTGCCGTTTACTTCGACGCAGGCATTGACAAATGCGACGCTTCCGTATGCGTTGCGTCTTGCCGATTTGGGTTGGAAGGAGGCATGCCGGCGTGATCCTGGTCTTGCCGAGGGTGTGAATATAGTGGATGGGAAGATCACGTATAAGGCGGTGGCTGATGCGTTTGGAATGACATCATGCACAATAAGCTGGTGACATCATGCACATCAAGGAGTGACATCATGCACAATATGGCGCTACATCATGCACAATAGGATGTTACATTATGTATAATATGCTGTTACATCATGCACAATATAATTTGTTGTGCATGATGTAATGGCATGACGTGCATTATGTGTTTGATTTTACATATAAGTTGTTGGCTATTTGTGAAATATTTTATAAATTTGTAATGTCGGATTTACATTCCGATGAAGAATATTGATATATGACAAAAATAAGAAATCTATGCCTCAGATAAGTTCATTCTATGGAATAATAATATTCCTAAATTTTTCGGACCACATGCCACCACATTTTCATGCTTGGTATGGAGATCATAAATGTATTGTAAATATAAAGGATGGAATAGTTAGGGGGGAAATGCCTGCTCGTGCACTCAAAATGATATTTGAATGGATGGATATGCATAAAGAGGAACTCTTGGAGGCATGGAATAAGGCAATAAATGGAGAACATCCGAATAAGATTGAACCACTTAAATAAAGGCAATATGTTTCTTGAAGTTATAAAAGCTCAATATGTCAACGAGTATCGTATCAAATTGTGGTTTAACAATGGCGAGATGCGAATGGTGGATCTCAAGGATTCTCTTAATGGACCTGTATTCCAGCCATTAAAAGACTTGGATTTTTTTAAGAAATTTGCAATACGATTCAATACTATAGAATGGCCGAATGAAGCTGACTTTGCTCCTGAGTATTTATATGGAATCGGTACCCCTATTTCTGGATGATAATGGAGTCGTGTTTTATGAGCCGTTTTTGATGTGTGATGAAAAAAGTCGGAGCGTCAATTTGATGCTCCGACTTTTTATGGTATGATTCATTTTTTCTTTTTAATTGCGGCTCCAGATCCATGCTTTTGGAAATTTTGATGATATGGTCCGGGAGTTTAGTTCTTTTTGCAGTTCTGCTTTGTTGTCGGAGGCGGCTACTGCCACTCTTGTAACTTTGCGTGATGGTATGGCGGAGAGTTGAAATTCGGAAGTGGAATTTTTTGTGGCATACTCTTCTGCTTCCTTTGCTGAACGGAATGTAGCCACTATTATGTAGTGGTTGGGAATAGCAGGTTCAGACTCTTCCTTTATTGCAGGAGCCGGTATGGAATCCGTCACGTGTATGCTTTTTTCAATTGCGGGTGTGGCAGGCGTGGATTTCAGTATTGATTCCACAGGCACGACTGAAGCTCGTTGCTCCCGATTGTCGGAGGGGAGTGGGTTCAGTATTACGGTTATCACGACAGTCAGAATCACTGCCACCATCACTGCTATTTTTGTAAATGTGGGGGTTATCCTAAGATTGAAACGTCTGTCGGATGATTGGGTATTCTCGCTCTCCTGTTGAGGGTCGGTTGAATCGGAATGGAATTGGAGTGGGATTGAGGCGTATCCGATGGCAAAGGGGGAGAAGAAGTTGGATTCTGCCGGTGAGAATATGATATTGCCCTCTTCGCCCATAGAGAGTGTGCCCAGATTGCCTACCGAGGCTTTCCCGGATTTCTCAAGCTCCTCTTTGAAAAGAGCCACGTGGCGCACCACAATTTGACGGGCATCTTCGAAGGATATGCTGTTTTTTCTTGCTATGGAGTTGGCAAGTAGACCGTCGTCAAGGGCGACAGCCTGATTGAACATCAGTGAACGAGATGGGGGAGTGACCACCCTTTTTTCATAATCGATGTGAGCGGGCACCATGTTTACGATAAAGGCACCTAATCCGGGAATAACCACGCAATCGTGGCGCAATAGAAGAAATTCGATATGTTGAAAAAAGGGATTCATGATTTCTAAAGAAAAGAGGTTTTACGTTTACGAGTGCAAAGTTAATAATTTTTTTGTAACGTAGGGGTATTTGTCACCTGATTTTTTATGAATCATGATTGTTGGACGTGATTCTAAAAAGGATGAGAGTCAGTTTATTTTGATGTTTTGGGAATGAACTGCTCAACAAATTGAGGGTCAACCCCTTTGCTGATGGCTGACTTTTTGTCGGCATCCGCTTCCTCATATCTGTAGTTTAGGCGATGCAGATAACCTCTCCATACGAAGAAGAGAGGGTATTGCGGATGTTTTTCAAGGCTCTCGCGTATGTCTTTTGAAGCCTCTGAATATTTCTCCATCTTTATCTTTAGAAGTATGCGTGCGGATCGGATGTCGGGATCATCGTTTATGGTGATAGCCTCATCATAATATTTTATTGCATCCTCGTTGTTGCCTTCCATTTCCGCTACTCTTGCTAATCCGGAAAATGCTTTGTCGTTTTTGTAGAAATTTTTTGCGAGGAGTAGGAGGTCGTGTTTCGCGCCAATAGTATCGTTGCGGCTAATCCTTATAAGACCGCGCATCTGTAGAGGCCATTCCTGAATTGAATCGAGACGTAGGCTCTCGTCTATGTCGGTAAGCGCACCGTCGTAGTCGTTCATCAGCATAAATGTGCGTGCCCTATTGTTGAGAATGCTTTTTGATTCGGGCGCGATTGAGAGTCCGAGATTAAAAGCTTCAACAGCATCCTTGTATTTCCCTTGTTCGGTACGCACCACTCCGAGATTTGAGAAGAGCATGGAATTGGTGTAGTTTGCCGGCTCAAGACGCAACGCGGATATGATTGTGCTTTCTGCCTCCATCCAGCGTTGATGCCGGATAAAATTGTCGGCAGAATCTACGAGAGCGAGATATTCCGGAGATGTTGCGTGTGCGGTTCCTACGGTGAGTAGAAGAGCAGCGATAGCGAGAGATGATATCTTAGATAATTCTTTCATGGATAATTTTTTCATAATAAATAAACGAAAGCCTTCCGTGCATAATTGCATGCGCGGAAGGCTTTCGTTATTATAAAATTCGTTAAAATACGATTGTGATGAAGTCGGTTCTTCTATTTAATGTTGGAAGCGGTCACTTCAAATGGTGGTTATCAATTCCCCTTCTTGTATCTGTCGATGCCGGTATTCAGGAAATTCTTATAAGCGGGAATGTCTTCCTTATATACAAATGCCGGAGCGAGGGGCTTGGCATCGTTGTCTACAATCACGTGGAACGGCTGTGCGTTGGCACCGAATTTAGACCTCTGGAGATAGCTCCATTTGTCGCCGTAGGTGCGGAGGGTCCTGACAGTGCCATCCTTCTCGGTCACTTTTATCGGTTCCGGAAGTGCGCGTTTCTCATCGACCATCAGAGTGACGAGCACGAAATCATTGTCGATTGAGTTCTTTACATCTGGGTCGGTCCATACGGCAGCCTCCATCTTGCGGCAGTTGACGCATCCGTATCCGGAGAAGTCGAGCAGGACAGGTTTGTTGAGTTGCTTGGCGAGCTTCATGCCTTCTTCGAAATCATCTACCTGAGCAGCCACTTCGCCTTCATAGAGAGAGAAGTCCTGAGTATAGAGCGGCGGTGAGAATGCGCTGATGCTCTTTAGAGGTGCACCCCAGAGACCGGGTAGCATGTAGACTGCAAATGCGAGGGAGATGCATGCAAGCATGAATCGAGTGACGCTCACTTTCTCCACTTCATCATCGTGTGGGAATGTGAGTTTGCCGAGAAGATATAGACCGAGGAGGGCAAATATCACGATCCAGAGAGATATGAAGACTTCGCGGTCGAGTATTCTCCAACCGTAGGCGAGGTCTGCCACGGAGAGGAACTTCAGTGCAAGTGCGAGTTCGAGGAATCCGAGCACCACTTTCACGGTGTTCATCCAGCCTCCGCTCTTAGGCATTGATTTAAGCATGGTCGGGAACATTGCGAAGAGAGAGAACGGTAGGGCGAGTGCCAACGCAAAACCGAACATTCCGACAGCGGGGGAGATGAAATTGGATGTGGCGGCAGCCTCCACGAGGAGTGTGCCGATGATCGGACCTGTGCAGGAGAATGACACGAGCACAAGGGTAAATGCCATGAAGAAGATGCTGAGGTAGCCTGTGGTGGAATCCACTTTAGAGTCCATCTTGTTGGTCCAAGAGGCGGGGAGTGTCAATTCGAAACCACCCATGAATGATATTGCGAAGATCACCAAGAGGAGGAAGAATGCAATGTTGAAACCTGCGCTTGTGGCAAGTTCATTCAATGCCGATGCTCCGAATAGGGCTGTGACAATAAGTCCGAGTCCCACATAGATGACGATGATCGAGAGACCATATATGGATGCTGTCATCACGGATTTCTTGCGCGACTTATTTTGCTTTAGGAAGAAGCTTACAGTCATCGGGATCATAGGCCATACGCAAGGAGTGACCAGGGCGATAAGACCACCGATAAAGCCTGCAAGGAATATATAGAGGAGAGATTGACCTTGCTTAGCCGGTTCGTCGGAGAATGCGTTAAGTTCCTTCTCCACATTGCTCCACCATTCCTTGGCGAGATTATCACTACCGATATTGTCAGGCGTAGCGGTTGCCGCTGATAGAGAGCCTGTGATTGAATCTGTCATTGTTGCCGAGGCTACGGTTTCTTCCTTAGCGTCGTTCTTCTCGGCTGTCGGAGCAAGCGGAGTCTCAGGCTCCGGAGCAGCAGCTTTTTCAGCTACCGGGGCAGTACCGGAGAAGGAATGGGATGCGAATACGGGGATACATCCTGTGTCGTTACAGATCTGTCCTTTAATTTCCATGCTGACGGAGAAATTTTTCTCCGTAGGCTTCAGTTTTTGGGTGAACGTCACCTTACCGGTGTAGAAATGCTGGTCAACCTCAAAGATTTCGTCGAAGACTTTTGTATAAGGCTTGTTAGCTACCGGTTTCCCATCAAGCTGACAACCTTTCACTTCGAAGAAAAATTCAAGTGGGGCTGAGCCACCTTCCGGATTGTCAACGGAGAAAAGATGATAGCCCGGATCGACATCAGCAGTGGCTTCAATTGCGGGATTCCCGGTGTTGTCACCGATCAGTCGGAATGACCAACTGATGCCGTCGGCAGCATAAGCCACGATAGCCCACAGTATAAGCCCAAGTGTAAGATAATACTTTTTCATAAAAATGTAGATATGTGATTTTTGATAAGTTCCATAATTTTAGATTATCTTAATTTAGATTATCGTTCCCATGATATTCTATACGTAATCCGGATTTGCCGGCATCCGTTTTTAACTTTCGCAAAATTACAAAAAAGGTTGTTAAATGACAATAATATATTTAGTATAATTGTTATAAATAATCATTTTTTCTCATTGACTAGGTAAAAGAAGGTTGAATAAGGTGTGTTTTGTAGATTCATTGTTGGGTTGGTATGGGTGACAACTACGGATTAATATTTGTACATGATAAGGTTTTTCGCTAATTTTGTAATGAAGTTTAGACAACTTCATTATGAATGATTACCTATGAATAATAAATAAACAAATCTATGAATATCTTTCAAACTATGTCATACTCTCTCATCAGTCGAGTAGTACTGGTTACACTCCAACTTCAAGAGTGCAGAACGGCATAAAATCTTATCCCTATATATGCACATTTATTATTCGCAGGTACTTATTGAATAATTCAAATTTTGTAAAGCGAACTCTTAAATCTAAATAAATGAAAACAACAGATATGACAACCGATGAGAATGGCACTTCGTCTAATGGCAAGGTGGATTACCGAAGGAAACCGGAATGGCTTAAAATAAAACTGCCGAGAGGCTTCAAGACAAGTCAGGTGATAGGGCTTTTGAATGAGAAGCATCTCCACACGATATGCAGCAGCGGGATGTGTCCGAACCGGGCGGAATGCTGGGGAAACGGCACAGCCACGTTTATGATCGGTGGTAATATATGCACCCGCAACTGTAGGTTCTGCAATGTCACTCACGGCAAGCCGTTGCCGATAGACAGGAAGGAGATTGATGATATTGTGTCTTCCATAAAGGAGCTTAATCTGCGTCATGTGGTGATCACGTCGGTAGATCGCGATGACCTTCCGGATCTTGGAGCGCATCATTGGGCGGATATGATCAGGAGTCTGAAGGAGAATTGCCCCGGAATCACGATGGAGGTTCTTATTCCGGATTTTCAAGGACGACTGGATCTGGTGGATCTTGTGATAGCCGAACATCCGGATGTGATTTCCCATAATGTGGAGACCGTCAGACGTCTCACTCCGGAGGTCAGGACGTTTGCTACATACGACACGTCTCTGAAGGTGATAGGGCATATTGCCAAGAGCGGGATACGTTCGAAGTCGGGTATAATGCTTGGTCTTGGCGAGACTCGCGAAGAGATATTGGAGACTATGGATGATCTTCTGTCGGTAGGGTGTGAGGTTATGACCATCGGTCAGTATCTACAGCCCGCTAAGAGTAATTATCCTCTTCAGGAATATGTTCATCCATCCGTGTTTGCGGAGTATGGTGATATAGGCAAGCGAAAGGGGTTCCGTCATATAGAGAGCAGTCCGATGGTGCGGTCAAGTTATCATGCAGAGAAGCATGTGAAATAATCCGGGGAATTAAATATTCACGATAATATTCAATGGATAATATCAAGCCTGCCATTGAGGTCAGGAATCTTGGCGTAATGGCATACGGTGAAGCATGGAGGTTACAACATACCCTTTTTGATGAAATGGTATTGATTAAGAAGCGTGGCGGAGTGCCATCGCGAGAATATCTCCTGCTGGTGGAGCATACACCGGTAGTCACTTTAGGGAAACATGCGAAGGAGAGCAACGTCTTGGTCTCGGAGAGCATGTTGGCAGCTCGTGGTGTGGATTGTTATCATGTGGAACGTGGCGGGGATGTGACGTATCATGGACCGGGACAACTTGTGGCGTATCCGATACTTGATCTCGAACGTCATCATCTTGGAGTGAAGGATTATGTCGGGTTGATTGAGGAGGCGGTCATACAGACGATTGCCCTTTATGGCATAAGGGGTGAACGTGTAGATGGTGCATCCGGGGTGTGGATAGGCGCCGGCACATCTGATGAACGAAAGATCTGTGCACTTGGAGTGAAATGCTCACGTTTCTGCACGATGCATGGTCTTGCCCTTAATGTCAACACATCGCTTGATGGTTTCTCAATAATAAATCCCTGCGGATTTGTCGACCGGGGAGTTACCTCCATGGCGCGAGAAATCGGCAGGGATATAGATATTGAGCTGGTAAAGACTCAGTTCTCAGACATTTTTATTCGCCTCATACTCTCTCTCTAAGAATTTCTTTACCTCTTGGAAAAGTTGTGATGCGAATACAAAGTCATTCAGCGACTGGCTTGTGCTGCGGAAGATAGTCTTGTCGTTGCCGATCCAGTCGCAATGTCCTTTATTTATGAACACGATTTTCTCACCGATACCCAGCACGGAGTTCATGTCGTGGGTGTTGATGATCGTGGTGATTCCATATTCATGGGTGATGTCGCTCAGAAGTTCGTCGATGAGGATTGACGTTCTTGGGTCAAGTCCGGAGTTCGGTTCGTCGCAGAAAAGATATTTGGGGTTTAATGCGATGGCGCGGGCAATAGCCACACGTTTTTGCATACCGCCCGATATCTCGGAGGGATATTTCTCATCGGCATTTGTGAGCCCCACGCGTTGTATGCAGAAGTGAGCCCTTTCGAGTTGTTCGGCATGAGAGAGGGGACTGAACATCTTCAGTGGAAACATCACATTGCCGAGCACAGTCTCGTTGTCAAAGAGTGCAGATCCTTGGAAAAGGACACCAATCTCAGAACGCAGAACTCTCTTCTGTTGCACCGACATTTCGCGGAAATTTCGTCCGTCATACATGATTGTGCCCTCTTCCGGCGTTAGAAGCCCGATGAGGCATTTCATAAATACGGTTTTTCCGGAACCACTCTGTCCGATTATGAGGTTTGTCTTTCCGGTGTCGAATGTGGCGGAGATGTCATACAGCACTCTCTGTCCGTCGAACCATTTTGATATGTTTTTAGCTTCAATCATATTATAAACGCATTGAGGAGGGTATTACTGGAGAAGGAGTTTTGTGAGGATCACGTCGGCGAGAAGGATGAGGATTGAACTTGATACAACCGCCTTTGTACTTGCCTGTCCGACTTCAAGCGAACCGCCTTTCACGTAGTAGCCATAGTATGCTGCCACGCTTGCGATGATGTAGGCGAAGACAAGGGTCTTGATGATGCCATACCATACGTACCATTCGTTGAAGAAGGATTGTATGCCGAACACGTAATTCTCTACAGATATCATTGTGGTGAAGCGGGCAATAAACCATCCGCCTACCAGACCCATGAACATTGAGAGCACACAAAGCACCGGCACGAAAAGTACGAATCCAACTACTTTCGGCAGCACGATGAAGTTGGCTGAGTTTATGCCCATAATATCAATGGCATCAATTTGCTCGGTGACTCTCATCGTCCCGATCTCAGAGGCTATGTTACTGCCTACCTTGCCGGCAAGGATAAGACACATCATAGATGAGGAGAATTCCAGCAGTAGGATTTCGCGGGTGGCGAGTCCGGTGGAATAGGATGGGATAAGGGGCGAGACGATGTTGATGGTCATCTGGATTGTAATCACCGCTCCGATAAAAAGGGAGATGATGATGACCAATGGGATTGAGTCAACACCCAGTTTACTGATTTCAGAGACGAGTCTTTGAAAAAAGACTTTCCATTTGTCGGGGGTACGGAACACCTGCATCATAAACATGCAGTATCGTCCGAAAGAAGCAATTGAAGAAACTACCATAGTCTAAATTTAGTCTGGAATCATTCTCCCGCCGATAGCCGACGACAGACACATTCCGTTATATTTACTGCAAAATTAATAAAAAATTACAAACAGGTATTCACAAAAGAAAAAGTGAATAACTATTCGGTCATAAAGATATACTTCTTAAAGGAGCATAATGTTTGGTCTGTTTATGTTTTTTTAGTAATTTTGCGTGAAAAGGATGCGTTTGCCGGGATGCTATTCCCGGACGTACGTGTATTTTTGTGTGTGATGCACACCTCTCCGGAGGATAATATGAAAATTTAATTAAACGATAGGCATAATGTTGGTGATCGGTATCGCCGGAGGCACAGGCTCAGGCAAAACTACGGTTGTAAGGAAAATAATAGATTCTCTTCCTAAGGATGAGGTGGCAGTGCTTCCTCAGGATTCCTATTATAGGGATAATGCTGATATCCCTCTTGAGGAGAGACTTAAGATGAATTATGATGAGCCGGCGTCGATTGAATGGAGCTTGCTATGCCGTCATCTCAGAGAACTGAAAGCGGGAAAGATCATAGATATGCCCACGTATGATTTCATCACTTGCTCCAGGATGAAGGAGACGGTGGTTGTCAAACCGAGGGAAGTGATTGTGGTCGAGGGTATCCTTGTTCTTACAGATAAGGAACTCCGGGATATGCTGGATGTGAAGGTATTTGTGGATGCGGATGCCGATGAGCGTCTGATAAGGGTCATACTCCGCGATTGTGTGGAGCGTAACCGTACTCCACAGATGGTGATAGACCGCTATCGGGATATGCTTAAGCCCATGCATGAGCTATATATTGAGCCTTCTAAACGTTATGCCGATCTCATAGTGCCGCAAGGGGGGAATAATAATGTGGCTATAAAGTTGCTTACGGATTACATCCGTTCTCTTCTTCCTACCGATGCACGTTAATACTGTTTTTACTGATGAAGCTATTCCCTTTTAAAAAGAGATCCACGCCGGCACTTACTGCTGAGGAGAAGGCAGAGGCAAAGCAACTGGAAACTGCGACGGAGCCTGATATGCTTGAGCAGGTGGTGAAAGTGGATGATGAGATAGAGACTCCGGAGGGTGAGATTTCGGAGAATATGGTGGTCACTGAATCTGAACCCGGAATATTGCAGACGGATAACCTTGTCAAGAAATATGGCAAGCGAACTGTAGCAAATCACGTCTCCATCAATGTGAGGCAAGGAGAAATCGTAGGTCTTTTGGGTCCCAACGGGGCAGGCAAGACCACGACGTTCTATATGACCACGGGTCTGATCACACCGAATGAGGGTAAGATATACCTTAATAATATTGATATAACGGGGTATCCCGTCTATAAGCGTGCACAACTTGGTATCGGTTATCTTGCGCAGGAGGCATCCGTATTCAGGAAACTCAGTGTGGAGGATAATATCCGGGCTGTCCTTGAGATGACCCCTACGACAAAGGAGTATCAGAAAGAGAAACTGGAGAGCCTTATCGCAGAGTTCCGTCTTGGGAAAGTCCGAAAAAATCTGGGCGACCAATTGTCGGGTGGAGAACGCCGACGCACAGAAATAGCAAGGTGTCTGGCAATAAACCCTAAGTTTATAATGCTTGATGAGCCGTTTGCCGGTGTTGACCCTATTGCTGTTGAGGATATCCAGGAGATAGTCTACAAGTTGAAGGAGAAAAATATCGGTATCCTTATCACCGACCATAATGCTCCGGAGACACTCAGTATCACAGACAGGGCGTATCTTCTGTTTGAGGGTAAAATCTTGTTCCAAGGCACAAGCGAACAGCTTGCGGAGAATCCTGTGGTGAGAGAGAAGTATCTTGGACGGAATTTTATTTTCAGGAGGAAGAAGTTTGATGATAGCAAATGACGGGAAGGTAAATCTAAGGGGTAATGCCGGGCTGCGTCTGATGGTATTGTTCGGTGCGTTCAGTGTCTGTTTCTTAGTCTTAGGGGGCATCTTATTGGGACTATCCGCCGCCTGTGGAGGGGATCAGAATCACACCTATATGATGTTGACCTCAGCATTGCAGTGTCTAATCGTGTTCTGTCTGCCGGCATGGTTGTGTGCAAGATATTCCTCAGATTCTCCCGGTGGTTGGCTTGGGTTGAGCACGTCACCATCTCTAAAGGGTATCATTGGGGTGATATTATTATTTGTGCTGGCATTACCGGCTCTCAACCAGGTGATATATTGGAATGAAAATATCCACTTCCCGGAATGGGCTTCAGGCATAGAGAAAAGTTTTCGGGATATGGAGGATCAGGCTGCCACCATGACAAAAGTGGCTTTGGACTATCAAGGGATATGGGGTATGCTTGCTACCGTAGGGGTAGTGGGTGTGCTCACAGGATTTTCCGAAGAGATGTTTTTTCGTGGAGCACTGCAAGGGATCATGAGCCGTTCGAGAATAGGAAATACAGCCTCTATATGGATAGGCGCGGTCGTGTTTACGACAATGCATTTCCAATTTTTTGGTTTTGTGCCTCGTTTGCTTATGGGCGCAATGTTTGGCTATCTCTTTAATTGGTCAAGAACCTTGTGGCTCCCTATCTTCGCACACGCATTGAACAACTCGGTAGTGGTTGTTTCCAATCATTTCATAGGTGGTGCAGACTCAGATGGCGTCAATGGATTGGGAATAGTGGAGAATGGTGAGATTCCATGGGCTGCATTGGCGAGTCTGATGGCAACAGCCATATTCCTGTATCGCTTCAGAAAGTATTTTTTCATTAAAACAAAGTCAGCAATAGACTCCTAAAACTAATATACCGATATGGCAAAGAAATCTACAGGTCCATCTTTCCGCGAGGTGATGACTTCAATAAAGAAGGGGCAGTTTGCGCCTGTCTATCTACTGATGGGAGAGGAGGCATATTATATTGACGAGTTGACGCGGGCATTGGAAAATAATGTAGTTGATGAAGAGAACCGGGATTTCAATTCCATCGTGTATTATGGTGCGGACGCGGATATCGGCAGTATCATAGCGAGTGCACAGCAATATCCTGTCATGTCGGAGCGTCAGCTTGTGCTTCTTAAGGAGGCTCAGACAATGGATAAGGCCAAATCACAACTTGACAAGCTTGCATCGTATGTAGTCCGCCCTAACGCAACTACAGTATTGGGGGTGGTGTATAAGGGGGATTCTTTGTCTGCAACGTCGCAATTGATGAAGAGCTTGAAGGATTCTTCTGCGGTGGTGTTCAGGAGTGAAAAGTTGAAAGACTATCAATTGCCGGGACCTATTACGGATTATTGTGCATCAAAAGGATTCGGTATAGATGATAAGGCTGTGTCGTTGCTATGCGACTACATAGGGAATCCGTTAAGCAAACTTTTTGGAGAGATAGATAAACTTATATTGGCGTGTGGGAAGGACGTAAAGCGTATCACTCCTGATCTGATAGAACGAAATATCGGCATCTCAAAGGATTTCAATACGTTTGAGCTGATCAATGCCTTGTCGCGTAAGGATTATCATAAATCAATAAGGATAGTGGATTATTTTTCAAAGAATCCGAAACAGAATCCCGGGGTAATGATAGTGGCAACGTTGTTTGGATTTTTCTCGAAACTGTTTATAGCGACAGTCACTAAGGATAAGTCGGATGCCTCCCTTCAGGCGGCTCTTGACCTTAAATCGAGCTATGGACTGAAGGAATACCGCACCGCCCTACAGTATTATAATGCAAGAATGGCATTGGCGGCGATACATTCATTGCGGGAATATGATGCGCAAAGCAAAGGAATCGGTTCCATGCAGAATGAATATGAATTGCTGAAGGAACTTATATTTAAAATATTCACGGCAAGTTGAATTCTGATTAAATTTTTAGGACGATGATATATTATTTTTCCGGTACCGGAAATTCGCGATATGTAGCCAATTTCTTATCGAAGGAACTCTTGGAGAGGGTTGAGTTTATTCCGAAGGTGATTGCCGAAGAGGAATCACCGGATGGAATGTCGGTCGGTTTTGTATTTCCGGTGTATTCTTGGGGGGTACCTCCGCTTGTGATGGATTTTATCAATCGTCTTCCGGATTCATTTTGGAATGAAGTCAAAGTAGGTCAACTCCCTATATGGTGTGTCATGACATGTGGGGATGAGGTTGCCATGTCGCCGGAGATGTTGCAGGATGCGTTCAGGAGAAGGGACGTTGAGGTCAGGTCGATATGGAGCGTGATAATGCCTAATAATTATGTGTTGTTGCCCGGGTTTGACGTTGATTCTAAGGATTTGGCAGATAAGAAACTTGCAGATGCACCCTTAAGGCTAAAGGAGATATGCAGGGGCATTATGCAGCAACGGGAGACTATTGACGTTGTAAGAGGGAGCATGGCATGGCTTAAGAGCAAGACGGTCTATCCTCTGTTTAAGCGTTGGGGAATATTCCCGGGGAAATGGCATAGTATGGAAACTTGTGTGAGTTGCGGGATATGTGCAAAAAGTTGTCCGCTGGGTAATGTGCAGATGTCGGATGGTCGTCCAAAATGGGGGGACAACTGTTGCTCATGTCTTGCATGCTATCACAGTTGTCCCCGTCATGCGGTTGCTTATGGGAAAATCACCCAAAGTAAGGGGCAATATTTCCTGCCGTCTAAGTCAAAGAATTGAACTGTCTAAAAAAAATTAGTGACGGCATTATCGTAGGAGATGGCGATGATTCCGTCTTCTAATTCAACGAGGGAATATGCCGGCTGATTTTTATCGTTGAAGAAAATCACGATATTATTGAATAGCTTACCCTTGTAGATCTTGTTGTCGGTCTCGGCTTTCCAGATATTCTCCTTGCAGGATACCTTTAATTGTTTGTTCTTAATATTTCTAATGGGATATGAGCCGCTTTCAGGTATTTTCAGTCCGTTGGCAGTGGATTGCACGGAAAGGAATCCTCTCAGACCCGGTGAATATTCCACCATGTGCCATCCGTTGTTTGATTCAAGTTTTTTCAGAGCCATTCCGGGAATGAGTGTTACCTCCTGATTCTTTGAATTGAGGGTCACATAGCTTTTGACATTGGGAGAATCAAATATTTTTGCGTTTCTTCCAACCACTACATAGTCATCGGCAACCATATTGAATGAGATGCCGGATAATATTCCGAAGGTTATAGATAAAATCGCGGATTTTTTTGTGATGTTTGGATTATGCACGCGTTTCATAACTTAAACAACTTCAATATAAAAAATCGGGAGGTTTCTGTAATGAACCTCCCGATTTTTATAGATCAGAATTTATAAGATTCACAAGTGGAGGAGAGCGATAATCTTATCGTATGCAGCAGAGAGACCATCAAGATCCTTACCGCCGGCTTGAGCAAAGAATGGCTGTCCGCCGCCGCCACCTTTTATCAGCTTCGCAGCTTCACGCACAATGTTTGATGCGTTGAAACCCTCTTTAACGATATCGTCAGAGATCATGAGGGTGAGTAGGGGTTTATCAGCGTTTATTGTAGCTCCGATGAAGATCGTGTGTTCCGGAGAATTTTTGCGAATGGCGAACGCCACGTTCTTTACAATTTCGGGAAGACGAAGTCCTTTCAGTGAGCATACTTTTATGCCGTTCATTGTCGAGGCATTTGAAATCAATTCGAGAGCAAGATGCCTTGTGCGCTCTTCCATAAAGTCTTCCACCTGCTTTTTAAGATCGGAATTCTCTTTTATGGCTTTCTCAACAGCTACCTTTACGTTTGCTGCATTCCCAAGGAACGAAGATACGTCGTTCATTGTGTCTTGCAGATTGTCAAGCATATCTTCTACACCGGCAGCAGTCAAAGCCTCGATACGACGGATTCCGGCAGCAATTGAACTTTCGGATACAATTCGCACCATACCTATGTTGCCAGTGTTTGCCACATGTGTTCCACCACAGAGTTCGACAGATGTACCATACTTCACGACGCGAACCTTGTCGCCATATTTCTCGCCGAAGAGAGCCATGGCACCAAGTTCACGAGCCTTTTCAATCGGCATCTCTCTTGCTTCCTCAAGAGGTATTGCTTTTCTGATTCTGGCATTGACGATGTGCTCAACCTTGCGTATCTCTTCCGGAGAGACTTTTTGGAAGTGGGAGAAGTCAAAGCGTAAGGAATCAGGAGATACGTAAGAACCCTTCTGTTCCACATGCGAACCGAGCACTTCGCGAAGAGCCTCGTGAAGCAGGTGGGTTGCAGAGTGGTTGGCAGAGATGGCAGCTCTTGCAGCTTCGTTTATACTTGCAGTGAAATCTTCAGTCGGGTCAGACGGGAGTTTGTGAGCGAGATGCACACCGATATTATTCTCTTTTTTAGTGTCGAAAATCTCAATGGTCTCGCCGGATGCAGACGTGAGTGTTCCGCGATCGCCCACCTGTCCGCCCATTTCAGCATAGAAAGGTGTTTTTGAAAGAATGATCTGGAAAAATTCCTTCCCTTTCTGTTTTACCTTACGATAACGCAGGATTTTTGTGGGTGCAGATGATTCATCATATCCGACAAATACCTGTTCGCCGGGATTCACGACAATCCAGTCGCCTGTCTCCATAGCAGCGGCATTTCTTGCGCGGGCTTTCTGTTTCTCCATCTCCTCATCAAATTCTTTCTGGTCGAGGGTCATGCCATTCTCGCGAAGAATCAGTTCGGTGAGGTCAAGCGGAAATCCGTAAGTGTCATAAAGGATGAAAGCATCTTTACCGGAGATTTCATTTTTTCCATCAGCCTTTGCTTTCTCAATAAGAGAGTCGAGTAGCTTTATGCCATTGTCAAGAGTGCGAAGGAATGATTCCTCTTCCTCTTTGATCACTTTCTTTATAAGATCGGACTGAGCTTTCAGTTCGGGATAACTGTCGCCCATCTGTTCTACAAGTTTATCTACGAGCAGATAAAGGAACGCGTCTTTTCTATTGAGGAAAGTATATGCATATCTTACGGCGCGTCGAAGAATGCGTCGGATTACGTAGCCTGCCTTGGCATTAGAGGGGAGCTGAGAATCGGCGATAGAGAATGCAATAGTTCGGAGGTGGTCGGCAACCACACGCATTGCGACATCAATTTTCTCGTTGTCGCCGTATTTAAGACCTGTAATGTCGGAAATGACGGAGATGACAGGGGTGAACACATCGGTGTCGTAGTTTGATTTCTTCCCTTGCAGAGCCATACAAAGACGTTCGAATCCCATGCCGGTATCAATCACCTTTGCGGGAAGTGGCTCAAGAGATCCGTCAGCCTTTCTATTATATTGCATGAACACGAGGTTCCATATCTCGATAACCTGAGGATTATCTTTGTTTACCAAAGATGCTCCGTCGACCAAAGCACGTTCTTCATCAGATCTCAGGTCGATGTGTATCTCGCTGCAAGGTCCGCAAGGTCCGGTATCACCCATTTCCCAGAAATTGTCATGGCGGTTGCCGTTTATGATATGTGATGCGGGGAGATGTTGTTCCCAATATCCGGCAGCTTCGTTATCGCGTTCAAGACCTTCCGGCTTGTATCCTTCGAACACGGTGGCATACAATCTGTCCTTGTCAAGCTTAAGTACGTCTACAAGATACTCCCAAGCCCAGTCGATTGCCTCTTTCTTGAAGTAGTCACCAAACGACCAGTTGCCGAGCATTTCAAACATAGTGTGGTGGTATGTGTCGTGACCTACCTCTTCAAGGTCGTTATGTTTGCCGGATACACGCAGGCATTTCTGACTGTCGGCGACGCGTTTGTGGGTTGCCGGACGGTTGCCGAGAATGATGTCTTTGAATTGGTTCATACCGGCATTTGTAAACATTAGGGTAGGGTCATCCTTTATTACCATAGGTGCCGAAGGCACAATCTGGTGTCCTCTTTCGCGAAAAAAAGTCTTGAAAGATTCTCTGATTTCGTTAGATGTCATCTTAAAGAAAATTTTCTTGATGTTATTTGGATTGCAAAATTATTCAAAATTCGTTAATTTTGCAATATAAACTACCGTGTAATCTCTAAAAAATAACTTGGAACAGTTGGAAATGAAATAATTTTAGAATGAGCCAATTTATTTTTTCAGATTACTGAATAAATAAACGTAAATTGTCAAAGAATATTTATTATAAGTATAATCCGGAGACGGATAACTTTGAAAGGGTCTATCCGTCGTTGCGAATGCGTCTGGCATCATGGGGTCGGCTTTGGTCGATGGCAGTGGTGCTTGCGGCAGTCCTGTTCTTTGTCGTGTTCTATTGTTTTGATTCCCCGACAGAGGAGAACCTTCGTGCTGAAAATGCGGAACTGAAAGCTCAGTATGGGATATTGAACAGGCGTCTTGACAATACGCTAAAAGTGATGGATCGGATAAAGGATAGGGATGATAACTTTTACCGAGTCATGATGCAGATGGATCCGATGAGTCCGTTGCAGCGTCATTCCGGTCTTGACAATGAGGCGCGCTACCGGGAATTGCAGCAGCTTTCGGATGCCGGTCTGGTCACATACCTTACCCAACGGATGGATCTTCTGGAGCGACAGCTTTTTGCACAGGTGCAGAGTTTTGATCAGCTTCGAGATGCAGTCGGGAAGCAGAAGGATAAACTGTCGCATATCCCGTCGGTGCTCCCGATAAAAGTGGAGGATTACACAATGTCGTCGGGTTATGGCTATCGCAGGGATCCTATCTATGGTTCTTCAAAATTTCATGAAGGTCTTGATTTCTCCGCGTCGATAGGGACGCCGGTATATGCTACGGCAGATGGGGAAATAACGGTGGCAAAGCGGGAGGCCGGATATGGCAATTGTATTGACATAGACCATGGCTATAACTATCTCACACGTTATGCGCATCTGAGTGAAATACTTGTGAAGGAGGGTAGTCAGGTGAAACGCGGACAGATGATCGGCAAGGTCGGCTCTACAGGAAAATCCACGGGACCACATCTTCATTATGAAGTGAGATTCAAGGGTGAGGCACAGAATCCGGTGAACTATTATTTTATGGATCTTACTCCAGAGGAGTACGTGGAAATGATACAGATGGCGGATAATGCCGGACACGTGATGGATTAATAGTATCTCATATTATATAAATAGAATTAAAAAGAAAGGTTGAATTTCTGATGGCTTCATCTGATCTGACAAAGAAATATTATAAGATAAAGGATGCCGCCGAATTGGTGGGTGTCTCGCAGTCAACATTGCGTTTTTGGGAAAGTGAATTTCCTGAAGTGCAACCGTATCGCAGCGCGACGAACATCAGGTATTATACTCCTGATAATATTGAGACGTTGCGTCTGATTTACTATCTGGTAAAGATAAGGGGGTTGAAATTGGATGCGGCAAAGGAACAGATACGACTGAACCGTTCCAATATCTCCAACCGGATGGATATAATCAGTAAGCTCCAGGACGTGCGAGACGAGCTGGAACTTATGCTGAATGCCCTTGAGAAACGTCGTTGAGGGTCGATTTTAAGGGTATAATGGAATGCAGCCTTAGAGATTGGAATTGTAGTATTCTGGATTTCCTGTCACTTCTTTCCCGATGAAAGGTGGGAGTGTTATTTCAGTGTCTTTTGTAGACAACTCCACTTCTGCCATGATAAGTCCCTGACGGGCACCGTGAAATTCGTCTACTTCCCAAGTTAAGTTGTCGTATTTTATCAAGTAGCGGGTCTTTTCAAGAATAGGAGGAACACACATTGTGAGAATCTCTAAGGCATCTGCCAATGGTATCTCATATTCAAATTCGTTTCTGACAATACCGATGTTTTTCCCTTTTATTGTCAGGAATCCTTTGTCATCAATTGTCCTTACTCTTATTGTCCTTTCCGGGATGCGGGAGAGGTAGCCCTGTCGGATGCTTATTGATTTGTATGCAATCTGCCGAAATGAGTCGTCATTAACGATAAATTTCCGTTCTATTTCAAGTGCCATATTTATAATATTTCTAAAACTTTTCTTTTAAATAACATTTTTGCTATATAAAAACGTTATGATATAGTGTCTATCCGTAAATATCAGTCAGAGATTGAAAATCGTGTGATTTAACAATCCTGCTGTAAGCCTTGGTAAGGTCTTCATAAGATAGACACAAAAGATGTCGTTAATATTGACACCTGGTTATGACAAAGGTATATAAATTAAGGAAATTTTCCAAATATATTGAAAAAATACTGACAATCGGTCTTGTGCGGGCAAATATGCCCAAGGTGTTGACTGTGGTATCGATATTCTCAGCTAACGTTCTTGCCATTCCGGCAGGAGCCAGAGGAGTGATATTTGGTCATGTCAAAGATTCAATCACAGGGGAATCACTCCCGTTTGCCAATATTAATTCTAAACAGAATCCCCGTCATAATTTCGTGGCGGATGAGAATGGTTCATTCCGGTTAGATTTGCCGTTGGGGGGAAGATGGGAGGTGTCGTATGCGGGTTATGATACAAAGATAATCCCTGACATATTGAAGGATACGGTTATAGAGATTAGGCTTTCACCAATGTCAGTGGAACTTGCAGAGGTTGTGATTCGTCCGCGTAAGGAGAAATATTCGAAGAAGAATAATCCTGCAGTTGATTTTGTCAATAGTATACGCCGTCAGTACGGATTGCATAATCCACTGAATGCACCGTATTACAGTTATGATAAGTATGAGAAGACTGTATTGGGACTCAATGATTTCCGTAGTGACTTTTCAAAGGGATTCTTGTCTAAGAAAGGAAAGGTGTTTGAGAATTATGTAGACACATCTTCCTGGACCGGTAAGAGAATCTTGGATCTGATGCTAAAGGAGAAGACTTCCACAAGAATAGCAAGCCGGGATGAGGGAGCTGATAAGGAGATTGTGCGAGGATATAGGAGTGCCGGTCTTGATGAGGTGCTTAATCAAGAGAACATGCAGATAATCTTGGAGGATGCAATAAGGGAGATTGATATATTTTCCAATAATGTGGTGATTCTTCAGAATCGTTTTGTAAGTCCTCTCTCAGCTATCGGTCCGGATTTTTATAAGTATTATCTCACGGATACGGTGTATGTGGAAGATGAGAAGTGTGTGGAGTTATCCTTTGCCCCACATAATCCACAGTCGATGGGTTTTAATGGAAAGATTTACGTGCCTGTCGACGACACGACGATGTTTGTAAAGAAAATCACGATGCGAACTCCGCAAGATATAAATCTTAATTATGTGGAAAATCTGTATATCAATCAGTCTTTTGAGAAAGATTCCATCGGGAATAGACATAAGACGTATGATGATATCTGTCTGGAGATGCAGATAGTGTCAGGCACACCCAAGATGTATGGACGAAAAACCACCGCCTACGATAATTTCAGCTATGCAAAGCGAGATGATCTGAAGGATTTTTATAAGAAACTTGGCAGGAATTTAGAGTTGGAGGAAGCAAGGACGCGTCCGGATGATTTTTGGCAGAGAGAGAGGATGGTGTCACTCTCGGCAGCGGAATCAAGAATGGGGGGTATGATGAAGGAGATGAGGAAGGTGCCGATATTGTATTGGGGGGAGAAGGTGCTGTCGCTGATGGAGAGCGGATACGTCAGAACGGGTAGACCAAGTAAATTTGACTTCGGACCACTTAACACTCTTGTCAGTTCAAATACGGTTGAAGGTGCGCGTTTTCGAGTAGGCGGCATGACAATGTCGCCGTTGAATCCGCATTTGTTTGCCAAGGGATATGTGGCGTATGGCACTAAAGACCGGAAATGGAAATATAAGGCAGATGTCGAATATTCTTTTGTGCCTAAAAAGAATCATTCGTATGAATGGCCACGACATGGTATTTATGGTTCGTATTCATACGATCTTGATATGCTCGGACAGCATTACCTCTTCACCAACTCTGACAATATGTTTCTTTCCTTAAAAAGGAAAAAGAGTATTCTTGTCACATACCGTCGTCTTGCGGAGTTGGGATATGTGCTTGAACTGCCGAATAATTTCTCTGTAGAGGCAGGTTTCAGATATGAGACACAGGAGTCAACCCGATGGGTGCCGTTTGATTTTGCAGATGGCAGACATGACAAGAGTTATAATCAGTCGGCATTCAGGCTTTCATTGAGATGGGCACCGGGTGAGAAATTCATTCAGGGAAGATCTCTACGACTCCCGGTAAACATGGATGCATGGGTTTTTCAATTGACGCATGAGTTTGGACCCAAAGGCATGTTTGGGTCAGCGTTTACGGTCAACAAGACAGAGCTATCGATACAAAAACGTCTTTGGCTTTCAGCATTTGGTTATACTGACTTGATTCTTAAAGCCGGCAAGATATGGAGTCAGGTGTATTATCCAGCTCTGATGTGGCCAAATGCTAATTTGTCGTATACTATCCAGCCTGAGAGTTATTCTCTTATGAATGCGATGGAATTTGCGAATGATCAGTATGCCTCAATAGATTTCACTTATTTTGGTAATGGCATATTATTTAATCATATCCCGTTGCTGAATAAGTTGAAGTTGCGCGAAGCGGTTACGTTCAAGGGTCTTGTCGGTGGATTAAATCGTAAGAATAATCCGGAGGATAATCCATCAATCTACAGATTTCCTGAATATGCGGATGCAAGAAAGATGTCATCCACACCCTATATGGAGATCGGGGTTGGTCTGGACAATATATTGACATTCCTGCGAGTGGATTATGTGTGGCGTCTTACTTACCGCGACACTCCGGATTGTGATAAAAGCGGAGTACGGGTATCGTTGCATTTCTCGTTCTGAGATTATCGGATGGTTTAATCGTGTCAAGTGGAAAATAGGGGATTGTGTCAATCCCCTATAATTGTAGCCACGATTTTTCTTGGTCCACCATAATCCCTAAATTCACAAAGATAAATTCCTTGCCAGGTTCCGAGGTTTAACCTTCCGTTAGAGATGGGGATTGTAAGTGATACCCCGATAATTGAGGATTTTGCATGAGCAGGCATATCGTCGTCACCCTCCATGGTGTGGAGGTAATAAGGTTCTCGCTCCTTGACTAATCGGTTGAAAATACTTTTCATATCAATCCTGACATCGGGATCGGCATTTTCATTTATAGAGAGGGCTGCAGACGTATGTTTTATGAATAGGTTAATAATGCCTGTCGTCGGTAGGTGAGGAATATGAGACAGAATCTCATTTGTGACGATATGGAATCCGGCATTCCGTTCTTTTAGAGAAAATTCAAATTGACTTACCATGATGATAAATTAAATATGAAGTTTTGTCAGGCATCTTATGCCGACGTATAGTTTATGTTAAAACGCAGTTATGATGAGGTGTATTATAAAATTGTCAATACATATTCCAAATAGAAAAGACCGATCCGAGCATCGGACCGGTCTTTGAAATCAAATAATTAGACCGAACGTTATTCAGTTAAGCATAAGTCCTTAATAAATAAGTTTTGCTTAGATCCTGATTTAAATTCATTACGTCAACTGTCAAAATGTTATAATACGTAATTGAAATGAATATAATTGTCGGATAAATATAAATCTTGTTGGGGTCGGTAATTATCTGAAGTCTTTCAATTGCTCACGCAGTCTTTTACGTGCGAAAAAGATACGACTTTTGATAGTGCCGAGCGGAAGATTCATTTTCTCGGCGATTTCGTTGTATTTGTATCCGGCGACATACATATTGAAGGGGATACGATAATCATCGGTAAATTCGTCAAGGGCAGCAGAGATTTCCTTTACAGCAAAGGAGCCTTCCGGAGTGTCAAGACCGGAGTCTTGGGAAATGTTGAGGTGATATAGATCTTCGGTCTGATCAATAACTGTAGCCTTTCTTACGGTCTGACGATAGTTATTGATGAAGATATTTCTCATTATAGTGAAAATCCACCCTTTGAAGTTGACATTATCAACGTATTTCTCTTCGTTGTCGAGAGCCTTCAGAGTGGTGTCCTGAAGAAGATCTCGAGCCTCTTCTTTGTCAGTGGTGAGTTGGTATGCAAAACTTAGGAGGTTGCCCTGTAGTCCCAGAAGTCTTTGTTTGAATGAGTCGTTTTTTTTCATTTTGACGGTTGTTTTAATTGATTTAACATTCATATAACATTCGTGAATGAGAAATTGTTTCAGAACTTTATAATAATTTTTGAAAAGATAAATATATTTTGTTGATTTATGACTATAAGTGATGGACAGTCTATAAAATATGAGTTGAGGCAGTTTAAAATGGAATGAGCAGGAAAATGATACTGGACTATTTATTTTGAAGATGGCATCGGAAACAAATGTTTGTTTATTCTGATAAAAAGATATAAATTTGCAGCCGAATTAGGAGTAATTCATAGAGATAATTTACATAATTGGGGTGTTCATTCCTTGTATGGTTATTGAATCCGGATAGACTTCATTCTACGAGATTCAGCTTGGATGATCTGAGATTATACCCTTGAACCTGATCCGGATAATACCGGCGTAGTGAAATTTTTATGAAAATTTACATTTTATCGGCGATGGCTATCTTGCCCATCAGCTTTGTTGCCAACGGACAAAATGTGTCGGTTGAACAGAATGATTCCTTGACATCAATGCTTGAGGAAGTGGAGATTGTGGCAAACCGGGCAAACTCAAAGACTCCGGTTGCGTATACCAACGTATCAAAGCGGGAATTGCTGAAGACGAATGATGGGAGGGATATGACCTATCTCTTGAAAATGACACCGTCTGTGACCACTACTTCTGATGCCGGTGCCGGAATGGGGTATACCTCCATGCGGATACGTGGTACGGATGGTTCGCGTATAAACGTCACAGCCAATGGTATTCCAATAAATAATCCTGAAAGTCATAATGTGTATTGGGTTAATATGCCGGATTTGGCATCGTCATTGCGGGATGTACAGATTCAGAGGGGAGCCGGCACGTCTACGAATGGCGCGGGCGCATTTGGCGCAAGCGTCAATATGGTTACAGATGCTCCTTCAGAGAATGCGTATGCGGAGGTGTCGGGTGCGTATGGTTCTTATAATACGAATAGGGAGACCATAAGGGTAGGTTCCGGACTTTTGGGCAATCATTGGAGTTTTGATGCGCGTATCAGCCATCTGGGTTCGGATGGATATATCGACAGGGCGTCAAGTGAGCTTTGGAGTTATTTCACGCAGGCTGCATATCGAGATGTTGACACGCAGTTGCGTTTCCTTGTATTCGGTGGTAAGGAGAAGACTTATATGGCATGGGATTATGCTTCTCTTGAAGAAATGGTAAAATATGGGCGCAGATATAATCCATGCGGTAAGTATACAGATAAGGATGGCAATACGGCATATTATGCCGATCAGAACGATAATTATATCCAGCATCATTTCCAGGCGTTGCTATCCAGACACCTCGGCGACTATTTCAGTCTGAATGCTGCTCTTCATTATACTAAGGATAATGGATATTATGACCAGTATAAGACAAACAGAACGCTTGTGGAGTATGGTCTGACTCCTTTCATTGATGCTTCGGGGACTGAGATTAAGAAGTCGGATCTCATACGTCTTAAATATAACGTGAATGATTTCTATGGAGCTCAGGTGTCGTTGAACTACAGACGGTCACGGTGGAATGCCGTGGCGGGAGTGGCTGTCACAAATTTCAAAGGACATCATTATGGCGAGATAAAGTGGGTGAGGAATTATATAGGGGAGATCGACCCACTCCAGAGATATTATGATAATATCGGAAGGAAAAGCGATATAAATACTTATGTCCGTACAAATTTTGATATAAATTCAGATTTGTCGGCTTTCGTGGATTTACAATATCGCCATATCCATTATACTATAAAGGGAGAATCAGATAATTATGATTGGAATATTGGAGCTCCGGCGGTGCTTGACGTGCATAGGATATGGAATTTCTTTAATCCTAAATTAGGATTGAACTATAGCAGTGGAAATCATCGTGCGTTTGCATCTTGGTCGGTGGTCCAGAAAGAACCTACCCGTGATAACTTTACGGATGGTGATCCCAATCATAGACCGGAATCGGAACGTCTGAATGATTTTGAGTTAGGCTATTCTTATAGCACTCCCGTATTTTCTGCCGGAGTGAATCTCTATTATATGCACTACACTGACCAATTGGTTGCTACTGGCGAATTATCTGATACGGGCAATCCGTTAAGTGTCAATGTGCCTGATTCATACAGAATGGGTGTGGAGTTTCAGACGGAGTATAAACCGTGTCATTGGTTTGACTGGCAGTTTAATCTCACGTTGTCGCGCAACCGTATAAAGAATTTTGTGGAGTATATATATGAGGATGAGTGGACCAATCCCATATCGTTTGATCGAGGCGACACACCGATATCATTCTCTCCGGATTTGTTGTTTAACAATTCATTCAATTTCACATACGGAAATGCAGAGGCTTCAATCAACAGCAGTTATGTAAGCAAACAGTATATGACAAATGCGCATAGCGAGGAAGCAAAACTTGATCCATATTTTTTGACGGATCTGCATCTCGGATATAGTTTCAAGAGGGTGTGGGGTATAAAGGAATTGAAAGTGGGCTTCTCTATCTACAATATATTCAATAAGAAATATTTCAATAATGGTTATGCCGGAGCAGGCTATTATATGGATGGTGGAGAGAAGGTGATTTACCGGTATGCAGGCTATGCCGCACAGGCACCCACTCACGTGATGGCAAATTTGGTTTTTAAGTTCTGATTATATGGATTTCGGAAGTATAAGAGAAATATTAGGCTTTGCAGTAGGCATACTTTATCTTTGGTGGGAATATCAGGCAGACGCAAAAGTGTGGCTTGCGTCAGTTGTCATGCCAATGATTTCAATGTGGATATATTATTCCAAAGGATTGTATGCGGATTTTGCCATAAATATCTACTATCTTATAATTGCGGTGTATGGCTTTATTTCCTGGACAAGGGGGGCGAAGAAAAAAAAGTCGGGGGAGGCGTTGGATGAGAGTCAGGATAATAAGCAGACAGGACGTGAGATTACGCATACACCGGTAAGAGTGTGGTGTGGTGTAGCAATTGTCGCCATTATTTTATGGTATGCTATATGGTGGATGCTTGTGAGTCTGACCGATTCAACGGTGCCTGTGGCAGATTCGTTCACGACGGCTTTGTCGATTGTCGGGCTATGGATGATGGCGCGTAAATATGCGGAGCAGTGGCTGATATGGTTTGTCGTAGACATAGTGTGCAGTGGATTGTATTATTATAAGGGACTTCCGTTCTATTGCTTGTTGTATGCCATTTACACGGTGATAGCTATTCTTGGCTATCGGAAATGGCTTCGTATGATGAGATAATAATATCTGTCTCTTTCATTATTGGAAACAACTTCATTGGATAAAGAATCAGTTGGCACATCATCATTTGTGTCAACTGATTTTTTTCGTTAATTTTGCAGTGAGTAATTGAAGTTTTGTCTGAACTTCATCTCCCTAAAAAATAACTTGTGACGTCAGCCTACGCACAAATAACATCGACAGAAATGAAATTTGAAGATATATTGACTAATGATGATTTGCTTGATGCACTATATGATATGCATTTTGATGAATGTACTCCTATTCAGGAATTATCAATTCCCCCCGTGCTTGCCGGTCATGACCTTCTTGCAGTGGCACAGACAGGCACAGGTAAGACCGCAGCATATCTTCTCCCGGTGATAGAGCGACTTGTGAATGATAATTATTCTCAGGATAATGTGAATTGTGTGGTCATGGCACCGACGCGGGAACTTGCCCAGCAAATTGACCGTCAGATGCAAGGATTCTCATATTTCATGCCTGTCAGCAGCATGGCTATTTATGGAGGTACGGACGGACGCACGTATGAGCAACAGAGAAAAGGACTGAAAATGGGTGCCGATGTTGTGATTGCGACTCCGGGTCGTCTTCTCGCGCATCTCAGCATGGGGTATGTAGATTTGTCGAAAGTGTCATTTTTCATCCTGGATGAGGCCGACCGTATGCTTGATATGGGATTTCTGGATGATATAATGCAAATTATAGGACATCTTCCTAAAGATAGACAGACATTGCTGTTTTCGGCAACTATGCCTCCTAAGATCCAGCAATTGGCAGCCCAGATACTTAATAATCCGGTAGAGGTGAAGATTGCCGTGTCTAAACCTGCGGAGAAGATATGTCAACGGGCGGTGGTGTGCTATGAGACACAGAAACTGCCGATTCTTGAGAAATTCTTTAAGGAGACACCACCACGTAGGGTCATTGTCTTTTCATCGTCAAAACATAAGGTGAAAGATCTTGCGAAATCCCTGCGTAAGCTGCATTTGAAAGTGGGAGAGATGCATTCTGATCTTGACCAGCAAGTAAGAGAGGATGTTATGCTTGATTTCAAGGCGGGTAAGATTAATGTGGTGGTTGCCACGGATATCATTTCCCGTGGTATAGATATAGATAATATAGAGACAGTCATCAATTATGATGTGCCGAATGAAGCGGAGGATTACGTGCATCGTATCGGACGCACGGCGCGGGCTGACCGAGAAGGGAGTGCATATACGTTTATAAGCGAGAAGGAGAGAGGTAAATTTAGAAATATTGAACGCCTTCTGGAGCGAGAGGTTGAGAAATTGCCGGTGCCTGAGGAGTTGGGCGCTGCACCTTCCTATGATAAACGTGATGAGGATAAAGGTAGTAGAAAAAGAAAGGGGAATTGGCACGGGACAAAGGGACGTGGCAGGAATGGTAATAAAAAAGGGACAATAAAAAAGGACGGGAAGTCCCGTCCTTCAAAATCATCGGATAATACATCTACTACTGCCCAATAGAGTTGTCCATTCTCCTTGCATTTATTCTTGACTGGTGTCTCATAAGTTGCCAAGAGTTGATGATATTTTGCCAAGCTACGTAGGCTGCCGGGGCAAGCGATGCCAATGGATTCAGGTATGCGAGAGCTAACCAGACGGCGAGAACCGTGTTTTTTTGTCCGAGGCCTTGTCCTCCTGCCACCTTGTCGCCGAATTTTCCGCCGATGACTCTTCCCAACTTGAATTGTAGCAGGCATGCGACAAGCGCACCAAATGCCAGCAGGCATATTGTGCCGGTAGAGTCAGGAGTCCAATTCTTTATCGCGAAGCTTACGCAGCTGCCCACGACGATGAATATGGCAATCGCCCATAGATAGAATGACAATTGTTGCATTCTAACGATTTTTGAATGGATATCAGGCGCGGAATATCGCAGAATCAACGCAATGGCAAGGGGCATCAGTATAAGAGGGAACACTTGAGATAGGATTAGCTTGAACGAATCAAAGAATGATATCTCTGAGTGTTCGCCTATTGCCGCAAATATAATCGGACCGGTCACAGCTACCAGAGCATTACACATCAGACTGTATGTGGCAACTTTTGAGATGCTTCCGCCCAACATTGAGGTGATGACCGGAGCCGCGGTGGCTGTCGGGATAAAGAAGCAGATGAACACCCCTTCAGCAAGCGTGCGATTCCAGAAAAAGGTGAGTCCGTATGCCACGGCAGCCAATATTATCTGTGCGAACAGTAGGGTGATTTCAAATCGGTTAGGTCTGAAGTCTCTTATCTCCAATTTGCAATAGGTGATGAACAGCATTGTGAAGATAAGGTAAGGAGAGAGGAAAGTGAGATATTGCATCCAAGGCGAGAAAACCGCGCCTCCCACCATTGCGATGGGAAGCATGAGGGTCTTCATGTGCGATTTTTTGATGGTGAGTTTCATCTGTCAGATATGTTGAATCAGATCTTTTAAGATGGTAAATGTCTTTTCCGGAGCCTTTACCCAGAAATCCTTATACTGGCTGATGTTCTCACCTTCTCCCGGAGTGTCGCTGACCACTCTTATTATATTGAATGGCGTTGATGTCATGTGGCATACGTGGGCGATGGCTGCTGATTCCATATCGACAGCCTTTACGTCGGGGAAGTGGGAGCGGATGAATGCAATCTCTTCAGATGAAGAGATGAATTTGTCGCCACTACAGATAAGTCCGAATACCACATGTCTATCCAATCCGGAGTCGCGGATTAAATTTATTGTTTCTGTGTAAGGTGTGAAAAACAGAGGGTTGTTGTCTGCCTGTCCGTAGGTGGTACCGGGACCACACCATACATCGTCGTATGCCACATTGTCAGCCACCAATACTGATCCTATCGGAAGCCCTGCTCCGCCAGCCACACCACTGTTGAGAATCAAGTCGGGGTGTAAAGTGTTAATAAGCAATAATGTATTGACGGCGGCGTTGACCTTCCCTATCCCACATTTCCCGACATATATGGTGTGTCCATTTATTGATCCCCGGATAATAGGTAAGTTGCCGTTTACATTTTCGCATTTAGCATTCTCAAGGATGTTTTTGATAAGCTGCACTTCCTTGTCCATTGCAGCTAAGATAAGAATACGCATATAGTGTTTTTATGAACAATGTTGTTAGATTAAAGCCACAGCAGAATTGTATTTTGCCATATTAGAGGCTTTCTTTATTGCCTTCCAGGCTTTTCTTCCGATTTCCTCTTCAGCATATTCCCAGAAAGGTTTTATTTTTGAGATAATTTGGCTATCGCCGCATAGAGTGTCGGAATAATAGTCGAGCAATAGACGATGGAATTTCAGCATCTCTTCCACTCTGTCGGCTTTATCCCATTCCTTACCGGATAGATATTCCTTAATAAGAGAGGGACGGGCAAGCAGACCTCTACCAATCATTATTCCGTTAATTCCATTGAAATCATTTAAGACTTTATCAATATCCTGAGGGGTATGTATCTCTCCATTGAATACAACCGGATTCTTGCTTTGGTCAAGAATTTCCTTGAAGCTGTCGAGAATGAGCTGTCCTCCATATTGCTGTTTGGCTACTCTCGGATGAACTGCAATGTGGGATACCTCCACTTTATTTAATTCAGGAATCAGATTCTTCCATTCATCGGCATCTGAAAAGCCAAGACGTATTTTTACTGAGAATGTTATCCCTGGATTATTCGCAATAATTTCGGCAACGTCATGAGCCAGATCCTTATTGGCGACAGTGGCGGCTCCTCTGCCATGTCCTGTCTGTAGAGGGAACGGACATCCCATGTTCAGGTCAATTTCAGAAGCACCGTTCTCAATCATTAATCTGACAAGAGCGGAAAGCTCATCCTTATCGCGGAAAATGATTTGAGGAATCAGTTTTTGATTATCATTCAGACCGCTTGTGAAATCTTTCAGGTCGCGAGGGCGCAATGCGCCATGTTCCAACCGGATGAAAGGGGTATAGTATATAGACTCAGAGCCGTATGTAAAGGCATGGAAATGTCGGTAGGGTGCATCGGTATGACCTTGTACCGGAGCGAAATGATAGAACATAATAGATTATTTGTTGGGAAGAAAAACGAAGCATACCGCACCAATCAGGCAGAAGAAGGCAGCAATGTGGTTCCATTGCAATTTTTCTCCGGAAAAGAAGAACATGGCTACCACTGTAAAAACAGTGAGAGTGATTACTTCCTGCATTACCTTAAGTTGGAAGAGAGAGAAGGGTCCACCGTTTCCGTTATAACCCATGCGGTTTGCAGGAACCATGAAACAATATTCAGCAAGGGCTATAGCCCATGAGAAGAGTATTACCACGAAAAGCGGCCAATTTTTAGAAATGCCTGAAGATTGTAGCTTCAGATGTCCATACCAGGCGAATGTCATAAATATATTAGATATGACAAGCAGAAGGATGGTGATTAAGGATGTTTTCATTATTGTTAAAATCATTGATTCAAAACGATGCAAAATTACAAAAATTTCTTGGTTGGATATTGAAAAAAGTGAGTATAGGTGCATTTCAATTGTCAGATAAAGTCATTCAATCTTGGTTGTGAATTGTTTTTTAAGTAATTTTGCAAAGAAATAATAGGTGAGGCGTAATGCTTCGCAAATATATGATACAATCATAACGGAATAAAATTCCGAGCGTAAAACAAAAAGATAATGAATATCCGCGAAATTACAGAAGATGTTTTTTATGTTGGAGTCAACGACCGAACAACCGACAGATTTGAAAACTTGTGGCCATTGCCTTACGGCGTCAGCTATAATTCATATATCGTTAAGGGGAGCGAAAAGATTGCTCTTATTGATACGGTTGAGATAGGCACAATACGCGATTACATAAGAGCAATAGAATCGCAGATCGGAGATGCGCAGATTGATTATCTGGTGATCAATCACATGGAGCCTGATCATTCCGGAGGCATACCGTCGATACTTGAACATTATCCCATGGCAAAACTTGTGGGCAACCGTCAGACAATATCTATGGTCAAGGGATATTATCATATTGAGGATGACCGTTTCATAGAGGTGGGAGATGGCGCAGAACTGAATCTCGGCAATAAGAATCTGAAATTCTATTTGACTCCGATGGTGCATTGGCCTGAAACCATGATGACCTATGTAGAGGAGGATTGCATATTGTTTACCGGAGATGCTCTCGGCACCTTCGGAGCATTGAATGGAGGCGTCATCGATACAGAGATGAATACGGATTGGTATTGGGATGAGATGTATCGCTATTATTCCAATATCGTAGGTAAATACGGACGTTTTGTGCAGAAGGCTTTGGCAAAGGTGTCAGGTCTTGATATAAAGTATGTGTGCTCCACGCATGGACCTATATGGCATGAAAACATCGGGAAGGCTCTTGATATCTATAATCGCCTGAGCCAATATGAAAGTGAGCCGGGTGTCACAATCATATATGGGTCGATGTATGGAAATACAGCAGAGGTGGCAGAGGAAATCGGCAGACAGCTTGCAGCGAGAGGCGTCAAGAATATAAAGATACATAATGCGTCGAAATCAAATATGAGCTATATGATTTCAGATGCATTCCGTTATGAGGGTCTGATTGTAGGTTCTCCTACATATTCCATGCAGATTTTCCCACCGGTGGAGCAATTTCTGATAGCAATGTCTACAAGGGAGATTAAGAATAAAGTGTTTGCTACATTCAGTTCCTTCACTTGGGCATCGGCGGCTTCAGGCAAGATGAAGGAATATGCGGAAAAGATGAAATTGGATATTGTTGACAGTCTGGATATGAAGCAGTCGGCTACTCAGTCTACATTTGAAGATGCAGCACGGTTGGCAGAGAATGTTGTTGCAGTATTAACGAAGAGATGAAGGATGAGATTTTGACAGAGGCACATCCTCTTGAGCCGTTTTTTCCGGAAAACAGCAAACTGCTTATGTGTGGGACATTTCCACCGAAACAGAATAGATGGTCAATGCATTTTTATTATCCGAATTATATCAACGACATGTGGCGAATATTCGGGTTGATATATTTTGGAAGTAAGGATGCATTAGTGGATGATGCCCACAAGACATTTCATCTTGATAAAATCAAAAGCCTGCTTCGAGAAAAAGGGATAGCATTGAGCGATACCGGCAAGGAAGTGGTCAGGATAAAGGATAATGCGTCCGACAAATGGCTTCAGATCAATAAGCCGATAGATCTGTCGTCAACACTTGTCTCATTGCCGGAATGTGTCGCTATTGCCACTACGGGTGAGAAGGCCGCTGGTGTTGTGGCTGGTCTTACCGGGACAACAGTGCCCAAGGTCGGAGAATGGGTTGAATGTAGAATTGAAGTTGAAGGCAAAGAACGAGTCTTTCGTCATTGGCGTATGCCCTCGTCATCCCGTGCTTATCCAATGAAACTTGAGATAAAGGCCCGGTATTACAGGCGTATGCTGGAATCTACGGGACTTATTTGAATAACCTATTTAAATTGAACATGATGCTTGATTTAATACCTCTGGCAATATTTGATGCCAGCCAGTTTTTTCAATGGTTTGTAGAGAACGCAAATTATCTTTTTGTGTTTCTCTTCATGGTAGTGGAGAGTTCATTCATCCCTTTCCCATCGGAAGTTGTTGTGCCACCGGCAGCTTATCTTGCCTGCACTAATACGGGGGCCGGGTCGGATATGAATATCTTTATGGTGGTATGTTTTGCTACTTTGGGAGCTCTTGTTGGCGCATTCATAAATTACTACATCGCATTATGGATAGGGCGTCCTGTGGTGTATGCATTTGCAGACAGTCGCTTCGGCCACATGCTGATGATTAATCGTCAGAAAGTGGATAAGGCAGAGGCATATTTTGATAAACATGGGGCAATATCCACATTTATCGGACGTCTTATTCCTGCAATCCGTCAGTTGATCTCAATTCCTGCCGGTCTTTCCCGAATGAATATAGGGCAGTTTGCCATATTTACAGGTCTTGGTGCATTGGTATGGAATGGAATATTGGCAGCTCTCGGCTATTGGTTGTCGACGACAGTATCACCTGATCAGCTTTTCGAAAAGGTGGAGGAGTATAACAAATATCTGACATGGTTTGGGTATGGTATAGCATTGGTATGTCTGATATTCATACTTTGGAATGCATTCAAACCCAAACATAAGGAAAGTCTTTAAGCAATCAACACATACTTATAATCTAACATGGAAGTATCCCCTTCGTTATTAGCTGCGGATTTCTTGAATCTGCGGAAAGAGGTAGAGATGATAAATGATTCTCATGCCGATTATTTACACCTTGACGTGATGGACGGAGTTTTCGTTCCAAACATATCATTCGGTTTTTCAGTGCTTGACGCTGTAGGAAAGATATGCAGCAAGCCCATGGACGTACATTTGATGATTGTTGAGCCGGATAAATGGGTGGCGCAAGTAAGGGATTGTGGTGCGTATCTGATGAACGTGCATGTCGAGAGTTGCAAGCATCTTCATAGTACGATTCAGCATATCCATCAAGCCGGGATGAAAGCAGGCGTCACATTGAATCCATCGACACCGGTGGTTATGTTGAACGATATAATCCAAGATTTGGATCTGGTATTATTGATGTCGGTTAATCCCGGATTTGGCGGACAACCATTTATCCGTCATACGCTGGAAAAGACACGCAGATTACGTAGGCTAATAGAGGAAAGCGGAAGCCATGCCAAGATTCAGATAGATGGAGGAGTGAATGATCGGACAGGAGCTGAGCTTGCCGAGGCAGGTGCCGACATATTGGTTGCCGGCAGTTACGTGTTTGGATCATCCAATCCTCATGAACGGATAGACATTCTGAAAAATTTGTGAGGAAACAGATATTTAGGATAAAAAAATCACACATCTCCAGATTTATTCTTATGGAGATGTGTGATTTTTTTATCTGTGATTCTTAGATGATTATGATATGGTATAAAAATTTTTTCAAAATATTTCTTGAAATATTTTGAAAAGTAGATAGAATATTATAAATTTGCAAAAGAAAAGAGGGGCATTAGCTCATCTGGCTAGAGCGTTTGACTGGCAGTCAAGAGGTGGTCGGTTCGAGTCCGATATGCTCCACTAAATTTTAACTGATTGGGAATCAATATTTAGTTGGTTCCCAATTTTATTATGTAAGAGTTCATAATTGGTGGGAATGGTATTATTTACTTACTACCTTTATTGAAAAGAAAAGCGCAGATGAAAGATATTCCACATACCATAGATCTGGATAACGAGGAATTTCAGCAGATGTATAAATTGCTGACCACCACGAATGCCAATGTATTCCTTACGGGTAAAGCCGGTTCCGGGAAATCTACCTTTCTTCGGTATATCTGTAATAATATTAAGAAGAAATATGTGGTATTGGCTCCTACCGGAGTAGCGGCAGTGAATGTAGGTGGAGTTACGATCCATTCATTCTTTCAGATGCCATTGCGACCGGTTCCTCCGGATGATGATGATTATTCAATCATGGCTCTTAAGAAAAGCAGAAGATATTCTAAAAATAAGATAAAGCTTATCAAAGAGTTGGAACTGATTATAATTGACGAGGTATCGATGGTGCGTCCGGATATGATTGATTTCATAGATCGTGTGTTGCGTGCAATTACAGGACGTAGAGGTAAACCATTTGGAGGTATTCAGCTTCTTCTCGTCGGTGATATTTTCCAACTTGAGCCGGTTGTCACGAATGAATCAAGGCAGATATTGTCAAAATATTATCAAGATTATTTCTTTTTTAATGCGCGGGCGTATGATTCTGCTAATCTGGTATCGGTGGAATTGAAGAAAATATATCGTCAGACTGACCGTAAATTCATAAGTATGCTTGATCGTCTTCGTCTAAGTCAAACCACAAAGGAAGATCTTGCGATACTTAATTCAAGGATTATGTCCACTGCTTCTGATGATGGTGGGGATTTTGGTATAACGCTGACTACACGACGGGATGTGGCTTCTTCCATAAATTATGATAAGATGGCTGCTCTCAGTGGGGAGGAGTATATCTTTAAGGGGGAAATAAAGGATGAGTTTCCTGAAAAGATACTCCCCACGGATCTTGAACTGGTATTGAAAAAAGGTGCACAAGTGATGCTTATCCGAAATGATCGCGATCATAGATGGGTGAACGGTACTATAGCAATGGTCAAAGATATATCTGAGGATAAGATTCAGGTAGAGCTTGAAAATCATAGAGTGGAGACTGTGGAAAAAGAGGAATGGCAGAATATTAATTATATTTATGACGAGAAGGAGAGAAAAGTAAAAGAGGAGGTTATTGGCACCTTTTCTCAATATCCCTTACGTGCGGCATGGGCACTTACGATACATAAAAGCCAGGGTCTAACATTCGGAAATGTCACTATTGATATGACGGGGGGAGCATTTACGGCAGGTCAGACCTACGTGGCTTTGAGTCGTTGCAGGAGTTTGGAAGGCGTGCGTTTTATCAATCCGTTGCAACGTAGTGATATAATAGTAAGTAGAGGTGCTTCTGAATTCAGCTATAACTATAATGATCACCGTGTCATAGAGCGCGTATTGAGGGAAGCAGAGTCCGCCAGATTATCAAAATCGGCAGCTGATGCCTTTTCACGAGGAGATTTCTATGATGTAGTTGAGATGTTGTGGGAGGCTGATACCCTGACGCATATTTTTGAAAAAAGAAGCGTGAGAAGAATGATTGCCGGTTTTCTTTCAGTAATAACTAAATTACGGAAAGAATTGCAGTCGAAGAATAGGCTTCTGAAGGAGATTTCAAAGGAGTTTACAGAGCTTGGTGAAGAATGTATGCGAGAAAAGAATGATTATGAAATGGCATTGCAACATTTCAGCAAGGCATATAAGTTGGATAACGATAATAGACAATCTCATTTCGGGATGGCATTGTGTATGCTGAAGATAGGGAAAAGGAAGAACGGGTTGAAAATTTTGGAAGAATTTATCAAGACTCCATGTAAATATACCTATAATGTGCGGATATTAAGAGGGGATATGTGTGTGGAAGAGGAGGATTATGCAAATGCTGTCATACATTATAATGCAGCTATGAAGCTTAATAAGAATAGTGACGAACCGATATTTAAGCTAATAGATGTATATGAAAAATGTGGCATGGATGATATGGCAGAGAATTATAGAAAATGTATTGAAAACTAATTTGTTTAACCAATTGGATAATAATGAGGTTGTCTAAACTTCATTATTGTAATAAAAATAAGAAAGTAATATTTATGTTAGAAATGTTAGCAGAATACAGGCTTGAAGGTCTTGTGATTGGGTTATGCACGTTCCTTATAATAGGATTGTATCATCCATTAGTTATAAAAGGAGAGTATTATTTTGGAGAGAAAGTGAAATGGTGGTTTCTTGTTGCCGGAATAATATTCCTGATAGGCTCCATCGCGGTTGAGAATACTTTTACGTCGGCTTTATTGGGAGTGGCATCCTTCAGTTCTTTTTGGAGTATAAAGGAGGTGTCGGAACAGGTTGAGCGCGTGCGAAAGGGTTGGTTTCCTTCAAATCCTGCCCGTCAGAGTAAATCGGGAAATAAAGAATAGAATCTGTCAGGATTTAAACAGGACCGTAAGGTAGGTAGAGACAGTATATTGCATTCTTTATTTTGAGGATTCTGAAGAATACAATATACTGTCTACTATTTATTTGCTTAGTCTATGAAACGGGATTTTAGACCATCGTAGAAATCAATACGTCGGTCACGAAGGAATGGCCACCAGTGCCGGACGTTTTCAGTTCTTAATTTGTCAATTCCTAAAATGAACTCCTCGGGAGTGTTTTCAGATGCCATTGCTAAAATCTCCCCCTGTGGTCCGGCAATGAAACTTGAGCCCCAGAAATCAATGCCGGAAGTCTGACCTGAAGGATCTTCCTCAAAGCCGCATCTATTGACACTGACAACGGGAATACCGTTTGCCACAGCGTGCGATCTCTGAATAGTAATCCAGGCATCGCGTTGCCGATCCTTTTCATCTTGTGCATCATCCGGATTCCAGCCAATGGCAGTAGGGTATATCAGTAGTTCTGCTCCTTTTAATGCCATGATTCTGGCAGCTTCGGGATACCATTGGTCCCAACATACAAGCACTCCTAATTTACCTACAGACGTATCTATTGGTTCAAAACCGAGATCACCCGGAGCGAAATAAAATTTTTCATAAAATCCGGGGTCATCCGGGATATGCATCTTTCGATATTTTCCCGCTATCGAACCATCGGAGTCAAAAACAATAGCCGTGTTGTGGTAAAGTCCGGGAGCTCTTCTTTCAAAAGCACTTGTCACCAGCACCACATTGTTCTCCGCAGCAGCATCCGAATAGAAGTTGGCGAAGTCTTCAAGTCGGGATGCATATCGGAAATTGTCAACATCCTCGCATTGACAGAAATAAAGAGAGTCGTGCAGTTCGGAAAGCACGATAATTTGTGCCCCATCAGAAGCAAGACTTTCGATAGCGGCAAGATTACGCTGTCGGTTGGTGTTTACGTCAACAGAAAATGAGTGCTGAATGATCCCTACCTTAAGAGTATTATCAGAAGAGGGTATAATATCTTGGTTGTCAATATCCTCTTGTCCTGTAGGGAAGGAATAATTATTGTTTATCATAGATTGAGGGGTTAAATAGATTTTTGGGAATCTGCATGGTGGCACAATGCAATGAACCATGTTGCTTTATAAGGGTGGTGCAGTCAATACCAACGACTTTATGATCCGGGAATGCTATTTTGATTGTCTGCATTGCCAGAAAATCGTTTTGCGGTTGTTGATATGTAGGCATAAATACAACATTATTCGTGACAAGGTAGTTTGCATAAGTGGCAGGTAGACGTAATCCTGATTCATCAAAGATAGCGTCGGGCAATGGAAGTTCCACCAGGTTGAAAGGTTCGCCTGTGGCGTTGCGGAACATGGTAAGCTGAGCCCTCATCTGTAGCAATTCCTCAAATTGAGGATCGTCGATGTTTCGGCATCCGGTAAACAGAATTATATTTTCCGGAGCCAATCGGGCGAGCGTGTCGATGTGGGAGTCGGTGTCATCGCCTTCAAGAGCACCATAATCTAAGAATAAGACATGATCTACACCAAGACGCAGGCGGAGTTGTCTCTCCACCTCAGTTTTTGATAAGCCGCCGTTCCTGTTGGGGGAACACAGGCATAAGGATGTGGTCAAAAGAGAGCCTTCTCCGTCAGTTTCAATTGATCCGCCCTCAAGAATGAAATCCCTTTCATTGCGGTAGGTATTGTCGTCTATAACTGAAGTTTTGTTCAGACGGCTCACTGCAAGGTTGTCTTTATCGGATGCAAATTTCAGACCCCACCCATTAAATCCGAAATCCAACGCTCGCAGACGATCATCCTTTATTACTGATATTGGTCCGTAGTCACGTGTCCAGGTATCGTTATAATCTGTTTCAATATATCTTATGAGGTCTTGATCGCATGATTGAAGAATGTCGTGAGCTTCATTTGCATCATGACATAGCAACACCACACAGACGCCCTCATCAGTGAATGTCTTTATTATCCTTTGATATTGAGACTGAGCCTCTTCAAGGATATATTCCCAATCTGTATTTGCAGTTGGAAGAGCCATCAGCACAGATTCTTGTGGAGCCCATTCGGGAAGGAAAATTCTCATGTTGTAAATTCTTATAAAGTGAAGTAGAGGAGTACATATCGTCAGGATGCAAATTTAAATAAAAAAGTAATCACTGTCATAATATTGAGGGGAATTTTTGTTAAATTTGCATTATGAAAGATATATTCATCTGATAAGTTGCATAAAATTTTAGAATGACTTCAATAAAATGATGCAATAAAATCAGTAATTGTAGTTGTCAAAAATAAAAAAGAATAATTATGGATAATATCAAATCTAAACATGACACATCAAAAGAATTTGCTGCCATGACGGCCTTGTGTCGCGACATATTTATAAAAAAGATGTCGGATTACGGTATGTCGTGGAGAGTCATGCGCCCATCAAGTCTTACGGATCAGATCTATATCAAGGCCAGGAGGATCAGATCTATTGAGGAGAAAGGGATGGCATCCGCCAGAGTTAACGAGGGTATAGAACCGGAGTTTATAGGGATTGTAAATTATTGTGCGATTGCACTCATTCAACTCAGAATCGGTCCGGGCGATTATATCAGTCAGGAGAAGGCCACAGAGTTATATGATAAGGCAATATCGGATTCCACTTCATTGATGCTTAACAAGAATCATGACTATGACGAGGCTTGGCGTCACATGAGAGTGTCAAGTTTTACAGATATAATATTGCAGAAATTATTACGTACCCGAGAGATAGAGGATCATAATGGACAGACAATAATAAGTGAAGGTGTGGATGCAAATTATATGGATATGATTAATTATGCCATGTTTGCCCTCATAAAATTGAATTATGAAGATTGAGATGACAAAATATGTCTCGCCTCTGACATGGATTATTCGTATTGTTGTCGGAGGCGTCTTTATTTTTTCCGGGTTTGCAAAAGGGATAGATCCATACGGCACCTTATATAAGGTGGAGGATTATTTGTCGGTGTTGTCATTATCGGTATGGCCTAATTTGGTGCTTGTAGGAGTCTTCGGCTTGTGTGCATTGGAATTTCTAGCCGGAGTATTTTTGCTTACGGGATGCTTCCGTAGGTCTTCAGTGATAATTGCCGGTGGCATAATGGCATTTATGTTACCGTTGACATTATGGATAGCGGTGAGTAATCCGGTTGCGGATTGCGGATGTTTTGGAGATGCATTTCTTTTGTCAAACTGGGCGACTTTTTGGAAAAATGTAGGTCTGTCGGTAGGTCTGATATGGTTGTGGAGATATAATCGTAAGATTATCTGCTTGATTACGCCGGCTCTTCAATGGATCTGTATTGTGGGATCGTGTATCTTTATTGTTACGATAGAATTGTTTGGCTACATGGTTCAGCCGCTAATTGATTTCCGACCCTACAAGATAGGTGAGCGTATTGTTGATTCGGAAGAATCCTTTGAAGAGGGACCACAATATTTGTTTGTGTATGAAAAAGATGGTATAAGGAAGAAATTTAAGGAAACAGATTCTCTTCCCGAAGAGAATGATGGATGGATATTTGTGGATCGGGAGGAGATATTGTCCGAAGGGGGAAAGAATGATAAAGGTCAGGATGAAGGGAAATCATTCAGAGCCTGGAGTAAAAACGGAGAGGATGATGAGACAGACGAGGCTGTCGTGGCAGATGGAAATGAGCTTATCGTAATGATTCCGGAACTTGGGGCGGTTTCTCCTGCAACCACATGGAAATTGAATTCATTGTATGAATGGTCGCAACAAAATGATATAACCATGGTCGGAATAGTGTCGGGCAGCTCCTTGGAAATTTCCACATGGGAGGATCTTTCCATGGCGAGTTATCCTATTTTCACGGCTGATGATACGCATATAAAGGAGGTGGTCAGAGGTAACCCGGGAATTGTGTATTTGATAGATGGAGTCATACAATGGAAGATGACATTGAATGCCATTAACATTGATGACTTCCTTTCACCTGACACGTCGTATGAGGCTGAAAATTTTTCATTTGATAATAAAAGTATATTACGCAATTGTGTGTCAGTATATCTTATATTTATCGGATTGTTGATCACACTCTCTCTTACGCCCCAATTGCGTAATCTATATATAAACAAGGGGCGAAAGAAAAAGTGCGGATCTGAACAGGATGGAAAGGGGTTGATTAATGATTCCGGAGATTAAGAGAATCCGAATGATAAGGGGGTATGACAGTGAGTTTATTCATGATGATATGGCTCACCTCTTAGAATGGTCATTGCGCGATATACTTGTTCGGTGAAGAAGAGCCGAATCATTTCATGAGTGAATGTCATTTTTGAAAGCGATATTTTAGAATCGGCTCTTTGGTATACCATTTTTGAGAATCCATAAGGACCCCCGACGACAAATACGGCACGCTTTCTTCCTGATGCCATTAGTTTCTGAATGTGATTCGCAAATTCGGTTGAAGTAAATTCCTTACCATGCTCATCAAGGAGTATGCATATATCAGAAGGGGAGAGTGAGGCAATTATAGCTTCACCCTCCTTTTCTTTTTGCATGTCAGTAGACAACCCTTTCGTTGTCTTAATGTCGGGGATACATTCAATTTTGTATGGTATGTAACGCCGGAGTCTTTTGACAAAATCCTCAATGCCGGCAATAACATAAGATTGCGTGGTTTTACCCACTGTCAAGAGTACGATTTCCATTTTTTTTTATTAACTTAGCACAAAATTAGTAAAAACAACTATGGAAACAAAAGAAGAGTTAATCAATCAATTGCTTGAACTTGCATTTGCCGAAGATATAGGCGATGGAGATCATACAACTTTGTCAACAATACCGGCAGACGCAATGGGACGTTCGCGTCTGATTATCAAGGAATCCGGAGTCCTTGCCGGAGTGGAAGAGGCTGAGAAGGTGCTTCACAAAGTGGATCCGTCAATAAAAATGACAGTGATGATCAAGGATGGAGCACGCGTGAATCCCGGAGATATAGCTTTTACAGCTGAAGGTCCGGTAAGGTCGTTGCTTGTAGCAGAGCGAACTATGCTTAACATCATGCAGCGTATGAGTGGCGTTGCAACTATGACACGCAGGTATCAGGATGAACTTGAAGGATTGCATACAAAGGTGCTTGATACTCGAAAGACAACTCCCGGCATGCGTATCATGGAGAAGGAGGCTGTAAAGATTGGTGGTGGCACTAATCACAGAATCGGTCTGTTTGATATGATTCTCATCAAGGATAATCATATAGATTTTGCCGGAGGAATCGAAAAGGCGATAGAACGTGCGCGAGCATATTGCAAGGAAAATGGGAAGGATTTCAAGATAGAGGTAGAGGTAAGGTCGCTTGATGATATACGCCGTGTAATGGCCATTGGTGGAGTGGATCGTATCATGTTCGATAATTTTACCCCGGAATTGACCAAGGAGGCAGTTGCATTGGTGAACGGCACAATGGAGACGGAATCATCAGGAGGTATAACGCTTGATAATCTACGCAAATATGGTGAGGCTGGAGTTGATTTTATATCAGTCGGTGCACTCACGCATAGTGTGAAGGGTCTGGATATGTCGTTTAAGGCATATTGATAAAATATTTTGCGATGAGCAGGGATACTAAAGAGCGGGATCGTGCATTCGGGATATTTGCGGAAGATAAAGCCGTAGAATATTACATCTCTCAAGGATATGCGATACGTGAACGTAATTGGCGTTTTCATCATATTGAAATCGATATAATAGCCCAAACGGGTAATGTGGTGGTCTTTGTTGAAGTTAAGGGCAGAAGCGGTCGGGATATGGCGGCTGTTGATGCTGTAACAGTATCCAAGATGAAGAACATGACACGAGGTGCTGATGCTTACCTCAAAAGACTTAATGGGGATTATGAATATCGGTATGATATATTTGCACTCACCGGTGATTTTGATGATTATGAGGTGGAAGTGTTTGAAGATGCTTTTGTATCCCCGTTGCTAAGATAAATGTAATGGAGTTTAGATAGCTTCAATAAAAAATCTCGTGGATTAATCCACGAGATTTTTTATTGAAGGCTGATTGCAGGATCATATATTTTCGCTTTCGAGAGGGGTCTCTACAGGGGCAGTCTTTGCAGAATTCTTTTCTTTGATGAAGAATACGCATACAGAACCGATTATGATTGATATGCCAGCCACAACCATCATAAGGTATTCCGGAGCGATTTCACCCGGATTGCTGAGAGAACTTAGTATCCATCCGCCGGCAAGAGCTGCAATTATCTGCGGCACACAGATTGTGCAGTTGAAAAGACCAAGGTATGCACCGATATTTCCACCTGTCAGAGAATTTGTCAGTATGGTGAAAGGCCAAGCCAACATGGCAGCCCAACCACAGCCAATAAGAATAAATGCGATAAAGAGGAGGTACTGGTTGGAAATGAAAGCCAACATTATGAATCCTATGCCGGCAAGCAACAGACTCAAAGAATAAGATAACTTACGGCTTCTGAATTTGGGAAGGAGTATTGCCCATACGACGGAACCTAAAGCCTGTATCGCATATAGAAGACCAACCCAGTTGCCTGCGTCATTATATTGAGGCGTTGCCGAATTGAGCACTGTATTTGTAGCGAAGCTGCATTTTGCTGCATCCGAGATTTGATGTGTCGTGGCATCCTCTATCGAAAGTTTTCCGTCAGCACCTTGCACTACGATTGCTGCTTCAGTGAGATTAAATGGTCCCTGTATTCTTGATAGATAATCTACAACAGATACGTCGGAGCAGTTTTCAATAGCTTTACCATCAACGTTAAGAGATTTGACATTGCTGATTTGATTACCGAATTTAGCTTTTGCTATTCCTGATTCATCGTTGGTGATTTTGTGATCTTTTACGATAGTATCGTTGCCATTTATCACTACAGTAGAAGCCGGATAGAATGCACCATCTGCCTTAATACCTTCTACAAGAGCATGTCCGTGGCTTACGATTAGGACGGAGTCACCGATGAGAAGATTTTTTGAGGCGTATGTCTTGTCGCCATCCTTAATGCCGACAATATTCTCTGTAGCAGGCGTGTCGAATGCATTGAGGGCTACGGTATTTGTTGTGTATGTCCATAAGAATAGGAATGCAAACCAACAGAAGAATTGCACCAGACCGACAGACCAGAATGTGGAGGGTGCATTTTTAAGAAGGGAAATGACCCCAGGAGTCTTCTCTTTAGCTGCATTCTCACCACCATTATATTCATTGTAGACATGAGGAGGCCATTCCTTGATTTTTAACAATGAATATACGACGCATATCAATAGAATAGCTGCCCCGATATAGAAAGACCATATTACAGTGGGAGGAACGACACCGGAAGGAGCCGTGTTTTTCATTCCAATCCATCCGAGACAGATCGGGAAGATGTATCCGACTACAGAACCGGCATTGCATAAGAAACTTTGTATGGAATATGCCAGACCTTTCTGTTTCTCGTTGACCATATCGCCAACGAGCATCTTAAATGGCTGCATTGCCATGTTGATTGACGTGTCGAGGAGCATCAGGGCAATAAGACCAAAAAGGATAGCACTTGCTACAGTAAACTGGAAACTTCCGGCGTTAGGAAGAAGACACATGACAACTACGGCAATTGTGGCTCCGAAGATTAGATAGGGAAGACGTCGTCCAAACCTATTCCATGTCCTGTCGCTCATCATTCCCACTATAGGTTGCACCAATAGACCCATAAGAGGGGGAAGAATCCAGAAATAACTCAGATCGTGTGGGTCGGCACCTTTTTAAGAAGGGAAATGACCCCAGGAGTCTTCTCTTTAGCTGCATTCTCACCACCATTATATTCATTGTAGACATGAGGAGGCCATTCCTTGATTTTTAACAATGAATATACGACGCATATCAATAGAATAGCTGCCCCGATATAGAAAGACCATATTACAGTGGGAGGAACGACACCGGAAGGAGCCGTGTTTTTCATTCCAATCCATCCGAGACAGATCGGGAAGATGTATCCGACTACAGAACCGGCATTGCATAAGAAACTTTGTATGGAATATGCCAGACCTTTCTGTTTCTCGTTGACCATATCGCCAACGAGCATCTTAAATGGCTGCATTGCCATGTTGATTGACGTGTCGAGGAGCATCAGGGCAATAAGACCAAAAAGGATAGCACTTGCTACAGTAAACTGGAAACTTCCGGCGTTAGGAAGAAGACACATGACAACTACGGCAATTGTGGCTCCGAAGATTAGATAGGGAAGACGTCGTCCAAACCTATTCCATGTCCTGTCGCTCATCATTCCCACTATAGGTTGCACCAATAGACCCATAAGAGGGGGAAGAATCCAGAAATAACTCAGATCGTGTGGGTCGGCACCAATCGTTGTGAATATTCTTGAGACGTTTGCACTTTGCAGGGCGTAGGCAATCTGTACGCCAAAAAATCCGAAACTGAGATTCCACAGCTTCCAGAAACTTAAATCAGGTTTAATTTTCATTATAATAATTTTTATTTATTTTCTGATTTGGTCATAAAGCCAAGCAATCTCTTGTGCCCAGATGCTGTCGTCCGGAGTCTCAAGGATTAATGGTATTCCATCAAGGTTTGGATCATTTACGAGCCGGGAAAAGAATTCATTCCCAAGAGTGCCTTTCCCGATAGATTCGTGACGGTCGATTCTTGATCCGAGTTCTCTTTTATCATCATTGAGATGCATTCCACGCAGATATTTCATCCCAATGATGTTGTCGAATTGTTTCCAGGTATCGATATATCCAGCTTCTGTTGCGAGATCATATCCAGCGGAATATGCGTGACAGGTGTCGACACATACACCAATTCTTGATTTGTCTTCAATCTTATCGATGATGTGGGCAAGTTGCTCAAAAGAATGCCCCATATTAGATCCCTGTCCTGCCACATTTTCAAGCACGGCAGTCACACCATTCGTCTTGTCAAGTGTGATGTTTATTGATTCTGCTATCCTGTCAAGACATTTGTCATGGTCTATTTGGTTGAGATGACTTCCGGGATGGAAATTAATCATCGTCAGTCCTAACAATTGGCAACGGTTCATCTCATCAAGAAATGATTTTCTTGAAAGTTCGAGTTTTGCACTATCCGGCGAACCGAGATTAATTAGAAAATTATCATGTGGTAAGATTACGTCGGGGGAAAATCCCAACTTGTCGCAATTCTCTTTAAATTTGTCTGCCTCTTTTGGGGAAATCTCTTTCGAGACCCAACGAGAGCTACTTCCTGTGAATAGGGCGAATGCCTTTGCTCCTATTGTGTGAGCCTTTACAGGAGCATTTGACACACCTCCCGTTATACTTACGTGGGCACCTATATATTTCATGTGAAGAATTTATTTATAGTTAACGTACAAAATTAACAAAATTCTTATTTGTTTCCAAAAAATAACATTATCTTTGCCTTTAAAATAATTAAAAATAATAAAATTACGTGAGAATGGAGTTGTCTAAAACAAAAGCCGCCGTATATGCATCGTTATCGTCAAAAAAAATGAGGAGAAAGCATGGGCTTTTTTTGGCAGAAGGAGAGAAATGTGTGGTTGATACTTTAGGCGCGTTTGAACTGGAGAGCATAGTGGCTACACGTGATTGGATAGCAACGCATCTTGATCTATGTCGGGATTGGGAGAATAGGGTGCTGGAAGCATCAGATACATTATTAAAGAAGATATCAACGCTATCTAATGCTTCTGAAGTAATAGCTGTCTTTCATATTCCGGAACAGAATAAGATATTGGAGAATTTTAATGACGAATTGATATTGCTGCTGGATGGTATTCAAGATCCGGGCAATCTTGGCACAATCGTGCGCACTGCCGACTGGTTTGGGGTGGATAAGGTGATTGCTTCGGAAGATACGGTGGATATATATAATCCGAAAGCGATACAAGCCACAATGGGATCGTTGAAAAGAGTGAAAGTGTGTTATGCGGATTTATGCAGTGTTATTAATTGTCATCAGTCATTCCCGGTTTATGGAATGATGCTTGAAGGGAACGATATATTTAAGACTACGCTTGGGCAAGCCGGTTTTATTGTTATGGGAAATGAGGGGAATGGATTGTCGGAGGATGTAAGAAGTCTGGTTGATCATCCGTTGCTGATACCTCCATATAGAGATGACTCCCATGGGGAATCGTTGAATGTGGCAATTGCAACTGCGATAACGTTGTCAACGTTCAGAAATCATTAGGATAAATAGCATGATGATTTCCTTTATCATGATCTTTTATGATTAATGGAGAGAAGATATGTGTGGAAATAATATAAAGCATTAATATCAATGGCGAAGGTAAAGAATGTGTTTTTCTGTCAGTCTTGCGGATACGAATCTCCTAAATGGCTTGGCAGGTGTCCCGGATGCGGAGAATGGAATTCATTTGCAGAGGAAAAAATAACGGTGTCAAAGAAGACTGATTTGAAGCTTGGCAGTAGTAAAATCCAACGTCCTGTAAAACTGTCAGAGATAGAGACACTTGATGAACCTCGTATAATTATGCCCTCAAGCGAATTGAATCGAGTCCTTGGAGGGGGACTTGTTGCAGGCAGTCTTACTTTGATTGGTGGTGAGCCGGGCATAGGAAAATCGACGCTGTTGCTTCAAAATATTCTGTCGATACGTAATAAGAGAATACTATATGTGTCGGGAGAAGAGAGTGCAACCCAGCTTAAATTGCGTGCGGATCGGCTTGGAAAAGTATCGGATAATACATATATTTTGTGTGAAACAAGACTTGATAATATATTTACCCAAATTGAAAATGTGGTTCCGGAGATAGTCGTGGTCGATTCAATCCAGACGATTGCATCAGATCAGATTGAATCAGCCTCTGGCAGTGTCAGTCAGGTAAGGGAATGTGCTGCGGCACTTCTCCGATATGCTAAGGAATCAGGTGTGCCGGTTATTCTTGTAGGTCATATCAATAAGGATGGGGCAATTGCAGGTCCGAAAGTGTTGGAGCATATAGTGGACACCGTGCTTCAGTTTGAAGGTGATCGCCAATATCTATATCGTATTCTACGCTCAATAAAAAACCGCTTCGGCTCTACATCGGAGATAGGGATTTATGAAATGGTACAGAAGGGATTGAGAGAGGTGAAGAATCCATCGGAAATGCTTCTTTCAGAAAATCGTGAGGAAGAGATGAGCGGCATAGCAATAGGGGTGACAATAGAGGGAGTCAGACCATTTATGGTGGAAGTACAGGCATTGGTGTCTACGGCGGCGTATGGCACGCCTCAACGTTCAGTCACGGGTTATGATCAGCGTCGTCTGAATATGATTCTTGCGGTATTAGAGAAACGTGCCCGATTCAAATTGGGACAGAAAGACGTATTCCTGAATATGGCGGGGGGATTGAAAGTGGTTGACCCTGCGATAGACATGGCTGTTGTCGCAGCGATAATGTCGTCTAATTTTGACATATCCGTGTCAAGAAAAACATGTTTTATAGGAGAGGTCGGTCTTTCCGGGGAAATCAGGACAGTTACGCGAATAGATCAACGTGTGGCAGAAGTGGAGAAACTTGGGTTTGATGCTGTGGTTATTCCTAAAGATAATTTAAAAGGAGTAAAGGATAAGTTTAAGATAAAGGTAGTGGAGGTTGGAAAGATAGAGGAATTGTTGCGGTATCTGTTTGAATAGTGACAACTCTCACTCTATCCTGAATATGGGGTATCTAAGCAGAATACAGTTTGAACCTATCACGAGTAAGGGATGTTATTTATACAAAAGTTGGATCATACAACTTAATTAATCCACACGTTTAAAAACATTCCACTATGAATTTCATTGCATCAAAAAGGACATTAATTGGAGGTCTGGCTTTAGGAGCGTTAGCTGTAGGCATTTATGTGCCTCAAATCCAGGCAGCCGCTCAATATGCGGAATTAGCAGGCAACGTAGGAATCCTGTCGATTGATAGTTTGGATTCCGGTAATGGTGTGCCATTAGCGGTGTCAGAATCAGGACCAGAACCAGAACCCTTGGTGTCTAAAGCAAAGAAAAGGGATAGGTCAATAATAGAATCTACGCATGTTATATCTTCCGGTGACGCTAATGTGGCAAAGGATTCCGTTGAGAAGATGCTGAATATGTTTTATGTCAACCAATTCAGACATTTTCAGGATCCACGTGCTCCATATTTTATGTTTATGAGTAAGAGTAATAATCTTGCAATGGGAATTGGAGGAGTTGTGCGTATCAGAGGATATTATGATTGGAATGGTTCGATTCCAATCAGTGGTTTTTCACCATATTTTATACAGATCCCCAAAGATCCGACGTCAATGAGAAGACTTGCCGCTACACCGGCAGGCACCGGATTGTTTTTTACAATATTAGGTAAAAACAGTGTTTTCGGTAATTTCATGGGATTCTTTCAGGCAGACTTTTCCGGTTATAATAACAGGGACTTTAAATTGAAGAAGGCGTACATCACTATGGGCGACTGGACAGCCGGATATGCCACCACCACGTTTGAGGATACACAAGCGGAGCCGTCTACAATAGATGCAGCAGGACCAAATGGGATTAATAGTAGGACAAGTGTGCTTGTAAGATACATGCATACATTTAAGAACCGTTGGAGTGTCGCAGGATCGTTAGAATTTCCGTCAAGTTCGATATCAGCAGATGGAACTACCACCAAGGCCTGTAGTGATTACGTGCCTGATGTGGCAGCATTTGCACAATATCAATGGGATGGGGGTGAGAGCCATGTGAGATTGTCAGGGCTTGGTAGAATTTTATCATACCGGGATCTGATTGTTGGTAAAAATTATAATATATTTGGCTGGGGAGCCCAATTGTCGACAATAATAAAAGTAAACAACAGCCTAAATCTTTATGGAATAGCGTCTTTAGGGAAAGGACATGCATCCTATACCACAGATCTTGCCGGTGGAAGTTTTGATCTCATCGCAGATCCGGATAAGAAAGGGAAATTGTATGCTCCGATGGCTACAGGGTTTGTGCTTGGTGCAAAATATTATTTCACTCATAAATTGTTTGCAGATGTGGCACTTTCAGAACAACGTTATTATCCGAAACATAATCCCGGCGACGGACAATATAAGTATGGACTGTATGGCGCATTTAATCTATATTGGGACATTACTCCAAGATTTGAGGTAGGTATGGAGTATCTATCGGGCAAAAGGATGAATTTCAATGGGACAAATGGGAGTGCCAACAGGATAACGGCTATGATGATGTTGAGCTTCTAATATTGAAGTCATAACTCTGAAATTTTTAAATTTTTGAAATAAGACTAAAAGACTTCATTATCCGGAAAATGAGGTCAGGATATAATCATCTACATATAAATAGGTATTTTAGGGGCAGAAATTTGCATTTCTGCCCCTATATTTTTAAATTTGCAATGGAGTTTTCAATAAATTGATCCCGGCAGACTTCAAGATATTTATTCCAATGGGCGCCATACATGGTGTCTTATCTTGTAAGATGCCGATTAACATGAAGAATTTCATAAGAATGTGCAACCGATGTCTTGAAAATCATAAGGAGGAAGAGGAAAAATTCATCTCATTTTTGCGTTTGAGACGGTTACGTAAAACACCGGAACGTTTTGAGATATTACGTTGTGTGCTTTATTACAACGACCATTTTGACGTGGATTGCCTTTATAAGGCTCTTGAGAGCAGTGGGTATCATGTCAGTCGTGCTACAATATACAGTACGTTGGAATTACTGTGTTCGGCAGGAATTGTCAGACGTTTGCTTTTTGATACTCATCAGGCGAGATATGAAAGAGCAAGCCAGACCCACAGTCATTTGGTTTGTACGGAGTGTGGAGAGATTCGAGAAGTGGATTTGGAAGATATCGACGGTGCATTAGCAAATATGAAGTTTAGCGATTTCCGTGCAGCTTATGTCTCTACATGTATATATGGAGTATGTGAGAAGTGTAGAAAAAAGAGTCAGAAGTCATCTATTCATAAAATAGAATGAGATAGGTTACGTTACATGAATAGAGGTAACTTGACATATAGTACCTACATCATAAATCTTAAATTATTACCATGGCAAAAGTGAAACCATTTCGTGGAGTGCGTCCACCCCGCGAGCTTGTAGAAGAAGTTGTTTCGCGTCCGTATGACGTGCTGAACAGTGACGAAGCCCGTAAAGAGGCAGGGGATAATGAGAAATCGTTATACCATATCATCAAACCGGAGATAGATTTCGAACCGGGCACAGATGAGCATGATCCCAAAGTATATGACAAGGCAGTCGAGAATTTTAATAAATTTCAAAGGGAGGGCTGGCTTGTTCAGGATTCCAAGGAGAATTATTATATTTATGCCCAGACAATGGATGGCCGTACACAGTATGGATTTGTAGTGGGAGCCTGGGTCAATGATTATATGGAGGGAAGGATAAAGAAGCATGAACTTACTCGTCGGGATAAGGAAGAAGACCGAATGAAGCATGTCAGAATAAATAATGCTAATATAGAGCCGGTGTTTTTCGCATTTCCTGATAATGATGCTCTTGAACAGATAATTCGGGAAGTGACTGCCAGGGAGCCGGAATATGATTTTATTGCTCCGGATGGCTTTGGTCATTCATTGTGGGTGATAGAGGATGAGGATACCATTTCAAAAGTAACAGAAGAATTTGCAAAGATTCCTAATCTCTATATTGCGGATGGTCATCATAGATCGGCAGCGGCAGCTCTTGTCGGAGCCGAGAAAGCGGCTAATAATCCGTCGCATAAAGGGGATGAGGAGTATAATTATTTCTTGGCAGTGGCTTTCCCTGCTTCACATCTTCGTATTATAGACTATAATAGAGTTGTGAAGGATCTTAACGGATTGACAGTTGATGAATTCCTTGATAAACTGCGTGAGAATTTTGAAGTTGAGGAGAAGGGTGAGAATATCTATTCTCCTGCTGGTTTGCACAATTTTTCTCTGTATGTGGATGGTAAATGGTATTCTTTGACAGCAAAGGAGGGGACATACGACGATAATGATCCAATCGGTATTCTTGACGTGACGGTATCTTCCAATCTTATACTTCGCGATATATTAGGAATTACTGATTTACGCACAGATAAGCGTATAGATTTTGTCGGCGGAATCAGAGGACTCGGCGAGCTAAAGAGGCGAGTAGACAGTGGCGAAATGAAAATGGCATTAGCATTGTACCCAGTGACGATGGGACAGCTTATAGACATAGCAGACAGTGGTAATATAATGCCGCCTAAGACAACTTGGTTTGAACCGAAGTTGAGATCCGGTCTTGTAATTCACAAACTTGATTAAAACTTAAATAAGTTGTAGGCATACGTGTTACAGAAATTTAGAAGGCGAAGGAATCATGATGACTCCTTCGCTTTTTTATATGTAAATACTCAACATTATTGTTTGTCGGATGTTATAAGATAAAGTCCATTCAGATACATTGATCAATGTTGAGGTAAATACTCATTGGATATATAAAATGACTCATAATTAAAAAGTGATAAAGAGTCATAAAATAAGAAGTTTAACAATTTAATAAATTAACAAGAAAGAAGGAGATAAAAAATGAAAAAGCTATTCTATCTGTTATTCCTGTTGCCTTTGGCATTCTTTGCATCGTGCAGTGATGATGATGATCTCGCTCAGGTTGATTTTTCTGTGACGTTGAGTGGGGTAAGTCAGGTTGACAGTAAATTTTATACGGTAGTAGGTGATACAGTATCGGTTGACGGAGTATCAGTTAAATCTCTTACGGATAAGGCAGCTACCGTCACTGGGGTAAGATATCATTTGGATGGATACCCTATATGGGCAAGTATAGAGGAGGGTAAATTCAATTTCTCCTTTACAACAAAGGATATGAAGCCCGGAACTCATACATTTACAGTAACTTCTACAGTGCTACAGGTGGATAAGAGCATTACAAGTGCTGTTGTGAATATTCCGTTAGTTGTCGTAGAGGATGAAGAGAAATTACCGGAGGGAGCACCTGAAATAGGCACGTTCACTACTACGGTGCGGCTGAGCTCGAAGTAAATGAAATTTAATTATCCTAAAGAAGGAAGGTCTGCATCTTAATAATGAGGATGCAGACCTTTCTTTGTAAAATATTGAGATCTCAATTTATTTATTGTGTAATTTGCGCTTTGGGGTTATCATGATTGATATTGCCAGACATAGAATGAGAATTTGCGGATAGAAAAGATATTGCCAAGGAGCTATCGGGGATATACCTGCAAGTGATGCCGCCATTAGCGTCTGTGCGCCATAAGGGATTATAGCCTGTACGATGCAAGATCCGGTATCAAGTAATGAAGCGGTCTTGCGAGGTGGGATATTATATGTATCTGCGATTTTTTTCGCAAGAGAGCCTACAGTCAGAATAGCAACCGTATTGTTTGCGGTACATAAATTGACAATTCCTACGAGTAGGGATATGCTTAGTTGAGCGCCTCTGGAGGTTGAAATATTCCTGCCAAGAATTTTAAGAATAAAATCGATACCCCCTGCGCTTTTAATCATGCCCAACATTCCGGCAGCTAATAAGGTTATCATTACGAGAGGTCCAACTGAATCGATACCTTCTCCAGCAATAGAGAAGATATCAAGTATTGATATCCCTTCCAATATTGCTGCTATCATGGCAGAGATGATTCCTATAAGTAGAACCACTGTCACAGTTATGCCATATAATGCACAGGCTATTACGATTAAGTAAGGAATCACGAGCCACAAACTCCTTCCGGATGGTTGTGGGGCGGATTCGAGTGTCGGAGAAAAGAGACAATATAGGAATAAGGCTATTGCTGCAGCAGGCAAAACAATCCGTATATTTGCTAAAAACTTATCTTTCATATCACAACCTTGTGTCCTTGTGGCAGCAATAGTTGTGTCAGAGATGAATGAGAGATTGTCTCCAAAGAATGCGCCTCCAAGTAGAATGGCAACAAAGAAAGGGACCGGGGCACCTGCACCTTCAGCCATATTCACCGCGAGAGGTGTCAATGCAACCACGGTTCCTACAGATGTGCCTATAGCCATGGAAATAAAGCATGTGGCGATAAAAAGACCTGGAACAATCATATAAGATGGAAGTATGATGAGAGCCAGATCAACGGTGGCTTCAACTGCTCCACTTTGTTTAGCGATTGCTGCAAAAGCTCCGGCTAAAATGAAGATCCACACCATGTATAGCACATTTGAGGATCCGGCTTCTTTTGAAAAGATTTCTATTTTTTGCGAAATACTTTTTCCTTTCAATGTGAATGCTGCCCATATAGATGCTATCATCAAGGCTACACTTATAGGCATCTTATAGAAATCGCCAAATATAAGAGAAGTAACAAGATAGACGATAAGAAACACAATGATGGGGGATATTGCCAAAAGTTCCCTTGAATAAGATATATCAACTTTTATACCAGACATTGATAGATGGTTTTATGATATGGTAATGTATTTTTGATTGTCAGTGTTATAATTTTATGATATAAACGTTTGATTATAAATAAAATTACTTAGGAATGAATGTTTGTGCGTAATTAATTGGTAATTAGGTGCGTATAAATTTTTTCATTTTATGTAAGATCTGGATATAATATAAAAAATCTCGGAAGTGGGATTCCTTCCGAGATTTAGATTCCTGATTTGATGAAAAACAGGATCTTATATTAACTGAGAAATAAATTATTTATTTACTTGGAATTTATTCCAACCATCTTTGAGATATGCAATCGATTGTTCGGCAGCAGCAACCCCGGCATTAAAGTTGGCTTCAGCTGTCTGTGCTCCCATTTTCTTTGGTGTGAAGAATACGCGAGATGCAAATAGCTTCTCAAATTCCTCGGCAGCAGCCGGCTTGATGTCGCTTACATAACGAAGATCAGGACGCTCTTCCAAAGCTTTCTTTAAACCTTCTTCATCAATTACTTCCTTACGCGCAGTATTTACCAGCACACCGTTTTTGGGCATTTTCATCACAAGATCATACCCAATGGAATTTCTTGTCTGAGGAGTGGCGGGAATATGAAGCGAAACAAAATCGTTCTGAGAGAAGAGTTCATTTACATCATGCACCGGAGTGACACCTTCAGCCTCCATCACCTCGTCAGAGACAAACACGTCGAGAGCCTGTATCTTCATGCCGAATCCTTTGGCAATACGTGCTACATTTCTGCCAACTTGTCCGAAGGCATATATACCAAGAGATTTCCCTTTCAGTTCGGAGCCGGATGTGCCGTTATATTGGTTTCTACACATCATGACAATCATACCGAATACAAGTTCTGCCACAGCATTTGAGTTTTGTCCCGGGGTGTTCATTACGCAAATACCATGGTTTGTGGCTGCTTGAAGGTCAATATTGTCGTAGCCTGCACCGGCTCTTACGATCACTTTAAGTTTTGGTGCAGCCTCCATTACCTCAGCATCAATCACATCGCTACGGACGATTAATCCTTCAGCATCTTTAACTGCATTTAGAAGATCAGCTCTGGTCCCTCTTTCCACCAGTTCCATATCATTTCCAGATGCATTGATTACGTCTGCAATCGCCTTAACGGCTGCCGGAGCAAAAGGTTTTTCTGTGAATACAAGAATTTTCATAATAAAGGATGTTTGACAGACAGAAAGTAATACTACCTTCTGTCTGCTTTTGTTAGATTATGTTCCTGTTAGGGGAAATTAGTGTTTCGCTTCGAATTCTTTCATTGCAGCGACAAGAGCATTCACGCTCTCCATTGGTAGCGCATTGTAGAGAGAAGCACGGAATCCACCGACGTCACGATGACCTTTTATGCCTACCATGCCTTTTTCAGTAGCGAAATCAATGAATTCTTTTTCCAATTCTTTATATTCCGGTTTCATCACGAAGCAAACGTTCATAATAGAACGGTCTTCATGATTAGGAACAGTGGCGACAAACATCTTACTGCCATCAATTGCATTGTAAAGGGTCTCTGCCTTTGCAATATCCATTTTCTCTATTTCGCGAATACCACCGAGTTGTTTGTAGTATTTTAGAGTCTGTAATGCAGAGAAAATCGGGAGAACCGGCGGCGTATTGAACATGGAACCCTTCTTTACATGGGTGCGATAATCAAGCATTGTCGGTATTGGGCGATCCACATGACCGAGGGCATCGTCTTTGACGATAACGAAAGTGACACCGGAAGGTGCAAGATTTTTCTGTGCGCCTCCATAGATAAGGTCATATTTGGATATATCAACAGGACGGCTGAATATGTCGGAACTCATATCTGCTATAAGACGAGCCCCAACTTCAGGATCTTTACGCAACTCAGTTCCGTAGATAGTGTTGTTTGAAGTGTAGTGGAAATAATCCACGTCTGCAGGCACTACAAAGTCTTTTGGAATATAGGTGTAGTTTTTGTCTTTGGAAGAAGCAACGATGTCAACGTCTCCAAATAATTTTGCCTCTTTGATTGCTTTGCTTGCCCATACACCTGTGTCAAGATAGGCAGCTTTTTTTGAAAGCATATTCATCGGCACCATTGCGAACTGAAGACTTGCGCCGCCACCGAGGAACAGGACACTATATCCTTCCGGAATTTCGAGCAACTCCTTGAAGAGAGCTACCGTTTCATCCATCACCGCTTGAAATTGCTTGCTACGGTGAGAAATCTCAAGAATGGATAATCCCATATCCGCGAAGTTGTGAACTGCCTTAGCAGTTTCTTCAATGGTGAACTGGCTCATTATACTGGGGCCTGCGTAGAAATTGTGTTTTTTCATGAAATCTAAAGTTTTAGTACGAATACGTGGCAAATTTAATTGTTTTATTAATATCTTCAAAATAAAACAATGAAATAATGAAAAAATTCTTTAATTATTTTTCAAATATAGCAGTCAACTGTTTTCGGAACGTAATTTTTCAATATTTTCCCACATTCGGGCTTCCTGAGGATTATCGCATGGTATCCAGAATCTGGATTCGATTAGCTGGTCAGGAAGATATTGTTGTTTTACGAAATTCCCCTTATAGTCGTGTGCATATTTGTAGCCTTCATGATAGCCGAGGTCTTTCATGAGTTTTGTGGGAGCATTTCTCAAATGCAAAGGGACGGGGAGATTCCCGGTTTGAGCTACAGCCTCCATTGCCGCCCCAATAGCTTTATATGCAGAATTGCTCTTTGGCGAATTGGCAAGGTAGATTGTGCATTCTGCCAAGATGATCCTCCCTTCAGGCCATCCGATCTTGTGGATTGAATCAAATGTCGCGTTGGCAAGCAACAAGGCATTGGGATTAGCGAGTCCAATATCTTCCGCTGCAAGAATGACAAGGCGTCGGGCTATAAACTTTGGGTCTTCTCCCCCTGCTACCATTCGTGCAAGCCAGTATATGGCTGCATCGGCATCGCTTCCTCTGATTGATTTTATGAATGCAGAAATGATATCATAGTGCATCTCACCATCTCGATCATATTCAGCCGGATTTTCTTGAAGCCGTTCAGTGACGAGATTGTCGGTGATAGTTATTTTTTCATTTTTGGGAGTGGATTGTTCAATTAAATCAAGTATATTTAACAACTTTCGGGCGTCTCCTCCGGAAAAACGGAACAGGGCCTTTTTCTCAATCACTTCAATATCTCTTGAGGAAAGGATAGTGTCTTTGTGTAACGCACGATCAAGTAATGTCTCAAGATCAGAGTTGTCCAAAGGCTTGAGAGTGTAGACCTGGCTTCTTGAAAGAAGAGGGCGGATTACTTCGAATGATGGATTTTCTGTAGTGGCACCGATAAGAGTGACTATGCCTTGTTCCACGGCTCCAAGTAATGAATCTTGCTGTGATTTGCTGAACCGATGTATTTCATCAATGAAAAGAATAGGGCGGACCGTTGTAAACATGCTTCTCATTTCAGCTTTACAGCGATCAATCACGTCTCTTACATCTTTCACTCCGGATGTCACGGCACTGAGAGTGTAGAAGGCCGCTTCTGTGGTTTTTGCAATGATTTTTGCAAGAGTGGTTTTTCCTACGCCCGGAGGTCCCCATAGAATGAATGAATTGATTCTTCCGGAATCAATCATTTTCCTGATTATGCCATTGTCTCCCACAAGGTGCTGTTGCCCGATATAATCATCCAGAGATGTAGGGCGAAGCCTTTCTGCCAGAGGTATATTATTATTCATTTCGTTGCGAGGCAATTTTGACGAGCTCTTCAATATTAAGCTCTGTTAGGGAATCAATGACAATATCGGAATAAGGGGCAAGCGTCTCTTTAGGAAGAGTGCCGGCGACTCCGATGACGAATGCTCCGGAAGCCTTGCCTGCTTTTACTCCTTGAAGAGAATCTTCAAATACGACGCAGTTTCGGATGTCTCGATCTATTTTTTCCGCACCAAGAAGATAGCCCTCCGGATCCGGTTTTGATTTGGATATTTGGTCTGCTGTCACGATATAATCAAATAGCCCTCTCAATTCCGGGATTTCCTCATCAAGATGAGCCATTTTATCATCGTTGCTGCTGGTGACAAGAGCTATGGGCTGTTTTAATTCTTTAAGTCTTTTTAATAGGTATTCTGCTCCGGGGGTATAATCGTATTTCATTAGTTTCTCAAGTTCATAAAGACGTTTTACTACCTTGACTCTGATTTCCGGATCTGGATAATGATCATCAAGAATTTTATCCAGGGTGCAACCCTTGATTATTTTTTCCAATGATGGGGTGCCACTTGGATATTCGCAGTTTACTTGTGACCATATTTTTGAATATTCCTTTTCGCTGTCAATGAGCACACCGTCTAAATCAAATAAAAAACCGGCATTGGTTATATCTCTCATATTATTAAAAATTAAAGTGATGAAAATCTGAAGTTATTCCTTTGATTTTAAATAATTTAAAATCAAGTATCATCAAAGGCTTATCGGTTTGCCCATGAAATTGACATATATCCATCTTTGAAAAGATGTCATTGTAATATTGTGTGACGAACAACTTCATCTGCAAATTTAGTGAAAAATCTTCAATTTGAAACATAATACGTGATCTTTATATTCAAAGTCTGTAGATGAGATTTAGGCAACTTCATTACGAAAATTATAAAAAAACGATATTAACTTATACAAAATATTTTTAAATCCAATATAATAAATTATATTTGCAGTTTGAAAAAAGTGTATGAAATGATAACAGATGTTTCCTTTAGGGTTTCTCCCAAAATCGCGGCAGTACCTTCTTTGCTGAAAAAGAGGGTGGCAACGGATTGTGGAATAAAGGAGAATGACATAAATGATTTGAAAATCATAAAGCGATCAATTGACGCTCGTCAGCGTAATGTGGCGATTAACCTTACGGTAAGAATCGCTACAGGCGATGACTTGAAAGTTAAGGCTCAATATGAGCCGGTAGTTTTTAAAAAGTTACCGGAGGATGCTCCTCAGATTGTGATAGTAGGAGCTGGTCCGGCAGGATTGTTTGCAGCATTAAAGGCAATTGAGTTGGGTATCCGTCCGATTTTGCTTGAGAGAGGAAGCGATGTTGATACACGAAGGATAGAGCTTGCTAAAATAAGCCGGGAAGGAAAGGTTGACAATGAATCTAATTATTGTTTTGGGGAAGGAGGTGCCGGTGCGTATAGCGACGGTAAATTATATACCCGCAGCAAGAAAAGGGGAAATGTGAGAGAGATACTTCAATTGCTGCATCAACATGGAGCTTCGGAAGATATTCTTGTGGACGCTCATCCTCATATCGGGAGTGATAAACTTCCGGATGTCATAAAGAATATCCGCAATACGATATTGAAATGTGGAGGAGAGGTGAGATTTCGGGAGAAGGTCACCGGATTGATTCTTGAAGATAATGTAGTCAGAGGTGTGCGGACAAATTCAGGAGAAGTTAGGGGTGCAGTCATCATGGCAACCGGACATTCAGCAAGGGATGTATACCGCTTTCTACATAAAGAAAATATTGCGCTTGAAGCAAAAGGTCTTGCGATTGGGGTCAGACTTGAACATCCCCAAACATTGATAGACTGTTTGCAATATCATTCAAAAGATGGTAGAGGGGAATATTTGCCGGCAGCGGAATATAGTTTCGTGACTCAGGTTGATGGAAGAGGTGTGTATTCATTTTGTATGTGCCCCGGTGGTGTTGTTGTCCCTGCTATGTCGGGAGATCGTCAGTCTGTAGTCAATGGAATGTCGGCTTCTGCAAGAGCCAGCCAATGGGCAAATTCTGGCATGGTGGTGGAACTTCATCCGGGAGATATATCAGGATTTGAATCAGAAGGACCACTTGAGATGATGGCATTACAAGAGAATCTTGAAAAAAGATTTTTTGAGGCATCAGGAAATTCAATAAATGCTCCGGCTCAAAGAATGACAGATTTTATATCCGGAAAAGATTCGAAGAGCCTTCCTCGCAGTTCTTATCCTGCCGGAGTGCATGCCGCGCGTCTGGATCTACTGTTGCCAACAGAAATTTCAAGTAGATTGAAGGAGGGATTTAAAATCTTTGACCGTAAATGTCATGGGTTTATTTCCCATGATGGATTGATGGTGGGGTTGGAATCACGGACATCGAGTCCGGTCAGAATCCCAAGGGATAAAGAAACTTTAAACCATATATCGGTAGAGGATCTCTATCCGGCGGGAGAAGGGGCAGGATATGCAGGCGGTATAGTATCGGCTGCAATAGATGGTCAAAATTGTGTGGAGGCTTATCATGCAAAAATTAATCGAAAAGAATAATGGCACTAATAATAAATATTGAAACATCGTCTATGACATGTAGCGTGGCTTTGACAAAGGATGGAGTGGTGGAGTTCCAATTGGAGGATACCGAAGGGATGAATCATGCGGTGAAACTTGCTCCATTTGTTGAACGCTGCATGGATGAAGTTAATAGAAAAGGGGAAAAACTCGATGCAGTGGCTGTCAGTCTTGGACCGGGATCTTATACCGGGCTTAGAATAGGGTTATCTCTCGCAAAAGGTTTGGCATTTAGTCTTGGTGTCCCGTTGATAGGAATATCTACATTACAGATAATGGCAGTCAAGGCGATGTTCCGAAATCTTGAATGGCAAGGTGACGAAATATTGGTGCCAATGGTAGATGCCAGGCGGATGGAGGTCTTTGCCGGAGCAATAGATTTCAGGCTTTCAAATATTATAGAGGAAGGTCCTGTGATTCTTGACGAAGGTTCGTTTGAAAATCTTTATCCCTATCGTAAAGTGGTGTTTTTTGGTGACGGCGCTGCTAAATTCAAAGGTGTCTATGGAGGACAGAATGGTGAATGGTTGGAAAATATTAATCCTCATGCGCGTGATATGATGGCATTGGCTGAGAAATATTTCCAGGAGAACCGTTTTATTGATGTCGCTTATTCCACTCCCAATTATCTAAAGGAATATCAGACAACAATTCCTAAAAATAGAGTGTTGAATAAGTAGGTGTCAAAACGTCAGATATTAATTGCAAACCAAGGATATCATTAAATATTTTATTGATGTATATCCAATAATCAGATGAATATGAAAATAATACCATATAATACCAATGAGTCGCAATTGCTCATGCCTGAGTATGGCAGAAACATACAACGGATGATTGATTATTGTGTGGCGATAGAGGATAAGGAGGAGCGTACAAGGTGTGCGGTTGCAATCTCTGAAGTCATGGCTACTCTTTTCCCATCAATGCTTGGAGATAAAGGGGATAAACAGAAGATTTGGGATCACATTAATGTAATGTCAAGATTTAAGCTTGACATAGAATTCCCCTGTGAGGTGATTGGTAAAGATCAATTAAGTCCGGAACGTAAAAAAATACCATACGGAGGGGAGGTGAATAGATTCAGACATTATGGCAGAAATATCCAGTTGATGATACAGGAAGTTGCCGTAATGGATAACTGTGTGGAAAAAGATCAGTTGATTTTCCTGATAGCAAATCAGATGAAGAAACTTCTTGTCATGCAAAATCCTGAATTGGCAAATGATGCACGTGTATTTATGGATATAGCAGAAATTTCTGATGGTAAGATTCAGATAGATCCGGAAAATTATCGTCTGAATGAATACCTTGATGTGACACAACAGGCGAGTGGTAAAAAAGCGAAAAAGAAAAAGTAAAGCATCATATTCATGAGTTCACTAATTGTTGAGGGAGGTCATAGGTTGCAAGGCAATATATCTCCACAAGGAGCCAAGAATGAGGCATTGGAAGTGATTTGTGCTACATTATTGACACCTGAAAGGGTGGTTATCAGTAATCTCCCTGATATCGCGGATGTAAGAAACTTAATATCCCTGATAGAGGAAATGGGAGTGGAGACAGAGCATATAGATAATAATACGGTAAGTTTCAGTGCAAAAGAAATAGATACCGAATATCTTTATTCTGAGCAATTTCGCAAGAAGGCTCAGTCTTTGAGGGGCTCAGTCATGATAGTCGGACCATTGCTTGCAAGATTTGGTAAGGCAATACTTCCTAAGCCGGGTGGAGATAAAATCGGTCGTCGTCGCCTTGATACCCATTTCTGGGGTTGGCAGAAACTTGGGGCGGAATTTGAATATGATGAATTAGGAAAGTATTATAATATTACTGCTCCCAACGGTCTAAAGGGATGTTACATGTTGCTTGATGAGGCATCGGTTACAGGCACTGCCAATATCATAATGGCAGCAGTGCTTGCCTCCGGAGTCACAACAATTTATAATGCGGCATGCGAACCATATATTCAGCAATTGTGTAAGATGCTCGTAAGAATGGGTGCTAAAATAACTGGTATCGGTTCGAATTTGCTTACAATCTGTGGGGTGGATTATCTTGGTGGGACTGATCATAAAATGCTTCCCGATATGATAGAGGTGGGCAGCTTTATAGGAGTGGCGGCCATGACCGGTTCGGATATTGTGTTGGAGAATGTGGGTATAGATGATTTGGGAATAATGCCGGAATGTTTTCGTCGTCTTGGAGTGAATATGGAGGTTGAGGGGGATAACATTCATGTCAGACAAGACGAGATTTATGCCATAGATTCGTTTATGGATGGATCTATAATGACATTTTCTGATGCTCCATGGCCCGGTTTGTCTCCTGATTTGTTAAGTATATTTCTTGTGGTTGCCACCCAGGCTAAGGGGAGTGTGCTTATTCATCAAAAGATGTTTGAGAGTCGCTTGTTCTTTGTGGATAAATTGATAGATATGGGAGCAAAGATAATATTGTGTGATCCACACCGTGCTGCTGTAATCGGAGCCGGTAAGTTTCATTGTTTACATTCTACCAATATGGTCTCACCTGATATTCGTGCCGGAATAGCGATGCTCATAGCGGCGTTGGGAGCAAGGGGTACGAGCCGGATACAAAATATCAATCAGATAGACCGTGGTTATGAAAGAATAGATGAACGCTTGAATAAGCTTGGAGCCCATATTATAAGAAGTGAGGAATGATAGAAGAGAAGGATATAAAGGCAATAGGTAAATTCCAGAAGACACATGCACTCAAAGGAGAATTGAATGCAATTTTGGATATTGATTCAGAATATGTGTCAGAAGGTAATGCTGTAGTGGTAGATATTGATGGAATATTTGTACCGTTTTTTGCTTCGTCGGTGAGACCTAAAGGTTCTACATCATATCTGATAAAACTTGAAGGTATTGATTCGGAATACGATGCAAAGGATTTTGTGAATAAAACAATCTATGGTATTAAATCAGAATTGGTATCTTTCCTGGAATTGGATGGAGACGATGTCTATGAGGAGGATGATTTCAGTGGCTATGGTGTATTTGATGATTCATCCAAAGAGATGATAGGCGTTGTGTCGAGGGTTGACTCATCTACGGAGAATCTTCTATTTGTAGTTGATACCCCTGAAGGAGATGAGGTTTTTATCCCTGTTGTGGATGACTTTATACAAGAAATCAATGATGAGGATAAAGTTATAAAAATGAGTTTGCCGGATGGCTTGATTGACCTTAATAAAAAGAATAAAGACAAATGACAACTAAGTCGGGAGTCGAAATTATATTTATTAAAAATAGCAAGAAATATGGAAAATAATCAATATTCATTTAATGAGGATAATGCCGTAAAATTCATTCGTGCGGAACTTCCTGAATCTATAAGGGAGAAATATGACGATGATGAAATATTGAGCATAGTAGATATAATTTGGGACTATTATGAGGATAATGGATATCTTTCGTTAAACTCTATAGAGACAGAAGAGGAGCAGCTTGATGTGGACGATCTCGTTAAATACGTGAAAAAAGAGGTGAAGAATGATCAAGAATTGATTATGGATTCAAAAGACGTGGAACTTATCGTAAAGGCAGAATTGGATTATGAAGAATCGCTTGAAGATTTTATTTAATAGTATTGCAGGGTGTTGCCTGATTATGTTGTCTCCGGTAACAATTAATGGTAAGCAGCCTAAGCCACAGGACTCTACTGTGTCGGCAACTGCCCGATTTAGTGATCTTGATAGTATGGATTTTATTGAGATGCTGAATTCTGTAGATGTTGGTAAAACTTCAGAATTGATTCAGAAGTTCCAGACAAAGGAGGGTAAGACTCGTCTGCTTAATGGGAAGTATACTCCAAAAGGTGAATGTACGGTAGAGGCATTCCGAAACAAGGAAGTGCTGTTAGTCACGATTCCTGCTCATTTGCTATTTGCTCCTAATATGACAGAACTGCGTCGTGATGCGGGAGATTATCTTGCTCCGATAAGACGGTATCTGAAGGATCCGGATATGTATAGGGTAATGCTTGTCATGCATACTGATAACACCGGATCAGATTTGTATAGAGAACAGCTTACGACAGATAGGGTAAATGCAGTCTTTGATTGGTTTGATGAGAGTGGAGCAGATACTCGCTATTTATTTTCATATTCATTAGGAGATGACATGCCCTTGAAGTCGAATGATTCAATGGATAATAGGGATAAGAATCGTAGATTGGAGATTTATCTTGTGCCGGGAGAAAAGATGGTTCAACAGGCACAAAAGGGTAGGATTGCGTTCTGATCTGATTTTATGATCACTAAATCGAATAATTAATGGAGAATGGCAAGATTGTTCTGATTACCGGAGGGCAAAGATCAGGAAAAAGTAGATTTGCTGAGAGTTATGTCTTGGCAAATTCAAAAAATCCAGTGTATCTTGCCACAGCGGAGATCTCAGATCAGGAGATGGTCTTGAGAGTGGAAAAACATCGAAAAAGAAGAGGCGACAATTGGGATACGATTGAGTCTCCACTTCATTTTGATGCTGATTTCACGAATAAGACCGTGTTGCTTGATTGTCTGACAATGTTTGCGACAAATCATTTCTTCGCATGTGGAGAAAAATCGGAAATTGCGTATGATTCAGTAAAAATGGAACTTGATAGACTATTTCATCATGTAGGCTCGACAATAGTGGTCGTGAGTAATGAAATAGGACTGGGTGGTATATCTGCGAATAAAATGCAACGTGATTTTTCTGATCTTCAGGGTGAACTTAATCAGTATGTGGCATCTGTCGCAGACGAGGTATACATGATAGTCTCCGGAATTCCATTAAGACTTAAATAAAAAATAATCAGACATCAAGCAAAAACATCAATATTTTGGTAATGAAAGAATTTAAGATCGATTCTCCTGATAAAGGGATTGAGAATGATATAATTGAAAAAATCAATTTCCTTACAAAGCCTAAGGGTTCATTAGGCTTCTTGGAGGAATTAGCATTAAGGGTGTCTTTAATTCAGCAAACATTGTCGCCATGTCTGAAGAATCCGTATAACGTTTTGTTTGGAGGAGATCATGGAGTAATAGAGGAGGGTATAAGTCTTTCTCCGAAGGAGGTGACATACCAGCAGATGATTCATTTCGCTACAGGTACATCCGGAATCAATTTTTTGTGTAATCAGCATGGTTTTAAATTGATGTTAGTTGATGCCGGAGTTGATTTTGATTTCCCTGAAGAATTGGGAATTTTATGTAAGAAAATATCCCGAGGTACCCGTAATTATTTGCATGAGGATGCAATGTCTATTGATGAGATGAATGAAGCGATAGAGGCGGGTGCAGATGTAGTTAGAAAAATATATGCTGAGGGTTGCAACGTTGTAAGTTTTGGAGAAATGGGTAGTGGCAATACATCTTCTTCGTCATTATGGATGTCAATTTTCGGAGATGTTGATTTGGAGAGGTGTGTAGGGGCAGGAGCTGGACTTGATTCCTCCGGAGTCAGACATAAACTTAATGTCCTCAAGAAATCACTTGACCGTTATGATAAGCAGTATTTGCGAAGTAATCCCGAAAAAGCTATTTGCGCATACGGAGGGTTTGAGATGGTGATGGCAATCGGAGCTATGCTTCAGGCTGCTGAACTTAAAATGGTTATTTTGTTGGATGGGTTCATAATGTCGGCATGTCTGTTGGCTGCCTCAATGTTTTATCCGGAAGTAAAAGAATATGTCATATATGGTCATGTCGGAGATGAGTCCGGTCATAAGAAATTGTTGGAAATACTTGGTGGCCGTCCGGTCTTACACCTGTCAATGCGTCTTGGTGAAGGCACCGGTGCAGTCTGTGCCTATCCGATAGTTGATTCTGCGGTGAGAATGATAAATGAAATGGATAGTTTTAAAAAGGTAAGTGTCACAAAATATTTTACATGAACAGGCTCGCGGAACAGGCAATAGCATCATTAACGATGTTTACAAAAATCCCATTTTGGAGGATTTTTCCCAATCTGTCTTCTGAATCTTATAGGAATGTGGTCACTTGGTGGCCATTTTGCGGCTGGATTACAGGACTTATATGTGGAGGAATATATGTATTGCTTTGCCAGATGCTTCCACCGTTGCCTTCTGCAATTTTGGCTGTTGGTTGCCGCATGATGGCTACAGGCGGATACCATGAAGATGGATTGGCAGATTTCTTTGATGGGTTTGGAGGCGGACGTGATAGGGAAAAGATTCTTTCGATAATGAAAGATTCTCATGTGGGCACATACGGTGTGATCTCGCTGATTGTAATGTTTTGCCTTATTGTGTCTCTGTTATCATCATTGCCTGTTGAAGGTGGTGTCTGCATGATTTTAGGCGCGGACCCATGGGGAAAATTTTGTTCAGGTAGAATGCTATCATTTTTGGAGTATGCAAGGAGAAATGTGTCAAAAAATGCAGTGTCATATAATCGTCCGGGTGTAATGGATACTGTATTGGCATTTGTATTGGGTGTTATGCCTATGGTTGTTATGTCAGTTGTTTTTATGGAATTATCATATATATTCCTTTTTGCTTCGTTGGGCGCATTTGCCGTATCCTTTCTTCTGATGTTATACTTGAAAAAGAAGATAGGAGGATATACGGGAGATTGTTGTGGGGCTGTCTATATAATGACGGAATTGGTGTTTTGTATAATTTTTGTGGCGATGTATATATGAAATTAACGTTGATTCGGCACACTACTCCTGATGTGCCAAAGGGGACTATATATGGGAAGACAGATGTGTTGTTGAAAAGTACATTTGAAGCCGAGGCGGAGATCGTCAGGATGAATATTGGAGATAATAAATTTGATAGGGTGTTTACAAGTCCACTTACGCGTTGTCGTCGATTGGCAGAATTTTGTGGTTTTGGATATGCGGATGTTGATGATAATCTTGCCGAGATGGATTTCGGTGATTGGGAAATGAAATCTTATGCAGAAATTGAAGAGCATCAGCTTGAAGAATACTTCAATGATTGGAGACATAAGGTCACTCCAGGAGGAGAGTCATTTGAGGATCATCAAAGGCGGGTGAGAGTATTTATAAATGAATGTATCCGAGATGGGTATAAGTCAGTCCTGTGTTTTACACATGGAGGGACGATACTTCATGCCATGATTTTGGCAGGAAGTATCGATGATGAAAGACCGTTTGATCATATCCCGGCATTTGGCAGTATGGTGAATATTGAAGTGACTGAGCCTCTCATATAGAAGTTGTATGATTGCAGATATATTCAATTATATCAGAAATGTCGTCAAATGTATAGTAGCCTATATGATATGAGCCATTATGAATTTCAATTATCATATTGTTTGTATCCCTTCAATTTCCGGATTTGTTGATCGCTCATAGGAGACAAATAAGTTATTACAATCAGCAAGTCAGATCATATTGCATAAGAAACTTACGAATTATCATATTACAGAGGAATTGAGACGATAAATATTATTATTACATGACATGAATCCTTCATTGCAAAGAAAAGATATGGCAGAAGAGATTAAAGCAGTATCCTTTCCACATTGTTGTAATATGATTGTAAGAGTTGTGCCATCAGGTTTTGTTTTCATAAAAGAGAGAATATTATTTATAATCTCTGTCTGATTATTGGAATCAGACTTTAATTTCTTTCTTTTATCCCTACATATATCACATTTGCTGCAATTTCCGGAATCGGATTCTCCAAAATATGCTAACATACGTTGCACCCGACAATCCTTTTTTGAAAAAGTGTAATCAAGCATGGCTTCAATTCTGGCAGACATTGCATTTTTCCGAGATTCATAAATATTTTTCCCAATTAATAATGAAGATGTTTCTTCTCGTGCTGTTGGAAAATATATCATAGGTATGCCGGAATGAGGAATATAGCTTATGATTTTCATCCTTGATAATTCAAGCATAGCCTCGTAGATTTCATTTTTAGAAAGCTGAGTACAGGAAGCGATGTCTGATTCCACAATATATACATAGTCAGAGAAGACTCCTGTATATTTCCTTAGTGTGGCTGTCAGAGTCTTTTCTGCATTTATTGACCATTCATGGATATCGTATAGCTCTTCTCTCGGACATAACATTTTGAATCGAGACCTGCTGTCAATTTCCTCAATGAAGTGTAAATATCCGGCTTGAGATAGTAGGCGAATACTTGCCCGGCATTGTTTTTCCTGAATCTCAAATAAATTACAAAATTTAGTGATGTCAAACTCTCTTACAGAATCATAACCTTCACCTATTGAGACATGCAGGAAATTACAGATGCGTTCATAAGTCTTTTTTACAATTTTTCTTTCGGGAAAGGCTTCAGTAATTCTTCGGCGCATCACTCCGGGATCTGTCTTCGTTGCGAGAAGTACAGCAAAGGAGGCGAGTCCGTCCCTACCGGCTCTACCGGCTTCTTGATAATATTCTTCAAGAGATGGCGGTATATCGTAATGGATCACGACCCTTACATCCGGCTTGTCAATTCCCATACCAAATGCGTTTGTCGCGACCATAACCCTTACGGCATTTGATTGCCATGCATTCTGACGTTGCTCTTTTACTTTGAAATCAAGCCCGGCATGGTAATATGTTGACGATATATCGGCTGATGACAGAAAATCGGAAATTTCCCGGCATCTTTTCCGACTTCGTACATACACGATAGAGGATCCGGATGTTCTGGAGAGAATATGTAAAATATCATGTATTTTTGTGTCAGAATATCTGACAATATAACTTATGTTGTCTCTTGAAAAGCTCTTCTTGAATATATTGGTTTTCTTGAAGTCTAACTGCAACATTATATCATCTACGACTTCCGGAGTAGCTGTGGCAGTAAGTGCAAGAACCGGAACGTTTGGCTTTAACAGGCGTAAGGATTTTATCCTTAGATATGATGGTCTGAAGTCATATCCCCATTGAGATATGCAATGTGCCTCATCTACAACGATAAGCCTTACGTCTATTTGACGTAGTTCCAGCATAAATCTTTCGTTTTGTAATCGTTCCGGAGCAATGTATAGAAATTTTGCTTTCCCATACATTAATTTTTCCCAAGCATAACGTACTTCTTTCCCAGACATTCCCGAATGGAAACATACAGCTTTTATACCGTGCCTTTTCAGATTATCTACTTGGTCTTTCATTAATGATATCAAGGGAGTCACAACAACAGTTACTCCGGATTCAAAAAAAAGTCCCGGCACTTGAAAAGTAATGGATTTACCTCCTCCAGTGGGCATTAATCCAAGGGTGTCGTCCCCCTTTAACACTGAATTTATGATATCTTCCTGAAGAGGTCTGAAGCTATCATATCCCCAATATCTCTTGAGAATTTCGTGGGTTGTCATATTTTACGAAGAAGGTAATCATTGAAATCTAATAAATACAAAACGTTATTCTGTTGATGGTCTGATATCTTTAATCATCAATTGAATGGAGTCAAGGCTGCCGGAATGTTTAGACTGCTCGATTGTATAGCAGATATCAATAGGTTTGTGGGCATGTATGTGCTCAAAATATGGTGCCATATTAAAAGCAATTGCATTTATTACTCTGCTTGTGCTGTCATCTTCCAACTCCAATTTGATATGTTCAAGATTTTTACCTACCAATTTGCTCGTGCCGAAATCAAAAACATTTCTTGTACAGAATATCGGATTTTGATTTCCGGGACCGAAGGGATTGAATTTTTTCAAGTATGCCACTAATTCAGGAGTTATGTCTGCAAATTCAATTGTGGCATCAATATCAATCATTGGCGACAATTGATTTGGCTGAATGTGAGTAGCAACATATTCTTCAAATCTTCTTTGGAATTCCGGAATATTTTCCTCTTTGAGCGAAAGACCTACGGCGTAGGTGTGACCACCGAAGTTTTCAAGAAGATCACGAGTGGAATTTACTGCGGAATAGATATCAAAACCTTGTACGGATCTTGAAGATCCGGTGGCAATCCCGTTGGAGAATGTCAATACAACAGATGGCTTGTAATATAGTTCAGTCAATCGGGAGGCTACAATGCCAATGATGCCTTTGTGCCAATCCTTATTGTATACGACAATTGAACGCTTTCCATGTATTATGCCTACATTCCGTTCAATCAGGTCGTTTGCCTCGTCTGTGATTTTTTTGTCAAGTTCCTTTCTGTCGCGGTTGTATTGATCAATATCCTTCCCTTTCTCATAAGCATCATGCAGGTCACGACAGACAAGCAGATCGACTGCCTCAATACCACTCTGCATTCTTCCGGAAGCATTAATCCGTGGACCAATTTTGAATATCACGTCACTGATGGTAATATCTTTATTGGTAAGTTTGCACAGGCGTATAATACTTCTTAATCCAAGATTGGGATTTGAGTTGAGTCTACGTAAACCATGATATGCCATGACTCTATTTTCTCCAACAATGGGCACAATGTCGGCGGCAATGCTGACAGCAACAAGATCAAGGAGTGATTCTAATTCATTATGATTGGAAAGCCCATTGCTCAATGCAAAAGCTTGCATGAACTTAAATCCAACACCGCATCCCGATAGGTGAGGGCAGGGATAAGTGGTGTTTGGCATCTTGGGATTGAGTATTGCCACAGCAGGAGGAAGAATGTCATCAGGAACATGATGATCACATATAATGAAGTCGATACCTTTTTCTTTTGCGTATGCGATTTCATCAATTGCTTTTATTCCACAATCCAGCACGATTACGAGCTTAACATCATTTTCTGCTGCGTAATCAATACTCTTTAAAGAGATTCCATATCCCTCCTCATATCTGGTAGGAATGTAGTATTCAATATTGCTATAATAATTCTGGAGATACTTATAGACTAATGCTACTGCAGTAGTTCCGTCGACATCATAGTCTCCGTAGATCATTATTCGTTCTTTAGCCCCCATGGCCTTATTAAGACGATTAACAGCCTTGTCCATGTCCGGCATCAGGAATGGATCATGTAGATCCGCGATGGATGGGGTGAAGAATGCTTGTGCACCTCGAGGTGTATTGACTCCTCGCCTGATAAGCAATTCTGCAATAGGTGCTGCCCCCCCGCATTGAGGGAGCATCTCGTCAGCTGCAGATTTTTGCTGAAGGGAGAGTGGTTGGTAATTCCATTTTGTTATCATTGCAGACGAAAAAACTTGTAGTTGCGCAGTACGCACCGCACAACTGAGAGGTTAATCAAATAATTACGCAAATGTGCGTCACCACGAGGATTTGAGTTGGATGCAAATATACGAAAAAATTGCGGTATGAGCAAATATAAATGGTGTAAGGGGGAGTGCTCTTAAGTATTTTTTATAATTTTGTAGTTTGGAATTGGTCAGACAGGGCATTTGATGCTGCTGATGTAGGTTAAGTCCGGAATCAAGAAATTGAGTGTCGGGTTGTCTGTTAATATGAAAGTAATGTATGGAAAAAGAAATAACTATAAATGGAATCAGGCTCTTTTATGAAGAGTCGGGTAAGGATGGGGGTGTGCCCGTCGTTTTGATGCATGGATGGGGTTGCGACCATACGACAGTAAAAAGCATTGCGTCTATACTTGAGCCGGGCATGAAGGTGTATAATATTGATCTTCCCGGTCATGGTAAAAGCCAAGAACCAACTGAAGTGTGGGGAATTGAAGAGTTTACACGAACAGTTGAGCAATTTATTGCTCAACTAAATATTTGTCGACCTGTATTAATAGGGCATTCTTTCGGGGGACGTATTGCTATTCTATTATCTTCAAGAAATGATGTGTCGAAGGTTGTGCTCGTGGATGCAGCGGGAATTAAGCCTAAGCGCAGTTTGAGATATTACTATAAGGTTTATACGTTTAAACTCTTAAAGAAGATTGCGCCAATGATACTTGGGAAGAATAAGGGGAATGCATTGATAGATAGCATCAGATCCCAAAGAGGATCTGCAGATTATCGAAATTCATCTCCAGTCATGCGAGGCGTGATGAGCAAATGTGTGAATGAAGATCTGAAATATGTCATGCCAAAGATAAAGGCACCTACTCTATTGATATGGGGGGAAGATGATACTGCCACTCCACTTTCAGATGCCAAGACAATGGAGCGGTTGATTCCGGATTCCGGATTGGTTAGTTTCCAGGCTTGTGGGCATTATAGCTTCCTGGATAATCCTTATGGGTTTAAGTCAGTGATTAGGGAGTTTTTTAAAGAAGAGCTGAAATAGGATATATGTCCTTTAAATTCCTGCTTAAAAATCGGTCGTTTAATTTGTAAATTCAAATAAAATATAAGATATGAGTCTATTTTTAATAGTTATTTATGTGGTATGTGGTGCTTATATGGTATTGAACTTTAAGCATGATATCCACATGTTGCAGCAGAATAGTTACAGGATTAAGAGGTATTGGAAATACTTGAAGCAAGATATAGGAAGCACCTGGCGAATGGTGGATGTGGCTTTGTTGTTTCTTGTGTTTTCAACATTGCTTGATTTGAGGCTCGCAATGCTGATTGCTTCGATTGTAATGGTAGTTAAATGTTTTATGATTTTCAAGAAAAAACATAAAAAGCCGTTGGTGTTTACTAATAGGGTCTGGCGTATATATACAGTATCGGCATTGATTTCCTTATTGATATTTATTGGATTAGTCATTTCTACCTATAAAGAGAACATTGTGTTTGGTTTGTATCCGCCGCAAGCTATTGCAATAGGAAGCGTTCTGCTTATGGCAATATTTTCGTGGGCGATTGTCATGTTGGCAGTAGTTGTGCTTATGCCTGTGGAAAGGATGATCAATAGGCGATACTGGAATGAGGCTTATTCGATACTGCAATCTATGCCAAATTTAAAGATAATAGGAATTACCGGGTCTTATGGTAAGACAAGTACTAAGCATTATCTTTACCGAATTTTATCGGAAGAGTATGATGTCTTGATGACACCTGGATCATTCAACACGCCTATGGGGGTAATACGTACTGTAAGGGAAATGATGAAGCCATACAATACCATTTTTATATGTGAGATGGGAGCAAAGCAGAAAGGTGATATAAAGGAGATCTGTGATTTGGTTCATCCGGATATGGGTATTATTACGGCAGTGGGTCCAATGCATCTCGAGTCTTTCAAAAGTATAGAGAATGTGCAATCCACTAAGTTTGAACTTGTGGATTCCTTACCGGCGGATGGCTTTGCTGTAGTTAATAATGATTTTGAATATTGTGCCAATAGAGATGTGAGGAATGTGGAATGTGTCCGCTATTGTGTGGCAAATGAAAATAGAAAAGATTGTCAATATAGTGCGGAGTCGATAAAATATACTGTAAACGGAACTTCATTTGCAATACGTAAACCGGATGGCGGGGTGATTGAATTGTCGACGCGTCTTGTCGGAGAATGTAATATATCAAATCTTATTGCGGCTGTCATAGTGGCATTGCGTTTGGGAATGAGTGAGGAAAAAATACGACGTGGTGTTTCTGGAATAGAACAGGTGGAGCACAGGTTGAGCATGAAGCAAACAGCCGGTGGCGTTACTATAATTGATGACGCCTTTAATTCAAATCCTACCGGTTCGAAAATGGCGTTGGATGTCTTGTCTGAATTTAAGACAGGGAAACGTATTGTAGTCACCCCGGGAATGATTGAATTGGGAAGTCGGCAGAATGAACTTAATGAAGCATTCGGAGAGAAAATCGCTAAAAGTTGCGATGTTGCGATTATCGTTGGGCAATATAATCGTGATGCAATTCTCTCCGGTATAAATAAGGCTGGATTCAAAAAGGAGAATCTACATGTGGTGGACAGCTTCAATGATGCTCAGCTGGTGTTATCCACGTTGTTGAGGTCTGGAGATATAGTCTTGTATGAGAATGATTTGCCAGATACATTTAAGTAGGCATCAAAAGTGGAGATTGAAAATTGAGATGATATGTCTTATTGAGTTATATTGAAGATTATGAATGTATTGCTTAATATAATATGGATAATCTTCGGCGGATTGATGATCGCTGTTGAATATCTTGTGTCAAGTGTGGCTATGATGTTGACAATTATTGGCATTCCATTTGGATTGCAGACGATAAAGTTGAGTCTGTTGGCATTATTGCCGTTTGGCACTTCAGTTGAGCCTACGTCGCCATCGTCCGGAGGATGTCTTAATTCGATTCTGAATTTTATATGGTGGTTTGTAGGTGGGATTCCGATAGCATTAACTCATCTGCTATGGGGGGTAGTATTTTGTATTACTATTGTAGGTGTGCCATTTGGAATGCAACACTTCAAATTAATGCGTCTTGCAATGTTCCCGTTTGGGAAAACATTGGTCTGATATTGAAGTTGTCTGAACTATATTGTATTTTAAGTGAATAATAGGGGGAGGCGATATGATGTCGTCTCTCCTTATTATGCAGTATTTGGAGCTAATAAGATAAAATAAAAACTGCAAATCGCAATTTGCGATTTGCAGTTTCAGGTGTCCAAGATGAGACTCGAACTCACACAGCCTACCGGCCACTACCCCCTCAAAGTAGCGCGTCTACCAATTCCGCCACCTGGACAAATACTGAGAGTTGTGCAACTTAAAAAGAATGGGTCCTTTCTGAATTGCGATGCAAAATTACAACATTATTTTGAATTGTGCAAATGAATTGAGGATATTTTTATATTTTTGCAATATAAATTTTGATAAAAAAGATATTGTTATGATTAACAGAGTGAAACGTATATTAGGGGTAATGATGTTGTCATTGCTCTGTGTTGATATTGTTTTGGCGATTGAGCCGACATGGGAAGTAAATATGGGTTCTGTATTTGATAATAGAGAGGGGGATACAAAAATGAATAATGCAAAGACCTTCTTTTTTGTTACGCTTGCGCCTGAAATAGGTTTGAAGTTTTCTGATAAGGATAGGATTTCCGGAGGCGCAGTGTGGACTCAACCACTTGAAAATACAGTGAAAAATGGAAAGATTATACCATTGTTGTATTATCGGCATGAATCTGACACATGGAAATTTTCTATGGGAATGTTTCCACGGACGCAATTGCATCAGCGATTGCCTGGATTTCTATGGAATGATTCGTTGGAGTATTTCCAAAAAAGCATCCGGGGGGCTCTTGTGCAATATAATCATGATAAAGGATTCTTTGATGCATATATAGACTGGAGAGGTATTCAGTCGGAGATTACGCGAGAGGCGTTTAATATAGTGTTTCATGGGGAGTGTAAACCCAAGGGGGATGTGTTTATTATAGGAGGGCATTTGATGATGAATCACCTTGCCCGACGAAAAAATTCTCCGGATGATGAACGTGTGGTTGATAATTTTCTTGTAAATACATATTTGGGTATGGAGTTAGATAAATACGTGCCTTTGGATAAATTTAACGTAAAGGCAGGAGCTGTAATGACTATAGAGAGGAATAGGGCGGATGAAATAGGCTGGCGCACTCCCGGAGGTTTTTGGATGGATCTGTTGGCAGAATGGAAATTCTTAGGCTTAAGAAATTCTCTTTATATTGGAGGAAAGCTATTCCCGGAGTATGGAGAACTTGGCAGTGTATTGTATCAAGGTGAGCCATTCTATATGTCTTCTTTCTACAATAGGACTGATATATATGCAAAAATTTTTTCAAATAAGAATCTTAATCTGGAAGCTCAATTGAATTTCAATTTCGCAAAGAATAATTTTATTTTTTATCAGCGATTGATACTTGAGGTCCAGGTCGGGAATATCACTTCATATTCGAAGAGATGATGACCTGTGAGATAAAAAGACTAAGGCTATCTGTGGATTTTATGAGAATTTTGATGAATTAGGATTATAAAATTATAAAAAAAATAAGAAATTATTGGATTTAGAATCAATGAGATATTAAGATAGATATAAAAATATTAAATAAAAAGTTTGCACAGATGAAAAAAAGGTAGTAACTTTGCAACGCAAAAAGGGAGAATGATACTCTTGAAAGTTGCAAAATAAATATGCGAAAATAGCTCAGTTGGTAGAGCACGACCTTGCCAAGGTCGGGGTCGCGGGTTCGAGTCCCGTTTTTCGCTCCAAGAACATTGAAATAATAATTGATCGGAATTTTCTGAACGCAATGCGAAAATAGCTCAGTTGGTAGAGCACGACCTTGCCAAGGTCGGGGTCGCGGGTTCGAGTCCCGTTTTTCGCTCCACTCCGATCAATGTATGTCCAGGTGGCGGAATTGGTAGACGCGCTACTTTGAGGGGGTAGTGGCCGGTAGGCTGTGTGAGTTCGAGTCTCATCTTGGACACTTAAATATGCGAAAATAGCTCAGTTGGTAGAGCACGACCTTGCCAAGGTCGGGGTCGCGGGTTCGAGTCCCGTTTTTCGCTCCAAGAACATTGAAATAATAATTGATCGGAATTTTCTGAACGCAATGCGAAAATAGCTCAGTTGGTAGAGCACGACCTTGCCAAGGTCGGGGTCGCGGGTTCGAGTCCCGTTTTTCGCTCCACTCCGATCAATGTATGTCCAGGTGGCGGAATTGGTAGACGCGCTACTTTGAGGGGGTAGTGGCCGGTAGGCTGTGTGAGTTCGAGTCTCATCTTGGACACTTAAGTGGAGATAAATTTTTAATTTGTCTCCACTTTTTTGTGTAAAATTATTAATAGTTATGCCTAACATAATGTATCATGAGTAAACGTTTTGGTATATTTTCAGTTGTTGGAATGCTTTCAACTCTGTATGTATTGCCTGTCGCCGGTAACGATGTTGTCTTTAATAAAGATTGGAGCTTCTCTCTTCATTCAGACTCCACATGCATATCTCCCTCATACGATGACCATGAGTGGCGTAAACTTAACATACCACACGATTGGAGCATAGAATTACCTTTTGATAAAAATGCTTTGCCTGGAAATGATGGCGGATATCTTGAAGGTGGAATCGGATGGTATCGAAAATCCTTTTTTATAAAGGACGTGGAGAAGAATAAGAGATATCAGCTGTATGTGGGTGGTGCTTACATGAATTCAGATGTGTATTTGAATGGTGAGAAAGTTGGGGGACACAGATATGGCTATAGTCCATATTTTGTGGATATTTCGAAATATTTAAAATCGGGAAAGAATGTGGTAGTTATCAGGGTGGATAATTCCAAACAAAAAAATTGCCGTTGGTATTCCGGTTCGGGTCTGTATAGAGATGTGCAATTTATTCAGCAAGAGAATCTGCATATATCTAATTGGGGCGTATTTTTCACTACGCCGGATCTTTCTACGCTTTATATGGAGTTGTCGTTGGATAATGATGGTGATGAACCGCGCTCAGTTGATGTTTCTTTGAGCATTTTGGGACATGAAAAATTATCATCAGTGACGGTGCCATCTAATACGAAGGGTTTTATAGTTAAGCAATCAATAGACGTCCCTGAGGCTAAATCGTGGTCGCCAGATTCTCCGATGTTGTATGAAGCTAATGTTTGTGTTCGGGAAAATGGGAAGACGTTGGATTCTATTATAAAAAATATTGGGTTTCGCACGGTTGAATGGAATGCAGCAGAGGGATTGAAATTGAATGGAGAGAAAATACTGCTTAATGGAGGTTGTGTGCATCATGACAATGGAATCCTTGGCGCGGCTGCCTATCCTGCAGCAGAACGTAGGAGGGTAAGATTGTTGAAGGATGCTGGTTTTAATGCAGTGCGTACATCGCATAATCTTTCTTCAGAAGAATTTCTTGATGCATGTGATGAATATGGACTCCTTGTGATCGATGAATCATTTGATGGTTGGCGAGATGCTAAGAATGATCATGATTATCATATATTATTTGATGAGCATTGGCAGTCTGATCTGGATGCTATGCTGCTTAGAGACCGCAATCATCCTTCTGTGTTTTGCTGGAGTATTGGGAATGAAGTGATAGAACGAGATAAAATTGAAGTCGTGACCACGGCAAATATGTTGGCATCTCGTTGTAGAGAATTGGATCCCTTGCGTCCAGTGACATCTGCATTAGCTTGTTGGGGAAAGGATTGGAAGACGTATGATCCACTTGCAGACGTTCATGATATAGTTGGGTACAATTATATGATTCATGAATCAGAGAAAGATCATTTGCGTAATCCTGAGAGAGTGATGGTGCAGACAGAATCTTTTCCAAAGGATGCCTGGAGTAATTATAAAAAATGTGTTGAGAATCCTTATATCGTGGGGGATTTTGTGTGGACTGCCATAGATTATATAGGAGAATCAGGAATAGGGAGACATTATTATGAAGGAGATGTGCCCGGTGAACATTTTGAACGCCCGCTTTATCCATGGCATGCTTCCCATTGTGGTGATATTGATTTGACCGGATATCGAAAACCTATCAGCCATTATCGTTCTATGTTGTGGAATGAAGATGGCGAACAATTATATTTGGCTGTGAAAGAGCCTGACGGATATGTGGGAAAAATAAAAACCACGATGTGGGGGAATTGGCCTACATACGAGTCGTGGAATTGGCCCGGATATGAGGGTAAGCCTATAGAGGTGGAAGTTTATTCTCATTATCCAAAAGTTAGGCTGTATCTGAATGATGATAAAATTGCAGAAAAGGGAGTGGAGTGCATGAAGGCGACTTTTGAGTTACCTTATAAGGAAGGCGTATTGAGAGCGGAAGGCATAGGAGCGGATGGGATTGTAAAAGAGACTAAAGTGCTTACTACTGCCGGGAAGCCGTATGGTATAAGGTTGACGGTTGATTCTGAAGATGCGTCATCAGATACTCCTTCTATGGCATTTGTCTCAATTGAGATTGTTGATAAGAATGGAAATGTGGTGCCCACTGCTGATAATGAATTGAATGTTTCTGTGATAGGGGGTGGCGAACTCATTGCATTAGGAAATGCAGATATAAAGGATGATGATCCCTATTACGATTCTACACATAAAGCGTGGCATGGACGGGCTTTAGGTGTGCTGAAAAATAATGGTAGGAAGGGTAATGCCAAGATAACTGTCAGCTCTCCTGGATTAAAGACATCTGCATTAAAAATATCATTCGGAAGATAATTGGAAAAGATAACTTCAAATTCTGTTATTTTTTTTATTTGCGATTGATTAGTCTAAAACATTGTTAAATATTGGCTGCATTCATTTGAAATGATTTCAGACGAATGCAGCCAATATTTTGTTTTGACATTGAAAAATATTTACTTAATTTTGTGAAATAATATGAAAAAGAAATGAGCATAATAGTTAAATATAGAGGAGTGGAGATAGAAAGAGGAGATAAGAATGTGCTTAAAGGTGTCACATTTTCTCTTTCAAAGGGAGAATTCTACTATCTTGTCGGTAGAGTAGGAAGTGGGAAAAGTAGTCTTATGAAAACGATGTATGCTGATGTGCCCTTATATTCGGGCGATTGCGCAGAGATAATGGGGTTTGATTTACTTTCCATAAAAAAATCGCAGATTCCCTATCTTCGCAGAAAAATAGGGATAGTTTTTCAGGATTTCCAATTATTGCAAGACCGATCGGTAAGTGGAAATCTGAAATTTGTGTTGAAGGCTACCGGGTGGAATAATAAAAATGATATTGACAGTCGGATTGATGAGGTTTTGTCAATGGTTGGTATGGCAAATAAAAGCTATAAGATGCCACATGAACTCAGTGGTGGGGAACAGCAACGAATTGTAATAGCGAGAGCATTGCTTAATAAACCTGATCTTATACTTGCCGATGAGCCTACCGGAAACTTGGATCCTCAAACCGGCTATCAGATTGCTGCGTTGCTTCATCAACTTTCGAATGCAGGACATTGCGTGGTAATGGCTACGCATAATCTTCAGTTAGCATCGGATTTTCCCGGAAAATTAATGAGATGTGAGGGAAAACAGCTGATTGTGGAGTAACTATTATAAAAAATGTAAATTAATAACGGAAAAATTTCTTCAATTTAAAAGTATTGGTTAAATTTGCAACGGAAGCGATGCATAAGCATGCATCGTAAATGATGCATGCCTTGAATTTAATACCTTCTTGTGATATTTCAAGAATCCAATAGGATTGAGTTTAAGAACACGTTTCCATGATTAAAAAGATAAGATCTTATACATCTATATCATTAACGAGCTATAAAACTTATGGCAAACACCGAAAAATTATTTGACATGTTTTCTCCCACCTCAACAGAGGCTTGGAAAGAGAAGATAACTGTCGACCTCAAGGGCGCCGATTTCAACAAGAAACTTGTTTGGCGTACAAATGAGGGCTTTAATGTGCAGCCTTTTTATCGTCGCGAGGATCTTGAGCATCTCGCACACATGGGAACTCTTCCAGGTCAGTTCCCTTATGTCAGAGGCACACGTGACAATAACGACTGGCTTATTCGACAGCAGATTTCAGGAGAAACTCCTGAAGCGATTAACCGAGAGGCATTGCATGCCATTGACAGAGGGGTTGATTCGATAGGAATCAAGCTTGAACGTGACACCACAATGGCGGATCTTGAGGTTATACTTGCAGGTATTGACCTTAATAAGGTGGAACTGAATATCGGATGCTGTAATGGTAAGGCTGTTGCAATAGCAGGGATATTGGTTGAATATATAAAGAAGCATGGTCTTGAAGATAGCTTCCGCGGATCAATTAACTTTGATCCGTTTAAACGTCTTCTCCGTCATGGCATTTCTTTCCCAAAGGATATAAAAGAAGAGGCGTTGAAGCTGTATGATGTCGTAAAAGACATTAAGAATATACGTTGCTTTGTCGTTGATAGCTGCATGCTAAATAATGCTGGCGCATATATCACTCAAGAGTTGGGATATGCCCTTGCTTGGGGTGCTGAATGGATGACAATCCTTACTGAGGCAGGAATGCCGGCATGTGATGCGGCTGGAAGAATCAAATTTAATATGGGCATTTCTTCTAATTATTTTATGGAACTTGCAAAATTCCGTGCAGGACGTATGTTGTGGGCGGAAATTGTCAAGGCATACGGTGCAGAAGAGGAATGTTGCAAAATGATGGTACACGCAGTGACCAGCCAGTTTAATCAGACAATCTATGATGCTCACGTAAATCTTCTTCGCTCACAGACTGAGACTATGAGTGCAGCATTGGCAGGTGTAGATTCAATAGAGACTCTTCCATTTGATTTGCAATATAAACGTCCTGATGAGTTCAGCGAACGTATTGCACGCAATCAGCAGCTGCTTCTTCGTGAGGAGAGCCATTTGAATAAAGTGGTTGATCCTGCGGGCGGATCTTACTATGTGGAGACTTTGACAGCCTCAATAGCTGAAGTTGCATGGAATTTATTCAGTGAAGTGGAGGAGCAAGGTGGATTCCTTGCATTGCTTGAAACCGGAGAAATCCAGAAGAAGGTAAATGAATCCGGAGTTAAACGTCATACAGATGTGGCTCGACGAAAAGAGATTCTTCTTGGAACAAACCAATATCCTAATTTCAATGAGACTGCTCTTGGTAAATTGGAGAAATCCGGAGAAATCTGTGGTTGCGGATGTAATGCAGCTGTAGAGGATGGTGCGGTAGAGTCATTGATTTTTGATCGTGCAGCAAGTCAGTTCGAACAGCTCAGACTTGATACAGAACGCAGTGGAAAGCGTCCTAAAGTGTTTATGCTCACGATTGGAAATCTTGCTATGCGTCTTGCTCGTGCGCAGTTCTCTGCAAACTTCTTCGGTTGTGCCGGATATGAAATAATTGACAATATCGGATTCAATACTGTAAAAGAGGGTGTTGATGCAGCGATTGAGAAGGGCGCGGATATTGTCGTCCTTTGTTCAAGTGATGACGAATATGCGGAGTTGGCACCTGAGGCCTACAAGGAGCTTGATGGACGTGCGATGTTTGTAGTTGCCGGAGCTCCGGCATGTATGGAAGATCTCAAGGCTGTTGGCATTGAAGAATTTATCCATGTTCGTGTGAATGTGCTTGACACACTTGTTAAGTTTAACGCAAAACTCCTCAACTGACATGAGACCCAATTTCAAAGAAATAGATATTAAAGCAGCGATTGCTGAACGCACGTCTGCCCCCGCGTCGGTTAATAAGGAAGCCGATTGGATTACAGCCGAGCTTATCCCGGTAAAACCGATATATACAGAAGAAGATCTCAACGGATTAGAGCATCTTGACTTCGTTTCCGGTATCCCTCCATTTTTGAGAGGTCCGTATAGTGCGATGTATCCCCTTCGTCCTTGGACAATACGCCAATATGCAGGATTCTCGACTGCTGCCGAGTCGAATGCATTCTATCGCCGTAATCTTGCTTCCGGTCAAAAAGGACTTTCTGTTGCATTCGACCTTCCTACTCACCGTGGTTATGATGCAAATCATGAGCGTGTGGTTGGAGATGTGGGTAAGGCTGGTGTTTCAATCTGTTCGCTTGAAGATATGAAGGTATTGTTCGATGGTATTCCATTGAATAAGATGTCTGTCTCAATGACGATGAATGGTGCTGTGCTTCCTGTGCTTGCGTTCTATATCAATGCGGGTCTTGAGCAGGGTGCGAAGCTTGATGAAATGGCAGGTACGATTCAGAATGATATTCTGAAGGAGTTTATGGTGCGTAACACCTATATCTATCCGCCGTCGTTCTCAATGAAGATCATAGCCGATATCTTTGAATATACTTCAAAGAATATGCCTAAGTTCAATTCAATTTCAATTTCCGGCTACCACATGCAAGAGGCAGGAGCAACAGCAGACATTGAGTTGGCATATACTTTGGCAGATGGTCTGGAGTATCTGAAGGCAGGAGTAAATGCAGGAATGGATATTGACTCTTTTGCACCTCGTTTGTCATTTTTCTGGGCAATTTCGATGAACTATTTTATGGAGATTGCAAAGATGAGAGCGGCGCGTATGCTTTGGGCTAAGATTGTAAAACAATTTAACCCGAAGAATCCGAAATCACTTGCATTGCGTACGCATAGTCAAACTTCTGGCTGGAGCCTTACGGAACAGGATCCGTTTAATAATGTTGGACGTACTTGTGTGGAAGCAATGGGAGCTGTACTTGGTCATACTCAATCACTACATACCAATGCACTTGACGAGGCGATAGCTCTTCCTACAGATTTCTCTGCACGTATTGCACGTAATACTCAGATTTATATTCAGGAGGAGACATACGTCACCAAACAGGTGGATCCTTGGGGCGGTAGCTATTATGTGGAAGCTCTGACAAATGAGATCGCACATAAGGCTTGGGAGCATATTCAAGAGATCGAAAAGTTGGGTGGAATGGCAAAAGCTATTGAGACCGGTCTTCCGAAAATGAGGATTGAAGAGGCAGCTGCCCGCACTCAGGCTCGTATTGATTCCGGAAAGCAGACAATTGTCGGTATCAATAAATATCGTCTTGATCATGAGGATCCGATAGATATCCTTGAGGTGGACAATACTGAAGTGCGTAAAGAACAGTGTGCCCGAATTGAGGATCTTAAGGCTCATAGAGATGAAGAGGCAGTAAAGAAGGCCTTGGTGGCTATAACTGAATGTGTGAAGGATCCATCAAAGGGTAATCTTCTTGATTTGGCTGTAAAGGCTGCCGGATTGCGTGCTACACTTGGTGAGATTTCAGATGCCTGTGAGGCAGTTGTAGGTCGATATAAGGCTGTAATTAAAACCATATCTGGAGTGTATAGTAGTGAAGAGAAGGGTGATCCTGAATTTGAGGAAGCCCGTAGAGTCGTTGCTGATTTTGCAAAGAAGGAAGGTCGTCAACCTCGTATAATGATTGCCAAGATGGGGCAAGATGGTCATGACCGAGGTGCAAAAGTTGTGGCAACAGGATATGCAGACTGTGGATTTGATGTGGATATGGGACCATTGTTCCAAACTCCGGAAGAAGCAGCCCGTCAGGCTGTAGAGAATGATGTGCATATTCTTGGTGTCTCTTCTCTTGCCGCAGGACATAAGACCCTGATTCCTCAAGTTATAGCAGAATTGGAGAAATTGGGCCGTCCTGATATTATGGTTACTGCAGGTGGCGTTATTCCGGCTCAGGATTATGACTTCTTGTATAAGGCTGGAGTTGCCGCTATTTTCGGTCCCGGCACGCGTATTCCGAAGAGTGCGATTGAGATGATTCGTCTTCTGAATGAAGATCGTGCTGCTGAATGATACAAATGCAATTGAAAAATAAAAATGAGGTCTCTCTTAGAGGGACCTTATTTTTATTTATTATGATTACTGAAAATAATTTTGTGTATATTTTAGAATTAGCTAACTTTGTAGTTAGATATGAAAGAAGAAGATACCAATAATATATACGTTTATTCAGAAGAATCAGACGATAAATTTGTGGATAAGCAAGGATCAGATGCACCAATTGATAACTCCGGTCCGAATTATGCGCAAGTGGATCGTAATTCAGTTGAATATAATATTGAAGATGACTCCCTGGAGAATATGGTCTCATTTTCGGTAGTATTCCGCTTGATGCTTAAGGTCATGTTAAGCCCTATAGAGGGATGGAAATCAGTAAGACGTGCTAAGATTACATCAGAGATGGCTCAGCGAGGATGTTTCTATCCTTTATTAGCAGTGTTGGCGTTAAGTAAATTTGTTGTGATGGCATATTATCCATCTCTTTCATTAGCTAATGCGATGATTGATGCCGTGAGTTCATTTGTTTCGTTTTTCTTTGGATATTTCTGCATCTTGATTATTTCAAAGATAGTAATGCCTAAAGCGGAATATTTTCAAACAAATGATTTTGGGAAGGTCTTGATTGTAATCAGTCTCTCTACATTATCATTATTCGGGACATTGACCGTGTTATTGCCAATGTTGTGGTCATTTATGATATTTATACCTCTTTGGACTATATATATCATCAGTAGAGGTGCTAAATTCCTTAAATTTCCGGAGAACATCCAAATGACATATACGTTTATCTTATGTCTTTTGATTGTTGGTATTCCATCAGTACTTTCTTGGTGTATAGGATTCTTATTGCCAAAACAATTTTAAATAGAAAGAATATGAAATCAGATCAGATAAATATAAAGAATAGGAAAGCCCGTTTTGATTATGAAATAGGCGATACGTATACGGCAGGCATGGTGCTTACCGGTACTGAAATAAAATCAATCCGAGATGGTAAGGCCAATCTGACGGATAGTTATTGTATAGTTGACCATGGAGAGGTTTGGGTAAAAGGGATGCATATCTCAGAATATAAATATGGATCATACAATAATCATGTGGTTAGACGTGATAGGAAATTATTGTTGTCAAAAAAGGAGATTGAAAAAATATCGAAGCAATCGTCTGATGCCGGATTTACAATTGTTCCACTTCGAATATTCATAAGTGATAAAGGATACGCTAAAATTATTATAGGTATAGGACGAGGTAAGAAACAGTATGATAAGCGTCAGTCAATAAAAGAGCGAGAGGATAAGAGAAATATTGACAGATTGTTTAAGAAATAAATTTATGATTGTCGGGAGTCTTTGATAATTTAGATAAATTCATTGTATCTGTTTCCGAGATATAAATCGTAATAAGAAAATAATACAGATGGTAAACCCTCGAAAAATTGAGTTATTAGCACCGGCTGCCAATAAACATATAGCAAAGCAAGCAATTCTGCATGGTGCAGATGCGGTTTATTTGGGAGCAACAAGTCATGGTGCAAGAAAGGCTGCTTCAAATAGTATTGAAGATATTGCGGAGGTAGTGGATTTTGCTCATCAATATAGGGCAAAGGTTTACGTCACAGTAAATACGATAATCTATGATAGGGAATTGAAGCAGGTAGAGACTCTTTGTAGAGATTTATACAAAGCACGTGTTGATGCATTGATTGTTCAGGATATGGCTATGCTCCGTTTGGATTTACCTCCGATAGCTTTACATGCCAGCACACAATGTGATATAAGGACTCCTGAAAAGGCTCGCTTTTTACAAGAAGTTGGTTTCTCCCAGTTGGTACTTGCAAGAGAATTGACAATTCCGGAGATACAATCGATTGTTAAAAGTGTGGATATCCCGGTGGAATGTTTTATACATGGGGCTCTTTGTGTGAGCTATTCCGGCAGATGTCATGCGAGTTGTGTGGCTACAGGCAGGAGTGCGAATCGGGGAGAATGCGCACAAATTTGCCGCTTGCCTTATTTGTTGAGAGATAATGCTGGAAGGATAATCTCTGAAGATAAACATTTGTTGTCGCTAAGAGATTTTAATGCATCGCATATAATTGATAGACTTATTGAGAATGGTGTGTCTTCTTTTAAAATAGAGGGGCGTCTTAAAGAGGAAGACTATGTAAAGAATGTGGTCTCTTTTTACAATAAAAGAATTAACGAGTTAATAAAATCAAGACCTAATGAATATATCAGAAGTTCAAGTGGAACGTCTGTGTGTTCATTTGATCCTAAATTGGACAAGAGTTTTAATCGGGGATTTACCACTTATTTTCTTGAGTCCCGTAGACCAGCCTCTATTGCATCATTATTGACTCCTAAATCAATGGGGGAAGTGGTAAATGTAAGTGATTTAAATAATGGAGATGGAATAAGTTTCTTTGATCATAATAATTGCTATAATGGGGTAAACATAAATAGGGTAGAGAATGGCAAGATTATTACAAATAAAAAAATTAATATTCCCAAAGGAGCAATAATACATCGTACAAGTGATATTGAATGGCAAAAATTGATGCGAAAAGATTCTGCGATAAGGAAAATAACATTAAAAATAGATGTGGATCCAACTGGCATCACTGCACGTGATGAAAGAGGTGTGGAAATAAGATTGCCGTTAGATGTGAAGCAAGATATTGCGATAAAGCCAATGGATATTGAAAGAGAGTTTGCAAAATTAGGTAATACTGTCTATTCATTAGTATCATTTAAATCAACTCTTGGTGCAGATATATTTATTCCTCGTTCGGAAATTTCTAAACTTAGGCGGAAGATGGTATATATGCTTGATATGGCAAATCTGGCGACATATCATTTTGATATGCGTCGTGCGGAAAATAGAGAATTTAAGTTCCCTGCTAAAATACTTGATTATCGAGATAATGTGGCAAATTCCATAGCAGCAGCGTTTTATAAGGAACATGGAGTGACAGAGATAGAATATGCAATAGAGGAGCGTAAAAAAGAATTGGAAAAGGGCACAGTTGTCATGACAACGAGATATTGTATCTTGAGAGAACTCGGACTATGTAAGCGAAATAAGCCGCATGGAAATTTTCAATTGAAGAGGGGAGAACAGTCAAATATAAAGTATGAAGAACCGTTGACTTTGATAAATGGCAAGATTTCTTGGAATCTTAGATTTAATTGCAATATCTGTGAAATGGAAGTATTGTCAAGATAATACTTCCATAATAAGAATGTATGAGATTATTTCATGTCCACTGGTAGGATCCATTTAGAGATCCTATCAGTGGTCTTTTTCGTTGGGTGCTTCAGGCTGGTTTATTATAACTGAATCATTGGCGACAGTGGGATGTGAGATTATGGAATCTTTAACGTGCATCATCTTGGTAAACATTTTATTCAGTTTTATCAATGAGTCATTTTCCTCCTCATTTAATTCAAGATCAGTATCAGGCGGAAACTCATAGTTTAGAGATGTTATTCTGTTGTTGAAATTCAGAGCGATTCGCTGAATTTCGGTAGAATCAGATGCATTACTTAAGCTGTCGATATACATTTTGGTTAAGACTGCACTCCGCTCAAATAATTGTCGTGCGAAGTCATGTCTGTTATTTTCAGTTTTATTTGTGCAGCCAATAGAGAATATTGGTATAATTGCTATTGGAATCAATATGGAAGATGAGTGTATGTTTGTAGATTTTATCATCTGTGAATGTTTTAAATCAGTTAGAATCTATCCCTTTCAGACTCAAATTTTATTGCGTCTGAAGGAATTGAGTGAATATTGTTGAAATGAATCTGCTTATAAAGCATATAGGCTTTATCTTATTTGGAAGAATGTATTAATTTAGGTTTTAGGAAAAGAGCGGTATGTGATTCCTTACATTCTGCAATATCTTCCGGGGTCCCTTGGGCGACGATGTCACCACCTTTTTCTCCCCCTTCCGGACCTATATCAATGATCCAATCGGCAGATTTTATGATATCAAGATTATGTTCTATAATTATCACTGTATGTCCTTTCTCAATAAGAGCATTCAGAGATTTTAATAGGGTTGCAATGTCATGGAAATGAAGACCTGTTGTTGGTTCATCAAAAATGAATAGGGTATGGTCTGTTTTTTCTTGCGATATGAAATAAGCCAGTTTTACTCTTTGGCTTTCTCCTCCTGAAAGCGTAGAGGAGCTTTGTCCAAGTTTCACATATCCTAATCCTACATCCTGAAGGGGCTTTAAACGACGGATAATTCTCTTCTCAATCGTTCCGGGGTTTATTTCAAGGAATTCTATAGCCTGATTCACAGTCATGTCAAGAAAATCATAGATATTTTTTCCACGATATTCTACATCAAGAACCTCTTTTTTGAATCGTTTGCCATGACAAACCTCACATTCTACTTGAATATCAGCCATAAACTGCATTGGGATGGTAATTGTACCTTCCCCTTTGCATTCTTCGCACCTACCACCTTCCGAATTGAAAGAAAAATAGGATGGAGAGAATCCCATTTGCTTTGAAAGTGGCTGTTCGGAGAATAGCTTTCTAATTTCATCAAAGGCTTTCAGATATGTCGCCGGATTGGATCTTGTAGATGTCCCTATAGGATTTTGGTCAACGAATTCAATTGCTTTAATCTCGTTTAGATTTCCCGTCAGTTTATTATGGGCACCGGGAGCATCTACCGTATTCCCGAGATATCTTGCCAAGGCTTTATATAAAATCTCTTTTACAAGGGTAGATTTCCCGGAACCGCTGACACCGGTCACAACTGTCATTATTCCTAAAGGAAATTTCACATCAATGTTTTTTAGGTTATTCTCCTGAGCCTTCACGACCTCTATATATTTCTTCCAAGGGCGTCGTATAGGAGAATAATCAATCTGTCGAATACCTCGTAGGTATTCGACGGTATATGAGTCAGTTTCCTCATTTTTATCAATTGCATCCTTTAAATTGCCTTGATATATGAGATTTCCTCCGAGTCTGCCTGCATCTTTGCCAATATCCACAATATAGTCGGATGCCAACATTATTTCCTCATCATGTTCAACAACAATTACTGTATTTCCTATCTGTTGCAGCTTACGCAATACAGTAATTAATCTATTGGTATCACGGGAATGTAATCCTATACTTGGTTCATCAAGTATATAAATTGATCCGACAAGAGATGAGCCAAGCGAGGTAGCCAGATTAATACGTTGACTTTCGCCTCCGGATAGGGTAGAAGAGAGTCTGTCAAGAGTGAGGTATCCTAATCCCACTTCATCTAAAAACTCAAGACGGTTGTTAATTTCAGTCAACAGTCGTTTAGCAATTATGCGTTCCGTCTCGGAAATTTTTAAATTATTGAATATATTGCGAAGTTCCGATATTGGAATCTTGACAATCTCGGTGATTGAATAGCCTCCTATTTTGACATATTCCACATCTTTTTTTAATCTTGAACCTCCACACTCCGGACAAGTGGTTTTTCCTCGATATCGTGCTTTAAGAACACGATATTGTATTTTATATTGGTTTTCATCAACCCATTTAAAAAATCCGTTTATACCCTCCCAGGAAGAATTGCCATTCCATAAGAAATTTCGTTGAGATGAAGTCAATTCTGCATAAGGAGTATGGATTGGGAAATTGAAATGAGGAGCCAAATGGATAAGATGTTTTTTCCATTCACTCATTTTCTCTCCTTTCCAACAGCAGACTGCATCTTGATATACGGATAATGTTTTATCCGGTATTACAAGATCTTCACTTATACCCAATATTTTTCCAAATCCTTCACAGGTAGGACAAGCTCCATAAGGATTATTGAAATTGAACATTAGATCATTGGGTTCCCTGAAATCAATTCCATCTGCAGAGAATTTTTTTGAAAACATGTGTTCATGTATCCCATCATTACCCCATACCTTTATTATACACTCCTCATGCCCTTCATAATATGCTGTTTCTACAGAATCTGTAAGACGAGATATTTCATCTTTGTTGTATGATACGGCAAGTCGGTCAATAAGCAACCGGAAATTATGGGATATATCGTCTGCTTTATTGGCAAGAATATCTTCGATCTCGAGAAAAGATCCATTTTGTTCTATTCGGGAATATCCTTGTTTAAGATAAATTTCAAGTTGTTGACGTAATGTCCGATCAGCTGGGATATTTATATCTATGAGTACTGCCATTCTTGTCCCTTCAGGATAAGAATACATCATTGATACGATATCTTCTATGGTATGCTTTTTTACTTCGAGATTAGATATTGGAGAGTATGTATGACCGATCCTTGCAAATAATATTCTAAGATAGTCATATATTTCTGTAGAAGTGCCTACAGTGCTTCGTGGATTACGGGTATTGACTTTTTGTTCAATGGCTATTGCCGGAGGAAGTCCTTTGATATAATCGCATTCTGGTTTAGCTAATCGGCCAAGAAATTGCCTGGCATAGGATGATAAACTTTCTACATATCTTCGTTGTCCTTCTGCATATATTGTATCGAAGGCAAGAGATGATTTGCCGGATCCGCTCACTCCTGTGATCACAGTAAAACTGTTAAGAGGAAGCGAGAGATCTATATTTTTAAGATTATTGACTCTTGCACCTTTAATTTCAATAGACTTTTCACTCATGTCTAAAAATTTGCTCAAATTTAATATGAATCCATAAAATTAACGTTGTATCTATAGGAATGTTATGTTTGAGAGATTGATAAATCCGGTGTTTAAATAAAGATAACAAAAAAAGCGTTCTTTTGAACGCTTTTTTTGTTGCCTTGGAAAGACTCGAACTCTCACAAACGGAACCAGAATCCGGTGTGCTACCATTACACCACAAGGCATCGTATATTTACTATGTTATTGTTGCCTTGGAAAGACTCGAACTCTCACAAACGGAACCAGAATCCGGTGTGCTACCATTACACCACAAGGCATCGTGTATTTACTATGTTATTGTTGCCTTGGAAAGACTCGAACTCTCACAAACGGAACCAGAATCCGGTGTGCTACCATTACACCACAAGGCATCATGTATTTACTGTGTTATTGTTGCCTTGGAAAGACTCGAACTCTCACAAACGGAACCAGAATCCGGTGTGCTACCATTACACCACAAGGCATCATAAATCCTAATTATGGAATCTCTTTCCCAATTTTATAGGATTGTTCTGTTTTGACGGTGCAAAATTACATCATTATTTTTAATTATCAAAATATTTTATGCTAAAATTTAACGGATTTTAAGCCACAAGATATATGATTGTTATGATGAAACATTGCAATGCGGTAATAATCACGATATAAAGATTAATCTGGAAATTTTATGATCATATAAAATTTTATTAGATGAAGTCTTATTTCAAAAGATTAAAATTAAGCTTAAACAATTTCAATATGATACTTTTTAGTTGTGTTGCTGTCCGATAAAATTTTTATATCTTTTAAAATTTTATCGGACAGCAACACAACTATTATGATTAGTCTGAAGGAATAAGAGGTTTAAGAAGTAGCTCTATACGCTCTTCGTCAGATAGTGTCCCATTTAGATTTGGGATAGAGAGACCATAGAAACGCTTTTCTCTGTTTATCGCATCAGGATCGAAAAAATTTATTTTATCTGTAGAGATTATCTCTTGTAGAATAATCTCATGATCATTCTCACAAAGCAATTCTCCGGTATTAGAGAAGTTTGAGGACATTGGTATTTCAGATATTTTATCAATACGATAAAATATCTCTCTATGACCGTGATATTGTTTTATTATAGATAAAAGATAATCGTTTTGCTGTCCGATATTTATACTATGTATTGAAGAGTCGGCACGTAGATACTGTTTCTCATTTGTGGTAAGCTCTGAAATTGTCTTCATAGGTATAATGGATGTGTGGTTATCCTTATAACAAATAATAAGAACACCATCACATTCTTGATGCTTTACCACAATTGCAGCAGAACAACGGGGGTCGCCATCATAGTATAGATCGTCTTCAGATCGGGAGAATGAACAATTGTCAGAGAAATATAAATAATAACTTGGAGTTACAAAATTATCCTCGTAATAATGTAAGATGTTTTGTCTGCATTTGCTGAGTAGTGGTTTTGCAGTTCTATCAGGAATCTCTTTTGCATCAATATTATTTGTTGACGGTTGTTCTAAAGTTGAAATAATATCCTCGTCTGAATTATCTGTTGATAAGTTTCCATTATCAGACTCAATATCTTGATTGTCGCTATCAATAGATTGTTCCACAATATTCATTAAGATACGATAATTGTGACTCCTGTTTTTTATAAATTCAGTACGTTCCTCATTTAGTCTTGGTTTAGTTGTGGAGCTTGCCCTTACATAGATTATACCATCCAATTCTACCGGATATTCAGTGGGACGTATATTTACTTGAATGACTCCTTTTTTTGCTTCAGGATCAATGCTTATTTCACAGTGATCCTTCGCATGGGCAGGTATTTTTCTATCAAGATTATTTTGAAGTTCTACTACCATAGCGTCAAGAGTGGCTTTTTGTCCTCGTCTGAGTCTGTATTGAAGATCATCTTGTAATCCACATTCATATCCTTGATCATTTACGCCAATATACAGTGTGCCTCCCCGGGCATTCATAAATCCACATATTATGTGAAGAATCTCATGCATCTGAACATTGGTGTCAGGGTGAACGCCACTTCGAGAAGAATATATCATACTACTTTTAAATTCAACAGTTTGAGATTCATCCCCATAATATTTTGAAGTGCGGTTGAGACTGTTTACATTAAGAAGAGTTGTGATGTTCTTGATAATGTCGTGACGCGTTTTTTCCAGTTCCTGCGGCAGCATATTGTACGCGAGAACCATGGATGCGAGTTTTCCCTCAGTTTCGTTTCGTGGATTTTTAGATACCTCCCATAACCAGGTTGAATTTTTATTGGTATCAAGATCTGCAACAATTTTAAGACGCGAGAATAAACGTTCAAGCATTGGAACCGTACAGATCTTAGGATTGATTTTTTCAAGATCTGAGTATGAAATTTTTTGGTTTTTCCCAAAGTCATGCAGAAGAAGCAGTAATTCCATGTGCATTGTTAATTCTTCAAGTAATGTTGGCTCTTCCGCTAATTTACACAAGATAGATGCAAATCCCAATAAATTGAATGCCTTTAGGTATTCTGTTTCAGTATATGCTCTCCGTTGGTATATGTATATCAGTTCAAGGAGTTCATCCCGAGTCATAACTTCTTCCATTTCTCTGACCTCGTATGCGTCAGATTCAATACTGTTGGGATCTTCCCCAAATGATTGCATTAGATTATAAAGACAAAGGGATTTCCTTATTACCGGAGGAATATCTTCTTGACAAGGGGAAAGTTCTCCAATGAAAAATTGTGTGAGAGTGTTGGAATGATCTTGTTCAACGTATCGAACTCTTACCAGTTTCCCTTCAGACAGATGATCATTAGATGAATCTCGTTCAATCTTGAATGTGGATCCAAGTTCTGTGAGACAGAGCCAGACGTTATTAATCCTGTCAAAATGCGTGATTATGCCAATGAGGTCTTTGTCTGGTGTGGCGGTTTCCAAAAGAAAATTGTCAATCTGGTTCTTCATACTGAATGACAGAACATCATTTTTTTTGGATACGGTTGCAGTAAACATCAGAGGTTGTCCATCTCTATTATGAGCAAAGTTAAGGCTCCCATCATAATTACCTGGTCTATCTTTGGCAGAAAGCCAACCAATCATATTTTGAGTGTCGCATATCATCCAACCATCCCCCTTATAAATGTCGTCGCAAATTGTGCAATGAAATTGTAATCGTTGTCTTTCCGGTCCGGAATTTAGAAAAATGACGTTGTCGATAATAACCTTTACTTCTTCTCCATCATACGGTTCGGTTTTCTCTTTAGGAGTGTATTCTCTTGTGTCAGATTGATTTTCTCCAAAAATAGACCATGAAATATCTTCCCAAAGTTGTTTGAAAACTTTCAGATCTTTACTTTTACGAAGATTTTTTGAAGGAATAGGTTCGGTCAAGGATATTTTGGTAGAAAGCCAATCAAATAATTCATTTGGAATTACTGTGGATTCTTCGTCAGCTTTATTTGCGATAATCTGTATGCTGCCGGATTTGAGATGTAATTCTGCTTTTGATGAATAGTAAATCTTTGACACTACCTTTCTCTCTTCAAGATTTGGTGAAGGATGGGAGGATTTCAGAAATAGAAGGGTGGGGCAATCTGTTTCCGCCCAACCGAATTCATTTGGTATTTCTAATCCGAGAAGTGCCTCAATGCTTTTATTTAAAAGAATATTTATATTGTCTGGAACAAGATAAGATATGTAGCGGTATAACATTGATCTATTAAGATTAGATTCAATATTATCTGCTTCAATAGCCAGAAGCCTCTGCACGGCAATTGCTATAATTATTCGTACAATTATTTTATTTCCATCACTTGTGTCGTTTGCGGGGAGCTGGTTAATCTTTGTTGAATTTTCTGTTATGAAAATTTGTAGTTGTTCTACAAGTGCAGTTCTGAATGGTTCGTTTTTCCAATTTGAGATGTCCCAGTTGTGCAATGCTTCAAATAGTTCACCCATTCGAGTGTTGATTAATTCCGGACGAAGCTTGAGTATCGTCATTAATATCTTAAATTGTCTTGCCGGATTATATAGGTAGCCAGCATCCTTAAGATGCAGAAATACATTGTCGATAAAGCTCTCATCATTTTGATTTAATATTTTTGCTGCCGCTTCGAGATGCTGTTCAAATAATTCAATATGATTAGATAGTCTTATTTGTAACAATGTGCGTTGATCTTGATTGCAGTTCCTAAGATAGTCTGAGCCTTCCAATATGTATAAAGCTATCTCTTTTTCCAATTGAATTAGTTTGGAAATTTTTGAAAGAGATTTCAAGTTGTCTTTACAAGATATTAACCAATCAGTTATCATGGTTGTTGAACTTTTCAAGATTTCTAAAATCCAAGAAGGATCTCCGATATCATGTAAACTTAGAGAATGATGGAATTGTGGAATCCTTTTTAGAATATTCAGGAAAGTATTGTAATAGTGCGGATTAATCCCTAAAATATTTAGCCAAGATGGAAGATCATAAAAATCTAAAGATAATGCAACTGATAATTTACCAACATATTTTAGTGATATATTGACTCCATTAATATGTAATATTCTGCATTTTACGTTATTACCTTGAGATAATGTGCTTGGCGCATTGTATAATTTAAAACAGAGTCCATTTGAATCCTCAAGTTCGAAATATTGATCATAATCGAATTTGACAGATTTTATGGTAAAATTATATTCTTTGCCTTCTGTGTAAAATCTGCTGATTATCGATGCCATGTCTTGTCTTAATGTGATAGGGTATGTGGATTTGACATAGCAGCGAATATAGTCGGGTAGAGGTTGATTTATTTGAAATTTAAATTTTCTAATAGAAAATTCCATATTATCATCAGTGCGGACTTTATAATATTTTTTTCCTGATGATTCTTTTACAATGTCGAAATTGTATGTATTTCCTTGGATGATGTCTGTAGATCTCATGAGTTTGATTTTAGTTAATGTTTTATACAACCACATGTGGCGTGTTTGTCAGAATGCATTATAATTTTTTTTCACAAGAAAATGTCGAGTGAATATCTAACAATGTACAAAAGTAACATAAATTTTTCAAAAAGAAAAGATTATTTATCGTTTATCGAAATCTTAATCTGCAATTTGTATATTGAGATTCCAACATTAATTTGTCTGATAGACTATAATATTGAAATCTCAATGAATAAAAACAAGTATAGGGTATTCCTCAAAAAATACTATTTAACATAATATAGATTATATAAATATATGAAATCCCTCAAAAAGACATAGATCTAAAGAATTTAATTAAATTTTATAACTAAGATCTCTTGTTTATAGATACAAAAATAACGCTAAGATTTATAATCTCGGCGTTATTTTAAAACCTTTTATAGTTAAATTGTCAATTTATTATTTATGACTTTATATCCATTGAGTTGTATAAGATTTTATTATATGAATTTAAATATTTAATTCTTTCTTTAAAAATTGTGCGGTATGTGTGTTTGTTTGGGCAATATCCTCCGGAGTTCCTGAAGCTATGATACGACCTCCATCTCTTCCTCCTTCTGGACCCATATCAATTACATAGTCCGCACATTTAATAATATCGAGATTATGCTCAATTACAATCATCGTATTGCCTTTATCCACTAAGCGGTTGATAACTTTCAACAGCACTCTTATATCTTCAAAATGCAATCCGGTGGTAGGTTCATCAAGAATAAAAAGGGTCTTACCGGTATCTTTCTTTGATAATTCGGTCGCTAATTTTACGCGTTGATTTTCTCCTCCGCTTAGTGTACTTGAAGGCTGTCCTAATTTTAAATATCCAAGACCAACATCTTGTAAGACTTTTATTTTTTTGAGGATATTTGGAATATTCTCAAAAAAATCTACGGCTTGATTAACAGTCATATCTAAAACATCCGAAATGGATTTTCCTTTAAATCTAACTTCCAATGTTTCTCTGTTATATCTTTTCCCATGACATGTCTCACATGGAACGAGTACATCCGGTAAGAAATTCATCTCAATAGTACGATATCCGTTACCTTTACAGGTTTCACATCTTCCTCCTGCAACATTGAACGAGAATCTACCAGCCTTATATCCTCTGAGTTTTGAATCAGGAAGATCCACGAATAGTTTCCTTATATCAGAAAATACTCCGGTATATGTAGCCGGATTGGATCGTGGAGATCTGCCTAATGGAGTTTGATCTACTGTGACAATTTTATCGATATTATCAATACCTGTTATTTCCTTATATGGCAAAGGTTCATTTAAGGAACGATAAAACTTTTTACTCAAAATCGGTTGAAGAGTCCCGTTTATTAGAGAGGATTTACCACTGCCACTAACTCCGGTGACACATACAAATAATCCTAATGGAAGATGCAGATGAACATTTTTGAGATTATGTCCTGAAGCATTATAAATATCTATGAATTTACCATTCCCAATACGTCGTTTATTAGGAATCGGAATAGTTCTTTCTCCATTTAAATAGCTTGCAGTGAGTGTATGATTGTTCATTAATTCGGATACAGCCCCTTGAAACACAACATTCCCTCCATGTCGTCCTGCTCCAGGACCTATATCAATGATGTAATCAGCTTCAGTCATAATGTCTTTATCATGTTCGACAACTATAACTGAATTTCCGGAATCTCTTAGCTGTTTTAGACTATTTATAAGACGTATATTATCTCGTTGGTGAAGACCAATAGACGGCTCGTCAAGAATATATAGCACATTAATCAACTGGGTACCTATTTGCGTTGCTAACCTTATACGCTGGCTTTCCCCTCCGCTTAATGAAGCGCTACTTCGATTTAGAGACAGATAATCAAGTCCCACATCAAGCAAAAATCTAAGACGGCTGTTTATTTCCTTTAGTATCTCTATGGCAACGACTCTCTTTGCCGGATCTATTTTTTCTTCAAGATCTTTTGTCCATTCATAAAGCTCGGAAATATCCATTCTTGCAACATCTCCGATACTTTTATTATCAATATAGTAATGAAGTGCAATTTTGTTTAACCTATCCCCTTTGCATTCAGGGCAAATTTTCTTAGAAAAAAATTGAGCTTCTAATTTATTTGTATTTCCGGTTTGCTCATCAAGTGCTATTGCTTCGATAAACTTTATTAGGCCTTCGTAAGAATCTGCATAGTATGATGTGGATAACGTCGCATTCTGAATATCAAGTTTATGATCGGTTCCATTCAGAATATCATTTTTTGCGTCTTCAGGAAGATCTATCCAAGGAGTCTTTATGTTAGAATCATATAGTCTGCATATTGCTTCCAATTGCCAAAATATAAGTGAATTTTTATATTTCCCAAGAGGTGTAATTGCTCCATCATAAATGGATAAATTCTTATTAGGAATTATTTTATTCTCATCAATAATATTTATTACTCCAAGCCCCCTACATTTTGGGCAATATCCATGTGGAGAATTAAATGAGAAATTATGAGGGGCAGCCTCCGGATATGATAGTCCATTTTCAGAATCCATTAAAAGTTGACTGTAATATCGCACGGTATTGCTATCCATGTCAAGTATCATTAATTCTTTATCACCTTGCTTTAATGCTTCATCTATGGATGCGCGTAGACGCTGAATGTTATTTGTCTTTAAACGTAGACGATCAATTACTATTTCAATTGAATGGTTTTTATATCGATCAAGCTTCATTCCATAAGATAATTCTTTTATGGTTCCGTCTATCCTGACATAAAGATATCCTTTCTTCCTTAATGTTTCAAATAATTCTTTGTAATGGCCTTTTCTATTTTTTACTATTGGTGCTAAAATCTGAATTTTTCTATCATCATAATTATCTAATAGTAATGATACAATTTTATCTTTAGAATACTTAACCATAGGTTTGCCTGAAATATAACTTCTTGCTTCGCCTAAACGGGCAAAAAGTAGACGAAAGAAGTCATATATCTCTGTTGTTGTACCTATTGTACTACGTGGATTTTTATTTACGGTCTTTTGTTCAATACTAATTACCGGATTGAGTCCTGTAATTTTGTCGACATCCGGACGTTCTAATGAGCCGAGCATATTACGTGCATACGAGGAAAATGTCTCGATATAGCGTCTCTGTCCTTCTGCAAATATTGTATCAAAAGCTAATGATGATTTTCCACATCCACTTAATCCAGTTATAACGCATAAGGAATTATGTGGGATTGTGACATCAATGTTTTTTAGATTGTGAACTCTTGCGCCATAAACCTCAAGAGAATCTGTCGCTGTAATATTATTCATTGTCGATTTTTATTATATATGAATTTAGATTATTTGGATTTTAGAATATGTTACCATTACTACTATTATGGTATGATAGGTTTAGTAGAATTGGTTTGATGTGTTATTATATTTATGTCGCCACTTTTTTTATAATTCTTTCCGTCAGCTCCCGTTGCAGTTACAACGTAGAAAAATACACCGGATCCGAGATATTTACCATTATACTTTCCATCCCATCCATCTGCTGGATTTTCAAAATAGAATATTTCATGACCATATCTATCGTATATCCAACACTTGAAGTCAATTAAAGAGCGATAACTTACTTTCCAGACATCATTCACCCCATCTCCATCAGGCGTAAAGATATTTGGAATCTTCAATTCAGATGAACCAATTTCCACTGTATAAGTATTACCAAATGACTCGCAACTTCCATCTGCATTACTTGCGATACATCGAATGTAAGTAGTACCATCATCCATAAATGTGTAGGTGAGATCCGGCTCAGTTATGCGATATTTTATATCATTAAAATCAGGATCTGTTGCCATTTGCCATTCTATATGTCTGACTGCATCACTGACGTAAGACATAAATTCAATTTCGCATGGAGCTGAGCCGCCAAGATTCCCTCCTTCTTCTTTAATTAGATTTCCAATTTTGTCGTCATCTGTATTTTGTTCTGCAAATGTTCTGATGTCGATTGAATACGGAGAATATGGCATACTTTCAAAATGATACTCTTCTCCCCATTCTTTGAGAAACGTATCTCCGGAAATTCTGTATGTAGTTGAACAATATATTGGAGGAGAGAGTAATATTAAATGATTTATATAGGGGAGTTGTTTTGTTATAATACGTTGATTATATCGCATATTTTCATTATCCCATTCTAAATTATTATATGAGCACTCAATACCTCTGTCTAATGTTTCTCGTTTGCCATTTATAGTATAATAATAAATGGCAGGAGCATCCCCTTCAATATCTAATATTGTTGTATTACATTCTTGATTTTCCGACAGAATGATATTACTTATGTCAATAGTATATTTGCTATAATCAATTATCCAGAATATGTAGTTTTTATTGCCATCATTAATGATATACCCCATGTCAGGAACTACATTATGTAGCGTAGATTTTTTACCATCAATATGTATATTTTTTAACTGTTGAGCGTAGGCTCCTCCAAGATTAGAATAAGAATACCATTCGACAGGAGATATCGCCTCTGATTCAAAGGTCATGGATACTTCATCGGAAATGTTGCTTAAAACATATATCTTATCAATTCCGGTTGATTTATCTGGAGAAATGGATATCACTTTTTTATTGCAATTATCAAAGGATATATTATATGCCGCTGCGTTGAACGAAAATAGGATACATCCAAAGATTATTTTAAGATTATGTGTGCGTGAGTGCATAATAAATATAGCCTTTGTGTTCTCTCAATAATTTATTTAAATATTGAGAATTTGGGAATGGTATACATCAAAGCAGAAATGTAAATCAAAGTTTGCCATTACTTACCTTATATATTTAAACGACTGATAAAATTAAAAATTGCCAAAAGGTGATATTTATATCAGTTCATTCCCCATGTATTCATGATTTTTTAGAGGATTTTATCATAGAATATTAAAATTTGAGATATTTTATCTAAATCATGAAATAATTTATAGTTTTTATTTAGGAGGTAAACCTCTTATTATCTACATTTTGGAATATATTCTGTTAAAATTAAGGGGGATTTCCTTAGAATTTTTAGATAATAGTTGTGGGAGTGATTGGATTTCTTAAAATTTTCGGGGATTTTGATTATAATCTTTCTTGATTTTTTTTGATTAGTACTAAGACCTCTCTCTCAAATCACATTTCTCTTTAATCTGAATTGTAAATATGGGGGGTGTTTGGATTGTATTAATGGACAGCCTAAATATAAGTTATTATTGGAACTTATATGGTTTTAGAAGATAATGTCACTTCTCAGGATAGAAGGTTTCAAAGGTAGAGTCATCATAGTATATTGTGATTTGAGTAACTTTTCTTGTTTTCTTTGTATTCTTCGCCAAATCTGATAATAGGACAGAGTTTTTTATTTGAGCTATAACATCATCATTTACGACGTCTTGGATTACAGCATGATCTGTATTTGTGGAGAGTTCTTTGCATTTTCCAGATATGTCTTGTATTGTTTGATTTTCTATAATCTCAGAATTATCCGATATGCCGATGTTGTCATTATTGCATATATTTATTGGATCTGTATAGTTCTGACAATAAATTTGCTTGTTCTGATCATCTTCTTCATTAGGGGTATTGCGATTAGATGAATCACTATTCCACATACAGCCTTCTCCAAACATTAGCCATAATATTGATAGATTTGGATATGTATTGTGAATCTGTGCTATAATTACATCACTTACCTTCTTATTTCTCCCTGTTAGTAATTGTGATAGTGTAGGACGAGATATATTACACTCATCTGCAAATTGAGAATTTGAGATTCTTAAATTTTCGATAAGGAGTTTTAGACGAAGTGCAATATTTTGATCAGACATGATTGTTTACATTTATGAAATATTTATTTGCAAATTTAATGATATTTTTTTAGAATTGCAAATATAAATTCGTTAACACTGTTGTTTGCAATTGCATTTTATGCGTTTGTTTAAATGTTAATTATTTTGATGAATAGGATATATAATTTATATCTTTACTGTATTGTTTAAGTGTTATTTATTTAATCTTATGGATATATTGCATTGTTTTTATATGCCATGTGTTGTTTCTCTTTAATATTTGTATATTATATTGATTGTAGTATTAGATATATTTTGTAATTTATTGATATATATTGATATAATATTAATGTGAATATGTGTTAAATAAATATATATTGCTTATGTAAATTAAATTTGTAAATGTTATATTTGTTGTTATTTGTGAATGGTGTATCTGTGTATTGTTAATTGTGATTGTTATTTGTTATTTTGTTGTAACAAATAATGATTGTAATTTTTGTAAATTTGCAATTGTTGTTATTGAATCGTAAATCATACCACTCCCCTACCCCACTCAAACGAAGATAATTGCCATATTGACCAATTTGAATTATCAGTAGACTCCCTATGATTGGAATATAGAATATGAACACGAAAAAATTGTAAAATTTTCGTACAAATACTATGGAAGCATATTTTATTTGAATCTCATTGGCGTTAAATTGGTATATGAAGTATTTATTTTTATGGCAATCAGTGCAATAATGTGAATTTAAAATTCTATGTACATGATCTTGTTTTAGATTTTCCACGATGAGATTGCGTTATTATATCTGATTAATAAAATATGCAGACAATGGCTTCGTTGAAGTTATTGCCTGCATTCAAATTATATTGTTAAAATATTAAGATTGCTAATCAAGTAATAAAGACATATTAATTGGTAATCTTGGGATATTGATTTTATCCGGGACGTTCGACTCTTCTTCCCTAAATATCAATTCTGATAATTGTGGAATACTTACCACCTTATTTCTGTTGGATATAATCTGGTCAGATCTAATATTATGGTTAATGAATAGCTTACCATACGATATCTCATATTTTGTTATTCCAATTTGATCTTTTATGAGAATTGATAATTTCAGATCATCTCTATAACCCGTCATAAATTTTAAAATCTGAGAGACATCAAGAACCCGAATCATTCCGTACTTTGTAAGTTGCTTTTTAAATTGGATTATGATGCCAGCTGCTTTTGATAATTTATTTTCTGGATCTAAAGTATTATTATTTGGTTCAAAAACATTATTTACACAAGATTCTTCCGGATACAGAAATAAAGTGATTTTTGAATTATGATATTTGGATTTTATATGATTGAGCAATTTATAAAAAGACGGTATATCATCGTAATATATTTTATTAATTACGATATTTTTATTAGGATCAATAGATATAAAAGCTATGCCTGTTAAAACATCTTCATTAATATATGAAATAAATATTTCACCATTGGATATTTTATTTTCATCAATAATAATACCTATATCTTTTGGGGAATGTAGAATTGAAATATATGTAGATATATGTTGTTCAATATTTACAATTTTGTCAATTATATATTGTCTAATTTTTTCATTAGATGAGTCATATTTAACGACATTAATCAATTGGTATCTCTGTTGAAGATTTCCTATGTAATTATCTAAGCTATTGTATATTTTATTAAGGGATATAAGATTAAAATTAGATGTAAATAGATATTCTAATTTAGCTCTGTAGAATGATGTATTATATAGATTATTGGTATAATATTTAAATAGATTTTCATTTGCCGGAATCAGAAAAGTAAATGCAAATCCTAATTTTTTTGCCTTAATATTTATTCTGCTAATCAGTGTTTTCATAATGCCTGTATTCCTATATTTCTTATTTGTGGAAAGTCCGCATAGATATAGACCTTTCATCTTGTATTTCCCCCATACAAAATTATATGGAATTCCTAATAGGGCGGATATAATTTCTCCATTTATTTCATGCCATTCTATAAATTTTTTATTGAAATAATTATCAAAGATTAAAGATATATAATCCGATGAATCCTGAAAATTTATTTTCCATAAATTCATCATTTGCTTTTTTATTTGTAGATCGGTCATGATTATATTATTCTGAAATTAAAAAAATGTGTGGGTATGTTTTAATAATAAATATAGATGAATATAAGATTTGAATTCTTATATTCAATCTAATATTTTTAAGAATAAGATTATTATATCTAATAGAGTATTTGTATGATTATAGCTCATCGTATAATCAATTATGCCGGAATATTTATTCATATCAGATTAAAATAATTTTATGAAGATATATCATAAATAATAACAATAAGGATTAAAAGATGTTTAATGTATCCATATATAGTTTTAGATATTAGTTTGCGAATTTCAATAGTTTTGATTAATTTTGTATTATAAAAATTAAATTATTATGATAACAAGAAATATATTAACCTCTGGCTTACTCTGCCTTTCATCTATCTCTTCTTTTGGATGGGGACAGAAGGGTCATGACACAACTGCATTTATAGCTGAATGTCATTTGACACCTACTACATTGGATAAGGTGATGGATCTGTTGGATGGAAAATCTCCGGTATATTATGCCAATTGGCTTGATAATGCTTCTCATACACCGGAATATGCATATTCTAAAACGTGGCATTATAAAAATATTGATGCAGATCAAACTTTTGATAGTGCTCCTCTTCATGAAGATGGAGATATTGTCAGAGCAATATACATGCAAGTAGATGTTCTTAAAGATTCAAATGCATCTCGGGAAAATAAGCAGTTAGCATTAAAAATATTGATTCATTTATTGGGTGATATACATCAGCCGATGCATCTTGGTCATGCTTCAGATCTTGGTGGAAATAGATGGCTTGTAAAATATTTTGGGAAAGATACAAATCTCCATTCAGTTTGGGATAGTTCACTCCCGGAATCTGCTCATAAATGGAGTTATACTGAATGGCAAAATCAAATTGATAGGGCCACACCAGAAATGACGTTAGACATATTAGATGTAACTACGCCTGAGGGTTGGGCGTCAGAGACGTTTGAAATAGGAAAAGATGTCTATAATAATACGCCGGAAGGTACTAAAATAAGCTATGATTATATTGCTGAATGGACTCCGATTGTTGAGAAGCAATTCTTGAGAGGCGGATTACGCTTGGCGGATCTGTTGAATAGTATTTTTGATCCTGTATATTCTGGGAAAAATACAATAGTAACCAAATAATAATCTGATTTAATTGACAAATATAAATTTAATAGGGAAGCAATTTCCATCTCTAAATCTCCCCCCGACTGAGCTCCGGCTTTGTCGGGGAGATAATCATATTAAGGTATATGATAGGTTACGAAAAAAATATGTTACGCTTACGCCGGAAGAATATGTTAGGCAGCATTTTGTTGATTGGTTGATAAAATACAAGAATTATCCTTCATCAATTGTTTCAAATGAAGTTGGTATAGTTTTAAATGGCACAAAAAAAAGGTGTGATACCATAATATTTATGACAGATGGTTCTCCTCTTATGATAGTTGAATATAAGGCACCGGATATAGAAATCTCTCAATGTGTATTTGATCAGATTGTAAGATATAACATGACTCTTAAAGCAAGATTTCTTGCTGTATCAAATGGAATAAATCATTACTGTTGTGAGATTGATTATGTTAACGGTTCATATAGATTCATGAGAGACATTCCTACTTATAATGAAATTAAAAATATCTCTATCAAATAATCTTTACGATGGGACAAGAGCCAAATTATAATTATCTGGATCTACTAAATCCTCAGCAGCGTGCGGCAGTTTTATATAATGAAGGACCGGCTTTGGTTATTGCCGGAGCCGGATCTGGTAAAACAAGGGTTCTGACATATAAAATAGTCAATCTTATAAGTTGTGGTTATGAGCCATATCGGATAATGGCCTTGACTTTTACGAATAAGGCTGCACGTGAGATGAAAGAACGGATCACAGCCATATTGGGGGATAAAGTTGCATCAAAATTATGGATGGGAACATTCCACTCTATTTTTCTCAGAATTCTTCGTCGTCATTCTGAAGAAATCGGTTTTACTCCAGGCTTTACAATATATGATTCAGCTGATTCGAAATCTTTACTTAAAATGATAGTAAAAGACCTCGCACTGGATGAGAAAATATATAAACCTTCTGTTTTAGCATCAGTGATTTCTAATGCAAAGAATGCTATGATTACCCCGACAGAATATCTACTTGATAGAGATAATTATGAGAATGATAAAAAATCAAGGCGTCCTTTAATTGGACAGATATATAAAATATACCAAGAAAGATGTAAACTTGCAAATGCAATGGACTTTGATGATATTCTTGTGTATATGAATATTCTTATGAGGGATTATCCGGATGTGTGTAGACATTATCAAGAATTTTTTAAGTATGTACTTGTTGATGAATATCAAGATACTAACTTTTCTCAACATCTGATAGTATCGCAACTTGTTGGCGATAGGCAAAATTTATGTGTAGTCGGAGATGATGCACAAAGTATATACTCCTTCAGAGGGGCAGATATAAATAATATACTTTATTTAGAAAATAGGTATCCCAAATTAAAGATTTTTAAGTTGGAGAGGAATTATCGATCCACTCAGAATATTATAAATGCAGCGGAAAGTCTGATTGATAAAAATATGCGTCAGATGAAGAAACATGTTTATAGTGAGAATGAGCCTGGAGAGTTGATCAATGTTGTCAGGACTTATAGTGATATGGAGGAGGCGTTCATGGTTGCGAATATGATAAATCAATCGAAACTTACCCATCATGATTCCTATGATGAATATGCAATATTGTATCGAACAAATGCTCAATCAAGGATTTTAGAAGAATCTTTAAGAAAGAGGAATATGCCATATCGGATATATGGAGGGCTGTCATTTTATCAGCGAAAGGAGGTCAAAGATATGATTGCCTATTTTCGTCTGAGTGTTAATCCTGACGATGACGAAGCTTTGCGCCGAATAATCAATTATCCAACGAGAGGAATTGGTGAGACCACCTTAAAGAAATTGTATTCTGCAGCATCTTCAGAGACTAAAAGCCTATGGCAAGTGATTACTTCTTCTGATCTAAAAAATATCGGATTGAATTCCGGAATTATTGCCAAATTGAATAGTTTTAAAGATCTGATTCAAGAATTTATTGATGACAATATATCTGGTTCGAATGCTTATGCTCTTGGGCAATTGATATATAATCGCACGGGAATATTGACACTTATTGCGCATGATTCAACGCCTGAGAGTATCAGTAAGCAGGAAAATTTAAAGGAGATCCTATCCGGACTTAAGGAATTTGTTGATTTAAGAGAACAGACAGGTGGTGGGGAAACAGATATGAAGACATTTTTATCTGAGGTTATGTTGGCTACGGATCAAGATGAAAATGATACTGATGACCTGCCTAAAATATCTTTGATGACAGTACATTCAGCAAAAGGATTGGAGTTTAAACATGTTTATGTTGTTGGTGTGGAAGAAGATTTGTTCCCATCTTCAATGAGCTTGGATTCATTTTCTCAGATTGAAGAGGAAAGACGTCTACTATATGTGGCGATAACTCGAGCGAAAGAATCGTGTGTTCTTACTTATGCGGGAAGTAGGTTTCGCAATGGACAGACTGTAATGACAAGCCCTTCCAGATTCTTAGGAGATATTGACAGACGCTTTATACATATTCAAGTCTCAAAAAATGTATCTATGGATAATTCTAAATTTGAGAATCCTCTTCTCAGATATAATACATCAAGAAGTGGATATGCATCAAAGCCGTCTCTCGGTCTATCAAAAATCCCGATACCTAAGAATAACAGTAAAAATCCGACATTAAACGTTATTCCGCAACATATTGCTCAAGAGTTATCGATAGGGATGTCAATTCTTCATGATCGGTTCGGCGCCGGCAAAATAGTTAAAATTGATTCTCTTTCAGGAGAAGATATGATTACGGTTGATTTTGGCGTAATTGGAATTAAAAATTTATTGTTGAAATTTGTGAAATTCAAAATACTATAATTGTTATTTGTGGAAATTTTAAAGATATGGTAATTTAATGTTATTATATCTTAAAACTTTGAGCTGTAAATATTTATTGTGGTATAGTTCATTTTAGATCATTGATGTATAACTTATAAGATAATAATTTGTAATATGACAATAAAGACTCCATATTATATAGTATATGAAGAGCGTCTTAGAAAAAACCTTTCTCTGATTAAACGTGTAAGTGAGGAAGCGGATGTCAAGATAATAATGGCGTTTAAAGCAAATGCATTATGGAAAACATTCCCAATCATTGCAGAGTATGTTGATTCTTCAACAGCAAGTTCTGTAAATGAAATGCAGCTATCGCTTGATTGCCTTGGCAATGATGTCCATGCATATTGCCCTGTTTATACAGATGATTCGTTCCCGAAATTCTTACAAGGCAGCTCGCATATTACTTTCAATTCATTGAGCCAGTTCAAAAAATATTATCCTAAGGTTAAGGATTATAATGCCGGAAGAGAAGATAATCTGGTGACGTGTGGAATCAGAGTTAATCCTCATTGTAGTGTTATTGATACGGATATATATAATCCATGTGTTCCTGGAAGTCGATTTGGGATAAATGCAAAAGATTTACCGGAGGATCTTCCAGAAGGTCTGGAAGGCTTTCATTTCCATGCATTATGTGAATCTTCAAGCTATGACTTGGAGAAAGTTCTGATTGCGTTAAAAAGAGACTTTGGTAAATGGCTCCCAAAGCTGAAGTGGCTAAATATGGGTGGGGGGCATTTGATGACAAGAAAGGATTATGATGTGGAACATTTGATTTCTTTATTAAATGATCTCCATAAAGAATATCCTAATCTGAGTCTGATAATGGAACCAGGGAGCGCGTTCACTTGGCAAACAGGTGACTTGGTGACAGAAGTCTTAGATGTGGTAGAAGATAGTGGAATAAAGACCGCTATAATTGATGCATCATTTGCATGTCACATGCCGGATTGCTTGGAGATGCCTTATAAACCTAATATTGAAGAGGCTTTAGATGATAATTCTGATGGCATATCATATCGTCTTGGTGGAAATTCTTGTTTAAGTGGGGATTTTGTAGGAGATTGGAAATTCAAGAATCCGCTTGCTTGTGGAGATCGCCTGACATTGTTGGATATGAACCATTATACAACGGTAAAGACAAATATGTTTAATGGTATACAGCATCCATCAATATGGCTCCAACCTATTTCAGGAGAACCGGTTTGTCTCAGGGAATTTTCGTATGAGGACTATAAGTCACGTATGGATTAAATAATATTCTCTTTTTGGCGTATTCAAGGTGTTGTGTCCCAGATGAATGTAATTCTAAGGAGAGGTAAAAGTTGGGATAGTCAAAACATTCTTATCTATATTTTTGTTGTATAGATGAAAAATGTATAACTTAAATGTTAAAGACATGAAGAAATATAGATGTGAAGTTTGCGATTGGATCTATGATCCAGAAGTTGGTGATCCCGAGAATGGAGTTGCTCCAGGAACTGCATTTGAAGATATACCCGATGATTGGGTTTGTCCTCTTTGCGGCGTAGGGAAAGATGAATTCGTTGAAGAGTCAT